>Ga0209121_10000012_pt1 | contig 195568 bp, 189 predicted proteins | sample Cruoilmetagenom3_FD_187292 | JGI IMG/M metagenome (GOLD analysis project Ga0209121, IMG submission 187292) | Oil polluted marine microbial communities from Coal Oil Point, Santa Barbara, California, USA - Sample 3 (SPAdes) (version 2) | ecosystem: Environmental > Aquatic > Marine > Oil seeps ...
CGAAGCTGAGCGCGAACGACAGAGGATCGAGGCTGAAGCGGCTGCTGCACGGGCCGCAGAGGCGGCTGAAGCGGCTGCTGAACGGGCTGCCGCGGTTGAGAGGTACACGGATATCGAGGGATTGGGTATCGGTCGTCCTGAAGCGGTCACGGGAGGGTTGCAATACATTGGCGTTCCCTACGTGTGGGGCGGGTCGACTCCGGCCGGTTTCGACTGCTCGGGGCTCACACAGTACGTGTACGCAGAGATCGGGATTTCGATTCCCAGGAACAGTCGGTCGCAGTATCAGGCGGGGGAGCACATACCCAGTGATCGAGTCGATCTCTTGGTTCCCGGTGATCTGGTCTTCTTCGGCTACAACGGCGACCCTTCTCAGGTGCATCACGTCGGCATATACGTGGGCAATGGAGACTACCTGCATGCGCCTCAAACCGGCGAGACGGTCAAGGTGCAGTCCCTCACCGGACGCATCACGCGTTCCGGGGACTACGTGGGCGCGTCGCGCTTCTGAAGTTCGCGTTCCATGAGCGCCCAATCGAGCTTCGATACACACTGCTGAACTGGGGATACCCTGTGGTATCATTCGTCCAATTCCGAACAGGCGGACACACGCGTGGTTCAGGCGCGTTCGAGGGGTAGAAACGTGGACAATCAGACACTCCTTTCCGGAAATGAAGCGATCGCTCGCGGCGCATGGGAAGCTGGCGTCACGATAGGTGTCGGATATCCAGGCACGCCTTCCACTGAAACGCTTGAAACGTTTGTGAAGCTGCCCGACGTCTATGCGGAGTGGGCACCCAATGAAAAGGTCGCCCTAGAAGTCGCCGCTGGCGTCAGTTTGGGCGGCGCACGCGTGCTTGTGACCATGAAGCATGTGGGTCTCAATGTGGCCGCCGATCCGTTGTTCACACTCGCCTACACGGGGGTTCGTGGCGGACTCGTCATCCTCGTCGCCGATGATCCCGGTATGCACTCATCGCAGAACGAGCAGGACACACGAAACTACGCACGCTTCGCTCGAGTCCCCGTGCTTGAACCTGCGGATTCCAACGAGGCGCTCGCGTTCACCAAGCAGGCCTTCGAAATATCGGAGCGATTCGATATTCCGGTCATAGTCCGTTCAACGACGCGGATCTCGCACTCCAAGGGACTTGTGGAACTTCATGACCGAGTGACACCGACGGTACCCGGAGAGTACGAGTCCGATCCCGCCAAGTGGGTCATGATGCCTGCGATGGCTCGACGTCGCAGGTTGGATCTGGACAGCAGGATCTCCGCGCTCTCCCAGTTCGCCGAGGATACCCCGCTCAATCGTGTCGAAATGGGTGACACCAGTGTCGGGATCGTCACATCTGGAGTCTGTTATGAGTACGTGCGTGAGGCGTTGCCTGAAGCCTCCGTGTTCAAGGTGGGCGTGGGTTTCCCGCTTCCTGCCAAGAAACTCGCCGAATTCGCCCAATCGGTAGACCGTCTTGTGGTGGTCGAGGAAGCTGACCCATACCTCGAGTCGAGCCTGAGGTCTATGGGGGTTGAGGTCTCTGAGCTGGGGATTCCTCGCACTGGAGAGCTTTCTCCGGCCGAGATAGCGAAAGCATTTGGGCAGTCCGTGCCGGAAATGCGTGAGGCGATCGATGACCTGCCTGGCCGTCCTCCGCTCATGTGTCCCGGGTGCCCTCATCGCGGCGCGTACTATGCCATGCGAAAGATCAAGGCGATCGTGACCGGTGATATCGGCTGCTACACGCTGGGCGCGCTGCCACCTCTGTCATCGATGGACAGTTGTGTCTGCATGGGAGCCAGCATCGGCATGGCACATGGGATGGAGATCGCGTCGCGCTTGGGCGAGATCGATCGGCCCATCGTGGCAGTGATAGGGGACTCCACCTTCGCGCACAGTGGCATCACCGGTTTGGCTGACATCGCCTACAACGGTGGCGCCGCGACGGTGGCCATACTCGACAATCGCATCACCGCCATGACGGGGCATCAGGGAAACCCGCTCAATGGTCAGACCCTCATGGGTACGCAGAGCCGTGAACTCAATATCGAGGGACTCTGCTCCGCGCTGGGAATCGAACGCGTTCGCACAGTCAATCCTCATGATCTGAGAGCGTCGGTTGAGGCGTTGCGAGAGGAGACTGCATACGATGGACTCAGCGTCATCGTGTTCAAGGCGCCCTGTGCGCTCCTCATTCGTGAGAAGGAGTCACCGTACTCTGTGGACGATGAAGCGTGCGCCGCGTGCGGTCTATGCGTGAAGCTTGGTTGTCCCGCGATCTCCAAGACCAGGACGGGAAAAGCCGAGATTGATGTGACGATCTGCGTCGGTTGTGGGCAGTGCGAGCAGGTATGCCGATACGACGCGATTCAGATCACTGGCCCTGCATGCGATATCGGGGGTGTCTGAGATGAGTACCGTAACCGTCATGCTTGCCGGCGTCGGAGGTCAGGGAACGATCCTCGCCGCTGATGTCCTTGCAAAAGTTGCCGCCGCTGCCGGTCTGGACGTGAAACTCTCAGAGGTTCATGGAATGGCACAGCGTGGCGGTTCAGTCACGAGCGTCGTGCGCTTCGGCGATGAGGTGCATGCACCGATCGCGCACCCGGGTAGCGTGGACCACTTGGTAGCCTTCGAACTCATCGAAGCGGGCCGCCAACTGCATTTCGTCAAGCCCGAGGGTCGCCTGTTGGTCAACACGCGATCGATTCAGCCTATGCCGGTGCTTCTGGGCTCGGTGCCCGAACCCGCCGGTATCGAGGCCATTCTCGCCGACGAGCGAGCCATATTCCTGGATGCCGAGGAACTCGCGTGTGAGATAGGTAGTACCAAGTCAGCGAACATCGTGCTGCTGGGTGCTCTGTCCACGGGACTTTCCTTTGATGTCGAGTCATGGCGAGAGGTCATCGCTGCGCGTGTTCCCGCAAAGACCGTGGATGCGAACATGCGAGCGTTCGAGCTGGGCCGTGAGGCCTGTATGAAGGGAGAGTGCGAACTATGAACGTTCGGCAACTGTCCGTGTTCATCGAGAACAAGGCGGGCCGCGTCAGTGATGTGACGGACGCGCTCGGCGAGGCCGGGGTCAACATTCGAGGCTTCTCCGTCTCCGACACGGCTGATTACGGCATTCTGAGACTGGTCCTGGACGATCCCGACAAAGGAACTTCCGTCCTCAAGGGAGAGGGCTTCACTGTTCAGGAGAACGATGTGGTCTGCATCAATCTTCCCGATCAGCCCGGTGGCCTGGCTGGCGTTCTCAAGATCGTGTCAGAAGCGGGCGTCAATATCGAGTACGTGTATTCGCTCATCTCCACATATGTGGTCATCAACGTCGCGAATGCTGATCGCGCGCTGCAACTATTGGACAACAAGCCTGTGACGATCGTGTCGCAGGAGGAGATAGCGCGAGTGTAGCGCACAAGACAGGCGCCAGGAGGCGCGCAAACGGGATGCACGGTCACAGCGGATATCCGGACCGTGCATCGAACATTGAAAGGTAGGGGTCATGCGAGAGAGCAGGTGGATCCTCCCGCTCGCGATGATACTCGCCTTAGCGGTCGCAGTCGTACCGATGGCAGGATGTGCATCGGAATCCGATGAGGCGACCGCCGAGGATGAGCAGCCTTACCGCATTGGGGCGGTACTGTCGCTGAGCGGCACGTACGCGGGTTTGGGAGCTCCGGAGCAGAAGGCAATCGAGCTAGAAGTAGCAAGCATCAACGAGTCCGGAGGAGTGAATGGACGTCCGATCGAGGTCATCGTCGAAGATGACGCGACGGATTCCGCAGCAGCCGTCACTGCTGTCACACGTTTGATCGATCAGGAAGACATCATTGCCGTTATCGGCGCGACGGGTACGGGTGCGAGCATGGCGATCAGGGGCGACATCAACGCCGCTGGAATTCCGCAGGTCTCGCCAGCAGGAGGCACGGTCGTCACCTCGGATTTCGATCCGTTGGTGTTTCAGACGCCGTGGTCGAACACGCTCGTCGCGCCTTTCACCTTTGAGTATCTTGAGGAACAGGGCATAAGCAAGATCGCACTCATCAGCGATTCGGGCGGTTTTGGTAAGGATGGAGCCGCAGTTGTCGCTGACCTGATCACCGGGTTCGATATCGAGATCGTCGCAACCGAGGAGTTCAATCCCGGTGATGCCGACATGACCGCGCAACTGACCAAGATCAAGGGGTCTGGCGCTGAAGCAGTCATGATCGTCTCCGCGGGCAAGGAGGCTGCGATCGTAGCGAGCAACATGGACCAGCTTGGGATGGAAGTCCCGCTTGTTGGCACACATGGCAATGCGCGCATGGAGTTCATCGAGGGTGCCGGTGACGCAGCGGAAGGGTTCGTGTTCGCTGCAGGCAAGATCCTCATCCCCGAGTCATATGGCACCGACACTGAGAACTACGACGTGGCGATGGACTTCATCGAGCGCTACACCGAGGCGTACGGTGAGGCGCCCAACACCTTCGCAGGTCACGCGTATGATGCTCTGCACATCATCGTCGACGCTTTGGGACGGGTCGATGGTGAAGTGACGGGTGAGTCACTGCGTGAGGCGATCGAGGGAACATCGGATTTCGTCGGCATCGGGGGCACGTTCAACTACTCCGCTACTGACCACAACGGTATGGCTGCTTCAGATCTGGTGATGTACCGGGTCGAGGGCGGCGCTTGGGTTCTTGCCGAGTAACAACTGATGAAACTCTGGAGGTCGACCATGATTCGTCGCATGAGAATGTTGTTCGCGATCGCATGTGTGATCGCTTTGTTGGTGACTGGATGCGCATCTGATGACAGCGGTTCTGATACGGGTTCGTCCACGTCGGGCGAGGCGTATCGTATCGGCGCTGTGCTATCACTTTCCGGCACGTACGCCGGTCTGGGCGCACCGGAACGCAATGCCATAGAGCTCGAAGTGGCTCGGATCAACGACGAGGGCGGCGTGCATGGTCGGCCCATAGAGGTTCTGTTCGAGGATGATGGTACCGATGAGGCTAAGGCTCAGGCCGCAGTCACATCGTTGCTAGAGAAAGAGGACGTGATCGCGATCATCGGCGCGACGGGCACCGGTCAATCGATGGCTGTCCGTGCGGATGTCGAACGCGCGAGCATTCCGCAGGTCTCCATGGCGGGTGGCAGCGTGATCACCGATGACTTCAACGACTGGGTCTTTCAGACTCCCTGGTCCAACAGGGTTGTTGTTCCTTTCACGCTGGACTATCTGAAGGAGCAGGGCGTGGAGAGCATCGCGCTCATCTCTGACTCCGGCGGCTACGGAAAGGACGGTCGGCAGGTCACTCTGGACTTCGTCGATGAGTATGGGATAGAGATCGTCGCCGATGAGACCTTCAATCGCGGTGACGCGGACATGACCGCGCAACTCACCAAGATCAAGAGCGCCGAGCCCGACGTCGTGTTCATGTGGTCAGCCGGCTCCGAGGCGGCGACGATACTCAAGAACTGGATCGACCTCTGGGGTGCGGGACCGCTGCGGTTCAAGAGCGGTGGGAACGCGAATCAGAGTGCAGCGGGAGCACCTCTGATCATCGGTGCTCCGGGCAATGCGCGGGTCGAATTGGCTGAGGGTGCGGGTGACGCTGCTGAGGGGTTTGAATTCGCGGCCGGAAAGATCCTGTTGCTCGAAGCGTACGGCGACTGCGTCGGCGAGCGTGGAGTGGCCTCTGATTTCATCGATCGATATACCGCTGAGTATGGTGAGGGACCCGATATCTTCGCGGGTCACGCGTACGACGCGATCAATATCGTGGTCGAGGCCATGAGGCGACTTCCCGAGGATTTCACCTCCTCTGACTTGCGCGATGAGATCGAGAACACGGCTGATCTCGTCGGCGTTGGCGGCACGTTCACCTACGCCGCCGACGACCACAACGGCCTGTCAGAGGAGGACATCGTGATGTATCGCATCAGCGACGGTGTCTGGACTCTCGTCGAGGGGGACTAGCACCACGTGGGTGGCTCCGAGCTCCTGCAGTTCGTCATATCCGGTCTTAAAAACGGATCCATTTACGCGCTCGTGTCCCTAGGGTTCACAATCGTGTATGCCTCTACCGGCGTGATCAACTTCGCGCAGGGTGAGTTCTATATGCTCGGCGGCATGTTCTCCGTCTGGGTGTTCGCCACGTTCGGGCTGCCTCTGCCATTGGCGGCACTGTTGGGGATCCTTCTCACCGCGGCCGTCGGCGTGGTGTTCGAACTTCTGGCCATACGGCCTCGCAAGGACGGCGATCAGCTCGCACTTATCATCATCACCGTCGGTGGGTCACTGCTGCTGAGTTCTTTGGCGCGCCATTTCTTCGGTCCGGACGAGTTGGCTCTGCCGGCGTTCACCGCGGGGCCATCGGTCCGTTTGTTCGGTGCTGCGATCGAGCGTCAGACGCTCTGGATATGGGGTCTCACGCTCGTGGCCGTGGTTCTGCTGAACTGGGTGTACAACAAGACGAAGCTTGGGCGAGCTATGCGTGCCTGTGCGATAGACCGTGACGCTGCCCGACTCGTGGGTATCGACACGCGCATGGTGGTGACCGTGTCGTTTGCTTTGGCCGCCGCACTGGGCGGTCTTGCCGGTTTGAGCGTGGCTCCTTTGACTCAGACCGCGTTCGACGTGGGCGCTCGAGTGGGCGTCAAGGGATTCGCTGCGGCGATTCTGGGCGGCCTGGGTAATCCCATCGCGGCTGTGGCGGGTGGGCTCATGCTCGGTCTCATCGAGAGCATGTCGATTGCGTACTTGTCCTCTACGTACAAGGACGCGGTCTCACTGGGCGTGCTTCTGCTGGTGCTCTTCGTCAGGCCACAGGGCCTCTTCACCCGATCACGTAAAGAGAAGGTGTGATGATGAGGGCCAAGCTGCTCAGATTCACACCCATGGCGTTGATCACTCTGGCGATCGCTGCTGGTCCTCTGTTCATAGACGATCGTTATCTGCTGAAGGTGCTTACTTTCGTTGCGATCAATGTGGTGATCGTGACCGGAATGGCGCTCCTGTTCGGCTATGCTGGCCAGATTTCCATGGGCCATGCGGCCTTTTACGGCATTGGTGCATATGCCTCCGGATACGCGACGACCACTCTGGGACTTCCCTGGATAGTCGGACTATTTGCTGCGATCGTCTTCTCCGCTGTGGGCGGCGTGCTGCTTGCACTGCCCAGTCTTCGTCTCAAAGGGCATTATCTCGCGATGGCGACTTTGGGTTTCGGGGAGCTCATGAAGATCGCGTTCATCGAGGCCCAACCGATCACTGGCGGCCCCGACGGACTGGGCGGCATTCCGTATCCTCGTATCGGATCGTTTGAAATGGCTGCGCCCGTTGGCACCTATCTGTTGGCATGGGGAATCGCCGGTCTCGTATTGTTGCTTGTTCGGAACGTGGTGACCCAGAGGCCCGGACGGGCGATGCGCGCACTACATGGGTCCGAGCTGGGTGCCATGGCCTGTGGGATCGATATCGTCGGTCTCAAGGTTCGTGTGTTCACGGTCTCGGCGGTGCTCGCAGGCATTGCAGGTTCCTTATACGCGCATCTTGTGGGCTTCGTGTCTCCGTCAACGTTCTCGCTACATCTGTCGGTAATCCTGATCGCCATGGCGGTCGTGGGAGGTTCGGGTTCGCTTGCTGGACCCGCGATCGCTGCGACTCTGCTCACGCTCGTTCCTTTCGCCGACGCGATCATTCCCGGACTCTCGCGTGACGCACTCGCGCTCATCCAGGATTGGGAGGCGGATGTCTACGGCCTCATCATCATTCTGGTCATGCTCTTCGCACCTGGTGGTGTGTCGGGCTTCATGCGCCGAAGACGAGCCGTGGCGCGTGATGCATCATGAGTTTGCTCGAGGTGCGGGATGTCACACGCCGGTTCGGCGGCCTTACCGCAGTCGATAACGTCTCCTTTGATGTGCACGAAGGCTCCATAAAGGCGATCATCGGACCCAATGGTGCCGGCAAATCGACACTATTCAACGTGCTCACCGGATTCGATCAACCCTGCGAGGGGACAGTCAGCTTCAAAGGGAGCGAACTCACGGGAGAGCGACCTCACAAGGTTGTCTTGCGTGGTGTTGCTCGAACGTTCCAGAACACACAGCTGTTCGAGGAGATGACCGCGCTGGAGAACGTGCTCGTAGGGCGCCATGCGCGTACCAAGACGGGCTTCCTCGCAGCCGCGTTGAGACTGCCGGGCACGCGAAGTGAAGAGCGTTTGGCTCGACAGGAAGCCGAGCGGCTCCTACGTCTGGTCGGATTGGAAGAGTGGTCCGAATCGCCTGCAGCGGATATGCCACATGGTCTGCGTCGGCTTCTGGAGATCGCCAGAGCACTCGCGACAGGCCCAACGCTCATGCTCCTGGATGAGCCGGCCGCCGGCCTCAACAACTCTGAGACTTCTCGACTGGCAGATGCTTTGTACCGAATCCGGGATGCGGGGGTCACGCTCGTGGTCGTTGAGCACGATATGGGTCTCGTCATGGAGATCAGCGATGAGATCGTGGTCCTGGATCGGGGTTCCAAGATCGCCGAAGGACCGCCTCGGTTGATCCAGAAGGATCCTGAGGTTCTTCGGGCCTACCTGGGACAGGAGGCCGACGATGAGTGAACGTGGCGCATCTCTGCACGTCAAGGGTCTCGAGTCAGGCTACGGTCGAGTCGGGGTTCTGCGTGGGATCGACATCGAGGTTCACGCAGGTGAACTCGTCACGGTGATAGGTGCTAACGGCGCAGGAAAATCGACCTTGCTCAAGACCATAGTTGGTTTCGTGTCGGCCACTGCAGGCTCAGTGTTCGTGGATGAGATCGATCTCACCAGAACATCGCCGGAGCGTGCGGTGGGGTTCGGGGTCTCGCTCGTGCCTGAGGGGCGCATGTTGTTCGGTCCCATGACGGTGCGTGAGAACCTAGAGTTGGGAGCATATTCCAACGCGGGGAGGGGGGACACGTCGATCACTCATGATCTCGAGCGTGTGTATGACTTGTTCCCCGTTTTGAGAGAACGCGAAGGGCAGAGCGCTGAGACTCTTTCCGGTGGCGAGCAGCAGATGTTGGCCGTTGCGCGCGCCCTGATGTCGAGGCCTCGAGTTCTTCTTCTGGATGAACCTTCGCTCGGATTGGCGCCCAAGGTGATCGACGAGATCTTTGATGCACTCGACGGTCTACGATCCCAGGGCCTATCGATCCTGCTCGTCGAACAGGATGCGAAGCTTGCTCTCAAGCACGCTGACCGCGGGTACGTGATGCGCACCGGCGATGTCGTGCTCTCTGGAGCTGCTGAAGAGCTGCTCGCAGATGATGATGTACGTCTGATCTACTTGGGAAAATGGCACGGAAAGGACGATGAGCGATGATCTGGAATCGCGAATACGAGACCATGGACCGCGAAGCGCTGCGGGAACTCCAGTTACGCCGGCTCCAGTCCACTGTCTCCTGGGTCTATGAGCGGGTCCCGTACTATCGCGAGGAACTCGATCGCCGAGGAGTGAAGCCGCGCGACATCAAGTCTCTCGAGGATGTGCGCAAGTTGCCCTTCACGGACAAGCGGGCGCTTCGTGATACGTATCCGTTCGGCATGTTCGCTGTGGACTTGGATGACGTCGTAAGGATCCATTCGTCGTCCGGAACGACGGGCAAGCCGATCGTCGTGGGTTACACACGTGGTGACCTGAACACCTGGACCGAACTGACGGCTCGTGTGGCCGCTGAGGCCGGAGTCACACATACGGATCGTGCACAGATGGCCTTCGGATACGGCATGTTCACTGGTGGTTTCGGCATGCACTATGGCTTGGAGCGCATTGGGGCGACCGTCATCCCAGCGAGTGCGGGCAACACAGAGCGTCATCTCATGATGATGCAGGACTTCCAGACCACGGTGCTCGTATCCACTCCCTCGTATGCGCTCTACATGGCCGAGGTGGGGGAGAAGGCCGGTGTGGACTTCTCTGCTCTGCCGTTGCGCGTGGGTCTCTTCGGCGGTGAGCCCTGCTCGGGCGCTATCCGAGAAGAGATCGAGTCGCGACTGCACATCCGTGCCACTGACAACTATGGTCTCTCCGAGGTCATGGGCCCCGGAGTGAGCGGGGAGTGCGAAGCCGACGCCGGACTTCATATCGCAGAGGATCATTTTCTCGTCGAGATCGTTGATCCTGTCACCGATGAGCCCGTCGCCCCCGGTGAAGAGGGCGAGCTCATTATCACGCCACTCACGAAAGAGGCATTTCCAGTGTTGCGCTACCGAACACATGACCTCACGCGTCTTCATACAGAGAAGTGCTCGTGCGGTCGTACTCTGGCCCGGATGGAGAAGGTGCGTAAGCGCACAGACGACATGCTCATCATTCGTGGGGTGAATGTGTTCCCCAGCCAGGTCGAGGATGTGCTCTTCAAGATTGAGGGGATTCGCCCGCATTACCTGATCGTCCTCGATCGTAAGCAGGGCCTTGACGACTTCGAAGTGCAGATCGAGATCGCCGAGGAGGTCTTTTCGGATATCATGGCTGATATGGTGGCGTTCACTAAGCACGTCTCCGAGAAGCTCCACGCGGTGCTCGGGCTGCATGCTCGCGTCAAGTTGGTGGAGCCGGGTACGGTGGAGCGCACTGCGGGTAAAGCGAAACGCGTACTGGATCGCAGGGGTGAGGACGGCTGCTGAGGCCTGCCGTTCGAGTTCTGGATGAGTCGCGGAGGTCGTATGGATACATTGCCCCTCTGGGCATACATTGCGGGTGGAGTCGTTCTCGTCGCGCTTCTGGGCGTGGGCGGCTTCTTTCTGGGCAAAGCGCTCTGGAAGGCTTTCGTGCGTAGATACCTCATGCGTCTCATCGGCGGGAGAGAGGGTCTTCTTGCGGGCAAGAGAACACTCGAGCGTGTGCTCAGCGATGTGAGCGCCGCTGATGTGGATGGTCTGGTCAGGTTTGCGTCTGACCCTAACGATGAGGATCGTAAGGCGTTGGCCGATCTGTCGACCAACATGCAGTCGTTGGCCGACGAGATGGCCTTGATGCCTTTGCCCAAGAGACTCTGGCCGGCAGGAGAAGCACTCTCGGATGTCGGGACGCTGATGTTCCAACAGGCCCGAGCCGTTGCGGTGGCCCAAGATGGGGAAGCGGCCCTGAGCGCACTCCTCGCTCTGGATGTCGAAGCCGTGCAGAATGCGGCTGATCTTGCCGATGAGAGATTGCGTATCATGGGCGAGAGGTATGATATGGAAGAAGCTGCAGTTTACGGCGGAGGACTCTATATATGAGCGAGATACTCAAGCGTGTTCGACAAGTCGTCGCTGTAATCGTGCTTGTAGTTGTGGTGGTCGCCGTGATGAACATCGTGGGCGATTACAGAAGTGCGGGAGATGCGTCTGATGCAGAGACGGCCGTGGAGGCCGAGGATGTCGTGGACGACTCAGTTGAATCGTCGGAGACCGCGCAGCCGGAGGATCCGGCAAGCGAGAGCCTGGGTACCGTCACCGTGATCATCGACGGACTCAATTTCCGTGAGGAGCCCAGTGCGTCCGGCCAGCTCATCCGCGGCTTGAGCGAAGATGATGTTCTCGAGTATCTTGGCGGCGAGCAGGGCTGGTATCACGTTCGGGCAGATGATGGCGTCGAGGGTTATGTGTCCGCGAGCGAGCAGTTCACCAGTCTGGAGACACCGTAAGATGGCTCGTCGTATAGGCGCCGCACGCGAATACTATCGGCTCAGAGTGAGCCGGCTCGACTTGTCCAACGATGTGGACCTCGAGTGGCGCGACGACATTCTGTACCGACGGCCGCCTCGTTCGGCGGTCTTGGAATCCGAGTCATGGCGCGTCGAGGCGGTCAATCTCGACGACGATGAGGATGTGGTCGTCCTCATGAGCTTCGATACCGAACCCGAGGCGTACGAGCATCTGTCGACGGTGGCCGAGGAACTGGACTCATGGACGGTGTCCATGTTCGATGATCGTTACATCGAACCTGCGAGACGCGCGCAACTAGAGGATGCGGATCAGGACTGATTCGTGCCGTGCCTGGGTTAGCATCCGGGTTCCGTAGGTACTCACCAGTGGGGAGAAGAACCGTCCAGTCCTCTAGACCTCGAGTTAACATAAGATACATTATCCGATATATAGGTGTGTACGAGGAGGAGTCAAGGGAGCACCACTCTCGGTTGTTCTCCTACACGCATGTGCTGGAAATGCAGCAGCCCCGGACCCGCGTGATCGCGGGCCCGGGGCCGGCACTCGGCGACCTGCGGGGGCTCCAGTCCCTCAGGTCAGGTGAATCAGTTGGTTCAGCTTGCCTCGGATGCCTCAGCGGCGCTCTTGCCGACGAAGTCCGGTGAGTCGACTGCAATACCCTTCGACTCACGCGGCAGTATCAAGTTGAGCACGATACCCAGCAGCGTGGCGGCAGCCATGCCAGGCAACACATAGTCGCCAATGGGAATCTGAGTACCGGTGGTCTCCATGCCGATGCCTACAACGAGTACGACGCTCGACAGGATCAGGTTGCGGCTGTGGCTGTAGTCGATTCCAGATTCAACCAAAAGGCGCAGGCCGGATGAGGCGATCAGACCGAACAGCAGCAGCGAGATTCCGCCCATGACCGGCACGGGAATCGTAAAGATGATGGCGCCGAGCTTAGGAACGAATCCACCTACGACGAACGCCAGTGCGCCTGCAAGCAGGAACACGCGCGTTGCGTAGACCTTGGTGACGGCCATGACGCCGATATTCTCGGCATACGTCGTGGAAGGCGTACCACCGACCATGGCGGACAGTGCAGTGGCGAGTCCGTCTGCGGCCAGGGACTCAGGCAGCATGGGCGTGAAGTCTTTGCCCACGATCTCGTTCACGACCAACAGATGGCCGATGTGCTCGATGATCACGACGAGTGCCACGGGAGCGATGATGAGGATGGCACCCATGTCGAACTCTGGGTACGTGAGCGTCGGTAGACCGATCCAAGCTGCCTCAGTGACGGGCGAAAAGTCGATCATGCCCATGGGGATGGCGATGATGTAGCCCGCCACGATTCCGAGAAGAATCGGAATGGTTGCGACGAAACCCTTGAAGTAGCTCGAGAACACCACAGCCGCGGCGAGCGTGGCCATTGCCAGGAGCAGGTTCTTCATCGCGAACTCACTGCCAGCACCCTTGGTGGCCATACCGATCGCCACGCCGGCGAGGCCGAGTCCGATGACGATGACTACTGCGCCGACAAGTGCGGGCGGTAGAACCTTGTTGAGCCAGTCAGTTCCGAATGCTTTGATCAGAAGAGCCACAACAACGTACACGAGACCAGCAATTACCAGGCCTCCGAGCGCTGCGGGCGCACCCTGTGTCGCAGAGACTGCGATGATCGGCGCGATGAACGCGAAGGATGACCCCAGGTAGCTCGGAATCTTTCCCTTGGTCATGAAGTAGTACAGGATGGTGCCTGCACCGGATGTCATGATAGCCACGGAGGGATCGAGTCCCGTCAGCAGCGGCACGAGGACCGTTGCGCCGAACATGGCCATGAGGTGCTGTGCTGCAAGCGGGAGCGCCTGCAAGAACGGTACCTTCTCGTCTGTCTGTATCTCACGAGTGGAAGCCAACTCTACTATCACCTGCCTTTCGAATATGGGACACCACAATGGGTGTCAGTGGTCGCTTCTTAGCTGAACATGGTGGCGAACACGCCAGCCGCATCAAGGAACGCCACGATGAACGCTGCGGCGATCACGTACATGAGCGGGTGAATCTCCTTGGCCTTGCCAGTGAAGACCTTGATCAGCGTGTAGCTGATGAAGCCGAAGCCGATTCCGTAGCTGATGTTGTAGGTCAGCGGGATACCGACGATGGTGATGAACGCCGGGAAGGCGTCAGCGATATCGTCCCAAGAGATATCCTTGATACCCTTCATCATGAAGAAGCCCACGATGACCAGCGCGCCTGCAGTGATCGGGTAGATCGTGCCGCGGTCCTCGAACATGAGGCCACCGCCGACCATGGCGATCACGGGAGCGAAGAATGCGGAGAGTGCGAAGAAGATGCCGGTTACGATCGGGGTCAGCCCAGTGCGGCCACCCTCGGCAACGCCTGCAGCGGACTCGATGTAGGTCGTGATGGAGCTGGCGCCGAAGAGGCCACCAGTCACGGCGGCAGCAGAGTCGACGGCAAGGATCTTCTTGGCACCGGGAACAGTACCGTCCTCATTGATGAAGCCTGCCTGCTCGCCGACCGCAACCACGGTGCCCATGGTGTCGAAGAAGTCGGTGAGCATGATGGCGAACACTGCCACGAGAAGCGTGGGTGTGAATATCTGCGCGAGGGCCATGCCGCCCTCAACTTCCTGGAACGGTGCGAAGAATGTGGAGAAGTCCAGAGTGCCCAGCACCGCAGTAGGCAGCTCAACGACACCCAGTACGAGGGCAGCAACAGTGGCAACGAGCATACCCAGCAGGATGTCACCCTTGATCTTGAATGCCATGAAGATGAGGATCGCGAACAGCCCGATCAGTGAAACCCAGACGTAGGGCTCGGAGAAGTCACCGAGCTTGACCAGGGTGATTGGGTCCGGCCCGATGATGCCGCTCTCGTTGAGCCCGATCGTGGTGATGAAGAGACCGATTCCCACGCCTATCGCGCGCTTGAGGCTCATGGGAATAGCATTCATCACCGCTTCGCGGAAACCGGTGAGAACAAGCACCAGAATGATGAGACCTTCAACGAAGATCACGGACATGCCAACCTGCCACGGCACGTTCGCCTGCTGGAAACCGATGACCGAGAAGGTCACCACAGCGTTCAGGCCCATGCCTGACGCGAGCGCGAGCGGGCGGTTGCTGATGAGGCCCATTGCGATACAGAGAAGAGCGGCTCCCAGAGCGGTCGCGGTTGCGGCGCCCTCGAAGGGAACCCCTGCAGCCGACAGGATGCCTGGGTTCACGAAGATGATGTACGCCATCGTCATGAAGGTGGTCAGACCAGCGATGAATTCCGTCTTCAGGTCTGTACCACGCTCAGCGAACTTGAAGAAACTATCCATTTCACCAACCTTTCTATCGTCCCTTTGTCAGTTTCATGAGACCCATTGGCTCATGTGTTGCGTTTCGGCGCCCTTCCCCCTTTCGTTTGCTCCCCTGCTGTATCCAATACGCCTGAAGCAACACGTGCTCATGGTCGCTCCCGGGTGTATATCGATCCGAGATACTTTGTGGGGTATCCCGTTTGATCGCTCAGGTAGTTGACGATCTCATCCGCGAGAGGCGGACGCATATCCAGTTCGCCAATAGTGCCCACATCTACGAGTTCGACCGCTTCGATGCGGTCATCATCCGGGCAGTCGGTGATAGCGCCACCTGTGATGGATGCGGCAAAGGTGATGTTCACGAGATGGCGCTCACCTTTGGGTGCGATGGTGTCATTGAGGATGAGGGGTCGACCCAAGTCCACAACCAATCCCGTCTCTTCTTTCACTTCGCGCAGTAGTGCATCTTCCAGGGACTCGCCGAACTCCACGCCGCCTCCCGGAAGCAGGTGGTAGGTCTGCTTGTCCTTCTTGTGACGGACGAGCACCAAACGCCCGTCGAGCAGAATGACGGCGGCAGCGCGGACGCGGGGGGTATCAGACACCAGTGCTGCCAAAGCCGCCCTCCCCCCTTGCTGTCTCATCGAGCTCCTCGACCTCATGGAGGTCGACACGCGCGACAGACTGTATTACCAACTGCGCGATCTTGTCGCCGCGAGCGACGTTGATTGTCTCCGATGGATCGAGGTTGATTGCAATGACCTTGATCTCACCACGGTAGTGACTATCGATAAGCCCCGGAGTGTTCACCAGGCTGAGACCCTGACGGATCGCCAGACCGCTTCGCGGCTGCACGAAACCGGCGAAGCCCTCGGGGATTGCGATTGCGATGCCCGTGGGAATCAAAGTGCGCCGTCCAGGAGCGATATCGATGCACTCGGCCGCGTACAGATCGAGACCTGCGTCCCCGGGGTGTGCGTAGCGCGGCAGCGGAAGGTCAGAATCGAGCCGCTTGATCTCCATGCGCATCAGCGCATCACACTCCTCGAGTGACGGTCGGAAGATGGTTTGAGCAGCGCAGCGCGCATGCTGCGAGAGTGTCCGGGTGCATGGGCGGAACCTCGGTAGCGGCATGGTCCAGAGTCACTTGCGGCCTGAACTGCTGCAGTGCGTAGAGATTCCCGCCGGAGAGGAGCTGCGCGATACGCGGGAGATCATGCTCAGAGACCGCGTCTGGGAACACGGTCGTACGGAACTCATGGTCGATGCCAGAGGCGCGTATGAGTTCGACACTCTCTTGTGCCCGGCTCCATGAACCGCGCCCTCCGGTGGCTTGCGAGTACTTCTCGGGCGTAGCCTTCACATCCATTGCCACATATGACACGAGTCCCGAATCAAGCACTTTGCGCAGAACCCTCGGGTTGTTCCCGTTGGTGTCGAACTTGATCTCCATATCCATGTCATGAATGGCATGAAGGAGGTCGAGTATATCGGGGTCGCTTGTGGGCTCTCCGCCAGTTACAACGACGCCATCGATCCAATCGCGTCGGCTGTAGAGGTGCTCGAAGAGACCCATGAGCGATGATGCGTCTGCGTTGCCGGGATCGACGAGATCAGGATTGTGGCAGAACGGGCAGCGGAGATCGCATCCGGCGATGAACACCGTGACAGAGAGTCGACCTGGCCAGTCAAGCATTCCTGCGGGCATCCATGTTGCGATGCGAGATCCCGGTGGGCTTACCACGGAAATCTGTGTCGCGTTCATTGGGGTCACGGAAGTCGTTTCTCTCTACGTCGCTATCAGGTTCTTCAACACGGCAGGCTCAGGTGCCTCGCCGCGCCAACCAGCTATCTCATTGCCGCTGGAGTCGAGCACAAGGATCGTGGGAGTGGCCATAATTCCGTAGAAAGAGGCTTCAGTCAGGCCTTCCACGTTGTCCACGTTGTACGTTTCAACACCGGCGAGACCCTCGCATGCGCGTTTGGCTGCGGGGCAACGCGGGCAGTTCTCCTTCACAAAGAGCTTGATGTTCACTGCTTTCCTCCGACGGCTTTCATCGATCCTTCTCGGTCAATTGTTCAGCTGGCGTGCGCTCCGCTGACATCATCCAATCCGGTCCGAACACGGTCATAGAGCTCGCCGACTTTGCTCTTGTTCCATGATTGAACCTTTGAGAAGTAGCCAACCACTCGGGTGACTCCATAGACTTCCATGGATCCGCAGAGCGGACACTGTGTGAGCAGGCCTCGTGATGTTCTCTGGCATGACTCGCACACGGTAAACTCGGGACTGAAGCAAATCTGTGAACACTGGGTCTGACGGAACGTCTTCTCGACGAATGACTTGATAGCTCCGGGATCGGGCTCGCTCTCGCCCAGCCACACATGCACGATCGCTCCCGCCTCGATGAGCGGGTGGAAACGGGACTGCTTCTCAACGCGCTCGATATAGTCGACATCAGCATCGACTGCGATGTGAATCGAGTTCGTGTAGTAGAAGTTGCCGCCCGTGAGATCGCCCTTGACCACGGCGCTCGTCTGCTCCGGCCAATACTTCATGTCCATCTTGGCGAGACGATATCCTGCGGATTCCGCGGGAGATTCTTCGAGAACGAGGTTGATTCCATACCTCTCGGAGAGCTCGCGGCACTTGAGATTCATGGCAGCCATAACCTTCAGGCCGAACCTGAGGGCCTCGTCTGATTCGTGAAGCTGCTGCCCCTTGTGCACCTGCACCATCTCGTTCAAGCCGATGATGCCAGCCAGATACGTGAGCTTGTTCATTTTGAGGTACGGTTCACCGTCGATGTTCTGGGTGAGCATGCCGAGAGGGCCCTCTGCGCCGAGATCGAATAGTTCCTGAATGAATTCGCGCTTCTGGACATGGGCTTTTGCCACGAGTTCGAGCGTGCGATTGACCTCCATGAATAGAGCGGAGTCGTTGCCGCCTGTCTTGTATGCGATGCGCGGAAGGTTGATTGTGACGTTCTGGAGTGCGGAAAAGCGCATGTGCTCTGGTGTCTTGGTCTCGTCGAGCTCCTCAGCACTCAACTTCAGCTTGAGCCTGCAGCACTGTGAGACCGTCACCTCGTCACCGCGATCGAACACGAAGTACGTGATTCCCTGCTTGGAGGCGACTTCACAGGCCAAGGTGATGAACTCCTCATTGCCCTCTGTCTCGAAGAAGTCGTCATTGATATGCAGAAGTGGCTTGGGAAACACAAAGGTCTTACCGTGGGCGTCGCCACGCATGTAGACATTGAACATGGCGCGGACGAATGCCTGAGCCTCCGGTTCATAGTCTTTGTAAGTCTTGCCGGTGTACAGGCCGCCCGGCCCGATTGCAGGAGTGTCAGCGAAGTGCTTGGGCACGTTGTAGTAGAGGTTGAAGTCGGTGAATACGACCTGGGACCCTCGAGCTCCCGCGAGCTGATTGAACTCGAAGATCAGCATCTGCGCGAGCTGATCGATCTCGTTTTCGGTCTTACCCACGAGGTACGGCGCGAAGAAGATGTTGACGGCTTCCCAACCCACAGCTCCCGCATAGTGTCCTTGCAGGGCCGATGCCATCTTCACCATGTGCCCGATGAGTACTTCTGGGTGCTTGGCCGGCTTCGATACTGAAGTGATGTTGGGCAGGTTGAGCCCGAACTTCTTCACGTACTCCAGGCTGTGACCGCCACAGTATGGACGCACGATGAAGCCCAGGTCATGCAGATGCACATCACCGACGTAGTGAGCCTCTGCAACATCCTCAGTGAAAACGCGCCTCAGCGCGAACTCTTTGAGAATCGTCTCCGCCAGCGTGAGGTTGACCGATTCAGGGTTGTGGGTGGTGTTGGAGTTCTCCTTGTTGGCGTTGGTGATGATCTGTTCCACGTCCCACATGGGAAGTCCCAGGTGGCTATGCTTTTTGTGGGCCATGGTGAGTCCGCGCTCAAGCAGTTCGAGGTCGACCAGCTCGCGGATCATCGCGGTGGTCACGGTCACGAGGTTCGTGTTCTCGATCCGGTCCTCGATCACTGCGGCGATCTCCTGGGCTAGCTCCGGTGTCAGCCCGGCCTCCTTCACAAGCGAGTCGGAGATCTTGGAGCGATCCCACTCATTGATCTCCTGCTGGGAGTTAGTGGAGACCAGCAGTGCGATATCCATGGAGTCCGCCGCAGTGTGCTTGCCACCGGGCTTGATAACGTTCACTACGCGTTCGAGAACCATACAGTACTCCCACCCTCGTGTGGCACACTTCCCAGGCGCCAATCCTTGCAGTCGTGATTCATGTGCGAGATGAAGCTCGTGCTATTTCAGATCCTTGAGCTCGTGTGTGAACTCATCCAAGTCCTGGAATGACTTGTAGACCGAAGCGAACCGAATGTATGCCACCTTGTCGAGATCCTTGAGCCGCGCGAGAACCATGTCTCCCAGCTGCTTGGCAGGAATCTCAGAGCGAAACGTGTTGTGGAGCTCCGTCTCGATGTCATTTATCAATGCTTCGAGGTCGTCTGTGGAGACGTTGCGTTTCGTGCTTGCGACGATGAGGCCCCGAAGCAGTTTTCCACGATCAAAAGGCTCGCTCGTGGTGTCTCGCTTGGTCACCATGAGAGGTGTCTCCTCACGGCGCTCATACGTGGTGAATCGCTCGCTGCATCGCAGGCATTCGCGGCGTCGTCTAATAGCGTCTTGTGCCTCAGAGACACGAGAGTCTACAACCTTGGTTTCATCATGACCGCAGAACGGACAGCGCATCGTACCCACCCCTATATCTAGGCCCGAACCGAGCCTAGCACACAAGATGATGGGGCAACAACGCCACTGAACGAATTCGTGAAGGAAACTTCAAGGACAGTGTGATGAGTGTGACCAGAGGTCAGAAAGCGTTGCTCAGCGGGAAGCCATTGCCATTGATTCTGTGGCGTCTGGCACCGTGATCAGCTGTCCGGACTGCAACGAGGAGGTGGACATATCGTTAAGTGTGCGTATGTACTCCACAGTCTTCGCGGTCGAGTTGCCCGGAACCGGATTTGTGCGGGCCAGGTCCCAGAGAGTCTGTGAGGGCTGAACGCGCACCGTTCTCGTTGCGGTGACCGAATGAGTGCTAGGTGTCGTAGATGCGGCCATGAGCATGACCGCTATGAAGATCGTGATGGCTACCAGCGCGACTTCGATCGGAGTGACCCGCGAGCCGGACCGTTGACTGGATGCTCGATGCGTGTGTGTGCTCATGTCGTGCCTCCGTGGTTCATGTTCCGGATGTCACATGCACCCTATCGTTCAGGTCTGACATTGATCTCGATCCGAGAACCGAACGTGTGTTCGCATTCAGTATAGCAAACGTATGTTCGATTGCAACTCCTCATAATCGAACGAGTGTTTGCGGTCAGATTGGCAGTTCGGTACACTCGGGTCGAACATACTTTCGGTATCAGGGGGTTTCCCGTGACCTATGTATCTCGTGAACTCACCGCTCGGCAGGAACAGATACTCGAGTACATCCGTAGTGAGATCCATCGTCAGGGCTATCCGCCGTCCGTACGTGAGATCGGCGAGGCCGTGGGACTCTCTTCGTCTTCCACGGTTCACTCACACTTGGCCGCACTGGAATCCAAGGGCTATGTGAGACGCGACCCCTCCAAACCCAGGGCGCTTGAGGTTCTCGACTATCGCGACAGTGATGCGGCCGTCGACTACGGGGCGGTGTGCTCCCTCCCGCTTGTCGGTCAGGTGGCTGCCGGTGCTCCCATTCTCGCGGCTGAGAACATTGAGGCCACCATGCCTCTGCCTGCTGACCTCGTCGGCGATTCGACCTTCATTCTCAAGGTCAAGGGCGACAGCATGATCGAGGCGGGAATTTTGGACGGTGATTTCGTGGTCGTCCGTCAGCAGTCCACGGCGCGGAATGGCGACATAGTGGTAGCCATGCTCGATGACAGCGCGACCGTGAAGCGATTCTTCCGTGAGGCCGACCGAATTCGTCTGCAGCCGGAGAACTCCGCCCTCGAGCCCATCTACTCGCGCGACGTGCAGATCATGGGACAGGTCGTGGCGTTGTTCAGGCGAGTCTAACTCAGGAATTCTCTGTATCCGGCGCTTCCGCTTCCGGTTCCATGGAGAACACCGAGAAGCGATCTACGAGATCCCTGGGCACCTGGAGCACCAGTTGCGTGCCCTCTCCCGTGTGGTGTTCGCTCACCACCTGCGTGCGTTCGTGGGCGAGTTGAACCATCTCTCCGCGTGTGTACGGAATGAGCACAGTGAGCGTGACGCTCCCCCTCGCCGCCTCCCGCGAAATGCGGTCCATCAGCTCATCCAGTCCCGCACCCGTCTTGGCGGAGATGAACACCGCATCAGGGTGGCGTCGCCTTACGGCAGCAGCGTCTGCGTCGCTCAGGCGGTCGATCTGATTCAGAACGAGCACCTTCGGGGTCACTGCAGCGTCAATCTCCGAGAGCACCTCGTGCACGGCGACCGACTGGGAGTCCAGCTGCTGGTGAGACGCATCTGCAACATGCAGCAGAAGATCTGCCTCCCGTACCTCGTCCAGCGTCGACTTGAATGCCTCAACCAGGCCATGGGGCAGCTTGTTGATGAATCCGACCGTGTCCGTGAGGGTCACCTCTCGCCCTTCCTGCAGCGAGAAGCGCCTGGTCGTCGAGTCCAGAGTTGCGAAGAGCATGTCCTGGACCAGCACGTCGGAGTCTGTCATGGCATTCAGTAACGTCGACTTTCCGGCGTTTGTATAGCCGACGAGCGCCACCTTGTACACGCCCGAGTCTGCGCGGGCCTTGCGCTGCAGCTCACGAGACGCCCTGACCGTCTTGAGTTCACGTTTCAGGTCAGCGATACGCCGACGTGCCAAACGCCTGTCAGTCTCGAGCTGAGACTCTCCTGCGCCGAAACGCGCACCACGTCCACCACCGAGACGTTCACGTTCCAGATGCCCCCACAGACCACGTAGTCGCGGCAGCAGGTACTCGAGTTGCGCAAGCTCAACCTGCAACTTACCCTCGCGGCTGACCGCATGCATCGCGAATATCTCCAGAATGAGGGCCGTTCTGTCCAGAACCCGCACGTTGGCGAGGAGATCTTCTACGTTGGCCTGTTGCCGAGGAGAGAGGTCGTCATCAAAGACGACGAGATCGGCCGAGAGTTCGACAGCGAGATCCGCGATCTCCCCAGCCTTGCCCTTGCCGATGAACGTTCGCGGGTTGGGCTTTTCCATGCGCTGTGTCGCCGTGGCGACCACGTCGGCGCCGGCGGTATGGACCAGTCTCTCAAGCTCAGCTAGTGACTCTTCTACCGGCCACCCGCTATTACCGACATCAACGCCGACGAGCACCGCAGTGGCGCGGTGCTCGTTGACGACATCTTCTGGTTTGAAACGATTGCCCATGAGAAGGGCCTCTCCTACAGGGTGGCCTCGATGCGTCCGAGAGCCTCGATGAGGCGATCGTCCGGCGTGGCGAGTGAGATGCGGATGTAGCCCTCACCGCTGGGGCCGTATGCGTTGCCCGGGGCGATGATGACGTTGGCCTCTTCCAGAACCTTAGTGGCGAACTCGGCTGAGCCGTATCCGTCAGGCACCTTGACCCAGACGAAGATCGTTCCCTTGCACGGATGTGCTTTGAGTCCGATCTTGGCGAGACCGTCGATCACGAGGTCGCGACGGTGCTGATACATCTCCACGAGCTCATGCACGTGGTCTTGCGGCCCAAGCAGCGCCTGGATCGCGGCGTCCTGCACGGCGGTGAACACACCGGAGTCGATGTTGCTCTTGACGGTGCCCAGCGCTTTGATCGCCAAGGGGTTGCCCACGGCGAAAGCAACACGCCAACCGGTCATGTTGTACGCCTTGGAGCAGCTGAAGAGCTCGATAGCTACTTCCTTGGCTCCGGGACGCTCCATGAGGCTGATGGGCTCATAGCCATCGAAGCCGATCTCGCAGTAGGCGTTGTCGTGGATCAGCAGTAGATCGTGCTTCTTGGCGAACGCGATGGCCTTGTCGAAGTACTCAGGCGTCGCGATGGCCGAAGTCGGGTTGTTGGGGTAGCTGAGGAACATCATCTTGGCCTTGGCCAGGATCTCCGGAGGAGTGGACTCGAAGTCCGCGAGGAAGTTGTTCTCCTCAGTCATGGGCATGAAGTGGCTCTTGCCGCCGGCCAGGATGCCGCCCGTGTGATATACGGGATAGCCGCAGCCGGGGACGAGCGTGTAGTCACCGGGATCCACGAATGCGAGGAAGATATGAGCAAGACCTTCCTTGCTGCCGATGAGGGCGACTGTCTCTTCATCCGGGTCGACATCAACATCGAAGCGGTTCTTCATCCACTGTGCAGCGGCGTCACGATAACGCTTCGCGCCGTAGTAGCTGGGATAGCGGTGGTTCGCAGGGTTGCGGATGGCCTCAGCCATGGCATCGACGATGTGATCCGGCGTAGGCGTATCGGGGTCACCGATGCCGAGTGAAATGACGTCGATTCCCTGGGCTACTTTCTCTGCCTTCTTGCGGTCGATCTCTGCGAACAGATACGGAGGCAAGTGCTCGATACGGCTTGCGGTCCTCACAGTGGATGACATCCCCTTCACGAATTACGTTGAACGGTCGCGGTGCAAGCGAACAGCAGGACTGCCCGCGTGATGATGAAACATGGTAGCAAAAGCGCATCAAGCGTGTGCGGGATATTCGATGAGGCGGGGAGTTCTAATCGACGTCGTCGTCCTCGTCGAGGTCGATAACGCCCGAGAACACCTCGCTGGCAGGACCCGTCATATACACGGGACCCTCCTCTGACCAGCGCGTATGCAACTCTCCGCCGGGCAACTCAATGACTGACTCACGACCCACGAGGCAGCTGAGCGTGGCCGCAACCTGTGTGGCACACGCACCCGTTCCGCAGGCGAGCGTCTCGCCCACACCGCGCTCCCACACACGAAGCAGAATGCGGTCATCACCCGCGAACTGGGCGAACTCGACATTGGTTTTCTGCGGGAAGCGGGCATCGGTCTCGATTAGAGGTCCGACGGTGTCGACCGGTGCCGCGTCGACATCGTCAACCCAAATAATAGAATGGGGGTTTCCCATGGACACCACGGTGACCTTGAACGTGCCGAGTTCGGTCTCCAGCGGGCACTCGAACACCTGCTCACCGGTGAAGTCGACCGGAATCTGAGCTGGACGCAACTCGGGCGTGCCCATGTTAACGGTGGCCATATGCATCTTGCCCGTGTCATCACGCGTCACCGAGATTTGCTTGATGCCGCCCAGCGTTTCGACCGCGAGGTCGTCACGATCCGCTGGGATGTGACCGTGGTCGACCAGGTATTTCGCAAAACAGCGGATGCCGTTCCCGCACATCTCTGCGGTTGTACCGTCGGCGTTGTAGTAGAGCATGAAGAAGTCGGCGTCCGGTGTAGTGGCGGGACGCACGAGTATGAGCCCGTCGCCTCCGATGCCGAAGTTGCGGTCGCAGAACCACTGGACGGCTTCGGGCGCGAAGTCGATATCCTCCGCGAGATCGTCGATGACCACGAAGTCATTGCCGAGTCCGTGCATCTTGGTGAATTCGAGTTGCATATCGGTCCTATCCCCTCTCGGTGTCAGGGTCGACGAGACCCTAAGGTTCCAGCGATTCTAGCAGTTCAATGGCGTGCTCGGTCACTGAAGCAGGTGACAGGTCGGTGACATCGATCCAGTGTATGCGATGATCCCCGCGAAACCACGTCAACTGTCGTTTGGCATACCGCCGCGTGGATCGCTTCACTTCCTCCACCGCAATGTCACTGTCGACACCTTTCTCCACGACGGGCACGAACTCCTTGTATCCGATGGCTTGCTGAGCCGTGATCGCCTCGCGCATTCCTGAACCCAGCAGACCGCGCACTTCATCGATCAGACCTGCTCCGATCATGCGATCGACTCGATAGTTGATGCTCTGGTAGAGCTTGTCGCGTTGCATGGTGAGCCCGATGAACACCGTGTTGTAGATGGATTCCCTGATTTCGAAACCAGCCGCCTGTTCTGCGTACGACGCACCTTCGGCGACCATCTCCAGTGCGCGGATGGTGCGACGAACATTGTTCGGATGAATAAGCGCCGCTGAAGAGGGATCGACTTCGCTCAACTGAGCGTGCAGGGCGACGCCTCCAATGAGTTCAGCGCGAGCCTCGAGATCCTCTCGGACAGAACTTCCTGTGTCACCGGCTGGAAAGCGCATGTCGTCGAGCGCAGCGCGCACATAGAGGCCGGTCCCGCCCGCGATTATGGGAGTCTTTCCGCGCAGGTGAATGTCCGTGATGGCATCGCGGGCGCATGACTGGAAGAGCGCAGCCGAGAAATCCGTTCCCGGGTCGGTGAGGTCCAGGCAGTGGTATGGCACACGTCTTTCGTCGGCTGGTGCCTTGGCGGTGCCGATATCCATTCCGCGGTAGATCTGCATGGAGTCAGCGCTGATCACCTCACCGCTGTACCGAACCGCGAGATCCTCGGCGAGAGATGTCTTGCCCGTCGCCGTGGGGCCGACCACGGCGATGACTCGTATCGACTGAGTGTCACGCGGCTCAGGCATACCGATCCACCTTGAAGCGTTCGAGCTCGACCTTTGAACCTACGGAGAGCCCCGCTTTCCTAGTTGCGATATCAACCTGCATCTGAGCCGTGTCCACTCCCTCAAGATCGGGCAGCAGTAGTCCCCTGTGCCGGCCGGAGGTGACGATGACGCCATAAGTGGCGGGATTGAGCTCATCGAACGTCGCGGGCTCCGGTGCGTGGAGGACGTCCACGTTGATGTACAGATCCACCAACTCGTCCGTCGTCATTTCCTCGAAGCGCGGGTCATTGACCGCTGCCTCTATGGCGTTCCGGATGACTTCTTCGGCGAGGGTATCGCGGGTGGGCATGATGGTCCCGATGCATCCACGGAGTTCGTCGTTGCGGTGAAGGCTTACGAAAGCGCCTGCTTGGCCCGGTAGATCGAGGCCGGCCAAACTAGGTGCCTGAACAATAGTCCGGTGATTCACGTATGCGGTGATGGCCTCACGAGCGAGTGTCACGAGAGGGTGTTCGGCCGATCCAGCCATACCCTGCTTCATGCCGCTTCGTGGTGTTGCTCCGTGACCAACGATCGCCGTGAGATATCCGACTCCCCAGGGACCCTCGTACGAAAGCACCTCCGTTGGAGACGTTGGGGCGAATCCCCCCAACGTGATGAATGAACGCAGTCCACACTCCCCCGCAGCGTCGATCAGTGTCTCGTCGATGTCGAGAAGGGCACGCAGGTCCCCTTCGGCAATGAGGTTCGTAAGGATCGCATCGAACTCGGTCCCTCGTTCGTTGAAACCGGCCGGTGCGTCCGGTGTGAGTCGATGGCTGCAGTCGCCACTGGCAACGAAAGCGACCCTGCGTCCAAGGGAAGCAGCCGCGGCGGCGACGACTTCTCCCACGACACGGTGAGTCTCAAGGGGCAGATATGACACGGAAATAGTAAGCAGTCGGCTGGATGCCGCAGGATCGAGGAAGCTCATGGGTACCAGAACGCCGTGGTCGAGCACGCCTGGATGCATTGAAGGGATAGAGTCGCGCGAGAGTGCGGGAACGTGTCTATCCGCGAGCATATCGAGGAGAACGGAAGCGAGTTCAGGGTCTCCGGTGAACGTCATTGATGTCTGTGGCGCGCCGAACTCGGCGAGGCTGCCTGATAGTTCCGGAGAGTCGTCGATGATGAAGGCGTCTCGCGCGGCGGGCGCATGTGGGGACATGATGACGATCGTTTCGGGGGCGAACTCCTCCATGAGCGACCGCGCGTGCGCGAGCGCAGAGATGGAGGCGGATGTGATGTCCGATCGAGCGCCCCCAACGGATTCGACCATGATGGGCGGATGGGGCGCGATCACGCCGAAAACCTCATGCATCACCAATCACCCTCCCTCTAGGATTGAATCGCCTACGAGGCGATATCTCCCTCAATCTCTCCCATGAGAAACCACTTTTGAGCGTCTGTGATTCGGATGTTGACGAACTTGCCGACAAGCGACTCGATCCCCTGGCCGACGAGAAGCGGTGCATGGATCACCTTGTTGCCTTCGTTGCGACCCGTGAGCATAGATTCATCGCGCTTGGATGTACCTTCGACCAAGACGCGTTGCAGGGTACCGGTGAGCGGCTGATTTCCTCGGCCCGCTGATTCCTGGACGAGGTCCACAAGGCGATCGAATCGCGTCTGGATGATGTCGCGCGGCACTCGATCTTTCAGGCGTGCAGCGGGGGTTCCCTCTCGTGGTGAATAGATGAAGGTGAACGCCTGGTTGATCTGCATCGATTCGATGAGACTGAGCGTGTCTTCGAAGTCCTCCTCGGTCTCACCAGGAAAGCCAACGATGACATCGGTTGAGAGAGCCAAGTCGGGTATCGCAGCGTAGAGACGTGATACGAGGTCGAGGTACTGCTCACGGGTGTACGTGCGGTTCATCGCCTGAAGTATCCGTGTGGAGCCAGACTGAACGGGAAGGTGCAGACTGCGGCAGACTTGCGGCAGTTCAGCCATGGCCGCGATGGTGTCATCCGAGAGATCCTTGGGATGGCTTGTGGCGAATCTGATCCAGTCCACGCCCGTTTCGGCGACTGCGCGCAGGACTTGCGCGAAACGAGGCTCGCCGTAGAGGTCTCGTCCATAGGAGTTCACATTCTGCCCCAGGAGCGTGACCTCTCGAACTCCATCCGCAACGAGGCGTTCGCACTCGTCGACTATCTCTTCAAGCGGACGGGAGCGTTCACGGCCTCGAACGTACGGGACGATGCAGTACGTGCAGAAGTTGTCACAGCCGACCGTGATGGGTACCCATGCGTGCCAGGGATGCTCGCGGACACTGGGAAGATCGCTGGCGAACTCCGTAGAGGAATCGAGGATCTCGACTGTAGGTGCCGGGTGGGCTGCCGCTCTCTGCTCGTGCGCGCTTGCAAGAAGTGCGGGTAGATGCGCGAGGTTGTGCGTGCCGAACACCACGTCGATGTGGGGAAGTTGTTCGAGCAGGGTGGCTCCGTCGCGCTGACCGATACACCCGCCAACGGCGATGAGGGGCCCGCCTCCCGAGGGTGTCTTGTGAACCTTGAGGGAGGCCACCTGCCCGCGGAGTCGCTCGTCGGCATTCTCGCGGACGCAGCACGTCATGAAGATGATGACGTCGGCATTTTCAGGCTCTGGAACAGGATGCATTCCCTGGGCCTCGAGCATGCCGGCGACTCGCTCTGAATCGTGATTGTTCATTTGGCACCCGAAGGTGCGGATCAAGTATGTATTCATAGACGCGACATCGTAGCACGGGTCGAGGTCACGGGATGTCGCACGTTTCAGGCAGTCCCGGGCATCCTGCTTGTTCTGCGGCCTGGACAAGTGCGCTCAGCACCGACTCGGGTACGTCGGCTCCACCCAGGCCAGGGCCGGGGGCTGACTCGTTGTGGAAGTCCGATCCGCCGGTGACGAGAAGGCCGTGCTCCTGCGCGAGCGTGACGTAGAGTCGTCGAGCGTTGTCGTCGTGCTCGCCGTGGTACGCCTCCAGCCCACGCAATCCGGCGGATACGAGATCGGGTATGAGCCCGTCCACCTTGGTGATACCGGGGTGTGCAAGCACGGGCAGTCCTCCCGCGTCGAGGATGACACCGATGACTTCGTGGGGACTGCGTACATCCTTGGGCACGTAGAACGGCCTGCCACGGCCGAGCAGACGCTGAAATGCGTCACCCACCGTTGTCGCATGACCCGCGGCCACGAGAGCTCTGGCCACGTGTGACCTGCCCACCGCTCCCCCATCCGAGAGATCGAGAACGTCATTGAGCGTCACGTCGTAGCCGGCGCTTTGCAGCTCGGTGACGATGGCTTTAGCTCGGGCCGCACGCGCAACGCGAAGGTCGTCGAGATGTTCACGAAAATGACGTGAGGTCATATCGGCGAAGTAGCCGAGTATGTGAACATCGTGTCCATTGTGGACAGAGGAGAGCTCGACTCCGGGAACCACCAGGAGTTGAGAGTTCCGAGCGGCTTCAAGTGCACGGGGAACGGCTTCCACCGAGTCGTGATCGGTGATAGCCAGGCCGCTGAGGCCGAGTTCGAGTGCTTGGGAAACGATCTGCTCTACGGTGAGGGAGCCGTCGGATGCCACACTGTGCACGTGGAGATCCGGACCAGGCATGAGGCGCTCCAATGAGGACTAGTGGTGCATATCCCGAGGTTCGACGAGCAGTCTGATCGCCGTGCGTTCCTCGCCATTTATCAGGATATCCGCGAAGGCGGGAACACAGGTGAGCTCGATTCCTGCGGGAGCCATGAAGCCACGAGCGATTGCGATCGCTTTGACGGCTTGATTGAGTGCTCCTGCGCCCACTGTCTGCATTTCCACTGCGCCTTGCTCGCGAATCACGCCAGCGAGCGCGCCTGCGACGGAGTTGGGATTGGACTTGGTTGATACCTTGAGAATCTCCACGGATTCCTCCGTTGTTTAATAGTTGCTGTGATGCCACCCGAGGGTGGATGGTGTGACGGTTACTGCTGCATTTGGTGCGTCTACTTATTGCTCAGAATCTCATTATAGCGCACAAAGGATATTGGGGCAGGGGCGAGGAAGAGGAGTCAGCCGCAGATGGCCTACTCTTCCTTCTCGATATCGAAGCGCACCTGTAGACCTTCTTTCCTGACCGTGATCTTGGGCTCACCCTTGAGGTGCACGTAGTAGCGCTCCGCAATCGTGTCGAATGCTTGTTCCAGTTCATGCTTGAAGGCGTCCATGTCCGTGTGATGGATGCGTAGACCTCGCCTGTCACGGTAGATGTCCGGTTCGGGACCGCTGGGCCCAGGCTCATCCTCATCGGGCCTTGCTTGGACAAGAACGGTCTCCAGTGAGCAGAGTTCATCAGCGAGGATGCGATGCGCGGTGCGCTCAGAAATGGATAGACCGATTTCGTCGGCGACCTGCACGAGTTCTGCAGCATCAGAGCTCACGGCTGCCCGCTGCCATACGGGCAAGACTGAACTGTCGTCGCAGAAGAGCATCTCTGAGGTGTCCAGTTCCTCACGGGCACAACTGTGTAGGGTTGAAAGCACTTCAGCGGGAGTGCCGAGGTAGACGCGAATCTGAGGATGTTCCACGGCGAATTCCAAGACACGACGAATGATGTTGTGTGGCCCGCGAGTGACCTTGAGAGTTCCCTCGTCGTCGCGCTCCACCGCAGGCCACGTGGACTGATCGGAACGCTCGCTGAGGAGTTCAGTGTCCGAAGTTATCGTGAGAGCAGTCCCCTTGTGCTCTGCGGAACACGTGATTCGTGCCGAGACGACGTTGGTCCGTACTGAATAGAGCGCCATTCCGCGACCATGAACGCCCCATTTGTCCATGACCATGGTTTCGAGCTTGGAGGTGACGCGGGGTTCGAATACTCGATCCTGGAGAGACTCAGGAATACCGACGCCGTCATCCACGATGGTGAAACTGCGGGTGTCGCCGTCGCGGGAACTCGCTACGAAGATCCGTTGGGCCCGGGCGTCACGAGAGTTGCGCAGGAGTTCGACCACGATGTCCTCGAAGCTGCGGATATCGTGCTTCGCCTGACGGCGTTCGGCTTCACTGATGCGCAGCCGAACGAATCCGTCCCCTAGGTTCTCCTCGACTTTGAGGAAGTCCTCGCCGGAAACGGAACTCACGAAGTTCAGAAGTCGGTCGCTGTCGCTCATGGTCCCCAGTCTACTACTGCGTCATCTGGCCTGATCGGGCAATTGCGGTCGGACAATAAGGAGGGACCGCGCTCGGCGGCCCCTCCTCTCATGGCTGGTAGCCATGTACATTCTACCTGCTGCACGCAACTTGGTGCTTCGTGACTATTTTGCGTAGTCGATCGCGCGGCTTTCGCGAATAACCATGACCTTGATCTGTCCGGGGTATTCAAGCTCAGCTTCAATCTGCTTGGCGATATCGCGAGCGAGAACGACCGCGTCAGTGTCTTTGATCTGGTCCGGTTTGACCATGACGCGTATCTCGCGACCGGCCTGCATGGCGTAGCACTTCTCCACGCCCTTGTGTGACTCAGCCACGGCCTCGAGCTTCTCGAGACGCTTTACGTAGCTCTCAAGTGTCTCGCGACGTGCGCCGGGACGACCAGCGGATATTGCATCCGCAGCCTGAATGATGACGGCTTCCACGGTGGCGGGCTCGACATCGGCGTGGTGCGCTTCGATGCAGTGGAGAATCGACTTGGGCTCGCCCATGCGACGGGCCAGGTCCGCACCGATGACAGCGTGCGGGCCCTCGATCTCGTGATCGATAGCTTTTCCGAGATCGTGGAGCAGACCAGCGCGCTTGCAGAGATCGACGTCCACCCCGAGCTCGGCGGCCATGACGCCGGCGAGATACGAGACTTCCAGGCTGTGATTGAGAACGTTCTGACCGTAGCTCGTACGGTACTTGAGTCGACCGAGCGTGCGGATCAGCTCAGCGTGAAGGCTGGGAATACCGGCGTCGAACGCTGCCTGCTCGCCCGCCTCATGTACCTGCTGGGTGACCTGAGCCTCAGCCTTGTTGAACATCTCCTCGATGCGTGCAGGGTGGATACGTCCGTCGGCGATGAGGCTCTCAAGCGCGATGCGGCCGATCTCGCGCCGGACCGGATCAAAGCTGGAGAGGACGACGGCCTCAGGCGTGTCGTCGATGATGAGATTGATGCCGGTCATCTGCTCGAATGCCCGGATGTTGCGTCCTTCACGGCCGATGATACGGCCCTTCATGTCGTCGCTGGGAATATGAACGACGGACACAGTGGACTCGGCAGTATGATCTGCAGCAACACGCTGGATGGCGATGCCCACGATGTTGCGGGCCTTCTTGTCCGCTTCCTCGCGTGCCCGGGACTCGGCCTCACGGATATACGTCGCCGCATCGCGGTTGACGTCCTCCTTGATGCGGCCCATCAGGACTTCGCGTGCCTCATCTGCCGTCATTCCGGCAAGTGACTGAAGACGCGCGGTCTCCTGCTCGATAAGCTCCTCAAGATCCTTCTCACGCTTCTGGATCTGACCGACCTGGCTCGAAATCTGATGCTCTCGCTTGTCGACCGATTCTACGCGGCGATCGAGATTCTCTTCACGCTGCGAGAGTCGGTTCTCGAGAACACCAAGCTCACGCCGGCGTTCCTTGTTCTCTTCTTCGGATTCGGCCCTGAGTCGAAAGACCTCGTCTTTTGCCTCTACGATCGCTTCTTTCTTGAGCGTCTCGGCTTGTTTTCCAGCGTCCTGTACGATGCGCGACGCATCGTCACGTGCCCGCGTGCCGGCACTCTTGGCACGGTAAGACTGGTAGGCAAGTCCGAGAGCGATGCCCACGACCACCGCTACCAACAGGTAGATCGGATCCATCGTGTGCCCCCTTTCGGTATTGGTGCATTGTCATGTTTAGCGGAACCGAGCATGCGGTTGTCGTGGAAACATGTCGCTCGGGCACGAAACATGCCCTGAAACGCACGAAACCGAGCGCTCGGCGCCCGGTAGAGGTGATCAAAAAAAGCGTATGTTGAGAGTATGGCTATATATGAAAAAACCGGGTCGCACTCGACCCGTTGAGTTCCTCGCCCTACCTGCTCTACATACAAACCGCCATATGGAGTCACTCGCGACCCGACGGATAATCACATCTACCAACCAGAATAGTATCGTTTGCCGAGGTAGGAAGCAAGTTCCGTCAGTCACATGGACGTGTCATTATCGGAGTGATCAGGGGGTTCGGCCACCACCTTACGGGCGGTTTCGATCGAGAACCCACGCCTGATGAGTCGTGCGACAAGCTTCTGCCCTTCTCGGGCCGTGCTAGCACGCTTGCCACGAAGTACACGACGCGCAGACTCAAGCTCTTGATGAGGCTCATGGCCCGTTTCTAACAAGCGTTGAGCCACTTCTGTATCGATGCCCGCTCGTAGTAGATCCCGCTTGATACGAACTCCGCCAACGTGTGATGCCCGTCGGGTGGAGATTAGGTGTAGTGCGAATCGTTCATCGTTCAGTAGGTCCAGTTCTAGCAGTCGTAGCACGACTTTCTCAACTGTGACGTCTGGATAGCCGTCGTCTGAGAGTTTGTCCCTGAGTTCCTTTACCGATCGTTCGCGATACCCGAGGATCCGGAAAGCACGCTCTCGCGCTGGGTCGTAGGCGTTCTCCGCGATGAGAACCCCCAAGGCGTTCTGCGACTCAAAGATCGCGCCTGGCGTGATATCCAGGAGTCTTATCAGGGGATTTGGAACCGTCACCGTGCTGACGTCAGTCAGCACACGTCGAGAGTGACGTGAACGGGCCGGTGCGACGTCGAGCACGGTGACGGGCATGATGAGATCCTAGGATTCCGTGGGTTCCGGATCCGGCGCAACTGCAGTGTTGGGCAGATCGAGAGACACTCTGATTCGATCCTCGATCTCGTTGCGCAATTCGATGTGCTCGCGAAGGAATTCTTTGGCGTTCTCGCGACCCTGCCCCAAGCGCTCGTCGCCGTAGTTGTACCACGCGCCTGACTTGGACACGATGCCCTCTTCAACTCCGAGATCGATCAGTGACCCCTCTTTGGAGATGCCCAGTCCATACATAAGGTCGAACTCCGCCTGCCTGAATGGTGGTGCCACCTTGTTCTTGACGACCTTGGCGCGAACACGATTGCCCACGATCTCGGTGCCCTGTTTGATCGAGTCGATACGACGCACATCGATTCGCACTGTTGAGAAGAACTTGAGTGCACGACCACCAGGTGTTGTCTCCGGGCTGCCGAACATGACGCCGATCTTCTCGCGCAGCTGGTTGATGAAGATGCAGGTCGTCTGTGACTTGCTCAAGGAGCCGGCCAGTTTGCGCAGTGCTTGGCTCATGAGCCGCGCCTGGAGTCCTATGACCGCATCCCCCATCTCGCCCTCAAGCTCAGCGCGAGGAACCAGCGCGGCCACGGAGTCGATGACGACAAGGTCGATTGCTCCAGACCTCACGAGCATGTCGCATATCTCAAGAGCTTGCTCCCCGGTGTCCGGTTGTGAAATGAGGATTTCGTCAACATCCACGCCGAGACGAGCTGCATATTTGGGGTCAAGAGCGTGCTCTGCATCTATGAAGGCGGCGATGCCGCCTTGTGCTTGAGCCTCAGCCAGAATCTGCAGAGCTAGTGTGGTCTTTCCTGATGCTTCAGGTCCAAAGATCTCCACGACACGACCACGCGGCACACCGCCTACACCTAATGCAGCGTCCAGTGCGAGTGAACCCGTGGGGATCGCCGCAACCGGCGTCATGGAACCATGCTCCCCGAGTTTCATGATGGAGCCCTTGCCGAACTTGCGGTCGATCTGTTCCTTTGTGACGTCAAGCATCTTTTCTTTGTCGCGCTCCATGCTGTTCGCTCCTATCTAGAATCAGGCTGGGGCGACCCCTCGGGGCTGAATCGAACCTACACGAACACACGTTCGATGTCAATCAATTCTGAGTGGTACGTGAGCCATCTCCTGGTACTGTGCTCCCCTACTGGTCAACGTGCTGGTGTACACGGTAACTCCCAGCACTGACATCGATTGAACACAGCCCGCAGCCGAGATCAGAACCTCACGAGAAACGCGTCTCGGTCGACGCGCTCTAACCAAGGTCACATGAGGTCTGAAAGCGCGTCGTTCACTCACTATGCCCCGGTGTGCCGCAATCTCATCCACATGGTGATGCAAGGCCGCGGCTCGCCCGTGAGGATCCATGAACGCAGCCCAGATCATTCCTGCACGACCGGAACTAGGGTGTGCCTCCAGGGATTTCAAAGGAAGTTGGAACCCCTTCTGTGTGATGGGTTGTGAAAGTTCGTCGATCAACCGATCCAGCATGCGGAGGTCTATATCACCTAGGAACTTGAGCGTGAGGTGCAGATTCTCAGGCGGAACCCACTTCTCCGAGGTCCAATCCGGGCAAGCCCTGATGATGTGAGCTCGCGCTTGCGTGAATCCGGCTAGGTCATTCTCTATGACCGGAACACCCACGAACGCGCGCATTAGTAGCCTCCGAGTGCCTGCCTCAGTAGGTCCAACCCGATCATGGTGGCACGCCTGCGGACAAGATCACGATCGCCGCGGATATGGACCAACTCAGTTCGTACGTCATGCGGCGTGGCGATGCCGAACCATACGGTACCCACGGGCTTGTCAGATGTCCCGCCACCGGGGCCTGCGATGCCTGTGACCGCTAGCGCGATATCGCATCCGAGTCTGTCTCGAGCTCCCTGTGCCATCGCTCTGGCCGTCTGCTCGCTGACCGCTCCCCAACTCTTCAGGGTCTCGTCGGACACCCCCAGCAGACGAGTCTTCATCTCATTGGAGTAGGTGATGACGGAACCCGTGAAGGAGACCGATGATCCCGGTATCGAGGTGATCTCCGCTGAGATCGCGCCTCCGGTGCAGGACTCTGCAGTCCCGATACTCATACCCGTTCGGTCCGCGCGCCCGAGAACCACCGCAGCCAACGAGGATCCATCCCTTGAGTAGCATGCTCTGCCGATCTCGTCGGCCGTGAGGTCAGCGACGTTCGCCAGAGCCGTGGAGCCCGCTCCGGAATCAGTGAGAACGATACGCACGTCACTGGGGGAAGCGAGCACGCCGAGAGTGATTCCCGAATACTGATCCACCACTCGTGAAGCCTTGACCTGTGCATCTGACTCGGAGATTCTCGTGCATCGGAGAACCCGCCGCTCCGCGCTGCGAGAGCGACCTTCGGTGAGGACATCAAGCATGGGTCGCATCTCGGATGGCGGACCGGGTAGCAGCACGAGCATGCCGCGTGGCGTTGGTATCATCTGACCCGGAGCCGTGCCTTTGACCGCGGTGATCACGCGCGCACCGTCAAGGACATCGGCCTGTCGAAATATCTGCGAAGCCGCATCGGGCTCAGTGTGACGAAGAACCCAAGGTTCGAGGAGCTTCACGAGTTCTGGGCTGCGTGAGAAGCCTACGCCCAGTGCGCGGGCGGCTGCTTCGCGAGTGATGTCGTCATGCGTGGGCCCGAGGCCTCCGGTGACAACTACCATTGCGTGCGCGGCACAGAGGCGCGCGAGCGTAGATGCGAGCACATCGATGTCGTCGGCAACACTTGTCGTCTCGACTACGGAGTAGTCGTGTGCAGTGAGCGCTAACGCGATCTCACGGGTGTTGGTGTCCAGATTGAGGCCACTGACGAGTTCGCTGCCCACGGTCACTATTGCGGCGGACGAATGCGGCTCGTTCACAGCCATCTCCCTCTCACGTCGTAGGAGAGTCCTCTATGCACCTTCGTCGCCGGACCAGGGTCCAGTGATGACGTCGCGCGCGTGGTAGAAGTAGTCGATCATGGAGATAATGGTCAGCGCCACGGCGATCCCCATCACGAACCATGACATGCCATTGAGGACGGTGTGCCCGGATTCACCGAGCAGGTCGACGATGAGCTGGGTGTCTTTGATGATGAAGGCCACGATCGCGATGATCTGGAAGACCGTCTTGAGCTTACCGTAGTTCGATGCGGCGATCACTGTACCTTCGGCCACCGCCACCATGCGCAGCCCGGAGACTATGAGCTCGCGACTGATGATCACAAGCGCGATCCAAGACGATATCTGACCGAGCTCGACCAAGGCCACGAGAGCTGCGGTGACCAGCAGCTTGTCGGCGAGAGGATCGATGAACTTACCGAACGTGGTCACTTCGTTGCGCGAACGTGCGATGTAGCCGTCAACGGCGTCGGTCGCCGCGAGCAGGGTGAACAGGATTGCGGCGAGCCATGGACCCCACGCGCCCAGGGACGAGAGAAGCACCACGACGAACACTGGGACGAACACGATACGCAGAAGCGTGACGCGATTCGCCAGACCCATGTTCTTGATCACCTAGAGAACCTCGCCTTCAAGGTCGTATCCCAAAACATCCACGATGCGCGCTTCCACGATGGTGCCGGGAACTCCACGGTCGAGCAGCACGAGGCCGTCGACCTCTGGTGCTTGTCCTCGCCAGCGTCCCACAGGCGTGCCGTCCTCGTCCACTTCTTCCACGAGTACCTCGAGCACCTTGTCCATGTACTGAGCGGCTCGGGCCGTGCTCACTTCGTCTGCGAGGTCACGGATCCGCTGCGCGCGCGCAATCCGGGTGCGCTTCGTGGGCAGACCGTCCATGTCGGCAGCAGAGGTTCCTGCCTCTGGAGAGTAGGAGAACACGCCGATGTAATCGAAGCCTGCTTCACGGATGAACGAGTGCAAGGTGGAGACGTCAGCGCGGGTCTCCCCCGGGAATCCGGCGATAAGACTCGTGCGCAGGACGGCATCGGGCATGAAATCGCGTATGCGCTCAATGAGACGAAGGAACGACTCTGAGTCCCCGGATCGGTTCATTCGGCGCAGAACGGAGCGTGAGGCGTGCTGAAGGGGCATGTCGAGGTAGTGACAGACCTTGGGTTCCGCGACCATGGTCTCAAGAAGATGGTCGGTGATCCCATCGGGCTGGACGTACATGAGTCGGATCCACTCGACCTCATCCACGGCTGCCACTGCGGTGAGCACGTCACTCAGGGTGACATCCTCATCAAGGTCGCGTCCGTATGCCGAGATATCCTGGCCGATGAGAACGATCTCTTTGGAACCGCCTTGGGCCAGTACGCGCGCCTCGCGGGCGATCTCTTCGAGAGGTGTGCTCCGATACGCGCCGCGAATCGACGGAATCGTACAGTAGGCGCACGAACGGAAGCAGCCGTCCGAGACCTTCAGATACGCCGATGGCGATCCTGTGGTGCGCAGCGTTCTCTCGTCCCCTGATCCCGGTGCCTGACCGGTGAGGCGCTCGAGCGTGGCCAGCAGCGCTTCCTCATCGGCGACGGGAACGAATGCATCTACCTCTGGCATTGAACTGGTGAGTTCATCGCCGTATCGAGACGGCATGCAGCCGGCCACGATCAGCTTCCGATCTTGGCCGTACGGCTTCCAGTCCTCGCTGAGCTCAAAGGTCGTTGCTATCGATTCTTCGACAGCCGGCTGAATGAACGAGCATGTGTTGAGAACGACGACATCGGCCTCTCCCACCGACTCGACGAGTCGATAATGAGAGGCGCTCACGGCGGCACTCATGCGATCCGAGTCCACCTCATTCTTTGGGCAGCCAAGGGTCACGAAGCATACGGCGGGAGTGTTTGACATGAGGTCCTAGCGGCGGTTCGTGAACTGGAGCGGAATGTCGTAATCGTTCTCTTTCACGAACGCTATGATCTCCTGGAGAACGTCGCGCTTGGGGCTGGAGACCCGCAGCTTGTCGCCCTCGATCGTGACCTTGGCCTTGAACTTCTTGTCCTTGATGTCTTTGTTGATCCGCTTGGCGATCTCCTGCTCGATACCGTCGACGATGGTGCATACCACGCGTACGGTGCTGCCGGATGCAGTCTCAAGCTTGCCCCAGGAGAGTGCCTTGAGGTCGATACCGCGCTTCACGAACTTGCCGCCCATGACGTCCTTGATCTGCTGGACGATGAAGTCGGCCGGCGCCGATACGGTGATCGTGGAGGCTGTTTTGTCGAGCGTGACGGTCGAGCCTGTGTCCTTGAGGTCATAGCGCTGCACGATCTCGCGTGACACCTGCTGCACCGCATTGTCGACCTCCTGCATGTCGACCTGCGAAACGATGTCGAAGCTGCTGTCCTTGGCCATGAGTATCCTTCCTTCGATGGGCGCGACCGTGCGGTCCTATTCGCCGGCCTTGAGTATGAGTGTCGGAATGTCGCCGTTGCTGGGAATCTGCACGACTGAGCCATCCCGGGTGATGGTGACTGCTTCAGGTTTTCCTATCCTGATCTCCGCTTCCGAGGAGACCTCCCAATCCTTGGTCTGGCCACCTGCAAGTGTTCCCTCGTATGCCTTGAGCCCGTCGACGGTGACACGTAGCCACGATGCGCCGGCGTCGTCCACTGCGATGCTCAGAACGAACATCTCTCCGGTGCCGGTCACAGTGGACGTCGGATCTTCCACGGGGGCATCCGGGTCGACGACTCCGGGAAGCGTGGCCTCTGTCGAGGGCTCGACTTCTTCGATAGTGGTGTCGGCAGGAAGGGGCAATGGCGTGTCTGTTTCAGCAATGGAGCGGCCGATGACCCAGAGGATGATCGCGATGACAATGACAGCGGCGACCGCAATGATGGCGTTGCGTGAGGGCAGCGCATGCATGTGCTCGCGTCGATCCACGACCTGGGCGGGCAGTGCGATGGGTTCGCTCCGCACGGCGGTGCCAGTTTCGGCCACGTACATATCAAGTAGGGGTACCGGATCGATATCGACGGCCTGTGCGTAGGAGATGATGTAGCCGCGTACATACGCGGCTGCCGGCAATTTCTCGAAGTCACCCTTTTCCAGAGCCTCGAGAATCGCTCCCCTGACGCGGGTGGCTTCCTCTACAGCATCGAGACTCATGCCTCGCCGATGACGTGCCGCCTTCAGTGTCTCTCCGAGAGAGCTCATAGCTCGTCCTCCATGGCGTCATGTCGGTCGAACGCTTTGATCGATTCGAGGTCCTCGATGTCGACCAGGACGTCTCGCGGCTTGCTTCCGTCGGGAGCGCCCACGATACCCTTTCCCTCGAGCATGTCCATGATCCGTCCCGCGCGGGCGTATCCGACCTTGAGTCGGCGCTGAAGGAGCGACGTGGAGCCCATTCCAGAGGTGAGTACGATGTCGGCCGCATCCCAGATCAAAGGATCGTCGTCCTCATCCGACGCGATACCCCCACCATTGGCGGCCACTTTGAGATGCAGGATCTCCTCATGGTACTCGGGATCACCCTGTTCCTTGAGGTGCGTGACGACCGTCTCGATCTCGGGCTCGGACACGTAGGCGCCCTGGATGCGCTTGGGCTTCGCGAGAGCGGGTGTCGAGAACAGCATGTCTCCGAGTCCGACCAGTTTCTCGGCGCCCGGTTGATCGAGGATCACGCGGCTGTCGATGCTGCTGCCGACAGCGAAGGCGATTCGGTTGGTGATGTTGGTCTTGATGAGACCGGTGATGATGTCGGTTGAGGGACGCTGAGTCGCCACGATGAGGTGGATTCCCGCGGCACGAGCGAGTTGAGCGAGTCGACAGATCGACTCCTCGACTTCCTTGGCGGCGACCATCATCAGATCCGCGAGCTCATCGATGACGATGACAAGATACGGCATCTCTTCGGCACCTTCAGGCGCCTTGCCGTCCTGGACCATGGCGTTGTACATGCCGATGTTGCGTGCAGCAGCCTTCTGCAGCCGTTTGAGCCTGGACTCCATCTCGCTCACCGCCCACGCAAGTGCAGAGGCGGCTTCCTTGGGCTCGGTCACGACCGGGACATAGAGATGCGGCACGCCGTTGTAGAGCGAAAGTTCGATGCGCTTGGGGTCTATGAGGATCAGGCGGACTTCCGCTGGGGTGGAGCGCATGATGATGCTCATGAGCAGAGAGTTGATGCACACAGACTTCCCTGTGCCGGTCGAGCCGGCGATCAGAAGGTGGGGCATAGTCGCCAGGTCTGCGACTATCTCCTCGCCTGAGACGTCCTTGCCTATGCCGAGAGTGAGTGGGCCACCCTCAGTCGGCCCACTGTCCTTGAACACGTCGCCCAGCGTGACGGTCGAGCGCGTCTCGTTGGGAACCTCGATGCCGATGAGGGACTTGCCCGGAATCGGCGCAAGGATGCGTATCTGCGGCGCGGCGAGCGCCAAAGCAAGATCGTCGGCGAGCGCCGTGATGCGATTGACCTTGATACCGCGTGCGATCTCGAGTTCGAACATGGTCACGGTGGGACCGGGGATCCACGCCACGACCTTTGCCCGGATGTCGAATGTGGCGAGTGTCTCCTCGATTCGAACCCCGATACCCTTGAGTTCACGATCCGAAGAACGATTCTTGGATGCACTGTGGGGACTACGCTTGAGTGCGGTCATGGGCGGCAGTTCGAAGCCCTCCATGGCCTTGGGAGCGACCACGCGCGGTGTCGGTATCGTTTTTCGTCGAGACTCGGGATCGTCTTTGGACTTCTTGGTCGATCGAGAGACCGGGCGAGATTTCGCGATCAGAGGAATCTCCTCGCTGGGAATCTCCGTGAGGTCTTCGAGCGGCACTGTCTTGGGTGCCCGGCTGCGACGGGTCGGCTTCGATGCGGGCTCTTCGGCTGAGCGGGCAAAGATGCCGGAGGCCCATTCGACGATGCCGGATATCGACATACCGGTGATCACGAGGCCAACAAGCAGGAGCGCGCTCAGGAACACGTAGCCTATAGTGCTGCCCACGAGTTCGGTGAGAGCCCACGCGACGCTGCCGCCGAGATAGCCGCCGTGCGACTCAAGGACGAGAGTGTCCCATCGATCCGGCACCGGCGCAGATAGGGCGAACATGGAGATGATGGTCAGCACGGAAATACCGAGACCGGTCCCGACGCGTCGCTCACTGATCGCGAAAGCGCGCACAAAGAAGCTGATTCCCCACAGGAGCATCACGACGGGTATGACGTATGCCCCGATGCCGAACCCTTTGCGCAGTAGGCCTGCCGTGAGTTCAGAGATTACCCCCTCGTTCTCAATGAGAACCATGAGTCCGAGGGCGATTGCTCCAGCACAGAGCAGGATGCCCGTGATGTCCTGGCGTGAGTCGTCATCGAGCACGCGTGCGGGCTCCTGACGCTTGCCCCCCTTGGGAGAGGAAGAGCGCTTTGTGCGCTTGGTATCAGTCTTTTTGGTTGCCATATCAGTATCCAATATCTCGCATCAGGCCAAGATTTGCCAGAGGACGACTCCGAAACCGAGAACTCCCGTGTAGACAGAGAACGCGACCATAGAGTGTTTACGCAGATAGGCCATGAGGCCCGCAATAGCCGCATATCCGGTGAGAGCGGCCGTGATGAAGCCAACGATGGCCACGAACAGGCCGGGCATGGGCTCCGAGTTAAGAGCGACATCCAGACCTTGCTTGGCGCCGGCAAGCAGGATGATCGGCCCTGAGAGCAGGAACGAGAATCTTGCGGCCTGTTCACGATCGAGCCCCAGACTGAGGCCGGCCGCCATGGTGGCTCCAGCGCGTGAGATGCCGGGCATGACTGCGATGCCTTGAGCGATCCCTATCCCGATCGCTCCGGGCATCTTGAGCTGATCCGCGTCATGCAAGGTCTTGCGTGAGAGCCGTTCGGTGAGCGCCAGGAATGCCGACGTGATCAGGAACGCAATGCCGACCGCCAGCAGGCTCGCGCCCTCAAACCAGTCGTTACCGATGAGACCGATGATGCCTGTGGGTATCGTTGCCACGACCACAAGCCATGCGAGTTTGCGATCGTGGGCGCGCTCGGGGTCACGGGAGAATGCCGAACGCACCATTCCGAGCAGGTCCTGTCTGAAGTAGACGATCACTGCCATGAGGGTGGCGACGTGCAGCATCGTGTCGAAGGCCAGACCGAATGCATCCCAGCCCAACCCCTCCTCTATCAGGCGCAGGTGGCCTGAGGATGAGATGGGCAGGAACTCCGCGACACCCTGCACCATTCCGAGAATGATAGCCTGCAGGACTTCCACGCTAGACCTCCATGACCACAGGAATGATCATGGGACGACGACGTACTCTTTCCCAGAGGAACTGCGACAGGGACTCGCGAACCGCATTCTTGATGACCTGGTGGTCCGTGGCGCCTTCGCCGGCCGTTTTGGCGAGCGTCTTGTTGATGCGGGCGCGTGCGTCGGCCAGAAGTGTGGTGTCCCCTTCGTCGGTGAATACCACTCCGCGTGCCACGATCTCAGGCTCACCAACCAACTTGCCAGTCTTGGCGTCGACCGCAATGACGATGGTTGCGATTCCGTCGCTTGCGAGCAGTTGGCGATCACGCAAGATGACCTGTCCGACATCGCCGACGGAGAGTCCGTCGACGTAGACAACTCCGGACTGCACTCTGGCGCCCAGTTTCGCACCCTTGTCCGTCAACTCGAGAACGTCGCCATTCTCCATGACGAAGATGTTGTCCTCTTTTACTCCGACGGCGAACGCGAGGTCGGCGTGGGCATGCAGATGGCGTGTCTCACCATGTATGGGGATGAAGTATTTCGGCTTGGTGAGATTGAGCATCAGCTTGAGCTCTTCTGAGGCAGCGTGTCCGGAGACGTGAACATCCGCGATGCCCTTGTGCCACACGATGGCGCCGGCCTTGGCCAACTTGTTGATGACTCGGCTGACCGCCTTCTCGTTGCCGGGGACCGGAGTGGCCGAGATGACGACGGTGTCGCCTTCCTCGATCTGCACGGTTCTATGATCACCGTTGGCCATGCGAGCCAGTGCAGACAGGGGCTCGCCCTGACTGCCTGTTGAGAGAACGACCACCTTCTCGGGCGGGATGCTACCCATGTTGTACGCGTCGATGATGTTGGAATCGTCAATTTTGAGGTAACCGAGTTCGCGGGCGATCTTGGTGTTGTTGACCATGGAGCGCCCGGTGACGACCACCTTGCGCCCGCATCCAACGGCTGCGTCGCAGACCTGCTGAACGCGATGGATATGGCTTGAGAACGACGCGACGATGATTCGCTGGTCGGCCTCGGCGAAGAGTGTGCGCAGCGAGCCGCCTACGGTGGCTTCCGTGCGCGTGTAGCCGGCGCTCTCAGCGTTGGTTGAGTCGGAGAGCAGAAGGTCGATGCCTTGGCGCCCAGCCTTGGCGATTCCCGCGTAGTCTGTGACGCGACCGTCAATGGGCGTCTGGTCCAACTTGAAGTCACCCGTGTGAAGAATATTGCCCACCGGCGTCTTTATGAAGACCGCGACACCGTCAGGGATCGAGTGATTCACGGCGAAGAACTGGAATCCGAAGATCCCGAGGCTCACCTTACCGCCAGCGGTGATCTCCCTCAGCTTGGGCTTCTTGATCTTGTGCTCATTGAGTTTGCCCGCGATGAGGCCAAGCGTGAGTTTCGTACCCAAGATGGGCACAGGGCGTCCAAGATCCTTGAGGAGGTACGGCAATGCACCCGTATGATCCTCATGGCCGTGCGTGATGATGATTCCGCGCAGTTTGTCTCGTCGCTTCAATACATAACTGAAGTCGGGAAGTATCAGATCTACGCCGGGATGAGCTTCATCGGGGAACATGATGCCCGCATCGATGAGGACCATGTCGTTGCCGTACTCGATCACGGTCATGTTTTTGCCAACCTCGTCCAGCCCGCCGAGCGGGATGACGCGGAGGCGCGTTTTCTTGTTCGTCATAGGTGGTTTCGGTTGTCTCCTTAGGTTCTGTGGTCCCGAAAGACCTCTTGGTATGAATACACACACCGCTCTGGGCAGTGTGTTCCAGTCAGATTCAGTTCTCGAGCAGACCCACGCCGCGCATGATCCGCGCAATCTCGCCAGTCTGATCCGCCGTGGGCGGCACGAGCGGAAGTCGCACGCCGCCGACCGGGAATCCTTGCAGGGCCAGTCCGGCCTTGACCAGGATCGGGTTGGCAGTTGCGAAGAGTCCCTGCATGAGGGGCAGGAGCTCAAGGTGCAGCCTCAGAGCACGGGTATGCTCACCGGCCACCTGTGCTTCGATCATCTCTTTGAAGCGCATACCCGCCACATGTGAGACCACGGAGATGACGCCGGTCGCGCCAAGGCCCATCATCGGCAGGGTGTCAGTATCGTTACCCGAAAGGACTTCAAATCCCGCCGGCGCACCGTTGATGATCTCAGCGATCTGCGTGAAGTCCGAGCTGGCCTCTTTGACGGCGACGATGTTCTCCACATCATGCGCCAGTCGCAGGGTCGTCTCCGAAGTCATATTGACCACGGAACGTCCGGGTATGTTGTAGAGCACAACCGGGACTTCGACCGCTTCGGCAACGGTGCGGAAATGCTGGTACAGCCCCTCTTGCGGCGGTTTGTTGTAGTACGGCACTACGGTCATGATCGCGTCCACGCCCAGGTCAACGACCTGCTTGGAGAAGGTTACGCTGTCTGCGGTGCAGTTGTCGCCGGTGTTCGCTATGACTTTCGCGCGACCGTCAACCGCTTCGAGCACCGCACGGAAGAGGTCCATCTTCTGATCGTAGAAGACAGTAGGTGACTCTCCCGTGGTTCCACAGACGACCAGTGCGTCCGTACCTTGGTCGAGCAACCGGACAGCCAATTCCTGGGCGCGCGCAAGGTCGAGGTCACCGTTCGCGTCGAACGGAGTGACCATAGCAGTGAGCATGCGACCGAAATGTGGTGTGGACATAGGTCTGTCCTCTCCCCTGTCGTTCAAGCCGAACGAATCGGCTGAAGTGATGATTCCATCTGCTGTATTGTGCCACACACGCAGCACGGATGCTGTTGTCGTAGGGGTTTCGTAATCAGTCGTGAAGTTCAAAACCCCGGTGAAGCGCTTCGACCGCCGATCGCATCTCTCGCGAAGGCGTGAGCACGGAGATGGTCGTGTGGCTGTCAGCAGTCTGCACGACATGCACGCCGGCTTCTTGCAGATATTCCGACATACGCGCCATAACGCCCGGTACTCCGTGCATTCCCGCGCCGATGAGTGTCACCTTTGCAAGGTCCTCTCGGGTCTCGTACTCCAGCCCCAGTTCGGTGAGAACGGAACACGCCTCAGCGAGGGAGTCCGACGCGATGGTGAAGAGAAGTCGTTCGTTGGCCGGGGTGAACATGTCCAGCGATACTCCCGCATCGGCCATGGCGCGGTAGATCCAGGTCTGCGCGTTCATGTGCACGTCACTGCCTGCGGCGTCACCGAGGTGGACGGTGACGCGGGCGATGCCGTCGAGATGGCTCACGGCTGTGGCGACGCCGTCGGGTCGATAGGCTCCGATGTTCGCGACTTCGGTGCCTGGATGATCATTGAAGGTATTGCGCACACGAACAGACATGCCTGAGGCCAGAGCCAGTTCCGCCGCTGGGGTGTGAACGATACGGCTGCCGTGTGCGGCCATTTGGAAGAGCTCGTCGGCTCGAATCGTATGGAGAACCGTGGCGCTTTCGCACGCCCGTGGGTCCGCGGTCATGACGCCGTCGACATCGGAGTAGATCTCAACGGTGTCGGCATGGAGTGCAACCCCCAGTGCGCACGCCGTCGTGTCAGATCCGCCGCGACCCAGCGTGGTGAGCTGGCCGTCGTGGCCGATCCCCTGAAAGCCTGCGACCACAGGGACTGTTCCCTGGTGACACGCATGGAGCAGCGGTCCGGGGTGTATCTCCGTGATGGCCGCCGAGCCGTGGGTGCCATCAGTGCAGATCCCCGCCTCGGGCCCCGTGAAGGCCTGCGCGGCGATGCCGCGGGCGCGAAGTTCGTGTGCCACCACCACGGCTGAGATGATCTCGCCCGATCCCATGAGAAGGTCACGCTCGCGCGGATCAGCTGGCATTTCAGAGATGAGACTCAACAGGGTGTCAGTGGCATACGGATCCCCCGAGCGCCCCATGGCGGAGACTACGATGACAGGACAGACGTCACCCTCAAGGGCTGCCTGGATACGCGCGGCCATTGCTTGGCGACCCTCCTGAGTACCGACCGAGGTCCCGCCGAACTTCATGACGATGATGGTGCTGTCACCGGGTGTGAGGTCGCGGACTGACACGACTACGCCTCCATGAAGCGGTCGAGACCGATGAGGAGCCCCGCGTGTGCACCGACTTGGCGGCACGCGAGAATCACGCCGGGCATGAACGACGTGCGATCGATGGAGTCGTGACGTAGCGTGAGCGTCTGTCCTTGTCCGCCGAACAGTACCTCTTGGTGCGCGACCATTCCTGGAAGTCGTACTGAGTGAACCGTGACGTCCTGAACTGAGGCTCCACGTGCACCCTCTGCAATCTCTGTCTCCCGGCCCGGTGCGTCTGGAACGGTAGCTCGTGCCTGCGAGATGAGCCCAGCTGTGAGCATGGCCGTGCCGCTGGGTGCGTCAGCCTTCTGGTCATGGTGAAGTTCGATGATCTCAACGTGCGGCATGTAGCGAGCAGCCTGGGCCGCGAAACGCATCATGAGGATCGCGCCAATGGCGAAGTTGGGTGCCATGAACAGACAGGTGCCAGCAGGGGCGCCCTCGGCGAGTTCCGCCAGTCGCGTCTCTGGAAGTCCTGTCGTGCCGACGACGCAGTCCACTCCGGCGCCCAGTGCGATCACGAGGTTGCTCTCGACCACGGACGGATGCGTGAAATCGACCATGACATCAGGGGAATGCTCGCGGATGGCAGCGGCAAGATCAACCGTGCAGGCGATCAGGCCCCCGTTGCCATCAGATACCGTAACACCATGGTTTGCCGGATCCACCGCAGCAACCACCCGCATACCGTCGGCTGCTGAGACCGCTTTGACGACTTCTGAGCCCATGCGCCCGGCAGCACCAGTGATGAGTACATCGATCATTGTTCGGTCCTCTCCCCTTTTGTCTCACCTGCGCACAGCAGCTCGCGGATCACACGAGGTGCGCAATATCCTTCTCTTCGAACGGCCCGATCATAGCGAGCGTTGGCTTGGCTTCCAGAACGTCGCTCGTGACCCTGCGCACACCCGCCATGTCGACGGCTTCGATGCGTTCGACGATCTCATCGACCTGCAACAGCTCGCCGCCGGTGACCCGGTTCTTGCCCAAGCGGGTCATGCGGTTGCGCGTACTCTCCATGCCGAGAACGATGTGTCCCTTGATCGCATTCTGCGCGCGCAGAAGCTCTTCGTCGGTGATTCCATCAGATGCGACTCGGTCGAGTTCTGACCGGATCATGCCGATGACTTCCTGCGCGTTGGCGGGGCGGGTACCTGCGTACACGGCCCACTGACCGGTGTCCTGGTAGAGGGCGTGGAAGCTGAAGACGGCATAGGCCAGACCACGCTTTTCGCGTATCTCCTGGAACAAACGAGAGGACATACCGCCACCAAGCACGGTGTCGATGACGGACAGCGTGAACCGATCCTGATGGTGCGCGTTGAGCCCGCTGACGCCGTAGCAGATGTGCGCCTGCTCGGTCTCCTTGGGAAGAAGCGAGAGTCGGGTGGCTGCACCACTCGTTGCGACGGGGCGATCACTGCGTGGTCCTTCTGGCAGATTCAGATGCTCGCGCACCAGGGCCACAAGATCCTCATGAGAGATGTTGCCCGCTGCTGCGACGACACAGTTGCCGGTTACGTAGTGGCGCTTTCTGAAGGCAACGCTCTCATCGTGACCGAACGATCCCACACTCTCCCTGCTACCCAGGATCGGCAGTCCGAGGGGGTGGTCGGGCCAGAGGGCCTTGGCGAACAGTTCATGAATGCGATCGTCGGGAGTGTCCTCCATGCGAGCGATCTCCTCGATAACCACTTCCCGCTCGCTGTCACAAGCGTCTTGGGACAGCGTCGCGTTGGCCACCATGTCCGAGAGGACCTCGACCGCGACCGCGGTGTGCTGGTCTATGACGCGAGCGTAGTAACAGGTGTACTCCTTGGAGGTGAATGCGTTGAGCTCGGCTCCCAGACTGTCGAAGACCTGTGATATCTCGGCCGCGCTCCGCGTGGGCGTCCCCTTGAACATCATGTGCTCCATGAAGTGGGACATGCCCGCCTCTGCGCCGGTCTCATCGCGGCTGCCGACCGCGAACCACATACCTATGGCGACGGATCTGACCGTGTCGATCGACTCGGTGATCACGGTCACGCCGTTCTCAAGAACAGTCTCGCGATAGAACATCGCATACCTTCCGTCATGAGGCGCTGATGCGCCCGCCATGGTCATGTGCTCAATCATACAGCCAGAATGTGACACGGCCCGACGATCGAGCTCGGTGTCACCGAGCCGTCACATCGGGCCGCATTGATTCACAGGTTGGAACTAGTGACGCCGACGCGGCTTCCGGTCACGGTCGCCACCGCCACGATTCTCGCGGGGCTTGTCGGTGCCGCCCTCTTTGCGCGCGCTGCCACCGGAGCTCTTGGGAGCCTCAGGCTTGTCGACACGGTCCAGAGAGACCTTGCCACGCTCGTCGATGTCGAGCACCTCGACCTCGACCTCGTCGCCGACGGAAAGAACATCGTCGACCTTCTCGACGCGACCCTTGGCCACGCGCGAGATGTGGAGCAGACCGTCCTTGCCCGGAACCAGCTCGATGAAGGCACCGAAGGCCTGGATGGAGACGACGCGGCCCTTGAAGCGCTCGCCGATCTCCGGCTCCTTGACGATGAGGTTGATGCGGCGAACCGCTTCCTCTCCGCCCTTGTCACGAGAGGCGACGAAGATCGTGCCGTCCTCCTGGATGTCGATCTGGGCACCGGTCTCGGCCTGAATGCCGCGAATGACCTTGCCGCCCGAACCGATGACCTCGCGGATCTTGTCTTGCGGGATCTTGATGGTGAGGATGCGGGGAGCGAACTCGGAGAGCGCCTCGCGGGGCTCGTCGATCGACTCCATCATCTTGGCGAGGATGTGCGCGCGACCCTCGTGGGCCTGATGCAGCGCCTTGGCGAGGATGTCGTAACCGACGCCCTTTGCTTTGTTGTCCATCTGCAGAGCGGTGATGCCGTCGGGGGTACCGGCGACCTTGAAGTCCATGTCGCCCAGGAAGTCCTCGAGGCCCTGGATGTCACTCAGGACAGCGACATCATCGCCCTCCTTGATGAGACCCATGGCGATACCGGAGACCGGTGCTGCGATGGGAACGCCAGCGTCCATGAGAGCGAGCGTGGAACCGCATACGGAACCCATGGAGGACGAGCCGTTGGATTCGAGAACCTCGGACACGATACGGATCGTGTACGGGAACGTCTCCTCGTCGGGAACGACGGGCATGAGTGCGCGCTCGGCAAGTGCGCCGTGACCGATCTCGCGACGCTTGGGACCGCGCATGAAGCCGGTCTCACCCGTGCAGAACGGCGGGAAGTTGTAGTGGTGGATGTAGCGCTTACCCTCGGACACATCGATGGTGTCGAGGCGCTGCCACTCGTTGAGCATGCCCAAGGTGAGCACCGAGAGGACCTGCGTCTGTCCACGCGTGAAGAGGCCGGAGCCGTGAGAGCGCGGCAGGTAGCCGGCTGTCGTGGTGATCTGACGAACCTCGTCGAGTGCACGACCGTCTGCACGCTCGCCGGTCTCGAGGACCATGGTGCGCATGGTCTTCTTCTCGAGAAGCTTGAGGGATGCACGTAGGTCCTTGCCCTTCGAAGCCTGCTCCTCTTCGGAGAAGGTGGCGAGCACCTCGTCCTTGACGGCGGCGACGTTGTTCATGCGGGAGTGCTTGTCGGCGTCGTGGAGAGCCGCTTTCATCTTGTCCGCACCTGCGGCGAACACGCGAGCCTTGAGCTCCTCGTCGAGGACCGCAACCGGGAACTCCCGAGGAGTGACGTCAGCCTTGCCGACGAATGTCTCCTGAATGTCACAGAATTCGCCGACGGCCTTCTGTGCGAAGGTCAGGGCCTCGAGCATGTCGGTCTCGGAGACCTCGAGTGCGCCAGCCTCGACCATGAACACGGCCTCGGCGTTACCGGCGACTACCAGATCGAGATCGCTCTCTTCCAGCTCATCGAAGGTCGGGTTGACCATGAACTCGCCGTTGACGCGACCCACGCGCACACCGGCGAGAGGGCCCTCGAACGGAATGCCTGCCACTTTGAGGGCAGCCGATGCACCCATGATGGCGATCACGTCGGGCTGGTGAACCTGATCCGCAGAGAGAACCGTCGCAATGATCTGAACATCGTTGCGGAAGTTCGAGGGGAACGCGGAACGGATCGGGCGGTCGATCATACGTGCGGTGAGAATGGCCTTCTCGCTCGGGCGTGCCTCACGCTTGATGAATCCGCCGGGGAGCTTGCCCGCGGCGTACATGCGCTCTTCGAAATCAACAGTCAGGGGGAAGAAATCCAGATCCTTGGGGTGACGTGATGCGGTTGCGGTCACCAGGACGACAGTGTCTCCCTGACGTACGAGAACGGCGCCACCGGCCTGCTTGGCCAGCTCACCGGTCTCAAGGGTGTATTCCTTGCCGTACAGTTCGAACTGCTCAACTACCTTTGCCATAATTCTTCTACTTCCTCTTACCTCACCTCCGCGCCCCATGCGCGAAGACCACCTCATGTTCATGCGCGTATCCGACGCGCCATTTCATGAGAGAAGGCGGGAGATGGATCTCCCGCCTTCGAGTTCCTTGTTGATACTTACCCGCGCAAGCCCAGTTTCGCGATGATCGCGCGATAGCGCTCGATGTCGTTCTTCTTGAGATAGCCGAGAAGGCGACGGCGCTGGCCGACCAGCTTGAGCAGTCCACGACGGGTGTGGTGGTCTGCCTTGTGCGTACGGAGGTGCTCGGTGAGGTCACTGATGCGCTGCGAAAGCAGTGCGATCTGGACCTCGGGGGAGCCGGTATCGCCCTCAGTACGGGCGTGCTCGGCGACGATTGCGGACTTTACGTCCTTTTCGAGCGACATATGTGGTTCACCTTTCCTCTTGGATTCGCCCAGATCCGAGGCCGACGTTGGTGAGTCAACGGTCTCAGGTCAGGGTACCTTTACACAAACCTCGGCAGTATAGCACGAATTCATGCACTATGCGCAGGTCGGAGGACGTTTTGGCCGCTATGCGGTGAGCCATGCGAGCACGACTGCTGCCACACCCAATACTGCACCGATGATCGACACGCGCGAGAGCCCGTCGAGAGCCTCCCACCAACTCAAGTCGTCGTCCTCATCGACCGGATCGTAGCGGGGATCGAGTTCGTCGATGGTCGGCCCGTCAAGTCTCTCCCACCGAATGTCATCGGGCGAGCTTTCACGCGCGAGACGTTCGGCTTGTTCGAGAGCGAACGGGTCGATGTCTGAATCATCGAACGGATCCGGAGGCATGGGTCCTGCCATCAGCTTTGCACACCCAATATGTTCGTGATGAGTTCGATATCCGCACTGATCGCCTGGGTCAACTCGGGCATGGAGTCGAATGCTCGCTGTGCCCGAATCCGCCTGACGAACTCGACGATGACGTCCTTACCGTAGAGGTCTCCCTCAAAACCGATGAGATGCGCCTCGAGCAGATCGGACGCCTCCTTGAAGGTCGGCGGGACGCCAACAGAGATTCCTGCAGGGTATCTTGCCTCTCCGACGCGGACGAAACCTGCATACACGCCGTCCGCTGGCAGGGCCGCATGCTCTGTAGGGCGAAGGTTGGCGGTTCTGAATCCAAGATCAGCTCCCGCTCCACGACCTCGCGTGACTGTGCCAGATACACGGTGCGAGCGCCCGAGCAGATTCCGAGCGGCAACAACGTCGCCCGATGTGACGAGTTGCCGAATGCGTGTGGAGGTGATCGGTTCTCCATCAGACATGACGAGCTCGCGGTCGGCAACACTCAGGCCTCGTGGTCCTCCCAACTCTCGCAAGGTCGCTACGTCTCCCTCGGCATATCGCCCGAATCTGAAGTCGTGACCAACGTGGATGAGAGATGGGGATGAGGCCGTCAAGAGTACTTCATCGAGGAATCGTTCCGGTGGAAGTGTCGCCATGTGCGCGTCGAACGGGATGACGAGTATGAAATCAACATCAAGATTCAGGATCTCGTGGAGTTTCTGGGACAGAGGGAGCAACTGCGGAGCCGCAGAGTCCGGCGTGACCACGAGATCGGGATCACGGTCGAATGTGACCACGCCACCGCACACTCCCGCGGAACGTGCACCGACGACGCAATCGGTGATGAGAGTCTGGTGCCCGAGATGGACGCCGTCGAACACGCCCATTGCGACGTGGCACTGACCTAAATGGGCCACGGTCGGCGACCACGTCACGATGCGTTCGGTCATGCGATGCCTCCGGGGAAGACGGCTTCGGCCTTGAGGAATTCCTCGGCGCGTGCATAGATGCCTATGACCTTGCCGCCTGCGACGACCGCGAACGGTCCGGGCTGGTCCTCGTCGGCGAGCATTCCGGGCAGTTGGGATCCCGTGGCGACCTGTCGTGCGATTCCCTGACTGACGCTGATCGTCTCCATCTCCAGCACCTCACGTGATGGAATGAACATCTCGGAGATGTCGTCGGCCGCCTGAAATGATTCAAGCGGACGTGCGCGGCTCGTGGTCAACTTGCCCGATGCCAGCCGACGAAGTCCGCCCAGATGGGCCGCTGTGCCAAGGGATTCACCCAGATCGCGGGCGAGCGAACGAATGTAGAAGCCTTTCGAAACCCTCGTGGTGATGTTCCAGGAGACGGGAGGGCCGTCAATGATCCCGTCGAGTCTGGCCTCGATGATGCGTACGGTGCGGGGAGCGATGACGACCTCTTTGCCCGCGCGAGCCAACTCATATGCCTTTTTGCCTTGAAGTTTGACCGCTGAGTACGCCGGTGGCGTCTGTTCGATCGTTCCAACGAGTCCTTCCACCTGTGCTCTGGCCGCACGGATGTCGCTGACCTCAGCGGGGACTGGAAGGGTGGATGTGGTCTCTCCCTCCGCATCATCGGTATCAGTCGATGAGCCGAAGGTTATGCGAGCAGCATAGATCTTCTCTTCACTCGTGAGATATGGGGTCAAGCGTGTGGCTGGTCCCACAAGTACCACGAGGACGCCCGTGGCCATGGGGTCGAGTGTTCCGGCGTGACCTACGCGCCGCTCACCAGTGATACGGCGAACAGCGGCCACTACGTCGTGGCTCGTCATTCCGGCTGGCTTATCCACACAGATAATCCCTGAGAGGTCCGTTGCTCCACGCGTGCTCATGTCAGTTCCCCTTGACGATTTTGGATGGCAGGAGCGGCAGGATGCGCTCCAGCAGTGACTCGAGGGTACCCAGATGCGTGAACCCTGCGGCCGCTTTGTGGCCTCCTCCGCCCAGTTCGCGGGCGACTGCGCCGACGTCAAAGCCCGTCTTGGCGCGAAGGTTTCCTCTGACCTCGCCGTTACGAACGCGCAGAAGGAGCGAGACGTCGATGCCCCCTAGCGTGCGTACGGCGTCGGGCAGAGTCTCGGTCTCATCGGGGTGCGCACCAGTCTCGGTGAAGTCTGCTTCCTCGATCCATGTGTAGGCCACGCGTCCGTCGTTGGCCAGAGTGAGTCGCGACAACGCTCGAGCCTCGAGAGAAATCGCTGCTGCCGATCGCTCCTGATAGACCATGCGTGATGCCAGCGCTGCATCGGCGCCCGCGTCCAACATGGCTGCGGCCGTGCGAAGAGCGTTCGCGTCGGTGTTGTCGTACTGGAATCTTCCCGTGTCCGTCATGAGCGCTACGTAGAGACATAGGGCCACTTCCGGTGACGGGGTTACGTCGAGGACGGTGAGCAGCTGCCAGATCATCTGACCTGTTGCCGCCGCCGACGTGTCGACGATGTTGATGGTTCCAAACGATTGATTGTCCGGATGGTGGTCGAGCACGATGGTGACCTCGGCGTCGCGGGCAAGATCCGCAGCGACTCCGAGACGACCCAGACTGGGAGTATCGAGCGCGACGAAGACGCTGGGTGTCTCAAGCTCACTCGCCGGTGTGAAGAGGGAGAATCCCGGTAGGAAGGAGTAGCGCGACGGAGGATCGACCGCATCGGCGAGCGTAGGCACTGCGGCAATACCAGCGCTTCGAAGAGCCACGGTCAGGCCGAGTGCCGCTCCCATGGCGTCGCCATCGGGGCGCACGTGCGCGCAGATCACCACCGAGTCGGCATGACGAAGTGCGACGGCGGCCTTGTGGAGGGTCTCAGACATGATGACTCACCCTTCGGTGGTATCGTCCTCGTCGCTATGCTCGGCGTTCGCGAGTGTCGGAGGAACCGTTTTGAGAGCGACGCTCATTCTGAATCCGGCGTCGACCGATGGATCGATGAAGAAGCGAAGGTCAGGAGTGATACGCATCTTCACGGCTTTGCCCAAGAGGTGTCGGATTCGGCCTTTGGCCGACTCGAGACCCTCCAGGACCTCCGCGTATCGCTCCTCGTCACCATGCGCGGTGACGTACACATTGGCGATCGACAGGTCGCTGGAGACCTCGACAGAAGTGACCGTTATGAGATCGAGACGAGGATCGGCGATCGCGCTCTGAATGATGGACGCGATCGCCTCCCTCACGGTCACCCCGAGCTTGCGGGTACGGGGTGTTGATTTCATAGTGGGTTCCTCCGCCTAGCTTTTGCGAGCGACTTCGTTGATCCGATAGCCCTCGACGATGTCGCCTTCCTTGAGGTCCTGATATCCGGCGACCGTCAAGCCACATTCGTAGCCCTGCTTGACGGATTTCACGTCGTCCTTGAAGCGACGGAGCGAGCCGAGCTTGCCCTCGTAGATGACGGCGCTCTGTCGAACGATACGAACGAGATCGTCGCGCTTGATCTCGCCTTCCTGAACGTAACAGCCTGCGATGACGCCGACCTTGGGTGCCCGGAAGAGTTCGCGTACCTCGATTCGTGCAGTGTCCTCCTCGATGAAATCGGGAGCAAGCATGCCCACGCGTGCGGCGTTGATGTCCTCTATCGCCTGGTAGATGACACGGTACAGGCGGATATCGACCTTCTCCTTCTCGGCAGCGATCTTGGCCTTGGGCTCAGGTCGAACGTTGAATCCGATGATGATCGCGTCGGACGCATCAGCCAGTGTGACGTCGGTCTCAGTGATTCCACCCACGCCGGAGTGCAGCATGTTGATGCGGACCTCGGTCTGATCGATCTTGTCCAGCGCGTCGCGTAGGGCCTCGATCGAGCCCTGTACATCCGCCTTGACGACGATGTTGAGGTCCTCGATCCCGCCCTCCTGGATACGAGCGAAGAGGTCGTCAAGTGAGACATGCGTCTTCTTCTGTGCGAGCAGACGCTGCTTGAGCGCGCGCTCCTCGGCGAGATTGCGGGCGTCGCGCTCATCGGCGAACACGCAGAACTCGTCACCTGCCGAAGGGACACTGCCCAGACCCAGTACCTCGACCGGATCGGCGGGACCAGCAGCCTTGACTGTTTTGCCCAGGGGGTCGATCAGGGCGCGGACGCGGCCGAATGTGGTTCCGGCAACGAGCGAGTCACCCACATGGAGTGTTCCTCGCTGAATCAGCATGGTGGCGACAGGACCGCGACCGCGGTCGAGCTTGGCCTCCACCACGGTACCGCTGGCCGTCGTGTCGGGGTTCGCCTTGAGGTCTTCGACCTCTGCGACGAGCAGAATGGTCTCGAGCAGATCGTCGATGTTGAGACGCTGCTTGGCCGAGACATCCACGAAGATGTTGGATCCGCCCCACTCCTCCGGCACGATCTCGTGCTCGGTGAGCTCCTGACGGACACGGTCGGGGTTTGCGCCGTCCTTGTCGATCTTGTTGACGGCGATGATGATCGGTACTTCCGCAGCTTTGGCGTGGTGAATAGCCTCGACGGTCTGCGGCATGACACCGTCGTCGGCGGCTACCACCAGGACAACGACATCGGTGATGTTGGCACCGCGAGCACGCATGGCGGTGAACGCCTCGTGACCGGGGGTGTCAACGAAGGTGATGCGCTTGCCATCGATCTCGACGACGGACGCACCGATATGCTGCGTGATACCGCCAGCTTCCGTCTCGGCCACACCGGTCGAGCGGATCGCGTCGAGCAGTGAGGTCTTGCCGTGGTCGACGTGACCCATCACGGTGACCACCGGCGGACGCGACTTCAGATCCGCGGCGTCGTCCTCGAACACGAAGCCCTGCTCTTCTTCTGGACCGATGACGTTCACTGAGCGCTCGAGATCGTCGGCGATGAGCTCGATGACGTCGGCGGGTATGGGCTGGTTAACCGTGAGCGGGCTACCGAGCAACATGAGACGCTTGATTATCTCCGTGGGCGGAAGGCCGAGCGCGTCAGCGAATTCGCCGACAGTGGCGCCCTCGGTGATCGTGACCAGCTCCTCGCTGACGGGAGCCGTTTCCTCCACGACCGGTGCCGCAGCTTCTGCGGCGGCCGCAGCCTCGGCACGCTTCTCCTTCTTACTCTTGCGGCCTTTGGTCTGAGCTGTGTGAGCGGCTACGGCTGCTCGCGCTTCGGCGAGCACCTTCTCCTTGGCCGCGTCCTCAGCCTGACGCGCCATCTGGCGATACCTCTCGGCCTCGGCCTTTTCGAGATTCGCGGCCTTTTCGGCCTCGCGCTTTGCAGCCGCTTCGGTTTCTGCCTTGGCAGCAGCTTCAGCTTCAGCTTGAGCCTTGGCCTGCGCCTCGGCTTCTGCCTTGGCAGCGGCTTCAGCCTGGTTCGCGACCTCTGCCTCTCGGAGAGCGCGTTCCTCCTCCTCGGCACGGCGACGCGCCTCTTCGGCCTCGCGCCTCTTGGCCTCAGCAGCCTCTTCGGCCTCGCGCTTCTTGGCCTCAGCGGCTTCCTTCTTGATGCGCGCAGCCTCCAGTACAGCCTGTCGCTCGGCGATTTCGGGACCCAGGTCCTTGCGGATCTTGTCCACGTACGCCTCAACAAGCGTGGATGCGTGATTCTTAGCCGGAATCTTCATCGCCTGGAGCTTGTCGAGCAGCTCCTTGGATGTCATTCCGAACTCCTTTGCGAGTTCGTGAACCCTCATGTTACTCATGCCGTCACCGTCCTTGTTGCGAAGCTGCGCGTTCGGCAAGCGCCGCTTCGAACTCTCGTCTCAGCCTGTCCGTATCGTCCTCGCGGAGATTGACTCGCAGCGCTGCGTTCAAGCGTCTGCGTGTCACCGCCGTTTCAAAGCATTCCATGTTCGCGCATACATACGCCCCACGCCCGTTCGCTCTACCCGTCACGTCGACGACGACATCGCCGTCGCTCGAACGTACGAATCGAACGAGATCCCGCTTCTCGTCGCCTGTCGCACACGCGATGCAGGTACGTTGGGGAGTCTTGCGCGCCTTCATGCCTAGGTCGTGGCCTCCTTTTCGTGGACACCGCAGTAGCGGGTGCCCGGACGGGCTTTGTTCCGGCAGCGCGCACCAGAACTTGTGAGCGCGATGCAACGACCGTCGAAATCCTCTTCCTCGTCGACGCCACCGTCAATCGCAGGGCTGGTGAGACCGGAATCCGCGGCCTGTGCGGAGCTCTTGATGTCAATGCGCCAGCCCGTGAGCTTGGCGGCCAGACGTGCGTTCTGACCTTCCTTGCCGATGGCGAGCGAGAGTTGATCGTTGGGTACGATGACCGTCGCGGTGTGCGAGTCAGCATTGACCATGACGCGAGAGACTTTGGCGGGTGACAACGAGCTACCGACATACGTCACGTCATCGTCACTCCACGGGACGACGTCGATACGCTCGCCGCGAAGCTCACTCACGACCATGCGTACTCGGCTTCCCTTGGGTCCGACACACGCGCCGACCGGATCGAGACCGGACTCCCGCGATGAGACAGCGACCTTGGAGCGCATACCTGGCTCACGAGCGACACTCTTGATCTCAACCGTGCCGTCGTAGATCTCAGGCACCTCGAGCTCGAAGAGTCGACGAATAAGACCGGGATGTGTACGTGACACGACTATCGAAGGCTCACTCGAGGTCTTGCGCACCTCAATGATGTACGCCTTGATGCGCTGGTTGTGATCGTACCGCTCGTTCTGTGGCTGCTCGTTGGGGGGAAGCAGTGCTTCCACGCCTTCGCGCAACTTGATAAGCGTGTAACGGGAATCTGACTGCTGAACCGTACCGGTGACACTCTCTCCCACGCGGTCGGCGTACTCCTCGTATATCTTCTCCCGCTCCGCTTCGCGGATCGAGGACATGATCACATTCTTCGCTGCCTGTGCGGCTATGCGAGACACGTCGGCGGGAGTGATGTCCTTCTCGTCGAACTCGGGCTCCTCCTCCGTACCTCCAGCAGGCACGAGCTCGTAGACGTAGATACGTCCGGTCTCGCGATCGATGACGACACGCGTATCATTCTCAAGATTGAGAATGCGCGTGTATGTGGCTGCGAGCTGCTGCTCGAGCTTGTCCAGCATGTCGTATTCATCGATGTTCTTCTCGCGTGCGAGCTGGCGCAACGCGTCCATCAGCTCTGAGCTCATCGGCTACTCCCTGTCTCCTATGCCAAAATCGACCTCACCCTTGAGATGCGCTTTCTTGATGACGGTGAGGGGTATGGCAACGATCTCGTCATCAGCGTCGATCTCTATCGATTCATCTGACACGCCGGCGATACGTCCCGTGAAGGACGAACGACCGTCGATCGGCCGGGTCTTGACGACGGCAACCTGTCCCATGAACCGCTCGTAGTCCTGCAGTTTGCGCAGCGGCCTGTCGATACCGGGCGACGAAACCTCAAGGGTGTACGCGCCTTCGATCGGGTCCGCTGCTTCCAGAGTGTCCGATACCCACGTGCTTGCCTGGGCAACCACGTCAAGACCGATGCCACCTTCTCTGTCGAGAAAGACTCGCACGATGGGATGCCCGGCACTACCAGCGGTTTCGACCGCCACGAGTTCGAGCCCGTGCTCTTCCGCGACGGGCGCGAGCAACGTCTCAAGCCTCTCGGCGAGTGATGCATTTTCCATGTACAAACCTCCCCACAGAACAAAAGAAGCAGGCGTCGCCCACTTCTTGCCAGAACATACATGTTGTACCTGCAGGATTCTAACACAGCGCAGGGGTCAATCAAAGGACAGAGCAGGCGCTTTCGCGCTCTCCCCGATCGCTGGGACCCGTGCTGTTCATGGGGCAGCCCCGAAGGCGCGGCCCAAGCCTATGAGACCGCGGAGTGGCTGAACCGTGCGCGTTCCATTTCGACGGTCTTCACAACGGTCGCGGCGATTTCATCGATCGCCACTTCCGTGCGCTCTCCCGTCGCCCTGTCCTTGAACTCCACGATGCCGTTTCCAACGCCGCGTTTGCCCACGACCACCTGGAATGGGTAGCCCACGAGATCTGCATCCGCGAACTTCACTCCGGCACGCTCGTCGCGATCGTCTATTGCGACCTCCACACCAGCGTCAGCGAGGCCGTTCCATATCTGCTCCGCCACCGGGGAGACGATGTCGTCCGATGAGAGAGGAATGACCGCGACCTCGATGGGCGCAACGCTCATGGGCCAGGCGATACCGTTCTCATCGTTGTGCTGCTCGATCACCGCTGCGAGCGACCGGCTCACGCCGACGCCGTAACAACCCATGAGGAATGGCTGCTCAGAGCCGTCCTCGGCCATGAACATGGCCCCCATTGACTCGGAGTACTTGGTTCCCAGCTGGAATACCTGGCTCACCTCAATGCCGCGTGCTCCCTTGAGCTTTGCGCCATTGCATACGGGACAGCCATCTCCCGGCTGCGCCAGCACGAGATCCGCCCATCGCTCAACCTCAAAGTCGCGTCCAGGCATGGCGCCCAGGAAGTGATAGTCATTCTCGTTGGCGCCGACGCCCCATGAGACATCGTCTTCAAGAGATGAATCGGCGATCACGAGCGTGCCGTGCGGAACGTTGACCGGACCGAGCGAGCCCTTGGGGAGGTCGTAGGTCTTGAAGTCCTCCTCGCCGAGCAATTCGACACCGGGAACAGCAGTCTCCGCCTTGAGAGGATTGAGCTCGCGATCTCCGGGCACCAAGAAGAACACAATGCGTCCTTCCGGGGTCTTGCCCGCCATGGTCTTGACCGTGTCGTGCTCCGCGATATCCAGAGCCTGCGAAAGCTCGGCAATGGTGCGAATGTTGGGTGTGTGGACCTTTTCCAGCTCTCGGGGCTCAGTTGCCGTCGGAGTCCGCGGGATGATGGTGCGCGCAGCCTCGACATTGGCGGCCCAGCCGCAGTCGCAATACACGAGGGCGGCCTCGCCGTTGTCGGCAAGGGCCATGAACTCGGTCGTCTCGCTGCCGCCGATCTGGCCGGAGTCAGCTTTGACCGGGCGGTACTCGAGTCCGAGACGGTCACAGATGCGACCGTATGCTGCCGCCTGTTCGTCGTAGTGCTCCTGCAGTGATTCTTGGTCGGCGTGGAAGCTGTAGGCGTCCTTCATGATGAACTCACGACCGCGCAGCAGGCCGAAACGGGGCCTGACCTCATCGCGGAACTTGACCTGTATCTGATAGAGCGAGATGGGGAGCTGACGGTACGAGCGCACTTCATTGCGTATTGTCGCAGTGATGATCTCCTCGTGCGTGGGCCCAAGGCAGAAGTCACGCGCATGACGATCTTGGAGTCGCATGAGTTCCGGGCCGTACACGTCCCATCTGCCGGACTCGTGCCAGAGCTCGGCCGGTTGCACGGCTGGCATGAGCATCTCCTGGCTGCCAATCGCGTCCATCTCTTCGCGCACGATGTTCTCGATCTTGCGAAGCGAACGCCATCCCAACGGAAGGTAGGTGTAGATGCCCGCTGCGGCCTTTCGGATCATGCCGGCTCGCAGAAGCAGCCTGTGGGAGGCGACTTCTGCCTCGGACGGATCCTCTTTCAGTGTGGGGACGTGCAGGTCGCTCAGGCGAAATGCCGCTCGCATATGAGGCGTGCTCCTTCTGATCGTGAATTCGGGTTCATGGACCTGCTCCTTCGGTGTGGAACAGGAGTGGTTGTCCGGTAGTCATGGAGGATATCGTATCGAACGTACCGATGGCGAGAGTGCCTCTTGCGCACACGGTCGTGGAACTCGGTCAGTCGGCAGCGCTCTCGAGGCGATCGATCTCACTCATGAGGGCTTCAACGATCTCGGATTCCGGTACCTTGCGTAGCGGCTGACCTTTGGCGAACAGCAGACCGATACCCTTGCCGCCGGCAATGCCGATGTCGGCTTCACGTGCCTCTCCGGGACCGTTGACGATGCAGCCCATAACCGCAACCTTGATCGGTGTGCGCCGTTCACGCAGTCGCTCCTCGACCTCTTTCGCTATGCCGATGAGATCAACTTCGCATCTGCCGCACGTTGGGCAGGACACGAGTTCGGGACTGCGTCGCCGGATGTCGAGCGATCCGAGGATCTCCCAGCCAACGCGAACTTCCTCAACCGGATCGGCCGTCAGAGACACACGAAGGGTGTCTCCTATGCCGCCGACGAGCAGCGTGCCCAGACCCACGGCCGACTTCACCGTGCCTGACAGGGCGGTCCCCGCCTCAGTAACGCCGATGTGCAGCGGGTACGGCACCTGATCGGCCAGAGCGCGATATGCGTCGATCGTCGCATTCACGCTCGATGCCTTGGCCGATACGACGATGTCGGAGAATCCGCGGGACTCGAAGTGCTCGCAGAATGCGACTGCGCTCGCGGTCAGTTTCTCGGCAAGCGGCCAGTCCATGTCACGGTACTCGTCGGCCATGGAACCGGCATTGACGCCGATGCGTATCGGAATCCCCGCCTCTCCAGCCGCTTCGATCACGGCATCGACTCGTTCGCTGGACCCGATGTTGCCGGGGTTGATGCGGAGTTTGGCCGCACCGCGCTTGGCAGCCTCGATCGCAAGACGGTGGTCGAAATGAATATCGGCGATTACCGGGATGGGAGATTCTTGGCATATGGTCTCGAATCCGGCCAGCACATCGGCTCGTGGGATAGCAACGCGCACTATCTCGCAACCGGCATGGTGCAGCCGTGCGATCTGCGCAAGCGTCTCTGCCGGATCGCCCGTATTGGTGGTCGTCATGGACTGTACGGAGATGGGCGCTCCCCCACCTACCGCCACATCACCGACCAGCACCGGGCGTGTTTCGCGGCGTGCCTTCATCGATCCTCCCCCTACCGAGATCCTATCCTGCTCCGAAGTAGCGAACCACATCGGTGTACATGATGTATCCAATGAAGCCGAACAGCAGCATGACTCCCGTCAGGCTGAGCCCCAGTGATATCCGTCGTTCGATCGGCCGACCCATGACCCGTTCGATGAGTTCGAGCAGAATCTTGCCGCCATCCAACGGCGGTACGGGAAGAAGGTTCATCACACCCAGAGAGAGCGAGAGCAGTGCGATGAGCCACGCATAGTCAAGTGGACCGTTCTCGATAGCTTGAGCAGCCTCCACGGATATGCCGATGACCCCGCGCGCGCCTTCCACCGATCGACTGAACGTGGCGGGATTGAAGAAGTCGAAGATCGCTCCGAATACGTATCCTGTCCAGCGGATACTCTCGCGTCCCGCTTCAAAGACGGTCAGGTCTTGATGAGTGACGGTGGTTGAGACGCCAAGGAATGCTCCCCCGTCATCGCCTTCCATGAGCGTGACGACTGCATCTCGATCAATGCCGTCACGCGTATATCCGACGCTGACATTGTCTCCGGGTGAGTACGTCGAGATCGCATTGGTGAACTCGAGCCAGTCATCGAACTCGACGTCGTCTAGTGTCGAAAGTGTGTCCCCGGCGTCCAGGCCTGCGACGGCCGCCGGCGTCCCCGGGAGTGTTCCGGCGATCGTGAGAGAGTAGTCGTAGAAACCCCAGGAGCTGAGCACGACCGTGAACACCACGAGTGCCGTGAGGAGATTCAGGATGATCCCCATGGAGAGGATCGAGATTCGCTGCCAGGTCTTGGCCCCTCGATAAGTCACCTTGCGCGCACGATCAAGAATAGCGTCGGCGTCGTCGCCCGCCTCTTCAGTGGGAACCAGCGACACGTAGCTGATCGCGTCGTCAGTCGCAGGCTCGATCGCTCCCCAGTCAGACAGGGTGATGAGGATCGATGATGCACGCTTCGTTGGGATATCCAGCACCGCTGCGAGCGAATCCGCGGTGACGCGACCGGCCATGGCAGCCGTCTTGAGAGCGGGAGCGAGAAGCGGGTCTTCGGCTCCGGGCTCCATACCGGCAATCCGTACGTAGCCGCCCAGTGGGATGGCGGTGATCCCGAAGTTCGTTCCCTTGTGTTTGAAACGAATGCTCGGGCCAGGAAGACCGATCATGAACTCGTGGACTTTGATCTTGAAGAATCTCGCCATCATGAAGTGCCCGCCCTCATGGATGACTACGAGCAGTGAGAATGTGATGACACCCCAGAAGAGTGCGGCTCCAGCTTCGTTGGCGCTCATTGTTCTCGTTTCCTCATCGGGGGACGTGGCTCAACGTGCGAACCGCGTGCCAGTGCGTCATCGTAACTACAGTTCCTTGATTATCGTGTGGGCCGCGTCTCGCGCGCGAGTATCGACTTCTTCGACCTGCGCTATCGATTCCAGCGTCGCTCCGTCGTGACCATCGAGGACTGTAGCCACGATACGGTCGATGTCCGTGAAGCCGATCCTGTCCTCTAGGAACGCCGCAACGGCGACCTCGTTGGCTGCATTCATCGCAGCGGGCGCGGTGCCACCGGCCCGGCCCGCATCGAGTGCGAGCTGGAGGCAACGGAAAGTCTCAATGTCGGGATCCTCAAAATCCAACCGGGCAAGTTTCGTGAAATCAACCGGTTCGATAGGTGCTCCCCATCGGCGCGGTTCGCTCAGCGCGTACTGGATCGGAATACGCATGTCAGTCGCACCGAGATGCGCTATGACCGAGCCATCGCTGAACTCGACCATGGAGTGAATGCACGACTGTGGGTGAACCACGATGCGGATTTGGTCGTACTCCATATCGAACAGATGATGGGCTTCGATGGTTTCGAGCCCCTTGTTCATGAGTGTTGCGGAGTCGATGGTGATCTTAGGACCCATGACCCAGTTGGGATGTTTCAGAGCATCCGCAGCGGTGACGGTCGCCAACTCATCGCGCGTACGTCCGCGGAACGGACCTCCCGATGCGGTGAGCCAGATACGTGAAGCGTCGCGGGGGTCCTCTCCGAGTAAGCACTGATGGATGGCGGAATGCTCGCTGTCCACCGGGATAATCATTCCCGGTGCTGCGATCGCCATGACGAGCTCGCCACCCACAACGAGCGATTCCTTGTTGGCAAGTGCAAGTCGTCGTCCATGAGCGAGCGTGGACATGGTTGCCTTGAGTCCGGCCGCGCCGACGAGTGCATTGAGGACGATGTCGACGTCATCGAGCACCGTGAGAGCTTCAACTGCATCAGGGCCGGCACCAACGTGTGCGTCCGGAAGTCTCTGCGAGAGAGTCCGTGCGGCGTCCGGTCTGCTCATGGCGAGGTGTCGCACACCGAAACGGGATGCTTGCTCGGCAAGAAGATCCACGCTTCCGTGGGCGCTCAGGCCGACCACTTGAATGAGATCAGGGTTCTTGGCCGCGACGTCCAGCGCCTGCCGGCCTATCGATCCGGTGGATCCAAGGATCACGACTCGGATCGGATGTTCCGGTGTTGGAGTTGCGTGGGGGGAACTCACAGCTTCGAGCCCCACTCCAACAGGTAGAACGCAACGATCGATACGAGGATGAGACTGTCGAACCGATCCAGGAAACCGCCATGTCCCGGAAGCAGGGTCCCTGAATCCTTGACGCCCGCTTCACGTTTGAGTCTGGATTCTGCCAGATCGCCCACAACAGCTGATAACGCTACAGCGAGTCCCAAGATCAGATGCCAGCCCAGCGAGAGAGCAGGCTCTCCGCCCGCGGCTCCGACGATGCCGTACACGGCGCCCCAAGTCGCGATGGTGAAGAGCGTTCCTGATGCGAACCCCTCCCAGGATTTGTTGGGAGAGATCTTGGGCGACATTTTGTGACGGCCAACGGTGGAACCGATCAGGTAGGCGAACACGTCGTTCGCCCATACGCTGATGACGACGGCCAAGGCGAGCTCCGTGCCCGAATCGAGTGCTCGGATGAGCACCAGATGTGACAAGGCGTACCCCGTATATATCGCACCGAACACAGTCACCGCTGTATCAGATGCGCGAACCTGAGCGAATACGACATGCCACACCAGTGAGATGACGACCAGGATGGCAAGAACCGTACCGAGACCCAGCTGACCCCAGAGAGCGGTCGCGACCGGCATACACGCGACGGCGACCACTCCGAACACTTCATTGGGCAGTCTATGTTCGCGTCGAGTGATGGCGTAGAACTCGATCACAGCCAGGACTGCTGCGATGGAGAGTGCTACTGCTAGACCAAGGGAGTTGCCGAAGACGATAACGCCGAGCATGACTGCACCATATACGGCAGCAGTGCCCAGTCGACCTCCAAGTGATGAAAGCCCAGATGGTTTGCGGATCTCACGAGCCATGCGTGTCATCTACCTCCGAATCGGCGATTGCGTGTCTGGAACTCCAGGATCGCCTCGAGCAAGGAGACTCTGTCGAAATCGGGCCACAAAGTATCGATGACGACAATCTCAGAGTATGCGATCTGCCACAGCAGGAAGTTCGAGATCCTGATCTCTCCACTGGTGCGGATCACCAGATCCGGATCAGGGAGACCTGCAGTATAGAGATGGGCGGCAATGGTGGTCTCGTCGATCATCTCGGGGCTAAGGTGTCCGTCGCCGACGTCTTTCACCAACGCGCGAACGGCGTCCACGATCTCTTGGCGCCCTCCGTAGTTCAGCGCGACGACCAAGGTCAAAGCCGTATTCTCGGCGGTCCTCCGTACACAGTTCTCAAAAGCGTCGGCCGTCGCATCGGGCAGACCATCGAGTCTGCCAGCCACTTGGACGCGTACATTCATCTTCTGCAGATTCTTCAGTTCCTTGTTGAGCACTTCTACGAAGAGGGTCATAAGACCCGAAACCTCGTCGCTCGAGCGGTTCCAGTTCTCGGAGCTGAAGGAATAGATGGTGAGGACTTCTACGCCCAACTCGATGGATGCCGCTATCGTTTCGCGAATTGCCTTAGCGCCCGCTCGATGACCAGCGATCCGAGGAAGACCACGTTTTGAGGCCCAGCGGCCGTTGCCATCCATGATGATGGCAACGTGACGCGGAACGGTCTCAACATCGAGACGCGTCAACTGATCCCCGCCGTCTTTTTCGGCGAAGAACGCGCGCATAGAGTTGGGTTCGGGCGACACGCCCTAGACCTCCATGATCTCTTCTTCTTTGCGACCGAGCGCCGCGTCTATCTCCTTGATATGTGCATCAGTGAGTTTCTGGACCTCGGCTTCTGCCCGGCGCAGATCATCCTGGCTGATCTCATGTTCCTTCTCAGACGTCTTGAGCTTCTCGTTGGCCTCTCGGCGCACGTTGCGGGCTCCGACGCGAGCCTCTTCTGCGTACTGCTTGCAGAGTTTGACCAGATCACGACGACGTTCTTCCGTGAGCGGTGGGAACGGCAGCCTGATGACGGTACCGTCGTTGGCCGGATTGAGGCCGAGGTCGGATGCCTGTATCGCCTTTTCGATGGCATTGATTGCGGTTCGATCATAGGGCGTTACCACCAGCAGCTGGGGCTCAGGCGCGGAGACCGATGCGATCTGCAACAACGGGGAGGGTACGCCATAGTACTCCACCATGATCTTCTCAAGGATCGAGCCTGACGCCCGACCGGTTCGGACGGTCGTGAACTCATGCTGCAGCGCTTGTACGGTCTTGGCCATGCGCTCATCAGCGGTCTTGATGATGTCCTTGATCATCGTGCAGCTCCTCTCACAATGGTGCCCACGGATTCGCCCATGAGCGCACGTTCTATGTTGCCTTCTGTCTCCATGTTGAAAACGATTATCGGCAGGTTGTTGTCCATGGACAGCGAGATGGCGGTGCTGTCCATGACCTGCAGACCCCTGTTGAGGACCTCGATGTATTCGAGTTCATCGAACTTGATCGCGTCGGGATTCCTCATGGGATCAGAATCGTAGACCCCGTCGACCTTGGTAGCCTTCATAATGCATTCTGCACCGATCTCAAGTGCACGCAGGGCGGCAGTGGTGTCTGTGGTGAAGTAGGGATTGCCGGTGCCAGCCGCAAATATCACGACTCGACCCTTCTCCAGATGGCGGATCGCACGGCGACGAATGTAGGCCTCTGCGACCGCTTTCATCTCAATTGCCGACATTACTCTGGTGTAGATGCCGTTCTTCTCGAGCACGTCTTGTAGCGCGAGGGAGTTCATGACCGTGGCGAGCATACCGATATAGTCACCCTGCGCCCGATCCATGCCTGCGGCAGAGGCAGCCATTCCTCTGAAGATGTTGCCGCCACCGACCACGATGGCAACTTCGACTCCAGCCTCAGTGACCGGTCGAATTTGACGAGCGAGCGACTCGAGCACCTCGGGGTCAATGCCGTAGCCGGCCTCGCCCATGAGTGCCTCGCCGGAAAGTTTCAGCAGTACGCGCTTGAAGCGAAAATCAGCCACGAAGCTCCCCTCTCTGTGTCTGTTCGGTGATGGGATGCCCGTGCATCACATCCTGCTCAGGATACAGCACACGAGCCGGCACTGCGCGTGCCGACTCGTGTGTAATGAGTTTGTTACGTACGTGGAGTTGTTCTACTCCGCGGCCTTGGCCGTTTCGCCGAGAACAAGGCGTGCAAAGCGTACGATGGCGATCTCGCCACCCGCCTCTTTGGATGCCTTGGCCATGTACTGCTTGACCGACATGTCCGTGTCCTTGACGAAGTCCTGCTCGAGAAGCGTGACTTCCTTGAAGAACTTGTTGAGACGACCTTCGGCGATCTTCACCTGAATCTGCTCGGGCTTGCCACTCTCGGCTGCCTGAGCCTTATAGATGCTCAACTCGTGCTCGACGATATCGGAAGGCACTTCCTCGCGATTCGCGGCCACCGGTGCGGTTGCGGCGATCTGCATGGACACATCCTTGGCGAAGACCTTCAACGTATCCGATGTAGCGATATCGGAGCTCGCTGCTGAGATCTCAACGATGACGGCGATGTTGCCAACCCCATGTACATAGGTGCTGACCAGGCCGGCATCGGAAGAGAGTTCCATGCGCTCGAAACGCGAGATCGACATGTTCTCGCCCAGCTTGCTGACAGCCTCGCCTAGAACCTGCTCGACGGTGAGATCCGCGCGACCCTCGAACGGCTGGCTCATGAGAGTAGCCGTATCAGCGGGTGCAGCGGCGGAGATATGAGATGCGATCGAGGCGACGAACGCCTGGAAGTCATCGTTGCGAGCGACGAAGTCGGTCTCACAGTTGACCTCGACAAGTACGCCTACGGCACCGTCGGCACTGACGTGGCTGCCGATGATTCCCTCATTGGTCGCGCGTCCAGCCTTCTTGGCCAAGGCTGCGAGGCCCTTGGTGCGAAGAAGATCGACGGCAGAATCGAGATTACCGTCGGACTCTGTGAGAGCCTTCTTGCAGTCCATCATGCCGGCGCCGGTGCACTCGCGGAGTTCTTTAACCATCTTTGCAGTGATTTCCATGGGTATGCCTCCCGGATTCTCGTGGATGTCGTGTATTCCAAGTCCGTCCGATAGGACGGCGGTCGTGTCTACTCTGCGGCCGGAGCCTCGGGCGAGGCGACAGCCTCGGTATCCGGTGCGGCGACTGGCTCTGCGGCAACTTCGGCAGGTGCCTCAGCGGGAGCTTCAGCCGCCACTGCCACCGGCTCCTCTGCAGGAGCCTCGACAACCTTGGGTCCCTCGAGTGCCGTACGACCTTCGATCGCTGCGTCACCAATGACACGGCACATGAGCGCGACTGCGCGAATGGCGTCGTCGTTACCCGGGATCACGTAGTCGACCTCATCGGGGTCGGCGTTGGTGTCAACCAGGCCGATGATCGGAATGTGCAGACGACGAGCCTCGGCGACTGCGATTGCTTCCTTCTTGGTGTCTACTACGAACATTGCGGCCGGCAGCGATGTCATGTCGCGGATACCGGAAAGGTTGCGATCGAGCTTGGTCCATTCCTTCTTGAGAAGCAGCTGCTCTTTCTTGGGAAGCAGGGCCATGCGGCCGTCTTCTTCCATCGTCTCGAGTTCCACGAGGCGATCGACACGCTTACGCATGGTCACAAAGTTGGTGAGCATTCCGCCAAGCCAACGCTGTGTCACGAAGGGCTGACCGGCACGTCTGGCCTCGGTTGCGATGGGCTCCTGAGCCTGCTTCTTGGTTCCTACAAAGAGAATCTGGCGTCCGCGAGCAGCGACCTCACGGCTGAACTTGTAGGACTCGTCGAGCTCACGCAGGGTGCGCTGGAGATCAAGAATGTAGATCCCGTTGCGCTCGGTGAAGATGTAGGGCTTCATCTTCGGGTTCCAACGACGAGTTTGATGTCCGAAGTGGACGCCCGCCTCCAGCAAATTCTTCATCGATACTGTTGCCATGGTACTACCTCCTGTTTGGGTTTCTTCTTCCGCCCCGGTTCATCCTGTCCGACGACCCGATCCCTCAGAGGAGATTGAGCACCCGTCGAACAGTCCACGGAGCGTGCTTATTTGGAGCCGAGAAAGTGTAGCACAATGTTGAAGACATAGAAACGCCCGGACGCGTGTGCGTTCGGGCGCGATTTATCCATGCAGGGAAGAGCCTAGAACTCTTTCTGACACACAGGGCACATGAGGTGGGCGTCGTACCATCCGGGCTTATCGGATTTGGGTAGAAGCTCAAGGTTCAACTCCACTTCACATGCAGGACACCAGAAGCGACGTCTGAGACCACGAGCATCGATGAGGCGATCAGCATCGGCTTCGCGATCCCTGATTCCGATCATGAGCGCAGCGGTGTCTTCCATGCGCCGGCCCATGAGGTCGAGAACCATGCGAATCTTCTCAGAGACGTCGGCAGGCTTCGCTTCATTCTTGATCAGGTAGTCTGCCGCGCCGTTGGCCAATCCACGTTCGATATCTCCCTCTTGACCCAAGTTGGAGAGGATCAGCACAGGGATGTCTTTGGTCCGGGGGTCCTTTTTCACCGTGTCCAGAACCTCAAGTCCGCTCATCTTAGGCATGATGAGGTCGAGCAGGATCAAGTCGACCGTACGGGAGCGGAGAATCGCCAGCGCCTCAAGCCCGTCTGCGGCGCCGACTGTCTCAAATCCATCCTGATTCAGGCGGTCTGTGTATATCTTGCGCAGTAGATCAGTGTCTTCCACAACGAGAATGGATAGTGTCGTCATGTTCACGCTCCTAGTGGTTAAGCTCCGAAGCCCTGTGCCGCGTGCAATCGTGCTCGCATTCGGAGAACTGCCTTTGTGTGTAGTTGGCTTACACGTGATTCAGTGACGCCCAGTACCTGGCCAATCTCCTTCAGGGTCAGACCTTCGTAGTAGTAGAGAGCGATGACAATCTTCTCACGTTCCGGAAGTCGATCGATGGCGCCAGCCAGAATATCTTTGATCTCTTCGCTCTCGAACACGGTGACCGGATCTTCTGCGGTCTCATCGGCTATGCTCCCGATGGCGCTCTGGTGTTCGTCACGGTCACCACCGACCCAGAGTTCCTCAAAGGAGACGACTGAGGTGTATGAGAGTTTCGTGAGAAGGGCGGCGAGTTCCTTGTCGGTGACACCCATCTCTTCGGCCACTTCAGCATCTTTGGGGACCCGCTTGAGCTTGTTCTCCAAACTGATGTAAGCGTTCTCGATCTCACGTGCACGCGACCGAACCGATCGAGGAACCCAGTCCATGGCTCGCAACTCGTCGATGATCGCACCCTTGATACGGGCGATCGCATAGGTCTCAAACTTGAATCCGCGCTCCAAATCGAACTTCTCAATGGCATCAATGAGGCCGAAAACCCCGTAACTGATGAGGTCAGCGGTGTCGACAGTTTGAGGCAGACTCGCTGACAGGCGCCCAGCCACGTACTTCACCAACGGCGAATAGTTGAGAATGAGGCCCTCTCGAGCGTCCTCGTCCCCATCTGATTTATACCGGGCCCATAGGGCGGAGACATCCGTCCGAGGGTCAGTTCTCATAGATTCGCGCCCCTAAACTGCGACTACGCCCTTGGGTGAGCACTGTGATGCACGTCACTTAAACGCTTCCTGCCGACGTGAGTATAAATCTGGGTGGTTGACAGCGCAACGTGCCCAAGTAACTCCTGTACGGTTCTGAGATCCGCTCCCCCATCAACCAGCGCCGTGGCGAAAGTATGACGAAGCGTGTGCGGCGTCATCCCCGTTCGTGCTCCGATGACGTCGATGTGCCGTTTCATCATAACCCGTACCGCATCCGAAGACATGCGATTGCCCCTCGTGGACAGGAATAGGGCGTTCTCGCTCGTCTGTCCGATGAGTTCCGGTCGGCTGTGTAGGAGATAATGCTGAAGCCGTGCGACCGCCGCTTGGTGAATGGGCACGATCCTCTCTTTGGAGCCCTTCCCCATGACCTTGATCTGGGCATTCTTGAGATCGACGCCAATCAAGTTGAGTCCCGAGAGCTCGCTCACGCGTATGCCCGTGGCGTAAAGCAACTCGAGAATGGCTCGGTCCCGGATTCCCGTGGCGGTTGATTCGTCCGGCGCGTCCATGAGGGCCGTGACCACTTCGGTCGGTACGATCTTTGGCAGTCGAGAGGGTTGCTTGGGTGTGAGTAGAACTGACGCCGGGTCTGACTCAACGATTCCTTCACGCAATAGATAGCCAAAGAATGAGCGGATCGAGCTCAGTCTGCGCGCAATGGTCCTTCGCGAGTACTTGGCTCGATCCAACTCCGCGAGATATCGTCGCAACTGCTTGTGAGAGAGTCTGATCGGATCATTGCCGGAGCGTTCGGCCCAATCCAGGTATCTCGCCAGATCAGCGGTGTATGCCCGGACGGTGTGCACCGAGAGCCCTCGCTCCAATTCAAGATGCGCGATGAAGGCATCCACGAGTTCCGCTGGCGACCGTACGCTCATGACTGCGCATCCTCAGAAGCTGTTTCGATGAGTGGGTGCGTCTGCGCGATCACTCGTATCGCCGCGATCGCACGCTCACTGTATGCGGCATATCGCTCCCTCTTGCCGCGTACGCGCGACGGGAGCGGTGGAACCAGCCCGAAGTTCACGTGCATGGGTTGATAGCGCTTGGTTCCAGGATCAGTCGCATAGCTGATGAGGGATCCCAGTGCGCTTTCCTTGGGTAGTAGCAGTGGCTCGGTACAAAGAATCTCGGCAGCTGTGTTGATACCGGCGAGCAGACCGGATGCTATCGCTTCTGTGTAACCCTCGGTGCCGGAGAGCTGTCCTGCGATTCTCAGACCGGGACGGGCTCTCAGTGACAGCGTCGGGTCGAGGACGCGCGGGGCATCGATGAAGGTGTTTCGGTGCATGACTCCATGTCGCAGAAAGTCGGCGTGGTCTAATCCCGGGATCATTCGGAAGACGCGGACCTGCTCTGGCCAGGTGAGGTTGGTCTGAAAACCTACGAGGTTGTATGAGGTGAGGTCGAGGTTCTCGGCGCGCAACTGGACCACTGCCCAAGGTCGTTCTCCCGTGCGTGGATCAGTGAGTCCCACTGGCTTGAGCGGACCGAATCTAAGTGCGTCCTTGCCGGACCGGGCGATCTCCTCTATGGGCTGACAAGCACTGAAGAGATCGGTTCTCTCGAACCCCTTGGACACCACTCGTTGCGCCGAGAGCAACGCCTCGATGAAGGCCTCGTACTCCGGCCTATCCATAGGTGCGTTGAGGTAGTCTGCGCTTTCGCCTTTGTCGTAGCGTGACGCGGCGAAGATGATATCTCGGTCAAGCGAATCCGTGTCCACGATGGGTGCCGCGGCGTCATAAAAGGCAAGATGGGTTTCGCCGAGCAATGTGGCGAGGTCGCTGGTGAGAGAATCACTCGTGAGCGGTCCCGATGCGAGAATGACTCGCCCGTGATCAGGAATTCGAGGCACCTCCTCGCGGATGAGCCGTATCCTCGGGTGCGACTCAATCGCTCGGGTGACCTGCTGGGAGAATGCTTCCCGGTCCACGGCCAGCGCTCCTCCTGCCGGGACACTGTTCTCACCTGCGATATTCAGTAGCTTGCTGCCCAGTATCATGAGTTCGCTCTTGAGGAGCCCCGCCGCCGTGTTGGGGTCTTTGCTTTTGAATGAATTGGAGCACACGAGTTCTGCAAGGTGCTCGGTATGATGAGCCGGACTGCTGGTGTCGGGACGCATCTCATGGAGCGTCACGGAGATGCCGCGGTCAGCTAGCTGCAACGCAGCCTCGCAGCCGGCAAGTCCAGCCCCGACGATGAGAACTGATTCGGTGGTTGGCAACACGGGTGCCTTTCGTCGGTGTGCATGTACCAACGATTGTACCTGCACCTTTGGATCAGTGCGGTCTCCTTCTCTTGTTCTCAACGGGGCTGTACCTGCCGTCTCTCAGTCGGATCACCTTGCCATCACGCTCCAGTTCACCGAGACGTCTTGCGACGGTGACGATGTCCAGAGCGAACTCCCTTGCCAGATCGTCAGGACGCATCGGGTTCGCCACGAGCGCCGTCATGATGGCGTCCCGTCGTGACAGATCGTGAGAAACGGTGTGTTCAGCGTCCTCCGGTGCACCCAGAAGCCCTAGTACTGCTGCAAGCTCGGAGACGTCCGTGATGGGTGTCGCACCTTGGACGAGTAGGCGATTGGAGCCACGGCACTCGGGAGACAGTATCGATCCTGGAACAACCAGCACCTCTCTATCAGCCTCCAGCGCGTGATCTGCAGTGGAGAATGTGCCACTAGGCAATGACGCTTCAACCACTAATACCGAATGTGATAGACCGGCGATGATCCGATTGCGACGGCTGAATGCCCATCGACGCGGCGTAGAGCCCCAGGGTTGCTCAGATATGACTGCACCGCGGGCTCGAATGACATCGAGCAACTGTGTGGCGTCACGCGGATAGTCCACGTCTGCCCCACAGCCGAGCACAGCCACCGTTGCGCCATCGACCTCGAGCGCCGCCCTGTGAGCCGCCTGATCACACCCCACTGCGGCCCCTGAAACGATCACCACGCCACGGGATGCGGCCCATCCCGCAAAGAGGTGTGCGCAGCTCCGTCCGTAGGGAGTCGACTTTCGAGCTCCTATGACAGCAAGGCCGGGGGTGAGCAAGTTGGGATTGCCGAGACCGTAGATTCGTTTGGGTGGATCCGGTGTGGTTAGCAGCGTTTCGGGGTACCGAGGGTCCCCTTTGTCGATCTCCCATCCATCAGGCGGTCTCATCGGCCCTCCAATATTCGATAACTGGCGGCTTCGTCGAGATGTTCGGACATGACTGAGGGCGTGGACTCTAGATCCGCAATCGTGCGTGCGACGCGAAGCAGTCGAGTCACCCCTCTGCCGGAGAGTCGGGCGTGCGATGCGATCTCTTCGACTCGCTGCACGCAATCAGGAGTGAGAGAACAGGCGCGCAGAAGAGGAACTCCATTCAAGAGACGATTGCTTGCACCCCGAGACTCAGCCATGGTCCGGGCACGTTGCACATCCGTGCGTACCGCCGTGCTTTCATCGACTTCCTCCGTGCTCATCAGGAGTCCCGGATCTATGCGATCGACTCGCAAACAGATATCGATCCTGTCCATCAACGGGCCACCGATACGACTGGCGTATCGAGATATGGACGTCTCCGAGCACGTGCATCTCTTGTCGGGGTCCCCCAGAAATCCGCATGGGCATGGATTGGCGGCTGCAATGAACATGAAGTCCGCTGGTAGGTCGACCCTGCCCTCGGCCCGCACCAGGGATATTCGTCGGTCTTCCATGGGCTGGCGAAGGGCCTGGAGAGTTGCGGGACCGAACTCCGGCAATTCATCAAGGAAGAGCACTCCATTGTGAGCAAGGCTCACTTCTCCCGGTCTTATCGGCGAACCTCCACCGATGAGACCGCGCAGTGTGGACGCATGATGGGGCGCCCTGAATGGCCTTGTGCCGCCTGAGGCAGAGGAGGAGTCCAATCCTGCCACCGAGTGAATGACAGCCGTCTCAAGAGCCTCTGCGTGGCTCATAGGTGGAAGGATTCCGGGCAGACAGCGCGCGAGCATGGTCTTACCACTCCCGGGTGGTCCCACCATGAGTACATTCAGCGCTCCTGCAGCTGCGATCTCCAGCGCACGCTTCGCAGACTGATGACCAGCCACGCTGCCAAGATCGGCTGTGCAGGCTTGGTTCGTGGGGGGCAACTGGCGGTGTGTTGGCGTGCTTTGTCGGCAGACATCGGACAGACGATCGATGCCGCGCCAGTGCAATGCGTCAACCGCGCTGATCTCCGGCTCCGAATCAACGGAGCACACAAGGACTCGACGTTCATGGGCTGCTGCGATCGCGTGGCACAGCATGCCGTTGACTGGCCGGAGTCCGCCGTCCAGCGCGAGTTCCCCCGTGAGCCACGAGTCATTGATGAACCGAGGCTCGACCTGGCCGGTTGCGACGAGTATTCCCGCAGCGATCGGAAGATCGAAGCCAGTGCCGTGTTTCTTGAGCGGGGCGGGCGCAAGGTTGACCGTGACCCGGGCGTCCGGGAAAGAAAGACCGCTCGAACGTATTGCGGCGCGAACGCGCTCTCGTGCCTCTTGGACCGCGATGTCACCGAGGCCCACGATCCTGAACGCGGGCAATCCGCGACCCACATCGACCTGCACCTCGACAGGAATCGCGTCGATTCCACGGAGTGTGCCGGTTCGAACGGTAGCCTGTCCCGAGTGGTGACTCATGCGACATCGAATGCTGCGCGATGATGCCGCAGCAAAGCTCGATCCTCGGACAGGATGCGTATTCCTATCACGTCGAATCTGATGTTCAGCGGCTGTGCCCCCGTGCTTGCGACGTAGGCGCGTGCGAGCCGTGCCAATCGCTTCTGCTTGGTTGGAGACACCGCCTCCTCGGGGGTGCCGTTCCTAACGGATCTCCTCGTTTTGACCTCGAGTAGTACGAGGGTTTCCTCATCCAGCGCGATGATATCGATCTCACCGCTCTTGGTTCTCCAGTTGCGCTCGATGATGGTGAATCCCATGCGCTCGAGATAGGCTGCCGCAGCATCCTCACCTCTACGTCCCAACTCCTGTTTGTCCATGACCATCCCCTCCTGAGGCGAGGATGGCATGGGCCTCGAACCGAGACCTACCCGGAAGCAAACCCCTCGTGCGACGTCAGAAGAGAGTTGGCTCCTCGGAGCAGGGCGAGAAGGAACGACGGTGCAACGGGCACGGTCCGTCGGTCAGAATCGCATCCATGTGCTCACGAGTCCCATATCCCTTGTTGATCTCGAAGCCGTAGACCGGGTGATCCGGCGCGTGCCGGACCATGAGTGAGTCACGCTCCACCTTTGCGACGATGGAAGCCGCAGCGATGGCAGCTACCCTGCTATCTCCCTTGACCACTGCCGTCTCCCCCTTGCCCAGGCCGTTGGGCAGCCCATCGATGATCACGTGGTCGGGTTGGATATGCAGCGCTTCGACGGCGAGCTTCATCGCGAGTCGTGTCGCACCGGCTATTCCGAGTCGGTCTATGTCGGGTGCCTGCACGTGAGCGACCGAAAAGGAGACAGCGTGTTGGCGAATGATGGCCGCGAGCTCAGTTCGGCGTTCCGGACTCAGAAGCTTAGAATCGTTGAGTCCGTTCAGGAGTGGCTCCACCGGAAGAATGACGGCACCTGCGCTGACTGGTCCAGCAAGGGCTCCTCTGCCGACCTCGTCCACTCCCGCCACGTGCGTGCAGCCCGTCGCACGAATCTCACATTCAAGGGCGTAAAGTTGATGCAGTCTGTCCGACTCTCGAGTGATCTTCTGCATACGGCGGCGGGCCGCAGAGATGGCGGTGACCACCCCGACGCGTTCGTCTGCACTGAAACGCGATTCGAGCACATCGAATGAATCAGGATCCGCGTCAGCGAGTATCGCCCGAATCTCGCTGACGGTCATGTCTCGGCTCATCGATGCTCCGTTGTCCGTGGGTTGCTGCCTGTGAACGCACGAGAGCGACCCAATTGGGCCGCTCTCGGTCATAAAACGATTCCGTACAGAACACGCATGTGCGCGATCTAGTACTTCTTCTCCTTGAGGCGGGCGGCCTTGCCGACCTTGTCGCGGAGGTAGTACAGCTTGGAGCGGCGAACCTTGCCGCGGCCAGCGATCTCGATTCCAACAATCTTGGGCGAGTGCACGGGGAACGTGCGCTCGACGCCGACGCTGAACGAGATCTTGCGAACCGTGAAGGTCTCACGATTGCCTGCGCCGTGACGGCGGATGACCGTGCCCTGGAAAACCTGGACACGCTCACGAGTACCCTCGACGACCTTGTAGCTCACCTTGACGTTGTCTCCGACCTGGAAGGCCGGCAGGTCGTCACGGATCTGCTGCTGCTCTATGGCGCGAATGACGTCCATTGAATGATCCCTATCTTCAGTGGTTCAGTAAACTCATCTTGTCTTCTTGGAGACACGAATGGATAGTATAGACCAGTGCGCCGACTAGTAGCAATCCCAAATTTGCAGAGTCTCTAGAGACCGCCGAGTCGGTCGAGCGGCCAGTACGTCGCAACGGCTCTACCCTTGACGGTGGAGACGGGCAGTGAGCCGAAGAAACGAGCATCGCCACTGTTGGGTCTATTGTCTCCCATGACGAAGATTTCATCGTTGGGAATGGTCAACGGCATCATGACCGAGCCGACTTCTGTGGAAACACCGGTGAGATAGGGCTCGTCAAAGAGAACGTCATCGATGTACACGTTTCCGTCATGGATATCGATCGTCTGACCACCGATGGCGACGACACGCTTGATCAACTGAGGATGCTGACCGGCAGGGTCGTCGAGGACGACGATATCCCCAGGCTCTGGTTCGCCGAAACGATAGCTCACCTTCTCCGCGATGACACGATCGCCGATCTCAATCGTGGGGATCATGGAGCCGGTTGGAATTATATAGGGCTGCACCACGAACGTTTTGATGCCCTGCGCGAGCGCGAAAGCGACGAGTACGAGCAGCAGCGTCTCGCCGAGCCAACGCAGGAATGAGGGCCGCCTCTCTTCCTCCAGCTCGAGGGACTCCTGGAGCTCAACGTCCACAGCTCCCGGTGCCTCTGCGGTCTCTCCTGCAAGCGAGGCAGGTATCTCAGGGTTGACGGGAATGTCGTTCGTATCTGTCATCGTAAGAGTCAGTCCTCTTCCGGTTGTGAGTCAGCATGATCCTTTTCTCGCTCGATCCACGCGTTCTCCTCAGAAGTGAGTTCGGCGTGTTCCAAGAGATCGGGCCTACGTGCGAGTGTGAGTTCTACAGCCTTCCTACGTCTCCATGCCTCGATCTTGGCATGATCCCCGTTTCTCAGAACCTCCGGGACCTCAATATCCTGCCAAACAGCGGGACGCGTGTACTGAGGATACTCCAGAAGTCCGGTCGAGAACGACTCATCCACTGCGGAATCTTCATGACCGAGTACTCCAGGAAGCAGTCGAGCCACTGCGTCGGTCACCACCATGGCCGCGAGTTCACCACCGGTGAGAACGTAATCGCCAATGGAGAGTTCCTCGTCGGCAAGTGAGAGCGTGCGCGCGTCGAAGCCCTCGTATCGACCGCACACGAACAGAACACGGTCATGGGCTGAGAGTTCCTCTGCCGTACTCTGATCGAACCTCCGACCGGAGGGAGTCAGGAATACCGTGTGCGCATGCTCGTCGTCCAAGTCCTGAATAGCCTCGATTGCGCGACCGAGAGGCTCGGGCTTCATGACCATGCCCGGGCCTCCGCCGTAGGGACTGTCGTCGGTCGTTCGGTGACGATCGCTCGTCCAGTCCCTGAGATCATGTGTGCGGAACTCGAGAAGCCCGCGTTCACGTGCTAGGCCGATCATGGACGTCGACATAGGACCCTCGAACATCTCTGGGAAAATGGTGAGTACGTCGACGATCATGATGTCCCCAGTTCCAACAGTCCGGGCAGGAGTCGTACGTGGAGTATCGTCCGATCCTCGTCGATCTCCAGTATGCAGTCGTCAATAACGGGAATGAGGATCTCCCCGTATTCCGGCCCCTGTACCACCAGTACATCGTTGGCACCGGTTACGAGGACTTCGGTCACCACTCCAAGTACTCCGTGGGTTTCGTCAACAACTGAGAAGCCGACAGGATCAAAGGGTTCTTCGATGAGCTCATGAGGAATATCCCCGGTTCGCACCATGATCGTTGCGCCCCGAACTGCAGTGGCGGTGTCGATATCGGTCACGTCGGCGAACGTTACCAGCGGCCCCTTGGGACCCTGGCGAACCCCTGTAACCTCCGAGGAGCGAACTCCCAAGGGAGGTGGCACGAACCAGACCCGCAGACCCTCCTGCAACACGAAAGGAAGGTCTCCGGTGGATGCCACCGAGACCTCCCCTTTAAGTCCGTGTGCTTTGACGACCCGGCCGACCGGGATGAACTGTGCGTCAGTCATCGTCGGCTCCTAGCCGAGAACCTCCACCTCGACCTGCGTACCGTCCACGCTGCCTGCAGCACGCGTGAGAGTCCGCAAAGCCTTGATGATGCGACCCTGACGACCGATCACTTTGCCGGTGTCATCCGGATTCGTCGTTATCTCAAAGACGATGCGCTCACCATCGTCCTTGGTCTCGATCTTCACATCATCGGGATTGTCCACGAGTGACGTGACGACGAAGTTGACGAGCTTCTCAGTGTCGGCGTTGCGAGTCATATCGGACTACTCGCCAGCTGCGTCGTCGGCAGCTTCCTCGACGACTTCCTCGGCGGGAGCCGCAGCAGCTTCCTCAGCGGCAGCCTTCGCCTCTGCGGCAGCAGCCTTTGCCTCCTCAGCGGCCTTGACAGCAGCCTCGGCTTCTTCGGCGGCCTTGGCCTGTGCCTTCTTCGAGAGCTTGGCGCCCTTTTCAGGCGCGGTAGCCTCGGGGTTCTTGGCGATCTCATAGAGCTTGCCAGCGGTCTCAGTCATCTGGGCGCCCTTGGCGAGCCAAGCGTCGACCTTCTCGACATCGAGCTGGATGGTGCTGGGATCAGTACGCGGGTTGTAGCGACCGAGAATCTCAATGAATCGACCGTCGCGAGGGGAGCGGCCATCAGCCGCAACTATGCGGTAGAACGGTGCCTTTTTAGCGCCTGCGCGTGCCAGACGGATCTTGACTGCCAACGTGTACACCTCCGAGTCATGTGGCCGCATCTTGCAGGCCACGGGAACGCAAAACGATTGCTAATGATAGGTCATACCGCAGGTAGGGTCAAAGACAAACTCAATCAGAAGGGCATAGGCATGCCCGGAGGCATCCCTCTCCCCCTCCGACGCTTGCCCTTCTTACCCTTCTGTCCCTGAAACTGCTTCATGAGTTTGCGGGTCTGTTCGAACTGCTTGATGAGCTTGTTGACGTCAGAGACTTCGACACCCGAACCTTTGGCGATACGCTCACGCCGCGAACCGTTGATGATGGAAGGCTTGGTCCGTTCGCGTGTGGTCATCGACCTGATGATGGCCTCCGTACGGTCGAGCACCTTGTCGTCAATCTCAGCGTCTTTGAGCTCCTTCATCTGACCTGCACCGGGCATCATCTTGAGGATATCGCCCAGCCCGCCCATCTTCTTGACCTGCTGTAGTTGTGCGAGGAACTCGTCGAGTGTGAAGTCTGATGTGCGAAGTCGCTCCTCCATGGCTGCAGTCTCATTCGCATCCATGGTGTCTTGGGCCTTCTCGATAAGGGAGAGAACATCTCCCATGCCCAGTATCCGGCGTGCCATGCGATCCGGATGAAAGGCTTCCAAGGCATCGAGACGCTCGCCGACCGAAGCGAACTTGATGGGCTTGCCCGTCACTTTACGAATGGACAGCGCTGCACCGCCACGCGCGTCGCCGTCGAGCTTGGACATGATCACGCCGTCAAAGTCCACGCGATCCGCGAAGGCCTTGGCTACGTTGACGGCGTCCTGGCCGGTCATTGCGTCGACGACCATGAGTATCTGATCCGGCTTGACCGCGTTTCGGATGCGTACCGCTTCATCCATCATCTCGTCGTCGACATGCAGACGACCCGCGGTGTCGACGATCACGACATCGCGCATATCTTCGATCGCGGCCTTCACCCCGGCCGCAGCTATGTCGGCAGGATCGTCTCCGTCCGCCCCTCGATGCACGGGAATGTCTATCTCGCGCCCAAGGGCCTGCAGTTGATCAATGGCAGCGGGACGATAGACGTCGCACGCGATCATCATGGGTCGACGGCCCTGCTTGCGAAGCATGTTCGCGAGCTTCGCCGACGCAGTCGTCTTACCGGAACCCTGGAGGCCGACCAACATCACGACACCGGGCATCCGACTCGACAACGTGAGACGCGACTCGGTTTTGCCCATGAGAACCACGAGTTCGTCGAGTACGATCTTCACCACGGCTTGGCCGGGAGTGAGAGATTCCGAGACCTCAGTGCCGATGGCGCGCTCGCGAACACCGGCGACGAACTCCTTGACGACCTTGAAGTTCACGTCCGCCTCAAGCAGCGCCATACGAATCTCACGCATGGCTGCATCGACATCGGCCTCGGAGAGTTTTCCTCGGCCGGTGAGGTTACTGAATATCGATTGGAGCCTGTCGCTCAGGTTCTGGAACATCTGAATCCTTCCATGATCGCGAATGCTCAGCCTAGAAGGAATGAGCTGCGTCAGTCAATCATGCCCATGTGATTCACGGGCGCGAACACCGCGACAGCACGTCCACGGACAAGGTCCAACGGAATAGGTCCCAGGGAGCGACTATCGAGCGATACGGCCCTGTTGTCTCCCAGAACGAATACATACCCCTCCGGCACGACCACTGCCGGCATGTTGGTGCCGCTGCCACGGAAACCCGGCAGGGTCAGGAGATCATAACCCGACTCGGCGACACCGTTGACGTAAGCACGGCTGTCCGTGATGACGATTTCGTCTCCGGGAAGCGCCACAACGCGTTTGACGATTCCCTCATCACCAGATTCATAGGAATCCGCATCGATCACGATGACGTCTCCGCGAGCGGGTCGGTCGTAGCCGCGTGTCACCAACATGAGATCGGCGTCCATAAGGCCGGGAAGCATTGAGTCGCCAGAGACCTCTCCTGTCCAGAACACAACGAAGAACACCACGAGCACGACAGCGAGGACCAGCAGCAGCGGGAAGAATAGGCGGGTGGCGAGACGATTGCCGAATCCGCGGTCGGCTTCAGCGACGCGCTCGAAGTGCGGCATCAGATACCCCGAGTGATCGCGGCTGCGAACTCCTTGGCATCGAACGGCCTCAGGTCCTCGATGCCCTCCCCCACGCCGATGCGCAGGATCGGGATACCCAGTTCACGAGCAACGGCGACCGCTATGCCGCCTTTGGCTGTGCCGTCGAGCTTGGTGATGACGAGCCCGTCGACATCCATTGCCGCGTCGAACTCACGTGCTTGGGTGAGTCCATTCTGTCCGGTCGTCGCATCCATCACGAGAAGGATCTTGACCGGAGCGTCGCTGCGCTTGACAGCTACTCTCTTGACCTTCTGGAGCTCGAGCATGAGATCCGGCGATGTATGAAGACGTCCGGCGGTGTCGATGAGCGCGAGATCGGACTTCTCTATGGATGCGCGCTCGACGGTCTCGAAGGCGACCGAAGCGGGATCGGAGCCACGCTCTCGTCGCACGATGGGAACGCCGGCCCTCTCGGCCCATACATCAAGTTGCTCGATTGCGGCGGCTCGATAGGTGTCCGCAGAACCAAGTAGGACCGATCGACCTTCGTCCACCGTCTGTTTGGCCAACTTGCCTACCGTCGTGGTCTTGCCAGTGCCGTTCACACCGATGACGAGCACGGTGACGGGACTATCGCTGAGGAAGTCGTCGCTCTCAAGAGTGAGTTCAGAAGCGATCTCGTCGGTCAGATGATCGATGACCTCCGAAGCGTCGGCCAACGCTTTGCGCGCGGCGGAGTCACGCAGTCGATCGACGATATCCGTGACCGCGGTGACTCCCATATCGGATCCGATGAGGGCGTCCTCGAGGTCTTCCCAGAACTCGTCGTCAAGATCGGGGCCGCGACGCAGGAGTACGTTCAACTGACCAGAGAGTTGGTCCCTGCTGCGAGACATGCCATCCGAAAGACGCTTATACCACGGTGTACTCATCCACAACCTCCGCGAGGACCTGTTCTAGTCGTTGGCTCACGAGTTTGCTTACCCCGTCGGCTTGCATGGAGACTCCGTAGAGAATGTCAGCCATCTCCATGGTGCGGCGCTGATGCGTCACGACGACGAACTGCGTGTGATGCCTCATGCTATCCACAAAGCCGACGAATCGACGCAAGTTGGTGTCATCGAGTGCCGCTTCGACCTCGTCCAGAATGTAGAACGGACAGGGGCGTGTGCGGTACACAGCAAAGAGCAGAGCGAGCGCAGTCAGCGACTTCTCGCCGCCGGACATGAGTGACATCTTGGCGAGCTTCTTACCTCTCGGCTGCGCGATCACCTCGACGCCGGTCTCCTCGGGATTGTCCGGATCAGTGAGACGCAGCGCGGAGTGGCCACCGGGGAATAGAACGGCGAACACCTCCTGGAAATGCTGGTCCACCTCCTCGAATGTCTCCATGAAGCGATCCCGCATCTTGCGATCGATCGCAGCAATGACCTTTCGGAGCGCCTTGCGGCTTCCTTCGAGATCCTGCAGCTGCGACGAGAGGAACTCACGACGTTCTTTGAGCGCCTCGAACTCGTGCATGGCGACCGGGTTCACGGGGCCGAGGTTAGCGATGCGCTTGCGGAGTCTGTGCGCGGCGTCCATGGTCTTCTGCCGATCCTCAAGGGGTGCAGTCTCAAGCGCACGCTCGATTGGCACACCGAGATCGTCGACGATATGGCCGACCGCAGCCGTGACTTGGATCTCGAGTTGTCCCTTCTCGACCTTGACCTCACCCATCGTCGATGACTGGTCGTCGATCTCCGCTTGAACGAGGCGCACAGCTTCCTGGGCGTCGTGGATCGTCGAACGCAGGGATTCCGAGTCGGCCTGCTCGAAACGGGCGCGGTCGCGCAGGCGAACCGCCCAATACTCGGCGCGCTCCAGCAGGGCCGCATAGAGATCGTGAACCGGCTGGACGCGGAATCGAAGGATCTCCAACGCGTCCTCGGTCATGAGGGCCTGTTCAATGGCCGACGTGAGATCTCGAAGGTCGGCTTCAGCGGTTGCCGCCTGGCGTTTCAGGTGGACTTCACGTTCGGACACCGTGGCGATCTCGACCTGGCATGTGGAGAGACGCGCGTTGATGGCGCTCTCATCGCGGAAACGTGAGTCACGGGTCTCTGCTGCAACCGTCGCAGCTTCTTCAAAGCGTTCGAGGTCCTGCTCCCCGCGGACGATGATCTCTTGGACGGTAACAACCGCAGGCTGATCCTTTGCGGTGCGCTGCGCGATCTCGGCGGAGCGCGCAGTGACCCCGTCAGCATCTGCATCCAGGCCTGTCAGCGTCTGCTCCAGACGGCCGACTTCCTCACGCAGGGAGTCGTGCTCACCTGTAGTCGAGGCCAGTCGCTGTCCGAGCTCCAATGCGTCCTGTTGCGCGGCCGAGAGTGCCTCTTCTGCCGACGTGGTGGCCGATTCTGCATCGCCGACCGAAGCGGTGAGTGCCGAAGCGCTGTCGTGCAGCTCGTTGATGAGCCGCTTACGCGCAAGCACGCTCGCGCTGTCATCGACGAGACGTCCGATTGAGATCTTGCCCGAGGGCCACACGACCTCTCCCCCGGGTGTCACGAACCGTGCTGTGCAGTTCTTCACGGATGCAGCGATGGCCGCATCGAGGTCTTCAACCAGGATCACATCACCGATGAGAGTGCGAAGCGCGTTGCGCGTGCGATCGGCACACTCGATGAAGTCGATCAGTCGGTCACCAGAGGCGTCCGTGGTGTCCTGTGGAACACGGTCAACGGGAACGATCGAGATGTCCCCATCGGCGTTATCTCGTACGCTTGTAGCGACTATAGCAGCGGCTTGGGAATCCTCAACAAGCAGTGCGAACAGATCGCCACCCAGAAGTCGCTCAACCAATTGCTCATGAGCGGGGGAAGCTTTGATGTGCTCGGTGAGCGGACCTATGAAGCCAGGTAGATCTCGCTGCTTCGAAAGCGCCCAGGCCAATGCGGGTGATGCGGCGGCGAAGGCGCGATCGACCTCTTCAAGTCCGCGAATCTCCGCACGAGTCTCGGTGAGCTGATCGCGGCGTTCATTCAGATCCCGCTTGCGGGAGTCCAGTACCCGAACGCGCTTGTCCACATCGGAGTCAGCAAGAGACATCTGCTTCCGCGTATGAGTGAGCGATGCTTCGAGTTGCTCCAGGCGTGTGCGACGAGCGGAGAGTGTGGACTGCACCGCAGTCCTCTGCTCCTTGATGCCGGACGCCCGATCCCCAAGAAGGTCTTCTTCGAGTTTGAATGCGGAGAGTGCGTGCTCCAAACGAGACAGCTCAGATCGCGCATTCTCCGTCTCCTTGCGAACGCGACGCATGTCACCATTGATGCGTGCGAGCTCCTCGTCGGCTCCCAGACGTTCCTTTCGTCCGCTCTCGGCCTCACGACGCAACTCCGAAAGCTGCGCATAACGGGCCTTGAGCTGCGAGTCGGTCTCCGACCGCAACTCACTCAATCGCTCGATCTCGGCGGTGCGTGCAGCAGCGCGAGTCTGATTGTGATGCAGCTTGGCGCGCAGGTCGCTCAGACGATCGACAAGGTTCTTGCCCTTTTCCTCAAGTAGCAGAAGCCCGGAGTTGATCCGTTCCAGGGTGGACTGGAGTCGGCGCCTCTGCTCGGAAAGGTCTCCGACGAAGAGGCCCTTCTCCTCAAGAACCGACTGGAACTTGCCCAGTTCGTTCTCTTTCTCCTTGAGACGATAGCGAAGTAGTTCGAGCTCTGCGTCCTGCTCCTTCTCGCGCTTGAGCACTCCGTCCCAACCGGTTTGCAGGACTCTGAGATCGTCGACTGCGAGTGAGACCTCGAGCTCCTTGAGGTTTCCCGTGATCCCCGCATGCTCGGTGGCGCGGTCCGCCTGTTTCCGGAGTGGCCTCAGTTGACGATCGATCTCGGTGACGATGTCCTTGACGCGCTCAAGATGGGCGTCCATGTTGCGAAGTTTGCGGAGCGCACGCTCCTTGCGCTTCTTGTGCTTGAGAACACCGGCTGCCTCTTCAATCAGGGCGCGGCGCTCCTCAGGGCGAGAGTTCAGCACCTCGTCCAGACGGCCCTGACTGATGATCGAATGAGTATCTCGTCCCATGCCCGAGTCATGAAGTAGTTCATGGATGTCCATGAGCCGACAGGGTGACTGGTTGATGAGGTATTCGGATTCGCCGTTGCGGAACATGCGGCGCGTGATCGTGACCTCGTGGAACTCAAGCGGCAACGTTCCGTCCGAGTTATCAAGCACGAGGTCGACCTCGGCGACGCCGACAGCCTGTCTCGCTGACGATCCAGCGAAGATGACGTCCTCCATGGCCTGGCCACGAAGCGACTTTGCCGACTGCTCGCCCAGAACCCAGAGCACCGCGTCGGAGATATTGGATTTACCCGAACCGTTGGGTCCGACGATGACTGCAACACCCGGCTCAACAGCCATCACCGTTCTATCGGCGAAGGATTTGAACCCTTTGAGTACCAGCGATTTGAGGTACAAGAAATCATTCTCCAACGGGTAGTGAAGGGTGGTCACATGTCGGCTCGAGCAGGACGCACGAACCGGGTGGATTTTACCACAGCGTACGCAGAAGGAGGTGCGGAAACGGGCAGGAGCCGGGCCGAGGTTCAGTCAGCGTCGAGGCCGTCGACCGCCTGTTTGGCTGCAGACATCTCAGCTGCCTTCTTGGTTCGGCCATCGCCTCTCCCTAACAAGCGACCGTTGATGCGAACCTCTGCCGTGAACGATCTGTCGTGCGGCGGACCGGACTCCCCGGTGATGTCGTATACGGGTGAGTGTCCTTGTGCCTGCGCCATTTCCTGCAAACGTGACTTGGGGTGATCGAACGCGGACGCGGAACGTGGATCGATCAAGTGGCCGAGGAGGTGCAGCGCGACGGATCGCGCGGATTCAATGTCGGAGTCGAGATATATGGCGCCCAGCAGTGCCTCGAGCGTGTTCTCCAGGGCACTGATCATTCCCCTACCGTCGGTTCCCCGCTCTGACTCCCCTACGAAGATCGCCCGGTCGAGCCCGAGTTCGCCCGCAACTGCGCTCAGAGTGGTGCCGGAGACGACTGCGATCTTGATCTTGGTCATATCTCCCTCGGGCAGTTCAGGGAAACGCCGAAAGACTTCTTCTACAACAATGAGATCCAGCACCGCATCGCCGAGGAACTCGAGTCGCTCGTACATGCAGTTGCCCGGGTGCTCTCCGGCATACGACGGGTGAGTGAGAGCTTCGCGCAGATATGACTTATCAACGAAGATGTAACCGAGTATCTCCTCGGCAAGGCTCAGGCGTTTCAGGGCTGCTGGCGACAGGATGTCACATGTGTCCGACAAGATCTCATCAGCCTCGCGAGATGATCAGGGTGGCGTTATGGCCGCCGAAACCGAACGAGTTGCTCATAACGGCGTTCACTTTCACTTCGCGGGCCATGTTGGGCACGTAGTCGAGGTCGCATGCAGGATCCGGGTTCTCCAAGTTGATGGTTGGCGGCAGTAGCCCGTGATTGAGCGCCAGCGTGCAAGCAACCGCTTCGATCGCCCCTGCACCACCCAGCAGATGACCTGTCATCGATTTGGTCGAGGAGACCGGAGGTGCGTCGGAGCCGAACACGGACTTGACGGCCCGCGTCTCTATCGCGTCGCCCTGCGGCGTGGAAGTTCCATGAGCGTTGATGTATCCGATGTCGCTGACACTCATGTTCGCCCGTGTCAGGGCATGTCTCATCGCACGTGCGGCTCCGTCGCCCGTGGGCTCAGGAGAGGTGATGTGATACGCATCGGCACTTGCGCCGTACCCGGAGAGTTCACCGTAGATGCGTGCGCCACGCGCCGTGGCACGACCCCACTCTTCGAGAACAACGACCGCACCGCCTTCTGCTATGACGAACCCGTCACGATCAAGGTCGAATGGGCGCGATGCGTGCAGAGGATCGTCGTTCCGAGTCGACATTGCCCGTGCGGCCGCGAAGCCCGCGACGCCGAGGGGGGTGACTCCCGAGTCGAAACCGCCGGCGATTATCACGTCGGCGCTCCCACGAGCTATCGCCTCGGTGGCCTCGCCTATGGCGTGCGAGCCTGTGGCACAAGCAGACACCGGTGAGTAGTTGATGCCTTTGGCGCCATGACGGATCGAGATATGCCCTGCAGCGAGGTCTGTGATCATCATGGGCACCAGGAAGGGGCTGATGCGGCGAGGGCCACGCTCCAAGAGTATTGCGTGCTGATCCTCCATGAATCCGAGCCCGCCGACGCCCGAGCCGACGATGACGCCGACACGGTCGGCCTCCTCCTCGTCGAACTCGAGACCCGCGTCCGCCACTGCTTCATCAGCAGCGACGACAGCGAACTGCTGGAAACGCGACATGCGTCGGGCTTCCTTCTTGTCTATGGAAATCGTCGGGTCAAAATCGGAAACGTACCCGGCGATACGGGTTGCATATTCAGAGGCATCGAAATGCTCAATTGGGCCAATGCCTGATCTACCATGCGCGAGGGAGTCCCAGAAGGCGTCAACACCTATGCCGACGGGTGCTACGACGCCGAGTCCTGTGATAGCCACTCTTCTCATGCCGATGCTCCTTCGGTAGCGAGAGACCATTCCGATACGAGGCGATCCATCAACTCTCTCACTGTGGGTATGTCCTTGATCCGCACGGCTGAATCGCCGGCGAATACGAGCCCGTGTGTGACATCGCCCTTCTGGGCACGAACGAGCGTATCCATGATGCAGAACTCCTTGCCACATTTCTTGAGGCAGGAGGTGCAGCGCTTGATCTTGGGATTATCGCCTGCGACGTGCCTATCCGAGAATGCGTTACGCAGTGCTCGGCCGGGCAGTCCGACCGGACTCTGGATGAGGACCATATCCTCTGGAGTGGCGTCCACGTACATCTGCTTGAAATCCTCCGGTGCTGAGGATTCCTTTGTTGCCGCGAATCTGGATCCCATCTGAACGCCTGCGGCACCCATACCGAGGACTCTCTTGATGTCCGAGCCGGTAACGACTCCCCCGGCTCCTATGACCGGGATGTCCACGGCCTCGATGATCTCGGGAAGAATGTCGAGCATGGGGCGATCCGTGCCAAGGTGCCCGCCGGCCTCAAAGCCCTCAACGACCACCGCAGTAGCACCGAAGCGCTCAGCCAGTTTGGCGACGCGCACGGATCCCACTATGGGAACGATGGGCACCCCCGCGTTCTTGCCTGCGGCAAATATATCTCTGGAGAATCCGGCCCCGGCAACAATGAGGTCGGTGCCCGCGCTGATGGCTGACTCCATGAGCTCCTTGAAGTTGCTCACGGCCACCATGATGTTCACGCCGATGACGCCGCTGGTCTGAGATTTCGCAGTCCGGATCTGTTCGGCCAGTTCCTTCGGCTCCAGTCCCGAACCGGCGATAAGTCCGATCCCGCCTGATTCGGCGACTGCTGCAGCCAAGGGAGCGAGCGAGATGCGCACTGCCATGCCACCCTGAACGATCGGCAGACGCGCTGTTCGGTTTCCGATTGTCAGTGTGGGCATGTTCATTGACTTCTCCTTGGTCATTCCAGCTCGTTGCGAAGTCCCGCTAGGGTGTGCGAAACGGCCCGGCGTCTCATCATTCTGAATCGCCGGGCCGGTCAATTCGCAGGTGTTACTCGGCGTTGGCAGTGATGTATGCGACTGCGTTGCCAACTGTCTTGATGGCTTCGGCTTCCTCATCAGGAATCGAAACACCAAAGCTCTCCTCCAGTGCCATGACCAGCTCGACTATGTCGAGTGAATCGGCGCCGAGGTCGTCAACAAAAGAAGCCTCCTCGACGACATCGTTGTCCTCGACGTTCAGCTGGTCGACGATGACCTCCTTGACCTTCTCAAGGATCTCGTCATGCTCCATGTACGAACACCTCCTCCCGTTCATTCCGTTCGGATCGTTTGAGCGCACTTTAGACGAACGTCATGCCTCCGTCGACTGCCAGAGTCTGACCGGTGATATATCGGGCATCGTCCGAAGCGAGGAATGCGACCGCGGAGGCCACGTCCTCGGGGGTGCCGAATGACTTGAGAGCGATCTGGCCACGGGCGGCCTCGCGGACCTTCTCGGGCAGTTCTGCTGTCATATCGGTCTCAATGAATCCGGGAGCGACCGCGTTGACTCTGACCCCTCGAGGGGCGAGTTCGCGCGCTACCGATTTGGTGAATCCGATGACGCCGGCCTTTGCCGCAGCATAGTTGGACTGTCCGGCATTTCCGACCAGCCCGATGACCGAGGAGATGTTGATGATAGAGCCTGCACGCGCCTTCATCATGACCTTGCCCGCCGCTCGGGTGATGGAGAACACGCCCGTGAGATTCGTACGGATTACGGCGTCCCAATCCTCATCGGACATACGGACGAGCAGGCCGTCTCGAGCGATGCCGGCATTGTTGACCACGACATCGAGCGATCCAAATCGCTCGACGACTGCACCCACGAGAGCAGTGCAGGATGCCGAGTCGGTGATATCGGCCTGGAAGACCTCAGCATCACCACCACCGTCTCGAATGGTTTGAGCCACCTCGAGAGCGGCTGATTCACTACCGGCGTAGTTGACCGCGACGTTGGCACCAAGCTTCCCCATATGGAGGGCGACAGCGGCTCCGATACCTCGAGACGCGCCTGTGACGAGTACGGTGGATCCCTTGAGATCGGGCATCAGACTACCTCCTCCACGATAGCTTCCAGTCCTGTTGACTCAACCGTGAGAACGGTGATGTCGTCCATCTTGCGCGCAAGGCCTTTGAGAACCGCTCCAGGACCGGACTCAATAAGCGTGATCGGGCCGTCGGCGGCGAGCGCAGCCATTGTCTCGGTCCAGCGCACGGGCGCGGTGATCTGTGCCGCCAGTCGCTGCTTGATGAGATCCGGATCCGATGACGGCTCCGGCTCGGTATTTTGGATGACCGGTATAGCAGGTGTGCGGAACTCTGCCTGCGCCAGAAGATCAGCGAACGCGGATTGTGCAGGCTCCATCAACGGCGAATGAAAGGGGCCCGCCACAGGCAGCGGAACGATACGTCTCGCACCAGAATCAGTGAGTGCTTTGGTGGCGGACGCCACGCCATCCTTCGTTCCGGAGATGACGACCTGACCTGGAGCGTTGTCGTTGGCGATCCATACACCTTCAATGGTGTTCATGACCTCAGCAATAGCGGTAGATGACATGCCAAGAACTGCGGCCATTGAGCCAGGCGTGGTCTTCACTGTCGCGGACATGAGTTTCGATCGTTCAACAACCAGCTCGAGACCAGCCTCAACAGAGAAGACTTCGGCAACTGCAAGAGCGGCCAGTTCTCCGAGCGAGTGACCGGCGAGAGCAACCGGTTCGAGACCAGACTCGAGAAGCGTGACGCCCCACACCCAATCCACGAGATACAAGAGAGGTTGCGCCGCTCGGGTATCGGTGAGTTCTTCTGCACTTCCGTCGGCGGCGATGCGCCTGAGATTCATGTCAGAGAGTGCTTCTGCGGCGTCGAGCAAGCGATCTATTGAGTCATGCTCAGGAACTGTGTCGAACATTCCTGGACGCTGAGACCCCTGTCCGGGGAATACGATTGCAGTACGTGTACTCATATGCGCGGCCTATCCTATCCGACCGGGCATCGCCCGCATAACGGATTCAGCTTCAGCGAGGATGGTCGCGATGATCTCTTGGGCCGGCATGATCGAGTCGATCATGGACGCGCACTGTCCGGCCATGAGGCTTCCCTCATCGACGTCGCCTCTGCACATGCAGTTGGCCAACTTGCCTGCACCGAGTGCCTCGATCTCTTCCGGTCGATTCTCGAGATCGAGCGCCATGATCTGCTTGGAGAGTTTGTTCTTGAGTACGCGCACGGGATGACCGGTCGATCGACCGGTGACCACGGTATCGCGATCCTTCGCTTTGAGGATGCGCGCCTTGACGTCCTCGTGAATGGTGCACTCCTCGGCGCACATGAATCGCGTTCCGATCTGCACACCTTCAGCGCCGAGTGCGAACGCAGCCACGACGCCTCGTCCGTCGGCGATGCCGCCGGCTGCAACGACGGGGATCTCGACCGCATCAACGAGTTGTGGTGTGAGCACCATGGTCGTGAGGTCACCGATGTGACCACCGGCCTCCATGCCCTCACCTATGATCGCGTCAGCGCCTGCGGCCTCGAGCCGCTTCGCGAGCGCAACACTGGGGGCGATGGGAAGAACCTTGATACCTCGGTCCTGCAGCGCGCTCATGTACTTGCCGGGGTTACCCGCACCGGTGGTGACTGCATGGACCTTCTCCTCGAGAACCATTTCGACGATCTCGTCGATGTGAGGAGTGAGCAGCATGAGATTCACGCCGAAAGGCTTGTCCGTGAGCTCCTTGGCCAGATGGATCTGCTCGCGCAGAAGTGCGGTGGGCATGTGACCCGCACCGATGATGCCAAAGCCACCGGCGTTGCTCACCGCGCCCGCCAGCTCAGCGGTAGCGGTCCAAGCCATTCCACCTTGGATGATCGGATGCTCAATCTCAAGCAGCTCGGTCAGCCGCGTCTTGAGGGTCATCAGAGTGCCTCCTTGTTCGGTGTCGTCTTCGTCCAACGGACGATGGCGGCGCCCCACGTGAGGCCAGCGCCGAATCCTACGAATGCGAGTGTGTCGCCTCGGGTGATTCGCCCGCTAGTATACAGGTCGTCCAAAGCGAGCGGTATCGAGCCTGAGGATGTGTTCCCCGTGTATTCAACGTTTGAGATGACTTGATCCTCTGACATACCCAGACGATCGGCCGCCGCAGTGATGATGCGCTGATTCGCCTGATGAGGAATCAGCCAGTCAAGATCATCGATCGTCATGTCCGATGCCTCGAGTGCCTGAGTGGTCACGGCGGGGATGATCTTGAGTGCGAACTTGAACACATCAGTGCCCACCATCTTGATGAACTGCTCGTGCGCGGCGAGAGCCTCGGGAGTGACAGGCATCGCCGAGCCGCCGGCAGGAATCGTGAGCATATCCTTGCCGCTTCCGTCGGACCCCATCACGATGCCCATGACGCCGGGCTCGTCAGAGGCCTCAAGTACCACTGCCCCAGCACCGTCACCGAATAGGATGCAGGTGCCGCGGTCGGTGAAATCGGTGAATCGTGAGAGTGTGTCCGCCCCGATCACGAGAACGCGCTGAGCGCGTCCTGACTCGATCGCAGTGACGCCAGTCTGGAGCGCGTAGATGAAGCTTGTGCACGCAGCGTTCACGTCATGTGCGGAGCAGGTCAGGCCGAGTTGGTCTTGGATCAAGCATGCTGCAGAGGGGAACACGTGGTCCGCACTCGACGTGCCGACGACCAACAGGTCGATCGTGTCAGCCGCGAGGCCAGCGTCTTTCAATGCTCGGACGCCAGCGCGTGCACCAAGGTGCGACGTCGCCTCGCCGTCACCGGCAAGTCGGCGCTCCTTGATACCTGTACGCGTGGTGATCCACTCATCAGAAGTGTCGACCATACGCTCGAGTTCGGCGTTGGTCAGCACGGTCTCAGGCAGATAGGAGCCTATGCCCGTTATTGCGGCGTGACGTGACATGCAGACGGGTCTCCTAGATCGGTCGGGTGGCCCAATAGCGTCCGAGTAGTGTACACGTACCACTCATACGGTCAAACCAGCTTACTCTTCGGCGGTAACCGCCGCCGCGATCTCGTCGGCGAGTCCACCGCGCACGGCCTGTGTGGCGACTCGAATGGCCGATGACACCGCTCGAGCACCTGAACTACCGTGTCCGATGATGCAGACACCTTTCACGCCCAGCAGGGGTGCCCCGCCGTAGGCGTCTGGGTCGAGCTTCTCCTTTAGAAGTTTGAGTGACGGCTTGAGCACCGCGGCCGCAAGCTTGTTCTTGAGCGAAGAGGTCATGGCATCACGAATCTGACCCATAAGGCTCTTGGACGTACCCTCAAGGAGCTTGAGAGCGACGTTTCCGGTGAACCCGTCGGTCACAATGACATCAGCCGTGCCCGTTGTGACGTCCCGACCCTCGGCATTGCCGATGAAACCGGGTACCTCCATCGCCATGGCAGCATGCGCCTCTTGAGCCAGGACGGATCCCTTGGTCGGCTCCTCGCCTATGTTGAGCAGGGCAACGCGAGGCTCTGCGATCTCCAGAATGATGCGGGCATACGCCGCACCCATGTGGGCGAACTGAACGAGATTCTCAACCTTCACGTCAGCGTTAGCACCCACGTCGAGCAGCACGAGCGGGTGAGCGGATGTGGGAATGACGGTCGCGATCGCAGGACGGGATACACCCTTGATCCGTCCCATCCCCAGTGTGGCGGCAGCCATGGCCCCGCCCGTGGAACCTGCCGAGAAGAACGCCTGGGCCCTGCCCTCTTTCACAAGCCGACAACCGACGACGATTGAAGAGTCCTTCTTGGACCGCACCGCCTTGGCCGGATGCTCATCCATGCCGATGACTTCCGTGGTGGGATGCGCGATGCAGCGCTCGTGGAGAGCCGCGAATGGCCCGACCACGCTCTCGTCACCGGTGATGATGACCTGTAGGGCGGCATCCGCCGCGAGTGCTTCGCGTACCCCGTCAAGGATAGTTGCAGGCGCATGATCTCCGCCCATAGCATCAACACATACGGTCACGGTTCTAATGTCAGTCATGTGTATGAGTTCCTTGGGATCGAAGGGTCACCGCAGAGAAGCGAGTACTTCGTCGGTGTTGACCGCCGCAGCGAACATCGCGCGTATTCTATCAGCCTTGACCGGATCATGGAGCCTTATCCGACCGAGCAGCGCCTCCATCTTCTCGACTGCAGAGAGCGTGTCCATGCCCACGAGCACCATGGGCACACCCAACTCCTCGGCACGTGAGAGTACGAGCGAGCTCGGCGGCAGGTTACCGGTGAGAATAATGCAGCGCGTATCCGTTTCCAAGGCCGCGAGCTGTACGTCGGCTCTATCCCCACCGGTTATGACAGCCTTGTGATTCTTGCGCCTGAAGAAGCGCAGTGCCTTGTCTTGCCCCATGGCACCGACCATGAACGTCTCTACTGCTGCGTCGAGTTTTTCATCGGCGCAAAGGACTGTGCCACTCAGGGCGTCCACGATCTCATGTACGGAAGCCGATGAGAGCAACGGATCGTGATCAATGACCCCAAAGACGCGCACCCCGGCGTTCTCGAGAAAATCAGTGACGGGACCTGCGTAGAAGTCTTGAACGGACTCTCTTACCGCGTTGAACACGATACCCGCGAGGCGATCGCCCAAGCAGTCGGCGACGAACAGTATCTCATCGGGAAGATCCTCCGCCACCGGCTTGTGCACCAGTAGCACCTTGGCGTCGAGACGGCCGGCGAGATCGCAGAGTGAGAGACCTGCCGTACGGCCCTGGTCGATATCACTGGGGCCCTCGACGACCACGGTGTCCGCAGCAGCGCTCACGCGCTCAAAGGATTCCGAGACCACATCGCCAAGATTCTCGGCGCGACCGGAGAGAACATCCTCGAGCAGTCGGCGTGAGCGAACCACGGGACAGACGTCAGCCAGTGAGGCTTTGACGGTGGCCTGCTCTCTGAGGTAGACGGCATCCTCATCGGTCTGCACATCGTCGATCATGACGGGCATGGTGCCAAAGGGCTTGAAGTAAGCGACGTCGTGTCCCGCATCAGCGAGTTCCTTGAGCATGGCGAGACAGATGCCGCTCTTTCCGGAATACGCCGTGGTCGATGCGATCATTATCGTGTTCATATCAGCCTCCGATACCGATGCGTATGTCTGCGGCGATGGCACCGTGACCGGCGTCGCCGACAATGAGCGGGTTGATGTCGAGCTCGATGATCTCAGGGAAGTCCGTGACGAGTCGCGATATGCGCTCGATGACGTCGACCACCGCGTCCAGATCTGCGGGCCGCTGACCCCGCGCGCCCCTGAGCAGGCCGAACGACCGGATATCGCGAAGCATGTTGCGAGCCTCTCGCGGACCCACCGGACACAGCCTGAATGTGACGTCCTTCATGACCTCAACGTAGATGCCACCGAGGCCGAACATGAGCATCGGTCCGAACTGAGGATCACGATCCACTCCGATGATCACCTCACGACCGGCTCTGACCATCTTCTGTATCTGCACACCCCAGATGACCGCGTCGGGCATCCGGGACCGCGACTTCGACATCACGTCATCGTATGCAGTTTCTAGTTCATCGGGCGTGGCGATTCCCACGCGCAGACCGCCAACATCGCTCTTATGGAGGATGTCAGGACTCGCGATTTTCATCACTACGGGATAGCCGACTTCCTCAGCGCAGGAAAGAGCAGCCTCAAGGTTGCGAGCAAGCCCTCCTGGGGGAACGGAGATGCCGTAGGCTTGTGCAATATCGGCGGCGCGCTCTTCGGCGATGAACGCCCTACCGGCTGCGCGGGCCTCATCGATATGAGCCCTGACAACGTCGGCATCGACCGGGATAGCGCGAGGGGTGTCGACGGACTTGAGCAATCTCTCGCGATGTCGCTCCATTGCAGCGAGAGTGGCCACCGCGCGCTCGGGGAACGTGTACACGGGAATTCCGCCTGACCGCAGAACGCCCCACGCCTCTTCAACACTGTCGTGACCCATGAAACACGCGACAGTCGTGATACCGCTCTCTCGGGCCGCTTGGACCAGCGCGTGTGCGGTCTCAACCGGTTCAGTCGTCGCCTGAGGCGTCAAGATCGCCAGAACGGCTCGTACGTTGGGATCGGCATACAGAGCCGCGGCAGCGTCCTTGTAGCGCTTAGCAGGGGCATCGCCGAGGATGTCCACTGGATTGTAGAGCGCCGCAGCCGCAGGTAATGCCTCACGTAGCAGATCGATCGTTTCGTGCTCAAGAGATGCGATCACGACGCCTGCGCGTTCGCATGCGTCAGTCGCCATCACCGCGGGGCCGCCCGCATTGGTGAGAATGGCAACTCCGGGTCCCACAGGCGTGGGCTGAAGTGAGAAGCCGGTGGCCAGATCGAACAGTTCCTGCACTGACTGTGCCCGGATGACTCCCGCTTTTCGGAATGCGGCATTGTATGCCGTCTCGGATCCGGCAAGACTACCTGTGTGAGAGGAGACCGCACGCGCGCCTGCATCCGAACCACCGGATTTGAGAACGATGAGCGGCTTCTCTGCACTGAGCTCAGTCGCTGCGCGAACAAAGTCCTGGCCGTTGCTCACGGACTCCAGATACGCCACCACGACACGGGTCTCGGGGTCGACGCGCCATGCATCGGCCAGGTCGGTCTCGGTGAGATCAGCCTTATTGCCAAGGGAAACGAAGTGGGACAGCCCAATCCCCTCGCCCGTGGCCCAATCGAGGATCGCTGTACCTAGAGCGCCAGACTGTGACATGAACCCGATATGTCCGCGCGGTGGCATGGATGAGGCGAACGAGGCGTTGAGTGACGATGGCGTCGAGATGAGGCCGAGACAGTTGGGACCGAGAACACGGACACCACCGGCTCGTGCGTGGGAGATGAGTTCACGCTCCATGGCACCGCCGTCAGGCCCAGCCTCCTTGAAACCAGCGGAGATGACGATGACGGAGTGTATTCCGGCTGCGGCACATTGGTCGATGGTGGCGGCCACGAATCGCGCAGGTACAACCACGACGGCGAGGTCAACAGGTTCAGGAAGTTCGCCGACCGATGAGTAGCATCGATGCCCGTCTATCTCATCGGCTTTGGGGTTGACCGGGTACACCACACCCGCGAAGCCACCATCGATCAGGTTCGCGAATACGTGATGCCCCACCTTGGCGTGGTCACGCGCGGCGCCGATGACGACGACCGACTGAGGTGAAAAGAACCCGTCCAACACCTTGTCGCTTGCCTCCCCCTTGGAATCAAACGAACAACGCCCGCCGATTGGCGGGCGTTGTGATGATGCACGTTTCGGCTAATCGGTCTCGATGACCTCTTTGCCATTGTAGTACCCGCACTCGGGACATACTCGATGCGGAAGCTTGGGCTGATGGCACTGAGGGCACACGGACTTGGCCGGCGCCTCGATCTTGTGGTTCGCACGACGCATATCGCGGACGGTGCGTGAGGTTTTCCTCTTGGGTACTGCCATTGTGGTGCTCCTTTCGACGCGCGCCACGCGCGTGCAAGTGTTCAGTTCATGGCGGCGGAGCCGCACGAGCGAGAATGATACCACAGCAGCGGGGTGATTCGGCAAGACCCTTTGGATCAGTCGCCGGAGTCCGTTTCCGCCGCTTCTTCATCAGTGAACATACCCTTCAACGACGAGAAGGGGTTGTCGTCTTCTTCATCGTGCACGCAATCGCACGATCCCGTGTTCAAATCTGTACCGCAAACAGAACACAGTCCCTGGCAGTCCGGACGACACAGTGGAGCGAAGGGAGCCTCAATCGTGATCGCTCCCAAGATCAGCGGCAGGACATCGAGCTCGTGACCCTCAAGACGCTCGTACTCCTCTTCATCACTCGGCGATTCCTCTGAGTCACGAACGCCAGTGGCGAGGTACGTGGAGATCTCACCGGCGATGGTGCTGTCAAAGGATTCCGCACACCGAGAACACGGCACGCGCACTTCGGCTGTGGCCGAGCCCGACACGAGAATACCGTCGCCTGTGTTGGTGAACATCGCCTCAAAGGAGACCGGCTCGCGCAGCGCAAAGGTCACATCGCCAACTGCGATTTCTCCCAAATCGAGCGGCTCTGCGACCGTCAGGCTTTCGCCAGCGCGGTCAACGATAGGTGTTAGGTCGATCATGTGGTAGTTCACGAGAGCACTCCGTCGACTACTGGCGCTGGCCGACTTTGCCCTGCAGACGATCGCGACCACGCTGCACGGCTGTCAGGAGCTTGCCGAGGTTCACCTCGAGATTAGCGAGCATCTCGTCTGCGTAGTCCTCTGCACCCAAGCGGATCTCGCGCTCTTTGGTGCGGGCATCGTCAAGGATGGCAGCGGCCTCCTGCTGAGCGATCTTCACGACTTCCTGCTCACTTGCCAGGGCCTGCGCACGATCGCGAGCCTCTTCGAGAACCCGGTTGGCCTCTTTCTCGGCCTCCTCGAGCATCTCCTGGCGCTCCTTGACGATCCAACGAGCCTGCTTGAGTTCATCGGGGAAAGTCGCTCGAACCTCATCGATGATCTCGTAGACCTTCTCGGGATCCACCATCTTGGAACTCGAGAACGGCATTGACCGTCCGTTGTCCACGAGTTCTTCGATACGATCGATCAGGGCCATGATGTCCATGAAACGTCCTCCCCTAACGGGATTGTGTCAGTCGAGCCGTGAGTGCCTCACGAACAACATCCGGAACCAGTCCTTTGACCGGTCCATTGTGTCGCGCGATCTCCTTGACCGCCGAGGAACTCAGATACATGTACTCCGGTATCGCCATGATGAACATGGTTTCAATACTGCTGTCTATAGAATAGTTCAACTGTGCCATCTGGAACTCTCGCTCGAAGTCAGTCACAGCACGCAACCCCTTGATTATGACAGTTGCGCCGACTTCTTCGGCAAAATCAACCAATAGGTTATCAAAAGGTTGCACAGTTACGTTGGAAAGATGCTGCACCGCAGCACGAACATGCTCACAACGTTCTTCAATAGAGAAGAGCGGGCCGCCTCCCTTATCGGGACTCAGGGCCACGCCGACCACCAGGTCGTCAAAGAGCGAAGCTGCACGCTCGATGATATCCAAGTGTCCTGCGGTCACCGGGTCAAACGTTCCCGGACACATGCCCCGCTTCACTGGCGTCCACTACCTCCCTCACCAAACGCGATGGTCACTGCGGTGGAACCGTATCTCTTAGTGAACACGGTTCCCCAGTCCTCGGACAGCTCCGGTTCGGTCCTTGCCGCATGCTCCCAGACTACAGTTGCGTGAGGGACGAGCAGACCGGAAGCGAACAGCGCATCGATAAGCGCCCTGACCTCGGACGACTCGATTCTATAGGGAGGGTCGAGAAAGAGCAACGTGAACGGACCGCCTGCTATCTTCCCGTCTGCGCGCAGGAACGAATCGCCACGGATGACCGCTGTGACATTCTCGGCACCGAGAACACCGATATTCTTGTTCAACGCCTCAAGAGCGTGCCGATCCTGCTCGACGAAAGTCGCTCTCGCCACACCACGGGACAGCGCCTCAAGACCCAGAGCGCCACTTCCGGCGAACAGGTCGAGCACATTGTCATCGGATGTGAGTAGCCCACGTGCGATGAGCGCACTGAACGTCGCTTCTCGAACTCGATCCGACGTCGGCCGTGTCGCATCACCCTTGGGTGCGACGATCGCGCGCCCACGATACTGACCCGCGACGATCCTCATCCGCTGCTCACCCACTCCCACGCAGCCGCGAACCTGCGGCGCGCCTCAAGTCCCAATGGCACATTTATCGGCTGTGAGAGTTCTGGATCGGACTCGATCAGCGAGGCGGCAACTGCGCGCGCTTCCTGCAGGATCTCACCGTCACGAACGATCGATGCAACACGCAGTTCGGGCAGGCCATGCTGTCGGTCGCCGAGTATCTGACCTTCGCCTCGCAAGGCGAGGTCGCGCTCGGCGAGTTCGAATCCGTCGTTCGTCTCCACGATGGCCTGCATCCGCTCCCGGCCATCAGCAGTCTTGGCGTCGGCAAAAAGCAGGAACTCACCGCTCGCCTCGCCGCGGCCGATGCGTCCTCGCAACTGATGGAGCTGAGCGAGTCCAAAGCGCTCGGCGTCCTCAACGATCATGACGGTGGCGTTGGGCACATCGACACCAACCTCGATCACCGTAGTCGACACGAGTACGTCAATTTCGCCGGCCCTGAACCGTTGCATTGTCGCGACCTTCTCTTCAGATCGCATTCTGCCGGTGAGAACTGCGACGCGCAGGTCCGGGAACACTTCCGACGAGAGGCGCTCCGCTTCTTTGGTCGCCGCCTTGGCTTGAGCCGAGTCGGATTCTTCGACCAGCGCGCAAACGACGTATGCCTGGTGTCCGTCGTCCACGGCAGTTCTCACGCGACCGTACGCTTCGTTCCGGTGACGCTTGTCGATGATCTCACTGCTCACCCGAGGCACGCCGGTACCGTGGGGCCGTTCCCTGAGGTACGAGACGGCCAGATCCCCATAGAGCGTGAGTGCAAGGGAGCGAGGAATCGGTGTCGCCGACATGACGAGCAGATCGGCTGCTCTCCCCTTCTCGCGCAACGCGAGCCGCTGGGTGACACCGAAACGATGTTGTTCATCAACGATCGCCAACGTGAGGTTGTCGAACGACACGGATTTCTCAATGAGGGCATGCGTCCCGAACAGCACCTGCAGCGACCCCCCTGCTGCGGCATCTATCAGAGTTCGTCGGTCCTCAGCCGACGTCGCGCCGGTGATGCAGCCCCAACTGATCCCCGCGGCATCCAGCCAGGGTCCGACCTTCTCGGAGTACTGAAGTGCAAGCACCTCTGTCGGCGCCATCATCGCCGCCTGAGAGCCCGTGTCGGCCACCGCAGCAAGGGCATGAGCCGCCACCAATGTCTTGCCGGTGCCAACGTCGCCCAGCAGCATGCGATTCATCGGGTGGATCCCCGACATGTCGCCCAGGACATCCTCAATGGCGCAGTGCTGATCGTTCGTCGGCTGGAAGGGTACGGCTGCTACAAGCGCGTCTCTCATGGAGCCTGTCACCGTGTGTACGACGCCGCGCTGTGCGTCGACCGCGGCATGCCTGCGAGCGAACAGCCCCAGCTGCAGCAGAAGGAACTCATCGAACACGAGTCTTCTGCGTGCGGCATCCGCAGCGTCGATCGTGCGCGGGAAGTGAATGTCGCGATACGCCGTGTGGAGTGACACCAGATTCAGCCGATCGCGAATCTCAGAGGGCAGCGGGTCGGGAATGTCGGAGTAGTCCTCGACTGCGGCGCTGATCAAACGCCTCAGCCAGTTCTTCGTCAGCCCCTCGGTGCTCCGATGCACCGGGATGATCCTGGTGACGTCCTCAGCCTCATCTTCGCTCTCAAGCCGCTCGACATACGGGTTCGTCATTTTCTTGAACCCGAAGTCGAACTCGACCGTTCCCGCGAACGCTACTCGCTCACCGATCCGGAATCTGTCGGCCATGTACGCCTGATTGAACCAGACGCCCAGCAACACTCCCGTGCCATCGACGATCGCGACTTCGACGATACTCAAACGGGGCCTGGGCTTCTTGATCTTGATGTCATGAACCCGTCCAACGACCGTTGCCTCTGCGCCAGTCGGGACTTTGAGCAGCGTGTAGACGGATGTGAGATCCAAATAGCGATACGGCACATGGCCGATGAGATCGCCGATGGTCTCTATGTCCAGACGATGCAACAAGGCCGAACGCGAGGCGTCGACATACCGGGACGTGCCCACCGGCAGCTGCCATGAGGCGTGATTGTCCGCGCGATGCGTGGAGACAGTGAGCGGATCCGCCATGGAGTCGGGCCTAGTCGATCTCGTGGAATGCCACGCCCACAACTCCGGGACCGGCATACGTACCGATGACCGATCCAACGATGCCGTATGAGTCCAACTCATACACAGCACCCGCAGCGTCCAGTGTTGCCCGCATTTCGTCGGCAAGTTCGGGGACCGTGCTGTACAGGATGACGATTTTGATCGTGTGCTCCTTGGACACGGCCGCAACGTGTTCCGCGAGCGCTGCCATGGCTTTGCGCAACCCCTTGACCTTCTTGAAAGGCTCGATGATTCCCTCATTGTTGAAAGTAAGTATCGGTTTGATGTTGAGAACCGATGCAGCGAGACCAGAGGCCTTGCCCGCACGTCCGCCCTTAACCAGATACTCAAGGGTGTCCAAGATAAAGTACAGCGTGGTGTCCGCCGACATCTTCTCAAGCTTGTCGGCAATGTCCGCAGCGTCCATGCCGGAATCCCGAGCCTCAACGGCTGCTTTGACCACAAGGCCAGTGGCCTGAGAGACCAGATTCGTGTTAACCACGTGAACAGGCACGGATGAGGTTTTGGAGGCCATGATCGCTGATTCGTACGTGCCGGACAGAGCCGCGGAGAGATGGACTGAGACGATCGCCTCGGCTCCAGCCTCGATCACCTTTGAGTATGCGGCGGTGAAGTCCGCAGGAGATGGCTGCGAGGTCTTGGGGAACTTGTCGGTCGCAGCAAGCTTCGTGTAGAACTCCGCCGGCTCCATCTCGACCCAGTCGAGGAAGGTCTCGTCACCGAAGGAAACCTTCAAAGGCACCATCTCGACATCGTTCTCCACGAGCCATGAACGGGATAGGTCGCAGGTGCTGTCGCATACGATCGCCACGCGTGTCATGGAATCCTCATTTCAGTCGGGGGCAGGGGCTTACTCGACAGCGATGATCACAGGGTACAGAGGCTGTCCGCCGTCGTGGGCTTCGACCTCGATGTCGGGAAACGCCTCCTCCAACAGAGTGGTGAGGGAGGCCAATTCTTCTGCGGAGAGATCCTCCCCGGCGAGTAGCGTCAGGGTCTCGCCGTCGTCCACGATCAACTGAGCAAGCTCAACAGTGACGTCAAGAACGTTGTCGCCAACAACCTCGATCTCATGGTCAGTGATAGCAATGATCTGACCAGCCTTGATCTCGCCGGACTTGCCAACGGAGTCTTTGACTGCGGTGGTCACCTCGCCCGTACGCACGTACGAAGCTGATTCCGTCATCTCTTCGACAGCATCCTCCAAAGTCAACTCAGGATCGTACGTCAGGAGAGCTGCGAATGCCTCAGGAGCGGAAGTGGTCGGCACCACGGCTACAGGCCGATCGCACACCTCGTTCACCTGCTGGGCCGCCATGATGATGTTCTTGTTGTTGGGAAGGATGATGATCGACTCAGCGTTGACACGCTCGCACGCGTCGAGGAGTTCCGCGGTGGAAGGATTCATGGTCTGACCACCACTCACCACCACGTCTGCGCCAAGGCTCCTGAGTATCTCCTGGATGCCGGCACCGACCGCAACAGTGACGAAGCCCACCGATTTGACGGGAGCGGAAGCCAAGGAGTCCTCTGCGAGCTCCCGCGTACGGTCCTCGGTCTGACGACGCATATTGTGGATATGAACATCCGACACCTCGCCGAGTGAGGTCATATGAGTGAGCACTGCGCCGGGATCATCGGTGTGAACGTGGATCTTGAGCATCTCACCCTCGCCCACCACGAGCTCTGAACCGCCGATGGTCTCAACGTAATTTCGGATGGGTTCGGGGTTCAGATCGGACCCGAAGAGAAGGAACTCAGTGCAGTAGAGGTACTCGTCGTCATCCCAATCATTGATCAGCTCGATCACGACATCACCTGACTGCGACATGTCATCGATATCCACTGCATGACCCCCGTAAGCGGCCGCGAATCCCTCTGCAAGAATGGCCAACCCGTACCCTCCTGCATCCACGACCCCGTTCTCCTTGAGAACAGGAAGAAGGTCGGGTGTGCGCTTCACTGACGCGAACGATGCTGCCGTGACATGTTCCAGCATCTCGCCGACATCCAAGCCGTCCTCGATACCGGCCTCGGCAGAATCAGCGCAATCGCGAAGAACGGTGAGCATTGTGCCCTCGACTGGCTTGCGAACCGCCTGGAATGCGACCGTCACCGCTCGGCGAAGTGCACGAGCGATAACTTCCGCATCGACCTCTGCTGCGGAATCGAGCTCCTCACACAGCCCACGGAGTATCTGACTCAGGATCACGCCGGAGTTCCCGCGTGCTCCCATGAGTGAGCCGTGTGTCACGGCATGGCAGGTCGCTGCTATATCAGCACTAGGCTCAAGGCTCGAGACCTCGCTGACCACAGCATCCATGGTCAAAGACATGTTCGTTCCCGTGTCTCCATCTGGAACCGGGAACACATTCAGTTTATTGACGTCCTCGCTCCGCTCCTTGAGCGCCGTGGCGGCCGCCTGCAGAAGCGCGTTGAACGGGGGTCGATTCATTTCAGCCATGCACCCTCTCCCGAGAGATTACTTACGGACTTTGATTCCTTGCACGTGTACGTCGACTCGATCAACTTTCACGTCTGCGGTGGTCGTCAGCACGTACCTGACGCGTTCCGCGAGATTATGCGAGACCTCAGCGAGATTGGTGCCGTGCTCGATGATCACGTATAGATCGATACTGACGACGTCATCGGAGCAGACGACTGAAACACCCTTACGAAGCTTGTCCCGAGAGAGCGCCTGGGCAACTCCGTCACGGAGAGTCGGACTCGCCATGCCGACGATTCCGTAGCACTCCAAGGCAGCAAATCCCGCAAGGTCTCCGAGAACGTCATTGGCGATCTGTACGGTGCCGTGAACTTTCCCGCTCATTACGTATCCTTTCCGGTCATCACCGGTTCAAGTACCGCTGACCATGAGATACAAGGTACACTGAATGTGTACGTGAGCAACGTCTCATGGCTGACCTAGTATATCTGAAACCAGCGGTACGCGATGTCTGTGTGAACGGTCGCGATCAGTGGTCAACATGGTTGTTGCGTATAGGTGGATATGGTAGTATCGTCGCGTTTTGCACCTGTTTTGCTCGCGAATAGAATTCCGCACCTGAATTCGTGTGCGGCTGTGAAGAGGAGTTCTGAAATGTCCCAGGTATGCTCCGTTTGTGGCAAGAGCCCGAGCGCCGGTCGCAACGTCAGCCATTCTCACCGCGTGACCAACCGTATGTTCCACCCGAACATTCAGAAGGTCTCCGTGGTCGTCAATGGCTCAACCAAGAAGATGAACGTCTGCACCAAGTGCATGAAGGCCGGCAAGGTCACCCGCGGCTGATTCACGTTGAGATGATCCGAAGGCCTAGCCTTCGAATCTTGGAACCCGGTCCGATCCGCTGCGCATCGTGTCTATGAACGTATGGACGATGCGCGGATCGAACTGGGTTCCTGCATTTTCCGAGAGCTCCCTCAACGCACGTGCCGAATCCATCGCAGATCGATACGGTCGCGGCGAGGTCATGGCTACGTAGGCGTCACACACCGCGAGAATCCGTGAACCCAGAGGAATACTCTCGCCCTGTATTCCTTCGACATACCCGGTACCGTCGAATCTTTCGTGGTGGTGATAGACGATCGGCGCCACGTTGGCCAGGGCAGGCGCATCCCGGAGCAACTCCGCCGTCACTGCAGGATGCATCTGGATCAGACCTTGCTCCACCGTGGTCAACCCCGCTCTCCTACCAACAAGAACCCCGCCAGCGGCCTCCATGCCCACGTCATGAATGAGTGCCGCGATCTCGACCGAACGAATCTCCTCGGGATTGAGGTCGAGCGCGCGTGCCAACATGCTTGCGTACTCAACAAGTCGCTCAGTGCCACCCATGGTGTAGGGATCCTTGGTCTCCATTGCCAACGCGAGCGTCTTGAGTGAGTCGAACATGAGTCGCTCCACCGCATTGATGGCAGAGGCATTTCTCCAAGCAACCGCAAAATGCGTCGCGAAGAGTTCGAGATCCCCCATGTGACGCTCGGTGAACTTGGCAGGCAATGCGCGACTACCGACATTGAGAACGCCGATGATGCCACTATCATCGGCAATGGGAACCGAAAGAGCGGATCTGACTGAGCGGCGAACGCCTGTACCTCTGGAGTGGGGAGCATCCTCGATGAGCAGGGGTTTGCCGCTCGAAAGCACCCACCCTGCAATCCCATCACCCGATGTGACAGACGTTGACTCGACAATGTGCTCAGGGAGTCCTCTACTGGCCTTGATACGCAGCAGCGAGTCGTCGTCCACCAGCATGATGCTGCCTGTTTCACCATCTGTGAAGGACAGGGCCGTATCAAGAGCGTTCTTAAGGAGATCCTCCAGCGTAAGCACCCGAGAGATCTCGGTGACTGACTCGAGCAGGGATCGCGTGGATATCTCGCGGTCTTTCAGTTCATGGATGGTAACAGCGCAGGTGAGGTCTACTGCGTGCTGCTCAACGAAGGAGAGAACGGCATCGGAGTCAGGATGGTCAGCGATAACATCCACACTGACAGCACCCGTGACGTCTCCGGCACCCAAGGGCACAGCGAGCGTCCACAACTCTCCTCTATGAGTGCCGTCGCTGATTGAGGATATCCGCTCCGTCATTGTTGACCGACTACTGATCGCACGACCGACAGGGGTCGTCGAATACGGTGCGAACGCTCCGCCGGAAGCGAACGCGCCGACCGACGAGAACGAACGGGCCGTACCCGTGGATTCATGAGCAGCCCAGAGTGTGACTGCAACGGCGCCCTGCTCCGAGAGTGCGTCGAGGATGATCGTGAGAAGGCGCTCCGGATCGTCGGGATCGACGCGGACCGCTGCAGGCTTGTGCTCTGGCTGTACGACCAATCCATCGGAGAGGGGAGATTCCTCTGCGGGCTGAGCGAGGCCCCAAGAAGATGACGACATGACCGCCACGATCACTGCACATGCGGTGCACAGAAGACCCCATAGCCAAGACTGAGTAGTGATGCCAGCCCATGCGGATGCCGACATGAGTACAAGCAACATGATCATGAGCCTTCTACGCGACACCGTTCACCCGCCCCGATGTGAGTCCGTATCTCAAACGACTTCTGGTCACGAACCTGAAGTATACGCCCATGTAACGACGATGATTACGCCTTCATGGGCCGTTACGATCGCTTCTAACGCGTTTACACGATTGCTGATGCCGAGAGACCCCAGTGGGGGTAGTCGTCGCTCATGGAGAGGGTACGCGCATCCCTGACACGATATGCGAGCGTCCGGGGTCACTGCCACGATCGAGAACGGGCGTCCCTCCCCCGGAATCACCACCTCTGCCCTGCCTTGTGGCGAAAGTATCCACGCGGTTGAGTCGACAGCATGAACGGACGGTGCAAGGTCGGCATAACCTGCGAATGAACCGATGGATGCAAGCGCGTGGTCGATCCTGCCCCCAGTGAAACCGGTGGCGATGATCTCCGTGGCTCCTGTAGCCCTCGCCTCCGCAAGCGCAAGATCGAGATCACTCACATCCTTGTCGACCGAGTGAACCACCGCATGCTCCGCCTGAGTCTCAAGCAGGGCGGGCGATTGTAAGGAGTCCATGTCGCCAATAGCGAGCTCCGCGCGTATTCCCGCTTCTGCACATACGTCGAGTCCGCCGTCCACTGCGATCACCATGTTCGCATCTGCGGCGATCGCGGCGATCTCGTCGGCGGGAAGATGATCCGGTGAGGCACCGATCAACAGAATGCGCATGACTTCCCCTCTATCGTGGGTCGGGAATCCTCGAAAGTGCGGGCATGATCAGGACAAGCGCTGCGAGACATGCGATCGCGGCCACCGGCACATACAGGTTGTAGATGACCGAGTACAGCCAGATGTTCTGTCCCTCTGGAGCATACTCCCCAAAATAGACGGCGCCCGATACGACATGCATCGCATACCTACCGCCAGCACCGACCACGACAGCAGGAAGCAGCACTCCCCAGATTTTGGCCGATGAATGATCGGACTGAACCGTTCTGCGCCACACCTGAGCGAACAGACCTGCGAAACCGATACAGGCGAATGCTGCGGGATAGTCGAGGATGTACTGAAGCGGATGGACCACATAAGAGTTGACCATTGCATCAAGGACACCGTAGAGCGCGCCGCCGATAACTCCGACTGTCGCGCCCCTGCGCAGGGCCAGGACGAACAGAGGCAACATGGCGAGTGAGATACCGCCACCCTGCGGCATGTGGAACAGCGTGACAAGTCCTAGGATCATCGCAAGAGCGATGGTCAATGCGATCTCAATGAGGATGCGCAGACGTTCGTTCCGCACGTTTCGTCTCCATTCTGTCTCGCGCCAACTACTGGCACGCGCGTCGGAAGTCGAGTGAGCGAGAAGGAACGTGGTCGTTCCCGCGGTGCAGGCTCCGCATTACCGGAACCGTCTTCTCGGTCGCAGCCAGTTCGACTGCCTCTCAGCCGCACGCTGCGGCTCCCGACACGGTATGTGATCAATGTGCGTGATGGTGACACACTCGGGGTCGCCACGCAACGGACAACGAGGCGTCTATTGCATTCCTTTGAGGTAAGGATAGGGATTGACTGCGGAACCACCGTTGGGGTGCACCTGGAAATGGAGGTGCGGGGAGTTCGCGCTCGCATTACCGGTGGAGCCGACATACCCGATCACCTGACCGGCGCGCACCCTGCCAGAAGTAACCGCATACGAGTCCAGATGCGCATAGTAGAACTTCCAGCCGTTGTCAGCGGTGAGCCAGATAGTGAGTCCACCGAGTGAGTTCGGTTTGGAATAGACTGATCCAGCCAGAACTGCGACACAGGGTGTGCCCTTCTTGGCCATGATGTCCGTACCCTTGTGGGTGCGACGGCCGCCACTGCGTGACGCACCCCATGTGTCGCTGTAGTAGTTGACACCCTGGACCGGGAAGATCATCCCGTTGGGCCCGACCACTCCGGCACTACCGCCTCCGGTGATGGCAGCCAACTCGGCCTGAATCCGCGTATATGCCGCTTCGCTGGACTTGAAGTCAGCCTGCAGTGCGTCACGTCTGCGCTTGAGTTCATCTACTGAGATGCTTCGAGACTCGAACTCGGCCTGCAACGCCGCCCTGTCAGCCTTGATCTGCCGACTGAGTTCGCGATAGTCGCGCACCACAGCTGCATCAGAACGACCGACGCGCTGTAGGTAATCCATTCTCGTGACCATGTCCTGGAAGGAAACGGAACCGAGAATCAGCGACAGGTAGTCTGCAGGATCCGAACGATACATGGAGTTCAAACGGAAGTTTAGCTCGCTCTGAGCGGCGTCGAGCTGGGCGGACGTATCGGCAAGTTGCTCGTCCAACCGATCGATCTCAACCTCTGTCTCATCCAGCTCCCAGAAGGCCTTGTCGTATTCCCTACCGGCCTCAGCCAGATCGGAGCGGACACCTTCGAGTTCGCTCTTGAGACGCGCAGCCTCTGACGCCTTCGATGCAACGGCCGGGACTGGAAGCAGCGCAATACATAGGAGCAAAGCACCCGTCACAACGAGCGTGCGACGAGTAAGGGATCGCGTTCTCAGGAGACGCCGCATCTCACAACACCCCGAAACGCTCACCAAGAGCGCGGTAGAGCGAACGGGCGATCGTATCAGCCCAGGTCGGATCTCTGAATGAGGCGACATCCGCATCATCGGACAGCGAGCCGAGTCGTACGCGCGCCGCAGGTCTGCCGATTGCGCTGAGGACCGGATCGTTGGATACCGGACCCACCGCACTATCGGGATCGACCTCAGCCAGTGCCTCCGCGAGTTGTATGGTCATCGCGTCGCTCAAGGCATCGATCTGGGCACCGGCCGAGCTCTTCTGTGAGACGGCGATGACGCCTCCGGGGCCGTCAGCAACCAGGTCGAAACCGATAGCCACCGTAGCGGAGGTCACAGTGGCCCTTGACTGCCTGATACCTGGCGTTGTCTGACTCTCGGATGAAGAACGCGTGACGATCGAGGTACCGCCCGAAGCTTCGATCAAGGACTGGAGTCGACGAGCAACCTCGAGCGTCGTGTCCACATCACCATCAGGTACCGGGGCCGGATCGATCACGAACACAATCCCCTCCAGACGATACGGAAGGAGTGCGGACGACGCCGTCCCCTCACCAGAAATGGTCAAACGAACGGTTTCGCCTGTTCTCACGAAAGTGCCTGGCGAGGGATATGACTCGAGCACGATGTCTGATGGAGAGTCGGACTCCACAACGTCGACCTTCAGTACAAGTCCCCGACTCTCCAGAATCGATGTCGCACTGACTATGCCGTTTCCGATGATATCGGGCATGACGAACTCTTCGGTGCCAGCAGACAAGGTCAGGGATATCTCCGCTCCATCGGGCACATCTGTGCCCGCGGTCGGAGACTGCTCCAGCACATCCCCTCGGGGCTCGGACGAGAAGCGGCGGTCCGTCACGACCCCATCGAGACCGACTCGGCTGAGCTCTATGTCGGCCTGACCTTCCGCCATGCCGGTGACGTCCGGCACGGTGACTTCGTCGTTGAGCCTGAGGACGACGGCCGTGCCTACACCCGCTGCTACAAGCAGCGCAAAGCTGACGGTGGCGACTATGACCCATCGCGGTATGAGTGGACGCCGCTTTGGGCGCTCGATAGATTCCATGTCAAAAGTATATCGCGTGGATGTGGTGATTGGGTAACGCAAGTTGCGAGGGCAGGTGCCAGTCGCTATGCTTCGATGCCTGCACACGTGCCTCCGCATGAAAGGGAACTCTGGTATGCCCGCCTATGATTTCAAGTGTGAAGACTGCTCCACCGTATTCGAGATCACTCGACCCATCGGCCAGAGGGGCGACGTTGTATGTCCCGAGTGCGGTGGCTCGACCAAGCGCGTCTTCTCACCTGTCGGCGTGGTGTTCAAGGGCAGCGGCTTCCACAACACCGACTATCGTCCTAAGCCTCCCGCGGAGAAAGAAGAGCCCGCCCCCTGTTCAGGCACCGGCTCCTCTGCATGTGAATCCTGCCCAGCCGCCGAGTAGGCAGCTGGATTCCTAGTCCATCCGTACCCAGAACTTCTCGACACCGGTGTTGTACACGGTATCGATGAATCGAACCGTCTTACTCGACGCATCCATGGCGACCGAGTGCGTGCGTGCCCCTTGGCCGAAGTACTTGACGCCTCGCAGCATCTCTCCATCGGTGACACCGGTCGCGATGAACGCCGCTTCATCCGTGGATACGAGGCAGTCCATGTCCAGAACCCCGTCGATGTCACACTTGGACATCTGCAACGCTCGTGCACGCTCCTCGTCATTACGGAACGCAAAACGTCCCATGAACGTACCGCCAATGCAACGCATCGCGGTTGCGGCGAGAACACCCTCGGGAGCAGCGCCGATACCCATGTAGAGATGGATGCCGGTTCCCTCGATCGCGGTTGCGACGGCACCAAAGACATCTCCATCGGAGATGAGCCTAATCCGCGCACCCGCCTTGCGCACCTCTTCGATCATGGCCTGATTGCGCTCACGTTCGAGAATACACACGACGATGTCGCCGACATCTCGATCCAGCCCTCTGGCGACGGCCTTCACGTTCTCTGTCGGTGTAGCATCGACGTGGATCATACCTGCAGCAGCGGGACCGGTCGCGACCTTCATCATGTAGGTGTCAGGCGCGTGCAGTAGGCTGCCCTGCGGGCCGAACGCCATGACGGCGAGCGAGTTAGGCTGACCGTATGCGGTGAGATTGGTTCCTTCGAGAGGATCGACGGCTATGTCGATCAACTCTCCACCCCCACCGACCTTCTCGCCAATGTAGAGCATGGGCGCCTCGTCGCGCTCGCCCTCGCCGATGACGACAGTGCCGGAAATATCCAGCACGTCCATGGCCTTTCGCATGGCTTCTACAGCGGCATCATCGGCAGCCATCTTGTCGCCTTTGCCCATCCATCGTCCTGCGGCCAGTGCGGCGGCCTCAGTGACTTCGAGCATTTCCACGATACGGGTTGTGCGCATCAGATCCTCCTCGACGGAAAGCGACTATTCACGCGTGAGCAGAGCGACAAAATGTCCGTCTGGCCCACCCTCCTCGGGTATGGACTGGAACCAGCCCTCCCCTGTTACGAACTTCTGCAGATCAGCGGGCACGCGGGCCCGGATATCCCCTTGCGCGAATGCACCCTCATGCGCTGCCAGGAATGCGTCCACGACGTCCTGGTTCTCTTGGCGGGTTACGGTGCATGTTGAGTACACCACACAACCTCCTGGGCGGACAAGCGGCGCTGAGGCCTCGAGCATCGCGGAACCCATTCCGGCCATGTTCTCAATATGCTCAGGCAGCAGTCGCCACCGTTTCTCGGGATGTCGACGAAGAGTACCGAGCCCGGAACACGGCACGTCGAGCAGCACCACATCGCAGCTGCCCGGTGCAAGGACCGCACCCAATGATTCGCGGTTCATGGAATCCGCAACGGCGACCTGTACCCCTGGAATGTTCAGCTCATCCATACGCTCACGACACACCCGCGTCTTGTACTCATGCAGGTCGGTGGCGACCACCTTAGCGGCGCCACCCGCTGCGTGAGCAAGAATCTGTAGGAGAGCGGTCTTGGTCCCTCGGCCCGCAGCAAGATCAGCGATGAGCATCCCGGGCTGAGGAGCTGCAACAATGGGCGCTACATGTGCACCGCGATCGGAAACAACGAAATGACCTTTGCGTAGTGCGGTCGAATGAACCGCCGATGACGCATCACCCATGGTGATTGCTCCAGGAGTCGAAACCGTCATGGGCTTGCAGCCCTCCTCGCGCAGGGCGAGGGTTACCTCGTCGACGTCCATGAGATAGGTGTTCACCATGCCTGCCAGCGGGGCCAGGCCGTTGTTGGCCTCAAGCATGCCCTGTGCTGCATCTCGACCGAGGTCCCGAACAAGTAACGCCACGAGCCACTCCGGGTGACCAGTCGCACGTGCGAGCGCCCCGTCGTCTTGGGTCGGATCGCCCCACGGAAACTCATCTGCCTTCTCTGCGATACGGCGCAATGACGCATTGGCGAGACCAGCGGCGTGCTTCCGAACGTGCTTGACGGCCTCGACGCCCTGATGCACCGCCGCACGTGCTGGCGTGCGCATGAAGAGGATCTCGTACACCGCGATCCTGAGTGCATCGCGTACCGCAGGTTCCAGTGAACGGGGCTTGCTGACCACGCCATCGATTGCCTCATCGAGCGTGCCCTGCATGGCCGCCGTACCTAGGGTGAGCCTACGTGCGAGACGCTCCTCCTGGTCATTCAGCTCTCTGGCGGCCAATACACTCTCAATCGCATCGCGCGCCCAAGCGTCCCGCTGTCTGATCCTGGAGAGCGCCTCGAGAGCGGCGGAGCGAGCAGGTGAGACACTCACGATAGGCCCTCCCACGTGGGCGATGATCCGAACCGCGCCCCACACAAGAAGGCTGCGCAATCCATGGTCTTACGACCTTCTGGACGAATCCGATCGAGACGGATCGCCCCGTTGGACAGTCCGATGATGAGCGCACCGTCGATGACCCCCACATCCCCCGCAGCGACCGTCGACTGAGAATAAGGGGAAGCCTCCACCACAGTCATGGCAGTGTCGTCGATACGGGCTCTACTTGCGGCCTGCCGATTTGAAGCGCGGACACGTCGGAGAGCCTCTTCAACGGTGAGGCCTGGGTACAACGCGACGTCTGAACGATCGATCTTGGAGGCGTAGGTGACGAGAGATTCATCCTGACCGGTCCATGCGGCGGCTCCAACGGCTATATCGTCGAGAGCATGCATGAGCTCGATCGCTCCCAGCTCTGCGAGCTCCTCCGTGAGACCGACAACGTCGTGATCCGCAATGGCGATCTCAGCAATACGACAGAACGGGCCCGTATCCAAACCTGCTTCCATCCGCATGATGCTCACACCTGCCGACTCGTCACCTTGAAGAATGGCGCGATGGATAGGCGCAGCGCCACGGAGTCGCGGCAGTATCGAAGCGTGTACGTTGATACACCCGAAACGGGGAACGTCGAGTACCGCCTGAGGCAAGATCAGTCCATATGCAGCGACGCATATGACGTCAGGCTCAAGACTGGCGAGATGATCGACTTCGATGGGATCCTTGAAATTCACCGGCTGCCGAACACTCAGATTGAGAGCGAGCGCTTCGGTCTTGACCGGCGTCGGTTGCAGCTTTCGACCTCGTCCGGACGGCCGGTCCGGCTGCGTATAGACCTCGAGAACCTCATGATCACGGTGAAGGTGCCTGAGAGATGGTACGGCGAAATCCGGCGTACCCATGAACACGACCCTCATCGTGGACCCCCCAGGGTGTCTATGCCGATTCCTCATGAATCTCGAAGTACCTGCGGATAACAGCCTTTCGCTCATCAGGTTCCGCACGATCGATGATCAGCTGACCATCGAGGTGATCGATCTCGTGCTGAAGGAGTCGAGCATAGAGCCCCTCGGCCTTGATAGAGACCGGCTTACCGTCGAGATTCACTGCCTCACAGGTGACCGCGAGACTCCTCGGAACATCCACCGAGATGCCGGGTACGGAAAGACAGGCCTCTTCGTCCGTCTCTTGCTCGTCGGAACGCGAGACGATGCGAGGATTACAGAGGGCGACCAGTCCGTCATCGAGGTCGTACACGATAACACGCTTCTGGACGCCGACCTGAGGCGCAGCGAGACCTATTCCGGGAGCGTCGTACATGGTCTGCGCCATGGCCGAGACGAGCCCTCTGAGTTCGCCGTCTTGGAGAGGGTCGACCTCATGGGCCTTCTGCTTGAGAACTGGGTTAGGGTGACTCAATATCTTCATACGTCATTCCTCACGATAAGACCGAGTGCTCACATTGATGAAAGCAAAGATTCTGCCGTAGTCTGATTCTACCCTAGGATGACCTCAAGAATATGACATCAGAGCATATCGTAGGGATCAATATCGGGCGCCACGGTGACATCGGCCACAGAGTGGATCGTGTCGAGCGCCGCGCCGACCACTACCGCGAGATCACTATGCTCCGCTCCCTTGAGCAACAGGTGCCATCGATGCTGACCTTTGAGGCGAGCGATGGCCGCCGGCCCGGGACCGAGAACGACCACATCGGGTGGACAGACCGCACTGATCGCGCGGGCTATTGCAGCCGATTGTTCGCGAACCGCATCCAGGTTCTCTCCCGTCACCAGCACGCGCGCCAAGCGACCAAACGGAGGATAGTTGAGCGCACGACGGTCGGCCAGTTCTTGGGCGTGAAAAGGCCTCCTGTCGTGTGTTGATGCGGCTTGGATCGCTGGGTGGTCCGGCCAGTACGTCTGGATCACCACGGTGCCAGGCTTCTCACCTCGACCCGCCCGTCCTGCAACCTGGGACAGCAGTTGGTGAGTCCGCTCGGCAGATCTGAAATCCGGCATGTGGAGCGTGGTGTCCGCATTTATGACTCCTACTAGGGTGACCTCAGGATAGTCGAGACCCTTGGCCACCATCTGAGTACCCAGAAGTATTCCGCTCTCGAGCGCCTCAAAACGCGCGAGAGCTTTCTCGTGACCGCCTTTTCCCGAAGTGGTGTCCGCGTCCATGCGGATGATGGGCAGACCGGTGACCGCCGAGAGCTCGGCCTCGACCCTTTCGGTTCCAGCCCCGAACTTCTTCAGATAGGCACTCTGACATCGAGGGCAAACAGGAGGCGGATCAGTGGAGTATCCACAGTGATGGCAGACCAGTTTTCCTGACGACTCGTGAAACGTGAGTGACACGGAGCACCGTTCGCATTCGGGCACGTATCCGCATTCCCGGCAGAGGATGAACGATGCGAATCCACGCCGATTGAGAAGCATCACTGCCTTAGATGATTCCGCCTCCACATGCGCAAGTGCATTGAGCAAAGGTCGCGAGAACATGGAGCGATGTCCATCTTCGAACTCCTGAGCCATGTCCACAACCTCGATGGACGGAAGAGTCGCTGCACCTACTCGCTCTGGCATGGCCACGCGAATCCACTCCCCTGTCTCGCAACGCTGAAGCGTACCGAGATCGGGAGTGGCACTACCGAGAATCAACCGTGCTCCGCGGGACTTCACGAGTTGGGCCGCAATAGTGCGCGCGTGATACCGAGGACTCTGACCTTGCTTGTATGAGGACTCATGTTCCTCATCTATGACCACAAGACCCAGATGGGCAACGGGGGCAAAGAGTGCGGACCGAGCACCCACGACCAAAGATGCCTCACCACGACCCACCCGATCCCACTCATCGAAACGCTCACCTTGAGAAAGTCGGCTATGCATTACGGCAACGGCATCCCCGAACCTACTGCGGAACCTCCCAACCGTTTGCGGAGTCAGCGCGATCTCCGGGACGAGAACGATCGCACCGAGGCCTCTTTGCTGAGCCGCTTCGATCGCCCGAAGGTAGACCTCGGTCTTGCCCGACCCGGTGACTCCGTCGAGAACGACGACCGAGCCAGGCTCAGAGGCCTCGATTGCGGCCAACGCGTCTCTCTGGCCTTCGGTCAGGCTCTCATGACGGGGAGCCGGACGTGCATTGACCTCGACCGAGCGCATACGCCTTCGGTCGTAAATTGTGACGAGACCCTGATCAGACAGTCGGCTCAGAGCAGATGCTACCGAAACACCCAGTTGCGCATTGAGTTCAACGGTGCGGACCGGTCCCTCCGATAAGGCATCGAGAATCGATCGTTGAAGTGTTGCGTTGGGCTTTGGCTCATACTCCGTTCCGGCTGCGGTGATCTCGACCCATCGTTCATCGACAGGTCCGACTCCCGGCCGGACCAGATCCCATCTACGCACGAGCTCCCCGCGTGCGACCATTCGGTCGATGGTCGATACGGGAACTCCTTGCCGACCGCGAATCAAACGGTCTTGAACAATCCCCGTTCTTGCTGCTCCCCAGAGACTGCGCTCAGGTTCTCTTTCCGGCTGAGGTCCGGACGACGTGAGATGCGCGACCACTCGGGGGGAGCTTCCCGGCGGCAGAAAGAGACGCAACGCAGTGGATAGGGGTGCAACATTCTCGCGAGCAATGACCTTGGCGAGTTCCACCGCTGTGGAGTCGAACATTGAGTCCACGAGAACTTCGAGGATCTCACGCGGCTCATCGAACTCGGATTCACTCACCCTGGCCACCACGTATCCGACAACGACGCGTGGTCCCAGCGGCACAAGAACAACGCTACCGACAGTAGCGCGAGCACTGAGAGCCTCGGGCACTGCATAGTCGAACGGGTCAGAGAGCCCTCGTGTTGGGATGTCGAGAATCACATGTGCGACGTGCACGAGTACCTATCCCCCATGTCGGTTGTGACGGCAGACCTCTACGAGCATACAGAAGGCCGCCGACATCCACGATGTCGGCGGCCCAAGAAATGCACATTCGGAGCTAGTCGTTGAGACCAGCAGCCTCAGCGAGTGCGTCTGCCTTGTCGCAGAGTTCCCACGTGAAGTCCTTATCAGCACGACCGAAGTGGCCATAGGCCGCGGTCTTCTGGTAGATCGGTCGCCTGAGTTTCAGATCGCGGATAATCGCACCCGGTCGCAGGTCGAACACCTCACTGACAGCCTTCTCAATGGAGACGACTGAGACGTTCTCTGTTCCAAAGGTGTCAACGAGAACGGAAAGCGGATGCGCAACGCCGATCGCATAGGCGAGCTGCACTTCACAGCGATCCGCGAGTCCTGCGGCCACCACATTCTTTGCGACCCAGCGGGCCGCGTACGCTGCGGAACGATCGACCTTGGTGCAGTCCTTGCCCGAGAACGCTCCACCACCGTGACGACCCATACCGCCGTAGGTGTCAACGATGATCTTGCGTCCGGTCAGTCCGCAGTCGCCCATGGGGCCACCGATGACGAAACGCCCGGTGGGATTCACAAAGACCTCTGCGTCCTCCCACGGAATGGTCTCAACGGAGAGCACCGGCTTGATGACGTGCTCGATCAGATCAGGCTTAATCATGGTTTCAACATCAACGTTGTCTGCGTGCTGAGTGGAAATGAGGATCTTCTCGACCGACACGGGCCTGCCATCGACGTACTTCACGGTGACCTGGGTCTTGCCATCGGGACGCAAGTAGTCGAGAACACCAGCTTTGCGGACATCCGTGAGACGGAGCGCCAGTCGATGCGCGAGATGGATCGGCATCGGCATGAGCTCGGTCGTCTCGTTGCAGGCGTATCCGAACATCATGCCCTGGTCGCCCGCTCCGACGAGATCGATCGGGTCGCCCTTCTCGCCACGCTGTACCTCGTAGGACTCATCGACGCCCTGAGAGATGTCGGAGGACTGCTCGTCGATCGAAGTGACCACACCACAGGTCTCGTAGTCGAAGCCATACTTGGCTCGGGTGTAGCCGATCCCCTTGATGGTCTCACGCACGACCTTGGGGATGTCCACATAGGCGTGAGTGCGAATCTCTCCGGCTACGACGACGAGACCTGTTGTGATCATCGTCTCGCATGCGACACGTACGTAATCGGCGCCAGCTTCTTCGATGCGACCCTCTTCTGCTAGCTCGATCTCACGAGTGAAGATCGCATCCAGAATGGCATCGGAGATCTGGTCGCACATCTTATCGGGGTGACCCTCGGTGACTGATTCCGAGGTGAACAGGTGCTCACGATCCGGCATGGTTCCTCCTTCAACTACGACACTTGAACGGTCATGTGACGAAGGCAACAAAAATGCCCTCGTCATACACGACAAGGGCTTCGCTGGGGGCGTTACCGGACGCCTCGGGCTACTCCCTCATCTTCCAGACGAGCACGAAATCGTCTGCCGCGAATTGGCACCGTGCGCCATTGCTGACGTCGGTTGCCGGGGTTTCACCGGGCGCGGTCCCTCAACCCTCTGCGGACGCACGTACCGTCCGCCTCGTGATGAGACAAGGAGGAGTCTACCACGCGAGAACCGCCGCGAGAAGCCATTGAAGGGAGAGATGTAGAAGTGTTCCTTTACGGCACCGAGATCGAATCGAATATGAGCGAGATCGTGCTGTCCGGGACGGTCAACACACCTCCGGCGACACTGCAGTACTCGAACGATGCACGATCACGTGTCAAGTCAGCAGCAAGGGCGCTAACAGTGGCGTCAGAGACGAGATGCACCGCCGAGGCGAAGTGTCCCGCGGCCGATGCCGCGCACAGGCCGTCAGGGAAGTTCGCACCCGTCGCGATCACCGGACGATCGGGATAGAGGACTCCCTCCTGGTACGCCCACTCGACGAATGCGGCCGAGGTCTCATAGCGTGTGGCCCCGGATAGGCGCAGCGGATCAGGAAGCAATGACTCAGCTTGCGACGTAACGGCCATCGGACCCCCTGCAATGATCGTTTCAGTGACACCGAGGTCCTGGAGCACCGACAGGGTCACTGCCGGTACGACCGCATCGTTCGCGAACAGCACGGGAGCGGTCTCGGTGAACGCCGCGGGCCCAGCCGAAAGCGCGTCCGCGAAGCCTCGGGCAGAGACGATATATGCCCGCGACGGTGCACCCGAGACTCGCGCGATCTCATAGGCGACAGCCACCGCAGTCTCGTAACGACTTTGGCCTGAGAGTCTCGTGACCGTTCCGGACAATACGGAGCTGATAGACGTCATGGTGTCAGCGGATATCGCCATCTGTCCGCCTATCACATAGCCATCCGTGGCGCCCAGTCGCTGGAGCTCTGCGATCGTGCTGACAGGAAGAGCGCCGGAGCCGACCAGCAGTACGGGTCCGTCGACTGCACCCGCGAGACCTGATGCGGCCAAGGCATCCGGATAATCAGCGGCGGACGCGAACACAACCGTCGAAGCCGCGTCGAATGCCTCATCGCTGAGCGCGTGCGAGGTTTCTATCCGAGTGGCACCGGCTGCGCGAACGACCGCAATACTGCGCCCAGCAGCAACCGGGGAGAGTGCCGAGAGATTGCCCGCCCTGTCCTCGAACCTGACAGCGAAGTAGCGCAATGAGTGAGCTGCGTCGATATCCACGATCGTCGATGCATCCTGGATGCCCGTGGTCTCCACCAACGCGTCGTCACTGGTACCGGAGAGCATCTCACCGCTCAAGACGCCCGAGAGCGCATCCGCCGGAATCTGCCAGGAGATGGAGAACGAACCGGAGACCTCACCGGTGTGCACGGGCACGACAACAGGTGCATTCGGTGCATCAGGCGGTGTCGTGTCAACTCCAGCCACTACGGGACCCGCCGTACCGGATTGCAGCCCTGCGCGATCGAAAGCAAGTACCCGATACTCGACGGTACCTGCCGATGAGACGGCACCATCATGATCATCGTAGAACGTGGAGTTCGGGGGCAGCGTCGCGACGATGCTCCACGATCCCGCATCCAGACGACGACTGACCTCATAGCCGCTGAGACCCGATCCGATATCCGTCGACGCAGTCCAGCTCACGCGCGCCCATGACTGCGCATTCAACCACGCTTCGAGGTCGCCAGGCATGGTGGGTGCATCTCTGTCTGCAGACACGCTCACCGCGTCGCTCAGCAGCGATTGGTGGCCAGCCTGATCCCAAGCGGCCACAGCATAGTATGCGGCCACCGCAGGAGCATCCGCGTCTGTGAAGGACTCCGTCTCGGACGTGCCTATGGCGTCACTCAGCTGGAACGGCGGTCCGGAGAGATTACGGTAAACGGTGTAGTGGTCCATTCCGCTGCCACTATCAGCCGAAGCATCCCAGGTGAGAACAGGAGCTCCCGATCCGGAGACATGAAGAGAGAGCGCCACAGGTCTTGTGGGCGCGATTGAGTCAACTACCGTCGTCTGGGTCACGGGAGGTGTTTCTGTCTCATTCAGCGAGTTCACCGAGTAGGCCGACAGCATTCCCACACCTTCTGGCGCGGGGTCGACGAACGCGGGGACACCGGCGATCACCGAGACTGTGCTCTCCTGCCCGCCATTCCACGCGTAGTAGACCATTCCACCCTGGTCGGAGGTGAAAGACACTGAGGGTGCCGACAGATACCAGCCCGAATCGCCGTCGCTCATCGCCGGATCCAAGGTGATCACCGTTGTGGCTGCTACGGCGGGCTCAACCGAGCCGACAGCGGATCCCAGCGGCGTGAGCGTGAGCGTAAGAGCGATTGCCAGGAGCAGTCGAGGAATTCGTCGAGACATCTTGGCGCCTCCAGAGACGAGTACTGACACATGAACCACTCAAGCGGATGATACCGCACTTGAGTGACGAAAGCGGTAGGATATGCCCTGCACTAGGACGCAGGCCGAACCGAACGAGGAGAGTCACGATATGGATCAGGTGCGTGTACGTTTTGCGCCAAGCCCGACAGGACATCTGCACATCGGCGGTGCTCGGACCGCTATCTACAACTGGGCGTTCGCCCGCCGACACGGTGGAGACTTCATCCTTCGAATCGATGACACCGACCCCGAGCGGTCGACCGATGAGAACACGCAGGCGATCCTTCGTGCCATGGAGTGGCTGGGTCTCGACTGGGACGAAGGACCCGGCGCAGGCGGAGACTTCGGCCCCTACTTCCAGACGCAGCGCAGCGAGCTCTATGCCCAGGGCCTGGTCACCCTTCAGGCTAACGACGCCGTATATCCCTGCTTCTGCACCGCAGATGAGCTCAAAGGTCGCCGTGAGGCAGCACGTGAAGCTGGCGGTTTCGCTGGTTACGATCGCCGGTGTCGCGCTATCGATACGGAAGAGGCTGCTGCTCGCATCGCTCGAGGCGACGAGCATGTGTGGAGACTCGCCGTTCCTCTGGAGCGCGACGATGTGACGTTCGTCGACGCGATCCGAGGGGAGACCGCCTTCCCCATCGGCTCGTTGGACGACTTCATCCTGGTACGTTCCGACGGCACCCCCACCTATAACTTCGCAACCGTGGTCGACGATGTTGCGATGGAGATCTCCCATGTCGTTCGTGGCGACGATCACCTGTCCAATACTCCCCGCCAGATCCTCGTGTTCGAAGCACTGGGCGGCGAAGTTCCCACATTCGCGCATCTCAGCATGATCTGGGGCGCCGACGGGAAGCGCCTGTCCAAGCGACACGGTGCCACGTCAGTCGAAGCCTATCGTGACCTCGGTTATCTGCCTGAGGCGATACTCAACTACCTCACGCTCCTAGGCTGGTCTCTCGATGACAAGACGACCATGATCGATCGAGACACCCTTGTGGAGAACTTCTCGTTCGAGCGAGTCTCAAAGAATCCCGCCGTCTTCGACACGGACAAACTCGAATGGATGAACGGCGTGTACATCCGCGAAATGCCGGTTGAGGAGTTCGCAGACCGTATGTCAGCCCTTCTGACGGCTCAGGGCATGCTGACAGGGGCTGAGGCCGAGGAACGCCGGGAATGGCTTCTCAAGCTCGCTCCACTCGTCTCCGAGCGAATCAAACGCATGGATGAGATTCCTTCCATGGTCGGTTTCTTCTTCTCCGATACCGTCGAGTTCGACGACAAAGCTCGCAAGAAGGTGCTCGACAAAGCTGGCGCCGGGTGTGCCATGGACGCTGTCGAGGCAGTTCTGAAGGGTCTCGACACGTTTGAGACGGAATCGATCGAGGCCGCACTGCGTGATGTGCCGGAGGCCTTGGATCTCAAACCAAGGATCGTTTTTCAAGCGGTTCGGGTTGCTCTCAGTGGTTCTATGGTGAGCCCTCCCCTGTTCGAGTCCATCGATCTTCTGGGCAAGGAGAAGACGCTCCAGCGACTTCGTCAGGCGCGTTCGAGCGCTACCGATTAGGGATTTTGGCGCAGAAGGTGCTTGACACGAATGTGACGGCTCTGTAGGATTCCGATTCGCGCCCAGTTGGGTGACAGCGCACGTCGGATGTCGCACTTTGGGGCGTCGTCTAATGGCAGGACGCTTGGTTCTGGTCCAAGTTGTGAGGGTTCGAATCCTTCCGCCCCAGCCATTCGATATCTGGCCCGTTAGTCTAGCGGTTGAGGACGCCGCCCTCTCAAGGCGGAGATCACGGGTTCGAATCCCGTACGGGCTACCAGAGCATACGAGGGCCGCCGAGAGGCGGCCCTTTTGCTTTCCCTTCAGAACTCCCGGCGGGTCGCCCCGACACACGGACCCTGCTATCATCGGCGAGCGGAGTGGGCCGGGCGGCCGCGCGCCTCACGGCGTGAGGAAAGTCCGGACACCACAGGGCAGGGTGCCTGCTAACGGCAGGGCGCGGCGACGCGACGGAAAGTGCCACAGAAAAGAAAACCCCCCAAGGGTTCGCCTTTGGAGGAGAGCTGAAACGGTGCGGTAAGAGCGCACCAGCGTCATGGCAACGTGGCGGCTTGGTAAACCCCACCCGGTGCAAGGGCAAATAGGAGCGGCTAAGGTCGGCCCGACCAACGCTCGGGTTAGCCCGCGAGAGGCCATGAGCGATCGTGGTCCCAGATAGATGGTCGTCCTTCGACAGAATCCGGCTTAGAGGCCCACTCCGCACCTCTGTCGGGCAGCAACACCCTCGAAATCAGCCGATGACCTTCTTGACGGCGCCCGTGAGTGCAACCACATCAGAAGCGTCAGTCTGCACGTACTCCGCACCGGCGACTTCCGCAATGTCCTTGGCAGCGCTGCCACGAGAGACCGTGTTGCAGGTGTCGATGACGAGAACATGCGCAGCAGAAGCGCGCGCCTTGACCGCAGCTGCGCGTGCGTCCTCGCTGCCGAGACCGCCATCGAGTCCCACGTTGGCTCGTCCGTCAGTGACCAGAACGATCCACGGTACGACCCTCTCATCGCGGCGGATCTCGCTATCGACCACCTCGAGGGACCTCAGGATCCCGTGTGCCAAAGGAGTTGCTCCTCCGGTCGGCATCTGCTTGAGCTTGACTTGAGCCAGCTCAACACTGGCGGTGGGCGCAAGAGCTAGCTCGGCGCTGTTCCCCCTGAACGAGACCAAGCCCACACGGTCTCTGCGCTGATAGGCATCGACGAGAAGTTGCAGCACCGCCTGTTTCGCGGCTCCCATGCGACTGGCAGCACCCATGGAGCCACTGGCGTCGACACAGAAGATGATGGTAGTTCCAATCTTGCGCTTACGAACCTTGGTCATGACCTCTGATGGCTTGATCTGTATCGCCAGCTCCCCTTCGCGGGAAGACTGATGCACCGCCGCATTGCGCAGGGTGGCATCGAACGCGATATCGGACCCCGACGTGGCCATGCCGCCCGCTTCAGCTTTGAGGTATCGCCCACGACTGTCGCCCGAGATCGATGAGGCTCTGCGCCCCGACACCGTGCGTCGGGCCTGGTCGGCAGCGGTCACAAGACGCGCGACTGCTTGATCCACAGTCTCTCCTCCGCCAGGTTCGATCACAGAACCACCACCGGGTGCCGCCAACGCTCCGTCGGCAGGGCCACCCTGCTGACCGTCATTCTCTCCGGAATCCGACTGACCGGGTGCGGAATCGAACATCTCTTTGACGGCAGTTTGGACGATCTCTTCGTCGTATCCATCATCGCCGAAGGGCGTACGTTTCATTCTGTGTGCCAGTACCAACGGAGCGACTGCGGACACATTCTGCAGCGTGACCTCGCTCGCACCGTTCAGGGCGGCATGTGCGACCGCTGCCCTCACCATGACGAGATCGGCGCGATGGCCGTCCACACCGACTGCGGCGCACAGGCCGGCAACCGAATTCAGCACAACATCGTCCGGGTCTATTGATGGAAGTCGCAAGATGGCATGTCTCAGCTTAAGTTGCAGCTCATCTTGGGCATCCGTCCACTCGCGCAGGAAATCGCCGGGGTCCTCTTCGAACGCACGCCGACGTTTGATCACATCGACGCGTGCCTGCTGATCGCGCTCCGCGACGACATCGACACACAGACCGAAACGATCCAGAAGCTGAGGCCGAATGTCGCCCTCTTCGGGATTCATGGTGCCGATGAGCTGGAATCGTGACGGATGAGTGAAGGAGATACCTTCTCGCTCAACCGAGTTCACACCCATGGCCGCAGCATCGAGGAGCGTATCCACGAGATGATCGTCGAGCAGGTTCACTTCATCGACGTAGAGGATCGCACGATTCGCGTGAGCCAGAAGGCCGGGCTCGAAGGATCGGACGCCATGCTTGAGGGCATGTTCGAGATCGATAGTCCCGACGAGGCGATCCTCTGTGGCGGATACCGGAAGATTCACCACGCGTGGACGCTGCTTTGCCTTGGGCAGGGTTCCCTCGTCGCGTCTCTCACGACAGTCGACACACCAGGAACCCGGATCGGACGGATCGCATGAGTAGGCACAGCCCTCAACGACATCGATCTCAGGCAGTATCGCGCCAAGCGCACGAACGGCGGTGGATTTGGCGGTGCCTTTTTCGCCACGGATCAGAACGCCCCCGACACGTGGGTCGACCGCGTTCAGCAGGAGTGCGGTCTTGAGAGTATTCTGTCCCACGATCGCGGTGAATGGGAACGTATGCGCCGGTCGTCCGTGCGCCATGTGTGCCTCCGAGACAGAAAAAGAGCCTACCTACAATATACTGTAGCCAGGCCCTTCTCGAAACCCTACATTTTGCGCAAAAGGACTATTTCCACTGGAACGAACCGCACGACTTGGGGTCGAGCTCGCCCTTGTTGGGACAGGTTTCGGCGTACACACACTCCTCACACGTACTGTTCTCAAGATCCATCCCCGGTTTGGCCGGTTCCGCATCGGCAGCAACGGACTCGGACATCGGCGATGCAGGAATCTCATCGAGCACGAGGTCCCCTGCAATTCCAGCAGCACCGTACTCGCCCAAGATGACGGGTCCGCTGGCGTCGGATCCGTCCCCTTCAGCAGGCAACGACACCATTCCTGCACTGCCCACATCGATAGCCGGATCCTCAAAAGGATCGGGCACATAGGGGGCCACTTCGGCCGGCGGATCGACTGCCTGCCCAGCCTCAACCTCGGGCTGAGCTGATGCGTCTTCTGCTGCAACTGCCCAAGGCCACGAGGCGGCCGGCTGCTCATCTGTTGCATCGTCCGACGAGGTATCGGCCTGAACCGGTTCCGTCGCCTCAGAAACCTCTGCGATATCCTCGGCCGGACCGATCGATTCGGGTGCTGTGATGCCCTCGTCCTCAAGCGCACCTGTCGCACGCTTGATGGCCTGCGCGAGCGAGTCGTCGGGTTCATCTGAAATCTCATCGAACGTGACGAGGTCGTCGGCTATCGACGTCTCGGGCTCCGGAGACTCCCAGACCCCTGCGGTCTCAAGCTCGTCGGCGGAGTCATCGGTTGCCTCGTCAGCTGCAATGTCGATCTCCACAGCGGATTCCTCAACCGATTCTTCAGTTGCTTCCTCCGCTGCTTCTTGAACGGCTTCCTCAGCGGGCTCGTCGGCAAACTCGTCAACGGCTTCCTCAGCGGACTCGTCCAGCGCGGGCTCGTCAACGGCTTCCTCAGCGGACTCGTCCAGCGCGGGCTCGTCAGAGTCATCGAGTTGAGCGACAGCCTCATCGGTTGACTCGATGACTGAACCGGTCTCAACAGGCACGTCGGCCACTCTGGGTTTCACGAGAAGAACAGGCGTGCCCGCATCGAGGTCCATGACCACGACATCCGCATCCCAGTGAGGAAAATCGGGTTCAGCGGTTATATTGGCCAACTCCGCCATCGCATCATGTTTGGTGGCGAAGACCTGATCGCTGATAAGTCTCAGATCGAGAGAATCTCTACCCTGTCCGAGAAGGAAGAACGACATGGTACGCACTCCTCGCGTTCGTCGTGTATGCACTGATTCATCACTACGACTCTATGCTAAAGCCGCAGGTAGCACGAATCAACTGCGATTCTGCTCCCGCAACACTTTCAACCGTGCGATGTTCACACTGTCCTTGTCAGGAATCTCACCGGGCATCTCAAGTACTGCACACGTCGAGGCAAGCCTGTCCTGAGCCATCATCGCCGAGAATCCGGCGGCTCCGATGAAGCCGTCGCCTATCCACTCATGACGATCCTTATGCTCACCGAGTCCGAACTTGCAGTCGTTCGCGTGAATGAGACCCACGCGGCCTTCACCGCATTCCGAGTCGATGGCGTCGAGGAGATCAGTCCATCCGGCGCTTCCGCTGACATCGATTCCCGCCGCGTGTGCGTGGCACGTGTCGATACATACGCCAAGAATGTCGGAGTTCAGCCCTGATGCGCGCACGACAGCGCCGAGTTCCACGGCGGATCCGCCGTAGGTCGCTCCCGCACCCGCGGTGTTCTCCAGGAGCAGACGCGCAGTACACTCACCGCAAAGTTCAAAAGCAGCGACGACTCCTTCCGCGATCCTCTTCGCGGTCAGTCCGATGTCCTCCGAGGGATTCGACCCGAGATGCGTGACGACGCCGTCAGCGCCCAACAGGTGGCCGCGGGTGATCTCATCGGAAAGTGCATACACCGATTTCTCCCACATTGCATCATCGGCAGCAGCGAGGTTGATCAGATACGCGGTATGGGTGAAGAGCGGCATACCGCCCATCTCTGCCCGGGCTTCCACAAAGGATGCCGCGGCATCAGGATCCAAAACGGCGCCTCGCCACTGGCGCGGACTCTTGGCGAATATCTGGATGCACTCCGCATCCACCGATCGTGCATATTCAAGAGTTTTGGGATAGCCGCCACTCACTGATACGTGCGCGCCGATCAACATGGAAGTCCTCTCGCCATGTGAATTTCACTTCCCGTGAATCCTACCCCACGCGTCGATCACCCGATACACTCTCAACATGAATCCGAACTCGCCCACATGGATCGGCCGCGCCATCCTGCATGTCGATATGGATGCATTCTTCGCATCTGTCGAACAGTTGGACAATCCTGAGTGGCGCGGCAGGCCGGTGATCGTGGGCGGCTCTCCTGACGGTCGCGGAGTGGTATCCGCGGCGTCTTACGAAGCTCGCGTCTTTGGCGTGCGCTCTGCGATGCCTTCTGCCCGTGCCGCTGCGCTATGCCCCAACGCAATCTGGGCCAGGCCTCACTTCGATCGCTATCACGAGATATCGCAAGCGGTGTTCGCCATCTTTCGCGATGTGACTCCCCACGTTCAGCCTGTCTCTGTCGACGAGGCGTTCTTGGACGTCTCTCCCACCCCTAGCCGTCCGGATGATCCGATCGACGTGGCGCGAGATATCCAGTCCCGGGTCGATGAACTCGGAGTTTCGTGCTCGGTCGGCGTCGCCACATCCAAGACGGTCGCCAAGATCGCTTCTGACTTCGACAAGCCGCACGGGATCACCGTGGTGCGGCCCGGAACCGAGGCCTCGTTCCTGGCGCCGCTACCCGCAGGTCTCATGTCGGGCATCGGCGAGAAGACGCGCGCGCAACTCAAGACGTTCGGGATCCACACGCTGGGCGACCTCGCGTCACTCGACGAGGCCACGGTCGTCGAAGTGCTGGGAGCCGGCGGACTCATGTTGCGCGCTCGGTCACGCGGTGAGGATCCGCGCTCGGTTCTGCCCAACGATCCTCGCAAGTCGGTGAGTGGCGAGCGGACCTTCAGCCAAGACCTGCGTGAGCCCGACGACATCGCTCGGGCCATGAACGGCTTGGTCGAGCGTGTCTGCCGTCGGTTGCGTCGCAAGGGTCTGGCCGGACGCACCGTCACCGTGAAGATCCGTTTCTCAGACTTCAGTACTCGCTCGGCGCAACGCACCGTAGCAGAGCCGGTGGATCGAGATGACGCGCTCAGCACGATCGCCAATCAGTTGGTCAAGACCCTATGGCATCCGGGCGTTGGCATACGACTGTTAGGGGTCGGCGTCTCCGGATTCGACGATGTCTCGCAGCAACTCGACCTCTTTGGTGACCAGGTGGCCGTGTCAGACGAAGACAGTGCTCGCCGAGAATCCCTGATGATCAGATTGGACGACCTGCGGGAACGCTTCGGGGACGACATCGTCGGCTTCGGTTCCTCTGGCATCAAGAGTGCACCACGTGAACCCTCTCAGCCCACGGATGACCCCGACCGTATGTAACGACCAGGCTTTGGATCGGCCCTACTTCTCCGCCGCCACCCATGACTCTTCTTCCGGTGCCCCGGCACCACCCAGCGACGGTCCCATGGGGCCGCTGGCAACACCTCGCCTCAATCGGACCGGATCTCCCCCTTTAGCGCGGATGATGTACGGCTCGATCGTGTCCGCGACGATCGCAAGACCTCGCTCGGTATTGTTCTGCAACTTTCCTTTGATCAGGTAGCTGCGGTGCTTCACGATCACATCTCCGTACCGTTTGAGCGCATCTTCGAACACGACCACGTCGAGCAAGCCTGTCGAATCCTCGAGCGTGAGAAAACATGTTCGTTTTCCCGATCGTGTGCGTGGCGTCTGAGCCCGCTCGCGCACGCCGCAGACGGTCACACGAGAACCATCGCGCATACCTGAAAGCTCACGGGCGGATATCACACCCCTGGCCTGCAGATCCTGCTCTGCGAGCGCCAGAGGATGACAGGTGAGAGTGAGGCCCAGATACTCCAACTCTGCCGACAGACGACGCGCAGTCGACCACCCGCTCACGTGTCCGGGGTCCTCCGGTTCACGAACCGGACCGGGGGCCAGAACGAGCACGTCGTCACCCGCGATACCTTCGCGTGACAGGACGGATTTGAGCTCGGGAAGCAACACAAGCATCTCATCGCGCGTGGGCGGTCGCCCCATGTCAGTGACACCGAGACCGTCGAGGGCTCCGATTCGAATGAGCGATTGAGTCGCGGGAGCGGACGCCTGGGTACGCCGCAGGAAATCTGCGAGGTCCTTGAACTCGCGGATCTCTCTCTCACGCGGAATCGTCTCCAGAAGTCGCGCAGTCATCTCATGCGCGTCCTTGAGCCCCACTCTGATACCCGAACCATCGCTCGTGACTGTATAGCGAGCACGGGACTCGTTGACGTGCGGTGCCCTTATCTCGATGTCGTGCGCACGCGCATCATTGAGGATGTGTCGAGGCGAATAGAACCCCATGGGCTCGTTGTTCATGATCGACGCGGCGAGTTCTGCCGGGTAGTAGGTCTTGAGCCATGCAGTCGCATAACTCACCACTGCAAAACAGGCAGCATGGGCCTTGTTGAACCCGTATGCAGCGAAGCCCTCCAGTTGACGGAACACCTCTTGTGCAACACCGAGTTCGACCCCTCGCTCGACCGCTCGATCCAGAAAGTGCTCCCGAATGTTCTGCATCTCCTGTCGCGAGCGGCCTTTGGTCATGGCGCGGCGCAACGAATCGGCCTCCGCAAGATCAAATCCGGCCACAGCCTTTGCCACAAGCAGAACCTGCTCCTGGTACACGATGATGCCGTACGTGTCGCGCAGAGGTCGCACCATGCCGGGATGAGGCACGCTGACCGATTCAACTCCGTGCCGCCGACGAATGAAGGGTGTGATCATCTCGGCCTCGAGAGGACCGGGTCTGAACAGGGATATCTGGGCGATGATGTCTTCGAACTCGGAGGCTTTGAGACGTTGCGAGAGATTGCGCTGACCGCTCGACTCGAGCTGGAACATGCCCACCGTGTCCGCACGCGAGAGAAGGTCGTATACAGCGGGATCGTCAGGCTCGAGATCGAACGGCTCCGGCACATTCTCTGCACCGACTCGATCACGGGCGATCTCAATCGCGTCTGAGATCGCCGAATGCGTTCTGAGCCCCAGGATGTCCATCTTGACCAGGCCGAGCGCCTCCACGTCGTCCTTGTCGTACTGAGAGACGACCACACCTTTTGCGGCCCACTGGAGTGGCATCCAGGTATCGATGGCCTCACGGGTGATGATGAAACCTCCCAGATGGGTTCCGAGGTGCATGGGGCAGGAATCCAGCTCTTGAGCCAACTCGACGACAAGCGCGTGCTCGGGGTCCCTGAGAGGGTGCGATCGACACTCAGGGTAGCTCTCGAGCACCTCAGGCAGCTTTCGGGCTCCGACCCACGGCAGGTGGCGCGAGAAGGCGTTGACCTCTGAGATCGGATACCCGAACGCACGAGCGACCGTACGCACCGCGCTGCGCGCCGTCATGGTGTTCACGGTGGCAACCATGGCGACGTGCTCGCTCCCAAACCGCTTGTAGATGAAATCGATGACCTCGTCGCGACGGCGTGAATCGAAGTCGACGTCGATGTCGGGCATCTGCCGTCTCGCAGGGTTCAAGAACCTCTCGAACAGAAGGTCATGCCGAATGGGATCCGCGTCGGTTATTCCCAGCGCATACGTGACGATGGAGTCACCGGCGCTCCCTCGGCCTGAGCAACGAATACCCTGCGACTTGGCGAACTCGACGATCTCTCGCACCACAAGGAAGTATTCGGGAAAACCGAGGTCTTGAATCACGGCGAGCTCATGCTGCAGTCGCCCGACTGCCTCGGGGGTCATAGGACGATATCGCTCCTCGACACCTCGCCACGCCAGTTTCGAGAGCACCGAATACGATGTCTCACCGCGCGGGATGTCCGCTGAGGGAAAATGAAACTCCCCCAAACCCAGATCCAGCTCACAGCGTTCTGCGATCTCGAGAGTAGCGTCACAGGCCCGCTCAAGGCCCGCGAACAGCGTACGCATCTCAGTGGCCGTTTTGAGCCACAACTCGCCGTTCTCGCGATCGTATGGCCCCGGAAGATGCATCTTGGCGCCCGCAGAGGCCAAGACATCGTGAACACGGAAGCCATCGCGCTCCACATAGTGGACATCGTTGGTGGCGACCACCGGAAGGTCAAGGTCGTCGGCGAGGGCGACGAGCGAGGAGATGTAGCGAGGGGATCCCGGGGTGAGCAGGTGCATGAGCTCTATGTAGAAGTCGCCATGCGCGAAGCATTGGGCAAGCCGCGATGCTGCGGTGCGCGCACGAGCAGGCTGACGAGCGAGCACGGATGCCCCCACCTCACCGGCCGAGCAGCCGGACAGGCCGATCAGACCCTCACTCAGCCGTGCAAGGTCCTCATATGTGACCGTGGAAGGCTCGTGCGCGGAACGAACATGTGTGGAGGAGAGTAGTTGGCACAGGTTCTGGTATCCCAAGCGATTTTTCACGAGCAACGTCAGATGGAATCCCCGACCGGCGGCTCTACCGAAACCGACACCGGGAGAGGACTCGAGGCGTTGTGCAGGAGGCAGGTCCGACTCGACCCCCCGGTGCCCGACCGCTTCCACGGTGACCTCCGCACCAAGAATGGGGCGCAGGCCTGCGTCCTGAGCAAGCCGATAGAACCGCAGAGCACCGTAAAGCCCTTGGTGATCGGTGAGTGCGAGTGCAGGCATGCCGAACTCGACCGCCCGGGCGACCAGAGCGTCCAGGGACGACGCGCCGTCCATGAAGCTGAAGTGCGAGTGCACATGAAGGTGCACGAACCCGTCTGACACAGGGCACGTCCCTAATCGAGTACGCCGAGGAGCGCCCATGTGCCCTCGAGCCGATCGAAGGCGATGTCATAGGTTCCCCCGCGCGCCAACACACGCCAACATCGACGACTCACCCTGCGCCCCGGTTCCCACCAGCGTCGCTCCACGGCCCACGTCTGAACGATCGCATCGATTCGGTACGTGCGGGAGCGCCACTCGAACGCCGACGGACAACACCTGCGGGAATCCCATGCAATAGCAATGATCTCGTCTATACGCTTACCTGCGCCGGCATCCTCGGGACGCGCGATATCTGACGCTCGCACAATCCATGGACTTCTGAGGAGTTCGAGAACCACCGGGAGCCGACCGTCAACGGATCGGAAGAGCTCCATGGGCTGACCTTCTGCTGCTGGATCGAACTGCTTTATCGCAGTGTTCCGCCCCACGTGATCCTCTCGCTTCCCGGTGAGACACCGAACCGCGAACAGGATATTCGCGGCATGCTCACTATATCGAACATATGTTCGATATACAAGATAGAGCTGGGGTCTGACAGGGGTACGAGAAGGATCCAGCAAAGATGCTAGGCGGCGCCGACCGAACCAGCACCCTCGACCCGGTTGTATCTCTGCGAGACCGAGACATCGCCCAAGTCGAGCGCCTCGATCAGGGCATCGACCGCAACAGGATCGAACTGGATACCTCGGTGCCGGAGCAGCTCGGCTCGCGCCGTGGACACATGCAGTGCCGAACGATAGGGACGATTGGAGGTCATAGCATCGAAAGCGTCCGCCACCGCTAGGATCCGAGCCATGCGTGGCACCTTCTCCCTGCTCAGCCCGCCAGGGTAACCCTTGCCATCCCAACGCTCATGGTGATGTCGCACGATGGGTACGAGCTCTGCGAGGAACGGGATCGACCCTATGATATGTGCACCCATCTCGCTGTGCTCTTGAATGGTCTGATACTCCTCATCGGAAAGCTGGGAGGGCTTCAGCAGTACGCTCTCCGGGACCCCGATCTTGCCGATGTCGTGCAAAAGGCTCGCGCGCTCGAGATCGACTAGCTCCTCGTGAGAAAGGCCCATACGATGCCCGATGGCCACCGCGTAGTCGGTGACTCCGAGGGAATGACGCGCAGTATAACTATCCTTGGCATCAACGGCAGCGACGAGTGCCTGCAGAGTGCCGAGCGAACTCTCCTCGACTTCTTTGAGCGAGCCCTGCAGACGCTCGTTGACCGTGCCCACCAACTTCTCGGTATCCTCGAGCTTCACGGAGACGCTTCTCACAATGCGGATCTGCGTGACATAGATGACGAGAGAACCAACCACGATGATGGCGAGGATCAGAAGATTCGCATCCTTGAACGTTTCCTGAATGACCGCATACGGCTCGTAGATCTCAATGATGCCGACCGTCTCGCCGTTCTCCCCAACGAGCGGAGCATAGACCTCGATCAGGTCGCCATACTCAGCGTATTGATTGGCATCCTCGGATTTGGCGCTACGTTCGATGTTGGTGACGACTTCACCGCTGATGACGCGATCAATACCTGACTCGCTCGAATGAGACGAACCGATCTCATCCTCACCATTGGACGAATATATGAGTCGACGATCCAGATCCCAGATCTTGACTGCGACGATATCCGTATTCAGCAGTTCATTGACGACGAAATCATTGACCACCTCGACGGATTCCGGTGCCAGAGGGTCACTCAGATCATGATCACTGAGGTGGTGAGAGATCACGAGTTGAGCGGTGAGACGCCCTGTTTCTCCCGACTTCTCGACAGCCACACGTTCAACCGTCTGAAGGACAGCCCAAGACAACGCCGCCGTCATGAGAACGACGATCACCAAGCTGCGAAACGCAAAGGTTCCCACCAGACCGAACGACCGCACTGCTCTCTCTTCTGTCGAGATCAGCTCCAGCCGATGGCCGGGAGCACGCTTGCGAACAAGCCTCCCATTGCAAGTGCCGTGCCGACTGTAACCGCCGTCACAAAGCTCGTACGTTTCCATCCGAGTGTTCGTCCGAGAACAGCCACGGTCGACACGCAAGGCATCGCGAGCGTGTTGACCAGCGCGTACACAAAGAGATCGGTGGGACCCATGAACGTGAGCAGATCGTTAGCCTGCTCACCCATGGTCGCAATGCCGAGCGTGACGAGTAGCTGAAGTGCGAACTCCTTACGCAACAGGCCAAAGAGAAGCGTAAGCCCGGCGATCGACGGCAATCCGAGGAATCCGACGACCACAGGATCGAGGGGTGCGGACAGTTTCCAGAGCCATCCTGACTCATACAGACCACCGAGCACGATGGACCCAACGATTACGATGGGTGTGGCGATGAGCAGAAACTCACGAAACTGATCCCACGCCTTGCGCCATACCACGCGCAGAGACGGGCGACGGAAGGGGAACATCTCCATGACCATTCCGGCCCCTGAGCCCGGAATCATTCGATCGAGCACAATGCCGACGATACCAGTGACCACAGCCGACACGATGAATACGCCGAGCGCCGGCAGAAGTCCGATGTAATGCCCAACGGCTCCCATGATCACCGCGGTGCGAGCCGAACACGGGATCATCGCGATCAGAGTGCACGCGATGGTACGTTCTCGCTCAGTCGCAAGAACGCGGGTAGCCAGTACCGCGGGAACACTGCACCCGGCGCCGGAAACGAGAGGTATGACCGCACGTCCGTGCAGCCCCAAGTGGTGCATGGATCTGTCGGCGAGAAAGGCTACCGCGTTGAGGTAGCCAGAATCTTCGAGCAACGACAGCAACACATAGAAGGTGAGAATGTACGGGAGTCCAATGGAGAGCGATGCTTCAATACCGGCGTCCAGCCCCCAGAGCACGGTACGAGCCCACGCACCCTCCCCTAACACCGCATGCACCGCGCTCACGATCACCGGGGAGGCAACGGCCCTCCACAGAGCAGAGAACGCAGTGGCGAGCAGATCACCGACGAAGAACAGGAAGAGGAATACAGAAGCGAGAACCGCGAACAGCACAGGTATACCTGTAAGCGGTGATGTCGCCAGCGAACGGAGTGACCGCCTCGTCCGGTCTGTGGGCTGAGAATCACTCACGGACTCAGCGATCGAGCCTGCGGCACCGTGAAGCTCGCGCGACACGGTGGTCGAAACCCGTTCACCGCGCGCGGCCCCCATGATCCGACTAACTTCCCCGGCACGCTGGTGAAGTACCGATCCACCGCTTTCGAGAACTGCTTCCTCGACATCCGATCTCGACTGGATCAGTTCAAGAGCCGTTGCCCTCGGCGGCAACCCGAAGGGCGCAATCCCCGAAACGGTTGCGGCGGCGACCAAGGGTTCCAGCAGTGACTCGAAACCGACGCCATACCGATGCGTTGCATCCTCTCGGACATCTCCGCACGTACCGCACATCATGAGAGCGGTACGTAGAGCCGGTGCAACACCCTTGCCTTCCGTGGCTACAGTTGAGATCACAGGGACACCCAGAGTCCCAGAGAGACGATCCGCGTTGATCAGCAGACCGGAGCGTCTGGATTCGTCGGTCAGGTTGAGTGCGACTACCGTTGGCACTCCCATATCCATGACCTGCAAGGCGATCACCAGAGACCGGGCTAGATTGGTCGCATCAACGACCACGATCGCACAGTCGGGCACGACATCGAGCAGCGCGCGCCTGGTCACCCATGAGGCCTCGGTCTCGCTACCCAGGGAGTACGTGCCAGGTAGATCGACGATGGATACGCTGCGCCCGTCCAACGACGTGGACCCAACGTTGACCTCGAGCGTCTTTCCGGGATAGTGCGCAGTCACCACGCCGAGACCGGTCATCTGGTTGAACAACGTCGACTTTCCCACATTGGGATTTCCAATGAGAGCCACGACCGTAGCCGGACGGGGGCCCGAGAAGATGGGCGTCGCAGTGTACGAACAGGTGGCTGAACCAGCGTCCCCCGACACGACTACCGTCTACCGGGTCACGAGGATCTTGCTGGCGATGTCGCGCGCGATCGCGTACTGCGATCCGTTGACCTCGACGAGCAAGGGACCGTTGAAAGGCGCGATTTCGCAGACCGTGACATCCGTTCCCGGAAACATCCCGAGCGACGCCAGATACTGCAGGAGCTCATCGTTATCCTCGGCAACCTGGACGATCCGTCCCTGGCTAGCAGTGTCTAGATCACAGAGAGGATCGCCGACGACCGCATGGATGGTTCCGTCGGCAGAAGGTATGGGGTGCCCATGCGGGCAGACTGAGGGGTTGTCCAGATACTGCTCCAGAGCGGCCTGTACACGCGGCGAAAGCGCATGCTCCAGCAGACAGGCATCCTCGTGAGCCTCGTCCCATCCAAGTCCTAGGATGTCGACGAGAAAACGCTCAGCCAAGCGATGGCGGCGAATGATATCAAGAGCCTCGCGTCGACCCTCGGCCGTGAGTTCAACCGCGCTCTTGGATCGAGTGATGAGGCTCCGGGCGGCAAGGCGCTTGAGTGTAGCTGTGACTGTGGGACCAGAAACGCTCATGGATTCTGCGATCATGGTCGGGCGGACGACGCCCTTCTCATCCAGCTTGTATATGGCTTCGAGATATTCCTCGAGAGTAGCCGTAGGCATGTCGACCGCCTTTGTATGATGACAACCCCGGGCATGATTTCGCACAGAGAACAACTGCGTTTTAGTGTACAGAAAGGGGCTCTGCACGTACAGTCACTCAGGAGTTCACAAGCTCACCATAGGCAACGAGCCGACATACCGTTCATCGGCTCCAGATTGCCGTTTGTACCACTCAAGCAACCATTCAGAGCAAAGTGTGGCAATTCTGCAGATTCACTATTGACGACCGATTACGGCTGGTGTAAATTCGAGTTGTCCCCAGAAGTTGGACTTGGAGGATTCGGAAAACCAGCGTACCAGTAGCTGCCGAAGAGGATCGCGTGATCGGGCACAGCGTGAGTTGGCTCGGGTGAGCGGTTCGCAGAGGTAAGAAACGGGAAACTGCGGAGTACGGAACCGGAAGAGCGAAGTTTCTGGGGACACCTCTATGTCCGGAGCCATTCGTCTCCGGACCTCCCCTTTCACCACCGAATCAATCGCGACGGTAGACGATCTTCGCTATCGGCGACTCCCAGACAGCGATCTCCTTGACCTTCACCTGTTCGCCGACCGTGTCCACCATGCGATCAAAGACGACCCGCGCGAGGTTCTCAGCCGTCGGACTCAGCACGTCGAATGGCGGGATATCATTGAGGTAGCCGTGATCGAACTCCTCCAGCACGCCACCCAGGTCTTCCTTCAGGGATTTGAAATCGTAGACGATCTCAATCTCGTCAAGGTCTGAACCCTCTACGGTGACTTCGACATCCCAGGTGTGCCCATGAAGATTCTTGCACTCGCCGGGGTAGCCCCGCAGCGCATGCGCTGCGTCGAAATGTGCTTTGATCGTCAGTTCGTACATCACATGCCTCCGCTAAAAGAGCGACGTCTGATCAGGGCCCTCTGCGGGTTCATCCGCATCGCCCACCGTGCCGCGACAGTCCATGGCCTCGTTGGCAAGGATGTCCGCTTCCTTGTTGTTCTCGCGTCGCACATGCCCGACGGAGATCTTGCTGAACCCACCCATGAGCGCGACCGCCCGCTGGTAGAGCGGTTTCATGTTGGGGTGCTTCACCCGATACGTTCCCGCGATCTGCTTGACGATGAGCTCACTGTCCAGGAACGCAGAGAGTGTGCTCACGCCGCGGTCTCGCGCGGTCTCGAGGCCCCAGATGAGCGCCTTGTACTCAGCGATGTTGTTCGTGGTCTCTCCCAAGTAACGACCACCGCGGCAAATTGTGCTGCCGTCTGGTCGCGTCAGAATGAACCCCGCTCCGGCTGGCCCGGGATTGCCCCGCGCACCGCCGTCCGAGTGGAGAATGGCGACATCGTCACTCATTGACACTCACTGTCTTGACCACGATCATGCGGCCGCACTCGGGACACGTGGACACATCGGGGCCAGTCTTGAGCTCAGCCACTCGCTCACTGGGAAGTTCTATCCGACACGCCGTGCAGGTCGCGCCTTCAAGGGCTCCGACAGCGACAACACCTTTAGCATCTCGAATCGCCTTGTAGCGCTCGAGCAAGGCGGGGTCCAGAGCGGAACAGATGGTCACACGTCGCTTCTCAACGTGCGAAATGGCCTCCTGGACTTCAGCTCCGGAGACCTTGAACTCCTCAGTGAATTTGGCCTCTCGAGCTTCGAGTTGCGTAAGTGCCAGCTTGATCTTCTCCATCTGGCCCTTGGCCTTCTCGGCCTTCTCCATGATGCCCAAGGTACCGACATCGAGCTTGTCCTTGCGCCTCTTGAGAGCGTCCATCTCACGCGAGATGTGAGTGACTTCTTTGGGATTGGTCACGTTGCCGGACATGAGCTTCTTCTGTTCGACCTCGAGCTTCTCATCGATCTGAGCGGTCTCATCCTCGGATGCTTTGATCTGCCGACCAAGACCATCAATGAGTGTCTCGGCCTTGGCCTTCAGGGCCTCGATCTCAGTCCTCTTGTGACGAACCTCGAGAATGGCGCCCTTCACAGGGAGCTCGTTGAGCTGCTTGCTGAGTTTCTTGATCTCCAGATCGGCCTTCTGCAACTCCAGCAGAAGTCGACCTGGATCCGGGCTCTGAGTCACGCAGTCCACCACCTGATCGAAGGAGGGTCTATGTCAATGGAATCTGAAGCCAGACCGGGCGTACGGGCCACGAACGAGCCCAACAGCGGCACGAGAGGCCACTCGCTCACGTCGTGCCCCAGCTCGATGATCGAAAGGCCCGCATCTGACGCATCCATCGCGTCATGATAGCGCACCTCGCCACCAATGAGGACGTCCGCATTCGCTGCAAGCGCATCGCCAATGAGAGACCCTGCTGATCCTGTCGCGATAGCGACCCTGCTCACCCTGCGCTTCGCGTCGCCCCATACACGCGGTGCAACCTTGGCACGGCCAGCGACATGCGTGGAGAGCGCAGCCAAGTCGGTGGGTTCGACCGCGCACACACAACCCAAGCCGCAGTCGACCCGTGCGATCTGGATGTCATGCGCCAGCACGACGGGCGTCTCATAGGGATGAGCATCCCGGGCAGCGTTCAGAACTCGCGATGTGATCGCCGCAGGACAAGACATTTCGATGCGAATCTCGTCGATGTTGTTCGCGCCGCGCGCACCACGGGCGGGATGACTCCCCTGCCCTGCGGTGAATCGGCCTTCACCCTCATGACTGAACGAACAGCCGGTGTACGCGCCAACAGTGCCTGCACCCGCTTCGCTCATGGCGTCACGGACCATATCGGCAGCCTCCATGGGCACATAAGCCACAACGACCGAGCGACTCATGGACGCCTGCTCAAGAACCGGTCCCGGGGTGAATCCCAGCATCCGGGCCAAATTCGCAGCCGCGTCAGGATGTCGATCAAGATTGGTGTGGGCGGCGATCAGCGAGATTCCTGCGCGCAATGCGGTGGACACGACGCCACCCGGGCCGCCCATCCCACCTACAAGTCGACGGGGCGGTTCGAGGAATACGGGATGATGGCTGACGATGACGTCAAAGCCCTGCGCAGCGGCGCGTATAACGGTCTGCGCGCTCGGGTCCAACGTGACGAGCACGCGCTTCGCGGCTGCATCTGTATCGCCGGCGAGCAGGCCAACCTGATCCCAATCGGCAGCCCAATGCCAAGGAGCCGAAGCACCGATAGCATCGACGATGTCGCCAACCGTCGGCCGGTTCTCACTCACAGTGCCACCATCACTCTCTCTCGCTGTACGTGGTAACACAGCTCGGTGTAGCCAGCATTCTTGAGGGCAGTCTCTGCGTCGGCCAAGTGATACCCGAGCTCTTCTGGCGCATGTGCGTCCGAACCGGTGGTCGCCGGAACCCCGGCACGTGCGAACGCCTCGACGAACGCCTGACTCGGATAGAGTTCTCCGCACGGCTTGCGCAGCCCAGCGGTGCTGACCTCGTACGCGACACCCGCAGATTTGAACTCTGCAGCGACCTCCTGGGCCAGCGCAGAGATGATTGAGTCAGTTGGCCTGAACCCGAACTTCTTGACCAGATCGGTATGCGCCATGACATCGAAGTGGCCCGAATGTGCAGCGGCGACGACCCGCTCAAAGTAGTCACGCCAGACCTGCTCGATATCCCTACCCTCCCACTCATCTAGGCGAGAGGGGTCGTCGAACACCCAGTCGCCCATGAAATGCACTGAGCCGAGCACAAGATCAACGTCGACGTCACCAAGGGTCGTGATCTCAGGGTTCACGCGGTCATCAAGCCAATCCACCTCCACGCCGAGAAGAACTCGAGTCGGTGCGCTCTTGGCAGCCTCACGAACCTCAGCAGCATACTCGCCAACGTCCCCAGGCGGCATGGCGTACTCGCCATCCGGATCCATCCCGGCAGGCAGTGACAGGTGCTCCGTGAACGTGACCACATCGAGCGTCTCTGAATACTGCAGCATGGCCGCAACGTCACCTTCTGCGTGGCCGCAGCGACATGTGTGTACATGACAGTCAATCATTCTGTTCGAGACACCACCCCTCCACCGAGAACTCGCTGATCCTGATAGCATACGACAGCCTGACCCGGGGCTATGCCGCCGAGAGGCTCGTCCAACATGACATGGAGTTCATGCCCGACCCGACGCGCCTCGCCGCGTACGGGCGGCATATGGTAACGAACCTGAACATCGACCCGCTGCAGATCATCTCCTCGCCATACCAAGTCGTCGGCGGTGATTCTTAGGACTGACAAATCGGAACGCTCACCGAGGATCACTTGGTTGCGCGTCGCGTCGACTGACGTGACATAGCGGCGACCCTCACCCGATATCGCCAGACCCTTGCGCTGTCCGATGGTGTAGCGGGCAATGCCGTTATGCGTGCCCAACACCTCTCCTTGAGCGTCCACTACCGGGCCGGGACGCCCCGCCGTCGGCACGCGATCGATGACGAACTGACCGGCCTCGCCGTCCTCCACAAAGCAGATCTCCTGACTCTCGCGACGGTGAGCTGTGGGAAGATCGAAACCTTTCGCCATACGTCGCACCTCGGACTTGGACATGCAGCCCAAGGGGAAACTCAGTCGTGCCAGCGCGTCAGTCTGCAATCGATAGAGGAAGTACGACTGATCCTTGGCCACGTCAAGTCCGCGCTCGAGCCAAGGAATGCCCGCCTCGTCGTGAGCAATCTGCGCGTAATGTCCGGTAACCAGTGTGTCGCCAGACTCTGTGAGGACATGAGTCATGAGCTCGGCGAACTTCACACGGTCGTTGCACAGAATGCAGGGATTCGGCGTGCGGCCCTCCGCGTATTCGCGAACGAACGGAGCGATGACCTCGCGCTCGAACACTTCACGCAAGTCCAGCACCGTATGCGGAATGCCGAGCGTCTCGCACACCTTGCGCGCATCATTGATAGCCGACGTGCCACCGCAGGTGAGGGGGTCCTCGCCCACGGGCATAAGGCGCATAGTGACGCCGATGACGTCCGCGCCCGACTGAACGCACAAAGCGGCGGCGAGAGAACTATCCACGCCACCGCTCATAGCAACGAATATTCGCGACATATGCGCGACTACCCCTCTACGTCACACGCTTCATCAGGTTCGATCGCGTGCGGATCGAAGTTGGGATCGTCGTGCGCAAGGCCGCCGGAGATAGGCTCTCGGCCGTTCTTTGTCAGATAGTCATCCACCGCCGCCTTCAGCCCGTCGGTGGCGAGAATAGAACAGTGCATCTTTGCTGGTGGAAGCCCGCCGAGTTCATCGGCGACCTGCTTCTTGGAGATCGCAACTGCCTCCTCGAGGGTCATACCCTTGGCCATCTCTGTGACGATTGATGACGTCGCGATTGCGGCACCACACCCGAGCGTCTGAAACATGACATCGCTGATCGCGTCGTCCTCGACACTGATGGATATCTTCATCATGTCGCCGCATACAGGGTTACCGACCTCGCCAACGCCATCCGCATCATCGATCACGCCGACATTGCGCGGGTTGTTGAAGTGGTCCATGACCTTCTCGCTGTACTGCACGGGACTCTCCTTTCGGGCTATCTCAGCCTAGCTGGCCGAGGAGCCGAACATCTTCTCGTAGACCGGGGACATCGCACGAAGACGATTGACGATTGGTGGGAATACCTCTAGGAAGTAGTCGACGTCCGCCTCGGTCGTGAACCTACCGAACGAAGCACGAAGTGATCCGTGCGCGAGTTCCTGAGGGCAACCTATGGACAGCAACACATGCGACGGCTCCAAGGAACCTGAGGAGCATGCTGAACCCGTTGAGACTGCAATACCCTTGGCGTCAAGCTGAAGCAGCATGGACTCGCCCTCCACACCCTTTATCAGCATGTGCGCGATATTGGGAAGCCGGTTGTCCGACTTGGCACTGACCTCGGTGTTCTCAAGCGTGTCCATTACGCCCTGCTCGAACTTATCTCGCAGATTCGTCAGTCGAACTCTCTCCTGCTCCTGATCCTCAAGCATGAGATCGAGTGCCTTTGCGAAGCCGATGGCGCCCACGACGTTCTGCGTACCGCTACGACGCTTGAACTCCTGCCCTCCGCCATTGATCTGCGGGTGGAAGCGAACGCCCCGCTTGAGGTACAGGACTCCCACACCCTTGGGCCCATAGATCTTGTGACCGGAGAACGATGCGGCGTCCACACCGAGATCGGCAACGTCAAAGGGAATCTTGCCCAGAGTCTGGGCAGCGTCCGTGTGCATGAGCGCACCGACTTTGTGTGCAGCAGCAGAAAGCTCCGCTATAGGCTGGATCGTACCCAGCTCGTTGTTACCGTGCATGACGGACACGAGAACGGTGTCTTCCCTAAGCGCAGCTTCCAGATCCTCGACGTGTACCACGCCGTCGGAACGAGGTTTGAGATAGGTGACATCGTAGCCACTCTTCTCAAGAATGTGAGCTGGCTCCAGGATTGCGTGGTGCTCAAACGCCGACACGATCACATGACCGCCGCCCGGAGACACTGCGCGAGTAATACCTATGATCGCGGCGTTGTCAGACTCGGTACCGCCGCTGGTGAAGATGATCTCGCGGGGCTGTGCTGCCCCAATGGCCTCTGCCACACGAGCGCGCGCATCCTCCAAGGCGTTGAACGCCTGGCGCCCGGTTGAGTACAGGCTGTTCGCATTGCCGAACAACTCCGTGAAGTAGGGAGTCATCGCTTCCAGCACCCGCGGATCTACCGGCGTGGTGGCTGCATAGTCAAAGTACACGGAACGATCATCACTCATGCTTGGCCTTCTCTCTCGTGCGCGACGACAACCTTTGAGTCGTCGATTGCTATCTGATCACGTGCAAGATCCGCGACGCTTCTGTTTCTGAACACATCCTTGAGAGCTTTGGTGGCTTCATTCCACACACCACTCGCAGCGCACATTCCGCTTTTGCCACACACAGATGCACGCTCTGCGTCGCATACCGTAGTGGTGAGTGGACCCTCCAACGCCTCGACGACGTCGAGTACAGAAATGTCACGGGCATCACGACTGAGAATGAAGCCGCCTCGCGCTCCCCTTACTCCCTGAACAAGACCTGCGCGCCGAAGTGCAACGAGCAGCTGCTCCAAGAACTTGACGGGGATCTCTTGGCGGGTTGATATCTCGCGGGCACTCGTGGGGCTCGAATCCGCAGACTGAGCCAGGTCGATCATGGCCAAAAGGCCATACTCGCTCTTAGCGCTCAGTCGCATGTGATCCCGCTCCCGTCTTAATCACTACATAAACAGTATGATTTAAAACAGTATGCCCGAGCGAGGCGTGTGTCAAGCGAAATCCCTGACTCGATTTCAGTCGTTGTGAGGCATTGAGAGAGCGTCAGTGAGCGCACTGATGATGACTCCGGAATCAGCCGACATTGCAGAAGAGAGAACGCCGACTGCTCTCTCATGATCGACGGCCCCCGCCGTGCAGAGGGAGCGCAGAGATTCCAGGTCGCTCATGCGGATAACGCGTGCCCAGGCATGGGCGCGTTGTTGGCGTAGAGCCAGGAGATATGACGTCACGGAGCCCTCCCCTTCAACAATGAAGAGGACGGATTCGTCGGTTCGCGCAGGCACGAACAAGGGAGCGAGCTTGCTGATCGCGTCGGCAGCCGTTGCTGGCGAAACGACCCCATCAATGATACGCGTCATGATGCTTACACCCAGCGGTGAACGCCAGGACCCGTCAGCGGCGACATCGAAACCAAGTGCACCCGCCACCGCATCGGCTCTGCCTCGGAGAACCGCTCGATGTGAGAGATCGCGAAGATCCTTTGGAGTGGGTTCGGCGACAACTACATCAGGGATCGCCTGAGCGAACTCAGCCCTCTGCTCGCGTCTATCAGTGGAACCCCTCAGGGTGCGAACATCCGTAGTGAGCGCTTCTTTGGCGTCCATGCGCAGTACTTCAGCCAGACGAGGATTGCTCACTTTGACCTTGAAGCCGAACAGCTCCATGACGGTCTCTTCATCGGGCTTCTGCTTGTCAGCCATACGCATCCAATCATTCAAAGCGAACCCGTCACCGCAATGATACCGCAGGGCGCCCGTAGACACCCGTTCGCTCGGCAGTTGTGGCCGTTCAGCAATTCAGGTCCCTGGAGTTCTTGTCGGCAGAACAGCATTCTGATAGGTTGAAAATCCGCCTCGTGAGAGGCGCAAGCAGTGCGAAGGTCCATGGCTGACAACCACAGGGTGGCGAGAGCCCGCTGGACGTTCTTGAGGGGGCCCGGGATGCAGACCTATTGGTCGCGTCCAGGGTCTTCTCTCTTTCCGGACCCCCTGCTGTTCCTTGTCGACGCTCAGCCTACGGCTTTGATCAGATTCGCCATCTCGATCGCGGCGAGAGCCGCATCCCAACCCTTGTTCCCCGCCTTGGTCCCGGCACGTTCGACCGCCTGTTCGATCGTATCGGCTGTGATAACGCCGAACATCACAGGCACGCCAGAATCGAGCGACGCCTTTGCGATTCCTTTGGACATCTCGCTTGCAACAAACTCAAAATGCGGTGTCCCACCTCGGATGACAACACCCAGGGCAACAACTGCATCGTATCGACCGGAGTCAGCAAGCTTCTTGGCAAGCAGCGGAATCTCGAAACCACCGGGCACCCAGGCCACATCGACATCGTCTTGAAGGACGCCATGCCGGGTGAGGCCGTCCATTGCGCCGGACATCAAGCGGCTCGAGAGCAGCTCGTTGAACCTGCTCGCAACCACCGCGACCTTCAAACCTGTTCCGATAAGGTTACCCTCGAATGTGCTCATGAATCGTCTCCTTCGTTGTCCGTTTTCTCGATGAGAGAAAGCCGATGATCCATCTTGTCCCTCTTGGTCTTCAGATACTCCAGATTGGTCGAGCAGGGCGGGATCTCGAGTCCCACCATCTCCGACACGGTCAGGCCGTAACCTTCGAGCCCCACGATCTTCGTGGGGTTGTTGGTGAGAAGGCGCATAGACGTGAGCCCCAGGTCAGCAAGGATCTGAGCACCGATGCCGTAGTCACGCAGATCAGGTTCGAAACCGAGATCCACATTGGCTTCAACGGTGTCACGACCGTGCTCCTGCAGTTCGTATGCCTTGAGCTTGTTGGCGAGTCCAATGCCGCGACCTTCGTGTCCAACAATGTAGAGAATGACACCAGAGCCTTCCGACTGAATACGTCGCATGGCCTCCTCTAGCTGGTCACCACAGTCACAGCGGGCTGAATGGAAGACGTCGCCGGTGAGGCACTCGGAGTGCACGCGAACCAGGACGTTCTCATGATCGCGCACGTCGCCGACAACGAGTGCAAGATGCGTGGCCCCATCGACCATGGATGTGTATCCGTAGCCGGTGAAGTATCCGAATCGTGTGGGCATCTGCACTGTGGATGTGAGCTCCACGAGCTTTTCAGTCCGACGCCGATACCGGATGAGCTCGGCCACGGTGATCATATTCAGGCCATGCTCGCGAGCGAACACCTCGAGTTCTGGTCGCCGCGCCATGGTCCCGTCGGCGTTCATGATCTCGCAGATGACCCCACCCGGGTACAGCCCAGCGAGTCTGGCCAGATCGACGGATGCTTCCGTGTGACCGGCACGTTCAAGAACTCCGCCTGCCTTTGCGCGCAAGGGAAACACGTGTCCCGGCTGTTCGATGTCCTCGGGTCGCGTTGATGAATCGACCACCGCTGCGACGGTAGCCGCACGATCGGCTGCAGAGATGCCCGTGGTGATACGGCCACGAGCGCCGATGGAGACGTGGAACGCAGTTCCCTGCTCAGAGGTGTTATCCGAGGTCATGGGCGGGATGCGTAGCTCGTCGAGCCTCTCCCCGCTCATGGGCATGCAGATGAGACCACGTCCGTGGGTGGCCATGAAGTTGATAGCATCAGGCGTGACCATTTCAGCGGCCATGACGAGATCGCCTTCGTTCTCGCGGCCCTCGTCGTCCACGACAATGATGATGCGCCCCTCGCGGATATCCTTGATCGCATCATCGATGCTCGCGAACGGACCTGTCGTGTCAGTCACGCGATTCACCGTCCATCCGTGAGATCACGGAGCATGTCCCCGAGGCCGCGTCGCCCGGCCTGAGGACCGTTCTCGGGATCGCCGGCATACAGCGAGACGAATCGCTGCACGTATTTGCCCAGCATGTCCGCCTCGAGATTGACGGCTGCGCCTGTCGCCTTGTCTCCAAGCGTTGTGGATGCCTCGGTGTGCGGTATGACCGCGACCGCGAAACCTTCCTCACGCACGTCGGCCACCGTGAGAGAGATACCATCGATGGCGATGGACCCCTTGGGCACGATGTACTGCATGAGCGCTGCTGGCGCGCTGAACTGATAGATGGTGGAGTTTCCAGCTGAATGCCTCATGACAAGAGAGCCGGTACCGTCGACATGGCCAGTCACGATGTGACCTGCGAGACGGTCCGACAGGCGCAGGGCGCGCTCCAGGTTGACCTTCGCACCCTGGCGTAGCGCTCCAAGCGTCGACCTGTCGAGAGTCTCCTGGCTCACATCGGCGACAAATGCGCCTCTGATGAACTTTGTGACCGTGAGACACGCTCCGTCGACAGCGATGGAGTCACCGATAGACATATCTCGCCCGAACTCAGGCGCGTATACCTCTATTCTCACGCCACCCTGCGCGCGCTCCACTCGCGTGATAATGCCTTCTGATTCGATCAAACCTGTGAACATCCACGACTCCTTTCACACACACGGACTCGAATTTCAGTATTTCTCGGCCACTCGCGGCCGCCAAACGGTTATCGCATCCTCGCCAGAGACTCCGGCTTCGACCGCCTTCATCCTGCGATCCAGATCACCGGCCGACCCGACCTGCTGCATAAGCAGCGGCGCAGTCATTCCCGCCACTCCGCCGGCGTGATAGAGGATCAATTCATCGATCAAATTCTCTCTCCAGAACGCCGAGAAGAGACTGGGCCCAGCCTCTACGAGGACACTCGTAATGCCACGTTCCCCAAGAACATGAAGTGCGCCCCTGAGCCCCTCGGCGCTCGAATAATGTTCCACTTCCACCCCTGTCGGAACGGTCCATTCATCTCCATTGCCCGACGCGGATAGGCACAGCACTCGTCCAGAGCCATCCGAGAACAACTTGAGATCTTTCGGGCACGAACTGCGGGACAGAACCACACGAAGTGGCTGTCGCTGACTTCCGCCTTCAGGCCTCACGGTGAGCCGAGGATCGTCGATGAGCGCGGTCGAAGCGCCGACAAGAACTGCGTCCGAAGCGGACCGCAGACGCATCGTAGTCTCAAGTCCTCCGGCACCAGTGATGGAGCTGCGAACACCTGCTACCGTGCCCGGTTTGCCATCCAGACTCAAGGCAACCTTGACCCTCACCCAAGGACGTCCACGACGCACCCATGTGGTCCATTCACGGAGTTGGTCCTGATAGGGTGCCGGATCGGATGCGAACTCCACGTCAATCCCGGCGTCGCGAAGTCGGGCGGCGCCCCCACCAGCTATTGGATTGGGATCGGGCATGCCGATGGACACACGCGCCACTCCCGCAGCGATGAGCGCATCCGCGCACGGCGGAGTGCGTCCATGGTGCGAACAGGGTTCAAGAGTAACGAAGACGTGGGACCCACGGGCGCTGTGCCCAGCGTCGGCAAGCGCACGAACCTCTGCATGTGCCTCACCTGCCCGCTCATGGAAGCCTTCGCCAACGATCTGGTCGTCACGAATGACGACACAGCCGACAAAGGGGTTGGGTGCGGTGAGACCACGGCCGCGCTCCGCGAGTTGATACGCGCGGCGCATGCCTAGTGAATCTATGCCCAACGAGGGGTCCGAGAACAGAAGCATCTGTTCCGACCTTCCTTCTCCCATCCGGACTATACCGTCGGCCCCGGGAATGCTCCGGGTCAACCTCTCAGCGAGGCTCGCGGGCTGTAACCGCCGGTGGGGAATCTCACCCCGCCCTGAAGAAAGTCTTAACTACCTTACGCCAAACGCTGAAGAGCTCCTTGTCCTGCGGACCTTATGGACTCGAGCGCCTCCGCAGGCTCATCTTTGCAGAACACTGCGCTTCCCGCAACTAGCACACGAGCTCCCGCTGCCACAACGAGCGGAGCGGTATCGGCGTCTATGCCACCATCGATCTGAATGAGCGGTGCTGCGCCCAACTCCTTGGAGAGGGAGACCAACTCAGCGGTCTTGCGAACCGTGTTTGCGATGAACTTCTGCCCACCGAAGCCCGGATTCACGCTCATGAGCAGTACCATATCCAGATCGCAGAGGACATCGCGCAGCACCGAGACGGGAGTGCCTGGGTTGAGGCTCACCGACGCTTTCGCGCCCGCAGCGCGTATCGTCTGCACGACTCGATGCAGATGGGGACATGCCTCTGCGTGAACGGTGACGATATCTGCTCCCGCCTCCAAATACCATTGCACTGAATCCTCAGCGTTGGTGATCATGAGGTGAACGTCCAAAGGAATGTCAGTCGTACGCTTGAGAGCCTTGATCACAGGCGGGCCTATGGTGAGATTGGGAACGAAATGACCGTCCATGACATCGACATGGATGAAGTCGGCAGTCGGAACGAGAGCGATCGACTCGCCGAGTCGTGTGAAATCAGCCGAAAGGATCGACGGGGCCATCAATACGCGTTCGCTCATCTCTTGGCTCTCCTTAGTCCTCGACCAGATCCATACCATGGAGCTCATCAGTAGCGGTTCTTGTCATGAGCGCATCGACGGCAGAAGCGGGCGCAGCACCTTCATACAGCACGGATCTGACCTGATACGTGATTGGCAACTCCACACCGTGGCGTGCTGCCAGTTCATCGACCGTGACCGCGGAGATCGCACCTTCGGCCACCATATGAGTCTTCTGGTAATACGTGTCCATACTGCCGCCAGTGGCGACATGCTCACCCAAAGCACGGTTGCGACTGTAGCGAGAGGTGCAGGTGGCGATGAGGTCGCCCATGCCTGCAAGTCCCATGTACGTGAGGGGATTGGCCCCGAGATGTCGCCCAAGTCGGCTCATCTCGGCAAGTCCGCGCGTCATGAGGGAGGCCTTGGTGTTGTCACCGTAACCGATTCCGTCGGAGATTCCCGCGGCAAGAGCGACCACATTCTTGGATGCTCCGCAGAGCTCCACTCCCACAACATCATTGTTGGTGTACACACGAAATGTCGGCGTGAGGAAGATTTCCCTGAGACGAACGCCGACCTCCGGATCGTTCGCAGCGACAACAGTAGTGGACGGAATGCCACGCGAGACCTCTTCGGCGTGGTTGGGACCAGAGAGCGTCGCCATCGCTCCGCGCTCGCCGGTGACTTCTGCGAGAACCTCTGTCATACGGAGGAGGCTGCCCCGCTCAAGCCCCTTTGCCAAGCTCACGACCGGGACTCCAGCCTTGCGGAAGGGGGCGAACCTCTCAGCAATGTCGCGAACACCTTGACTCGGTGTGGCTACGACGATCACATCAGCACCGGCGACCGCCTCTTCGAGATCAGTCGTCGCGCACACTGATGCCGGGAGTTCGACGTCTTTGAGATAACGAGGATTGCGGCGATCCTGTTGGATTCCTTGGGCGACCTCATCGGATCGTGCCCAGAGAGTTGTAGGGAGGCCTTTGGTACCGAGCAGAACAGCCACTGCCGTGCCCCATGAACCAGCTCCGATGACGCTAGCGCGTATGTTGTTCATTGCTCGCCTCCGAATCTTCATTGTCAGACTGACCCTCGCCTATCTTAGCTTCTTCTCCCCGAATGATGCGCACGATATTCGTCCTGTGACGCCAGATCACGAGAGTGGCAGCAAATAGAGAAAACCACACAAGAGCGGGTCTGTCCGAGTAGAGCAACAGACATAGCATGGGAAACAGCAAAGCGATGAGTACCGAGCCCAGTGACACCATCCGACTGATATAGACCACGAGAACAAACAAGAGTAGAAGGATGAACCACGCACTGGGAGCGATGGGCAGAAGCGTTCCGGCGGCAGTTGCGACGCCTTTGCCGCCTCGGAATCCCATGTACGGCGAGAACGTGTGACCTATCACAGCGAGCATAGCTGCACCGAGCATGACCCAATCGTGAGCATCGTGGCCGAGCACCAGGGGATGCAGAAGCGAAGCCAGACCTACGGCGGCCGTCCCCTTCAGGAGGTCGAGGATGAGCACCGTGACCCCCGCACGAGTACCGAGCACACGCAGCACATTGGTGGCCCCGGTATTGCCGGACCCATGCTCGCGTATATCGATACCGTGCCTTCTCGAGATGATGAGGGCGAAGGGAATACCGCCCAGCGCATAGGCAGCCACGAGTGCCGCAACGATTCGAACCGTCAACATGGGCGGATCAATCCTTCTGACGGAACTTCAGAACGATGGGAGTTCCGGTGAGATCGAAAGCATCTCTCATGCGGTTCTCCACATAACGTTTGAAGTTGTCGTCTGCCAAGCGAGGGTGATTCGCGAAGAAGGTGAATCCCGGAGGCTTGACCCGGGTCTGCGTCATGTAGTTGACACGAAGCGTCATGTTCCCCTTTGAGACAGTGTGACCGAAGTCGCGCATCTCAGTGAGAAGACGGTTGAGGGCACTTGTGGTGATGTTCTGCGTGTATGCAGCATAGACCTTGTCGATCGTGGTATAGAGTCGCTCGACGCGCTTTCCAGTCAGCGCGCTCAAACGCACCATTGGCGCGTACTTTATGAAACCGAGCTTGTTCTCCACTTGGTCCAGCAACACTTCGCGCTTCTCATCATCATCCATGAGGTCCCACTTGTTGAGGACGAGGATGAGACCGCACCCACGTTCCGCAGCGAATCGCGCGACGCGTTGATCCTGATCAGTCACGCCCGAGGTCGAATCGATGACGAGCAGCGCGATCTCGGCCCTATCGATCGCACGCATCGCACGCACGAAGCCGTAGTACTCGACAGACGCGTCGATATTGGCCTTACGACGCAAACCAGCCGTATCGATCAGACGATACTCGCGTTCTCCACGTCGCACGACCGTATCGAGCGAGTCGCGGGTGGTTCCGGCAACGTCACTCACAATGGCCCTCTCGGTGCGTGACATCTTGTTCAGCAATGAGGACTTGCCCGCATTGGGTTTGCCGATGATGGCCACATCGATCCTGTCACCCTCATCTTCCGGATGCGCTTCTGCGGGCAACGCAGCAACAAGTGCATCCAGCAGATCGCCGGTACCGTGGCCATGGGTTGCGGATACGCCGTACGGCTGACCGAGCCCGAGTGCCCAGAACTCATGGATAGCGTCATCAACATTAGGAGTGTCCATCTTGTTGACCACGAGGAACACCGGCGTCGCGGTGCGCTGAAGGAGTCTCGCAACCTCTTCATCGGCGGTCATCACGCCAGTCTTGCCGTCGACGAGCACGATGATCAGATCGGCCTCACGCGCAGCGGTGATCGCCTGCTGGGTGATGGATGCCTGAAAGTCATCCTCGCTACCAGTCTCGATACCACCGGTATCGATCAGGATGAACTCGCGGCCGTTCCAGTCCGCCTGGTGATAACTGCGATCTCGCGTCACACCACGCATCTCGTGGACGATCGCGTCGGAAGTCTGTGCTATGCGATTGACGAGGGTGGACTTGCCCACATTGGGGCGACCGACCACCGCTACGATTGGAAGTGCCATGATCTCACCGGTTCTTCGAGTCGAATAATTAGCGGCCGAGAAGAGCCTGCGCCGCACCTGTAGCGCTACAGGATACCACGCGTACGTGTACAGCCGACTCTCTCGCGATTTCCTCTGCGGTCATGCCATCGAGTGTGAGTTCGTCGGCGTTGAAAATGACGTCCGGCACGAGATATACCGCATCGGCGGAATCGTCACGAATGGCACCGATGATGTCACGGCCTGTGAGCAATCCCGTCACACTGACATTCCCTCCGAAGAACACATTGGAAACCGGAAGGACTCGCGTGCCGACGCCCTGATCGAGACCGGACAGGGACTGCTGCAGAACCGGTGCGAACAGGGTTCCCGAAACGAACACGAGATTCGCCTGACCTTGTTTCGCCGAATCATGTGTTTCATCGTCCTCGGTCGACATCGCCGCCGCGAACTCATCGATGAACGCACGCACCATGCCGATGCCGTTCTCGTACTGCGGAAACCCGTCATAGCGAGCCCACTCGGGAACAGGACGCCCGGCATTGAGATAGAACTCATCCGCAGCGTAAACACGATCGATACCATCCCGCTCGCGATACGCATGCTGCCATGGCTCTATCTCATCCAAGAGTGCCGCGGCCGTGGCGGACCCCTCATACGACGACGTGAACTTGGTTTGATGCCCGGTGTAGCCGAGCGGAACGATGCCCACCGACTCGATGCCTTCGCGCTCGGCGAGCCAACGCAACGATCGCTCCAGGACCTGGCCGTCATTGACACCCGGAACAGCGACTATTTGAACGTGCACGTCTATTCCGTGGTCCAGAAGTTGTTCGAGCCTCTTGAGGCCGAGATCTGCAGACCTGCCGATGAGCTCTGCCCGCACGTCGGGATCGACTGCATGCAGTGAGACATGCAGCGGAGAGAGTCTCTGTTCAATGATGCGCTCAGTATCATCATCACTCAGGTTGGTGAGTGTGACGAAGTTGCCCTGAAGGAACGAAAGCCGGAAATCATCATCTCGAACATACAGCGCCGACCTCATCCCACGCGGCAGTTGCGTCATGAAGCAGAAAGCGCAGGAGTTGACGCACTCACGAACGCCATCGAAGAGCACGTCCTCGAAGTCGATTCCCCACATCTCCTGCGGTTCACGATGGAGAGAGACATCGCGCAACTCGCCTGCCGACGAACGAAGCGAGACGACCGCCTCATTGTCGGCCGTGTACCATCGCCAGTCGATGATGTCGCTCACGGCATGATCGTCCACGGCGAGAACGGTGTCACCCACCCGTATTCCGGCGGCGTAGGCGGGTCCATCTTTCAGCACGTCCGCGACAAGACCTCCCGTGACGGCATGCGAATCAGAACCGTAGGACTGATGTGATTCCACGATCAGTTCATCCCTCTGATCGCCTCGATGACGCCAGCCATCTGGGCATGCGGTGTCGACGCGCCCGCAGTGACTCCCACGCTTTCCAAGCCGTCGAACCACGAGGCCTCGACTTCGGCCGCGGTCTCAACGTGATGGACGTGCGGATTGACCGCACGACAGATCTCCGCAAGACGCGTGGTGTTGCCCGAGTTGTGTCCACCGACAACGACCACTGCGTCGACCTTGCGCGCGAGCACCTCGGCACTGAGCTGGCGCTTGGCTGTCGCGCTACAGATCGTATTGCAGACCCTGAGTTCCGAAACGCGTGGGAGCAGTGCGTTGACCACCTCTTCGAGGCGGGACAAGGACTGAGTGGTCTGCACCACAACCCCGATCTTGCGGGCGGAGATCTTGGCGGGAAGGTCATCGGCAGACTGCACGATGAGAGCGGACCTGCCTGCATGCGCGAGGATTCCCTCGACCTCGGGATGATCTTCCTCACCGACGATGACGACGCTATAGCCGCCGTTGGCGAGCTCCTCGGCACACGCATGTGCGGCAGAGACGAAAGGACATGTCGCATCGACCACATCGAGACCTTTGTCCACGGCCTCATGGATGATCTCAGGGTCAACGCCATGCGACCGAATGACGAGGATGCCGCTGTCGACCTGATCGAGTGACGCGGCGACCTCGACGCCCTTATCCCGAAGCTCTGCGACGGCCTGTGGGTTATGGATCAGCGGTCCCAGGGAGTGAACGTCCACTCCCTGCTCGGATGCCTCTTGGGCGAGTTTGAGTGCACGCTCCACTCCGTAGCAGACGCCTGCATGACGCGCGACCTCGACACGCATAGGAACTAGCTCCTCTCGGCCTCTTCACACGCAGAAGCGATCCGCTCCATGATATCCGACGTCATCGCTTGCATACGATCCCGTCGCTTGCCCTCATAGTCCGCTGGAACGACTGGCTCACCGAACACGAGCGTGATCCGCGGGAAATGAATACGCTTGGACCCTTCGCGCTTGATGGCGTCCGTGCCAGCGATGCCGACCGGCACTATGGGTGAGTCGTTACGCAAGCCCAAAAATGCCGCTCCATCCTGAGGTTGCGCAGTGCCATCCTGATTACGGGTGCCCTCGGGGAAGATACCGACGGCCTTATCTTGCTGCAACAACTCTGTCGCCCGAGCGATTGCCTCGCGGTCCGCAGCGCCCCTGCGTACAGGGAACGCGTGCACGCGAGGAAGCATCCACGCGACGACAGGATGACCCTCGAAGAGTTCGACCTTACCCATGAAGTGCACGGGAAAGCGCAGACCCAGCGCGATAACGATCGGGTCCATATAGGAGATGTGATTGCCGGCGAGAATGACACGCCCTGAAGGAATACGATCGCGGTGACGCCACCTGACGGGATAGATGAAGCGGAGGGTGACCTGCGCCACCAGCCAGATCGCGCGATAGAGCGGCTTCATCGGGCATCAGCGACATAGGTTGCGATCGTATCGACTACGTCGTCGACGCTCATCCCGGTGGTATCGAGGCGGATCGCGTCATCCGCAGGTTTGAGTGGCGCAGTCTTGCGCGAACTGTCAGCGAGGTCACGACGCTCCATACCCTCGCGCACACGGTCCGCAGCCGTATCGTCTCCGTGCTCAGCAAGCTCCGAGTGCCGACGACGAGCTCGCTCATCCGCAGAGGCGGTCAGGAATACCTTGACTTCGGCGTGAGGGAACACGACCGTACCGATGTCGCGACCCTCCATGACCGTATCGGTGCAACTGGCGATCTCACGCTGTCGATCGACCATGGCCGCCCGAACCTCCGGTGTGCGTGCAGCGGCACTGACCGCCTCATCTATACGCGGCGTACGAATCTCGGCGGTGATGTCGACCCCGTCCAGCAGGACGGTCGTGGCGATGGATGCGTCTCCGGCGTATGCGAATTCGATGCGTACCCCGCGCGCAAGCTCCCCCATGGCTGATTCGTCATGAAGCGGCACGCCCTGCTCAAGAGCCGCGAACGCGATGGAGCGATACATGGCGCCGGTGTCGAGGTAGTGCATGCCGATACGAGTCGCCAAAGCCTTGGCGACCGTTGATTTTCCCGATGCGGCAGGACCATCGATAGCTACGATCATTGAACCATCCCAAGATACGGAGTCTGCAGGTCAGAGGCATATTGTGTAGTCAGAATCATAGCATGCGTCCCTGACTCAGACGCCCACGGATACGAGGTCATTCGCAAATCCGGGATACGAGACCTGAACGGCTTCGAACCGCTCGATCACGATAGGATCCGACGCGATCAGCGCCGCAATGGACCACGCCATGGCCAGTCTATGATCGCCAAGAGAATCAAGGCTGGCGCCCTGAAGCCGCACGGGGCCGTCAACCTCGAGCCAATCCACACCGCTGCGAACCTCAACACCCAACGCCGACAGACCCATGTGCACGGCCTGGAGTCGATCGGACTCCTTCACGCGCAACTCCCCAACATTCTCAAAACGCGTGGTGCCCGTTGCCTGCGATGCAGCCACTGCCAGAACAGGAATCTCGTCGATCAGAGACGGAACCTCCTGCGCCTCTATCACGGTGGACTTCATGTCCGGCGTGTACCGAGTCCTCACAGTGCCGACACGCTCAGGCGAACGGTCGGCGCTCACATCAATTTGGATATCAGCACCCATACGGTGAAGAACGCGCATGAATCCCGTACGTGTCGAGTTGAGGCCGACATGAGGAAGCTCGATGTCGCTGCCGGGCACCATGAGTGCGGCAATAACCATGAACGCAGCCGAAGAAGGGTCCGCGGGGACCGAGAAATCACTCGCTGTGGGTACTGTCGGTCCATCCACCCAGCATGACCGGGCCGCGGCGTCTCGCCCCACAGGAACACCGTACGCGGGAAGCATGGTCTCGGTGTGGTCTCTGCTGGGCGCTGGCTCGGTGACCACGGTACGTCCTACACCTCGAAGCCCCGCCAGAAGTAGTGCGGTCTTGATCTGGGCGGAGGCGACAGGAATCGCGTGCGTTCCGGGCCTGATCGTTCCACCCTTGACCGTCACCGGCAACCGGCCGTCCCGGGTGGTGAACGAGGCTCCCATCTCGGTCAGAGGATCAGTCACACGCGCCATGGGCCTCTCTGACAAGGAGGCATCGCCTATGAGTGTAGCGGTGACTCCCCACCCGGAAAGCAGACCAAGCAGAAGCCGCGATGTCGTGCCGCTGTTACCGCAATCAATGGGCGAGGCAGGCGAGATCGGTCCCCTGTCTCCCCATCCCTCGATCGTCACGTCCAGGCCATGTTCAGTCTTCCCATGAGCCACCTTCGCACCCAATAACTCGACCGCACCCAAGGTGCTGCGCACGTCAGCGCTGTCGAGCACGCCGGTGAGCCGAGACGTGCCCTGACTCAACGCTGCAAACAAAATTGCACGATGCGAGATCGACTTATCGCCAGGGAGACGGAGCGTTCCTTTGAGTGGGCCCGATGCCGCACGCGCATGGAATTTCATCGAATCATGCCCCTTCGCCGGAATCGAGAGCCTTCAGTAGAGGTTCGTACCCGCTGCGGCCCAGATCGGCCAGAAGCATGTCCAGGTCGCCCTCGTCAGTGAGGACCAGTACGAGATCGGCGCTGTCCTCTGAACGGTGGTCGATCTCGATACTCTCGATGTTGCATCCATGGCGCCCGACCATTGCCGCAACCTCACTGATGACGCCTGAGCGGTCGTGGACGGGTATCGTGAGTTCACTCAACTGCTCGGTGGCTGGCACCCACTGTGCGGGCAGACCTGAGCGGACCTCGGCTGCACCGGCGAGCCACGCGTTGATGACCTCCGGATCCCTTTCACGAACCGCCGAAGAGACCCGCCCGAGCATCGCCCCAAGATCATCAAGACCCTTGGCGACCGCATCGGCGTTGTCGAGCAGGATACCGGTCCAGAGACCCGGACTTCCCGCCGCGATCCGCGTCGTATCCTTGAATCCACCTGCAGCGAGTCTGAGCAGCTCATCGCTCTCCCCCGCACGGTCCTTTGCCAGGGCGACGAGCGCAGCCGCTGCGACGTGCGGGACGTGGGAGACCACCGCCACAGCCTCATCGTGAGCCACCGCATCGACCGTGACCGCACGTGCTCCAATCGAAGTGACTAGACGATGCATCTTGCGGAAGACCGACATGTCCGTGTCCGCGGAAGGTGTGAGCACGTAGTAGGCTCCTCGGAATAGGTCGACGGATGCCGCCTCTATTCCGCTGCGCTCGGATCCGGCCATGGGATGACCTCCCACGAATCGGCCTGTTCCCAATGCAGACTGTGCAGCCGCGAGAACGCCCTGTTTGGTGGAGGCAACATCGGTGACCGTGCCTGCGAATCCGGCATCTCCGAGGCGGACGAGCCACTCCTCGGCAATCGATGCGGGAGTTGCAAGAACAACCAACTCGTCGTCCTGACCGGAGAACCAGCCGGCCGCCTCCGCCTCGTCCGGAGTGAGCGCCTCGTCGGCGAAACCCCGTTCGAGCACGCGACGGACCGTTTCAGAATCGACGTCCACTCCACGAACGTGCGGACCACCATCAAGTGCATGCACCGCAGCAGCGAGCGATCCCCCGATGAGACCGACGCCCACGATCGTGATCGAATTGAATCCTGCGGGACTCACGCTGACCACCTCAAACTCGTACCCTGAACGACGAAGGTGTGGTCGATTTCTACTCGAGACGCATGGTCTCGCATATTGACGAGCATCTGTCTGTCTCCTTCTCGTGGTGCGTATCCGACGATGTGCCCGTCGTCCGCCGAGAAGGGCTGCTAGATGCTGCCGAGCCGGGCGACGACGGACTCGAATGCGGCGATAGTGATCGCGGTGTCCTCTGGCGTCCCAATTCCCACACGAAGCGCGGGAGCGGTGCCGAAGTCACGAACGATGACGCCTTCTTCGAGCAGAGCCTCGAAAACTTCGACCGGCTTCTCCGTCATGAAGTAGACGAAGTTGGTGTGTGAACGGTAATACGCCACCCCAAGCCGATCGAAGCACGAATAGAGGTATGTCTTCTGTTCTTGATTCTCTAGCCGACGGCGCTCAAGTTCGGGCTCGTCGAGGAGCGAGTAGTACGCAGCTATCTGCGCCGGTGTGTTCACGTTGAAAGGCTCACGTATCTTGTCGACCGCCTGCGCCAGGGGCGCGGGCAATGCCCCGTAGCCGATACGAAGACCTGCAAGTGAGTAGACCTTGGAGAACGTGCGGAGCACAGCGATCGGCCGCACGCCGTCAAAGTATTCGAGGGCATCCGGATAGTCGTTGTCGAACACGAACTCGAAATATGCCTCGTCAACGACCACCAGAACATGCTCTGGAACCTTGGCCAGAAACGCTTCGAACGCATCACGGCTGTAGATGGTGCCAGTGGGATTGTTGGGGCTACAGAGGAACAGCAGGCGCGTGCGATCATTGCACGCCGCAAGCATGGCATCCAGATCGTGAACGCCATCATCAGTCAGCGGTACCTTCACCGCAACAGCGCCGAACATCTGGGTCACCATGGGATACACCACGAATGAAGGCCATGCGAACACGACTTCGTCATCCGGGCGCAGAACCGCTTGGGCTATCAGGCGAATGAGCTCGTTCGATCCGTTGGAAACGACCAGATTCTCCTCGGCAAGATCGAGCGTGGCGCACAGTTTCTCACGCAAGGCATGAGCTGACCCGTCCGGATAACGGTTGAGTCTGTGGAGTACAGCCTCCATGGCGCGCACTGCCGCGGGAAACGGGCCGCATGGGTGCTCGTTGCTGGAGAGTTTGAGGATGACATCCTTGCCGGAACGCTCGCGCACTTCACTGGCACGCAGACCCGGCGCGTAGGGAACCATGGGGTCGAGTTCCGAGCGTATCAATGCGTCCCAGTCCATGGTCGTCCTCCTCGATGTACCCGCCATATGGGTCTCAACGGGTTGCCGAGGATTGTCGCCCTTACGAGCGCAGGATTCAACCCCCTACCTGCACACCGAGTGAGCAGGACCGGTTCAGCCCACCTGCCAGAAACGCTCCAACATGGCGTGCCCGTCGACGATACGGAACTCGGCGCACTGCGCATTGCGGATATCAAACGACCAGATAGCGTCGATGGGAAGCTGCAGCAGATGCACCATCGCGGAGCGGAACACTCCGCCGTGCGTCACGATAGCGACACGTCGGGCTCGCTCTGAGGCCGCGTCAACGCCCGCACCCGACCTGATCAAGATGTCGCGGCGCGACTCGCCGCCAGAGGCTACAGGGACGTCTTCAGCGCCGAACTCGAACGCAATGCCACGTTGCTGAGTCTCCTCATACGTGAGCCCCTCGGCTTCACCGAAATCCAGCTCGCTGAGTCGTTCATCTATCGTATGCGCCACACCAAGACGCGTCGCTGCGTTCCGAGCAACGTAATGCGCCCGTCGCAACGGGCTGGACCAGACCTCATCAGGTTCGAAATCAGCGATGGCATCGACCGCGAGAAGCGCCTGTCGCTCGCCACGAACCGTGTATGGAACATCACCGCGACCAACGAATCGACCGTTCACGTTCGCCTCGGTCTCGGGATGACGTACGAGCAGAATTCGTCTCTCATCCATCTCAGACAACTCCCACCACAGCCGCCGTGAACAGGATCAGGGTCTCTGTGATCAGCACGCTGGCTCCCATGACATCGCCTGTCACGCCGCCGAATCTCATGGAGACGAGATGCGGGACAACCGGCGCCAGTATCAGGCCGACAATCGCCACAGCAAGTCCCTTGGTGCCCAAGAGAGCGACCAAAGGCCCCAGCCCCACAGCGAGAGCCAGTATGACGACAATGAGGCCCAACAGATCAGGGCGTCGCATCACCGAGAGACCCAAGCCATCGGATCGGGCTGGCTTTCCCAGCCAGGCGGCGAAGGTGGCGGAGAGCCTGCCGAGTACAGGGACCGCAAACAACGACCAACCGACAGCCGAAGCGTTCTCGAGAATGGTCGTGATGGAAGCTACCTGAATCAACGAGATCATCACGATGGTCGCCGCGCCAAACGCACCAACCCGAGAGTCCCTCATGATCTCCAAGCGACGCTCTGCAGTATGACCGCCCCACCAGGCATCTCCGACATCCGCAAGGCCATCCCAGTGAAGCAGGCGTGTCATAGCCGCCCATAGGACCAGTACCATGGGCGCGAGCATCGGCGCGAGACGATCGAATAGCATCTCGTCCGAGATCACATGCTCAAGCGAGTTCACTGCGGCGAGCGCCAGCACGGTGACCGTGCCCACCAGCAGGCCGACAACCGGGAAGAACGCGGCGGTACGGTCTGTGCCCTCACCGTCCGACGAGGGATACCTCGTCGGCAGGATCGTGAGCAGCGTGATCGCTCGAGTCATGTCACCTAGGAACGCGCGCATTTACGAGTCGTCCTCCCCAGAGACTCCGGCTTCTGCGAATGTCGCCATACCAGACATCATGCGACACGCCGCATCGACGATTCCCATGGCGAGTGCAGCTCCCGTCCCTTCGCCCAGTCGCATGTCCAACTCCAAGATCGGATCGAGTCCGAGTTCGTCCAGAACCACGGTATGACCAGGCTCAACCGATCTATGCGACGGAAGAACGTAATCCAAGGCAGCTGGGCAGAGTCTCACGGCCGTCAGTGTGGCCACTGTGGAGATGAAACCGTCGGTGATAACGCACACCCTCTGCTCTGCAGCACCCAGGACCACCCCGACCATCGTCGCCATCTCGAGACCACCAACGGCTGAAAGCAGGCCCAGCGGGTCGTCGGGATCGATGTCGTTGACTTCAACCGCCTTGGCAATGGCCTGCGCCTTGCGCTGCATTCCCTCATCGTCGAGGCCTGTCCCGCGCCCGATCACCGCAGCGGGGAACAGGCGGCACAGCATGGAAGCCATGGCTGCAGAGGCCGTCGTGTTGCCGATACCCATCTCGCCGATAGCGATCAGATTGACCCCATCAGCAACGAGTTCGCGGGTCATTTCCACGCCGACGAGGATCGCCTGTGCTGCTTCCTCTCGCGTCATGGCCGGACCCTTTGTCATATTGGCCGTACCGGAGCGCACCTTGTCCTGCCGCACGCCCTCAAGACATGAAGTGTCATCCACTACTCCAACATCGACCAGGTGCAGATCCGCACCCACGGATGCAGCGAGGTGATTGATGGCAGCTCCACCGGATGCAAAGTTGGCAACCATCTGCCAGGTCACTTCTTGCGGGAACGGAGATACGCCTTCGGCGACCACACCGTGATCTGCAGCCGCGAGAATGATGGCCTTGCGCCCGACACTGGGCCTCACGTCCTGCTGCACAAGAGAGACCCGACAAGCGATCTCCTCCAATCGACCAAGACTCTTGACCGGCTTGGTGAGCTGATCCAGCCGGTCGTAAGCGAGGGCCCGGAACTCTGGCGCGGGAACGCGAATATCAGCGATAACGTCTGCAAGTGTATCTTCGTAAGTCACACGGTCTCCATTCGGTATGGGCTCTATTGCCCGTTGCTCTCGTTCACAAGATGTCCTGAGGCCACGACAGATCATCGACCTCAGGTAGTACTCCCAGATCCTGACACCGGCCGCAGGTCACTAGATACGCCGCAGCGGCTTCGCTCGCCAATCGGCGATTCGCCCTGCCGACGATATCCCGAAACAACCGACCACTCCACGTAGCGGGAACGACACCGGATCCGACTTCGTTGGAGACCACGATCGTGCGCCCCGTGCGGTCCAAAAGCGACGCGATCGCCCTATCGACACGTGCCTCGACACGAATTTCGAGACCCCGTGGCACAACATCCGCCTCGAAAGCGTCCGCTACACCCAGTTCTGTGATCTCGGACTCCATAACGGACCCCACGAACGTGCCCAAACAGTCGAACAGGATGCAGTCGTCAGACTCTATAGCGGTGAGCAGCGCTTCATCATCGTGGGCCTCAACAGTGCGCCAACCCGCAGGGCGATCCGCCTGATGCCGAGCGATGCGATCCCGCATCTCAGGGTCATCACCGCGACCGAACACGATCACCGTCACTGGAGTCTCAGATCGAAGCGCGAGCGATAGCGCTGCGGCCGACTTGCCGCTCCGCGCAGCGCCGGTGAGAAACACGAGGCTCATTTGCCACCGACCGATGCTGTCTTGAGCGACTCAAGCTCCCGTCCTGTGAGAGGACGAGTGAGCCCCTCCGCCAGATCACCCAACTCCACCGGCCCGAACGAAGCCCTATGCAGAACAACCACGGGATGACCGATGGCGAGGAACATACGCTTGACCTGCCGTTTGCGACCCTCGCTGATCACGATCTCAACAGACGTGCCCAAAGAGCTCTGGGCGAGTCGACGAATGCGAGCTGGCTTGGTGGGGCCATCGTCCAGTTCAATGCCACGGGCGAGACGCTTGAGATTCCCATCAGAAGGCGCGCCCTCGACGGTGGCGATGTACCGCTTTTCCACGTGATACTTGGGATGCAGAAGTCGGTGGGCCAGATCGCCGTCGGTCATGAAGAGGAGAACGCCGGTAGTATCCTTGTCCAGCCGACCGACCGGGAACAGGCCAGCCGGCTCACGGGGCACGATGTCGGCAACGGTGGGCCTACCCTGCGGGTCGGCCATGGTCGTCAGATAGCCCGCTGGCTTGTTGAGCACAAGATAGACGGGGCCATCTGCCAACTCCACTGCGGCACCGTCAACCGTGACTACATCCACGCGCGGGTCCACCTTGGAACCGAGCTCGGTGACGATCTCGCCGTTCACCGCAACGCGGCCGGCGGTCATGAGATCCTCGGAGCCGCGACGCGAGGCGACTCCGGCACGCGCGAGAAACTTCTGAAGACGCATGGGGACTATCCGCTCCCCGTGCGCCCCCTGCTCACTAGCTGTGACCATCGGCTCAGTCGATCTCCTCGACGTCATCATCCTGCGTTGCGCTCTCGTCGCCAACACTGTGCAAGCGCTGCTTGATCGCGTTCTCAACATCGGGATCGGGTGCGAACTCTTCCAGCGGAGGTAGCTCGCCCAAGTCCTTGAGACCGAACTTCTCCAGGAACATGCGGGTCGTACCGTAGAGAATGGCGTTACCCTGACTGCGGTCCTTGCCCACCTCACGGACGAGTGATTTCTCCACGAGCGATGAGACCACGCCCTCTGAGTTGACGCCACGAACCGCGTTGATACCCTGACGCGTGACGGGCTGGTGGTATGCGACAACCGCAAGAGCCTCGAGTGCCGCCTGCGAGAGCTTGCGGGTATCCCACGAGAGCACGTACTGCTCAATGAGATCGTGGTGCGCCGGATGTGTATAGAATCGCCAGCCACCAGCCACCTCGCGCAGCTGGAAGCCACGCTCAGCAGCCACATAGTCATCAGCGATCTGCCTGAGAGCGGCGCTCACTGACTTCTCATCCTTTTCCAACACTCGTGCGATACGCGCGATGGACACGGGCTCATCCGACACAAAGAGCAGCGCCTCAATGGCACCTTTGAGTTGTACGGAAACAGTCACGATCTCACTCCATATCCTCATCATCGGGAGTTCTGCTGGTGAGCACGATGTCCTGGAAGATCTCATCCTGCTGAAGGGTGGCGAGTCCGCGCTTGTAGAGTTCGAGAATGGCGAGGAACGTGACCACTATCAGCTCGGGATCAGGATCGTCACCGAGCAGGGCATGGAAACTGATCGTTCCCTCATTCCTGAGGGTCCTCGCTACGCTCTCAGCGTGCTTCTCAAGGCTGATGGGCATAGATGCCACGTGCTCGGCCTCCAGAAGGAACACCGCGCGCTTGTGCATGAGATCTGCACACACAACCGCGAGCCCGCGAAGTGTGGTGCCCTCGAGATAGTCCGGCATGAGACCCAGGAACTGCTGCTCGATACCCGCCTGACGAGGATGCATGCGACCAACGGATTCCATGCGCGCGGAGAGTTCTGCCGCCACATTCTTGAACTGCTTGTACGCCAGCAGGCGCGCGATGAGAAGATCGCGAGCCTCCTGAGGTGAGAGATCATCGAGCTCATCGCCAAAGTACTGCTCTTCTTTGGGCAGCAAACTGGAAGCTTTGATCTCGAGCAAGGTGGCCGCCAGAAGAAGGAAGTCACTTGCGACATCGAGGTCGAGTTCGCGCATGTTGTCGATGTGCTCCAAGTACTGATCCGCCACATCCGTGATGGAAATGGCGTTCACATCGAGCTTTTGGCGCGACACCAGATGCAACAGAAGATCGAACGGACCCTCGAACACATCTGTCTTGATGCGATACGACATGGAGGCCCTAGCCGGCGTCTACGTGCATTGACCGACGAACCTCGCCCATAAGCTCCTCAACCGCAGGACGAACGCGCTGTGCGCCCTCCTCCAGCACCTTCCACGCGGCAGAGGGATCAGCCGCCAACTCTGCGCGACGGGCGCGGAACTCGGCCAGATAGCCGTTGAGATCCTCGACGAGCTTGCGCTTGTGCATGACGCACCCGCACGAGCCTGCACGGCAGCACGAATCGAACTCTGCGATCACGTCGGGGTCGCCGACGAGCTTGTGGATCTCGTGAAGCGGGCAGATGTCGGGATCGCCCGGATCGTCTTTTCTCTTGCGAGCCGGGTCGGTCATCATACTCATGACCTTCTTGGCGGTCTCCTCGGCGGTCTCGGAAAGGTAGATCGCGTTGCCATAGGACTTGGACATCTTGCGACCGTCCGTACCGGGAACGCGAGCACCCTGCTTGGCTATGACTGCATCGGGCTCAGGCAGCAGGTCACCGTAGGCGTTGTTGAAGCGACGCACGACCTCACGGGTGAGCTCCAGATGTGGCAGCTGGTCCTCGCCGACAGGGACGATGTCGCCCTTGACGATGGTGATGTCAGCCGCCTGCATGAGCGGATAGATGAAGAATCCCAGGTTGCCCAGGTCCTTCTCGGTGATCTGCTCGCGCTGCTCCTTGTAGCTGGGAACACGCTCAAGCCACGCCATGGGAGTGACCATTGAGAGATACATGGTGAGCTCAGCGACCTCAGGCACATCGGACTGTCGATAGATGGTCGCTTTGGCCGGATCGATGCCTGCCGCGATCCAGTCGAGCACCATCTCCTCGGTGTAGCGACGAATGGCCGACGTATCCTGCCAGTCAGAGGTGAGTGCATGCCAGTCGGCGACGAAATAGTACGCCTCGTACTCCTCCTGCAGCTCGCGCATGTTCATGAGATTGCCGAACCAGTGTCCCAAGGTCAGTCGGCCGGTTGGTCGATACCCAGTCAGAATGCGCTTCTTGCCCATGCGTGGCAGGTCCCCTCGTGTCGCGTGCATCAACATTGTCAGTACTGTCGTGCGAACGTTCGTATGATACCGCACCGTGCCGACACGAACGATGAGATCATTGGCCGACGAACAACCTCATCAGAGGATCGACCGTGACCGCGAAATACGCGTTGAAGGGATCGAATCCCAAGACACGCGGCGCCAAGTAGAGTATCCCGAACAGGATCAAGAAACCGTACCGCTCCACCTTGTGATAGGTCATGAGCGCCTTGTCACTCAGGAACAGCGGCAGGATCCGGGATCCATCCAGTGGCGGCAAGGGAATCAGGTTGAACGCCATGAGCACCAGGTTCACGTACGCCAAGTAGAACAGTCCGAGAGCCGTGTAGTCCGCGACGACATTCTGATACGGCAGACCCGTGGCCAACAGCACCCGAAACAGCACACCGGCGACGGCGGCAAGCGCAAGGTTGGTAATAGGTCCCGCAATTCCCGTGAGGAACATGCCACGTCGATACGTGTCTCCTCGGCTCTCCATGGTCGGCATGGCGTAGATCGCACTGCCGTCATCGGTCTTGCGAACAGCCCGAGGGCGGAACTTGCGAGGATCGATCGGAACCGGCTTGGCATACCCAAAGCCAAAGCCGAACATCGCGACCATGATCATGGGCAGAAGAATCGTGCCGAAGGGGTCCACATGCTTGAGTGGATTGAGCGAGAGTCGCCCGCGTTCCTTGGCAGTGTTGTCGCCCAACATATTCGCGACGTACCCATGAGCGACCTCATGGAACACGATCGACGGAACGAGTACGGCGAAAGCGATCGCCTTGATGATCAGATCTTGGTCCATGGCAGAAACGATCCTGTTCTATTCCTGTGGTTTCCGTCGCGAGGCGAGCTTGCCCAGATAGGCGAGTTCGGCATCTCTACCGACGGCGCGGCCGTCGAGGCGCGCATCGAGTGCTTGATCGAGTATAGCCGAGAAGACCTCGGAGGGCTCCAATCCCAAAGCAACGAGATCATTACCGTTCACCTCGAGCTCCACGTGTGACAAGACCGTGATATAGCGCTCGACTCGCGAACGTGCCGGCTCCTGCGCGATTGCCAGTAGAACGATTAGGGCCTCGTCCGGAACCGATGAGAGCAGGTGATGCAGCCTGCTGTCCCGCATCCCTCTTCCGTCGGCCAACTGTCTCCTGGTCCTCGCTCGATACGCAGCGACCGCCAGCGCCGGTTGACCGTACTCGCGCCCGAACCTCATACGCTTGAGCCAATGCTCGCACTCGGCCTCACCCGCACCGGCACAGAGTGCGGCAATGAGTGTCACCCGTTTGCGTGGCCGACGAGGGAACTCGGTGTCCAACTCAGCGTGCATACGCAACGCCTCACGCACCGCTATGACCGCCGCATCGGTGTCGGATCCCTCAGGCATGATCGCCTCGAGTGCACCCAACTCTCCCAGTCGCGCAAGGATGTCCGAGGCGCTGTCCTCGTCGATGATGTCAAGGATCTCCTCACGGATCCGTGCACCGCTGACCTCGCCAAGCATGTTCATTTCGATCGCCCGCACGCAGAGGTCCACCGACGAACGATCCATGTCGAAGCCGTACCGCTTTTCAAAACGAGCGGCGCGCAGCACGCGCGTCGGGTCCTCAACAAAGGAGAGTGAATGAAGCACGCGGAGGGTGCCTCGGCCCAAGTCGCGAAGACCGCCGAACGGATCCGCAACGGCTCCGAAACAGTCAGGGTTGAGGCATGCGGCCATGGCATTGATAGAGAAGTCGCGACGGAACAGATCCTGCCTCAGACTCGATCGCTCCACCGTGGGCAGCGCGCCGGGCCGAGTGTAGTATTCGGATCGAGCGCTCGTAACGTCGACATGAAGGGTCCGAGACAACACGAGTACCGCCGTTCCGAACCGACGATGGATCTTCACGCGACCTTCCAGTGCCTCGGCCGCGCTCTGTGCGAACGCGATGCCGTCGCCTTCGACCACGATGTCGATATCGAGATTGCGCCTCTCCAACAGCATGTCGCGCACGAATCCGCCGACCACGTGCGCGCGGAGGCCCTGGTCAGCCGCCAGCCTACCCAACGCATGAAGGGTATCGACGACGTCGCGCGGAAGCAGCGTCTCTATCGAGTGGAGAAGTCGCTGACGGGAGTCCTCTCGAACCCGCGGACCGCGTCTGTCCAGATAGCCGCTGCCGTGCTGAGCTCGCAAGAGGTCCTTGCGCGTCACAATACCGACGATCGCGTGATCCTCCACGATGGGGATGCGACCGATCCCCTCCTCGGCCAGAAGTCGTTCGAGATCGAGCAGGTCAGCGTCCGGCGAGAGAGTGATCACGTCGCGCGCCATGAAGCCTTTGACGGGGGCGTGACCCAGATCGTGGCGCATGGCCTTGTCGACATCCTTGCGCGTGACAAGACCAGCAAGACGCTCATCGTCCAAGATGGGTAGCCCGCCATGACCCCAGCGAGCCATGAGTTCACCCGCCTCCTGCATAGTCGTGTTGGGCGAGATGGTGCGAACCGGGAATGAGGCAATGTCGTGAGCCAGCAGCGGCGATCGAACCTCGGCCTGCAGAGCGTCCTTGAGAAGTTCCAGGACCTCGCGCACGCCTGTGCCTTTGAAGGCGGCTGACGCGGCTTGAGCGTGCCCTCCCCCGCCCATTCGTCCCATTACGGTGCCGACATCGACCTCGTGCATGCGACTGCGGGCCACAACCTGAACGCGCTCACCCATTCGCACGATGGCGATAGCCACCCGATATCCCATGTCCTCGACGATGTAGTGCGTGAGAACGCTTGCGGAGTCCACGTAGCTGTCCGCCTCTGCCACACCGACAGCGACCCCCTGACCGTTCACATCCCAGACCTCGAGCGTGTCGGTGAGTTGATCTAGAAGAAGTTCTTGTTCCGGTGTGAGCGTGCGACTGAGGAACTGGTTCAGGACCTCCATATCGGCGCCGTTGCCCATGAGCAATGCCGCGGCCTCGGCATCGTATGCGGTGGCTCCGGGATACGTGAGTGAACCTGTGTCCTCATGGATGCCCAGAAGGAACAAGGTGGATTCCAGCTGAGTCAGAACGATCCCACGCCTATGTATCTCGTGGACGAGGATCGAGGTCGTGGCGCCCACATCGGCGCTGTGATCCTCCCCCCGTTGGACATCTCCGACCGCTCGGGGATGATGGTCGTAGACCACTAGATCGACGTCCTCATCCAGCGCCACAGGACCCATCTCACCGATTCGCGCCGGATCGCGCGTGTCCACCATGATCAACCGGTCGACTTCACCGCTGTCCAAACGCCTGAGATCGACGAAATCAAAAAACTCCTGATGGAGGTTATGAAAGGCACGCACGTTTGCGTTCTGTGTGCCCAGGAAGACTCCACGGGCGCCTGCGTACAGCTTTGTGGCAGCCACGGTCGACGCATAGGCATCGAAGTCCGGATTGGCATGGCCGACCACGATCTGCACGATGTATGCGCCCTCCCCTGAATCAGAGTTCGTGGAACAGCGGTGGAGCGACGACCGACGTGACGCTGACACGGAATGCTGACATGAGCCGCTCTTCGCCCGCGTCCAGCAACCGCTCGTTGGCCGCGTAGAGAGTCGCCAGCGGAGTGTCCACATGTACACGATCGCCGACGCGAACGTGGAGCATGAGTCCCGCGCCGAGATCGATGTCATCGTCCTTGGTGGCACGACCCGCCCCCAGAAGCATCGCAGCCCGGCCCACGCCCTCAGTGTCGAATCCGGAGATGTAACCCTCATGCCCTACGGTGACATCGCGCGAGTACGGTGAAAGAGGAAGCAGAGAGGTATCACGCGCAACCTGCGGATTGCCCCCCTGCGCCTCGATCCAACGCTCAAAGACCGCAAGACCCGCACCCGTCTCGATCGCCTCCTTCAGCATGCCGCGCGCTATGTTGTCGTCGGTCGCGACTCCGCCCAAGGTGAGCATGCGCGAACCGAAGGTGTAACAGAGCTCAGTGAGAGCAGCGGGACCCTCGCCCCGAAGCGTTTCAATCGCTTCGATGACCTCGAGTGAGTTGCCCACGGCCATACCCAGCGGCTGGTCCATGTCACTCATGATGCAGACCACATCACGGCCCAGCGCGCGACCCACTCTTGTCAGTTCGGACGCGAGTGTGCGCGCTTGCTCCTCGGTCTTCATGAACGCTCCGGAGCCCACCTTGACGTCGAGAACGATCGCGTCGGCGCCACCGGCGATCTTCTTGGAGATGATAGAGCCGACGATGAGCGGAATACTGGGGACGGTCGCTGTCACGTCCCGAAGCGCGTACATCATCTTGTCGGCGGGATCGATATCGGGAGATTGCGCCATAACGGCAACGCCTATGTCGCGCACCTGCGCAAGAAAATCCTCGGGCTCCAACTGGATACGAAAGCCCGGAATCGACTCGAGTTTGTCGAGTGTGCCTCCAGTATGCCCAAGCCCACGACCGCTCATCTTCGCCACGGGAACTCCGCACGCAGCCACAAGCGGGGCAAGAACAAGCGTGGTTGTATCCGCGACCCCGCCGGTGGAGTGCTTATCCACCTTGATACCGGGAATGGAGCTCAGATCGATCGTGCGGCCGGAACGGACCATGGCGTCGGTGAGCCACACGGTCTCGTCGGCATTGAGGCCGTTGATATACGCCGCCATGAGCCACGCCGACATCTGGTACTCAGGCATCTCGCCGTCAGCGTATCCAAGGACGATGCGATCGATCTGCGCAGCTGTATACGTATGACCGTCGCGCTTGATCTCGAGCAGTTCCTCAAACGTCAGGTCACTCACGCGTGACACACCTCCGCGAGGAACGAAGTCCCCCGTCCACAGACACCGGGTATGCCATAGAAGTCCAGAACCGTCTCGCCGATGTCGGAGAAGGTCTCGCGCGTGCCAAGCCCGACTCCGCGCGGAACGCCCTTCACATATGCGATCAGAGGCGTGAACTCTCGACTGTGGTCAGTGGACTGGGTAGTCGGATCGCACCCGTGATCAGCGGTGAGGATGAACAGGTCGCCAGGGATCATTGCGTCGAGAAGCTCGGGAATGCGGGCATCGACCTCCTCAAGGCCACGCGCGTAACCCTGGACGTCGTTGCGATGGCCCCAGATCATGTCGAAATCCACCAGATTGGCGAAGACGAACCCGTTGTCGGACTCATCGTTGATACGCTTCAGGAGATTGTCGAATCCGTGCATGTTGTTCTCGGAATGAGGAGACTCACAGATGCCGCGCCATGCGAAGATCTCGCCGATCTTGCCGATGCCGTAGCTGGTGATTCCGGCCTCCTGCAGACGATCGAGCACGGTGGGCTCGAACGGTGCAACTGCAAAATCGCGTCGACGGTGCGTGCGGACGTACGCGCCGGTCTCATCGGGGCCGACGAAGGGCCGGGCGATGATGCGTCCCACCGCATGATCGCCGACGCACACTTCCTCGCGTGCAATCGCACACAGCCGGTAGAGCTCGTCCACAGGAATGACATCCTCGTGAGCTGCGATCTGAAACACCGAGTCGCCGCTGGTATAGATGATGGGCTTGCCGGTCGCTACATGCTCGTCGCCAAGGTCCTGAATTATGACCGTGCCGCTAGCCGGGTAGTTTCCCAGCCAGCCCAATCCCGTGAGCTCACTGAAGCGATCCATTACTTGCGCGGGGAACCCGTCAGGGTACGTGGGAAAGGCAGTGGTTAGCTGAAGCCCCATCATCTCCCAATGCCCCGTGGTGGTGTCCTTGCCCGCAGAGTATTCCGCATTCTTGCCCCAAGATGCACGCGGTTCCTGGTTACGGGCCACGCCCAGGATCTCCGTGATATTTCCCAACCCCATGGCGCCCAGGTTGGGCAGTGCGAGACCACCTACCGCCTGTGCGGTATTGCTGAGGGTGTTGCTGCCGACATCACCGTAGTCACCAGCATCAGGCATCTCGCCTGCTCCGACACTGTCGAGGACCAGTACTATGGCTCGAGGCTCACGTGACACTCAGATCACCACCCGATTGACTTCAGCAAGACTCGTTACACCATCGGCGACCTTGCCGAGAGCGTCATCCCGAAGCGAGCGCATGCCCGCTTCGAGGGCAATCGTCCTCAGCTCCTCAGCCGGTGCCTTCGCCAGGAAAGCGTGAGAGAGATCGTCGTCCATGGGCATGATCTCGAACATCCCGATCCGACCGCGATAACCGGAGTTATGGCATGCGTCGCACCCGCCCGGTCCATAGACCGTGAGGTCCTTTGCGACCTCTTCTGAGAATCCTGCGGCCACCAGCGCCTGGGTCGACATGGCGAGCGGAATCTTGCACTCGGGGCACAACTTGCGGACCAGACGTTGTGCGATCACGCCGACCAGGGCCGAACTCGTGACATACGGCGGAACGTCCATGTCAACGAGCCTGGTCAACGCCGATGGAGCATCGTTGGTATGGATCGACGACAGAACCAGATGACCGGTCAGTGCAGCTCTCACTGCAATCTCCGCCGTCTCCGGATCACGTATCTCGCCGACCATGACGATATCCGGGTCACTTCGCAGAATCGTTCGCAAACCACTGGCGAACGTGAGCCCTATGCGGGTGTTGGCAGCCATCTGGGTCAATCCGGCCATCTGATACTCGATGGGATCTTCGATCGTGATGATCTTGCGGGTCTCGTCGTTGAGCTCACGCAACGCGGCATAGAGAGTGGTGGACTTTCCTGAACCAGTGGGACCTGAGATGAGGATCGCTCCATAGGGCCTTTCCAACATCGCGCCTATGGCCTCAACGTGCTGCCGCGACAACCCGATGTCGTCCAGTGAGTGGAACGTCAACTCTGAGTTGAGTATGCGTATGACCACGCTCTCACCGTGTGGAGTGGGCAATGTTGCGATTCGCAAATCGACAGGTTTGTCGTCCACGCGTAGGGCGATACGGCCGTCCTGCGGTCGACGACGTTCTGCGATGTCGAGTTCACCCATGATCTTGAGACGGCTCAATACGCCCGCCTTGGCAGCGGTGGGAAGCTCCATGATGTCTTGCATAACACCGTCGACGCGATATCGGACCCGAACCCCGCGCAACTGTGGCTCGATGTGGATGTCGCTCGCCAGGTCGTGTACAGCCTCACGAATGATCTGATTCACGAGTCGAACCACAGGCACATCGTCAGTCTGCAGCTCCTCGGACTCCTCTACGGCATCCGCGACTGAATCAACGACTTCTTGGAACGCATCAGCCGAGGCGATGTACTTGTCAATGGCGAGCTGAATCTGCGTACGTCCAGCGACAACGGGGGTCACGGCCCGATTTGAGAGCACTTCGACATCATCCATGGCCTCGACATCAAGCGGATCGGCCATTGCAAGGATGATCCGAGAATCACCGTCGAAGGCTACGGGCAGCACAGAACGATTCCGCGCGAACCTCTCGGGAATGACAGCCACCGCAGCACGATCGACCGGGTACACCGTGAGGTTGATGTAGTCGAGATCCTTCTGGCCGGCCAGTGCATGCGCGATCTGGTCCTCTGTGAGGAGCAGCTCTCGAACGAGGATCTCCCCCACCTTGCCGCCATGTTTCGCCTGCAGCTGAAGCACGTCATCAAGTGTCTCGCTGGTGATCAGGCCCTCTGCGATCAGCAGTTCTCCAAGACGCTCACGGGTGTAGGCCACGTGCTCCTCCTCCTAGATGCGAAACCCTGATGAGTCTATGCCCTATTGCGCACCGCGCTGAGTCCCCACTCAGCCAACAGCAGACAACCGACGGTAATGGCGGCGTCCACGTCGAACACGCCCCCATAGGGAGTAGCAATGGAATCAACGCCCAGCGGCAGTGTCACAAGATCGGTAATGGTCACGATCGCGTCGACCCAATCAAGCGATGAGATCGCGCCAAAGAACACGATCACGACCTTCACGGTCAGAGCGATCGCGAGCAGAATCAGGAGATTCATGAAGAAACTGATCAAACCACGAAGGGGTTTCGGATTCATGTCGAGCTCCGTTCGGCGTACGAGCGGTCGCGGGAACATCGTTGATTATGGATGAGTGCGCGTCTCGACACCAGAGCCACCGGGCAGTGGGAGGCTCTAGCGGAGCGAATCGGAGACTATACGCCCGATCATCTTGTCGGCCACCTCACGAGACGAGGGAGTATGACCGTCAAGCATGGTGCGCGCATGGTCAACCCTGTCCTGTCGAGTCTCAGGCGTCGAGTCAAGTTCAGCCTTGACCCTGTCGAGGAGCTCGGGAGGGATGGAGACCGCGCTGCAGCCTTGGAGATCTGCGCACTTTGCGTCTGGCGTCTGCAGGTATCTGACGGCGAGTCTGACCTGCTCCTCAGAAATAATCATGTCCCCTGAAGTATCGGTTAGTGAATGCGTGCCCTTAATGCCCGACGCATCTCGATTGGATGAACGGCACAATATGCGGTTCATCGGCAATTCATGCCCCTCATCCAGACAGGAGCGACACAATAATACCGAGACGCAAAGAGGGGTATATGCCTGAAAGTGCCACAGAAAATGGGGGAGCCCCAAGGCCGGCACCTTGAGGCTCAGGGGTAAGGGGTTGCACTTACGTGCAACTCATGCATGTAGAATACACCCGCTCAATATTTGATGCAAGTATCTGTGAGTATTTTCCTCTCGCCGCTGGTCGCGTCTTAGGCGCCGAAGCCGAGATCCAGAAGCCGAGCTGCGATATCGAGCGACATGAGCAGCGGCTGACACCCAATGAGCAGCGTCAACGCTACAAAGACGGTCGCCCCCCACGTGAGTGCGTTGCATGGCGATTCCAGTGTTGAGTCCTGGGGCATCTCGGCGGTCTCGTCGGCAGGTGCATCCTCGAAGAACGCCCACCGCAACACCGACCCGTAGTATCCGAACGACACTGCGGAACCAATGGCACCGAGTATTGCAAGCCACGTCCATCCGTTGACTGCGAGTGCGGCGAAGACCAGATACTTGCCCATGAATCCAGCCGTCATGGGGATACCGGTGAGAGAGAACATCAGAACCGCGAGCGAAAAGCCCAGGAGCGGTCTCTCACGCCCGATTCCGGCTAGTCCACGGATACTCCCGTCCCAGTCCGACCGGTATCGATACACGGCGGCGGCGACTAGGAACGCACCGGCTGCAGCGATGGCGTACGCGACCATCATGAAGACCGAGTGGAACATAGCGCGGCCGGACAGGACCATGGCGGACACGGCATAGCCGACCTGCGCGATACCGGAATAGGCGAGCATTCGCGTGTAGGAACTCTGACGCAGGGCCGCAGTGTTACCGAACACGATCGACATGGCAGCTACCGCAGCAACGAGCCATACCATTCGCTCCCCCAGCGCCCCGGCCCCGAACAGAGCGTCGAGCGGCAGACCGTCCAGAGAGAAAGAACGGAAGAAGATCATGAAGAGTGCACTCATCGCACTGACCTTGGGCGCAGTGGCGACGAACGCGCCTACCTCAGGCCGAATCGTCTCATAGGCATCAGGTGCCCATGAGTGGAACGGGAACCCGCCCAGTTTGAATATGAAAGCGGCGAACAGAAGGACCATGGCGGCCAATGCAGGCTCCGAACTCTCCTGCTGCAGGAACGATGAGAGAATGCGAACGTCCGTTACGCCGCCATACAGACCGAACATGATCGCCAGACCCATGACGAACATAGCAGCGGCTAGCGCGCCCTGCACGAGGTACTTGATGGCCGCTTCATCGGCGGCTCCGGATCCCCCGGCAGCGACCAGTGCGTACCCCGTGATGGCGATGATCTCAAAGGCCAGGAGCACGGTGAGGATGTCGAGTGCGCCCAGCAGGAGAACCGAGGCGGCAGCGGTGAAAGCCAGCAGTGCGGCCTGCCCCGGACCTCGTGAGGTCTCGGATAAGACAGGAAGTGCTGCCCAGAGGATGATCGCGCCAATGGCGAGTATGACGAAATGCAGGAACGAGAACCCGCCGCCCACCACGAACATGTCATAGGCGATGTCCAGAAACGCAATCTCGTTCACAAGACCGTCCACAACGACCACACCGGCCGCAATCGCGCCAGCTGTCAGCCCCAGAGCACTTGCCGCAACGGCGGTGCGAGGACGCGCGAATGCATCGAACAGCAGGCACGCTGCGCCACCGAGTACGGCCAGGATCACTGGAAGAGCGAGCGTCAACGAGGGGCTCATGATCGGCTCAGGCATGTCACGCACCCCCTTTCAGAATCATCGATAGAGCGGGTGTGGCCACGTCTATGACCGCACGGGGCCACACGCCCAGGATCACGATGAGAACGGCGAGGACCAGAGCGACCAGAATCGCACGCCCGTCCAGATCGGAGACACCGGCCCACTCGCTTGCGGCGGGTCCGTGGCCGACCGCGAAGACTGCACGAAGGTTGTACGCTCCTCCGAGGATCACACCCAATAACACGATGAGCATCCACCATCCGAGGTCGTTGAAACCCTCCACTATCGCCATGAACTCACCGGGGAAGCCTGACAGACCGGGCAAACCCAAGCTGGCGAGCGCTCCAAATGTGAACACGGTTCCCCATGCCGGCATGAGCCGGGCCATACCGGCGAACCGATCGATCTCTCGTGTATGCGTGCGGTCGTAGAGCTCGCCGACCAGGAAGAACATAAGGGCCGACACCACGCCGTGGCTGACCATGATGAGAACGGCAGCTATCTGTCCGTTCAGTGTCCCCGTGGACAGGGCGATGAGCGAGAAGCCCATGTGCGCGACTGAGGAGTAAGCGACCAGTCGCTTCAAGTCCGACTGGCCCAAAGCCATGATCGCGCCATAGACGACGCCTGCGATACCGAGGATGGCGAAGATGACTCGGGCATCTGCAAACACATCGGGTGCCAGCGGGATACCCAACCGGATCATCCCGTAGCCACCCATCTTGAGCAGCACACCAGCCAACATGACAGAACCTGCAGTGGGTGCCTCAACGTGCGCATCGGGCAGCCACGTGTGCACCGGTACGGCTGGCACCTTGACCAGCAGACCGATCATGATCAGCCAGAAGACGAGAGTGGGACTCACCGGGAGTGCTACGCCAGAGTTGGCGTAGTACTCGCGCATCGCCTGGAATCCCGTGACCACGCCAGCCATGCTCGTCTCACCCGTGGAGTACACGGCGAGCAGAATGCCGATGAGCATAAGAGCGCTACCTGCGAATGTGTAGATGAAGAACTTGAGTGCAGCATGCCTGCGATCCTCATGACCCCATACGCCGATGAGGAAGAACATCGGAATGAGGACAGCCTCCCAGAACACGTAGAAGAGGATCACATCCTGCGCCAGGAACACGCCGGTCACCGCTGCTTGCAGAGCGAGCAGCAACGCGTGATGCGCGGCAGGCCTGTCCGAGATTCGCCAGGAACTGAGGACCGCGATGATCCCGAGGACGACCGTGAGCGCCACGAACGGTGCCGACAGTCCGTCCATCGCCAAACGATAGGAGGTGAGTTCGCCCAGTGCCGCCGAAGGCGCCACCAGCTCTCCCCCGTCGAAAGCCCCCGAGCCCAAGGTGGTGAGGAACACACCTAGGGCCGACAACGTGAACAGGAGACTCACGACACGCGCGCGCTCTATCGACGCAGAACGCATGCATCCGAGAACGATTGCGCCGAGGAGAGGTATGAGAACGAGTAGGTGAAGGCTCATCGCGCGATCACCAACCCATCCATGACGAGACGTTCGCAGCCCATAGATTTATCGAGTCGTACGACCACACGACAGCCAGCATGATGACCACGCCGGCCCCCAGCATTGCCCCGTACCACTGACCATCTCCGTTCTGCAGCAATGACAGAATGCGTCCGAGTCCGTTCACAGCACGAGCGAAACCCTCTGCTGCACCATCCACGACGGATCGCTCGAAACGCTCGTAGAGCGCTCGAGAACCGGACATGACCGGACGAATGAACCCTCGTTCAGCAACAGCGTCGGCGCCATAACCGGATGCTGCAGCGTCCCAGATGCGACCCACACGTGACTGAAGTCGCAGGTCCGCCACAACGTCCTCGCGGTAGATCCACCATGCCGACGCGATCCCGATGAGAGCGATCGCGGTGGATACGATGGCGGTCACCGGATCGAGTGATTCGGCGTGCTCACCCAGAACCTCGGCGATACCGTGGCCAAAGAATCCCAACCCGACGGCGCCGAGTCCCAGCACCATCAGCGGACCGGTCATGGAGAGACCGCCTTCATGCGGCTGGCCATCTCCCCTATACGCTCCAAAGAAGGTGAGTTTCGTAGCGCGAGTGATATAGAACGCGGTCATGAGACTCGCAACTGCAAGCATGACTCCCGCGACAGGGGAAGCTCCGAACACCGCGTGGAGCACTTCGTCCTTACTGAAGAAGCCCGCCAGCGGAGGTACGCCTGCAAGCGCGCCGGCACCCAAGAGCCATGTGGTCGCCGTGATGGGCATGGAGTGCCTGAGTCCGCCCATCTCGTGCATGTCCTGGGTACCGGAACCGTGGATGACACTGCCGGATCCCAGGAACAGAAGCGCCTTGAATGCCGCATGAGTGACCAGGTGGAACATCGCGATTCCCCACGCACCCGCACCGAGGGCGGCAAACATGAAGCCCAGTTGAGAGATCGTTGAGTACGCAAGGACCTTCTTGATATCTCTCTGAACGAGCGCGATGCTCGCCGACGCCAGAGCGGTGAATGCGCCAATTGAGAGCACGACCACGAGCGCCGTCTCGGAAGCCTCGAACACCGGCCACATGCGAGCAATCAGGAACACACCGGCAGCAACCATTGTGGCGGCGTGAATGAGTGCTGAGACCGGTGTCGGACCCTCCATGGCGTCGGGCAACCATATATGCAGCGGGAACTGCGCGGATTTGCCCGCGGCGCCAACGAACAGCAGCAGAGCGATGGCCGTGACTGTTCCCGACGGGATCGTCTCAACCGCAGCGAAGACTTCGGTGAAACCGAAACTCCCCACCTCACGCATGAGCAGTGCGAGGCCCAACAGAAGTCCGGCGTCGCCTATGCGTGTGACCATGAACGCCTTGACCGCGGCGGCAGCCGCAGATGGCTTCTCGAACCAGAATCCGATGAGAAGGTACGAGCACGCTCCCACGAGTTCCCAGCCTACGAAGAGTATGAGGATGCTGTCGGCGGCCACGAGCAGCGACATGGATCCGGTGAAGAGCGACAGCAGCATGAAGTACCGTGCCCAGCCTTTATCGCCATGCATGTAGCCAATGGAGAACACGACGACCATGAGAGCGATCACACCCACCACAGCGAACATGACTGCGGTCAGTCCGTCGAGCATCCAGCCCGCGTGGATGTCGGTCGCTCCCGGGATCCATGAGATGGAACCGCCGGAGGGATCTCCTTCACCGTTGCTGAATATGGCCGAGAAGCCCGCAGCCATGAGCACGAGCGGGCCGATAGCTGCCATGACCGGAGCGAGCGTCTTGTTGAGACGACCCGCGAACCATGTGGGGACGACCAGAATGAAGGGCAGCGCCACAGCGATCCATGCGTTGTCGATGAGCCATGTCATCTCAGCCCTTCACCTCCTGAAGTTCATCGATTCGGGTCACGCCGCGTCTGCGAGCGACCGACACGAGAAGCGCCAGTCCGACGGCCGCCTCTGAAGCCGCAATAACCAGAAGAAGCAGGCCGACGGCCTCGATGGACTCGGCGAGCGGGCGAACGCCGGTGGCCGAGTCTGCACTGGAAGCGATGGCCACGAGTGCGAGCATCGCGCCGGCGAGCATCACCTCTACCGAGGCGAGCACACCCACGATATCTCGGCGCGTGAGCACTCCGTATACGCCAATACAGAACACCGCGACGGAAACGAGAACACCCATCATTGCTCGTCACCTCCCGCGATCACGATCACGGCCACGAGAGCTACCAACAGAAGCAGGCCGGCCATCTCGTACTGAACGAGACGAGAACCCATGAGCACATCGGCAAGCTCAGGCACTGAAGATCCCGCAGGTGAGCCTTGGAATCGATTGGAGACACCCCGAAGTGCGACCGTGAGCATCACAAAGAGGCCGATGGCGACTGAAGCCGACCCGATATCGTGCCTACTCTCCAGCGCTGCGCGTCCCGCATCGGTGCGCTGCACGAGCATGATGGCGAACAGCATGAGAACGAGCACGCCGCCGACGTACACGAACACCTCAGCTGCGGCGAGGAAACTCGCGCCGTAGAACAGGAACAGACCTGCGACCGAGAGTAAGAACACTCCCAGCGCGACGGCCATCCGGGTGATCTCTCGCACCGCGACCACGGCCAACGCGGTTAGCAGCGCGACAACTCCGAGGGCGAGCTGGATCATGAACGGTCCATCGAAGCTCACGAGGCCTCCTCTGCATCGGCTTGGGTATGAGCGTCCGCACCGGTAGCTCGCGTTCCGCCACAATCGCGGAGCATCTCATCGTGATCGAACACCATGAGATCGCGATGGAAGAAGCTAAGCTCGTACTGACCCGTGTGGGTGAGCGCGTTCGTCGGACATTGCTCCGCACACAAGCCGCAGAAGGAACATTTGGAGAGATCGAGGTCGTATCGAGTGATGGCGCGCTGGCCGGGGTCGTCAACGCGCTGAACCTGAATCGCATAGTCAGGACACGTGCGCGCGCAGAAGGTGCAGCCGACGCAGACCTCGGACTGGCAGCGGAGACATCGTGCAGCCTCGTTGACTGCCTCCAGATGGGTGAATCCGGTTTCCACCTGTCGGAAGTCCTTCCGGCGATCCTCCGGACGAGCCATGGGCATCTTGACCCGCTTGCGCGACTCCTCGACACCATCCAACCTCGCCGGCTGGTAGTTCTCGTAAACGGGAACCGGCCGATCCGTACGATTCTCCGAGAGGCTCGCTCCAGACAGATATCGATGAATGGACGTGGCAGCCTCATGGCCGGTGGCAATGGAGCCGATGGCCGAACCAGGTCCTGTCACGACCTCGCCGCACGCGAACACGTTGGGCATGACGGTGGTGAAGAGCGTTCCGTCAACCGGAAGGATTCCCCGCTCGTTGAGCACCAGATCCGACCCGGCAACGAGATCATGCAGCACAGGAGCGGTGCCCGTGGCGAACACGACGGTCTCACACTCGACCTCAGCGTAATCCTCGCCGTAGTTGGGCGCGAAACGACCCATCTCATCGAACACCGAGAGGCACTCGCGCATCTTCATACCGCTGACGACACCGTCGGTGGTCAGGACCTCATGCGGGCCCATCGAGCACATGGCGATGACACCTTCGTCGACCGCTTCTTCGATCTCCCAGGGGTGACAGGGCATCTCGTCGTCACCCTCGAGGCAGGCGAGTCTCACCTCGGTGGCGCCGGTCCTCAGCGCACAGCGCGCCACATCGACCGCGACGTTGCCGCCTCCGATGACCAGAACACGCTTGCCCTTGACGCCGGCATCGCCCTTCCAGTTGGCGTCCTTGAGGAAGTCCAAGGCACCCCGCACACCGTCGGCGTCGTGACCGGGTACCGGAATGATCCTGCTCGTCTGAAGTCCGCCGGCAATGAGGACCGCATCGAACTCGCCCAGAAGATGATCGATGGGCACGTCTTTCCCGATCTCGATACCCACCCTGAGATCGAGACCCATATCCACGAGACCGTTGATCTCTGTGGAAAGAACGTCACGAGGGAGTCGGTACGATGGAACACCGGAGAACAACGCGCCTCCAGGAGCACGCTCCTTCTCGTACACGACAACCCGGTAGCCGAGCGCCATGAGATCGAAAGCCGCTGCGAGTCCTGAGGGCCCGGAGCCGATCACGGCGACCTGTTGATCGCGCGTCTGCTCAAAGACTTTCACGCGCTCCTCGCGTACATCGGCGTACTCCTCGTAAGCGAACCTGTGGAGTGGCCTGATCGCCATGGGCTCGTCGTAGTAGTTGCGACGGCACGCACTTTCGCAGGGGTGATGACAGATGCGACCGAGCACTCCGGGCATGATGTTGCGCTCACGGACCAGTTCATACGCCTCAGCGGTCATACCTTCGGCCAAGTAGTAGTTCTGACCACGAGCATCCACGTTGGCGGGACAGTTTCCCACGCACGGAGGCAACCGCTCCCTGTCATAGAGATCCCGTATCACGGCGTTGTATACCGGCGACTCATCGCGGATGATGGGTATCTCATCTCGCCCAAGAACACCTTTGAGCGCAAGGGCACCGCGCCAGCGAGGCGAGACAGCGTACTTCTCGTGCGGGTACTGCACGGTCTTTGTCGGGCCCATTGCTCTCACCGCAGTGATCTTCATGCCAGCGAACACGGACTTCCAGGAGTCCACGAATCCACCGACCCCACCGCGGTCCTCGTCGGAGACGTTGATGTGCAACAGCACCGAATCTGACTCATGTTCAAGGGCACCGATGTGACCGTTAGGAGGCGCACCCGATCCGTCATTCGACCTCACAGCCACGGAATGATCACCCCCACGATCACGATCTGTACGAGCGCCATGGGCGTCAGCACCTTCCACGCGAGAGTGAGCAATTGGTCGGAACGAAACCGGGGGAACGTCCAACCGACCCAGATGATCACCGTAATGAGCAGGATCGCCTTGAGGAATATGAGCAGGACACCCAGCACACCACCGATGCCCTGGGAACCTCCAAGGAAGATCGCCGCGCCAAAGTACGATGTCGCAACGATGCCTCCGTACTCAGACATCATGAAGATGGCCCATCGAATGCCCGAGTAGTCGGCAAAGTAGCCAGCCACAAGTTCACTATCGGCCTCAGGGATGTTGAACGGGGCGCGATTGAGCTCAGCTACAGATGAGATGAAGAAGACGATGAACCCCAGCAGCGACACCGGGAACCACCACCACTCGTACCGTGCCATGACCTCGACCGGCGCAAGAGTGCCTGCCAGAATCGCTATGGCAAGCACGGACAGTGTGCGCGGCAACTCATACGAGATCATCTGTGCCGCGCCACGGATACCGCCCAGCGTGGCGTAGGTGTTTCCCGACGAGAACCCAGCGATCAGAATGCCGATGACCGACACCGCAGGAACCGCCAGGTAGAACAACATGCCCACCGACGTGTCGAGCGGCGCCCATCCATTGGCGAACGGAATCACCACAAGCGACATCGCGATGGGCGTGAATACCAAGAACGGCGCGACACGGAACAGTTTCTTGTCCGCCTGCCGCGGCGTGATGTCCTCTTTGAGTAGGAGCTTGATGGTATCGGCAAGCGCCTGGAACACACCTGCCGGACCAATCTCTGTCGGGCCGAGGCGCATCTGTATGCGACCTGCGACCTTGCGCTCCCACCACACCCCGAAAAGGGCTGCGAGTGCTATGACCATCCCTCCGGACAGTCCAAATACCAATCCGCCGACATATCCCGTCATCGGTCGACCTCCCCGAACACCGGGTCTAATGAACCGAGCACGATGACCAGGTCGGACAACGTATGACCCTCAGCGAGCATCGGTAGCAACGCAAGGTTGCAGAAAGCGGGAGAACGCACCTTCATGCGATACGGGCGCGGACTCCCATCGGAAACGAGATACACGCCCAGTGATCCGCGCGCGGACTCGATGTGATCGTACGCATCTCCCGGTCGCGGGGCGATCAGGCGAGGAATACCGTCGGCCTTGATGGGGCCGGGCTCTATCTGCTCGATAGCCTGCTCAATGATGCGCATGGACTCGTAGACCTCGAACAGACGGCAGCGTGCGCGATCGTACGCATCACCGTTGGAGCCGATGGGCACATCAAAATCAAAGCGAGGATAGACAGAGTAGGTATCGTGCTTGCGCAAGTCCCAGTTCACACCGGATCCGCGAGCCACGGGGCCGGACGCGCCCCAGGACACCGCATCCTCTGCCGACAGAACCCCGATGCCCTTGAGTCGGCCACGCGCGATGTGATTGCCAAAGAAGAGACGATCGAGCTCTGAGAGCGACTGACGAGCAATGGGCAGCCAGGCAAGGATGTCGTCGAACCATCCGTCCGGAACCTCCATGCTCACGCCACCGGGACGTACATAGTTATAGGTGAGCCGTGAGCCGCATAGATCCTCGAAGAACTCGATGACCCGCTCGCGGATGTCGAACGAGTAGATGAACGCCGTCGTGGCACCTGAGTCACCAGAGGTCGAACCGAGCGACATCATATGACTTGCCATGCGTTGCATCTCGCAGGTGATCACGCGCAGGTACTCTGCACGCTCCGGGACCCGAATGCCGGCGAGACGCTCCACTGAGCGGCTATACGCCCAGTTGGTGTACATGGAGCCCACGTAGTCGAGTCTGTCTGTAAGCGGCACGACCTGCAGATAGGTGCGGTTCTCGGCGATCTTCTCGACACCACGATGCAGGTACCCGATGACGGGCTCGGCCTTGGTCACGATCTCGCCGTCCACGTGCGTGATCACACGACACACACCATGGGTCGAAGGGTGCGACGGTCCCACATTGACCACAAGCTCGTCGACGGGTGTCCCGTCGGTAGCAATCTTCTTGGTACGTTCAGTTATCTTGAGCGTCACAGCATCCACCTCCCCAGCATCAGATGTAATCCGGTCGATGGATGATGCGTTCATCCTCATAGTCCTTGCGCAGTGGGTAGCCTTCCCACTCGGGCGGAAGCAGTATCCGACGCATGTCCGGATGTCCCTCGAACTCGATGCCGAACATGTCGTAGACCTCGCGCTCGTGCCAGTTCGCAGCCGGCCAGAGGGAGGTCAGGGACTGAATGACGGGATTGTCGCGGGGAACTTCACACTTGAGAAAGATGCCTGCCGACATACTCCGTGAGGTGAGCCGATACACCATCTCAAAGGTCTCTCCACGATCGACCGCGGTCACCATACCCAAGCGGTCGAAACCGAGGTCTCTCAGGTCGCTTGCCGCGCCCAGGAGCTGACCGCACTCAACGAGGAGCACTCCGTCGCCGAATTCTATGGAGAAGAGCGGACAGAGATCAGGGTACTGCGCGCAGAGGTGCTCGCGGAGCTCGTTGATCTTCACTCAGCGTCACCGCCGCGAACCCCGGCGCCGGGCATGGGAAGCGAGAACTCAACCTCACGCTTCTTGCCAGGTGCGATCGACTCCGTTGCAATCTTCTCGCGCAACTGGAATACCGCATCCTGCATGGACTCCGGACGAGGAGGACACCCGGCAATATAGACATCCACAGGCAGGATCTCATCGACCCCGCGGATCACCGAGTACGAATCGTAGTAGAAGATGCCACCGGACACCGCACAGTTGCCCATGGCGATGACCCATTTTGGCTCGGCCATCTGCTCATAGATCCTCTTGACGGCGGGAGCCATCTTTCGGGTGATGGTGCCGGCGACGATCATGACGTCGACATGACGCGGATCGGGCCGCGGAAACGTTCCGTGTCGATCGAAGTCGAACTTGGAGAACGAGCCGGCGATGAGCTCCATGGCGCAGCACGCAGTGCCCATGGGCATGGACCAGAGTGACTTGCCGCGAGCCCAGTCGGCAAGAGAGTCGACCGTGGTGAGGATGATGCCGCCGCCACTGCTGTCAAGCGCAGCACCGAGCTTGTCTACCAACGCCACTGAAGGGCCCCCTTACGCCAGGCGTACACGAGACCGAGCGTCAGGAACGCAGTGAACGCACCCACCTCGGCGACTGCGATCCACGAACCATGAAGAGCCGGGACCACTGCGAACAGCAGGATCGCTTCGGCGTCGAAGAGCACGAACAGCATGGCGACGGTGGCGAAGCGCAAGCGCACAGCCACGTTGGGTGCACCGGCCTGCGGCATACCGCACTCAAAGGGTTCTTCTTTCTCAGGAGTGGGATTGCGAGGAGAGAGCAGTGCATTGAGTGCGAAGACGATTGCGATGAATCCCACACCGGCCGTGATCAGACCAGCAACGAAAAGTACGCTTTGGGTCGCACTGCTATCCACAGAACCCCCTCATGCCGACGATCCTCTGTGGCTTGTAACTCTGTGTTACAAGCCAGCCGATAAGACCTTGTTCGACATCCGCGCCCCTACTTCCTGCAACGACTGTTTCAGTCGTCGCCAAGAACGCGAATATTGAATATTAGGCAGAAGGAGGAGAGATTGTAAATATTGTTACAAACTATTTCTTTCGGATTTCTCTATTTCGTCTCCCAGTTTCACCCATTCATCCTCAAGCTGTTGCAGCGCCTTCTTGAGTTGGGTGTACTCGGCCATGAGCGCCTGAAATGCGTCTTGGTCGTCGTAGATGGTCGGCTCCGCCATGGCCTCGACGATCTCATCGTGTCGCTTCTGGGCGACAGCCATCTCCTTCTCGACCTGGGCCAAACGTTTACGCCCACCGCCGCCTGTCGAGCCGCTCGCTCTACTGCGCGCTTCTGCCTCGGCGCGCTTCTGCTCTTTGGTCTTGGGCCCACTGGATTTGCGCACCGGCTTTGGCTTCTCCTGTTGACCGCCAGACGAAGTCGCTTCTCCCCCACTGGGCTTTGCCGACTTCTTCGGGGCACCTGAAGCGGCACTGCCGGCTGCCATCTGCTCGCGTTTCCACAGGTAGTAGTCGTAGTCGCCGTCATAGACGGTCGCATGGCCGTCGCGTACGTCAATGATCTTGTTCGCGACGGACCGGATCAGGTGTCTGTCGTGCGTGATGAGCGCAAGCGTCCCATCGAAGCCGATGAGCGCCTTCTCCAGAATATCGCTGGACTCGATGTCCAAGTGGTTGGTCGGCTCATCCAGACACATGAACGGCGCAGGCTCCACCAGCATCTTGGCAAGCGCCAGGCGGCACTTCTCTCCGCCGGACAGCACGGAGACCTTCTTCTCAACGTCTCCGCCCACGAACAAGAACGCTCCCAGAAGCCGCCTGACCTCGCTCTGGGTCCACCCGGGGGCGATTCCATCCAGCTCACCAAAGACCGTGTCGCTCAGATTGAGCGCCTGTAGTTGGTGCTGCGCGAAGTACGACACCGAAACATGCGCGCCGTGCTTGATCTCACCCGCCTCATAGTCCAGCACGCCCGCCAGCATCTTCATGAGCGTGGACTTGCCGGCACCGTTGGGTCCGACAAGAGCGATCTTGTCGCCTCGGTACAGAGATAGGTTGAGATTCTTGTAGATCACATGGTCGCCGTAGGCCTTGTCTATACCTTTGAGTGATATGACCATCTCACCGGTGCGCGGGGGCTGTGGGAACGAGAAGCGAACTTCTCTGCGTGCCTCCGGTAGCACGATGCGTTCGAGTTTCTCCAGAACCTTGACGCGACTCTGAACCGCCTTGGCTTTGCTGCTCTTGTAGCGAAAACGCTCGATGAATCGCTCGTTCTCGGCGATCATCTTGACCTGATTGTCGTGTGCCGCTCGAAGCTGCTCCAGAGCGAGTTCGCGCTGCTCAAGGTAGGATTTGTAGCCGCCGGTGTATACGGTGACCTTGCGCTGATCGATCTCAGCGACATGGTCGGCCATTCCGTCCATGAACGCACGATCGTGGCTGACAAGCACGATCGCGCCCTCGTAGCCACGCAAGAAGCCCTCGAGCCACGTGACGGACTCCAGGTCCAGATGGTTGGTGGGCTCATCGAGAAGCAGAACATCGGGCTTCTCAAGCAGGAGTTTGGCCAGCGCAAGACGCATGAGCCAACCGCCCGAGAACTCCTCGACCATACGCTCGTGGTCCTCGACTTTGAAGCCGAGACCTCCCAGAACCGCCTTGGCCTCGGATTCGGCCGTGTAGCCACCCAAGCGCTCGAACTGCTCACGTGAGCGGCCGTACTCCTCCAGCATACGCTCTTGCTCAGGCCCGGCTTCCGTCTCGGCGATCTCCTGCTCCAGGACCGTGAGCCGATGCTCCAACGTGGTGACGTGCTCTACTGCCGCAAGTGCCTCCTGCAGCACCGTGCGGCCGCCCATTTCGATAGCCTCTTGCCGGAGATATCCGACCACGGCGCCCTTGGCGAGAGTCACCACGCCACTGTCCGGCGTGAGGCTTCCTGCGATGATCTCCAGAAGCGTCGTTTTGCCCGCCCCGTTGGGACCGACGAGCGCTACGCGATGACGCGCGCCAACGCGCAAACAGGCCTCGGAGAAGAGAACCCGAGCGCCAAAGGTTTTTGTGATGCTGTCCACGGAGATAATCACAGCAAGTCAGTCTATCAGAGGAGACGCCATGGCAGAGCCACAGAACGTGGTCGTTATCGGGAGTGGAGCGGCCGGTTCGGGAGCTGCCCGCGCACTGGCAACCGCAGGATGGCGCGTGACGATGATCGAGCGGGATCGCGTCGGCGGTACGTGTCTCTGGCGTGGCTGCATGCCCAAGAAGGCGCTCTACACCTCGGCCAAGATGATGCGCTTCGCACGCGACGCGGACAGATTCGGGATCGATCTAGGCGAGCCTTCCGCAGACTGGCAGGCCGTGCTGGCGTGGAAGTGGCACGCGCAGGAGTCCTACGCCGGCGATCAGGAGGGTATCCTGGCCGATCGCGACATAGAGTTGGTACGGGGAGATGCACGGTTCGCATCGGCGGACTCAATAATGGTCGACGGTCGAGAGATTTCCATGGATGCATGCGTGCTGGCGACCGGTTCCGTGCCGCGTGAAATGGGAATTCCAGGAGAAGAACTGGCCGACACCAGTGAAACCGCCCTCAGGTACCCTGAGCTGCCGAAACACCTGGTCATCATTGGCGGCGGCTACATAGGAATGGAGTTCGCCGGGATCTTTGCCTCACTCGGTTCCAAGGTCACGGTGGTCATGCGCGATGCCGAGCCGCTGCCCGCCCTGGACCCGGACGCTGTGGCCGTCGCGCGGCGGCGACTGGAGCATGTCGGAGTGCGATTCATTCCCAATGCGCGTGTCACGGCGTTGGCTGGCGAACCGGGCGACATCGCGGTCGAGATCACAGGAATCGAATCAGGCGAATCGGCGACTTTGGGCGCGGATCACGTCCTCTCGGCCATTGGCAGGGTGCCCGCCAGCCGGGACTTGGATCTAGACGCGGGCGGCATAGAAGTCGACGAGCGCGGAAGGATCGTGGCGGACTCGTATCTGCGCACGACCAATCCCAAGGTCTGGGTCGCAGGCGACGTGGCGGGCGGAATGATGCAGACGCCAGTCGCCTCGTACGAAGGGCGCACGGTCGCCGCGTCGATTCAAGGGAACCTCACGCAGCCGGAATGCCATCTGGTGCCGACCACGGTCTTCACCATCCCACAACTCGCTCAGGTGGGCCTCACCGAAGCTCAGGCGACAGCACAGGGCATCGAGTACAAGGTCGCTCACCAGTCGTTCGAGTATCTGGGCGCAGCAATCATAGAGAACAAGCAGGACGGCATGGTGAAACTCCTGTTCTCCGCCGACGACGACCGTCTGCTGGGGGTTCACATCGCGGGCCCGACGGCGAGCGATCTCACTTATGGATTGGCGGTCGCCATGCGCGCAGGCGCCACATCGGCCATGGTGCGCGACACCATGGGTGTTCATCCCGCATACAATGAGCTCGTGAACTGGGCGGCATGGATCTGACGTAATACGCACGAGCCGATGAGCCACAACAGAAGCGAGGGCACCTGTGTGCACCGATGAATCTAAGCCGAATCCCGCGGCCTTCAAGGCCAACCTGCACAAGGATATGCCTTTGTGGACCAAGATCCGCCTCATCGTGCGCAACAATTTCAAGAAGGCCGCCACGCGCCAGACCTGCTGCGGCAACCATGGCGAGCCGGGCTGTTGAAAGTAGACGCGCGCCCGTGAGGCGCACGTAACAGCTATCTAGAACACGGGATCTCTGAAGAACTCCGGGTCCCGGAAGAACACCAAGTCCTCAAGCAACGATACCGTGAGCTGAACGGACGGCAAAGCATGAAGCCGGTGACAAGTCCCCGCATGGACTCACAGATACAAAATCTTACGGCTCTGCATAGGCCAGACGCTGCGTGAAGCCTCACCAGTTGCGTGAAGTATACTGTCGTCACAAAGGATTGATTGATGTTGAGGAGTACGATGCCTCGCGACGACATTCGCTTCCCATCCAGCGATTATGATGGGATTCCGACACAGGCAATGACCATACTTCTTGAGACCAGCAGGGTGTTGGGTTGTGCTCTTGAGCTCATGGACCTCATGCAGTCTTCCGTTTCGAGCGCCTGTGAGATGACAGGGCTGCAGACGAGCGCGATCTACCTCCTTGATGGTGATGTGATCCACCTTCAGGCAACAGTACCGCCGCTTCCATCTGGATTCCCTGTGAAGTTTCTGAGTGCTGCACTTGCTGAGCATCCCCACATGAAGCGGTGCATCGAGAGGGCGGTTGTTCTTGAGGTCGCCGACGTGGAAAACGAGATGCTGACGCAGGCAGAGCGAGATGTTTGCGACTCAAGACACTTGAAAGCTATTGTCTATGTTCCCATTCAGACAAAGTCGAAGGTGACAGGAGTCTTGTCACTAGGCACCACCCAGGACGAATCAACTAATGCCATCGATGTTGATACCGTGCAGCTTTCCGCACTGGTTTCTCACATATCTCTTGCAATCAGTAACGCGAAGCTTCACGCGACACTGAAAAGGGCGAATGTCGACCCGAGCCCCATTTATGATGATGCGCTGACCGGTTGGGCAGATGCCCTCAACTCGAGGGATCACGTCACAGGAGGGCATTCGTTCAGGGTCGAAGAGTTGATCCTTCACCTCGCGCCCACACTTGGGATTCTCGACTCTGAATTGGAGCACGTACGCCGTGGGGTTCTACTGCATGACATCGGCAAGATGATCGTCCCCGATTCGGTTCTCCTGAAGGCTGGCCCCCTGTCCCAGGAGGAGTGGGCTGTCATGCGACAACATCCCAAGACGGCCCGTGACTTCATGAGTGACATCGATTTTCTCGTTCCCGCGATCGACATCCCGTATTGCCACCACGAAAGGTGGGATGGGACCGGTTATCCGCGAGGCATATCCGGCGATGAGATACCCATGTCGGCCCGTATTTTCGCAATCGTGGATGTATACGATGCGCTGATCTCGGATCGCCCGTATCGCAAGGCGTGGTCGAAGGAACAAGCCATCACTCACATCACGGAAGGGGCAGGGTCGCACTTCGATCCTGCAGTCGTCGATATCTTCCTGGATACAATCTCAAAGATGAGCTGATCGCTGATCCAGGCAAGCGGTATGCCCACAAAGACCTCGCAGTCCACCGATGGGCGATACTTGATTGACTCTCAACAACAAAGGCCCCGAACCCGGAGGTTCGAGGCCTGTGATGCTGGTGGGCGATACTGGGATTGAACCAGTGACTTCTACCGTGTGAAGGTAGCACTCTCCCGCTGAGTTAATCGCCCGTATGTGTCCCCCTCAAAGGGACGACGGCTATTGTAACGTTCTACCCATGAGTTGTGTACCCCTCTGGGTGAGAAGAGTGCCACGACCACGCGTCGCCGATGATATCCGCGAGCGAGCCCCTCTCAGGCGACCAACCCAACTCCAAGCGAGCACGTTCGTTCGATGCGATCAACGTCGCGGGATCTCCGGCACGCCGAGGGCCCATCGTGATCTCCACATCGACCCCGGTAACCTCGGCACAGGCCTCCACGACTTGAAGGTTGGAGTAGCCCTTGCCGCTGCCCAGGTTGTAGACACCGCCGGGCTCACCGGCGCCGAGTCTCTCCAGACCCAGCTTGTGAGCACGCGCCAGATCCATCACGTGGATGTAGTCGCGCACGCACGTACCGTCTTGCGTGCCGTAGTCGCTGCCAAAGACCTCGAACTCGGCCTGACCAGAAGCCATTGAGCCAAGAATACGAGGGATGATGTGCGTCTCCGGCGAATGAGCCTCGCCGAGCGAGCCATCCGACCACGCACCAGCCACGTTGAAGTAGCGAAAACGGACTGAACGCATGCCCTTGGTGGCCGCGTACCAGTCCAGCATCTGCTCAAACATCAGCTTGCTGGCACCGTAGACATTGACGGGCTTGGTGAGCGCGTCCTCAAGGATTGGCACCGATTCAGGCTCGCCATAGACCGCCGCAGTCGACGAGAACACGATCGCATCGACACCGTGATCGACCATGGCCTCCAGCATGACATTGGCGCGGGACACGTTGTTGTCGAAGTATCGGCCCGGTTGCGTCTGTGACTCCCCGACCTCGATGTAGCCGGCCAGATGCATGACCGCATCGACTCCCGGCATGACGCTGTCCAAGACCGCCCTGTCCCCCACGTCGCCGACAACCAGTTCAGCGCGCGAGTCTACGGCAGCGCGATGTCCGTTCTCCAGGGTATCGAGCACGACGACCTCATGACCTGCATCGAGCAGCGTCCGTACGGTGATTGAGCCGATATACCCCGCTCCACCAGTAACCAGAATGCGCATACATACTCCAGTCGCTCAGAGAGATCAGTACGCCCCTCGCGCAAAGAGAACCGCGGGTACCGTACGAGCCAACAACGTCAGATCCAAGCCGACGGACCAGTTCTCGATGTAGAACAGATCAAGTCGCACCATTTCATCGAATGTGAGAGAAGAACGGCCCGAAACCTGCCACAAACCTGTCATGCCAGGTGTCACTTCGAGCCGGCGCCAGTGGTGCTCCGTGTACTTCTCCACCTCATGTGGCAACGGCGGCCGTGGACCCACCAAGCTCATTTCGCCTCGGATAACGTTGAGCAGCTGAGGAAACTCATCCATGGATACCTTGCGCATCCATCGACCAACAGAAGTCACGCGAGGATCATTTCGCATCTTGAACAACGGTCCGCTGGCATCATTTTCAGTCTGCAATTCCGCAAGCCTCTGGTCCGCATCTACGACCATAGACCGAAACTTGACCATTCCAAATCGCTTACCGTTTCGTCCTACCCTGTCCTGCGTGTAGAAGACCGGACCACGTGAAGTCAACTTGATCCCAAGCATCACCATGATCCATATCGGCATGCCTATAAGCAGAATCAGGGATGAAACGACGATATCAAAGAAGCGCTTAAATGCGAGCTTCCCCTTTGAGAGTGGCACTCCTCTGATGGTGATCAGCGGAACGCCGGCTACCTCCCTGACCAGCACCCGGCTGGTGAGAACCTCAAAGAGACCGGATGAGATGTGAACCTCAACGGGAACACCGCGCAACTCCGCAATCATGCGAGCAAGAACCTCATGGTCAAACGCCGAAGAGGCAATGATCACAACTTCGATACCCTGCTCTCGAATCACCGAACAGATATCGCGAGCGACGCCCATCATGGGCAGTGTGTCAGCGCAGAAATCCAGGGACAATCGTTCCGCCTGCGATGACGCGAGACATCCAACGGGAACAAGACCGGATGAGCCTGCTCCATCGAGTATTCGCACCAAATCCGAAGCTTCTGAATTCGAGCCGACTAGAAGCGTGCGTCGCATATATCGGCCGCGCGTTCGCTGCCACGAAATGTATGACGCAACAACTCCGCGACCGAGCAGAACGAATATGATCCCAAAAGTCCAGAGGAGCAGTGTCCACCCACGAGATAGATCAGAAATCTTGAACGCGTAGGTAAGAACAATGAATCCAACGAAACCGACTGAAAGAACGCGAGTAACCTGCGTGATCCCAAGTTGCTCAGAAGTGTCACCTGCAACATTAGATTCAGAGCGATCCATACTGAGCAATAGCGTCCAGAAGACAGAGACGATTGCGCCGAGTACCCAAAACCTGAGATCGGTGTCGATCCCCTCAATCGCAACTAGGGCATCAAGCGAGCCAAATCGAACATATGTCGCCAAGGTGGCGGCCGCGAACAGCGCCACAAGATCGATGGTCATATTAATCAATCGTCCGGATGAGAACACACCGCCTCCATTGGCTCAGTACCCAAGTCGTCAGCAGCGGAGTTCAGCGGCTATGTGCGCTGATAGTCATCCTCTAGCCGTTCAATATCGTCCTCTGCCAGAATACCACCCACCTGGACCTCAACAAGAAGCAGTGGCTGATCCCCGGTATTGGCCAATCTATGTATTGCCTGCACAGGAATGTAGTGGCTCTCGCCCGGGCCAAGAACCAGCGTCACCTCGTCACACAGAATCTCAGCCAGACCATCAACAACAACCCAGTGTTCACTTCTGAACTGATGTCGCTGCGTACTCAAGCGAGCCCCGGGCAACACCTCGATCAACTTGACGTGAAATCCCTCGCCTTTGGAGACAGTCATCCAAGTTCCCCATGGACGCTTGCTCACACGAGGAGCGATCGCCTCGGGGGCCCCTTTTGCCCTCAGGGCCTCCACAATCCGCGATACGTCCGCAAGACGAGCTCTGTCCGCAACTAACAGCGCGTCAGCAGTATCGGCAATAATCAGATCATTGGTGCCGACAGTCGACACAAGACGCTCGGGGCTGTACACGATCGTATTCTGTGAATCGATATCCACGCCGCGTCCTAGCCGAA
>Ga0209121_10000013_pt1 | contig 194154 bp, 166 predicted proteins | sample Cruoilmetagenom3_FD_187292 | JGI IMG/M metagenome (GOLD analysis project Ga0209121, IMG submission 187292) | Oil polluted marine microbial communities from Coal Oil Point, Santa Barbara, California, USA - Sample 3 (SPAdes) (version 2) | ecosystem: Environmental > Aquatic > Marine > Oil seeps ...
TCGTCGTCATAATTCCCGGGTTCATCCGACATAGGGATTTTGAATCCTTTGTGGGCTCTTGATTTCTGCTTTTCGATTTCTTCAGATATAATCGACGTTTTTATTAAAATTTCATCATTGCTCAATGTTTTAACATATTTCATGATCAGTGCGTTTATGGTCATATCAAAATTATTGGAAAGCCAGTTTATCATTCTCTCAAGAGAAGATTCAATTGAAAATCCTACAAGGATAATTCTCTGGTTTTCATTGATAGTTAGATCTTCTAAGTTTATGTCTGGGAACTTATCAGTCAATAACTCATCAAGAGAATAATCCGTATATTTTGTGCACACTTCACCAAGTTTATCTATTGTCCAACTTGCAACATCAGACGCATAATCCACAGCCTGAGCCAAAACTTCACGTGGCAGTCTGTCCCTTTTTAATTCAATTATTACTGTGTTTCCTGTTCGGTCAATGCCTAATAAATCTAATGGACCAGACTGTGTTTGAACTTGCCTTCCAATAACGATAATATCTGATCCTAAAATTGTGGGTGTGGAAGCTATCCATTCTTCTAGATCGTATGTTTCGGTTTTTCCCTCATTTACTAGGGATGAATCAATACTTTTCAGTTTTCCATCAATAATCTGCCAGGATTTAATTTCTGTTGCCATCGTACACCTCCCTAAAAATAATTTCCCTTGAGATTTATAGATTATTATACATGGATTGTATTTATGAGTCATTCATCAATAGATTGTTTTTTATCAAACACTATCAAAAACATTCCTATATTGGTAAAAAAAGAGTATTTATAGTTCTAAACTTTTTTCTTTAAGTCTGTGAATCAACATGTTTATTAATGGCTATCCATCACCAGGAATTGTCAACTTATGAAATGGGGTGGGGGATTATTTTATGAAAGAAACACGTTGGGGTGTTCAATTAAGCAGCAATATTGGTATTAGATTTGTTAATGAGAATTTTCCTTACGGAAACAAATCCTCCATCATTGACCCTTCCCCCCGCTTGTGGCATAATTTAGAGGTCAAAAAATTGCGACCCAACGCGATGATGGAAACGAGTAAACCCTCCGCTGGCTGGCAGCGATCCCGGGGCAGGTGCGAGCCGGGAAGCCATGAGTGTGGAAAATCCTTCCGGAGCGGCAAGCTGAACGCCCACTTGGGCCAGTAGGTGCGCCAGAGTCATCCTCTGTTATCAACGTGCGGTTTGGCTGCCCCAAGGAGCAGCGCAACCGGCCGAGGTGTCCATCCCATGATGGAAACCAGGGTGGTACCGCGGGTTTTCAACTCGTCCCTGACCGGGATGAGTTTGTTTTTTAAATTACCTTTATCGGAGGTTTCATGTTTGAACCTGTCTCATCGAGATTGAATATCAATTTGCTGGAAGAGGAAATCCTGCGCTTCTGGAAGCAAAACGATGTCTTCCACCAGTCCATGACCAGCCGCGAGGGCGGCCCGGAATATGTCTTCTATGAAGGTCCCCCGACCGCCAACGGCAAGCCGGGTGTGCATCACGTTTTGGCGCGGGTGTTCAAGGATATGTTCCCGCGCTATAAGAGCATGAACGGCTACCATGTCTCGCGCCGCGGCGGGTGGGATACCCACGGCCTGCCGGTGGAGATCGAGGTGGAAAAGCGCCTGGGTTTCACCAACAAACAGGATATTGAGGACTACGGTATTGCCAAGTTCAATGAGCTGTGCCGCGACTCGGTATTCACCTATATCCAGGATTGGGAAAAGCTCACCGACCGGATCGGTTACTGGGTGGACCTGGAGACAGCGTACATTACTTATAAGAATTCCTATATCGAATCGGTCTGGTGGCTGCTGAAATCCATCTGGGATAAGGACCTGCTCTATCAGGGTTTCAAAGTTGTGCCCTATTGCCCGCGCTGCGGGACGCCGCTCTCCGATCATGAGGTGGCACAGGGCTATGATCAGGCGACCGATCCCTCGCTCTTCGTGCGGATGCCACTGGTGGATCAGGAAAATACGTCCCTGCTGGTCTGGACGACGACACCCTGGACGCTGCCCGGCAACGTGGCCGTGGCGGCCCATCCGGATATTGAATATGTCAAGATCAAATTCGGCGAGGGCGATGATGAGGAATACCTCGTTCTGGCAAAGCCGCTGCTGGAAAAGGTGATGGGTGATGCGCCTTATGAGATCGTGAAGACCTATAAAGGCAAGCAGCTGCGCGGCTGGCAGTACCGACCGCTGTTCACCTTCCTGCCGGTGGAGAAGGACGCCCACTACATCGTGCTGGCGGACTTTGTCACCACCGAAGACGGCACCGGCCTGGTGCATATCGCCCCGGCTTTTGGTGCGGATGATATGCAAATGTCGGTGGAGTATGACCTGCCAATCCTGATGACGGTCAATGATGAGGGCCGCTTCATCAATGAGATCAGCCCCTGGGCGGGGATGTGGGTCAAGGATGCCGACCCGCTGATCGTGGATGACCTCGAACAGCGCGGGCTGATGTTCCGGATCGGCACTATGGAACATACCTATCCCTTCTGCTGGCGCTGCAAGACGCCGCTGCTCTACTATGCCCGGCCCACCTGGTACATTCGCACCAGTGAGAAGAAGGACCGGCTGGTGGCGCTGAATCAGAACATCAACTGGTACCCGGACTACATCAAGAACGGGCGCTTTGGCAACTGGCTGGAGAATAACATCGACTGGGCACTGGGACGTGAACGTTATTGGGGCACACCGCTTCCCGTTTGGGAATGCGAGAGCTGCCACCATCAGGAGTGCATCGGTTCGGTGGAGGAATTGAGTGAGCGCGCCGGCAAAGACCTGAGCGATCTGGACCTGCACCGGCCCTATGTGGATAATGTTCACTTTGAGTGCCCTGAGTGTCATAGCAGGATGAACCGGGTGGTGGAACTGATTGATGTCTGGTTCGACTCCGGCTCAATGCCTGTGGCTCAGTGGCATTACCCTTTTGAAAATGTTGAGACCTTCAAGGAACAATTCCCCGGCGACTTCATCTGCGAAGCTGTTGATCAGACCCGCGGCTGGTTTTATACCCTGCATGCCATCAGCACGCTAGTGTTTGACAGCCACAGCTTTAAGAACGTGATTTGTCTGGGGTTGATCCTCGACAAGGACGGACGGAAAATGTCCAAGTCCAAAGGTAATGTGGTGGAACCCTGGGATGTGCTCAAAGCTCATGGTGCAGACGCACTGCGTTGGTATCTCTACACCGCCAGCCCTCCCGGGCAGGAACGGCGGTTCTCTGAGGATCTGGTAGGTGAGGTGGTGCGCAATTTCACCCTGACACTCTGGAACACTTACTCCTTCTTTGTCACCTATGCCAACCTGGACCACTGGACGCCGGACAGCGAGGTCAAACCGGTTTACAGCGATCTGGATAAATGGCTGCTTTCATCTTTGAATACGCTGGTGCGGGATGTGACGGTGGCTTTTGAGGAATATGACGTGCTGGGTGCAACCCGGCCAATCGAGAAGTTTGTGGATCAGCTTTCCAACTGGTACCTGCGGCGCTCCCGCCGGCGCTATTGGAAGACCGAATCCGATTCGGACAAGGCCGCGGCCTATGCCACCCTCTATGAAGCGCTGCGGACGTTGTCCTTCCTGCTGGCTCCCACGATGCCCTTCATAGCTGACCACATGTATCAGAATCTGGTCTGCAAGATGGACCCAGATGCGCCCATGTCGGTGCACCTGGCAGAGTGGCCTTCCTTTGATCCTGAGTTGATTGATGAGAAGCTGAATCGGGATATGACCACCGTGATGAAGCTGGCCTCGCTGGGGCATGCCGCCCGTAACTCGCAGAACCTCAAGGTGCGCCAGCCGCTGGCGATGGCCGAGTTTGTGGTCGGAAACCTGGACGAACAAAGTGTCGTCAAGGATTATGCTGACCTGCTGGAGGACGAATTGAACGTGAAAGCCGTCAGCCTGCTGGGATCCGCCAGTGAGGCGGTGAGCTTTAGCCTGAACCCGCTGCCTAAACAATTAGGCCAGCGTTTCAAAGCCGATTTCCCGAAGGTGCGCAAGGCTCTGCTGGCCCTGCCCGCGGATCAGTCCGCCCGCCAGCTGCTGGAAGGCGATAGCCTGACCATTGAGGTGAATGGCGAGACGTTTGAGATCTTATCAGAGGAAGTCGAAGTCCGCGCCGAATCAAAAGCCGGGTTCGCAGTGGCCTCCGAGGGTGCATACCTGGCCGCGCTGGTGACGGAGATGACGCCTGAATTAGTGAATGAGGGATTGGTACGCGAGTTCGTCCGTCGGGTACAATCATTGCGGAAAGATGCTGACCTTGATATCGCCGACCGAATTCACTTATACTTTACGGCATCTGACCGTTTGGTAAAGGCTATTGAAGCCTTTGAGGATTACATCAAGGAAGAAACTCTGGCAGCGGACCTGACCGTGGGTGTCAACCCTGAGGGCCTGCCTTTCACCCAGGATGAATTCGATGGCGAAACGGTTCGCATCAGCCTGGAAAAGAAGTTATTAGGGAGTATCGTTTGAAGAAAACGTTAAAACAATATTGGATCTTGCTGACCATTGTGCCGGTCATTCTGATTTTGGATCAGGTGACCAAGGCCATTGTCCGGGCGAATATTCCCTATGGGACCATCTGGATGCCCTGGGAATGGCTGCGGCCGGTTTTGAAGTTTGTTTATTGGCATAATACCGGAGCCGCCTTTGGACTATTTCAGGATGGCGGCACCATTTTTGGGATCATGGCGGTGTTGGTTTCCATTTTTATCATTGTCTATTATCCCAAGGTGCCAAAAAGTGAAACACTGACCCGCGTGGCCCTGTCCATGCAGATGGCTGGCGCGTTGGGCAACCTGATTGATCGGATCGTTTTTGGCCCGGTCACTGATTTTATCTCGGTCAGCACTTTCGCTGTGTTCAATATCGCTGATTCGAGCATCACGGTGGGGACGGCTTTGTTGATCCTCTCCCTCTGGCTTGAAGAACGGAAAGTCCATAAAGCTGGGCTAGTAGAAGCCGGGGAACCTGTTAAGGGACCTAAATCGCAAGATACAACCATATGAACGTCAAGGAATATCAATTCGAAATCCCATCCGGAGAAGACCTTCGGGTGGATAAATTTCTAGCAGAGCAATTGCCGGAAGTTTCACGTTCGCAGATCAAAATCCTGATCGAAATAGGTAATGTGACTCTGGATGGCATCCTGGTAGAAAAAGCAGGCGCTAAAGCGAAACCGGGCAGCATTGTCCGGATTGATGTGCCCGTGGATGATTCAGACGGCCTGGTACCTGAGGAAATTCCGCTGGAGATTCTCTATGAAGACGATCAGGTGATCGTCATCAACAAACCCTCGGGGATGGTGGTTCATCCAGGCGCTGGCAACCAGTCTGGCACGGCGGTCAACGCCCTCCTGGCCTATTACCCCCCGATTCGTTCGGTGGGGGAGCTGGACCGGCCGGGGGTTGTGCACCGACTGGATAAGGAAACCTCAGGTGTACTGATCTTTGCCAAAACCCAAAAAGCCTACAAATGGTTGGTGAAGGAATTTAAAAGCCGCAATATTGACAAAGCCTACCTGGCCCTGGTGGATGGGCAGCCGCCCACGCCGACAGGCCGGATTGAAGCGCCGATCATCCGGGATCCGAACGTCCGTACCCGGATGGCTGTTGGCCTTCGGGGGCAGGGGAAGGCCGCTGTAACGGAGTATTTCACCATTGAGAATTTTGAAAAGCACACCTATCTGGAGGCGCACCCGATTACAGGGCGCACCCACCAGATCAGAGTGCATCTCAGCTATCTCGAAACGCCCGTCGTAGGCGACTCACTCTATGGTCATCGAAAACCAAGTATCGAATTGGACCGGTTCTTCCTGCACGCCCGGATGCTCTCCATCCGGCTGCCTGGGAACCGCGGCCATCAGACCTTTGAAGCCCCGCTGCCCGTTGAATTGCAGGCTGTGCTGGATACTTTGCGTAATAATGGGAGGAAGCCGGTATGAAATGGATTGATCTCCGTTCAGATACGGTAACTCAGCCCACCGAGAAAATGCGTCAGGCGATGTCCAACGCTGAGGTGGGGGATGACGTTTATGGTGAGGACCCCACTGTAAACCGTCTGCAGGTTATGGCAGCGGATCGGTTAGGTAAAGAAGCCGGGCTGTTTGTGGCATCCGGCACAATGGGTAATCTGATCTCTGTGCTGGTACATTGCGGACGGGGCGATGAAGCAATCATGGGTGATTGCGCCCATACCTTTGTTTATGAAGGAGGCGGCACGGCAGCCCTGGGTGGAGTGCATCCCCATACCATTCCCAACCAGCCAGATGGCACGCTGTTGATTGAAGATATTCGGCATGCCGTCCGGGGGGATGACCCCCATTTCCCACGCTCGCGCCTGCTGATCCTGGAAAATACTCAGAATAAATGCGGCGGTCTTTCGATTTCACGAGACTATATGCTCGAAGCGGCGGCTGTTGCGCACGGGAATAACCTTTTTGTTCACCTGGATGGTGCGCGGCTTTTCAATGCCGCTGTAGACCAGAACGTCCCAGCCGCTAACCTAGTGGACATGGTTGATTCGGTTACGTTTTGTCTCAGCAAGGGACTTTGTGCGCCGGTGGGATCGGTGCTATGCGGCTCAAAGGAATTCATCGCTGAAGCAGTCCGCATCCGCAAGCAGCTGGGCGGTGGGATGCGTCAGGCCGGTATTCTGGCCGCAGCTGGCATCGTTGCGCTGGAGGAGATGGTGGACCGGTTAGCTGAAGACCATGCCCATGCCCGTGAACTGGCTGAAGGTTTGGCCCGGATTGAGGGCGTTTGGTTGGATAAGGGCTCACCTAATACCAATATGGTTTATATTAAACTTGACCCGGCAATAGGGATCGCTGCGGCAGATTGCGCGCAGGCTTTGAAAGAAAAAGGCATCCTGGTAGGCGTCACTGGGCCGCGGCATTTCCGGCTGGTGTGCCATTACTGGATCAAGGATGAAGATATCCCCAATATCGTCAAGGGATTTAATGAGGTTTTGAATTCAGCCTGAAAAATAAGCTGCATAAATTAGGGTCAGGTGTTTACCTGATTTTCAGGTGCTCTTAACCTGCCTGTTAATGCAGTCATGGGATAATGGGATGTGTAAACCAACCCATAGGAGAAGAAATGTTAGTCGTTTTATCCGATCTGCACTTTTCAGAAGCCCAATCCACCCGGCTTGGGGATTTGACTTTTAATCGGAACCTGCGTCCCGAAATTTATCAATCCTATCTGAGTGAGATTAACCAGATTGCCGTTTCCAACCAAATCCCCCAAGTGGACCTTGTTTTGGCGGGTGATATCTTTGAGATTACCCGTTCGGCATTATGGTTTGATGGACCACACCGGCCCTATGTGGATAATCGCGAAGTCGAACCAGGCTCCGCGCGGGAAACAAAAACCCTTCAGATCCTGGATGCTATTGCGGTTGAGGAGAAAGTCAAAGAAACATTGCTTCTGTTCCGCACTCTTGAAGAACGGTTTGATGTGGATGTTCAGGTGCACTACATCCCCGGTAACCATGACAGACTGTTGAATGCCACCCCCGAACTGCGTAGGATAGCCAGATCGTTACTGGGTGTGCGAGGCGGTGAGATCCCAATGGATCACCAGTATGTCTATCGGGATCAGAATGGGAAATCCTTCTGTCTCGTGCGCCATGGACATGAATATGACCCGATGAATTTCTCACTCGATACCCATGCCCTGGATTTATTTCCGACGGAATTCTCTGAAGCGGTTTATGGGAATGCGCCGTTGGGTGATGTTGTCACAATCGAGTTTGGTGCTGCACTGCCATTCTATTTTAGGGCACATTATGGTGAGGACAGGATCATCAGCAATCCCATCCTGATGGCGCTTTATCAGCGCCTGATGGAGTTTGATGACGTTCGGCCAAATTCCGCTTTGCTTTCCTATCTTTTCTCCACGCCGGGTATCCCTAAGAAACAAACCTGGGAATTCATGCAGCCCTGTTTCACCCAGACGATCAATTCCCTTTCAAAGATTGACCGAGTGTATAAGGAAATCGGCGAGACTGCGTCCATTAAGAAAAGCCAGCGCCTGTTGATGGAAGGTGTGCTGAATGCGGATATTTTGAAGAATGGGATACCTTATTGGACGGTCAGGCAGTTGATGAAGCAGGTTTCCAAGAAGATCAAACTTAATTCGCAGGCGAAATGGGCGAAACGCGAATCATTAATCCAGGATCCTGAAACCGGGTGCAAATGTATTATTGGTGGACATACCCATATCCCTGAAGTATCATTGTTATCTGCCAGACAGGGTGATGAGCAGTATTACATCAACACCGGCACCTGGCGGAATGTGGTTCCTGCCACCAAGGACTTCAGAGCTTTCGGTAAACTGAACGCGACCACCAAGGTGTTGGTTTTCCACCCCGGAGAGGTCCCGGCACAAGATGGCGTGCCGCAGTGGTCTTTCCAATACCTCAGTGGGTTTGGGTTGGGCAACCATCGACATTTATAGAATTCAGGATTAATGACGTCACTCCGCTCTCAAATCAAGAATCTGTTTTCAAAACAAGAATTTATCACAGTGGTCTCCGGCTTGCCCCGCTCGGGTACGTCGATGATGATGTCCGCTTTGCAGAAGGGTGGGATGCCTTTGGTGGTGGATGACATCCGAGAGGAGGATGCCAACAATCCCAAAGGGTATTATGAATTTGAGCGGGTTAAGAAATTACCCAAGGGAGATACTGTCTGGTTAGCAGCCGCACCGGGCAAAGCCGTAAAAATAATCTCAGCTTTGCTGGAATACTTGCCGAAGGATTATGCGTACCGGGTGATCTTTATGGAACGAGATTTGGGGGAGGTTATGGCGTCTCAACAGCGGATGATGATCCGCAATGGGAAGGACCTTGGCATTGACGACGATGAAACCAAGATCTATCAATCGTATACTGATCATTTGACCAAGGTGAACCAGTGGTTGAGAGAGCATAAGGCTATCCAAACTTTGCATGTCAGTTATAATGATATTTTGTCTGATCCTTTGATCCAATTTCAGAGGGTCGCTGATTTTCTGGATCATAAAGTGGATCCTGCCGCTATGGCCAAGGTTGTAGACTCAGAACTCTATCGTGAAAAGTCTATATAGCACTTTGGCTTGAAAGGTATTATGTCGCAACCAATTAATAAAAATGTTGTTTTAGTGGTATTAGATACGCATCGGTTTGACCGGATTGGGGCTTATGGCTATGGCCGACCTACGACGCCTAATCTGGATGCGCTGGCTGCAGAGAGTTTGTTTTTCAAACGAGCGGTTGCGCCCGGTCAATGGACGATACCTTCCCATGCGTCGTTATTCAGTGGTGAAGCGCCGGCTGTGCATGGTACAGTCCAGGCGGATGATGCCCTGCCAAAAGAGTTTCAAACCCTTGCCAGCAGACTCTCTGAGCAGGGGATCACGACCACGGGTTTCTGCAATAACCCGCTCGTAGGGGTGCTGCAGAATGGTTTCACCCGGGGTTTTGACCAGTTTTATAATTACTGCGGTGTGGTGCCTTCAACCCCGCAAAAAGAAATAAATGATATGTGGAAACCGTTTCGCAATCTTTGGAGTAAATATACTCAACTATTGCGGAAACTTTCTTATCCCATCCAGAATGCCTTTGCTCAACCCAATGAATTTTTCCTGGCCGCGCTAAGGCCGCTCTTTGTGCCCATCTGGACCCGAGCAGGTAATTTCAAGGGGATGACAGCCCGTTCGATTCGGGAGAGCACTTCCTTTGTGCGGGAAATTGGCGAGAAGCGCCAAGGTGGTAATTTTGTCTTCCTGAACCTTATGGAAACCCATTTGCCCTATGCGCCGCCGGATGAATTTGTTCGGAAATTTGTGCCTTATTTCCATGAAACTCCCGAAGCCCAGCAGTTCATGGGCGGGTTCAACCGGAAGGCCTGGCAGTGGCTGATCCCCTTGGTTGAGCCATTTTCGGAACTTGAATCTCAGACTTTGTCGGATATGTATGATGCCGAAGTGGCCTATCAGGATCATCTGTTGGGGCAGATGCTGGACACCTTGAATACGGATTATCACCGTGAAAACACGATGGTGGTCTTCCTGGCGGATCATGGCGAGATGCTGGGAGAGCATGGGTATATGGGCCATGGCTTTGGCGTTCATGAAGAGTTGGTCCGGGTGCCCCTGTTCATGAGGATGCCTGGGCTGGAGAAACCCCGGCAGATCGAGACCCGGGTGTCCACCACAAGAGTGTTTTATTCAGTACTGGATTATTTTGGCTTTGAATCACTGGCGATGCCCTATGCTGAAGAGGTGGATATTGCCAGCCAAAGTCTGTTAGGGATGGAAAACCAGAAAGAAAATCAACAGGCTTGTGCCATTGCAGAAGCCTATGCACCGGAAAATGCTGTGCAGATCATCCGGAAACACCATCCTGATTTGATCAATAGTTACAATCCTGGCGTAGATCAGCGGGCAGTTTACAAGGGTGACGAAAAGATGATTGCTGTGGCGGAGATATCAAAGGTGCTCTATAATCTGGCAGGTGACCCGACGGAACAGCGGCCCTATCACGATCCGGATCGCATTCGAGACCTTTCTAAAATCCTGGAAAATTACCTGGAACTGGCGATGACGCGCTCGATGGGATCATCCCATCGGAAGATTTCATTGCAGGACGACCTGGTCCAGCAGCGTTTACGAGATTTAGGCTATTTGGAATAAAAGAAGGAGGAGATCGAAATGATTGATCCCATTATTTTTACAATCGAGATTGGCAGTTACTCATTTTCCCTTTACTGGTATGGTGTTTTAGTGATGTTTGGGGTAGCCGTGGCTACCTGGCTGACAGCCAAGGAATTTAAACGCCGCGGCGAGGATCCTGAATATATCTGGGATAGTCTGTTGTGGCTGATCCCGGCTGGGGTGATTGGTTCCCGTTTGTGGTACGTCTTCAACACAACTCTTGGTGGTGACCTGCGCTATATTCAGGACCCAATTGCTATTCTGAATATTAAAGAAGGTGGCCTGCATTTCTATGGGGCTTTGTTGTTTGGGGTGATTGCGTTCATCCTCTATGCCCGAAAGATGAAACTTGATGTTTGGTTAATGCTGGATTCGGCTGCACCGGGTTTACTGCTGGGACAGGCCCTTGCCAGACCGGCTAATTTCATCAATCAGGAACTTTATGGCCCACCAACCACCCTTCCCTGGGGCATCAAAATCGCAGCCCAAAACAGGATTTTTCCCTATAATAACCTCAATGCCTATCCCGAGGAAATCACCCGGTTCCATCCGACATTTGCATATGAGATGTTATGGAATTTTCTTGCAACCGGTTTGCTTCTGTGGGTGGCGAGAAAATATAAGGATAAATTAAAACCAGGTGTGGTCTTTGGATTGTGGTTAATTCTGGCTGGTATTGGAAGGAATGTGATCGAATTTTTCCGGCCCGATCAACCCACTTTCCCGGGTACAGCATTTAGCTATTCGCGGTTCTTTGCCATCCTGATGGCGCTGGCCGGTCTGATCCTGATCCTGATCAAGTATGAGGTATTTAAGATCAAGTTCATTCCCGCTGGAAGAAATGATTATATCCTTGCGCCACCTCTGGAGGAGGCGGTTGAGGCCAGGAAGGCTGAAAAAGCAAGCGCTAAGGAAAAAACTGATGAAGGGCCGGATGAAGACAATCCGCTGGATTCGGAATAATTGAATGTGATAGTGATAACCGCCTGTTCGTCAGGCGGTTTTTTATTTGCTATTGAATTACTTGCTATTGAACTACAATTTTGGGTATCATTTATTCTGGTTTTGGTCTTTCTGGATATGTGAAATTATATTGGTAGATGATTGAAGTGCCCGAGCCATTCATTGCTGATTAGGGATGGGAGTTTGCTCTCTGGACTACGTCATCTGATTGATTTTGGTTAGCTCGATAAATGGGTACCAACGAACATCCGGGAGAAAAGAATGCTCGCTGAACTTGGTTCAATCCTTATTGGTTTATCCCTCTTCGCTGTGCTCTTTGCAGCTTTTGCCCTGGTTTACGGACTGAAGGAAGAAGATTTTAGATGGCAAAGAAGCGCTAAGACTGCCATTTACAGCAGCGCAGGATTATTGTTGATATCCCTGATCCTGCTGATTGCCGCTTTTGTGACCGATCAATTTCAATTGGATTATGTCCACAGCCATTCCAGTTTGACGTTGCCTTTAACATTGAAACTTTCAGCTCTCTGGGCGGGTCAGGAAGGTTCCTTGCTGCTCTGGGCCTTTCTGCAAACGTTATTCTCTGCTCTGATTGCGAAAAAGCTGACCAGAGAGGGTAATCTTGAAACCTGGGCAGTCTTTATCATGAGCCTGATCGCGATCTTTTTCATCGCAATGACTCTGATCTTCTCCAATCCTTTCCTGGTTTCGTCATCAATGCCGCAGGACGGCCTCGGGATGAACCCCTTATTGCGCCATCCGGGGATGATCTACCACCCGCCATTCCTATATCTGGGCTATGTAGCCCTGGCCATCCCATATGCCTATGCTCTGGCCTCATTGATTGTTGGAGATGTTGATCTCTGGACGCAGAAAGCCCGAAACTGGTCCCTGATGGCCTGGTTGTTTCTTGGGGTTGGCCTGCTGCTGGGTATGCGCTGGGCCTATGATGTGTTAGGTTGGGGCGGTTATTGGGGCTGGGACCCGGTTGAGAATGCTGGATTGATGCCCTGGTTGACGGCCACCGCATTGCTGCATGGGTTGGATATGCAGTCTCGGGGCAAGGGCTTTAAGGTCTGGAATGTGGTATCTGCTGTGCTGTCATTTGCGCTGGTGGTGTTTGGGACCTTCACAACCCGCAGCGGGTTGATCCAGTCGGTCCATGCTTTCAGCGAATCGGTGGTGGGGCCATATTTTCTAGCTGCGTTGGGCATTGTCCTGTTAGGCCCGATTATCCTGATGATTGTTAAACACAAGTCCTTTGGGCAGCTGATCTATCCGGAGAAAATTCTATCTACCGAGGGTGCTTATTTCTTTGCTCTGCTGTCTTTGATGCTCATCACGATGTCAATAATGGTTGGGACACTCCTGCCCACACTGACCGGTGGCACCTTTACGGCACCGGCGGAGTGGTTCAACCGGGTAGTTGGTCCCCAATTGGCTGTGTTAGTATTTCTGATGGGTGTAGGCCCTCTGATTGGGAAATTGGTCAGGGGTACAAAGCATAATATCTTGCGGTTGGCACCGCCTGTGATCGGCGCGCTAACAGGCCTGGCATTAGCCTGGTGGGGCGGTTTTCGGATGACGGCGTCGCTGATTGGGCTGACCATCGCTGGATTTTCGGGCGGTGTTGCTCTGGGCGAGATCAGTTTCAATATTGGAAAGCGTATCAAACAGTCAGGATGGAAGACAGCCCTAAGGCACCTGCCATTCCTGGGGCGGCATGGCTATGGCGCTCATCTGATCCACCTGGGGGTGGTTCTGATGGCAGTGGGCGTGATTGGCACCCAGCTTTATCCTTCTGAGCAGCAGGTCACGATGGTCCCTGGCGATTCGGTAAATGTCGGCGGGTACACGCTGCTCTATGAAGACCTTATCCAGGAATCTATAGATGATCATCTGGATACCTGGGCTTTGATTTCGACGTATCGAGGATCGGATTATCTAACTACCCTGGAACCACAGTTGAATTATTATACGAATTATAACCAGACGATGGCGTCACCTGCGATCCATTCCTCGTGGCGGGAGGATCTCTATCTGGTCATGTTCCGATGGGATGGAACGGGACAGATCAGCCTCAGTGCGATGATTAATCCACTCAGTGCGTACCTTTGGATTGGCGGCATGGTGGTGCTTTTGGGCGGGGTGCTGGCCTGGTGGCCTCGTGTTAATAAAGGGGATGAGAAGGCTGACCACCGCCAGAGCCTTGGTGTACAAATTGGGGCTATTCTGGGTTTGGTGGTTGTCATTGCGATCATCATTGCCCTGTGGGGCAACACACTCAATCCTGCTTCAGGATCCGGGCGACCGCTCCCCGGTGAGACCGCTCCAAGCTTTTCAGCCACGGATATCCATGGCGAAGATTTTCGGTTGGCGGATTATCGCGGTGAGATAGTGGTGATCAATTTCTGGGCCACCTGGTGTCCGCAGTGCGAAGATGAAATCCCGGAATTTGAGTCGATCTGGCGGGAGGTGGCAGATGATGGCGTTCAATTTGTAGGGGTGGCAATGGATGACACTGTCAATGCCGTTTCCGCAGTGGCGGGGGAAATGGATGTGACCTTCCCGTTGATTGTTGAGGAGCAGGACGAGATTACTTCCTCTTATGGCGTGACGGGGGTGCCTGAGACATTTGTGATTGATCCGGAAGGCAATGTCGCCTATATCCATATTGGTGTGGTGGATGTTGAAACCTTATTGAGCGAGTTGGCAGAATTAATGAAGGTGGACTGATGTGGAGAAGGGATGGTCATTATATCGCTGCTAGAGGCGTCCCAGACGTTCCTGAACGTCTTTTGCAAGGTTCTGGATGATATCATCCACATATTCCCCAACCGAAAGTTGGGGATTTTTGATCAGCGGGGTCAGGTCCATGGCATAGGTCAACAGTTCAGCATGGTCTGTATGGTGAGATTGATAATAAGTTGCGTTGGCACGCCTGCGACCCATCGTTGCCAGATCATAGCGTTTTCCACCCTCGATTTGTGAGTGGAATGCCAGGAGTAATTCAACCTGAAGTTCAGGGTGACCGGAAACGTCCAGGGCAACTTTCAATTCATCTGCCAGCCAGTCCAGCCCACGCCAGATCTCGCTGCCGTAGACTGTGATACCTTGAGCTTCTTGCCCCAACCGGCGCAAGGCTTCGATCACACTGAGCGCGACAGCGACGTGGGTGTCGTGTTTGTCTGCGAGATTATGGGTGTAGATGATCCTGGGCTGGCAGGTTTGGATGATCGTCATCAAATCCGAAATCACATTATTCCGCTTGGAAGATTTGACTTGTGCGCTGGCGTAGTTTAACTGAAATTGGGCATTGTAGCGGCCGATATCTGCCGCCTGTCTTTGTTCCTTGCAACGTACCTGCCACATATCATCATCCGAATAGTCAGCAAATTCTCCAGTTCGGGGGGCACCGCGACCATCCGTTACCGTGACACCTGTGAAGGATTGGTCTTCATGCTCTAATCCAGCCAGGATACCGTGGATGGCAAGCATTTCCAAATCATCCTGATGCGCGCCAATTCCCAGGTGGGTGGTTTTGCCTAATAGGGCATCATCTTCATTGCCTGAAGGGAAATAGCACTCTGCTAACGAATTTTGTAGTTGGATCATCGGCAGTACCTCCAAAAGAATTTTACCTGTTAAAGAGAAAAACCGGCCGTTTAATCAATCAAACGACCGGCTTGGGGTTATAACAAACTACTCTTTATCTCGGGTCGACTCTGGCAGGATGTGCCCGCGCAGCGCCACGATCAGGTCACGCCGTTTGAGTGCCCGTTTGCGGTCAATCTCAACCGCGCTGGCTTTGTCATCGGCCAGTTTACGCAGGGCTTCGATCCAGGCCGCGCTTTGTACGGGCGTATGATCCACCCGCCAGCGTTCCACTTTGATCGCCAGTTGATCTTCATTGATAAGTTTCTTATGAGACCGGGTCAGGGTGAGTCCCTGGGATTCGAAAGTGAATTCTTCTTCTTCAAATTCCGGCTGGATGGGGCAGGCGTGCATACATGAACCGCATTTGATGCAGTAGTAATCAGCCAGGATCAGCTCACCCTCATCGTTGATGTGCAATGCCCGGGTGGGGCAGACATCCGCACAGGCGGCACAGCCTTCTACACAACGATCCCGGTGCAATTCGACCTTGCCCTGCCAGGCCTGCTGGACCTGAAAAGCGCCGTCACTGGCAACTTCACATTGTCGGCAGCGGATGCAGTCTTCATATCGGATGGCCATGGTGTCGTTCTCATCATCGTAGCTGATGATGTTGGTGGGGCAATTGTCGATAACGAAATCTTTGAGTTTGAAATCGAAAGCTTCTTTATTGAAAGAAGTATGTCCGCGCACTTCAGGAAATGCGCCGTATGCCAACACCGGATTTTCCGGTTCACCGTTGATGGTCATGGTGATGGCATGGACGGGGCAAATCTCCACGCAGATCCCGCACATCACGCAGACATCAGGGTCCACATCTACCGAAGGGGGGGTGACCATCCGGCCGTCAACGATCTCACCATCCATATGGGTGAGGGCGTCCTTGGGACAGGCTGTCGGTCCCATCTGGCAACCAACGCAGCGGTCCAGGTCCCAGGTCATCAGGTAATGCCGGGTGACCATTGGGCGTTCAAGGGTCATTTGGTTTTCAGTTCGGTTTTTTATCGTCTTTCCGCGATGACTCATATTCTCTCCAATTAGATATCGTCAGGAAGTTCCTGCAGTTCAGCAAGACTGAAGACAGGTCCATCCTTACAGATATATTTTGAGCCGATGTTGCAGCGTCCACATTTACCAATGCCACATTTCATCCGTTTTTCGAGCGAAGTGAAGATCGTCTCAGGTGCGAAATCCAATTCCTCAAGGACGGGCAGGGTGTACTTGGTCATAATGGGTGGACCACAAACGATCGCCACGGCGTTATCGGGTGAGGGAGCAACCTCTCTAACCACATCAGGCACATAGCCAACATGGTGCAGCCAGCCTTCTTCGGGGACGTCAATCGCCTGGTGGATTTCGAAATCCACGTTCTGATACCAGCTTTGGATGTCGTGCTTGTACATGCAAAGCCCGGAAGAACGCGCCCCATAGATGACAACCAGTTGATCGTAGTCAGGCCGGTTTTGGGGGTGTTGAACGTGTTTGGTCAGGGCATAAAGGGTGGAGAAGGCACAGCCTCCACCGATGATTACCAGTTTCTTGCCTTTCCAGTCTTCCAGGGGGAAGCCGTTACCGAGTGGCCCGCGCATCCCGATGGCATCCCCGGCTTTGAGCGTGTGGATGTATTCGGTAAATGAGCCGACCTTTTGGACGGTGAAGCGAACAAATTCACCTTCCCAGGCAGCTGAGGCGATCCCGAAGGGGGCTTCTCCTTTGCCAAAGATGGAAAGTTGGCAAAATTGACCGGGATTGTAGGCTTTGAAGAAAGCCTCGCTATCCGCTTGCTTGTCAAAACTCAGTTCAAAAGTTTTCAAAGAGCGGTCAGTTGATTCATAATAAGCCCGCAGGATATGCATTGGGATGGGGTCATAGGGGTTGTGATGGTGGTGGTGTTCAGGCATTGGCAGGCTCCATTTCCAGGGCATTTGCGGCACGCAGCATAGCCCGGATATCCAGGCCGACAGGGCAGTAACGAACACAACGCCCACAGCCGGTGCAGCCGATTTCGTTGACATGATCCAGCCAATAGCTGTATTTGTGCATCAGGCGCTGACGAGTCCTTTCCTTGCGGGAAGGACGGGGGTTATGGCCGGAGGCTTCCAGGGAATAGGTCCTGAACATACAGGTGTCCCAGTTGCGGACCCGTTCGCTGCGCTGGACTTCATCGACGATATCGAAGCAGAAGCAGGTGGGGCAGAGGAAGGTGCAGACGCCGCAGCCGAGACAGGATTCGGAGATCTCAGCCCAAAACTCACTATCAAAATTGTCATCCAGTTTTTGTTTTAGCCCTTCGGTTTCAAAGGCCGGTGCCATTTTGGCGACAGCACTTTTTTGAACCTTCTGGACGAGATTCTGCTGTTCCTTGGTTGCTTTTGGAAGATCGGCGAACAATTTCTCGGCCTCTTCGGAGAAGACTTCCACGAAATATGCGTCTTCCAACTCCGTCATCAGGGCATCCAAGCCTTTGGCATTGAATGGGCCGCCGCCAACGGTTGTGCAGAAGCAGGTTTGCGGGGGTTCAGCGCAGCCCAGCCCGATCAGCAGGGTTCCCCTGCGTCGGTTGGACCAGTAGGGATCGTTGTCTTCGTCTGTATCAAAGACAGTGTCAAGAAGAGCTGCTGCCTGGGCATCACAGGGGTGAATACCGAAAAGGATCCGCTGTTTCGGGTTAAATTCAACATCTTCCAACCTGTTCAGCCGCGAATTATATCTGAGCAAAACTTCGGTTTGGGGTAGGAAGAGAGATTTGGGTGGGTAGCGGGTATTATGCGGCTCATCCAACGCCAGGTCGCTTGACCCTAATGGCAGGAAGGCTGAGAATTGCTTCGCCTTTTGCGGTGCATAGACTTCATAGTCCGCTGACCATGCTTTGAGGACTTTTTCAAGCTGTTTTTTCTCAATAATGTAGTTCATCTGTTCATCCCTCAAACCACGAAGCGTTTCTTGTCGTCCAGGTTGAACGAAGCAAAAGGCGGTTGGGTTTCACACTCCATACCGGCGACAAATTCAAAGTTGTCGTACATATCTTTATTCAATTTGTCCGTCAGATAGGTCATTTTGATATCCATCGGGCAGGCCCGTTCACAAGCGCCGCAGCTGGTACAGCGGCCTGTCTGGTGGAATGCCCGAATGAGATGCCAGGCCTGCGTACCGGCTGGGGAGATATCACTCTCCGTCCAGCGCGGCGTGGCATTATCGACAAAGCATTCCGTGCAGTAACACATCGGGCAAGCTTCCCGGCAGGCATAACAGCGGATGCAGCGTTCTGATTCTTCCTTGAACCAGGCATACCGCTCTTCCTTACTCAGGGCTTCAAACCCTTCAACAGTTTCCCGGATGGCCTCCGGGTCGCCTTCGGGAAGCGGTTCACCGATGACTACGTCAGCGCTGACCGGGTTGGGATGGACGCAACGCAGGCAGGAGTCATGCAGCAGCTCATGGCGTTTGAATGTATGGGTTTTGCCCTGGGCAACCAGGATGACCTCATCACCATCTTCGTTGAATTCGGAGATTTCTTCGCCAACTTCGGCAATGATCTTTTTAATATCGATTATGCCCTGGCAGGGAACGCCAATCAGGAAGAGGTTTTCCCGTGGGTGTTGATGTTCGACAATAAGAGCGTTCACAGAGCGGTTTTCACAGCCCCGGACAACAATGCCAATCCGGGTTTCAGGGGGATAACGAGTGAGATAATTGGCAAGGTTGTTCTGGCAAAGCCCGTTATATTCCAGATCAGCCAGATCATCGACTTTTCGGAAAAACGCTGGTTGGGGCCGGAGGGGCGATTCCTCTTTTTTAAAACCGATCACCACATCCACAAGGCCTTCATCCAAAAGTCTTTTGATTTCTGTGGTGATTTTCTCTTTGATCTCAGGCATGTTCACCTCGGATGGCTTGCGGGGTCCGGGTCGCAAGGTTTTGGGTTGGGCCAAGTTCAGCAATAGCGGCTTCAAAAGCGGTCAGTTCTTTTTGGATGCGGCCCAGGTCTTGCAGGTCCAGCCAGACGAAACGAATCCGTTCTTTCTCATAACCAACATAGTCCAGCAGATTGGCAAATTCATCCTGCTGACGCATTGCGCTCAAATTACCCTCTTTGAAGTGGCATTTTTCTGGCAGACAGCCGCTGATCATCACGCCATCAGCGCCGCCCTGAATGGCATTCAGTACATGAAGGGTGTTAATTCTTCCCGTGCAGGGGACTTTGACCAGATGCATGGATTTCGGCAGATCATTTTCAACCCACTGCTGGTCCGGCTCTGAATAGAGGCACCATTGGCATTGGAACAGTACGATTTTGGGTTTGGCTTCCATCAGTTCCTTACCTCCTGGTGCTGCATCCAGCTCCACAAGTCGTCCAGGATTTCATTGTCGGTATTTTCTTCGGGAACGCCTATAGACGTGGACCGGCAGATTGCGGAACAAATCCCGCACCCCATGCAAAGCCCGGGGTCCACCTCGGCGACCTGGATCATCCCCCGGAAGGGAACTTTCTTTTCAACAAGGGAAATGGCCTGATAAGGGCAGCCTTCAGTGCACAGCCCGCAGCCGACACAGGTCTGTTGATCGACCCTGGCGGTTTTGATGGGGGTCACGCGGCCTTCTTCAACCGCAATCTTCTTGACCGCGGTGATGACACCGGAGATGTGAATCTCCTGGGGACAGGCAGTATAGCAGAGGTCGCAGGCCGAACATAACCAGGTCGTTGGATTATCAAAGGCTTCCTGCTTCAGGTCCAGCATGGCCAACCTGAGTAGGCGGCGAGGATTATATTTCAATTCGCCCTTTTGCTGGATCATACATTTACTCACACAGGTCCCACAGGCATAGCATCGCTCCAGGAATTCTCCACCTGGCAGAGCCTTCACCTGGTCGGCAAATGTCTGAACGCCAGTGTCGTGGTTCATTTGGCCTCCAGTTGACTGGTGATGGCCTGGACGAGTTTGTCGGAGTAGACCATGGCTTCTTCCACACCGGGAACACCGGGGAAGTTTTTAAGGCGTTTGGACATCTCGGGTTTCAGCCTTTCGATCTCTTCATGCAGATCGTCCGGAGAAATATTATCCAAAACATCCTGCATTTCATTCAGCACACGGGCGTATTTATCACCTTCCGCGGCGCTGATCCATTCGATCCGGAAACGGCCTTCGGTCATATCCATGCGGTCAAAGACCTTCTTCAAACGAGAGGCTCGTTTGGCACCCACTAACTGGCCGGTGATGTAGTGGCAGTCCTGGGGATGGCAGCCGGAATAGAGCACACCGCCCGCACCCAGGCGGAAGGCTTCGTAGATAAAGTCACTGTCCATCCGGGCAGAGCACATGACTTTCATGCCGCGTTCGTTGGCCGTGTATTCAAAGTGGCTGGTTCCGGCGAGATCTGCACCACCGTAGGAGCACCAATGGCAGCGGAACGCGAGGATCTTCTCTTCCGGTTTATCGGCGAGGAGTGCTCGCATCTGTGACAGGATTTGGGCATCAGTATAGTGTAATTGGGTAATGGCATCTTCCGGACATTCTGCCACACACCCACCGCAGCCGTGGCATTTGGCGGTGATGATCTCGGCAGCTTTGTCACCTTCGATCTTGACCGCGCCATAGGGGCAGGCTTTAACACAGAGGCCGCAGGCCCGACCTTTGGTGGTGGCGGAGCAGCGATCCGGCCAGACGACAGCCACAGTTGGCTCGATCTCCCATTCTTCCGAATGGAGGATCCGGCTGGCACGGGCAGCCGCTGCGGAACCCTGCGCGACGCTGCTGGGGATGTCTTTAGGCCCCTGGCAGGCACCTGCGAAGAAAATACCGTCGGTGGGGCTGTCCATGGGACGCAGCTTGGGATGGTATTCCATGAACCATCCACCCGGGCTTTGGGCCACATTGAGTACTGAACTCATATGGTTTTGGTCAGGTTGGGGAATGGCCGCCTGGCTGAGCATCACCATATCATATTCTTTTTCGGTCACCAAACCCAGACCGACATCTTCAGCATGAACGACGAGGTTGTGGGTCTCGGGGTCTTCAGTAATTAGGCTGGGCCGACCCTGACTGAAATGGATACCCATTTCACGCGCCCGGTTGTAAAATTCTTCATAGCCCTTGGAAGGTGTGCGGATGTCAATGTAATAGATTGTGATATCCACGTCCGGGTTCATCTGCTTGAGCAGCACCGCATTCTTGATCGAATACATACAGCAGAAATTGGAACAGGAGGGGTTATACCGTTTATCCCGAGAACCGACACAGTTGATAAAGGCCAGTGTCTTGGGGGTTTCATTATCGCTGGGGCGGATCAGGTCACCATTGGTTGGGCCAGCGGAGTTGTTGAGTCGTTCCATTTCCATGGCGGTGATCACATTGGGATAGCGGGCATACCCATATTCATCCATCACACTGGGATCAAAATGACTAAAACCGGTCGCGACGATAATAGCGCCAATATCTTCTTCAACCAGTTTATCTTCCTGGCTAAAGTCAATGGCTTCCAGCGCACCGCAGGCATCCACGCATTTATAACAATGGATGCAGTTCTCCATATCAATGGAATAGATCAAGGGTACTGATTGGCTCATGGGTACATAAGCAGCCTTACGAGGAGCCAAATTCATATCAAAATAGTTGGGGACTTCCACCGGGCAGGCAAGCGTACAGGCACCACAGCCATTGCAGCGGTCTGCACGGACATACTTTGCTTTTTCCCGCAGGGTAACTTTGAAGTTTCCGACAAATCCTTCGACCTTTTCGACCTCGGTGAAGGCTCTCACATCAATCTTGGGCTGACGCGCCGCGTCAACCATTTTAGGTGCGAGTATTCATATACTACAGTCCATGGTGGGGAAGGTCTTGTTGAGCTGGGCCATGACTCCACCGATCGTCGGTTCCTTTTCTACGAGTACGGTTTCGATCCCCTGTTCGGCCAGGTCCAAAGAGGCGCTGATTCCGGCAACGCCGCCGCCAATGACCATTGCCTTCTGAGTTACCGGCACATTGATCATGTCCAGTTCGGTCAGGAAGCGGACTTTGGCAACAGCCGAGGCGGTCAGATCTTTGGCCTTTGCCAGCGCGCCTTCGCGGTCATGCCCGTGCGCCCAGGTGCACTGTTCACGGATATTGGCCATTTCCATCAGGAAAGGGTTCATTCCGGCTTCAGCAACCGCAGCCCGGAAGGTGGGTTCGTGCATCCTGACGGAGCAGGCAGAAACCACCACCCGGTTGAGGTTATATTTTTTAATATCTTCTTTGATCAAGCGTTGGCCCGAATCGGCACAGGCATAGAGCGTATCCGTTGCCCGGACGACATCCGGCAGTCCTTCTGCAAACTCGACGACGTCCTTGGGCGGGATAACCCCGGCGATATTACTGCCGCAATGGCAGACATAAACACCTATCCGGAGCTCTTCTTCGTTGGGTGTTTCGATGGGTTTCTCGCTCATCGGGGATCCTTCGCTTTGGATGGAAAGTCGAGGCTATCCTTGATCAGGTTTCGCCGGGTTCGCTGAGCACGCTGATCAGGTGTGGTGTATTCCAGGGCATTCTTGGGACAGATCTTCACACACTGCGGGCCATCTTCGACGTCCTCGCACTGGTTGCAGATCTCGGCTAGTTTTGTCTCGTGGTTGATTGAAATCGCACCAAAATCACAGGCCTCAATGCACCAGGCGCAGCCATCACATCTCTGGGGATCAATCCGGATGATGCCGGATTCAGGATCCTGAGTGAGGGCATCGCGGGTGCAGGCCATAACGCAGGGCGCGTTTTCGCATGTGCGGCAGGCCACAGCCGTGATCAGGACTTCATCAACCCGTACTGTACGGATTCGGCTACGGTATGAATTGAATTCGCCTGTCTTTGTATACGAGCAGACATATTCACAAAGCTGACAGCCAATACATAATTCAGGATCGCAAACGATGTACTTGAATTTCGATGTGGATGCTACCATTATTGTTCTCTCCTTAAACGCCAATTTCTTCAGCGATATCATCCATACCAAGGTCCAGCAGGACTTTCTTGGGGATCATTCCCTCGGGTGTCCAACCCTTGGCCTTGTAATAAATCTTCTTCAGGTATTGGAGTTCTTCATCTGTCACGATATGACCAGCTGAAGGACCAATGGTCATCGGATCATGTTTCCAGCGATAGGGCAGATCGTCGTCCGTTTCCTTCCAGCCTTCGCGAATATTGAAGGCTTTCTTGATGGTATGCGCCCTCACGCCGATCTGGTCAACATCGTCATAGTCAAAGTTCCAGCCTGTGGTGGCATTGATCAATTTGGCGATCGCCGGCCACGCGCCTGCCCGGTCAGCTTTACCGGTGAAGCAGCGGCGGATGAATTTGCACATTGGGAGGGTATCGTAGACGGCAGCGTATTCCTCAGACCGTGAGGCGACTTCGCCGCGGGTTCCATCGACCGTGAACCGGTTGGTTTGTCCCTTGATATCAGGGTCATAGGCGGCGGAACGGTTGTGACATCCACCCCGGGTGCCGACAGCCAGGCCGACGGCAAAGGTCTTCAGCGCACGAGCGTCATAACCGGGCAGCTCCAAGCCTTTGATGTTCATTGCCCATTTGTAGGTCTCGGCGTTGCGTTCTTTATCGAAGTGTTCGGCAGCCCGTTTGGTGCCTTCAGCCAGGATATCGCCGATCCCTTCGCGTTTCTCGATCATCTCTGCCAGGGTCACTGCTGCCGGACCATTGCCGAAGTTGAGTTCCAGCCCTTCGGGTGCAATTTCGCAGATGAAATCTTCTTTCTTGAGGACACCGCGTTCATAGCATTCCATGGTGTATGAGATCGTGACACCCATGGACATGGCATCCATGCCAGCCCGGTCTGCAATATCCACCAGCCGGATGGCGGCTGTCATATCATTGATGCCGCAGTTGGAGCTGACTGCCTGAAGGCATTCGTATTCAATGCCCGTCATAGCGCCCGCAAAGGGACCTTTCTTGACCATGGACATCTGTTCACAGGCGATTGGACACTGGGTACAGGCTATAACCTTGACTTTGTGGTGTTCATCCAGGTATTCACCGCTGACCAGTTCAGCAAACTCGAATACGCCCTCCTGGTAATTTCGGGTGGGCAGCAGGCCAAGTTTGTTCATATTGAGCATGTTGGTGGAGGTGCCGTAAATGCGGTATTTTTCAGTGTCTTTTCCCTGGGCTGATTCGGTGATATCAAAAGACATGGATAGTAAGGTCTCGGGGTCAGCCACGGTAACACCATTTGTGCCGCGGAAGGAGACTGCCTTAAGCTTCTTGCTGCCCCAGACTGCGCCATGACCTGTGCGGCCCGCCTGACGGCCGTCATTAGTGACATTCCCAAAACGGACGATATTTTCACCAGCTGGTCCAATGGTGGCTGAGCGGACCTGGTCATCACCGAATTTTTCCCGGATGGCCTCTTCGGTTTCGTACGTACCCAACCCCAGAAGGTGGTCTGCCGGGAGGAATTCGACCCGGTCGTCATCGATGAAGACATGAACCCATTTATCACTGGAATTATGGATTACGACCCCATCCCACTGGGCTCGTTTCATCGCGATGCACAACCACGAACCGGAAAGGCTGTCGCCAATGAAGCCTGTGAGTGGGGATTTGGAGGCCAGGCCGTACTTACCTCCAACAGGAACGGGTGTGCCGGCGAAAATCCCATTGGCAAAGCATACCGGGTTGCCTGGATCGTAGGCATCACATCCGACTTCGATGTTTTCCCAACAAAGCCGGGTTGCCATGGCAACACCACCAATATAGAGTTTGTACCAATCTTCTGGTTTTTCTTCGACCCAATGTGTTCGTTCTTTCAGGTCAATGTGCAGAATCTTACCGCTGTAACCGTACATTCGAGTTCTCTCCTAGTGACGATTCATAAACTGAACTATGGTTGCTTGTTTTATTTTCCCAGTTATTTTCTGAAGGGTTAATTTTTCACCTAACCTTAATACTAATAAAGAATTGCCGTATTATATTTATACACACGGAAAATTAACCTTAATAGTGAGGGATGTAATCATCCACTCGGTACAATATCAACTTTTATTACTTTTCTTTGATTTTTCGAGCCGGGACAATTTTACCACAGGCAAAGGGTTCTAATGGGCGGATAATCGAGAGAAGGTAACGTCCTCCAGACGATACCAGCCCGAACCCGGGAAGATTTGGGCTGTCTGAGTCTGATAATCCGGGTGCTGGGTGAAGATTTTCTGTGGTTCGCCAAAATAAGTCACCCGACCTTCATTAAATATGAGAACCGAATCGGCCAGCAGTGCCGCAAATTCTACGTCATGGGTCACGACGAGGATGGCCTTTTTTTGTTTTTTCCAGATCTGTAAAAGCTGAACAAGACTTTGTTTATTCCCATAATCCAGGCCGCGGGTTGGCTCATCCAAAAGGATGATAGGGGGATCATAAATGGTGATGGCTGCCAGGGCGACTCGTTGTCTTTCACCTACGGAAAGATCACGGGGATATGCGGATGCCAGTCCATCCAGGCCCAGTTCTTTAAGGTGATGCAGCATTTCCTCGGAGGACATTTCAAGGTTGTGGTTTGTGAGTGTGACTACCAACTCATCCAATACCGTTTCGGAGAAAAGAAGGTCGTTAGGGGTTTGAGGTAAATAACCAATCTGATTGATGATGGTGTTGAGAGAATGATTTTCAATACTCTTATGCATCACCAATCTCGCGCCCTGGGACGGCACCAGGCCAAGAACGGCTCGGAGGAGGGTGGTTTTACCGGCGCCGTTGGGTCCCATCATGGCCAGAATCTCGCCTTGATGGATGGTGAGTGTGATTTTATCGAGAATTTGTTGGCCGCTGAGTTTTACGGAAAGGTCGGAAATCTGCAACGCCGGTGGTGGGGCATAAGTTTCCACTGAGACAGTCTCTTTGACAGGCTGTATGGTCAGATTCTTTGGGAATTCTTCAGGGTGTGTGGGCAGGGGAGATAGGCTCAGCGCTTTACTGACTTCGATAAGCGGAGGGACCAGAAGCATCTGGGGGAGAATATCCTCCGGTGTACCAACGCGCGCTGAGCCATCTCCGGGCAGGTAAATCATCTGATCCGCATAGGGTAAAACCCTTTCAAGACGATGCTCTGAGATCAGGATGGTCAGATCCAAGCGGGATCGAAGATCGAGAATATAGCGCAGAATTTCATCCGCACCCTGTGGATCTAACTGCGATGTGGGTTCATCCAAAATGAGCAGTCGAGGCTGGGTCACCAAAGCGCTGGCTAACGAGATCCTTTGCTTCTCTCCACCAGATAGGGTTGAGATTCGTCTGCTTTGCAGACCATCTATGCCCAGGAATAGACAGGCCGTATCAACTCTGGATTGCATTTCATCACGGTTAAGACCGGCATGTTCCAGAGCAAAGGCGATCTCATCATCAACCCGGTCATAGATGAATTGCGTTTCAGGTTCCTGAAAGACAGTGCTGACCCATTGGGCCATCTGCTCCGGTCCCAGGTTAATGGGGTCCTTGCCAAGGACATTGATTTTTCCACTGATCTCGCCACCCGTGAAATGGGGAACCAGCCCGTTCAAACTGCGCAGTAAGGTCGATTTTCCGCTGCCCGATGCACCCGTTACAAGGGTCAGACTTCCTGAAGGAATCTGAAGGGACACATCTTTGAGGATGTGTTTTCCCGATTGGGGATATTTGAAGTAGAAATGGTTAATGGCGATCATGGCTTAAGTTGAATAGGAGGGGCGCTCCGGGAACCAGACCCAGCAGCAAGGCGGTTAGCGGAAGGGATGGGAATTTCAAAGTTGGGTAAGGGTCATAGGTCAGGAAGGCTGTCTTTTGGCTGATAATGAGGCTGACCATCAACAGCGATATGAGAAGAAACAGCAGGGCGGCGGCAATGTCAGCGGTTGTCCATCGGTCCTTGTGGAGGTGGACAATTTTGACTTTCCTGGAAAGCGCGATGAAAAGAAGGGCTATCCCCAGAAAAGCAATCAGATAAAGTGACCAACTGGTCCAGCTGGGATAACTAAATAGCGACAGAATCCAGCCTGAAAAGACCAGGAAAGTGGACAGGATCAACAAAACCAGTCCTTTGGGTGATTTCTGATCCTCTGTATGGGTCTGAAATCCTCTGGCGGTCATTGATTCGGATAACTGGACAGCGTTTTCCAGGCTGGTGACCATCAGCGGGATCAGAATCGGCAGCCAGTCGGATAGTTTTTTCATTGGATTGCCGCGGATCATTTGCGCTTCCTTGATCTGAGCCGTGCGTTCCTGAATGGAGGGAAAGAAGGTTAACGAAATGGTCGTAATGAGGGTCAGGGGATAGAAAGCAGTTGGGATCAGGCGGGTAAGCTGTTCAACGGAAAGCGCTTTATTGAGGATGGCGAAGGTGAGATAGAGAGAACTGATGACCAGCCCATTGATCGTGCCATAAACAAGGCTTTCAAGCGTGAACGGCCCACCGATCAGAAACCAACTTTGCGGGAGCGTGAATAATTCCGAATTACCTGAATGGGTGAAGATGAAATTGATGAGCGATGAAAGGAAGATCATCGTCCCAATGAAACTCAAATTTTGACCGAGCCAGCGTTTACGGCTGCCAGGTTCCGTCATCCGCGTTCCCAGGGTGAGAAGCAAGATTAGGATCAGGCTCAAAAGGAGAGGGTTGCGGGTGGAAAGCAGGATGGCAAGGCTGGCCAACAGCCAGGAAGCCCAGGTTAAAGCGTTGGTCATTGTTGCCCACCTTTCGGATTGACGTGGAATGAGAAACGCTGGTTGAAACGGGTGAAAATTCTGAGAACCGGCCGCGTTAAGAAGGTAACGATCAGGATGTTCCCGATTGAGCGGGTGACATCCCAAACGACGGAGGTTGCCAGATAGTAGGTGGCATAGCGGCCGATATTCTCAGCCAGGGTTGCGCCCTGGAACCAGGTTTGGCCCGGCGCTGCACCCAGGAAGGGCCAGAACCAGAGGTTCATGATCGCTCCATAGAGCATGCCCCAGAAAGCGCTGAAAAACGCCAGGATGATGACCTCGCTGGGCTTGCCGGGAATCCGCCATCGCTTGAGGAGTGGTTTTAACAGGCCTGCACTTTGACCGACCCACCCGGCTGTGATCATTTGGCCGGGCAGCCAGGGACCAACGCCCCCAGTGATCAGGCCGGAAACCAACATGGTCATTGCCCCCATCAGGAAACCCAGCCGACCACCGAAAAAGTAGCCGGTCATAATGATTAGAAAGAACACCGGGCTGAATCCCGCGGGGCCGGGGATGGCCGTTTCCAGGAACCGCAGACCAGCATTGAGGGCGATCAGGATTCCCAGGAAGGCGATTAGTTTGGTATTTAATACAGTGGCTTGGGCTTCAAAGAGGATAATCAGGACGCAGAGGATGATGATCAGACTGACCATCACCGGAAATGACGTACTGGAAAAGCTGGCATCCCTGGCTTGCGGCACCACAAAGGGTGCCAGCAAGCTCAGAAATCCCAGAAGGAACACAAAGCTATTAACGATCAGGCTTTGAATTTTTGATTTCACTTCTTATTCTTCTTAGATAGACTGATTACCACGATAATGATTACCACGGCCAGAACACCCAGGATGATTATTGGAACAATCGAGAGGGGTTCGTCTTCAATGGTGGTTTCAGGAGGTGTTTCAACCTGACTGGACGCGGTCGCCACGACTTCAGCGGTTGTTTCTTCAGTGGCTTCTATAACAGGCTCGACCGGCACTTCGGTAGGTTCGGCGGGTTCCACGCTGGCATCATAGCCATTATACAGATCGCTGTAACCGAGATAGGGTTCGAGGTTGTAATCCTTCAGGAGTTTACCGGTCTCACAGATGGTGCTCAACACGGGCACGGTTTGCGGCGGCAGGGAGGGGAAAACCTCCCAACTGGTGAAATACCAGGCTTCAACCGTGCCAGGATGGACAATGGAATCGCTGGCGCCGGTGTTCTGGAAGGCCCATTCCCGGCCGTTCCAGGTCCAGTAGGACCAGTAATTGGTTTCACCTTCGGCATTGGCGACGTCGTTAATGCTGTTGATGAAACCTTCCTGAATATCATATTCAAACCCGGATTCTTCCAGTAATGTCATCCCGCTGATGGAATCATCTGAGAATTCAACACAGGCTGTTTGGGCTTCACCTTCACCGGGGTCAATAATGAGGGCGGCGGTGTTTGTATCATCTGCTTCATTCAAATGATAAATGAAGTCGTCACCAAAGAGTGCCTGCATAGCAGAGGCTGTTGCCATGATGCTGTCATCTGAGTTTACCCAGGTGTATACGAATGACCCATTGGCTTTTTGATAAGACATCAAGCTGGTCAGGGGGTCACCCGCTGCGGCAGTGCGCCAATCCGCAGCAGACTCGCCGAGGGCATTAAGAGCCATGATGACATAAGCTGTAGTGCTGGAATCGCCCCAGCCGCCGTCCTCCAACTGCATGTCATGCAGATAGCCCACAGCGGATTCGATGATGGGATCTTTGGGTAAAACGCCTGCAGCCAGCAGAGCCTGGATGGCCAGTGAAGTGCTGTCGGGCCACGAACCGAAACCGGAGGCATACTCCCAACCGCCATCCTCCTGCTGGAGGGAGACGAGGGTTGCTATGGCCCCAGCGGGGGTTTCACCACCGACAGCAGACAATCCCAGAATGGGCAGAGCCTGGTACCAGGTGTTGCCCGGATCGCCAAAAGACTGAGTTGTTTCATCGTATTCCGCCATCAGCAGTTCGGGGAGGTTCAGCCCGTTGAAATCTTCGGGATCCTGACCAAGGGTGATCACACCCAGAATAGCTTTGCCAATGGCATCAGGGCTGGAGGCAACATATGACTCGAGGTTTGCATTCAAGTACACCAATGGAGAGTTGGTTTCAATTTGCAGTGTGTCAGCCTGCCATCCAGCGGATTCAATCGCCAAGATGACATCCAGCGTCTGTCCAACACGCTCCCAGCCGCCATCGCTGCCCTCGGAAGCAAACAGGTAATCGAAGGCATTGCTGGCCTGAGCCAGGTCACCTAATTGATAGAGCGGCTTGCCGGAGAGTCCCAGAAGGGCGTCAGTTGTGGAATAGGTATTGGCGTAATCGCCACCGATCATGCCATTCTCTTGCTGTAAGGCGAGGACTGCTGAATAGGGATTGCCGCCTTCGACCTGCCAATTACTGCTCATAGGCACATCGCCCAGGGCGCTGATCGTCTGGAGCATGGCGCTTGTAATGCTAGCATTGGTGGTTGTGTCCCACTCGGTGAGCCAGCCGCCATCATGCGCCTGATTGTCCCACATGAATGTTATGGCAGATTCCCAAACATCTGACTCCATATCATAAGAGTCTGTGGCGGCCATAGCCAGCATGGCAAGAGGGGTTGTGTCGAGGTAGCTGCCATAGCCATCATTCCAGCGGCCCTCTTCATCCTGGGCTTCTGCCAACCAGGTAGCGGCTTCCTGCGGTATAGCAAAATTGTTGGCGGCCAGACCTAATAGTGCCCAAATCTGATCAGTCACATTGTCAGATGATGCAGAGCCATAAACGCCGGCAGTGGGATCGTACTGTTCGTTGACGAGATAGATTAAATTGCTTGCCTGCTCCCCAAATTGCTGGGGATTGGCATTTGCGGCTGCGATGGCTGTGAGCAGCTGACCGGCACGGGCGATGTTGAAACCAGGATTTTCCGTCTCCTCCTGATTGACCCACTTGATGCCTTCAGCAGCCAGGTAATCAATGGGGTGCAGACCATCGGAACTGACCAAGCGATCCTGAGACAGGTTATTGGCAGACATGGCGAGGACTGCACGCAAGGTCACAGCAACACTTGAGGATTCATCCGTCCACCTCAGTCCGCCATCCGGGTTCATTTGGGAGGTCAGATAGTCAAATGCGGAATCAATGACCTGTTCAGCAGAACTTTGAGCTGGGGTGAAGAGAACGGGTGCAGCTACCGCAGAATAGGTTGGGCCTGATAGCAGGCCAATGATCAAAACGATAGTAAAAACAAAAGACTGTAAAGGGGACTTCATTAACCAACTCCTTATAAATTAAAAACGACCTTACGGGAAAAGGTCGTTAAACCAATTCCGCCCAGACGGGCGGAAAGGGAAGTCGGCTGAGTTTGCCTGAGCCGATACCCAACTTTCCTTTCCACGAAGTTTTTGGGTCATAAAGGGCGGGTTATCGGACTTCACCAAAGCGGTGTTACCGTTGCGGGACAGTGCTGGACTTACACCAGCTTCCCCCCTTGTGCACCTTGCATCCGGGCAAGAAGTGCACCCTTTATGGCTTTTTCGATTGTGATTTCATTCTAAATGGGGGAGGGTGTTTTGTCAATGAAAAAGGCAGTCTGACTTATCAAACTGCCTTTTTCTGCTGATTAAATTTATTTGATGTTTTTACTGGACGGATATGGAAACCAGGTCTTTAACGTTCAGTTTGCCGGACATATCGGGCATCACGGTTCGCAGGCTGCCCTCATCGAAGCCGACAATACAATTGGCGCAGGCCATAATTTCTTCCAGGGTTGCGCTGGCTTCATACCCATCGGAGGCTGTAAAGGTCACTTCGGCACCGGAATCAGCGCCTGCATCAACGAGTAATGCGGAAAGCAGGACGCCGTCGTATGTCGTTGTGACTCCGTCTTTGCCAGTATAGTCAACAGAGGCTGTCTCAAGTGCTTCGAGATCGCTTTGGGTGTAGGATTTTTCATTCACCGTCAGGAGGGCGACTTCTTCGGTGGACTGGGGGGTGCAGGCTGTGACCAATGCGATCAAAACGAGCAGGGTTGCTATAATGGTTGTCTTTTTCATGGTGATTCCTTTCACGGGTTATTTGTTAATGATTTAGGGGTTGACGTCAATTTCGATGATCTGGAACACCCAGCGGTTCGCGGGGGTGGTGGGGAAGACCAGACGGATGGGGCCGGCATCCGGATCAATTTCGGTGATCCATTCGTCGTCCTGTTTCATGGCAACGATGGCATTGACTGCTTCGTCTTTTGAAATTTCTATGGCATAGCCATCGGCGGCGATTGCCGTGAGAGTGCTGTAATCCGCAGGCGCACCGGCTTCTTCGAGCAGGGTAGCCAGGTCAATGCCGCTGAAGGATCTGACTTCATCCTCACCACGGGATTTCTCCATCAGGACATCGTCCAGATCCACAAAATCCATGGCTACCAGGTCGGCATAGGAGAGGGTCAAGGGATTGCTGACCTCTCCACCAATTTTGAGAGTCCATTCGACATTCGGTACATTGCTGCATCCGGAAAGCAGGATGGGGATGATGATCAGCAGGATCCAATTGAATTTCTTGATACTTTTTAACATATTTCCTCCTCCTTATTTTTGGATTAATGTAACAGGAATGAGCATATCAGCGGCGGTGAGGGTACCGTGATTACCGCCGTCTGCGGTCGTATGCATGCCATGATCGGCCAGGATGACGATCAGGGTGCCTTCGGGCAGTTCTGCGACGATTTGGGCGATATATTGATCAACTCTGATCAGGGCAGTTTCGTATTCCGTTGAGTTTTCGCCGTATTCGTGGCCCATATCGTCAATTTCATGAAAGTGGATATAGAGCAGGTCTGGCAGTTCGTTCTGAGTGACATCCATGGCGTTCATAAAGACGTTGTCATCTGAAAAGCCATTATTATCTCGATCCCCACTCAGAATTATTTCGGCATTGCGGAGATTGAAGGGCAAGCTGGCACCTTCCACGGCAATCACACTGCCATCGTTTTTCGTAATGATATCAATCAAAGTGGTCAGTTCGGTTGAACGGTATCCATAGCCATAAACGCCATTATGGGCTGGAATGGTGCCCGTAAATAATGCCGCAGAGGCTGATGTAGTGATTGGGGGGTACACACTGATACCGCAATTGATCTTGGCCTGGCTGGCGAAGAAGGGTAACTCCCTGGAAGCGACCATGGATTGAAGCTTGTCGTATTGAGTGCCGTCCGTGAGGATGATGACGGCTCTTTGGGCTGATGACGTGAGTTGAGGTTGGCCTTCGGCATCCGGCAGGGCTGGGAGGCCAAGGGCTTGCAGAATGGTCGGGCTGATATCCAGGATGGACATTTCAATCTCAGCCAACCGCTCCGAGCGAGTCACCTCTATAGAAATGGGCTGGTAAGCGGCATCGCCGACGACCAGTTCACCTTCTGGTGAGAGGGTGGTGGCTTCTGCGATCTCATCCCAGGTGAAGGTCATCGGGTCGCTGCTTTCACTGGTCACGACAATCTGATCAATCAGTGAGTAGCTATTGGCATAGAAAAACTGGCCCAGGGGAACGGCCTTAATTTCCTCGTCCGAGTGATCGATATAGAACTCGACATTTTCACGGGTGATTGAGCCAACGGTATTGTCCCCTTCGGTCAGGTTGATGGCCCAATTGGTTTGGCAGGCTGTTAGAGTGACCAGAAGAAGTATGAGCAGGGGGAGACTTATTTTCTTTCGTGTAGGCATAATTTAATTCGATTCTATTGAGGTGATGTCAACCAGCCAAGCGCTTCTGCCGCGATCTGGCAGAACGAGAGTGACCGAGTCATGATCCATAGCTAGGGCAGCCCCGACAATTTCATCAGCCGAGAGTACGATTTTGTCTCCGCTGCTGTCGGTGATGGTGATCGATTTGGGGTTGGGATTCTCCAGCAGGGGAGCCAGCAGCACGCCTTCAATCCAGTTCGCGGTTGTGGCATGGCTCCGGTTGCCTTCGTCATCGGCCAGCATGACGTCAGCGTCCTCGACGACCAGATGGATGGTTTCACCGATCAACAGGCGACCAATTGAGGTTTCGGCTCCATCAATTATGAGGGGAGTGTCCACACCCACGACAATAATCCGAGTGATCCCTTTTAGCCAGCTCGAGGCATGGAGTGTTTCAGAGGCAAATCGAACGCCATCCACATAGGGGACCAGCATGGCGGTTTCATCGATGTAATCGGATTCGATGGTCGTTAACCCGCCGTCATTAGTGATGAAGGTGATCGACTCGTATTCTTCAACACCGTTCTGGACCAGAAAATCCTTCACAGTAAGGTGGGTACCAACGTTTTCCTGATCCGGCAGGATCTCATTAATCCTGATGAAAGAGGGGTCCGGGACATCACCGGTCAGGTCAATCACCGCATAGAACTGGATACCAGCCATTTCGACTGCCCCGTGGTCATCGTGACAATCCGTGCAGGTGTGGAAATCAGCCCCAGCATGACATTTAGCGCACTTATTCATCTGGATGCCTTCTTCCCAAAGGGCTGCCAGTGAATATTCTTCGAGTAATGCGACGGGCATTGGTTTGGTTGTGATCAGAATCAGGGCAATTACAGCCAGGGCCAGAATCAAGCCAATGGCGAGAAAGAGGATCCAGCGTTTTGATTTCTTCTCCATAAGTGTTAGAGCCTTCCTCTAAAGTTGAGAATGAGAAGCGTTGTGGAAAGGGCACCCAATAAAATGGAAATCAGGAGATCTCGATAGGTTGGGGTGACGCGATTGCGAAATGTGCGGGTGGGATATTGTCCGAACCCGCGACCTTCCATACTGAAGACCAGTTTGTCGGCCCGGCGCAGGGCGCTGATCAGCAGAGGGGTCATAAATTGCTGGACGAGCAGCGGAATGCGTTTCAGGCTGCCCTGGTCATAGCGCACGCCGCGGACCAATTGGGCCTGATAAATGGTTTGACCTTCATCTTCCAGAATTGGCGCCAGCCGTAATGCTGTGATCAGCATGAACCCGTAACGGTAGGGCAGCCCGGCCCGCATCAGGGAATAAGCCAGGTCGGAGGGATTGGTCGTCAGGATGAACAGGTAGCTCATCAGCACGACAGCTAGGAAGCGGCTGCCATAGAGCAGCCCGGAGTCAATCCCGTTTTGGGTAATCCGGAAAAGCGCTATGCCAGGATCCCAGAGGACGGTCCCGGTCTTGTCAAAAAGGACATAAACGAAAAAGAGGAAAATGCCTGTGAAAAAAACTAAACGGAATCCGCGTACCTTCCAGATTTGCGGACAGAGGACGACCAAGGCAACCAAGGCGAGGAACGCTAAAACCAGGATGAGCAGTCCTTTTGAGATGATTAGAACTAATGCAGAAAGGAGTAAAAGCCAGATCAATTTACTCAATGGGTAAAGTTGATGGAACATACTGCTCCCGGACTGGAAGGTCAGTTTACGCAATGGGACCTCCTGTGAAAATCCGGGGGGTGAAAGCTGAATATCCCAGCGCCGCGATTTCCGCGAAAGCAGCGCCGGTGGGTGCATCAACCTGGATTTTCGCGTTGTCCATAAAAATCACTCGGTCACAAAAGCGGCTGGCCAGGTCTGGGTGATGGTTGACCAGCAAGACAGTGTTGCCTTGCTGGCAGTATTCCTTCAGCAATTGCATCCAGATATTGGCGTTTTCCAAATCCTGTCCAATCAGCATTTCATCAATCAGGAGGAGCTTTGGTTCATGGAGGACGGCGCTGATCAGGTTTAGGCGGCGTTTTTCGCCATAACTAAGACTTTGGGGGTGGCGATCCAATTCATCTGCCAGGCCCAGCCTTGTCAACCAGGCCATTGCCTCGGCCTCTTTATTGCGAGATAAGAGGCCGAGGTTTTGCAATGTAAAAAGGGCTTCCTCCCTAATGGAAGCAGTGAATATCTGGTGGTCGGGATTCTGGAATATGAATCCCATTTTGCGCACCAAGCCGGATGTTTTTACTCTGGAAAGGTCAAATCCAAAGCCGAATTTCGTACCGCCGGTAGGTTCAATCAGGCCCATGATGGCCAGGAGCAGACTGGTTTTTCCGCTGCCGTTGGGCCCCATCAGGGCAATGAATTCACCGGGACATAGGTCAAGATTGATTTCATTGAGAATGGTCTTGGCGTGGATCTTAAACTCGATATCGGAGAGCGACAGGAGCGGTGCTCCGGCTGTCTCGATTTGTGACTCTGAGTTTTCCTCAGGCTGAGTGCTCATTTCGGTTTTTAGGATACCAATCAAAGGTTGGTTGGACTCATCGCCTTCGAGCTTGCCTTGGGCCATGACGATGACCTGGGGATTAAGGTCGGCTATCTGCTGGAGTTTATGTTCAATGATGATAATGGTCAGTCCCCGCTGTTCGGCCAGTAGATGCAAAGTCTCAAAGATCTGGTGGGTGGCATTCGGGTCCAGGTTGGAGGTGGGTTCATCCAGAATGAGGACGTCGGGGGACAGGGCCAGCATGGAGGCGATTGCGACTTTTTGTTTCTCGCCACCGGAAAGTGTCGCCAGCTCCCGATCCAAAAGATCCTCACCATGGACAACGGAGAGCGCGGAACGAATTGCATCTTCAATTATGGCAGGTTGGATCTTGCGGTTTTCCAGGCCAAATGCGATCTCGTCCTTGACCGTCAGTGTGCAGAACTGGTCCTCGGGGTTTTGCTGAACATATGCCACTCGCTCACTGGCAGCAAAGAGTGGGACCTGGGTCATATCCGTCGCGTTGACCCAGATTTCACCATTGAATTTAACCTTTTCGTCCTGAAAGAGGAAGCCGGCCAGAGCCTTCGCAAGCGTGGACTTGCCGCATCCGGATTTTCCTGTGATGACCAGGAGTCGTCCCTGATCCACCTGCAGGTTAATGCCTTCCAGGGCAGGTTTTGGCCTGCCCGGATAGGTGTATGAAAAATCGCGGATTTCGATAAAGGCCATGGTCTATTGAATATCAATCTGGGTTACTGGGAATAGGACGACATCGCCGGACATCTTAGCCAGCGCATAGGAAATGCTGTCTTCGCCAATTACCGTAAAGAGCCGGATATTGTCATTTTCGTTAAGCTCTTCCCAGCTCAGGGTGACGCCATCATTTTGATTGCTGAACTGAATTTCGATCGGGGCCTGACCCGGGAAAGCGGTTGAAACGACCTTCCGGACGGACACACCCTGCAGCTTCTGAGAGCCATCGGGGTGTGCAATCTGGGTGCTGTCCATCTCCAATAACCAGTCATCCGACACAAAGATATATTCACTGCCTGCAGCATTTCTAAAAACCAATTCATCCGAGGCGATGACGGTCAGCCGGGCAACGCTGCGAATCCAGGCTTTGCTGCTTTCCGGGCCAACCATGTCATAGGTCGCGTTCTTTCCCGACCCACTCTGGACGATCATGATGTTGTCATTACTGTTCAGCTCATCAAAGCTAAGCAGGAAGGCATAGCCATCCGTGGCTTCGATTAATAAGGTGTCAGCATCGGCAGTTGGTCCGGCAGTTTCAATGATCGCTTTAAGAGGGTAGCCGGTGTATTCAGTCAGTGTGCCCTTATATTCCATCTGGTGAGTGACCTGCTCAATAGGCTTGTCGCTATTGGGGAACCCGTAGGTTGTGGCAACGGTGCCATTGACCGGGATCTGTTCCGGCCCCTGAAGTTGGGCTTTCAGGAAGATGGCCAATAATATGGCGATCACGAATACACCAGACAGTACATACCAGCTGATCTTACGATTCTTTTGCGTTGGCTGCTCAATCCTTACCACCCCGGCTTTGGCCAGGGATTTGATCAGGAGTGAGGGAATCACCCCCGCGAAGACACAACCGGAGGCAAAGGCGACCACGAACAGGATTGCAATGGCAGAGGCAGCCAGGATGTTGGATGGCAGGGTCGCAAAGATCTGGAAGACCAGCACATTGGAGCCGGAGGCCAGACCGCCGGCCACCAGATAGGGCAGTAGGTTGCGCTTGTTGCGGAAGATCAGGAAGCCAAAATCAACCAAGAGGCCGGCAACCAGGTCAATCAACAGGATAATGATCCCATGGCTGTTGCCGCTCATCAACTCGACACTGCCTTTAAGAATGCCTGTCAGGGTACCTGTCCCGGGTTTACCGGTGATGGCAAACGCGAGGACGATCCAGATGACATGCAAGCCAGCGGCCCATTGGGAAGCGCCTGCGAAGCCCAGGATGGCCTGAATGGTATCGCTGAGGGCATTGATATAGGTGCTGGCCACACCACCCAGCGCAGCCAAAACCGCCATGATTAAAAGGTCTCGGGTTGAGAAATAGAAAGTGTTCTTTTTGGGATTCTGGGATTCCAACTCAAACGCTCCTTCACATTGTTGAAAAGGAGCGGGCGGGCATGAAGCGCAAAATTATTTGGCGCGAAATGATGGCCATCTTCTTTCCAAACACGGGAGGCAAGGACGTTTCCATCCTTACCCTATCGGCCGGGATGCCCTGGCGATGCTTTAGGCAGGTCGGCTCGAAGATGTAATATTTTTCTCTCGTGCCTATTCTAACATAAGGTACGCAATGAATATAGTGAGAAACCCGATCTCGGTTTATTATGGAAGTGCAGGAGATAAGTTAACAAAATGAATGCCCTCAAAAGGAGATTTGAGGGCATTTGAGGAGACTTGTGGCTTATAGAGAGGACTACTCAGGAGGATAGGCAAAAAGCCACTATCAGATTATCTTGAGGTAGAAAATTTCACCAACTTTCCACGTTTGTCAAAGGTCATCCGAGCGAAGTGATGGTGGGTCGTTTCCGGGTTCTCCTGGATTGATTTTTCAAGAGTGACAAAGTAGCGATCATCCTTGGCTGATTTACTATTGCCCTCAAAGCGGCCAACCTTGGAAGTTACGACCTTCATCTGGGCATTTTGCAGGCCCGGCAGGTATTTCTCGATCACTTCTTTGACGCCGGCGGATACCTTTTTTGGCATCTCGCCGTTAGGAGAAGTTGGAATAAGGTCGGAATCGCTGATCGCTTTGACCGCTGGCTGGGATTTCACCCGGACCAATTTTGTCGATTTGCTGTCGCCTTCATAAGCTGCCAGGGGGTCGCCATAAAGGACAAACGAGAGCAGGGTTTTCTGATCTTCGCCGTCGAGGAAGCCCTGTTTGCGGGTCATTTCCTGGGCAAAGCTCAGCTTGGCTCGCATCAGAGCGTAACCGACAGCGTCACCTTCCAGCACCTGTTTCCAGTAGAGCTGTGCCAGGTAATCAGCAGCAATCAAGGGCATGGTGACGGAGCCATAAGCGATGCAGGTGGAGCCGACAAAGGCATTGGTGCCGGTGTCGAGAAATTTCAGGGACATGGCATCATCGTGGGCTTTTTCAGCAATGTTCGCACCGTAGCAGGCTTCTGAGAAGACATATTTCGGTGAAGGAACGTTTTCGCTGAACAAATTGGGACTCAGGGCAATGGGATAGTCCGGGCCTGTGGATTCGTTTGAGAAGTCCTTCTGGCCGTACCAGTTGGGGCCGTCCTGGGTGCCATGCAGGTTGAAGTAACCCAGGTCGGAGCTTTGCTTCTTGGAAAGCTGGATGTTGCTGGTGTCGGTTGGCGGTGAAAGGAGCAGATTCCTGGCTTTGCCAATGGTGTTATACACACCTGCTGAGGCTTCCTGCCAGACTTCGGCTGAGAGGCCCAGCGTTGAATCTGTACCATTACTCAGGCCAAAGAGGGCCAGAAGGTTGCGAAGCCAGCCGAACAATCCATTGAAGGACAGGTCAATGTTCAGGCCCTTCTTGCTCTTCTGCTCGTAGTGGTAAATCAATTGACGGATCTGGTAAAGCAGCAGACCTGCATCAGATCCAGCTTCACCGGGTAGACGGCCAACCGGCCACTGCGGGATGAAGTAGTTGTCATCAATGGTGCCATAGGGATTATCTGAGGCCACTTCCAGGTCGTCATCCAGAGTCGGGTTTGGCAGTTGATGGAAGGGAATGATCTCCGGACCGCCGACAATCAGCAGTGAACCAATCATCTCGCCCTGGGCATCCAGAGCCTTATCCAGATCAGTCAGACTCAATTTCACTTTCCAGGCATCGGTTGCCACAGTGGGTTTCAGACTGAGTTGAGATAGGCTGGCGGCATCGTCGGGATAGAACACCCGCGCATTCCAGTCCGCCATGTTGCCAACCAGTCCAGCCAGCTCCTGCAGGAGTCCATCAATCACCTCGGCTGTATTGGGGCCATATTGGCTCTCCAGTTGGCTTTTTGAACTCATGATGACATAAATCGGGAAGCGGTTATCGGCCCGTTCTAATTCCGTTTTCTTGAGCCGCTTTGCCAGGCGAGTGAATACTCGCTGGACATCTTCAAAGTCTTCGTCCGCCGCTGATTGGGTCTTGGCGAACATCGGATTGATCTCTGCCAATGTCTTTTCGGCGATGTCCTTATCGGAATCATCCTTAAAAACTGGTTCTGGCTCGGATTTGGTCTCGACGTCAACAGTTACAGGGGTTGTGTCACCCTTTTCCATAGGAACCGCTTCAAGTTCAGGTTCAGTTCCACCGCCAGAGGCTAATTGATTCCAGCCCAGGGTGTTAGCAACGGTTGCCGGAACTGCCAGATCGAAGAATATTTCCATTTCGTCCGGCCAGAGGTCCATGAAGCGATGATCCCGACCCAGCAGGCGTTGGATCACCTGCCCGGTACTGTCATGGGCTGCAACCCAGTGCAGACGTTCTACGCCATTGGATTCGTTGCCCTGGTTCAGGTCGGACAGGGATTTGATGATATTGACCTGGAGGCAGTTGGGCCATTGCTGATAGTAGATCTCGGAGAGATTGTTGAGCAGATCTGCGTTTTCTGATTTATGGGCTGCTTTGAGATGCAGGATAGCGGGCAGCGGGGAATCCGGTGATTTCAGCAAGGATTGGTGTACCAGCTGATTGGTTCTATCAAAATCACCGGCGGAATAGGCTTTGCGGGCTTCCCAGAGTGGTGACAACCATTCTGACATCTCGCCATCCGGCTGGTTTTCTTCGGTGAGATACCTGACAATTGCTGACCATTTATTGACAGCTTCGACCTCAGAGGTTATTTGTCCCAGGACCTGATAGGCTTCGATGAATTGGGGGTCCAATTCGACCAGAGATTTGAGGATTGAGATGGCCTGATCCGTCATGCCGAGTCTGGCATAGTTCTGTGCCTGTTGATATTGGACATAGAGGTCACCTGAATAATTGACCAACCAGAGCAAACAGGCCTGTTTGACGAATTGGTGTTCCTTAGCTTCGCTGGCTGCGTTCAAGATCGTCAGGAATTTATAGCGATCCAGGGCATTCAAATAATCCAGGGGGGAAGTGGATTTTTGCATGGTTAACTCGTCTCTCTAAGATTATTGATTAAGTTCATGGCGGTGATGACGCCTAACTGGCGGATGATCTCGGGATCTTCGGGTGCCAGGGTCTTGGCCTGTTTGAGCATGGCTTCAGCGCCTGAATAGTCTTTACATTCCTTCAGGGCCATTGCGGAGTGATAGTAGGGCCTGTGATCGTTCGGATTTACTTCCGCTGCCTGGTGGTAGATTTTAATGGCTTCTTCCATGTTCCGGCGGTCCTGATAAGTCTTTCCCAGTTCGAGGTAGGCTTCGATCAGGGTGGGATCGTAGACGATGGCATCGGAAAGATGGGCAATCGCCTGATCCAGCTGACCGGTCTTCCGTTGAAGCCGTCCCAGCATCAGGTGAACGCTGGCCTGTTCGGGGATAATTCGCAGGATGGTCTGAGCCGTCTTTTCAGCCTTTTCCAGCCGATTGGTTTGAATCAGCCAATCGGTCAGGAGGGTCAGGACAGCGGGATCTTCTGAGTGGGCTTCGGCCAGTTTGACCAATTCGGGTAGGATGGCTTCAGCGCCTTCATAGGCTTTCTTGACCCTCAAGGCTTCCAACTGCATCCGGGTGTTTTCGGGATTCTTATCCAGATATTGATTGAGAACCAGCAGTGCCTGACCGAATTTACCCTGTTTGGCAAGGGACTGAGCCTGGATCACGTTGGCGTCTTCATCTTGAGAATTCTCTTCCAGAATGCGGCTGGTCTTTTCGATAGCGCTTTCGTAATCCTTCTTTGCGTACATAAACTCGGCTTCCTTGATCGCCAGTGATTTATTGGCAGGATCCAGCTGCTGAGCGTTCTGAACGTTGCGGATGGCGGCGGTCATGTCACCCATTCGGCGGTTGACCTCGGCCAGTTTGAGCCAGGTGTTTGCGTTCTGGGTTTTGAAGGAGACGCTTTTTTCAAGGTCCGCTTTGGCGTCAACCAGGTCATTGGAGACCAGGCGAATCTCTGCGGATTGGAGCCAGAAATCGGCATTGTCGGGATCGGTGTCCAGAGCCTGCATAATATGGGCTGAGGCATCCTCGGTATTCCCGGTTTGAATTTCAAGTTCAGCGGCGTAGGCATACCAGGCTGATTCTGTTGGCCAGATTTGCAGGGAGGTCTCAATAGATTTGAGTGCCATCTCAGGATTGCTGCGGTTGAGATAGGCGAGCAGAGCGTGGTTGCTGGCGTTCAGCATATCAAGTTCCAGGGCTTTTTCTATCATCGGAATGGCGTCTACTTTGTGGTATTGCAGGGCATTGAGGCCATAGGCCTGCAGAACCCGGGGATCGTTGGGGTAGGTCTCAAGCGTCTCACGAATGATCTCGTCATCGTCGCAACTCATCACCATGGCGGCGGCAGAGTTGGGATCTGCCAGGCAGGTTTCATAATTAACAGTGAGCTGCCATTCGCCTGCAAATGCAGATGCGCCACGGGCTTTCAGGCATACCCAGTTGTTCTGAGGAAGGATGGTTTTCACCTTTTCAATCATGTCATTAAACAGGGCCTGATTGGCTTCACTCAGGAATTCCTCGCCGGGTGCATGATCTGTAATGGACAGGATTGTGGCTTTCCGCTGCTGCTCTGCTGCAAGGGCTAGGCTGTTGGCGAAGCGCCAGTTGATGAGCGGTTGGTCAGGTAAGATGTCAGCGGCTTCCCTATATAACTTTACGGCCAGACCCATATTATCCAGATCGAGGGCGGCTTCGGCCATCCCGATCAGGGTCATCAGTTGGCGGCTGATGTTAGCCACATTCGCCGATGGGGTTGATTTCCCATTTTGCTGGTGGGCTTTATAGGCTTCCTCCAAATAGGAACGGGCCACATCGAGTTCGCCCATGGAAGCAGCGATCCGGCTTTGCAGGGCAAGGAGCCGGGGATAGGTAACCAGTCCGGTAGAGAATTGCTGGGATTGCTCAAAAGTTGACTCAGGTGAAGTCAGGAAAGCTGCCAGCTCTGATTTCAAACAGGCGATATCCAGGCTATCCTGATCTTTCTGTTCAACAGAAAGATCGCTAATAAGGTCCAGTGCTGAATGGAAATCCATATTGAGGGCGTGGGTTTCCGCACAGGCCAACCGGATCTTCAAGTTCGTGGGGTTCTTTGCAAGGGCTGCTTCAAAATTCTGGGTGGCATCTTCATAGTTCCCCAGCGCACGGTGCAGTTGACCCAGCCGATATTTATAGCCAGCCAGAGAGAAGTCAACGGGGTAGAGCAGCGGGGACTTTGAATAGGCTTTCAGATTGTCGGGGTTACTTTCCAATTGTCCTTCTGCGATTTTTTGAATGGATTGGAGGGCAGCCAGGGCCGGCTGGTATTGACCAAGAAAGTCCAGGATGTCGGCTTTGAGTAGGGCTATTTCTGGATATTGAACAAAGGTCTCGGCATCCAGGTCCAGTGTCTCAAGCGCTTCACGGCGCTTGTTCTGGGAAGTATAGGCGGCTGCCAGGTCCATAAGCCTCAGCGGGGAGAAGGTGCTGGTGTTCTGATTGGCTTTTTCAAGCGCCTTGATCGCCAGGTTGAAATTGTTCAGACGAATGCTTTGATAAGCGGCATCCTGCAGTTCTTCGGTGGAGGTCTTTGCATTGTGGATGACGCTTTTAAGGCTGGATTCAGCGGAATCCATCTCTCCCAGGGCCAGATAGGCACGGGAAAGCCAGAGTTTAAAGGCTGGCTGTTCGGGCTGGATCACCAGCGCATCTTTGAGGGTTTTGACCGCTTCTTCAGGTTTATCGGAATCCAACTGGAATTTGGCATACCAGAGGATGTTGTCCAAATCCTGGGGGGCCAGTTTGAGCGCCAGGGTGGCTGCCTCACCGGCTTTACCTTCTAATTCGGAAACCTGATAAGCCTGAGCGAGGGCATGAAGGATGGTTGTGTTCTCTGGCTGCTGACTGGTCGCTTCCTGTAAGGTGGCCACAGCCATTTCATACTTTCCCATCGCCAGGGAAGTTTTACCCAGACCATATTGAAGTTGCCAGGTCGCCCGAGATTTAGCGGGATGGATTTGCTTGGAAACGTCCAGATAAGTTTCGAATGCTTGTTGGTTGTTTCCCAACAAGCGTTCCACATCGGCCAGGTTGAGTTTGACCTGGGAATCGGGACCGTTCGAGCCTAGATAGGTCATGAGAATGGAGTGAAGTGTGTTCAATTCAGCTGTGTTGATTTCACCCGAGGAGGCTTCAGCCTCAGCAATCACAACCTTGGCTGCGGAGAGGACCGTGTCGCGGTCATTGGGGTATTTACCGGAAGCAAAGAGTAGGATGGGTTTGGCTTTGGCCGCCTGGTTCATGGCTAGCAGGACATGGCCCAGCAGTTTGGCAATGGCGGGTTTCTGTTCATAATCGGCGATATGGGGTTCAAGCAGCGTCCAGGCTTCGTCATAACGACCCAGCTTGTAGCTGGCATGGCCAAGATAGAATTGACCTTCGGGATTGCGATTGTCGAGGTCATGCGCTTTCTTGAGATAGGCGATGGCATCGGCTGGGCTTTGCTTTTCGAGCATCAACTTACCCAGTTCACGAAGCAGTTCGGGACTGCTAGGAATCGCCACAACACCTTTTTGGAGGGCCTCCATGGTTTTGTCGGTTTGGTCATTTTCCTGCCAGATCCGGGCAAGGGCTAGCCAGGTGTCGGCTTCTTCTGGGATCATCTCTACTACTTCTTCCATGTGCTGGATGGCTTTGAGGGTGTCACCTTTCTGCCAGAAACCCTTGCCCAAAAGGATCAGAGCCTTGGGTTGGGTTGGGGCGTCCTTGAGTACGTTCTGGCAGATGGAAATTGCCAGATCGGTTTGCTTGGTCTGGAGGGCAGATTCAGCAAAGAGCAGCAAATCATCCAGAGAAGGGTTAATATCGGATTTGACGATGTCCTTAATGGCTGCGAAAGCTTTGGGCCATTGTTTGGCTTGACCATACAGACGGGCAAGGTTTTTGCGGTGTTCTGTGGATTCGGGTTCAACGATTTCCAGGTAGGAAGTCAGTTCAATGGCTTTTTCATATTGTTTAGACTTGCTGAACCAATCCCGCGTGAGCCTGACCTGGTTCAGGTTGGAGAACCGGAATGGCCATTTGGCATTGGCGACTTTGATTTGGTCGCTGTTCAATGCCATGCGAAGGATATCCTCATCACAATCCAAAATCATGTCATGGACGAAGAAATTGGGGGTGGTGGTGTGGGGGCTGGAAGCGGAAAGGTTCAGTGAAACCTGCCCTTCAATCCCCTTCGCCTGTTTGTGCCCAATTTGAGTGGATAGATAGGCCTTTTGGGGGCTGTCGGAAATTTGGGATAATTGCTTTTCAGCTTCATCGAAATCATTTTGCTTGATCAGGAAATGGCTGTATTGCAGCCGGGCGAGCTGTGAATTCGGGATGGTCTGGATGATACTCTGCCAGGCTGTTTTTGCTTCCGAGCCTGATTTTCCAGCAATGGCCTGGAATTGTGCCTGGGAATTGATGAAGGAGAGGACTTCGCTGGCACTGAAGTAAGTTTCAGATGACTTGATCTCGTTGCCAGCATAATGCAGCAGGGCGGCAACCTTGCTCAAATCTTCAGCAAGTTCCATGCTAACGGATTTTTGGAGCGGGTCCAACCGATCTGATGGAATCTGGAATGCCTCCAGATCGGAATACGTACGAGCCAGGTAGTCCGCGGTGGACCGGGTCTGCAGAAGGCTGGACGCGAGCAGCTGCGCCATCTGGCTCTTATCGGCTTTTTGCAGGTACTTGAGGGCTTCCAGTTGGAGGTTAATCCCAGCGCTGGAGATATGGACGTAGAGATGGTCCAGTTTCTCTGTCTGGGGGCTCGGATTGCTTAGAATGGCATGGGCGAACAACCCAAGGCCGGTTTGGCCAGCCACAGGTTTCCCATCCTGGATGAAATCGGCTATAAAGCCATCAAAATCGGGATTAAGGGTATAAAGGCAAGCTGCGGGGGTTTGCCAGATTTTGACGTTCTTTTCAATGCCTTGGGTCCCTTGCTTGATCAGGATTTTTTCAGCAATACCCTGCCAACTGTTGTTTGAAGAATATTCCTTGAGCAGTGCAAAGGCTAATAAACCTGCTGTAAAGAGATCGGTGGGTACCAGCCCGGCATTCAATGTGGTCTCAAATGCCCTGGCGGCTTCCTGGGTCATTTCTTCCGGGATATCGGTTTCGGGATCGGAGAGTGCGCCAAGATCAACGCCGTATTTTTCCTTGATCAATGCGCTAACAATTGAACCGGGGGAAAATGAATCCCTAAGGGTGTCGGCTGATTCAAAATGGGGCAGGCTGACATCGGTATCCTGCACGAATTCCCAGATCAGGGGATCCTGCTGCAGGCTTTCCGCGATGACCTTCCGATCGGTGGTTGTAAAACGTTCTCTGATTAAATCGAGCAATACCTCTATGGCCATGGCTAAATCCAATTCTCAGGTCAGGAAAGTAAAAAATTAGATGGTGATTCCAAGGTTCCTTGAAATGAAATATGCTGTGGTGAGGAGGGCAATTCCAAGGAAGACCATGAAAATCCCAATGCCTGTATTGGATTTTGATAGCTCGTGTAAGGCGTTAATCAGTGATGACGCATTGCCAACCAACCCGGCGATATTATCGGTGATGCCTTTTTCGGCCAATTTGGTTGTTTGGGTTGCAATCGTCTGAATATCCCGACCAACAGCCTGGCGGGTCAGAATAAAGATGCTAATTGCCAGGCAGATCAGCCCAATGAGGAAAAGGACTGTCGCCATAGTGATTTGAAAATCGAATGCTGATGTAAACATCAATACACCTCCTGAAATGTAGTCTCTGGAGGTGAAGTAGCAAGATCTGTGCCAAGTTGTTTTTCTAAAGGAATTATCCTCCCGTGATCTCCGTGGGAAGGTGTTTGAGGTCGATTGCCGGCTCGTCGCAGAAAACGATAGCCCGTTCGAGCAGATGGCGGAGTTCACGGATATTACCGGGCCAATCATAGGCTTTGAGGGCTTCCATTGCCCGAGGGGCGATTTCCTGCACATTGGTCCCCATGGACATATTGGTCTGGCGCATCAGGAGGCCGACCAGCTCAGGGATATCTTCCGGGCGCTTGCGCAGGGGCGGAATATCCAGGTCCACAACCTTCAGACGGTAATAAAGGTCTTCGCGGAATTCCCCTGCCTTGATGGCTTCCTTCAAGTTCCGATTGGAGGCAGCGATGATCTGAACATCAACTCGGATCAGGGTGGTGCCGCCAACTCGCCGGAAGGCGTGTTCCTCAATCGCACGAAGCAGTTTAGCCTGCATATCCACAGGCATTGTTGAGATTTCGTCGAGGAAGAGGATTCCGGTATCCGCGACTTCCATCAGACCAAGTTTTCGCTTGTTGGCTGCACCGGTGAAGGAGTTGGCTTCATGACCGAAGAGTTCGGATTCCATCATTGTATTGGCGATCGCTGCGCTGTTGACGGCGATGAAGGGTTTTTGTTGACGCGGACCCGCCTGATGGATGAAATTTGCCATTACTTCCTTGCCGGTCCCGGATTCGCCGGTGATGAGGATCGAGACCGATGTATCCGCTGCCCGTTGGGCCAGGTCATAGAGTGCTATCATCCGTTGGGATTTACCCATCACGAATGAAGTAGTCTGTGCGCTCCGCAGGTGGTTCAGTTCACGACGCATGGCAACGATTTCGCCTGCCCGATGGATGGATTGTTTGAGGGTCTTCATGTTGAGGGGCTTGGTGAGGAAATCCACTGCGCCTTTTTTCATAGCATCCACCGCAATGTCGATTTCACCATAGGCGGTGATCACGATGAACTTTGGCTGCCAGGATTCGTGGGCCACATCATCCATCAGTTGAAGACCGTTGCCATCTGGAAGCTTGATATCCAAGACACAAATATCCGCCTGGTTTTGCTCCAGAGCCGCTCTGGCCTCGGCTAAGGTGCTTGCTTCAAGGACTTCATACCCATCCTTGCGAAGGCTTTTTGCCATCGCCTCACGAGCGGTATCGACATCATCAACGACCAGAATGGTTGCACTCATATTTAGATTCAATCCTTCTTTTTCGCTAGGAAGACCTTAAAAATTGTACCACCCGGAAAGCTTTCAACTTCGATCTTCCCTTTGTGGGCATTGATGATCCTTTGGGTGATCGCTAAACCCAACCCGGTGCCATGCTTGGAACCGGTGACGAAGGGTTTAAACATGTGTTCTCGGATATCTTCCGGGATGCCTGGGCCGGAATCGGCCACATTGATCTGGTAGAACGATTGGTTCTCATTGCCATCCGGTTCGGTGATTTTGATGCTCAGATAGCCGCCATCATCCGCCATGGCATTCACGGCATTGCTGATCAGATTCGTGAAGACCTGTTCCAGAGCACGTTGGTCGCCTTCGATAATGGGGTGATCGACATCGGATTCTAGGTAGGAGGCGATGTTGACCCGCACAAACCGGGTCCGCCAGCGTTCCAGCAGGCGTTTGATCATCGCGGAAAGGTCAACACCGGCCATCCGGTATTCCAGGGGTTTAGAGAAAGCCAGAACGCTCTCCATCAATTGGATGAGGTTATCGACTTCTTCCTGGATCTTGTGGACCCATTCCATGTTCTCGTCATTCGCCTCGAGGTTATCCTCGATGACCTGCAGAGCGAGGGTGATGGCGTTGAGCGGATTGCGCACCTCATGGGCAAAGATCGCGGTGACTTCGCCAAGGATGGCGCGCTGTTCCAGTTGGCGTTTTTCCGCCTGGTTGGCTTCCGCCTGGCTGATATCCCGAATCAGGACGATGATCGAGACCAGCTTGCCGTTGGTGATCACCGGCGTGGTCATCACTTGGGCGGGGAAAGACCGTCCATGGCGGTGGTTCAGGGTCAGATTGGCTCCCAACAGAGTGGGGTAACCCTCTTTGGCTGAGTTGAAGGCTGCCTGGAAGGAGTCTGAACCGATCAGGATATTATCGACCGGTTGGCGTAGAGCTTCAACATTCGCGTAGCCAAGCATTTCTTCGGCAGCCCGATTGATCTCTGCTACTGTCAACTCGGGGGTCAGGATCAGGATACCTTCTTCGAGATTGGTAATGATCTCGTTCTGTATCTTGACCACCTGCTTGATCTTATTCGTCAGGGCACGGGTATTTTGCAGAGCAACCTGGTCTTCCATCAGGCCGGCCGTGAAATCGGCGAGCAGGGCAGCCATGGGCAGCAGATTCGCGCTGGCCTGGTTTCCTTTGCCCGCGGCAACGAAAAGCCCAAACTTAGCGCTTTGCTGGCCGAGAGGCACGACCATCAGGAATTGGTATCCCGTACTGGCGGCGGCCTTTTGCAGCTGACTGAGCGCCAGGTCATCTTCCGTCCAGAGGGTGGGATCCTGGTCAATGGCCAGATCTTCACTGGTCAGGATATCGGGCAGGCTGACAGCGAGTGTCTCATCGCTGGCCACATACTGCACCAATTGGGGAGCGGCGCTGCTGGCTTTGTAGATGCAAACCAGCTCCGCGCTTAACAGGTCTTTGGAGGTTCCCAGGACCTGTCCGAGAGCTGATTTTATATTTTCCTGCAGGCGGGATTGAATTAGTTTGTGAAATTTCTGGATCAAGTCAATTTGATCCGATCCATTGACGGGCATTTCCAGGGTCAATCCCTCAGGGTGGAATAGCATCAGAACGGCGTCGGATGTTTTTGCCAGCGAAAAGAGTTTGATTTCAACAGGCATTGAGGGCTGGCGTTTATGCCGCAGCCGTGCGATTTGTCCGTGACCGGTGGTGGGGTGGGTATCGGTGATGTTGGGAAGGATGGAATGGATATCTTTGCCGATGAATTCACTTTCTTCAAGGTTTGTGAGCAGGAAGAAAGCGTTACTGGCGGCCAGAATTTGATCCTGACTGCGGTCATAGATGATGGCAGGGTCTGAGATTAAATTTAATAAGGTGAGGACGCTTTCGATCCCCTCGGATCTTGAAAATGGGAATTCCGAAAAATTATCTGGTAGGTTTTGGCTCACATCATACTCAGGCAGTTGCGAATTTCTCCAGTTTACGCAGGTGGGCCGGCAGGATGCCTTCCATGGAGCGATATTTTGCTACCGTCCGGCGGGCGACGCTGATTCCGCGTTCCTCAAGGGAAGCGCAAAGTTCAGTGTCATTCATGGCATGGCTTTCATCCTCAACGATATTGCGTAAGATTGCCCTGACAGACAGGCTGCGGTCAAAGAAGGTGGACATGGGGATGATCTTTTTGTTGGGGAGCTGCACTGTCTTGTTGGCAACAGCCCGTGAGATGGTTGATTCGTGTACACCCAGTTCTTTGGCAATTTCTGCCCGGGTCAGCGGTTGGAGATGGATATCTCCATGGATTATATATGATTTCTGAATCGTGGACAATTGCTCCATCAACTGCCGCATGGTGTTATTGCGCTGTTGGATGCACTTGATCAGCAGGGTGGCCTTATCCAGATCCTTCTTCCATTCCTCCTGCTGTTCGCCAGTTTGCTGCTTTAGGGCTTTTTTGAACAACGGGCTGAGCCGCAGGGTCCCGCGGGATGGGGTGATGATCTCGATAACCATGGGATTGCCCGGTTTATTATTCAGGTAATAGATCATCACATCGGGTTGATGGAAGACTTCGGGTGTATTGTCATTGGGCTGGCGGAAGGTTCCCCAGTTTGCTCTGGCGGGGAAGGGATTCAGGTTGTCACTGATGTAATGGGACACCAGTTTGATTTTTTGAGTGCTTGTTCCTAGGTTTTTCGCCAGTTCGCTGTATTGATGCCTGGAGAGCAGGTCAAATTCATCGGCAATGGCCCTGCGAACGAATTCAGGGACCTGCGTGCTCTCAGAGAGAAATTCCACCTGGGCCAGGAGGGCTTCCTGCACGTTCCGAGCGCCAACGCCAAGGGGATCACAGCGCATGATCTTCTTCAAAACCACTTCCACCGTCTCAGGCGCCACATGATGGAACCGGCAAATCTCACGGACTTCAATGGCGAGAAAACCGTCCTCATTCAGGTTGGTGAGGATCATGGCTGCCAGTGGGCGTTCGTCCTTTTCCAGTTCAGGGGCAACTTGGGTCAGGACATAGGTTGGCAGGTCGAGGTTCTCGGAGGAAAACGGCTCTTCGGGGCGGTCAGTCTCAAAGGATGAACTGGAAGAACCATTATAGGAATAGAAATCATCCCGGGGCGAAACGAAAATGATCGTTTCATCGGGATCCATTGTTTTAGGTTGGCTGCAGGCGGGGCAGGGGCCGTTTTCCGGCAGTCTACGGCCGCACATCGGGCAGCGGCGCTCAGGGATAACTTCCAGGGCAGGATTCTTAGAAAGCTCAACATCAATCGTTTGGAGCAGCTCAGCTGACGTCATATAGAGAAGCGTCATTGTCTGAGCAATATGGGCAGACGTGAGGGGGCTTTGCTTTTGCAGTTGACCTTGCGAATGGCTGAGTTTCATTTTCCTGCCTCCTGAGAGTATTATATACGGACAGGTGATATGTTGCAAGTTCTATGCCAGGATAATTTGGTTGGTTTGAGGGCAGGTGAAAGTGGTAAAATCCGGCTATCCTGAAACGTGAGGTCACATAATGACATTAAAGGTAATTGGCGGCGGATTGGCCGGATGTGAGGCTGCCTGGCAGGCGGCTGAGCGCGACATAGAAGTTGAACTCTATGAGATGCGACCTGAAAGATCAACGGGTGCGCATCGGACAGGGGATCTGGCTGAACTGGTGTGTTCTAATTCACTGGGATCGAACCTGCCTGGCCGGGCTGCCGGGCTGCTGAAGGCTGAGCTGCGGATGCTCGGATCCTTATTGGTTTCCTGTGCTGATGCAAGTTCAATACCAGCCGGTGGGGCATTGGCGGTGGATCGGCAGGCTTTTTCAAAATGCATTCAGAAGAAAATTGAAAGTCATCCAAGAATAAAATTGATCCGGAAGGAGGTCTCTGGCATCCCGGAAAGCCCGGCAATCCTGGCGACCGGCCCTCTGACCTCACCAAGTCTGTCGGAAGCTTTAAAATCCCTGACCGGCGAGGATCAGCTATATTTCTATGACGCCATTGCACCAATTGTCCACCGGGAGTCGATTGATATGTCCATTGCATTCCGGGCCAATCGCTACGATCGCAGCGAGGGTGATGTGGGGGACTATATCAACTGCCCCTTTACAGAAGAACAATACATCCGTTTTCGGGAGGCCCTGCTGGGTGCTGAACGGATTGAATTGCGAGGATTTGAGAGGTCTATCGAAAATGGGGTGGATGCTGGTAAGGAGCATTACTTCCAGGGATGCCAACCGGTTGAAGTCATCGGCAGCCGGGGCGAGCGCTCTCTTGCCTTCGGCCCGATGCGACCGGTGGGGTTGTTTGATCCGAATTCGGGCAGGCGGCCTTATGCCGTTGTCCAACTCAGGCAGGATAACCTCGCCGGAGACTTGTATAACCTGGTCGGCTTCCAGACCAACCTGACCTTCCCAGAACAGCGTCGAGTCTTTCGGATGATCCCCGGACTGGAAAACGCGACCTTTGAACGCTTCGGACAAATGCACCGCAATACGTTCATCGCTGCGCCGCTTCTGCTAAACGATCAGTATGAATTCAAAGGACAGCCAGGTCTGTTCGCTGCCGGTCAATTGGCGGGTGTGGAAGGCTATGCGGGCAACATTGCTTCCGGTTTGGTGACTGGTATCAACGCTGCTCGGTGGATCAAGGGTGAACCACCTTTGGATTTACCCCAGACAACGATGACCGGAGCGCTGCTCCATTATGTGACGCATGCAGACCTGCAGGACTTCCAACCCACCAAAGCCATGTTTGGCCTTGTGCCGAAACCGGGGGATGGCATACTTCGCTCCAAACGGGACAGATATGTTTACTATGGTGAACGGGCCTTGGCGGATCTGCAAGCCTATCTGGAACCATGAACAGGTAGTTTGTGAGTTGAATATTTATGGCAGGAAATTTGGGATGGCTTATAATAACCTTCACGACTAACCAAATCAATAAGGATACCTTTCTTCATGAAAATCTCACCTGCCAATAGAATCTCACAAATTAAACCTTATTTTTTTGCTGGATTGGAAAAGACATTAACCGAGCTGCGAAAAAGCGGCCTGGATGTGATCCGGCTGGACATTGGCTCACCGGATTTACCCCCCAAGGATTTCATCATCGAAACTCTGGTGGAAGCCGTTCACAGACCTGATGTGCATGGTTATGGCATCTCGGGTGGCTCACCAGCGCTAAGGGGGGCGATTGCCGCATACTATCTGGATCGGTTTGACCTGGAATTGGATGTGGATAAGGAAGTCCTCGGACTGATTGGTTCCAAAGAGGGCATCTTCAATCTCAGTCAAATCCTGATTAATCCGGGTGATCTTGTTCTGCTGCCCGATCCCTGTTACCCGGTCTATGCAGTGGGCGCCACAATTGCCCAGGCGGAGACCTATGATATGCCTCTGCTGGCGGAGAATGGTTTCCTGCCGAATTTGGATGCCATCCCTGATGAGGTGGCTGAACGGGCAAAGTTGATGTGGCTTAACTACCCGAATAATCCCACCGGTGCGGTTGCGCCCTATGCGTTCTTTGAAAAGGTTATCGCTTTTGCTAAAAAACATGAGATTGTTGTCGCTCATGATGCACCCTATGTGGACATCTGTTTTGACCACTATAAGGCCCCCAGCATCCTGCAGGTGCCCGGCGCAAAAGAAGTGGCGGTGGAATTCAACTCACTTTCTAAGAACTATAACATGGCCGGCTGGCGGGTGGGGATGGCTCTCGGGAATCCGGAAATCATCCGTCTCCTACGGGTTTATAAGAGCCAGTTGGACTCATCGTTGTTTATCCCGGTGATGATTGCAGCGGAAACTGCCTTGTTGGGCGACCAATCCTGGATTGAAACCCGCAACCAGGTCTATCAGGACCGGCGGGATGTTGTTGTTTCGACCCTGTTGGATCTTGGCTTTACTCTGGAAGTCCCCATGGCATCGATCTATGTCTGGGCGAAGTTGCCAGCAACCTGGGAGGACAGCATTACTTTTTGTGACACTCTCCTGCGGGAAGCGGGTGTAAGTGTCACGCCTGGCGTAGTCTACGGACCCTCTGGCGCAGGTTATATCCGGATCTCACTGGTCACGCCCATTGAACAGCTCTCGGAGGCGATGACCCGGATGCGAATCTGGATGGAAAAGGATTAACAGGTTTTATATGCCTAAAAAAAATATATTGGATACAGAAAGTCCCCAGGAAAAAGCCTTACTGGTCGGAGTTAGCCTTCGCCATTATGAGGACTTGCTCTCTCTTGAGGATTCGTTGGAAGAATTGGAACTCCTCGCTGACACAGCGGGCGTTGAAGTTGTGGGGGTTGAAACCCAGAACCTTGATCGGCCAAACTCCAAGACCTTTATCGGAAAAGGAAAGGTTGAAGAGGTGAAGATTCTGGCAGAAGAGCTTGGTGCGGATATGGTCATTTTTGATAATGAGCTTTCGCCGCGGCACCAGCGCGAATTGGAAACCATTATGGGTGAGTCGATCCGGGTGATTGACCGGACGGCATTGATCCTGGATATTTTCGCTCAGCATGCTGAAACCAGCGAGGGGCGATTGCAGGTGGAGTTGGCGCAGTATGAATACCGCTTACCGCGGCTAACCCGAGCCTGGACGCACCTTGCCCGACAGGCAGGCGGCGGCGGCGGACGGGCTGGTTCTGTGGGCGGTGTTGGTCTGCGCGGCCCGGGTGAGACCCAGCTTGAGGTTGACCGCCGGCAGATTACCACGCGAATTGACTACCTGAAAGGGGAGTTGGAAAAGGTCCGGGCGCACCGAATGCGGCACCGTGAACGCCGGAAGAAAACCAGGATCCCGGTCGTTGCTCTGGTGGGGTACACCAATGCGGGGAAATCAACCCTGCTTAATCAACTATCACAGTCAGATATTTATGTGGCCGACCAATTGTTCGCCACACTGGACCCGACAACTCGGCGGGTGGAATTGGCCGGTGGTCAGGTGGTGCTTTTTACAGATACGGTCGGGTTCATCCAGAAACTGCCGACTGAGCTGGTGGCTGCTTTCAGGGCGACCCTTGAGGAGATCACCGAGGCTGATGTCCTGCTGCACGTGGTGGATATCACGCATCCTAATGCGAGTGCTCAGGCTAAATCGGTTCAGGAAACATTGGTTGACATCGGCGCTGGGGATGTCCCCGTTATTGCAGCATTCAATAAGGTTGACCTTCTCAAGGATCCCGGGAGGGCTGCTGAAACCCTGGACTCTTTCCCCCATACCTACCCGATTTCTGCACTCACAGGCTTTGGCCTGGATGAACTTTTGGCCGCTATTGAAGATGTACTGTACGAGTCCTATATTGAGATAGAAGCTAAGATACCCTATAGTGAAGGACAATTGATTTCGTTATTCCATGAAAAAGGGCAGGTCAGGTCTGTGGATCACGAAGAAAACGGGGCCAGGATATCCGGATCACTTCCACGGCGATTAATTCATCTATTCTCGGATTTTTCCTTAACTCCACCCCACTTGGGAGATGAAGAAGAAGACTTGTTTAATGATGAATCCGAGGAATTCAATCCGTAAAAACCTTGATTACGCATTTGGATAAATAAAAACGGGAACCGATCAGGTTCCCGTTTTTATTCCAAAGAAAGGTTGGTTCTCTTAGTCGTTTGCTTCAACTTCGAGGACTTCACGGCCCTGATAGTGTCCACAATTGGAGCAGACACGATGGGGCAAGCGGGGTTCACCACAGTTGGGGCAAATGACAACATTGCGCGCCTTGAGGGCATCATGTGCCCGACGGCGATCTCGGCGACCCGGGGAGATTTTTCGTTTTGGAAGAGGTGTCATCTTACACTCCTTATAATTTCTCGATTATGCCTTAACAGCCAGAAGATTATACCGTTTTCATATACTCACGTCAAGTGAAATATCCACCCAAATCCTCTGGGTCACCCAGTTCGTCCTTGTCGATATATACGCTGCCTACTGGGTATTCGGTGTTCTCAAAACCGCCAATTTCCCATTCATGCATAAGGGCTTTCGCTTCCTGTAATTTTGTTTTTGGGACCATAATGCGGGCAGTACTGATCCTGGAAACCCCGCGATCATTTACGACTTCAGCATCAATACCATGGGCTTCCAGAAAATTGATAATTAAATCAGTAATTTCTCCAGGTTTTACCTGGTAGACTTCGACATATTTTAGCAATTCCCCCATGAATTAATTATTCCTCGTTGGATTCTTCCGAGAATTCCATACCCTCAAACTCACCTGCGTCCATGGCTTTTAGAAGGGTAATTGCTTCTTCTGCTTTTTCTTCCGGCACCAGTATTTTTACTTCACCCAAACGGCCGACGGTCAGACCCAGGGTTCGTGCAACGCTTTCCTGAGAAATGGTGGCTTCAATGCCCTGCCCATGAAGGAACCCTTTAATAAATTCTGCCTCCAGATCACCGGCGGTTGAATAGACTTTAACCAATTTCATTCTGGTTTTTCCTTGATAACTCTAAATATTCAATGGCCTTCGCATAGGCATTGAGTGCGTTGGGGTAATCACCCTGGTGAGATGAAATATCTCCGAGTGCTTCCCATAAACCGGACTTATTCTCCTCGAATTTTTCGTTTGCAATCAGCAGCCAATCTTTGATCTCATTGAGAAATTGGGACTGACTGATATAAGATTTAATAATTTCCAGGGCTTCTTTGACCTCCCCCTGTTCCAGGATTTTCCTGGCCTCGACAAGGGATGGGGGGATGTCATCCGTCGATTCTTGCGATGAATCAACAGTTTGGGAAATGGGTTCAAAGCCGTCCAGTGGTTGTTCAGGAGGTGCAGCTTCCATTTCTACAGCTGGTTCAGGTTTTCCCCAATCCTCAAGAACGATTTCATCTTCTTCGTTAATCGTTTCTAGCGATGGGAGATCATCCTCAACCTCGACGGAGTGTTCCTCTTCAGACTCGTCTTCAAGGACGGGTGGATCGAATTGGATGGGCTCAAAGCCGGTGCCATCGAATTCAGCAGAGAAATCCCGCTCCAGGTGAAGGTCAAACTCGTTACTCTCGTGTTCTTCTGATTCCTCCGGTTTACCGGGAGGGCTTACTTCCTGGCTAGCCGCTTCTGCTAATCTGCTCAGGCTTGCATTGGGCAGGACGGCTGCTCGCTTCGATTCTTCAGGTCGAGCTGCTTCTTCCTCTTCAGCAGAGACCTCGATCTGGCTTTGCACTTGAGAAGACACAACAACGGGCTGGGTGGGTTCATCAGAATGTGATGATAATTTACTCTCGTCAGCCGCCTTTTGTTTTTCATCTGCTGCGATCATCTCGCGAAGCCAATTGGGGATTTCCTCAGAATCAGGAAGGACCTCGTCCTGATTAGTTTCTTCTATTTCAAACTCAATTTCATCCAATTGGATTTCTTCAAATCCCTGATCTATCTTCGAGGGGGTGGAGATTTCATCAGATGGGATCGGTTCAGAGATTTTAGATTCAATGGGTTCAGCAAATTCTGGCTCTTCGGACTGCTCAAGGATGACCTCTTCGGTAATCTCTTCAATCTCATCGATTTCTTCATCAAGATTCTTTAGGGGAATCGAGCTTGTAATATCTTCTACACTAGTTTCTTTTGATTCCTCGATCCAATCCGGTAAGGGTATTTCCTGTTTAGCAGAAATTTCAGTTTCACCCATTTCTGATTTGCGCGTGATTTTTTCCCATGGTGCGGATTCCGTCAGATCTATGTTCGTTGGACCAGTTTCCTGATTCGCGACAAAGGCCTGCTCTTTTTGCCATTCCCCCTCATCAGGGTCGCGCGAAGCTTCGGCATTTTCTGAGATGCCTTGTAGCCAAAGCGGTATGCTGTCAATCCGCTTCTTTTTCTCTTCTGGATTATTTTCTGGCTTTTGATCTGTGGATTGTGATTCTAAATTATCATCCATTTTTGGTCCATACGCCTATATGAATATTATTCCGGCCCCATTCCGCTAAAACTTATCATACGCTGGAAACGAGCCTGGGTCAAGATGGTCCATAAAAAACCGCCCTAGTTTTCCTAGGGCGGCTGATTTTATTGTGTGTAGATGACTACTCTCCCAGGTAATCCCTTAATCGCCTTTTTATAGATGGATGGCGAAGTCTGCTGAGGGCCTGGGCTTCTATTTGGCGGACCCGTTCTCGCGTCACGCCCATTTTTCGTCCAACTTCTTCCAGCGTATAGGCCTGTCCATCAAGGAGGCCATAACGGAGCTGGAGGATACGAACTTCTCTTGGGGGAAGCGAATCCAGGACAGTTCCGAGATGTTCTTTAAGGAGGTTGTAGGTAGCCATGTCATCTGGGGGCGGAGCTTCATCATCTTCAATGAAGTCACCCAGCATGGAATCTTCCTCATCATCCGTTGGGGTTTCAAGGGAGAGCGGCCGCCTTGCAACCTGGATCATATTCTCGACTTTTTTAGGCGTCACTTCGAGGGTCTCGGCCAGTTCTTCGACAGTGGGTTCACGTCCCAAACGCTGCGTCAATTGGTGTTGAATTCGCAGCAATTTGTTGATCTGATCACCCATGTGGACGGGGACCCGAATGGTGCGGCCCTGATCGGCAATCGCGCGGGTCACGGCCTGCCGGATCCACCAGGTGGCGTAGGTACTGAACTTATGACCCCGGCGATATTCAAACTTCTTTGTTGCCCGAATGAGGCCTATGTTGCCTTCCTGGATCAGATCGAGGAAAGGAACACCACGTCCCATATATTTCTTGGCAACGGAGATCACTAACCGTGAGTTGGCAGTGATTAGATGTTCCCTGGCGGACCAGCCATCTTCAATCAGCCGGCGCAATTCGATCCTGCGGCGGTTGGATACATTGCCGCGGGCCAGTTCTTCTCTTGCCATCCGACCACTTTCGATGCGTTGAGCAAGCTCAACTTCTTCTGTAGCAGTCAGGAGCGGCACTCGGCTGACCTCTTTTAAGTAGAGACCAATTGTATCGTCTGTATCAATATTTGCCAGGTCGTCAGCCGGTTTTTGTTCTTCTTCCTCTTCTTCACCTTCCTGCTCTTCCTTTTTCAAATCCTCATCAGAGGGATCGACAAGCAGGTCAGCATCCTCGATATAGGGGATTCCAGCGCTGATTAATGCAGAAAAGGCTTCTTCGAGTTGTTCGACGTCCTGTTCGGCATCAGGGAAGAGTTCAAGAATATCGTTGATTGTTACGAAGGATTTTTTTCGACCGAGTTGAATTAAGCGGGCGATGGGAGAATACTTCCGACCACCGTTGGATTTGGAGCTATTCTTTGTCTTTGTACCCATAGGATCCTTCTAAATAAAAGGGCCTGCAACATTAAAGAGACCCTAACTGGATGCAATAGGCATACACTTGCTATTACAAGGGGTTTTTTATGTCACCGTAGATTTGAGAATACTCTTTTTTATCGAAAAAATCAACAATCTGCGAGGAATTCTCCTAATAATTCAGGACATTCGTCATAAATTTAAGGCGTCGGGGTGATTGTGGCAGTTGTTTCGGGTTCTGGTGTCGCCGTTGGGGGTGTGATAATGGTGTACATTAATGTCGGAATGTATTCGATGGTTGATAGAGGAAGAACCTTGACTTCATTTTCATCAATCCAGGCATAATAACCATCACTCATCGCTGTGGGATCGCCGACATCAATTCGGTAGGTGGATTCGTCTTCCATGACAAAGGTTATGGAATAGAGCGGTTCATCCAGACCGATTTGATCTAACGCGGTATCGGACGGCAAGGTACTGAGAATGCTCAACCCAGATAGATAGGAGAGCAGTTCCTCGATATTTCCGGCTGTCACCTGAGCTTCCGGGTTTGTGGGTGATGTCCAGGTTAATGCTTCGACTTTGGCCAAAACGATGGTGACACCCGTTGAATCTGTATATTCGATCTCAGAGATTTCCTGATCGTCCACCTCACGGAGGGTGGGCTCCACAGTCGGCACAGGTGTTTCGACCGGTGCCGACTCCATATTCTGCGAGACTAAGAATGCGATGAGAACAAGAGCAAATGCGCCTAAGGCAATCCAGGTGGATTTCTTCATTTTGTTATCCTGTGCGTTTTCTTCTGATACCGAAGACAATTCCGACAGCCGCTATAGTCAAGGGTAAACCGACCAGACCCACGAGGTAGATCACCAGTTGGGTCGCTTTAGTTGGGGGAACCAGAACACGGGTGGTTGACTCCGGGGTGGTCAGACTGATCAGATTTTCATTCGCTGAAACCCAGTCAACCATGCTGACAGCCAGGTCACGGTTTCCGTAAGCTTGGATATAGGAATCCGAAGCGAAATCCGAATCCCCGACGATGACCACTCGAGCGCCTGTGGCCGAATTTTCCAGTGCTGTGGCTATGCTGATCGGGCCGGGGGTATCAACGCCGTCCTCATAGGTCACTTCACCATTGGTGATGGCTTCAATATCTGTCTCAGCCCAGGACTGGCTTGAGGTTAGTACAAGATCGGTGGCAGTGATATCGCTTGTGGTCTCAGTGTCAACGGAATGGGATGTCGGGAAGAAGGTGATATAACCAAGGACCTCATCTGTAATGGCGTGGTCAGCATATTGGTCTGCCACGGCATATTCAACAGGGTCAATGGTGAGATCAATCACCAGATTATTAGCCAGTGCAATGCCCCAATTATCCTGCAGGTAGGTCCAAAGCGGATTGGCCTGGGTTGGGTCAACCTGAGTTAGGATACGCAGGGTAGTCGTCTTGCCAGCGCCATTTGGGCCGAGAAATCCGAGAACTTCACCCTTTTCTGCTGTGAAATTCAGATGATCAATGGCGCGGTGCAAACCGTAATCTTTGGTCAAATTTTGAACCGAAATCATAAGTTCTCCCTATTGAATGGAGATTTAATGAAATAAAAAATCCACATCCATAATGTATACGATAGACTTTTAGGTATTGTCAAGTCCCATGCGATGATCCTCATTTGGATGGGGGTCGACGCTGAGATCCTAAGCTAAAGTTATTTAAATTTGATTAACAGGCGCATTGCTGCGGGACCTCGGTATTTTCTTAATTGACCAGTTTTCGCCTGACTGGTAGAATCTGCACGATAAGCCTATGGAAAAAACAAGATACCGCAAAATTTACTATTCACAATATTTCGTGATTATCCTGGTGTTGGCCTCCCTGATCGGGCTGGGGCTGTTGGGCCATTGGGCCATGCAACAGCTGACCTATGAGGACCAGTTTGTCATCCCCTGGGCAGCGGGGCGGGCCTGGCTCCTTGAGGGTGTTAATCCTTATGATGAGCAGGTCATTCAGCTGGCAAGGTCCACCCTTCAAGGGTCTCAATTTAGAGGACATCTCCCTGAGATTTTAGAATTGAATTCCCCTTTACTGAACCTGGTTTTCAGTCTGCCATTTAGTTTGCTGCCTTATGAAATCGCCCGGACGGCTTGGGTTGCACTTCTGGAATTGAGCCTGGCAGCAAGTGGTTTCTTCCTCTTGAAATTATCAAATTGGAAGACCAGTTTGATTGAAAAAATTATCATCATAATTTTGATGATGGCCTGGCTGCCCGGCATTCGACTGGTTTTAGAAGGCAGCCTGACTCCAATTGTGATTTTGCTGATTTTGTCAGGTGTTTATTCACTCCTAAGGGGCAAAGACACCCTCGCGGGATTCCTGCTCGCACTGGTGTTTGGTTCCATCCAGATATCGGTCCTGATCCTGACCATCCTGATTGTCTGGAGCATATTTCACAGACGTGGCGCACTCCTGGTTGCCTATTTTTCAGGATTGGCTTTCCTATGGGTGGTTTCCCTGATCCTGCTCCCCTCCTGGCCATCCAGTTGGCTGGGTGTTGTGTTGAGGACTTATCCTGACTTAAACTGGATCCGCACGCCGTTAATGGCCCTTGCCGATTTGCTGCCGGGTATCTCAAACTATCTTTCCATTGCCCTCCATGCTGGATTTGCGATTTATCTGGTGACAATCTGGATTTCTTCTTTGAATATCTCTGATAGGGAACCAACCTGGCGTATGCTCGCATTGTTGAATCTGGCATTTCTATTCCAGGTAGAACAACCGGCCGGCGTCCTTATGCTGACCTTGCCCGCTTTATTCCTGGTTTTTCGATATTGGTCAGAACGATGGCATCTTATTGGCAGGTCTTTCTCCTGGCTGATCCTGCTGTTAATCAGTGTGCTGCCCTGGTTGATCTATGAAATCCCCGATGTATTTACAGGCAAAGTCCCATTCACTAGTTTGGTCATCGGTCTGCCGCTGTTGGCTGTGTTTGGGATGATCTCAGTCCGTTGGTGGGCGACGAACATCCCAAAATTGTCGCTTAGTGAACGGAAATGAGATTAATCGTTTAAGAATCAATTTAAATTTATGCTATACTTTGATGGATTTGTGCCAGGACTATAACAATTATTGAATTATCGTCAAGAGTCCATTATTTATTATTTCATTTGAAGGAGAAAAATCGATGAAGAAACGAATTGGCGTTCTGACAGGTGGTGGTGATGTTCCCGGTTTGAACCCGGCAATGAAAGAGGTCGTCCTGAACGCATTGGACGATGATTACGAAGTGTTCGGGATCAGGCGGGGCTGGGGCGGCTTGTTAAATTATGACCTGGATGAGCCTTCGACACATGATTACTATATCCTTCATTTGCAGCGGAACGATGTGCGCCGCATTGATCGGTATGGCGGTACTTTTCTGCACACTTCACGGACCAATCCTCAAAAGGTTCGTCCTGACGATGTCCCTGGCTTCCTGAAAGAATCCGATTTGGGTAAACCCATTGATGAAAATGGAACTATGGACTACACCGACCATGTCCTGCGGGTCCTGGACCATCTCGGGATTGATGCCCTCGTCTCAATCGGCGGTGATGACACACTCAGTTTCAGCGTGCGGTTGGATAAAGAGGGCTTTCCCATCGTCGCCATTCCTAAAACCGTGGATAACGATGTTAACGGTACTGATTACTGCATTGGTTTTTCCACCGCAGTGACCCGCTCTGTGGATACAATCACAAATATGCGCACTTCAGTTGGTTCCCATGAGCGGATCGGCGTCTTTGAACTTTTTGGCCGCAACTCTGGCGAGACCAGCCTGATCAGCGCTTTTCTGGCCTATGTGGACCGGGCAGTGATCTCCGAAGTGCCTTTCGATATGGATAAACTTGCGAACTTCCTTCTTGAAGACAAGCGCAATAATCCATCCAATTATGCTATCCTAACCATTTCAGAGGGCGCAACCTTTGAAGGTGGGGAGATTATTGAGACTGGCCCCATGGATGCTTATGGCCATCGTAAGCTTGGTGGTATTGGTGAGATGGTGTCTGAGCAGATTAAGAAGATCACCGGTCAGCATATCATGTACCAGAAATTTGGATACATCATGCGCTCTGGTGCTCCCGACTCACTCGACCGCATGGTCGCCATGGCTTATGGCAACCTGGCAATGCAGCTGATTCAGCGCGGCGAGTATGGTAAATTGGTCGGCCTGCAAGGCGGCAAATACACCTGTGTGCCGGTTGAGACCGTTCTGACCGGCAAGAAAATTGTTGACGTTGAGGCTTATTACGATAAAGAAAATTACAAACCGAAAGTCAAGGACTTCCTGGGCGTGCCCATGTTCCTGACCTAAAATGTGATGTAAGCAGCCCGTGGAGGAAACTTCACGGGCTTTTTTCTATCTAAAGGAGTATGTCATGCCCGTCAGTGATCAGGGATTTAATGAGGATCGATTTCAAGTGATCCCCCGTTCACTCATTTTTATTTTCAATCATGAAGATCAGGTGCTTTTATTGAAGGGTGCCAGGGATAAGAAGATCTGGGCTGGGGCTTTTAATGGGATCGGGGGACATATTGAAGCTGGTGAGGACATCCTGACTTCCGCCAGAAGGGAACTCTTAGAGGAAACCGGTATTTCCGATGCAGCATTGCACTTTTGTGGGCAGGTGATGATTGAGGTGGATGCGCAGCGCGGGATTGCGCTCTTCATTTTCAAGGGGCAGCATGATGGGGGAGAACTGAAGACTTCTGATGAGGGTAGTCTGGAATGGGTCAGCCTGAAAGATATTTCCAAGCTGCCTCTCGTGGAGGACCTGCCGGAACTACTTCCCAGGGTCAGCCAGCACGCTGAAAGTGACCCCTTGATCATCGGTAAGTATCAATATGAAGATGGAAAATTGGTGATGTTATTTGTCTGATCTGCGCTGGTAAAAAACCAGACGGGTATCCCCATAATTTCGTTGGTCAAACTCTTCAAAATTCGTAAAGGCTACATCGTCAAGGTATTCTTTGGGGTGAATCTGGACGATGATCATGCCGGATTCAGCCAGCCAGCCAGGATTCTCATCTAGCGCCTCCATCGCTTTGACCCAAACCCCCTGATATTGAGGTGGGGCATTATAGATCACATCAAAGACCTGATCAGGGATCCCACGCAGATAGGTGAACGCATCCATTTTCCGGACTGATGCAAATTCCGCCAGATTGGTAACTTTGAGGTTCTGCAATATCGTTTTATAGGCCTGGTAATTGATCTCAATAAAGACCACTGAATCGGCATCGCGCGAAAGGGCTTCGATCCCGACTGCGCCAGTTCCTCCAAAGAGGTCCAACCAGGTGGTTCCGATGACCCTAGTACTGAGGATATTGAACAGCGCTTCCTTCACCCGGTCTGTGATGGGACGGGTAGATTTGCCGGGAACGCCGGCTAACGTAATGCCCTTTGCATAACCGGAGATGACACGCATGGATTCAGGCTTCTCCATCTGTCGATTGGGTTGGTTCTCCCTTTTGGTTTCTGGTTCCTGCACCAACCGGGACATCGGAATAGGTCCAATAGCGGTTTGCAAAGAAATTCCAGAGCATAATCACGCCAACGGAGAGTGCCAGAGCCAGGTTTTGACTGATCACGAAATTCTCAAGGGGCAGGGAGAGGGTACTGCGATCCAGCATTCCGAGAATCACCTTGTCCAGCCAGGTGATCAATGGGGTTCGGACGGCAATACCGACGACATTGATCAGGATAAACTGGATCAACTGGCGGTGGGCTGCCTTTGAGCGTGAATCCGGATAGGTCCAGAACCGGTTCCAAAGAAAGTTGTTGAAGACAGCAACTGTGAAGGAAATTGCCTGGGCCCAAATCAATGGGATATCAAAGGCGAGCCGGAGGAGATTCATCAGACCAAAATCGACAATGGTCCCGGTGACTCCGACGAATGCGAATTTCAGGAAGCGGATTCGTTCCTGTTTATTGGTTATAAAGTTCATAGCCCCATTTTTTGTTTGAAATACGGGATGGTTCGTTCCAGTCCTTCCCGGAAATTGACTTTTGGCTCCCACCCGAGCAGATCCCTGGCGCGGGAGATATCCGGCTGACGCCGCTGGGGGTCATTGCCCAGACGTTTGGCCATTTTAATGACGGTCCCTGCCGGGTTATCTATGATCTCATTTACCAGTTCCGCAGATTCCTTAATGGAGTTTTCAACCGGGTTACCAATATTAACCGGCTCATGGAAATCGGCCTGCATCAGACGATAAATGCCTTCGATTAGGTCTTCCACGAAGCAGAAACTGCGGGTTTGAGAGCCATCCCCATAAATCGTGAGGGGTTCGCTGCGCAGTGCCTGTTGGATGAAATTGGGGATTGCGCGGCCATCATCCAGCCGCATCCGCGGACCGTAGGTGTTGAAGATCCGGACAATGTGGGTATCAATGTTATGGAAGCGATGGTACGCCATGGTTAATGCTTCAGCGAAGCGCTTGGCCTCATCATAAACAGAGCGGGTTCCGATAGGATCGACATTGCCCCAATAAGTTTCCTTTTGGGGATGTTCTAGTGGGTCTCCATAGATCTCGCTGGTAGAGGCGAGTAGGAATTTTGCCTGATGTTTGCGGGCTACACCCAGGGAGTTGTGCGTTCCCAGAGCGCCAGCCTTCATGGTCTGGATAGGCAGGTTGGGGTAACCCAGCGGCGAAGTCGGATTGGGGCTGGCAGGTGAAGCAAAATGAACAACATAATTAATTTTGCCGGGTGCAAAGATAAAATTCGAGACATCATGCCGGATGAAGCTGAATTGGGGGTTCCCCGCAAGGTGGGCCAGATTTTCTTCGTTGCCAGTGATGAAGTTATCCATCCCAATGACATCATGACCTTCAGCAATCAGTCGGTCTGTTAAATGTGAACCGAGGAACCCGGCTGCGCCTGTTACCAGAATGCGCATTTGTTTACTCCTGAATCCAAGAAAATATTGACGAAATTCTATTACCTGCCAATTTTACCAGACAGCATGCTAATATGGTGGGATTATAATAGTGTATAATCATTTACCTCATCGCTTGAAAGAAAGAACGGAAATGACGGACCAGGAAAAACCAATGAGTGATTCATTTGGACAGATTGAGGCGCTTTTATTTGTCTCATCCGGTCTGATCAGCATTGGCCAAATTGGAAAAACACTCGATATCAGTGAATCTGAGGTTGAAAGAACGCTTCGCTCGCTTGATGACCATTATAAAGAGCATGGTCATGGATTGCGCCTGATGCGTGTCAAAAACAGAGTTCAGCTAATGACTGCTCCGGAATTGAGTGAAACCATAGAAGCCTTCCTTGGTTTGGAAGCAACCAGTACACTTTCCCAGGCTGCGCTTGAAGCCCTGGCGATAATTGCTTATAAGCAGCCAATCACTCGACCGGAAGTGGATGTCATTCGTGGTGTGAACAGCGACACAGTAATGAGGACCTTATTAACGAAAGGCCTGATTGAAGAATTGGGGCGGGCTGAGACGCCTGGACGTCCGATTTTTTATGGAACTTCGGCAGAATTCCTGCAATATTTTGGCCTGGAAAGCCTGGATTCTTTGCCGTTCATAGATTTTGACGCTTTAGAGGAATCACAGGCAGCTGTTGATTCGAAGGAATTGTTAAAAACATAATGGCAGAAGAACGCGTACAGAAGATATTGTCACGGGCTGGTTACGGCTCACGTCGATCCTGTGAGGGGTTGATTGAGGAGGGGCGGGTCACCGTCAACGGCAAGAAAATTAAGTTGGGCGCAAAAGCGGATCCAGCGATTGATGAGATTCGGTTGGACGGCGCACCTGTGGGAAAACCGGAGAAAAAAGTCTATATCGCTCTCAATAAACCAAAGAACATGCTCTCGTTGGACGTACCAGATGACCCACGCCCGACCATTTTTGATATTGTCAAGGATGAACGCCATCTTTACCCCGTAGGACGACTTGATTTTGATAGTGAGGGATTGGTTTTGTTGACCAATGATGGGGAACTGGCCAATCGGTTGACTCACCCCCGCTATGAACACGATAAGGAATATGAGGTTCGGGTGACACGCCGGCCGGATGATGAACAATTGGCGATCTGGCGGCGCGGTGTGGTACTGGAAGATGGCTACCGGACTCTGCCTGCTGATGTCGAAGTGGTCAAAATGACCAAGAATGGGGCCTGGTTGAAGGTGGTCCTTCGTGAGGGTAAAAACAGACAGATCCGGCGAATGGGTTCACGCATTGGTTTACCCGTTCGCCAGATCCGTCGGGTGAGGATTGGACCTCTGGAGGTTGGAAAGCTGCAGCCCGGTAATTTCCGATATTTGAAACCGGACGAGATTGAAGCTCTCAGGGATTATGCTGGTTTGAAATAACCGAGTCCCTTATTATTCCGTTCCATCAAAAATTTTATTGATCTTCGCAAGTGTTTCAGGCGATAAGCCGTCTTCCACCTTGCGATCATATTTCCGAATTGTGCGTCGTAAGGCTTCGGCTTCTACGATCAAATTTGGCGCTTCGCTGACCTCACCAATAGTTGATTTGGGATTCATTTTTACCAGAATACCCTCCATCTGAGGAAGTTCAGCTTCGAGTAGTTCCTTCGTCAGCGATTTTGTGATTTCCTTGATATTCGATTCGATGTCCATTGAGGGTTTGCCGATATTTTCCTGTCCAAACAATTTAAGCATTAAAGATCCGCCGCGCTGTTTCCATTTCTTGTCGAAATAGATCTCACCACCGGCCGTTGTTGGTACAGGTACCCAGATTCCGGCAGGGCCAACAAGCAGCATTGCTGCCGGGGAACTGTAGACATAGAAGGTGTACTCATCACTTAGCTTGGAGAGATTGTCTGCGATTATTTCATCGAAACGCGGTTCACGAGCAAAGCGATTCACATAATAAGTGCTGAGCTGGGCGATGATAAAACCAACGATCAGGGCGATAAATGAGATCAAGGTCTTTGTTGGGCTTGGGTTAAAACTCATTACTAAACCAAAAACAAGAATACCGATGCCTGCAAATGAGGCGACATTGCCGATGGTTTTGTTTCGTTTGATTAGTTTGTCATTTCGTACGATTTTCATTCCACTCCTCTTTATTCTTCCTCATTACTTGCTGAAATAGCCTGGCGAAGTTCGCCCAGAAGGTTGTTATCAATGGCCTGTTTGGCGGCGCGGACCGCGCTGACCATCGCTCGCGCATCCGATCGTCCATGTCCCACAAAGACCAGGGCATCAATCCCCAGCAAAGGGGCTGCCCCAGTTTCTGCCGGATCAAGCATTTTCTTGATGCCATTGAAGGCGGGTTTGGCGAGAAGTGCGCCGATCTTGGTGCGGAAGGAACCCATCAGTTCCTCCTTGAGCACATCGATGATCAATTTCGCAACGGCTTCGGTGGATTTAAGCATCACGTTACCGGTGAAGCCATCGGTGACTGCAACATCTGCTTTGCCGCCAAAAAGCTCCTTGCCTTCGATATTGCCGATAAAGTTCACTTCGCTGGCCTCAAGCAAGGGGTAAGTCTCACGGACAAGGTTATTGCCTTTGCCCTCTTCTTCGCCGTTCGCAATCAGGCCGATGCGGGGGTTGGTTTTGCCCAGCATGTTTTTGGCATAGATACCGCCCATTGTGGCAAACTGCACCAAAAAGTCGGGCCGGCACTCCGCATTGGCGCCGATATCCAGCACAACGGCCTTGCCACCCTTGACCGGGAATACTGTGCACAGACAGGGACGGATTACGCCTTTGATATCTCCGAAGGTTTTCTTGGCGTAATACATGGCCATGCCGGTGTTACCGGCGGTAACAAAGGCGTCCGCTTCTCCAGTCTTGACCAGTTCCATCCCGATCCGCATGGAATTTTGTTTCTTGGCGCGGGCCTCGACGATATGATCACTCATATCCAGGGTTTCCGGTGCATTGACGATTTGAATCCTGGAATGATCGCCGGGCAGGGCGGCGAGTTTTCGGGTCAATTCCTCTTCCGGCCCAACCAGGATGACCTTTTCATTCAGTTCATTTGAGGCGGTAACTGCGGCCTGAACTTCTGGATCTGGCCGGTCATCGCTTCCCATGGCATCTAATACAATGGTCATTTTTTACTCCTTCGGATATTTTTGATAATTGCTTGACAACCAAAACAAGTTAGATATAATTACTCTGCTCAAGCGCTGGTGCTGGAACTGGCAGACAGGCGTGGTTGAGGGCCACGTGCCGATAAGGCGTGAGGGTTCGACTCCCTCCCAGCGCATTGAACGATACAAGCACAGAAAATGTGCTTGTTTTGTTTAAACGCCAGGTTATGGAAACACCTCTTCCAGCCAGGTCAGGGGGTTAACCGGAATATCGCCAATATTGATCTCAAAATGCAAGTGGGGGCCAGCGGAGCGGCCTGTGTCGCCGATTTGACCGATAATATCCCCGGCTTTGACAGTGTCACCTACTTCGACATTGAAAGCCGAGAGATGGGCGAAACCCGAATAGACTCCCCAGCCGTGATCAATATAAATAGCATTTCCTTTGATTGGCAGCGCCTCAGCGATGATGACAACGCCTGCAGCTGGCGCATAAATATTCAGATTCTGAGCGCAAACCGAAAAATCCTGGCCGGTATGGTAATAGTACAATGTGCCGTTATTGTAGTCTCTGTCAGCCCCGTAATAGCTACCGAGGCAGGGTTCATCAACGGGATAACGGAATACCCCATCCCAGTATCTCTCCGGGGTTGGGGTGCTGAGCGCCGCTTCGAGGAAACTTTCCTCATAGGTGATTTCATTGGAATCCAGACCGGTTGTGACGGAGACATATTGCTGTCCATAGGCCACATCTTCCAGGAGGACCAGTTGTTCAAATGTCTGGGTTGAGCCATCTGGCGAGGTTGCAGAGATTTGGAGGGGGTAGATCCCGGGTTCAGCCTGAGCATGGATTCCGATAAAACTGTAAAACTGGCTGCTATCGTCAGTAAAAAACGTCAGCGCGGCGCCATTGAATGACCCGGAATAAGTGCTTCCCTGCAGTCCGCTGATGCCGATTTCAAGGGCTTCACCCTGGAGGACCGGCAAGGGGTTCACAGTAATGGAGGCAAGAGATAAGCTGCCATTGTCTTCAGCAGGTTCTTCAGCTATCCCATAGAGGATATCGCCCGGCATCAGGTCCCAACTGCCGCCAAGTTGGTTCTGCTCGGAGAGCAGCCAGGGGGAGGTCCCTGCCTGGATGGCGGCTTCAAGGAGGGTCTCACCGCTGGAGACCATTGATAATGGTGAGTAGGCTGCTTCATTATCATTGACGGTGACAATGAGCTCCACGCCGGCGATGGATTCAGATCGGCTTGTGAGTCGATTCACTTTGATTAGCGCTGCCGGACCCATTTGATACTCACGCAATATTGTGTCAAAAGTCGCACCAAAAGGAACGACCTCTGTCGTCAAAACGCCGGAAACACCTTCCAAACCCGGGATGGTCAGTCTCTGACCGATCGCTAGCGAATTAGGGTCTGTGATTCCGTTGACTGTTTGAATGTCATCTGCGTCAACGCCAAACCGGGCTGCAATCGAACTTAGGGTATCTCCCGATTGGACAATATAAATCGGGTTACCTTCCTGTTTATTGGGAAGAGCGTTGACAGTCACCGCCGGCGAAAGGATCAACAGTACAAGGACTAAGACGAGGGAAAACAGGCGTGAGAGGGGATTTTTCATGGTTTTGGACTTCATTTTTTACATCAGCCTTTATAATTTACCTGGGGCTGAGTAAAATCAATAGAATGTTTGCAAGTAACAGATGTAAATTCAACTACCAAGTTTACCATAGGCTCTATGGGAAGTGAAAGGTGCTGCTGTGAAGATAACTACGTGGAATGTCAACGGATATCGGGCCGTTTTGAGAAAGAAAGCACTGGACTGGATACCAGAGGTGGATCCGGATGTCCTCTGTTTACAGGAGATCAAAGTTCAGAGAGACCAACTCAGTGATAATGAAGCGACTTTGGATGGTTATGAAGCTGTTTGGAATCCGGCTGAGCGTAAAGGTTACAGCGGTACTACGACATTCCATAAAACTTCCCCAGACGGGATTGAAAAAGGCTTTGGGTTGGAGAAATTTGACATTGAAGGCCGGGTGATCCGATCCCAATTTGGCGATATTTACCTTTACAATATTTATTTCCCCAACGGCGGTCAGGAAAATGCTCGGGTGCCTTATAAATTGGAATTCTATGATGAACTACTGACAATTTGTGATGGCCTGCATGAGGATGACAAAAAGGTCATCATCACCGGCGATTTCAATACTGCCCATAATGAGATTGACCTGGCGAATCCGAAAGCCAATGCCAAGAACACCGGCTTCCTGCCCGAAGAACGGATTTGGATTGATAAGTACCTGGAGCATGGCTTTGTGGATGCCTACCGGCAGTTCTATCCGGAAACGGTTGGCTACACCTGGTGGACCTATCGCTCAAACGCACGCGCTAGGAATATCGGCTGGCGGCTGGATTATTATCTGGTCTCTGAGAGCTTGATGGAAAAGGTCGAGGATGTTGTCATTCATGACGATATCATGGGCTCCGATCACTGCCCGGTGAGTTTGATTTTGAAGGACTGATCATTCTCTCATCACTATAACAATCAAAAAAGAGACACCAATTTGGTGTCTCTTTTGTGTATGAGAATGAATTGTTTTTATTCGGGCATCCAGCAGCAGAGCACCAGATCCCGGGCGGCTTTGACTTCGTCACAGCGATGAACGGGAGTGTTGTGGGGCGCGGTTTGCAGCACTGAAGGCTCTTCGCGGGCTTCCCTGGCGATTGCTTTCATGGCTGTCGCGAAAGCGTCCAGCGTTTGCATGCTTTCCGTCTCGGTCGGCTCGATCATCAGGGCTTCGTGAACGATCAGGGGGAAGTAATTCGTTGGCGGATGGAAGCCGTAGTCCATCAGGCGTTTAGCAATATCCAGAGCATGGATATCCGGGATATCCTCCCAGGCACCCTCCACAACAAATTCATGCATGCAGGTGCGGTCATAGGGCAGGGGATAGTCCTGTTTGATCTTAGCCATCAGGTAATTAGCGTTCAAAACGGCCTTCTGAGCGACATCCCGCAGCCCTGCGGCCCCTAACATGGCAATATAGGTATAAGCCCGGATATGCACGCCGAAATGGCCGTAGAAGGCTTTCATGCGGCCGATGGACAATTTGGGCGTATAGAACCCAAAGAAAGGCGGGGTTTCGTCGTCACCCTCTTCGAGAATGGTCACGATGGGGCTGGGCAGGTATTCCGCCAGCGCTTCTGAAACGCCAACCGGGCCGGAACCTGGGCCGCCGCCGCCGTGCGGGGTGGAGAAGGTTTTGTGCAGGTTGAAGTGCATAATATCAAAGCCCAGATCGCCGGGTCTGACGACCCCCAGCAGGGCATTCAGATTTGCGCCATCACCGTAGACCAAGCCGCCAGATTCGTGCACCATCTGGATAACATGCACTACATTTTCATCAAACAAACCAAGTGTATTCGGGTTGGTGAGCATCAGGCCGGCCAACGTGTCATCGCATTCGGCTTTGAGTGCTTCTAAATCAACATTGCCCCGTTCATCCGAAGGCAGCGACACAACCTTGAACCCACTCATCGTGGAGGTGGCGGGGTTGGTGCCATGGGCGGAATCGGGGATCAGGATTTTGGTCCGCAGGGGAGCGTTTTTGACCTGATGATATTTCTTGATGATCATCGCACCAACCAACTCGCCTTGCGCGCCAGCCGAGGGTTGAATGGTGACCCGGTTAAACCCACTGAGTTCCTGAAGCCATTCCTGCAGCTGGTACATCAGGTACAGATCACCCTGAACAGTGACCAACGGCTGGAGGGGATGAGTGTTTGCCAATCCTGGCAGACGGGCCATTTCCTCGTTGATCTTGGGATTGTATTTCATCGTGCAGGAGCCCAGGGGATAGAAACCGCCATCAATCGAGTAATTTAATTGAGAAAGATGAGTGAAATGGCGAATGACATCCATTTCCGATAACTCGGGCAGATTGAGCGATTCCCGCCGAAAACCATCCGGGAGATCAAATTGTGGAACATCAGTTTCGGGGAAGGCCACACCTTTTCGGCCGACCTGGGAAAGTTCGTAAATGGTAGGCTCAATCATGATCGGCCTCCTGGAGTACGGCAACGAGATCGTCAATGTCCTGCCTGGAAATCTTTTCTGTAACGGCAATCAGCATTTTGTTCTTCATTTCAGGGTAATCCTGGCTGAGATCATATCCACCAAAAATCCAGTGTTCCTGCAGGTGGGCGTTGATCGTGCTCACCGGTTTGGGTGTGGTTACCACAAATTCATGGAAGAATGGTGTCTTCGGGAAGGCCAGCTCGTATCCTTCAACTTTGCTGATCTGGTCTGCGGCGTAATGGGCTTTTTGGTAGCAGAGTTCGGCAACCTGCTTGAAACCTGCTTTTCCCAGCAGACTGAGATACAAGGTGGCAGCCAGCGCCATTAAGCCCTGATTGGTGCAAATATTGGAGGTTGACTTCTCGCGGCGGATATGCTGCTCGCGGGCGGTCAGCGTGAGGACATAGGCCCGTTCACCAGCCTCGTCAACCGTTTCGCCGACCAGACGACCGGCCAGTTTACGGACATACCTGTCTTTGATTGTGAATATGCCGAGGTAGGGCCCGCCATACGAAAGAGGGATGCCAAGCGGCTGACCATCACCAATGGCGATATCAACGTCAAAGTCGCCGGGTGGTTTGAGTAGTCCCAGAGCGGTAGGGTTGAAGACGAAGGCTACCAGCGTGCCCTGACTGTGGGCAGCCTCTATAAGTTTCGTGTAGTCAATGATGCGGCCGAAGAAATCGGGATATTGAACGATCACCAGGGCGGTTTCCTTGTCAACCAAAGCCAGCAGCTTGTTCAGATCGCTGGAAACGCCTGCGGCAGGTTCATCACCAAGCACCTGGGCATTTTCCAGTCCCTGCATATAGGTGCGAAGTGTTTCCCGATAATGGGGGTGGACTGAACGAGAGACAACGATCTTCTTGCGTTTACCGCGGAAGAAATGATAGGCCAAGTTGGCTGCTTCAGCGGTCGCTGTCGCGCCATCGTAATGCGAGGCGTTGCTCACATCCATGCCGGTCAGTTCCGTCATCAGGGATTGAAATTCGAAAATTGCCTGGAGAGTTCCTTGAGATACTTCAGGTTGATAGGGGGTGTAGGCGGTGTGGAATTCACCGCGGCGCAGGATCATGTCCACTGCGGCCGGGATGTAGTGATTGTAGGCACCTGCACCGAGGAATGAGATGAAATCATCCGTTGTGGCGTTTGCTGAGGCAATTTCCTTAAGCTCTGAGGCGATTGCCATTTCAGAAAGCCCATCTGGTATGTCAAGTTCCGGAAAACGGAAATTCTCCGGAACCTTGTCGAAAAGCTCTTCGATTGTCTCAACCCCAATAACCTTCAGCATCTCCTCAATTTCTTGGGGAGTGTGAGGAGTAAACATTATCCCTCACGGCTTTCGTTGTAGGCATCGTAGGCGTCTGAATCCATCAGATCATCCAACTGGGAAGGATCTGATAGTTTCATTTTGAGCAGCCAGCCCGTGTCATAGGGATCTGAGTTCAAGGTTTCGGGGTTTTCGGTCACAGCTTCATTAACTTCGATGATCTCGCCATCGGCGGGGAAATTGACATCGGCCGCAGCTTTTACGGATTCAACTGTCGCGACGGTATCACCCTTGCTGACTGTGTCACCAGGTTCATTTTCGAATTCAACATAGACGACATCTGAGAGCTGCTCTTGGGCGTAATCGGAAATCCCAATTGTCGCGACATCGCCTTCAAGTTTGACCCATTCATCGGTTTTGGCGTATTTTAATCCCTTTGGTGTGCTCATCTATTAACTCCTAAAAATATATTATGGACAAAGAATCTAGCTTATCCTCTGTCAATCAACCTGTGGGATTCATCTTCCGAAGAAGCGATTGCCGGCGTTTCAGAGGTGTCTATTTAATGGGTCCGTTTACCTGAGAGTTTCGACCAGAGCCTTGCCCCTTCGGTGCCGCGCATATATGGCGGACTCTTCCCATTAACTTCCAACGGTTGCTAACTGAATTTTAAAAGCAGCCCATTCAAATGTCAAGCATTGATGAGGGGCCAATAGCCAAGAGGCTGCTTGCAGAAGTCTAGAAAACATCTTAAGTTATGGCGTGTAAGGCGGCAGGTCCATTATTTCGTAATGGCTTGGATCAACCTGGATGACGGTGAACGTGAAAACGGAGACGGGGATGAAGCCTTCTTCGTCTTCACCGCAGCAGGGTCCAATTTCAAATAACTCACCGTTGTTTGTTTGCAGCTCAATTGTAAAGACGAATTTATTGTCAACAGTTATCTGATCTAAATTTGCACTCTTGAGCTTAAGGCAGTTCAACCCATTGAATTCGCAAGCCCTTTCCAGCAGGAGGGCGTGGTCACTTGGATCAACGTCTGGGTTATATCCTTCCAGCATTTCATAGGAACCCCCGTACAGTTTCTCAGCCGATGCGTAATCCCCTGAATTGAGGGCAGCAAGGTATTCCGTAAGGGCTTGTAAAGCGCGATCTTCTGCTGCTTCTGTTGGAGGCGCTTCAGTTTCGGGTGAAATTACTTCGGTTGGTTCTTGTTCCGTTGAGACGGGTATTTCTGAAGGGGAATTCAACCTGAGGTAGATGCCCAATCCAATACCAGCCAGTATAAGTATTACGACCATCCCAATGATCAATTGTTTTTGTTTCATTTGTAAATGCCTCCCAATTAAGTTAGGTTAACTAAGATTCTAATCGATTTTGTCCGAATAGCATGATGGAAGTAGATTATTCCAACTGACCAAGTCGAACTAAAATGATGTATATTTAAAAACAGATTTATTGTTTTTTAATGGAGGAGATAAAATGGCAGAATCCGAAAGCACAATCAATGAAGAACCTATCCGTCTATTTAAATCAGACTTTCTGGAATTCTTTTCCCATATCAGCCCAATAACCGTTCTGGTGATCTGGGCACCGGTAGTGGGGTACTTCGTCTACCGCAGTATCGCTCTGGAGCGTTCCAGTGCATTAATGATCGTAATGGGTATTCTCCTGGGTTTGTTCCTATGGACTTTCGCAGAGTATACTTTGCACCGATTTCTGTTTCATTTCAAACCGAGAACGCCAGGCCAGGAGCGGCTTTCATTCCTGATGCATGGCGTACACCATGCTCAACCGCGAGATAAAACCCGCCTGGTAATGCCGCCGGCTGTGAGCATTCCCCTCGCACTAGTCTTCTACGGTCTTTTCTTTGTCATTTTTTCCTATGTACTGATGATCCCTGAAGGGGTTTCGCCTGTATTCGCCGGATTCATTTTAGGATATATCGCTTACGATATGATCCATTATGGCACCCACCATTTCCCGATCAAAAAGGGTTATTTCCGAATGGTGCGGCGGAACCATATGCATCACCATTTTCAAACCCCGGAAAAACGTTTCGGCGTCTCCAACCCCTTATGGGATTATATTTTTAGTACCATGCCGCCGGACAAATAATCTTACGAGTAATAAAAAAGCACTCAGATGAGTGCTTTTTTGATGTTAATTTTTCAGTTACTTTCTGACATATTTCTTTGCCTCTTCCACATAGGCAAGCGATTGATGACGAAAGTAGGTGTTATAGAGTTCGGCATAATGCTGACCTTGAGTCAGGAGGTCCTGATGGTTGCCTTCTTCTATAATTTCTCCCTGCCGCATAACAAGGATCCGGTCGGCTGATTTCACCGTTGAAAGCCGGTGTGCGATCAGGATGCTGGTCGTTTCAGAGAGGATCAGGTCCAGCGCTGTCTGGATTTGGGCTTCCGTAAAGGGGTCAATGCTGGCTGTGGCCTCATCCAGGATGAAGATGGCAGGCTTCTGTATCAAAACCCGCATAAGGGCGACCAATTGGCGCTGACCCATGGAAAGCTGTGATCCGCGTTCTCCCACCTCGGTATCCAAACCATTGGGCAGGGTTTCCAACCATTCTCCATCCCCGATTTGGCGTGCGATTCGCATGATATCAGCATTAGCGCAGCCCGGACAACCATATTTGATATTGTCCTCAACGGTTCCCGAAAACAGGAAGGGCACCTGGGAAACGATACCCATCTGAAGGCGGAGGGCGATCAGGTTGAAACGGCGAATGTCCACGCCGTCAATCAGGATCTCACCCTGCTGAAACTCATAGAATCGTGTAATCAAACGACCGATGGAGGTCTTACCCGCACCGGTGTGCCCCACCAGCGCCAGCGTTTCGCCGGACTTGAGATGGAGAGAGAAATCCTGCAGGACCGGCTCGTCTGGTGTGTAGCTGAAATTGACATAGTTCATGTCAATCCGGCCGAGTAGACGGTCCGGCTTGATGTCTTCAATCTGCTGGATGGAATGTTGGGCGTCAATAAGGGCAAAGATACGTTCTGCCGCTGAGAGGCCGGTCTGCACCTGGGTCCAAAAGGAGGAGATGCTCATAACCGGGGACAGGAACTTATCCAGGGTGGAGAGGAAAAGGTACCACGCGCCAGCAGTGACTACCCCTTGCAGTACGCTCATCGCACCATAATAAACCAGTAGGGCCGTTGCGATGCCACCCACAGTGCGGAGAATTGGGAATACGATGGAAAGGATGAACCCGCGGCGGATATTGACCTTATATGACGTCTGATTGGCCGCATCAAACTCCTGATATATAGATTCTTCCTGGCGGAAGTTCTTGGCGATGGCAATCCCGCTGACCGTTTCCTTAATGGTGGAATTGACATTGGCCATTGCTCGCATACCATCTCGGGTGACTTTACGGGCTGCGTGGCGGTACTGAAGCACAAGCAAAAAAAGTAGAGGGATCAATATGAAGATTGCCAGTGCCAGCCGCCATTCAGCCTGGAGCAGGACGACAGCCAGGATGATGGAGGTGATGAGCTGCATCAGGACATCGGTGGACAGAGTAACTAATTGTCCAAATTCCCTTGTGTCGGAAGTGATGCGGGAGACGATCTTGCCCGAGGAGAAATTGTCATGAAATGACAGGTCCTGGCGGACGGATGCTGTAAAGGCATCCGTGGAGAGTTGGCGGATCAACTCGGCTATCGTCCGGGCTGAACTACGCCGTAAAAGCAGGTTACTAACCCAACTTATGATACCCAGAGCAAGGACAATGCCGGAGAGGGTGACAATGAACTGAGTGGAGATGGATTGGCCGGTCACGCGATCCAGCCCTTTAGCCACAATGACTGGCGTGGCGGCGACAATGACTGCACGCACGATGATCGTAATGCTGATAACTACCAGACGCTGCGTTTGAGTCTTAAAATAATCAACAATCCTCGTGAAGAGTTTTTTATCGGAATATTGACGGTCGTATTGTTCGGCGCTTAGGCCTGAAAAGAAACCCATATTTACTCGCTAAATATTTTCTGGTAGGAAGGCGAAGTTCTCATTAATTCTTCATGAGTGCCAATTGCAGCGATCTTGCCCTTTCGCATCACGACGATTTGATTGGCCCAGCGAATCTGGGAAAGACGGTGAGTGATGATCAGTGTGGTGCGTCCCTCCGCTGCCCTGAAAATGGCCTGTTGGATCTTGTCCTCTGTTTCACTGTCAATCGCACTGGTGGAATCATCCAAAACGAGGATGCGAGGGGAGGTCAGGAATGCACGTGCCAGAGCCAAACGCTGGCGTTGACCACCCGAGAGTGTTGCGCCGCGTTCACCAATGATAGTGTCATAGCCATTTTCAAATGACATGATGAAATCATGCGCCTGGGCCTCGGTGGCAGCCTGGATGATTTCCTCGCGGGTAGCTTCTGGTTTCCCAAAGGTAATGTTATCTGCAATAGACCGGGAAAACAGGAAGATATCCTGCTCGATGATGGAAATTTGATTCCGTAATGCTTCCAGGTACCAATCCCGGACATCAACGCCATCAACTTTGACTGCGCCTATTCGAACATCAAATGTCCGGTTGATCAGCTTGACCAGTGTGGTCTTGCCTGAGCCGGTTTGCCCGACAATCGCAACGGTCTGACCGGGACTGATCTTGATATTGATATTCTCAAGGCTGGTTTCTTCATCGTTGTATCCAAAGGAGACATCTTCGAACGTGATTTCTCCCCGGATGAATTCGTCAAAACCCTGGACGTTCTGATCCAGTTTGTTTTCAGTATTCATCAACTGCAGGATTCGCCGTGCGCCAGCAAAACCTAATGAAATTTGGGAGTAGGCGAATAGGGAGATAAAGGTTGGGAATCCAAGAAAGGACAAAGTCCCAAAATAGGAGATCACATCGCCAATATTAAGCACACCTTGCTGCAGGAGAAATAATGAATGGCCTAGTCCCACTGCCATGGTGATCCCCAAGAGCAGCATGGGCAGGAAGCGGCTTTCAATATCGCCCTGTCGGATGGAGGCATCTCGATACGCAATGGCATTTTGGCTGAAACGATTGATTTCGGCGTCTTCCTGGGCGGAGCCTTTGACAATTTCGACGCCGTCAATAGCTTCAGCCAATCGACTGTTAAGCTGGCCAAAATTGCGCCGGACATTGCTGGTGACAGGGTTGAGAATCCTCAAATAATGCCAGAGGGCGAGGGTATAAAGAACGATGAATAGAGCCGGTGCCAGGATCAGAGCTGAGTTATAAGTTGGCCCAACGAAGAGGGGGATGAATAGGAAATTCAGCGAGCCAATCACAAGATTGAAGCCCGGGCTGAACATGTAATTCAATTCGCGGACATCATTGGTGGCCCGTGCCATCAGATCGCCCACGGATTGGAGGTTATGGAAGGTCATGCTCTTTCCGAGCAGGTTGACGTACAGCTCCTGGCGGACCACTCGCTCTATCTTTTGGGCAATGATCTCAAAACCAAAATTTCGAACGAATTGAAGAAAACCGCGAAGGACCTGGGAAAGCCCAATAATTAGGGCGTAACGGCCAATCACGGCCAGGGAGGGTGAATTTTTAATGACTTCATTGAACGCTTTGCCGATGTAGATCGGTACAATGCTGGCTAAGGCAGCGTTGCTGATCGCGCCGATCAGAGCCATGATGATCCAGGGCCATTGATGGATGGCATGCGAGAGGATCCATAATCCGGCGGATTTCCGGTTGGTCTGATATTTCGTCTTGAAACTGAATTCAGAGATATTCTCTGCAGTTTGAGCTGTCATGAAGGCTTGCTTTCTTTAATCTCCAGAGCAATTCTGTTCCGATCCTTGTCAATGGATTGGATAATGACATCTATGATGTCACCGACCTGTAAATTGGTTTGACGAGGAATTTTCGAACGATGAAGAAGCCCATCGGTTTTAACGCCAATGTCTACAAATGCGCCAAAATCAACAACATTCCGTATTGTACCTTTTAATTGCATCCCAGGCGTGAGGTCATCCATTTTTAGAACATCCACGCGCAGAATCGGCTTTTGCAGGTCTTCTCGGGGGTCACGTCCAGGACGAGCGACCTCACTTAAGATATCTGTAAGTGTGGGAACCCCTGTATTTAAGATTTTTGCCAGGGCATTCAAGTCTGTAGTTTCAGTAAAATGTTGGACTTCCCTAAATGTGTCAGTGTGTGAGGCATTAGCTGGCAATTGCAACCTCTCTAAAACTTTGGCTGCTACGTTATAACTCTCCGGGTGGATAGAAGTAGCATCGAGAGGATTAGCGCCTTCACGGATGCGAAGAAAACCGGCAGCCTGCTCAAAGGACTTTGGGCCCATGCCAGGCACTGCTTTTGCGTCATCACGGGTTTGGAAGGGGCCATTTTCTTCCCGATATTGAACGATCTTTTTAGCGAGACTTGGCCCGATCCCTACAATATGAGTTAGCAGGGCGCCAGAAGCGGTATTGAGTTCCACGCCGACTGAATTGACGACTGATTCAACCACCTGGTCCAGGGCTTTATTGAGATTAGCCTGGTTGACATCATGTTGATACAGACCAACGCCAATGGATTTTGGGTCGATCTTGATCAGCTCTGCCAGAGGGTCCTGCACTCGACGGCCAATAGAGACCGCCCCGCGGATGGAGACATCCAGATCCGGGAATTCCTTACGGGCCAGTTTGCTGGCGCTGTAAACGCTTGCGCCGGCTTCGCTGGTGATCAGATAATGTAAATCCCTATTCCCCTGAATGATTTCCGCTGCCAGCATCTCTGTTTCCCGGGAGGCCGTTCCATTACCGATCACGATCAGGGTGACATGATATTTAGTAACCAGAGCATTGATAAATTGTTTGGATTTCTCACGCTGGTGTTGGGGGGGATGGGGGTAGATTGTCCCGGTTTCAAGAAGTTTACCTGTTTCGTCAATAACAGCGATCTTGCTGCCGGTGCGGTAGCCCGGATCAATCGCTAAAACCACCTGGTCAGCCAATGGGGGTTGAGTGAGCAGGGCTTTCAGGTTCTTAGCAAAGAGATCGATGGCATGAGCTTCCGCTTCTTCAGTGAGTGATTTGCGAATATCTCGTTCAATGGCCGGCAGGAGCAGGCGGTTGGCACAGTCATCCGATGCTTCGTTGAGAGTATCAAAGAAGATCGAGCGGCGGTCAGGATAATATCGCGAGCGGATGGCTGTTCGCCAATCGCGTTCGTCAATGGTGATCCTAACACGAAGTACTTTTTGATTTTCGCCCCGGTTGAGCGCCAGGACCTGATGTGGTCGGAGATATTTCAATGCGCAATCAAATTGGTAGTAAATTTGGAAGACTTCCCGTTCATCCTGGGCATCGGATAGCTTTTCGGAGGAGATTTTACCGAATTTCAACCCCTTCTCACGGGTTAACTGGCGGACCAGTGCATTATCGCTGATAACCTCGGCCACAATGTCCTTTGCGCCGGAAAGGGCATCCTCGATGGATGTGACCTCATCATTGAAAAGGGGTTGAATGATGGACGAAAGACTTTGATTGGTGATTTCCTGATGGAGGATCAGCGCAGCTAAAGGTTCCAGTCCCTTCTCACGGGCAATCATTGCCCGGGTTCGGCGTTTGGGCCGGTAGGGCTGGTAAAGATCTTCCAGGGTCGTCATGGTTGCTGCCTCAAAGATGGATCGCTTCAACTCGTCAGTGAGTTTGCCCTGCTCGGTGATGGTTTGCAGGATGACCTCACGGCGATCCTCGAGGCTTTTCAGGCGCTCCCAGGTCTCATTGATGCTGCGGATCTGTTCTTCATCCAGTGTTCCTGTGGCCTCTTTACGGTAACGGGCGATGAAGGGGATGGTGTTGCCCTGCTCAAGGAGGTCGATAGTGTTTTGGACCTTCCCGGCTGGGAGGTTCAGTTGGTCTGCGATGGTTATGATCAGGTTCATAAGGATGGCTTTCTGGATGGATTGGATTGCCTTCGTTGCAAGGGAGAATTGTAACACTATTCGAACCATTGACGCCCACGGGGGTTCGTGATATACTGCCAATTACTTTCATCTGATTAATCAGATTAATTAAAATGAGTACCAAATGAACTACGCCCCACTCCCTCAACGACTTTCCAATTTTATGACTTATCTCGCGCGCCAAATGACAGATGGCGCTGAAAAGCTCCCGAGTTTGAATGAATTAAGTGACGAACTTGGCATGAGCATCGCGTCTCTGCGGGAGGAATTACAGGTGGCGAGGGTGTTAGGATTGGTGGAAGTTAAGCCTCGCACGGGGATCAGGTGTTTGCCCTATCGTTTTGCCCCGGCAGTGACCAAGAGCTTGGCATTTGCTGTGAGTGTGACACCGGATTCATTCCGCCATTATTCCGACCTGCGCAATCACATCGAGGCGTCCTATTGGTATCAGGCTGTCAGCAGTCTGACAGATAGTGATATCGAAGAACTGCAGGGGATCATTCGGACCGCCAATGAGAAATTGCAATCAGATCCCATCCAAATCCCCCAGGAAGAACATCGACACCTGCACATAACTATCTATCGACGTTTGCAAAATGAGTTTGTGCATGGGATCCTTGAAGCCTATTGGGATATCTATGAAGCAGTCGGTCTGAGTGTTTATGAAGACCGCAAATATCTTGAGCGTGTCTGGCTTTATCACCAGCTGATGGTGGATTCCATCGCAAGCCATGACTATCTCAGCGGATATCAGGCTCTGATCGCACATATGGACCTGCTATTCCAGCGTGAAAAAGAACCAACGATCCTACCTTTTGAATAAGCTTTTTGGAAGGAGCCAAAATGAAAAAGGAATTGGAAGCCGGTCAGACCTCATCGAAAGTCGTCAATGATTTTTGCATGACGGTCTGTACGGTAAATGGCTCTGGCAGCGCCACAGCCAACACTACACTTCTGCGGGCTATGTTCCACATGGGGATTCCCGTCACCGGGAAGAATATTTTTCCCTCCAATATCAAAGGTCTGCCCACCTGGTTTTCTATCCGAGTTTCCAAGGATGGTTACCTGGCCCGGGTGGCGCATGATGACATCATCGTTCAGATGAACTCCACCACTTTTTCGGAAGACTTGGATTATAACGTATCGGGTGGGGTGGTCTTTTATGCGGATCATATAGCCGTGCCGATCCATCGCGATGATGTGATTGCCTATCCCATGCCCGTCAAAGATCTGATCAAAGAGGCGGATATCCCCCGCAACCTGCGGGATTATATGGAAAACATGGTCTATGTTGGCGTCGTCTCTCAGATGCTGGGAATCGATCTGGACACGGTACACCAGGTTCTGCTGGATCAATTTAAGCATAAGCCATCGGTTGCCGAAAGCAACTTCACGATGGTAAAGCTGGCTGCGGACTGGGCCAGAGACAATTTGGAAAAGAAGGACCGGTATTGGGTTGAGCCAATGCCGCCTTTGGATGAATACATCATGACGGATGGCAACACGGCCGGCGCACTGGGCGCGATCTATGGTGGTTTCCAATTCTGCGGGTGGTATCCCATCACACCCGCCACCAGCCTGGCCGAATCGCTCAATATCTTTGCTCCGAAGCTGCGTCAGGACCCTGAAAACGGGAAGAATACCTTCGCAGTAGTCCAGGCGGAAGATGAGCTGGCTAGCATAGGTATGGCGATTGGTGCTGGCTGGGCGGGGATTCGCTCGATGACCTCCACCTCAGGCCCCGGTATTAGCCTGATGACGGAATATATGAGTCTGGCCTATTACGCCGAAGTGCCGTTGGTGCTTTGGGATGTCCAGCGCGTTGGCCCCAGTACCGGGCTGCCAACTCGGACCAGCCAGGGCGACCTCAATTTGACCTATTTCCTGGGACATGGCGATACTAACCAGATCGTTCTGATCCCTTCGACGGTTAATGAATGCTTCAAGTTCGGCTGGCAGGCGTTTGAGATTGCTGAAAAGTACCAGACCCCGGTGATTATCCTGAGTGATCTGGACCTGGGGATGAACCTCTGGATGACGAAAAAATTTGACTATCCAGACCAACCGATCAATCGCGGCAAGATCCTCTGGGAAGAGGATTTGGAGAACTTTGGCCGGGATTGGGGTCGGTATCTGGATGTGGATGGCGATGGGATTCCATACCGCACTCTGATGGGTAATGAACATCCTAAAGCGCCTTATTTCACCCGCGGCACCGGCCACGATGAATATGGTAATTATAGCGAAGCACCGGATGTCTGGGTGAGGGTGATGGACCGGATCAAGATGAAAATTGAGAATGCCCGTGAACAGCTGCCCAAGCCGGAATATCGGAACCTGGAAGGGGCCCGGATTGGTTTGATCGGGATGGGTTCCACGGAGCCCGCTCTCCTGGAAGCCCAGGATAAATTGGAAATTCTTGGTGTCAAGTGCGATTACATGCGGATCAGGGCACTGCCCTTTTCAAAGGAAGTGGGCGAATTCATAGAGGCTCATGAGGTCAATTTCGTGGCGGAGTTAAATCGAGATGGACAGCTTCACCAGATCCTTTCCATCGATTACTGCCACCTGACCGAGAAAATGGTGTCCATTGCATATATGGACGGGCTGCCAATGACGGCAGAACTGGTCGTTGATGCGGTTATGGAAAAGGAGGGCTAAAGCCATGGCGGAAAAGAAAGTTGTAACCAACCAGATCGGGTTGTCTCGGTCAGATTATCGCGGTGAGGTTTCCACGCTTTGCCCGGGTTGCGGGCATAATACCATTTCTGCTCAGATCATCACGGCCTGTTATGAGATGGACATCCCACCGGAGCGAATTGTCAAATTCAGTGGGATTGGCTGCTCGAGTAAGAGCCCGACCTACTTTCTGAGCAAGTCTTTTGGATTCAATGGCCTGCACGGCCGGATGCCATCACTCGCGCTGGGTGGGGCGTTTGCGGACCGCAGAATGAAGGTGATCGGTGTCTCCGGTGATGGTGACACGGCCAGCATTGGGATTGGTCAATTCAAGCACCTTATCCGGCGAAACCTGCCAATGGTTTATATCATCGAAAACAACGGTGTTTACGGCCTGACCAAAGGGCAGTTCTCAGCCACTGCTGAAAAGGGGCTGGAGCTTAAGAATCAGGGAATGAACCCCTTTATGCCGATTGATATTGTGAAGGAAGCGCTGGTCGGGAATGCCAGTTTTGTGGCCCGCTCGTTTGCAGGCGACCCCAAACAGGTACGGGAACTGCTCAAGGCGGCGCTGAGCCATAATGGCACCTCGGTGTTGGATATCATCAGCCCCTGCGTGAGTTTCAATAACCGTGAGGATACATTGCATTCTTACCAGTGGGGCCGGCAGCATGAAGCGCCCCTCCATGATATCTCTTATGTGCCCACCCGGCGGGCCATCATTCTGGATGAATTTGAGGATGGGTCTTTCAAGGAAGTGACTCTGCATGATGGCTCTGTTGTAGTCCTGAAGAAACTTGAGACGGATTACGACCCGACGAGTAAATGGCAGGCTTTGAAGATCCTCGAGGAAGGGGAGCGGGAACATTACCTCATCACCGGGTTGATCTATGTGAATCCCACCCAACCATCGCTTTATGATTTCCTCAACCTGACGGATGAACCTTTGAACCGGATTTCCAGTCACAAGCTGCGCCCTTCGAAGGAGAGCCTGGATCAAATCAACCAGAAAATGCTTTAGTAATTAATGGAAAAACAGCCGGTGATCCCACCGGCTGTTTTTAGGTTAAATTTTTATGGCTATACTTCGCCCAGGGTATGCAGGAGGGCCAGATTGGGTTGGCGATGCGCACCAACCGGGAAACCTGTGATGACAATCACCTGTTGTCCGGGTTTCAGGTCTGTCGTGGCTGAAATTGCTGTTTCAACATGTTTGATCATCGTCTCGAGGGTGTCCGCAAAGGGAACCAACATTGGGCTGACGCCCCAATAAAGTCCCATCTGTTGATAAGTGCGCATTTCGGGTGTGAAAGCGAGAATGGGGACGTCTGGTCGGGCTTTGGACATCAACCTCGCTGTCCGGCCAGATTGGGTGAAGACCACGATGGTGATCACGTTTCGGTCCCTTGCCAGGGCCTTGGCAGCCCGGGTGATGGAAATAGCATCGCTGCGGGAGCCATCCTTCCAATCGGTGATAACCTTGCTCCACTGTTTGCTGTTAGCCTCGGCTTCCCGGATGATTGCATCCATCATCTGAACGCTTTCCACCGGATATTTACCCGCCGCGGTTTCTCCTGAGAGCATGACAGCGTCCGTACCATCAAATACAGCATTTGCGACATCCGTGGCTTCTGCCCGGGTGGGGCGGGGATTGTTGATCATTGAATCCAGCATTTGGGTCGCCGTAATCACCAATCGGCCATGGCGATTAGCGCTGGCGATGATCTCCTTCTGGGCGATGGGTACGCCGGCCGGCGACATTTCCACACCGAGATCGCCCCGGGCAACCATCACGCCATCCGTGACCTCCATGATCGCCTCCAGGTTTTGCAGGGCTTCCGGCCGTTCCAACTTGGCGATAATGGGTGTATTTTTCTGAGCCGGTAAAATAGCCATTTCCTGAATGGCTGTTCGCACAGTTTGAACATCTTCTGCGGTCTTAACGAAAGAGATAGCAACCATGTCAACGCCTTGTTCAAGGCCGAATGCCAGATCGATTCGATCTTTTTCCGTAAAGGAGGGGAAGGTCAGGTTCGCACCCGGCAGGTTGACACCCTTATTGGATTTCAGCGTCCCGCCCAAAGTCACAATGGCATCAATCCGATCGCCAGTGATCTTGGTGACTTCCATTTCAAGCTGACCATCATCCAAGAGGATATGGTTTCCGGCTTGGACGGCTTTGTGCAGATCGGGAACCTCAAAGGGGATGAAAATTTCATCGGTTCCGCTGGTGAAATCTTCAGAAGAACTGAGGGTTACTTCATCCCCAGCTTTCAATTCAAGGACGCCTTGCGAGAGACTGCCGATGCGTAGTTTAGGCCCTTGTAGATCCTGGAGGACGGTAATGGGCGTATCGAGTTCGTTCGAGATCTCTCGGACGAACTTGATCTTTTTCGCATGGTTCTCGTGTGTGCCGTGGGAAAAATTCAAACGGGCAACATTCATCCCGGCCTTGACCAGCGCAAGGATCTTATCTTTGGTGTTGCTGCTTGGCCCCAGGGTGCAGACGATTTTCGCAAAACGTTCCATGACATCCTCCCGGATGATTATTAATCCATAAGCAGTACATCCCGCAGGATCGGCAGCATCCAATCGACGGTAGGTTTGTCAATAATAAGCGGCGGAGCTAACCGGAGGATGTGTTCATGGGTTTCCTTTACGAGGATACCCCGTTTTTTCAGCGTCTCTGCGAATCTCCGAGCGCCGCCCAATTCATGTTTGAGTTCGACGCCGATCAGTAGGCCTTTACCGCGAATATCCTTGATGTTTTTCCTGGGGATCTCTTCGAGATATTCCATGATGTATTGACCCATGACCTTGGCGTTTTCAATCAAATTTTCTTCCTCAATTACCTCCAGAGCGGCAATCGCAACGGCAGCACCAAGGGGATTTCCACCAAAGGTTGAACCATGTTCTCCGGGCTCGATCAAGCCCAGGATATTTTTATCCGCTAAAACAGCGGAGACGGGATAGAAGCCACCCGAGAGCGCTTTCCCGATGATGGTGATATCCGGGCGGACGCCTTCATGCTGGCTGGCAAAAAGCGCGCCTGTGCGCCCGAGACCGGATTGGATCTCATCCGCGATGAAGAGTATATTGTTTTCTTCGCATAGGGTTTTGACCGCTTTGAGATAACCCACCGGCGGGACAATGATCCCATTCTCGCCCTGGAGGGGTTCCAACATGATAGCCGCCGTTTTGGGAGTGATGGTGGCCTTAATTGCCTCCAGATTACCGTAGGGCACTGTTGTAAAACCCGGAGTGAAGGGGCCGAAATCGTGTTTGTAAAATTCGGTGGTGGAAAAGGAGATGATGGTCGTTGTGCGGCCATGGAAATTACCTTCAGCTACAATGATATCCGCATCGTACCTTGGGACACCCTTGACCACGTAGGCCCATTTGCGAGCCACCTTTAGCGCCGTTTCCACAGCTTCTGCGCCGCTGTTCATGGGCAGAGACATTTCGTACCCGGTCATGTCCGCAAGCTTCTTGTAGAGAAGTCCTAACTGATCGTTGCGAAATGCTCGGGAAGTCAGGGTGAGCTTTCCCAATTGGTCGATCATCGCCTGACGGATCTTTGGATGGTTATGCCCCTGGTTGAGAGCGGAATAGGCACTCAGGCAATCCAGATACTTGTTACCTTCAACATCATAGACCCAGACACCTTCACCTTTCGTTAAAACGACATCCAGAGGTTTGTAATTGTGCGCGCCGTAATCATCTTCAAGTCGGATGAAAAATTCACTATTTGGCATCGGGATCGCCCCCCAATAATAGATCTACCAGAACCGCTTTTTGGGCGTGCATACGGTTTTCAGCCTGAGGGAACAGGCGGGATTGCGGTCCATCTGCGACATTGTCGGTGATCTCCTGACCGCGGTGGGCGGGCAGGCAGTGCATGACAATAGCCTTGGGTTTGGCCAAACCGAGCAGAGCCTGATTGACCTGGTAGGGTGGGAAGACCTGCTCGCGTTTCCTGGCTTCCTCTTCCTGTCCCATGCTGGTCCAGGTGTCGGTATAGATCACATCCGCGCCATCAGCGGCTGCCTGTGGTTCATGCAACAGCGTTACAGAACCACCGTTTTCACGGGCGATTTCCTTGCCCAGCTCGATATCACCTTCCGGCATGTCGTAGCCTTCAGGGTTGGCGATCCTGAAATTCGCACCCAGTTTGGTGACGACTTTCATCAGGGAGACAGCCACATTATTGCCATCGCCAATATAGGAGACATTTAGCCCTTTGAGTGAGCCGAATTCCTCATAAATGGTGAGAGCGTCTGCCATGGCCTGGCAAGGATGGTTGTAATCGCTCAGGCCGTTAATGACAGGGACAGAGGACCACTTTGCCAGCTCCAGAATATGTTGGTGGGAGAAGACCCGGGCCATCACGATCTGAACGTAACCTGACAACACCCGGGAGACATCTGCGATCGATTCACGCTTTCCCAGGTCAATTTCATTTGGCGAGAGATAGAGTGCATCGCCGCTGAGGTCCCGCATGGCCATATCAAAACTGACTCGAGTGCGCAGACTGGGCTTTTGGAAGACCATTGCCAGGACTTTCCCCTTGAGCAGCGGCCGGGATTCACCCTTTTTCTGTTCAGCTTTCAAGTTGGATGCCAGGGTCAATAGCCCTTGAATTTCTTCACTGGTGAAATCTACGATGTCAAGAAAGTGTTTCATAAAAGTGTTCTCCTAAAGGTGATGAGTTTAGAGTGTGAGGTATTCACTCCCGGTCAAGGTCGGAGAGTGAAACAATTTTTTCTTCAAAGTTAATGTAATCCAAAGCCTGCAAGAAGACATTGAGTTGGGCAATACCCAACCATAATAACACGCCTGTGAGGAACATTGAAGTGAATAATGAGTAAATGTTCAGGCGTGCTTCAACTTGCTCCGCTTTTTGGATGGCTTCTGAAAGGATATCGTCATATTCCGCAAGGATTTCCTGAGAGCCGGCGAGGTCTTCCAGGACAATGTTCATATCATTTGAGAGAACAGCAAGGTCATCTGAAAAACTTTGCAGATCGGAAGAGGCTGAATTAAGGCTGGATTCCAGCGAAGCGAGGGTAGCGGGGATGTCATTCAAATCATCTGCGATCTTCCCCAGACTGATATGGAGAGGTGTTTCAGGTTGATAGTCTGCACCAATGAGGGGGATAGCTGCGATGAACGCCAGGGTGTTATCGATGAATTCCGCACTGGTTGAAGCTGATGAGACCGCAATCTGGACTTCAGACAGGGTTAGACTGAGGTCGTCCCCAATCAGGTTGGAGGAAGTCGCCAGCGAATCAGCAATGTTAACCATGGATGACTCCAGGTTAATCAATGAGGATTGGATCAGAGCCAGATCCTCGTTGACCTGATTGACAGATCCCGAGAGGAATCCAATGGTGGTTTGCGTCGTTGTCAGGGTCTCATGAGCAAGGTCCACTAAATTGGAGACGCTTCTGGTTGCCCCTGGCCGGAGTATCCAGATCCCGCCTATACCCAGAAGGGAGAATAACATCCCCAGAATGGCGAACCCGGCAAGTAAATATCCGATTTTCCGTAATTTCAATGGATTTCTCATCATTTTAGATTTAACCCTGATCTGCCAGACCTTTGAATTGTGAAAATAATTTATCCTGAAGCGGCCACATGATTGCCTTCTCATCCTCAGTGTAATGGTCGTAGCCTAAAAGATGCAAAGTGCCATGAATACTGAGGAAAATGATCTCATCTTCCAGAGAGTGCTCATGTTCAGCAGCCTGTACAGCCGCCTGGGGAACTGAGATCAGGATGTCCCCAAGGTAAAAGCGCCCGGTCTGGGGGTCTTGAATATCCTGATTAAAAGACAAAACATCCGTGGTTTTGTCTTCACCACGGAAGGTCTGGTTTAAACGATGCATTTCGCCATTATCAATTAATCGCAGGGTGATATCCATCTCTGGTTTCTTGAGGATACCCAGGGCATGCCTGATTGCAAGATCGATATGGGAGGTGTCAATGTCAACATTTGTTGTTGAATCGAATTGGATCTCGATCATTCTGATAAGGCTTTCTGCTTTGGTTCGGGTAGGGAGGCCGGTTTGGTCTTGGTTCCCAGAGCAGGATATTTTACTCTGGGGTGGTAGCTTCCTTTTAAGGTCATAAAGAAAGACTCCTGAGCGATCTTCAAATCCTTCAAGGTCAGGTTGGTATCCTCCAATTGGTGGTTCTGGGCGTAAAAGAGGAACACGGTCTCAATGAGAGAACGCAACTCTTCTTCGTTCTTGGGCTTTTCAGCTCTGGCCCGGGCTTCGGTCCCATCAGCGAGCATCAGAAGCGCAGTCTCACGGGATTGCGGGCGTGGACCAGGGTAAGTGAAGAGGGATTTATCCACCCGGGATGGATCACCGCCAGCTTCTTTGACCGCCTGCGTATATTGGTAATGGGTATACATGGTGCCGTGGTGTTCCCGGATGAAGTCTATGATTCGATTCGGTAGATGATATTTCTTAGCCAGGTCAACCCCATCCGTTACATGGCTGATGATGGTATGAGCGCTGGTCAAGGGGTCCAGGTCGTCATGGGGGTTAAGCTTTTCCTGGATTTGATTTTCAATGAAGAATTGCGGGTTTTGTGATTTACCGCAGTCGTGAAAAATCGCGCCGACCCGCACCAGCAGGCCATTCGCACCAATCGCTTCTGCGGCCTGTTCAGCCAGATTGGAAACCTGCAGGGAATGCTGGTAGGTTCCCGGGGCATTCCGCAGCAGGTGCTGCAGCAGGGGATGGTCGGGTCGGGAGGTATCCAGCAATTGAAGGGCAGTGGTCGTCCCAAGGATTTGTGAGAAGCCGTATTGCAGGAGTAAAGTGATCCCCGCTGCGCCAATCCCGTTGACCAGGGAAGCGGCAGCTAGTGTAGCAATACCGACCCAATCCGTGACGGAATCGGGCAGGCGATAACTGAAGATGATGGCTATGCCGGACAGCCCTACCATAATACCGGCGATAAAGAAGGAAGCAATCCGATGGGCTTTGCCCAATACCAGAATGCCGATGATTGCAGGGACAACATAGAAGATGGTCAGATCATATCCCTGAGACATGCCATAGGCGGTCATTATCCCCAGAATAGTCGAGAGTAAAGCTGCCAGTTCAAAGCCGAAAATGGTAGAAAGCGTGAGCGCAAAGGCTGCCAAAGGGAAGATATATGGCATGATCGTGCGATCAATGATGACAAACCGTCCAATGGTCAGAAAGACCAGGAAGGTGATCGCAATCAGGAAAACGGCTTTAAAGGAATAATTCAGGTTGTTCTGCCACCAGCGGAAATACAAACCGACCAGGATTGTTACTGTGATTGTGAGAATCCCTGCGCCGATATTATATTCAACCCGATCACTGGCCTGGATTAGCCCATAATGTTGGAGGGCTTCCCAATCCACTTCCTTGATGATCTGCCCTCTGCTGACGAGGGTTTCGCCGGAGATATAGGAGCGGATCACAGGCTCCACAGCCTGCCTGGCTTCCTCAATGGCAGCTTCGGTTTCCTCAACGCTGTAGAGGCTGTTCGGAACGACAAAAGGCTCAACCACTTCAATGACGATATCCGCCTGATCCTGAGGAAAAGAAAAATCGATCAGAGAAGGGATGTTGCGTTTGGCGGAATAGAGGTCGGTATCCCGGAGGGTGTTGCGCATGACCTCTTCAAGAACGGTGGTTGTTTCTGATTCAACTGCTTCCCACCGAGTTTCACTTAATTGCAGAATTCTGGTAACACTCTCGTCGGAGAGCGTTAGATTTTCAATGGATTGGATATCAGCGATCTTTTGTTCCAGCGTGGCAAATTCATCCTGGCGCACGGTTGTGATGTAATACAGCACGGTTTGCAGGGACTCTGCCTGGTGGCGGCCAATACTGGGATCGGTCGGCAGGTAAATTGGTGTGATAGAGTCCGTAGCGGCTTGACGGGCTTGTTCGGTCAGAACATCGCTTTCAAAGGTCAGGGAATAGGGCGCCAGTATATCCTGAGGTGAGGCTTCACCAATGGACATGGGGAAAGCCGATTCGCTAAAAGTCTCTGGCAGGATTAACGCAAAAAATGCCAGGATACCGGTCAGTATCAGGAGGGCTGTCTTGATAATTACCGACCTGTTCGGCCTTTTCTTAGTTTCGGCTTGAGTGGACATAGAACACTTTATGAATTCTGGAGGATTTCCCGGACGGCCTTGCTGGCATCGGAACCTGAGGCGCGGCCTTCCAGTTTGGGCATCAGGTGTTTCATGACTTCACCTATATCGCGCATGCCCGAAGCACCAAGTTCAGTAATGACAGCCTGGGCCAATGCTTTAAGCTCTTTTGGATCCATTTGCTGCGGGAGATAGGAATTAAGGATCGCCATCTCTTTTTCAGCTGCCTGGATCAGATCGTCCCGATTGGCTTGCTTTGATTCAGCGATGATATCCTCACGCGTCTTAACTTCCTTCTGGAGGATGCCTAAAATGCGAATTTCATCCAGCTCTCCACCCGCTTCCACCTCAGCCATTTTAATGGCGGACATTACCAGGCGCAGAGTGCGTTTGGTGTCCTCATCACGGGCTTTCATGGCAGCGGTTAATGCTTGTTGGATTTCCTGTTTCTTGTTCATAGGAATTATTATACCTTTAGTTGGTGTTTACCTTGCCGAGGAATTGGTCAATCAGCGACTGGGGGATATGGTTCTCTTGAAATTCATTCTGTAATTCCTGCCATAAGAGAATGGTTCGTTTCGTAGCGGCGATGATGGCATAAGGGAAAAGGGAATGGGCTTCAGGGCTATCCATGTTGCACCTGGCATGGGAATCTTCCGGCATTCGGGAATAGAGCCATTTTGACAGGATCGGCAGCATTGCGATGAACTCGATCAACCCATAATTTGCACCGGACATAAGTTCGGGGCTGGTGAGAATGTTAGGATCGGCCGGTTCAATTTCATCCGGTTTGGCGTCGGGGTGATGCCTCAGCCAGAGGTGGACATAATTGCTGTGGCTGTAAAAATCCTGCCAGGTATGCGTAATCTGTCCGAAGGCTTTACGGGCAGCTTTAATCCTGCCGGACTTTATATTGTTAATGATAGCTTGTTTCTTTTGAGCGATATAGGCATATCCTGCCTCAAAGGCGCTGCCATCGAAATGGATATAGTCCCGACCAAACTGGTTCCGGGGCCGGTCCTGCCAGACATTGGCTTTAAGGACAGTCTTGAGGGCTTCCTCTGAAAAGAAACCCTGCAGAGCATCCCGGGTCATTTCAATATGGTATTTGCTTTTCACGGCTGTTCCACGTATAGAAAATCACTCAAGCTCTCAACTGTTGCGTCCCCAATCCCTGAGACATTGGCAAGATCTTCCAGAGTGGCGAAAGGGCCATATTCATCCCGATAAGTAAGGATATCTGCGGCTTTGGAAGGGCCTATGCCCGGCAGGGATTCAAGTTCTTCTTGGGTGGCTGTATTTAAATTCAGTGGGTAGGTGAAACTTGTCTCACCTGTTACACCGATATTTCCAGGTGCGTTTGTCGCCGTGGCCGGGATGTCTTCACCGGGAATGGGCATGTAGTAATAATCGCCATCATGCAGCCTGACAGTGAAGTTGATCCGGTTTTGGTCTGCATTAGCCGCCAGACCACCTGATGCAGAAATCAGGTCTTCCAGACGGGCGTCGGAGGGAAGGGAATAGATACCAGGGGAATGAACCGCGCCGCCAATTTGAACCAGAATAGGTTCTGGCGTTTGGGTGGGCACGGGCAAGCCCGTTGCGGTGGGGGTGGGCGCAAGCGCCAGGATGATGGGAACACCTTGCCTGGGCTGGGCAATTAATAAAACCACGCCCGCAGCCAATAAGCCAATCAATAAACCGGATAGCAGCAGTATCCAGGGTTTGTTCAATTTTCCCTCCTAAGTATTCCTTAACCGACCAGAATTTCTTCTTCCTTTGCCTGCTCCATGGCATACATGGTATTGAAAGCCGTAATCGAGACATCGAGCATCTCTTCGGTTGGTTCCCGGGTGGTCAGATGCTGAAGTGCCAAATTGGGTTTGATGAGCGCTTTGACGATTGGTGAATCAAGATGGTTTGCCATCCAGCGGATATATTCGTAGGAGATCCCAGCCAAAACAGGGATCATTAAGAGCCTTGAGAGCAGTCGCCAATGCAGTGGGAGCGGCCCAAGCAGAGAGAAAATGATAATGGAGAACAGGACCAGGGTCAGGATGAATGACGTACCGCAGCGGGGGTGTTCCAACGAATACCCTTTGACGATTTCTGGCGTCAATTCTGCATTATCTTCAAAAGCATTAATGGTCTTGTGTTCCGCGCCATGATACATGAAAACTCGTTCGATATCCGGCATTTTCCCGATGGCCCAAAGATAGACGACGAGGATGATCAGGCGAAGGAGACCTTCAAATAAATTAATCACCCAGTGACTGGCGGTGATTACTTTCTCCAACAAGCCCGAAACGAGGGCTGGCAAGAGGAAGAATAATCCTATGCTCAACAACAAAGAAATACCCAATGTCAGGTATAGGGCAGGACCTTCCAGTTTTTCATCCTCCCCCGTCTGAATATTTGCTGAATCGGTCAGATAACGCATTCCCAGACCGAGGGCATCCCATAAAATGATGAGACCTCTGAGAAAGGGAATTTTGCGAATATTGGTCATATAGATGCCAGTAAGTTCTTCCTGGTTGACGACGATTTCACCTTCAGGATTGCGGTTTGCCATGGCAATGGCGGATTTGCCGCGCATCAGCACGCCTTCAATCACTGCCTGGCCGCCGTAGGAGGGCATTCTTTCTTTCACGTTATATCCTTTGATTCTCTAGAAGCTCAAGTAGAAACGGATCAATGCTTGCACACCCTTCTTATGGGTGGGCAGATGGAGCCGCTCGTTTGGTGAATGGATCTGGTCATCCGGCAAGCCGAACCCGGTCAAAATGGAATCGACACCGAGGATGTTTTTCATGGAAGTCGCCACCGGGATGGAGCCACCCTCACGCTTTTTAATCGGGGTGACTTGCCAGGTTTCTTCCAATGCTTTCATGAAGAGGTCAACGCCAGGAGCCTCGTCAGTGATGTAGGCGGGTGCGCCGGACATGTATTCCAGTTCCCACCGGACAGTATCCGGGACATGTGACTTGAGATAAGCAACAAGGCTCTTTTCCACGTCTTTGGGGTCCTGATCCGGTACCAGGCGGGTTGAGATCTTCGCCAGTGCATAAGCTGGGATGATGGTCTTGGCGCCGGGTTCGATATAGCCAGCATAGAGACCGTTAACATCCAGAGTTGGCCTTGCACCTATCCGTTCGACGGGTGGGAAATCTTTCTCGCCCCCCAAAGCCGAGACACCGGTTATCTTCTTGAAGAATTCATCATCCATACCTATTTGGGAGAGATCATCACTTTCCTGTGCGCTGATCTTCCGAACTTTATCATAGAAACCAGGCAGGGTTATGGTCCCATTTTCATCGTGCATGCCGGCGATGAGTTTTGCCAGGACATTGGCGGGATTATCAACCACGCCACCAAATATACCAGAATGCAGATCGGCATCGGGACCGTAGACACGCAATTCAAAATAGGCAAGGCCGCGTAGGGCGTAAATGATGGTTGGTTTGTCCGGCGCAAGCATATCAGCATCAGTATTCAATACCAGGTCGCATTTAAGCAGGTCTTTATGTTCCTCAAGGAAGGGGTCGAGGCTTGGTGACCCGATCTCTTCCTCGCCTTCAAATAGAATCTTAATGTTGACGGGTAGGTCGCTGGTCTTGAGAATGGATTCGAGGGCGGAAATATTGGCCCAGACCTGGCCTTTCATGTCTGAGGCCCCGCGAGCGAAGAGATATTCATCGCGGATTGTCGGTTCGAAGGGCGGTGTTTTCCATTCATCCAAGGGGTCAGGTGGCTGGACATCATAATGGCCATAGATCAGGATGGTGGGTTTATCAGGGTCTGCTAAATAATCTGCATAGATCAGCGGATGCCGCGGGGTTGCGTAGGCTTTGACATTTTTCAGGCCGATGGATTTGAGCTTTTTAACCAGAAAATCAGCAGCCTTTTGTACATCCTGTTTGGATTCGTCTGCCGTGGAGATGGAGGGAATGCGTAAAAGCGTCTGGAATTGGTTGAAGAGATCATCATAATGAGATTTGTAATAGGCGATTGCATCGCTGCTATTTTTTGATGTCATTGTGTTCCTTCCATAATGAAATTGACCTCCTGAATTATATATCATCTTAATAAAAATAGGCAGTTTTGGTCTGAAAATTGCGAGAAACCCTTGATTTGCTTGACGGTGTGTTTTGGGTTAGGCATAATGGTTATGTTATTTTGTAACCAATTTCAGTATGGATGCATCAAAGGTCTGATAATAAATTAAGGAGGACGAAACGTTATGGCAAATGAAAAAGAGGTTGTCCAACGAGACTTGATTATCTTAGGATCGGGACCTGCCGGTCTTTCTGCGGCAATTTACGCTGCCAGGGCGCATTTGTACCCACTGGTTCTTACTGGTATGTCCCTGCATGGTCAGATTGCAACCACGGATACGATTGAAAATTATCCGGGGTTTCCCGAGGGTGTGGGCGGCTCAGAATTGGGAATGCTTTTCCAAACCCAGGCTGAGCGATTTGGTGCAGAGATTGAAATGGACCACGCGACTTCGGTTGATCTTAGCAAGAATCCCATTGAAATCGAAAGTTATGGAAAAAAGTACCTAAGCAAGAGCCTGATTATCACAACAGGTGCAGATCCGAAGAAATTAGGTATTCCCGGTGAGAAGGAATTTACGGGTAAGGGTGTCTCTTATTGCGGCACCTGCGATGGCTGGTTCTTCAAGGATAAGGATATTGTTGTTGTCGGTGGCGGGGATAGCGCTTTGGAAGAAGCTTTGTTCCTGACCCGATTTGCCAATTCGGTAACTATCATTCACCGGCGGGATGAACTCCGGGCTGGTGCAATTCTTCGTAAACGGGCCATGGAAAATTCAAAGATTAAATTTATATGGGATACGATAGTGACCGCGATCCTGGGTGAAAATGCCGTGAACGCGGTTAATTTGAAAAATGTGAAGACGGATGAAGAGACAATCCACAAAACGGATGGAATCTTCATTTTCATCGGGCACGTACCCAACTCTATACTTTTCAAGGATCAGATAGAAATGGACCAAGCCGGCTATATCATCACCAATGGTGTGATGGAAACCTCAGTGCCGGGTGTGTATGCAGCTGGTGAGATCACGGATCCCCATTTCCGCCAGGTGATCACTTCGGCTGGGATGGGCGCTGCGGCAGCGATCCGGGCGACGCATTATCTGGAAAACCTGGAAGCATAACAAATCTGAAAAGAAATAAACATAAAAACCGGAGGTGAGAACCTCCGGTTTTTCATTTATTATGGTGTCGGCGTGACTTCTGTTGGGACAGAACTACCTGCGCTGAACCAGCCAAATACCCGCTGGTCACTCAGGTTGCCTGCCGAACTCCAGTTATCTGCTTCTGTCGCACCGCCGCCAACCTGTCTCGCAATATAGATGGACCACCGATAGATATGAGGAACACCATCGGTTGGCATCATGGATTGGGGCAGGATGTAGGACGTATCTGTGACGAAATCTGTGATGGTCTCGCGATTGTCACTGGTCAGGTCTGTAATGGTAATGGCATAAGCCTCATCATCCAACAGTTCTCCAACCGCAGCCCATTGAAGTGTGATGGAAGTTGAACCGACGAATGACGCGCCATCCGCAGGGAGAAGCAGGTTCGGCCCCGGATATGGGGGTGGTGTGGTAGGGGTGGGGGTTGGTCCCTGGGTGGGCTCTCGCATACAGAGCGGGATGGTGAGGGGCATGCCTTCATAGACCGTGTCATTGACCATGCCATTGTATTCCTTAATGGTTGTCATGCTCACGTTGTACTCATTCGCGATCCTGCTGAGGGTATCATTCTCTTTAACGGTATATTCCACGGTCCCGCAGGCTGATTCGGTTTTTTCGGGGTCGCTCAGAGTCGCTGTCGGTTGCGGTGAGGCAGTGGGTGTGGGTTGAGGAATATTCAACGGTTGGTTTTCATAAAGTGTACAGTCCGCAGTCAGGTTATTCTCAAGAATAATGCTCTGAACAGAGATCCCAAAGGCAACCGCGATATCGGAACAGGTTTCATTCGCCTTCACCGTGTAGGAAATGGTGGGTAAGGGCGTCCAGGTTGGTTCGAGGGTCGCCGTTTGGGTTACAGTGGGGGTAAGAGTGACCGTTGGGCTGACTGTTGGGCTGCCAATGGTTTCCATTGTTTCCGGATTTTCACCCTGGGAGGTCCCGCTGATGATCAGAAAGACAACCACAGCACCCAGAGTGATGAAAAGGGCCAGGAGTCCCAGTGCAGCAGGTAGACTGAGTGTGATTTCAGGCAGCCTCTTAGCCTTGACACCGCCGCTTTTCTTGAGATCTGCTTTGGCATCCAGCTCCGTACCACATACAAGGCACCTGGTTGCGGACTCATTCAAACGCGTTCCGCAAACGGGACAAAGTTTCGTTTTTGGTGTATTCGTGTCTTGGCTCATAATAATTCTGGACTAGTATACCCCAAGGCAAACAACTTGAACATGAGAATTATTCGTGGAATGCGATAGGGGGAGTGGTATAACTGGGGATATGAAGACCAGCCTATATATTCATATCCCTTTCTGCAAACATCGTTGTCATTATTGTGATTTTATCACAACTGCCGGGCGTGAAGCTGAACTCCCGGGATATGTGGATGCGCTTATCCAGGAAATTCGGATAGCCTTTAGTGCTGACAGGAAAATAAATCTCCATTCGATTTATTTTGGCGGTGGAACGCCGTCCCTCGTATCCCTAAAAGGCTATGAACAGGTTTTTAATGCCATTTGTGATAGCTTTGAACTGACAGAAGATTGCGAGATCAGTTTGGAAGCCAATCCTGGGACGATTGATTATGACTATTTGGTTGGACTCCGTAACATCGGGTTTAACAGGATCAGTATAGGCGTGCAATCCACGGATTCATTCGACCTGAGACGGTTGGACCGGATTCACGATATTCAGGATGTGATTAATTCTGTTTCTGATGCCAGGAGAGCAGGGTTCGAGAACATGAACCTGGATCTGATCTTTGGCCTGCCCTGGCAGGATCTGGAAAGTTGGCGTAATTCCCTGCAGCGAGCCATTGACCTAAAGCCAAGTCATTTTTCGTTATACGCCCTGATCATTGAAGAGGGGACAGCCCTCTACCGGTGGCATCAGAAAGGTCTGATTGAGCCTCAGGATCAGGATCTGCAGGCGGACATGTATGAACTGGCGATGGAAATGTTACAAGCTGAGGGCTATGAGCATTATGAAATTTCAAACTGGGCAAAAGCTGACTCTCTTAAGGACTACCGCTGCCGGCATAATCTTCAATATTGGTTAAATGATCCTTATCTTGGAATGGGTGCTGGAGCACAGGGATACTTTAAAAATCATCGACTGGTTAATCCGAATAATCTGACGGATTATCTACTCAGAATGAATTCTATAAATGCTGATACGGCGGCATTTCCAGAAACCCCTGCTACCATATCAATCGAATTTGTGGATCTGGATACCCGCATGAATGATGAGATGATGCTGGGATTGCGACTTATTCAGCAGGGTGTCAGTGTTGACCGATTTATGGACAGGTATCAGGTATCTCTGCAAGAAAAATTTGGTGCAGTGTTGGACCGATTGATTCGGTTGGGATTAATAGAGTGGGTTGGCGAGGGGGATAACCGAAGGGTCAGGTTGACCCATCACGGAATCCTGGTGGCAAACCAGGTCTTCATGGAGTTTGTCTGAGATCAGATGACTGAAACCGGCGTGCCCCATCCTACGGTTCGAGTGAAGAGATGCGGGTCAAACTTTGGCTCCGCCCAACGGAACAGCCATTTTGCGTCAGAGTTACGCATATTAACACAGCCATGGCTCATCGGCACACCAAAATTATTGTGCCAGTAGGTTCCATGGGTGGCGACGCCCGTTTCAGGCACGAAGAAACAGCACCAGGGCACGCCAAGATATTCATAGGCATAGATATCTGAAGTGATATGACCGTCGCCCATATGCTTTGAGGCGTATTTTGCCTCTACATGGAAGTCCCCATAGGGCGTTGCCCTTTCTGCGGTGAATGTACCGCTTGAAATTTTCGTTTGCAGGACTGTATTATTGCCTTCATAGGCGGTCAACACCTGCCGGCTGATGGACACTTCAATCCATTTTTGGCCGCCGGGCACATCAGGATGGATCGGATCCAATTCATGATCGGGGATGATCCGCATATGTTCGGCAGGGATGGCAAAGCGTAAACGCGTTACCTCATCCTCGAGTTCATACCAGGGATTCCCATCCGGCCCAGTGATAATGTCCATAATCCAATGAACGGATTGATAATAGAGCCTTGCAAGTTCAGTCCAACCATAGAGGGATGTATAACGGTACGACCGTGTATAGGGAACGGTAATTTCTCCCAGTTGCCCATCTTCGTGGACACTTGAGGCAACTTCATTAAGAATGTTGTCAACTTCCACTAAATTCTGACTGTGAGCATAGCCTCCCCAAACTCGATACCAGAGGGGATTCCATTCGGGGCCATCAGGCGATTCGAGTTCGTAATAAACATTGATTAAATCGTCATAATAGCGCTGATAGAGTATCAGGCTATCATCAGAAGGGAGGATGTGGATCGGAACTGGGCGGCTGGTACTACCCACGCGCATTAAGCGGTGCTGGATGGGCTTCTCCCCCTCCTTGATCAGGGGGGAAAAGGCAAAAGATGAAAGCCCAAGGGCGCCTAATTTAAGAAAATCCCTGCGTGAATAGGATTTATTGTCCATAGGTCAGGATTATACCCAACGAGTTTTCACTGTCAATCATCGAACTCTTCGGGCATAATCTCAGCAACAGATTTACGAATGAAAGTGGGGAGGTAGGGGTATTTATCAATATCTTCCTCTTTGGTGGAACCGCTCAGCACGAGGATGGTTTCCATACCGCTGGTCACACCAGACGCGACATCTGTATCCATCCGATCCCCAATCATAATTGTATTTTCAGAGTGGACATTCAGGTAATTCAAAGCTGTTCGCATCATCAAGGCATTGGGTTTACCGACGAAGAACGGTGAAACGCCGCTGGCCTTCTCTATCAGGGCGGCCATGGCACCACAGGCTGGGACTAATCCGCCTTCGCTGGGCCCCGAGGGGTCAGGATTGGTGGCAATAAAACGAGCATGGGAATCATGGATCAGCCGGATGGCTTTCTTAATCAATTGGAAGTCATAAGAGAGGGTTTCACCTAAAACGACATAATCCGGCTCGACATCTGTGATGACATAGCCGATGTCATGGATCGCTTCAGTCAAACCGCTCTCACCGACAACAAAGGCTTTACCATCGGGGCGCTGCTGGTGTAAGAATGCAGCGGTGGCCAGAGCTGAAGAGAATATCTGGTTTTCTTCAATTTGAATCCCGCTGGCCTGGAGGCGATGCGCCAGGTCACGAGGGGTGTAGACAGGGTTATTGGTCAGTAATAGGAATTTCCGCTTTTGTTTACGCAAACGCTTAATAAAGTCATCTGCACCGGGAATCATCTGATTGCCCTGGACGAGGACGCCATCCATATCAATAATAAAATTTTTCATTATTCTCAATATCTTTCTTTTTTTGTAAGTGTTAATTTCCGCTCTTTATTTTACATTATCTGGGAGAAATTCAGAAGTGATAAAGCCAATTTCAGGTGGAAAGAGGGATTGATGTGCGAAATTATGCCTGTCTCCCAACCCAGTCAATATAACACAATCCGCTTTATTTTGTTATTCTGAATATTTTTAGTTTACTTCAGGAAATTATATTCGTTAGGGGAAAAAGAAAAGCCACTATGTTTTATATCAATCACACAGTGGCTTCATTTCAACTAGATTGATATCATTTCTTTTTCAGGATGATTCGGGCATCTACAACCATCACACCATCACCCTTATCATAGACCAGAACCGGATTGGCATCAGATTCTTTGACCTCATCTGCCAGGTCAGCAACCATGAAGGCATATTTGGCCAAAACATCGGCCAAAGCTTTTTTATCTCGGGCGGTTTCGCCCCGCACGCCATCCAGAATTGGGGCGCTGCGGATTTCATCCAGCATGGCGGCCGCTTCCGCCTCTGCAATGGGTGCGACCCGGAAGGTCACATCTTTGAGGACTTCCACGAAAATGCCGCCCAGACCGAACATAACGGTGGGGCCGAAGGTCGGATCGTTGATGGAGCCGATGATGATTTCGGTTGCCCAGGGAGCCATGTGTTGAACCGCGATACCGTGGATATCGGCGTCGGCTTTGTAGGCTTTGGCGTTTTTAAGGATCTCCTGATAAGCCTGGCGTGCACTGGCTTCATCTTGAATGTTTACTTTGACGCCACCAGCATCCGACTTATGCAGGATGTCGGGGGAGACGATCTTCAAAACAACAGGATAACCATTGGCTTCGGCAAGATTCACAGCCTGCTCTTCGCTGGTCGCCAGCTTAGTTGAAACTACTGGCAAGCCATAAGCGGAGAAAATACGTTTTGATTCGATTTCAGTGAGAGAGGTGCGGCCATCCGAGCGTACTGCCGCGATAGTGTCACGGGCTGCTTTAGTGTTTGCTTCCTTGTTCTCGTAGGGTTTATCGCTTTTGACTTCCTGAAGACGGGCATAATCTCGAAGGGTACCCATTCCTTTTACCGCCAGATCAGGGGCGTTGTAGGCAGGAATGTTATGTTCAACCAGCCACTGCATGGCTTCTTCACAGCGCTCGCCGCCGACGAATGAAACGGTGATGGGTTTATCCTTGATGCCGGTTTCAGTGACAGCTTTGTAGATGCTCTTGGCAATTTCCATTGGATTGGTCATGGCGGTTTCACAGTAGAGAACCACGAGGGCATCTACCCAATTATGACCGAATGCGAAGTTTACGGTGTCATGGTACCAGTCATTTCCGGCCATGCCGGTCAGGTCCACGGGGTTCTTTGCAGAGCCAAAGGCAGGCATGTGGAGTTTTAATTCTTCCTGAACATCCTTCGGAGCGAACTTCAGCGGTACTCCCGCCAGTTCGGCGGAGTCGGTTGCCAGTACGCCAACACCACCACCATTGGTGATGATGAGCAGGTTCTCACCTTTCATCGGCGGTTGCAACGAGAGAGCCAGAGTGCAATCAAAGAGATCGTTCAAATCTGTCGCTTGAATTGCGCCTGCCTGGTTGAAGGCTGCGGTGTAAACTTTGCTGGCACCAGCGAGTGAGCCGGTGTGGGAGGCGGCGGCAGCCGCGCCATGTTCGGAATCGCCGGCTTTGAGGACAACGATCGGTTTGGAGGCTTTCTTGCTTTCGTCGATGAAACGACGACCATCCTGGAGCCCTTCGATGTATAAGGTGATGCACTTGGTGTTGTCGTCAGTATCCAGGTAGCTGATCATATCTGCAAAATTCAGGTCAGACATGTTGCCGATGGAAATCAATTTGTCGAAACCGATCCTGCGGGTGTAGGTAATGGCATCCATGGCGATCAACAGAGCGCCGCTTTGCGAAACCAGTGAAGCTGAACCTTTAAGAGGGAGGAAGGGTGCAAATGATGCATTCAGTTTATCTGAGTTGGAAAGGGTACCAACAACGTTCGGACCCAGGACCCGCATACCGTATTGACGGGCTAAATCAACAATATCCTGTTCGAGTTTGCTATCGCCTACTTCACCAAAGCCTGAGGTGATAATGATCAGACCTTTAACACCTTTTTCACCGCATTCTTTGACAACGTTAAAAACAAACTTGGCTGGAACAGTGATTGCGGCTGCATCAACACGACCGGGAATATCGAGAACGGATTTGTAGACCTTTAAACCAAGAATTTCATCGGCTTTGGGATTGACGGGGTAAATGCCATCCTCGTAACCACCTTCGATGAGATTCTTGACAACAGTATGCCCAATTTTACCGGGTGTGTCTGAAGCACCAATAATTGCTATACCTTTTGGCCTGAGAAGGCCGGTAATTGCATCATCCACGAGATCCTCCTAAATGTAATTTACTAAATGCTTTGAACAATAATTGCCCATTTGACAAATTCAACATTCGCTATTGTACCGTATAATTTCAGGGAGATACTCGGTTATGACAATTATCTCTTGAATGAATGAGGATTATCGTAGGAGGAGTGGATGGCATTGATTTCCCCGGAATCTTTTCAAAATATTGTCCTTCTCAGGAATGGAAGGCTGGGGTGTGATGCAGAGGAGGTCATGGCTGCGGCACTCCATGCAGTGGACCCCTATGCTTGTGTCCAATCCCATTTTGTGCGTAATAGTGAAATGCTTGAGATCAATGGGGAATTTGTTAATCTCGCAAATACCAATCGGATATATCTGGTTGGGATCGGAAAAGCCTCGGTGCCGATGGCTATGGCTGTTCTGGATTGCATGGGGGATTTGATTGAAAAGGCATTGGTTGTTACTAAAGATGCGAAATTTCTGGCTCAGGCTGGCTATCAGGATAAGCTCGAGATTTACCTGGGTGGACATCCGGTACCTACAAATGAGTCGATGGGTGCAACAAAAGCCATTCTTGATCAGATCCCAGATTTGGCCGCAGACGATCTGGTTATTATGGTGGTTTCGGGAGGTGGATCTGCTCTGTTCACGGACCCGGTTGAAGGGATCACTCTGTCGGATTTTAAGGTATTGACGAACTTGCTCTTGAATAGCGGCGCTGATATTCAGGAAATAAATACGATCCGTAAACATCTGGACGCTGTTAAGGGAGGCAGACTGGCTGCCCGATGGGCGCCAGCGCAGGTACAAACACTTATCCTTTCAGATGTTATTGGAGACGATCTGGATATGATTGCCTCCGGTCCAACGGTAGCCGATTCCACAACGTTTACCGATGCTTGGGAGATCATTAAGAAATACAATTTGATCCAGTCCATCCCAAAGAGTATTCAAGATGTTTTTCAGCGGGGAATGGCAGGAGAAATGGCTGAAACGGTAAAGCCGGCTCAGCTTCAGAAATTAGCGGTGAAGAATCACTTGGTTGGGACAAACCAACTGGCTACCCTCGCAGCAAGGAACAAAGCAGATGAACTGGGTTATCAGACGGAGATCCTTACTACAACTTTAACTGGAACAACGGATGTCGTTGCTGAAAATCTTGCTGCAATGATCAATGAATATTTGGCAAAGCCCCTTACTAAAAACCAACCCGTATGTCTTATTCTGGGCGGGGAGACCACGGTCAATGTTACAGGCACCGGAAAAGGCGGCCGAAATCAGGATTTGGTGATGCGGATGGTGCCTTTTCTTGCCACTGTGGAAGGCGTTTTGTTTATTTCATTGGCAACCGATGGGGATGATGGGCCAACGGATGCAGCGGGGGCTGCTGCTGATGCCTTCGTGATGGATGATGGGTTACGGGAAAAGGGGATGGTTATTGAAGCCTATATTGACAACAATGATGCCTACGAATATCTAAGAAAAACCGGCTGCCTGATTAAAACAGGAGCAACCGGTACGAACGTCAATGACCTGATATTTATTTTTATTGAGAATCCGGATCGAAGCTAGACGCTTTGGGATATGTTATAGGCGAAGGTTAACTGGTGTGCTAATTTCTCATCCGAGTTGTTTAGCTTATCAACAATGTTAGTAAGATGTCGAAATACAATGGATTGAGGGACATCAAGCGTACTGGCAATTGCGCTTACGGCCTCATTATTCTTTGCAGCGGTAAGAACCGTGACCTCACGAGGCGTAAGCAGGGTATAGGAGGCTTTTTCGAAGAACATTTGCCGTCTCATAAATAAACCTTTGTAATATAAAGGCACTAAATACATGTACTATTCATATCTGTAACGCTTCTAGATTATAGGTAGCGAAAGTCACAAAATAGGCTTCATTGGCCCCAATTGAGGCTTCATAAAAAATAATATTTATCGAATTTTCGCGTAGCCAATATATAAAATCTTAATTTTCCAGTATCTTCTCGCCAGAAAACGTCTTGTCGCTCTTTGTCAAAACTAATAATTACAGATGTATTAATAATTTATGTTCTCAAGCTCAGAGGATTCACATCGTTTTATTGTTCCCAAAATGCGTGAAAAGCAGCGTAAAGAAATAAAAGGTGCACTACTGATTTATAATAGGAGGGGAATTGATCAAGCATGCTTCGAAAGGACCCAAAATGGAAAAGGTTAGCTATGGAGGCTGGGAGAATTGCTATCGATTAAGGAATGAGTCAGTAGAACTCATTGTGACCAGTGATGTTGGACCTAGAATTATCCGGTTCGGATTTATCGGCAAAGAAAATATGTTCAAGGAATTTGCTGACCAGATGGGGAGAACAGAGGGGAGAGAATGGATGAATTTTGGCGGACATCGTCTCTGGCACGCACCGGAGGCCATCCCAAGATCGTACTACATGGATGTTGAACCTGTTCTGATCCAGGAGATCGAAAACGGTTTGATTGCTACCCAAAGACCTGAGCCGACAACAGGACTGCAAAAGCAATTGCAAATTACCTTACTCCCGGATACGCCTGTTGTGCAGGTCAAACATATCTTGATCAACCACAATCTTTGGGCTGTGGAGACTGCCCCTTGGGCACTTTCGGTTATGGCACCAGGCGGGGTTGGGATCATGACCCTGCCACCACGAGGGACCCATCCGGAAGTTATCCTGCCCACCAGCACCCTTTCCATCTGGCCCTACACTGATCTCAGTGATCCTCGCTGGGTATTTGGTAAACGTTACCTGCTGCTCAAGCAGGATCCCACCATCCACAGCCCCCAGAAAATTGGGATTTATGCCACGGATGGCTGGGCGGCCTATGCCAATCTGAATGCCTTATTTGTCAAACAGGCACCCCTGCAATACGGTGAAATTTACCCGGACCTCGGAGCGAATTTTGAATTCTTTACAAATGAAGAGATTTTGGAAGTGGAGAGTCTTGGTCCAGTGGACGCCATCCCACCAAAAGGCCAAATATCCCACCTGGAAACATGGACCCTCTTTGACAACGTTCCCAAACCTGAAACCGAAGAGGACGTGATCAGGGATATTATTCCACTTTTGCAATAAATCAATGCGATAAAAAAGGGCTGAATAATTTCAGCCCTTTTTCGTTTCAACCGATAAATGGGATTAAAGGGGGAGGATACTGATAACTTTTCCGATCAGCAATCCGGCCGTGAAACCCACGGCACTCCAAACCAGAATTAACATCCCCAGAAAACCTGCTTTGGAATGAATGGTTTTGCTGAATACTCTTTTGGTCTTCAAGATGGGGCCATTTTCATCCATTAGCGGAGTGATGGCATCCCAAAATTTGATTTCCATCTTTCGGATCAATCGTTTTCTGTTCATGAGAAATTCCTGGTTAGCGACTTGTGGATGTTTTCAAAATGCGGCCAGCGTTATCGGTAACCACCCGAAAGGTTTGTTTGATGGTCTTGCCATCCGGCGTCTGACCCGAAGCTGAAAAGATCAGTAAATAGCGATCATTGCCCTGCGACGTGACTTTGGGTTTTTTATCTTTCAGGGTTGGATATCGCCGGTAAACTTGCTTACATACCTTATCAAGAACACTGCGCTCCATATTAACCTCTCATCCGTTTCCTGAGGAATGCAGGGACGTCCAGATCTTTGGAATTGATGGTGGAACGTCCGGGTGTGAAAGCATAGGCTGGTTCGCGGTCTTGTTCTTTTGGAAATTCAATATAGGGTGAAGCCGGTTTCTGGTGGGAAATGGTCTCATTGACAGGAATATCCGTAAGGAATTTTTCCGCACCTGGAACAGCATTTTCGAATGGCAATCCACCAAGTCCTGTGACAATTAAAATCACCTGAGTACGGTCTGTCAGGTTAGGATCATTGATCACGCCGGGAATGATTTCTGCGGCGTTTCCAGCCTCGTCATGAAGATGATTGAGGGTCTCAGTCACTTCGGCAAAAGTAAGGTCTGGACCGCCGGTGAAGTTTGCAATGATACCGGTGGCCGTGCTGAGGTCCACTTTCTCGAGCAGGGGGTGAGTTAATGCCTGGGTAAGGGCTTTCATGGCTTTGCCCTCGCCCTCTCCCGTGCCAATGGACATCAGTGCGCCGCCGCCCAGTTCCATAACATGCCGGATATGGGCGAAATCGACATTGATCAGCCCTGTTTCAGTCAGCAGTTCCGAAATGCCCTGCACACCCTGGCGAAGGACATCGTCAGCCATTTTGAAGGCCATTTCAAGAGACAAATCTTCGGGTGCCACTTCCAGCAAGCGGTCATTGGGAACCGTAATCAGTGTGTGGGTGAATTCCCGAAGTTTCTGCAAACCGATTAAAGCATTTTTCTGCCGCTTGGTCATTTCAAATGAGAAAGGCGTTGTGACCACAGCGATGGTTACAGCACCAATGTGCTTGGATACTCGAGCAGCAACCGGGATGGACCCGGTACCTGTTCCGCCGCCCATTCCTGCTGTAAGGAACACCATATCTGCGCCGTCCAGGGCATCGGCCAAAGCCTGGAAACTCTCTTCCGCGGCTTTTTCTCCGACGGGCGGCAATCCACCTGCGCCCAGACCACGCGTGCATTTTGGTCCCAGTTGAATTTTAACGTCAGCCAGGGAGCTGTCCAGCGCCTGTTTATCCGTATTACAGGCAATGAAATCAACGCCGGACATCCCATTTTCAATCATCCGGTTGACAGCATTACAGCCGCCACCGCCAAGGCCAACCACTTTGATGACGGGTGGTTTTGCCTGGATGGGTGTCCGATTGGTAATATCGTTAGGCTGAGTGTTCATCATATTGACCTCAATTTCTGGGTGGCATTCCATGCAGTAATGTTGCAATTTCTATTCCGGATTGGGGGAGTATTTCGACTGAACAGCCTGCCAACCGGAGAGCATTAATTTTTTCATCTGTGATGATCACTGGATCGGGAAATACCGATACTTTTCTGGCAAGTTTGGCTTCTTCGAGTGAAAAACCGATGGTTGGGTTACATTGCTTGATGATCGGTCGGACCTTTTTCAGCACCACATCCGATACACCTGTCTCATGGGCAGGGAGCAGGAGATAGTGGGCGATTGGTTTCTCGTTTAATCCCGATTTATATTTCGTGTCAGGGGTATCCGCACCATCTTCCAGGAAAATCGCCCGCAGTGCAGCGATTGAAAGGTCGCCACCAAAGAGTATCAGGAGGGTATCCAAATCAAACGTGCAGGCGATGAGGGAGCCATCCATATCAGGCAGTTCGACGTCCTCACCAGTTTCGCTGCTCTGGCAGGCTTTGACGATGAGCTGCATTCTCTCCAATGAGGTATCTGACCCCGCTAAGGTGAGATCCACTGCGGGATTGCCTGCATCCAGGATCAGGGCAGCAGGACGCTTGCCAGTGGTCCGTTCGACCACGGATTGCATCCACTCATAATTATTAAAGCCTAATTGATCCTCCTGGCCCTCCGGGGTTGCATAAGGCCGGGCACCTGGCCAGTTCTCAGGTCCACCAGCGCCCCAGGTCAGGGACCGATCGAAGGTATAACCGAAACTTGCTATACAGAGCTTATCTACAAGGGTGTCCATCTGGCGGCGTTTCAAACCACGGATTGCCATTTCCAGGAAAGCCGTATCCCAATAGTCCCCGCCTGGTTGCAGAGGAGGGAAAACGGGGATCAACCCCAGCTTTTCAATGTAATCCGCCAGAGGAATGAACCTGTCAAGGAAATGGTCCACAAGGTTATCATTCCGCCAGCCAGTCTTACTCCAGCCGGATTTACTGTTGGGCTGATTACCCAGGATGATATATTTCACACCCCACCTGGCATAGGTATCCATAAGGACGGCCACGTCATTAAATTTACGTGCTAGTGGTAATTCTTCCACAAAATGGATGATAATCTCCTGACCGTTCTGAGAAGCCGTCTGGAAGACATCTTCCGGGACCGCTCTGTCGAAACTTGCTTCAATGATGATTTGCTTGCTTCCCAATTCTTTCAGAATGGGGAACCAGGTTTCAACACGGTTCTTGATGAGATATTCGGGGGTTGAAAAGTATGAGAATCCCAGGTTTTGTCGGATGTTGGACATGGTTATTCCTTAAATAAAATCAGAAACGTTACCGAAGTTCATTGCAAGGGTCATGCCAACTTATTATCCAAATCCTGCTATAATCTTCCTGTCATGATACTCATCACCGGTGGAACCGGGTTTATCGGTAATATTCTGATCAGGCACCTTTCAGCTAACGGACATTCACTCAAACTCCTGATTCGTCCCTCAGATCAATCACCAAAGCTTCCCAAGGGTTTACCCGTTGAAGTGGCCGTGTCCAGTCTGCAGGATGAAAGGGGACTGAGGGCCGCAATGAAAGGGGTGGATACTGTATTTCATCTGGCTTCAGCTGAATCGGAGGGGCGGCTGGCGAACCTGGATGAAGTGGATATCCAGGGTACCCTGGCTTTAGCCCGAACCGCGAAGCAGGCAAAGATCAGCCGGATCATTTACCTGAGTCACCTCGGTGCTGATCGGGCATCCGCTTTCCCATTATTAAAAGCAAAAGGGATTGCTGAACACTTCATCCGGCAATCCGGTATTCCCTATACCATTTTCCGATCTGCAATCGCCTATGGAGAAGGGGATCATTTCACGAACAACCTGGCAGCGCTCCTCAAACGATCCCCCGGGATTGTTCTGCTTCCTGAAGGCGGTCAGACGCAATTGCAGCCCATCTGGGTTGAGGACCTGGTTACAGTGCTTGAGTGGGCGCTTGACATGGCGGGTACGATTGATGAGACCATTGAGATTGGCGGCCCGGAGTTCCTGTCCTTCCGGTCTATTTGTCAACTGATTTCAGAAACGATTGGTATAAAGCGAACCTATCTGACCACGCCACCAATCGCATTGAATATTATGACTGAATTTCTAGAAATCCTGGAACCCGCATTTCCGACATCTGTTTTTTGGCTGGACTACCTGGCGACAAGTCGGACCACCCAATTGGATGTCCTGCCAACCCGATTTGACCTGTTACCCGCAAAAATGAGTCAAAGGTTGGGTTATCTCAAGGGTAAGGATTTTCGGAAGAAAGCTTATCTGAAGCGAAATCCTTCAGATAAATCCTCTCAGCGAAAGAAGACCTTATAGTTATGGGATTAAAAGCTGTTACCGTTCACGCACATTTCTATCAACCACCCAGAGAAGACCCACTTTCCGGCTTAATCCCCGATGAGACCGGGGCAGAACCCTTTAGAAACTGGAATGAAAAAATCCATTCAGAATGTTACAAACCCAATGCAGAACTTGGCAACTTTGCTCATTTAAGTTTTAATTTTGGACCAACCATTTTGAATTGGATGGATAGGTATGACCCTGATACCTACCATGCAATCATAGATCAGGAGCGGGAGAATTTCCAAAAATATGGCGTGGGGAATGGCATGGCCCAGGCCTATAACCATACCATCCTGCCTCTGGCGGATAAAAGGGATAAACAAACCCAGATCAAGTGGGGTATTGCTGATTTCATGCATCGATTTGGGCATCGACCCGAGGGGATGTGGCTGCCTGAGACGGCAGTTGATCTGGAAACACTGACACTGTTGGCTGATAATCAGGTTAGATATACCATTTTGGCACCCTGGCAGTTGAAAAGTACGGGTGAGTTATCACCCAACGAACCTTATTATGTGGAATTGCCGGGAGAACGTGAGCCGATGATTGCCTTTTTATACGATCAGGGTCTCAGCACCTCGGTTAGCTTCATAAATGAAGCTACCCGTAACGCGGATTATTTCGTAGAGCGGTGGATCAATCCTGTGTTTTCCAATGGCCTTTCAAATGAGGATAATATGGTCCTGATTGCCTCAGATGGCGAACTCTATGGGCACCACAAGACCTTCCGGGAGAAATTCCTGGCCCATATGCTCAATGGCGCTCTGCATAATCGAGATTATGAGATCACATATCCCGGATTATGGCTGCAAACGCATTCACCAACCCGGACCGTCGAGCTGGTTGAGCGGACTTCTTGGAGCTGTCATCACGGCGTGGAGCGCTGGCGGACTGAGTGCGGATGCACGCCTGGTGCAAACTGGAAAGCACCTCTCCGTAGGGCAATGGAGAAACTGGCTGATGAGATAGACCAGGCCTATAAGGCCTACCTGACTCCGCTCACAAAACATAAGTGGCAGCTGCGGAATGATTACATCAAGGTTCTGTTAGGTGAGATCAGTCTAACTGAATTACTCAAGAGCTATATACCTGACATGCCAGATCCTGAAACTGCTGAGAAGATTGGTATGCTCCTGGCAGCGCAGTACGAACGACAGAGGATGTTCACCTCCTGCGGATGGTTCTTTGAACATTTCCACCGGATCGAACCTCAGAACAACATTGCCTATGCAGCTCAGGCAGTCTGGTTAACCGAACAGGTGACCGGGAAGGATCTGAAATCAACTGCAATGGATGTCTTTAAAAATGTCAAAGATAACCGAACCGGATTACGCGGCGATACAGTCTTTGCAGAGCGATATAATCGGTCCAGAGATTTTTCTGAAAGCGCGGTCTCTTATTTCAACCCCTCCAGCAGCTTTTCAACCTGATAATCCGAGTCTTCTTCAGCGATCAGGATAGTTTTTAATAAGGCATATGCCTCAAAGAGATGCTCAACTGCCTCAGCAAGGCTGAGGTCAGGTTTGGCTATCTGATTGATCAACCCAATCGTCATCAACCACCACAACATCGATTCAAAGGCTTCTTTGTTGAACCACAGGACATCCCGGTAACGATTGATCCCCAGGAATGATCGAATTTCCTGGCTGCAAAGCCACTTTTCCATCAAGCCGGCAGGGGTTTCATCCTCAAGCTGTGTCGTCCACTCCTGTTGGCTGACCAGTAATTTGAGGATTGTGACAGCGCTGTGGGCCTGGTCGGCATCAAAGCCCATCGACTGAAGGGTTTGGTCAACATGCCGGGAAAGACCCCATTCGTCCAGCCAGCTGCGGCTGATCTCAGCAAATTGAGCATCAGGGGTAATGATCCGTCCCAACAAGCGTAAATCATTCCATATTACCAGCACGATCCAAATGAATGAATAATCCACGAGATTATTCTGGACATATTCAATAATTTTTGAATATTGCTTTGAGCCAGGGAAGGGGTATCGGGTCTCAAATATCCGCAGTTTGAGGATGCTTTCCAGACCAGCCTGCATTTCTTCGATAATGACCTCGGTTTCCTGCTGGCCGTGGACAAAGCCATTGACCGATTGGATCAGATAGCGGAATTTCTCTGCCTGGACTTGCAGGATTTCAGGGTTGAGCTTGACTGTGGGATCAATAACCCTGGCGTTAAATATATCTTGCAGGTTCTGGGGATTGATCAGCTCCCGGATGGGGTTAAGTACCGGCGCTAACATCAATTCCCGGATGGCACCATTGATACTGGGAACACCCCGGCCGTTCAGATAATTGGCAAGCTGGCGATATTGCTTATCCCCATTGTCCTCTACTTCTCGGAAATCCACGAAAACCCTAGAGCCGTAGGCCTCAAGCTCAAAATAGAGGCCTTTATTCTGGATTTCTTCCGTTGGCCGGATATATTCCAGACCGGAATGGATATCTCTGAAGATCACGAACCGGTTGGGGCCAGTCGTGATGCGTAGACCGTCAATCAGAGGCTTGGATTCAATCTGGTTGCTGCTTTTATTGAGACTTCCAGAGGACCATTTAACCCAACCCCGAGTTGTGCCAAATCGGTTATGGTAGACAACCAGGCCTCTCTGATTGCCGGAGCCGTTGGAATAAGCGAAGACATTCTCGTCCACCCGGCCTTCACCCGAATAGAAATCGTAGAGAAGGAAGTTTTCAACGCCGGCAAAGAGCAGTCTGCGTCTGAGAATGGGGAAAATATCATGCTCGTGGCGCTGGATCAGGAAATTGTCGGGCTCCTCCTCCCAATACGGCCGGTAAAATTCCATGCCATATTTCTCGGAATATCCTTCAATCTGCCCATGCCCGAACATGGGGAGGCCCGGCATTGTTGCCATCAGGGTGCAGATTCCGAAGTATTTATCCCCCTTGCCAAATTGCTCAACGGCGGTCTTCTCATCGGGGTTGTTCATGAAATTGACGTAGCGTTTGAGGATTTGAGGGTCAAATTCGAGGGTGTTCTTGATCAGCTGGCGGTATTTTGCATTTTCTTCGTTGCGCAGCATATTCATAAAGGCGCTGTTATAAACCCGGTGCATCCCCAGGGTTCGAACGAAATAGCCCTCCATTAACCAGAAAGCTTCTGCCAATAGTAGGGTGTCCGGGACTTCGCTGGCCACCCGTTCGACGACTTCCCGCCAGAATTCCATTGGGAATACTTCGTCAAATTGGGCCCTGGTCATGCCGTGTTCTGCCCGGCTGGGGATTGCACCACCTGTCCCGGGTGAGGGGAACCAGAGACGCTGGTAATGCTTCTTGGCCAGGGTCATGGCGGCATCGAAGCGGATGATGGGGAATTTCCGGGCGACATGGAGGATGGTCTGGATGACCGCTTCGCGAACATCCTCCCGCAAGTAGTCCAATTGCGCGGTATCGTTCCACGGCATACTGGTGCCGTCATTGCCATGATAAATATAGCGGGTATCGCCACTCCATTTATCAACCCGCTTAAATACCACCGCGGCATCGGTGCGGTCATAATAATGATCTTCGATAAAGATCCCCACGCGTTCATCCGGGCTGAGGTCTGTGCCATTAAAGCTATAAGACGGGAATGGGCTGTTAGGCATGGAAAGGAACCAGTCCGGATGGTTGAGAACCCAATCCGAATCGATCCCCATGTGGTTGGGCACCATATCACTTGCCAGCCGGATTCCCCGCTGCCAAGCCCTTTCCCGCAGCTGTTGATAGGCTTTCTCTCCACCGAGGGCATTTGCAATGGCGTAATTCCGCAGGGAATAGGCTGAGGCCACGGCTTCCAGATTGCCGCAGAGCTGTTTGATGGTTCGGGAGGCTTCGCTGCGCTCCCAGAGACCGATCAGCCAGAGACCGTTGAAGCCCCAACTGGCCAGTATATCCAATTCTTCGTCCGGAATCTGGTCAAGCCGGGTGATTTCCTGGTGATACTGCTCAGATAATTGATATAACCAGACATAGGTGTTCTTGGCAATCATCACCGTCCGGGGCATCCAGTCGCTGTCCGGTGAGAAATTTTCCTCGTCCAAGAACGCATTTTGGTCATAACTGGGCACCACGGTAGGGCCGGGGCCGCCAAAAATCCCCTTTTCCTCTTCCCGGATCAGATCCAGCGAGTTAAGCAACCGGTAGAGATAATCACCCAGGAGCTCCCCCCAATGCTTACGGATATACTCCAACTGCCCGGACAGCGAATGGGGTATAGCTATTGCCGGGGAGCGCAGCATGGTAAGCAGGTCCTGCTGGTCGGGGCCGAAAACGGGCTTGGATTTGAAAAACTGCTGCAGGCTTTCCATCGTCTGGCGATAGACGGTGGCCTGGGAGAGCTGGGTATCATCAAAAAGTTCTGTAAAAGGTGAGACAGCAGGGTTTTGATTGGTAACCCACAGCATAATGAGCTCTTCAAGAGCAATCAATTGGTTTGGCACACCCTGGGTCTTGCCCAAAAGATATTCTTTAACCGCCAGATTATCTTTATAAACTGCCCGAGGTGGGAATTCCTCTGTGAAACGGGTTAGCATGAAGGTTACCTGTTTTTCACCAAGGAGTTCCATCAAGTCTTCGAGCGCGTCCGAAAGGATTTTAGGATCAACCTGTTTCTTATAAAGGGTGAAAACCATGTGCAGAATCTCATCGATCAGGCCAATGGCGTTGATCTCACCAGCCCGCACGGCACGTTCGGGGTAATTCGCCAGATCACGGTGCTGGTTGATCTTTTGCGTGAAGGTGTGCGCAGCCAGAAAGTCCGCAAAGACCACATTTCCATCCGTGGCAAACAGGGTTTGGTCAAAACCAAATTTATCACGTGCCAGTCTGGAAACATGAAATTCATACATGCGGAGTTTCTCCTTGATGAATGTTGGATGCCTAAATTATACACTCGTCAACGTAATAAATAAGAAAAGCCACCTGTAGGAGGTGGCTTTGACTGCTTAATTTTCTCGTTTCAGAATATGAGTCACGATATTGGAGCCGCTGCCGCCGATATTCTGGGCCATGCCAAATTCGGGGTGGGGAACCTGGGTGCCGATAGCCTGACCGCGCAGCTGCTGCACAACCTCAACGAGTTGGTACATCCCGGTGGCGCCCACCGGATGACCACGAGCTTTCAAGCCGCCTCGGGTGGCTACAGGGATTTTTCCATCCACACGGATAGCACCTTCCTTGGCCAGGGTCGGGCCTTTGCCGGGTTGGGCAAAGCCATTGGCTTCAAGCGAGAGCGCAGCCATAATGGTGAAGGCGTCATGATATTCAAAGACATCGATATCTTCAGTGCCAATCCCTGCCTGAGCATACGCCGATTTGGAAGATTTCTCGGCCGCGGATAACCACAAAGGCTGCTTTCGGTCATGCACTGAGATCGTATCTGTGGCGGCGGAGGAGCCGGCCACGACAATCCTGGGCAGATTGGGTGCCAGCATCTCAACCGGTACCAGGATTGCTGCTGCAGCGCCATCGCCGATGGGGGAGGCATCCATCAGGTTGATCGGGTCACAGATCATAGTGGATTTTATGAATTGCTCTTCGCTGATCGCCTTCTGGAAACGGGCAAAGGGGTTATGGACTGCATTGGCATGGGCGTTGATCGCAAATTCGGCAAAATCGATCCCCTGCCAGCCATATTCATGCATGTAACGTTTCATGATCAGCGCATTGAGGGCTACAAATGACAGCCCGTGATCCACTTCCCAGTCTGCGTCCGCAGCGGTTGCCAGGGCCCCGGTGATCTCACTGCTGGGTGAATCGGTCATTTTTTCAACGCCAACAGCCAGAGCAATGTCCGATTGACCCGATGCCACGGCCAGGTAAGCCATCCGGAAAGCGGCACTGCCAGAGCTGCAGGCCGATTCGATCTTGACCGAATCGGTAAATCGCTCGCCAATCCAATCTGCGACCATCGCCCCCAGTTGGCCTTGCTGGTTGGCGACCCCCGACATCATATTGCCGACATAGATGCTTTCAATGTTTGCAACCTGGGCCTCCGCTTTGGCTTCAAGTGCAGCTTCCCCGGCTAATTCGCGTAATGATTTATCCCAATGTTCATAGACTCTGGTTTGGCCGATGCCAACGACAGCAACTTCTCGCATGAATGGTGATCCTTTCAATAAATATCATTCTGATTATATCGGACAAGTCTATCAAGACCTATCAATTCGCCTGGAATAGGCGTAAAGTATAATAACTTTGTGCAAGCAATGATCAGTTGATCCATGGGAGAAAGTCTGTGAAGCGTCACGGCATAATAATTGTATTCGTTGGACTGCTCGTTCTTTTAACCGGTTGCCACCGGTCTGCGGAACTCACGCCAGCACCGCTGCTGCCAACAACTTATGCTCAGATCCTTCAAACATTGACCCCGGGAAAGCCAGGGCAGATTACTGGTGGTACCTCAGAGCCTGATAGCCCAGCGCAGACTCAAACGATCTGGATCCATCCGGGCATCCCGAAGACCTTCCGTGAAGGACTGGACCTGACAGGCATGATTCAGGTCGACGATGCTGAGGATGCAGACCTGACCCTGAGACCAATATCCTTATCCGAAAAAACAACGGATAGTCCGGTCTGGACCTATGTTTTGGCTGCGCCTTTCTATACCGTCACAGACGGACTCCTTTTGGAAGAGTTAACTTCCCTCTGGCAGGGACAATCCACAGCAGGATTTAACCGGTTGGTTTTGACAGAGACAACAGCAGCAGCGCTCGCAACAATCCTGGGTGACTCCAATGAGGTCACAGTTGAGATACTGGATTCGGAAACACTCCAGTCCCTTGCCCTCGGAAGCGACCCACTGTTGACTATTCTTCCCTTTGATCAGCTAACTCCGGACTGGAAAGTGTTGCGGATTGATGGGGTTTCGCCAATTGATGCAGAGTTTGACCCCGAGGCTTATGCTCTTTCCCTCAGTTTTCAACTTGGAGGTGATGCGCCAGCCAGCCTCGTTTTACCTGAGGGGAATTATTCCCCGAACCAGCGCACGGTACTGGTGATGACCGGCGTAACAGCTTTGACCCGGGCGACCGCCTATATGATGGAAATCCACGGCAATACTTTCCCCGGGACGGATATTCAGGATTGGCTCACTTCGGCTGACCTGACCCATATCAGCAATGAGGTTCCCTTTGCGGAGAACTGTCCAACACCTGATCCTAATCAGGAAAACCTGATCTTTTGCTCTTCACCCGATCGAATCGAATTACTGGAATTTGTAGGTACCGATATCATCGAGCTGACCGGCAACCACATGCTGGATTACGGGATTGCGGCAATGAATCTGACCCTGGAGATGTATGAAGAGCAGGGATGGACCTATTATGCCGGAGGTTGGGACCTGACGGATGCGCAAACCCCGAAAAAGATTACCCATAATGGGAATAATCTGGCTTTTATTGGCTGCAACCCTGTTGGACCGACCAGTGACTTCGCTACCGCTTCACAGCCTGGTTCTGCGCCCTGCGGCGATTACGGCTGGATTTTAGATGCCATAACCGACGCGAAGGAAGAGGGTTATCTGCCAATTGTTACCCTGCAGTATTTTGAGGACTACACAGCGATCCCAAGTTCCCAGATGATCGTTGATTTTCAGGCCCTTGCGGATGCGGGCGCAGTGGTTGTCAACGGCAGCCAGGCTCACACACCCAAAATCATGACTTTCCACAATGGCGCGTTCATCCACTATGGGCTGGGAAACCTCTTTTTTGACCAGATGAATGTTTATTACGGTGAGACTTACATGCCGAATACTCGGGATGAGTTCATCGACCGGTTGGTGTTTTATGATAATCGGCTGATCAGCGTTGAATTGCTGACCGCCGAGCTGGAAGATTATGCCCGGCCTCGCCCAATGTCAACCACCGAGCGGGAGGCTTTTCTCAATCGGATTTTCAGCGCGACTGAAGGCTATCTGGAGTAACCATGCAGAAGATTTATGACATCTCACTCCCTATTACACAGGATTTGCCAGTCTGGCCGGGTGATCCCAAGGTCACAATTCGGCAAATGAACTCGCTGGATCAGGGCGACTCCTATAATCTCTCTCAAATTCGAATGAGCGTCCACACCGGCACCCATATTGATGCGCCGTTACATTTCCTGCAGCATGGAAAGAGCATCGGCGAAATCCACTTTGACAAATTGATCGGGAAGGTTCTGGTGATGGAGATAGGGGAGGATGTAGACGTGATCTCCCGGACCGTTCTTGAGCGCCATCCCCAAATAGAGGATTTGAGGACAATCCCCAAGGTCTTATTCAAAACCCGGAATTCCAGATTGTTGAAGGAATGGGGAGATCAATTTAATCCGGATTATGTTGCCTTGGATGCGTCCGGAGCGCAATTCCTGAGCGAATTTCACTTGGATATGATTGGCGTGGACACTCTCTCAGTGGCAGCGTACAATGATGAAATGATCCCGCACCAAATCCTGTTGGAGAAAGAAATTGTCTTGTTGGAAGGGATTAATCTGTCAGAAGCTCCAGCCGGTATCTATATCCTGTATTGCCTGCCTATTAATCTGGTGGATTGCGAAGGTGCACCAGCCCGTGCAATTCTAATCGCAGAATGATCATAGAGAGGGAACAAATTATCCCTTTCCTTCGTCATAGTGATGCTAAGGATATGATTATAAGGAGGAACAAATGAAAAGAATGCTTATTGGCTTTGTCCTGTTGACACTCGTGTTTTCAACAGGATGTGCTGTTTTGAACCCGACGGAGACAGATGAAGTGGACCCCACCGAAGAAACAGAGAGTGGAGTGCCCTCTAAACCCGGCATTCAAATGAGCAGTTTGCAACGAGATTTAGCGCTTGAAGTGACCGATGCACAAATTCAGGCTCTGGCTGAGGGAAACACAGCTTTTGCCCTGGATTTTTATAACCAGATTCGTGGTGAAGATGGGAATATCGTTTATTCGCCCTTCAGCATTTCCGTGGCGCTGGCAATGACGATGGCTGGCTCTGTAGGGACCACTGAAACTGCCATGATGGAGGCATTGAGGATGAGTTTGCCGGTGGATGTCGTTTATCCGGCTTATGATGCACTATTGCTGGCAATCCAAAATTCGGAAGCCTCCGGCAGTGAGGATATGGAGGGAAGTCCCTTTAGCCTGAATATTGCCAATTCCATTTGGGGTCAATCCGGTTTTAGCTTCAAGGAACCCTTTCTAAACACCTTAGCGCAATATTTCGGTGCCGGAATATACACCGTAGATTATGTCCAGGCTCCTGAAGCCGCCCGTGAGACGATTAATGCTTGGGTTGAGGACGAGACCATGGATAAAATTAAGAACCTCATTCCAGAAGGCGCTATTGACCAACTGACCCGGCTGGTTTTGACTAATGCGATTTATTTCAATGGTTCCTGGTACTATCCCTTCGACGAAGCTGGTACCACGGCAATGCCTTTCAATCTGCCGGATGGAACTCAGACCGATGTGGACATGATGGCACTGACAGGTGAGCATCTTATGTATGCCACTGGCGATGGATATCAGGTTGTGCAGCTGCCTTATATGAGTAATGATTTCGCAATGACACTCATCGTCCCGGATTTGGGCAATTTCGATACGGTTGAAGGTGATCTGACTGCTGAGGCCTATGCAGAGATGATCCAGGGTCTGGAATATAAGCTGGTTGACCTGCAAATGCCAAAATACGATTTTGAATCGAATATCAACGCCAATGATGTGCTGATTGCTCTGGGCATGGGGGAGGCGTTCAATCCCGGATTGGCTGATTTTTCAGGCATGACCGACGAGGATAAGCTATTCATCTCCGATGTCCTCCACAAGGCGACCATCACAGTTGACGAGAACGGCACTGAAGCCGCCGCCGCAACTGCTGTGATCATGAAAGTGACAGCCGCCATGCCTGAGGATGCCCTTTCCCTGGTGCTGGATCGACCCTTCATTTTCTTCATCGAGCACCAGCCCACGGGTTCCATCCTGTTTATGGGGCGGGTGGTTGAACCCTAAAAGAAATATTAGCTAATCAATAAAGAGTTCTCTTGTGGGAACTCTTTTTAATTTTAATTCGGCTACGAAGGCTGTATAATGGTTCTAAACTGCCAATGGATTGGTAATAAACAGGTGAAATATGAATAATGATGAAAAATATCGAATGAATGAGATGAATTTGCAGGCTTATCGACTGATGTTCATCCCCTTGGAGGCCATCCTCCTGATTAGCGGGATTCTCATTCATGGCCAGCCGCAATTCATTTTTATGGTCTTCATCTCCTTCAGCCTGTATTCTATTTGGGGGCTTTGGTTTCCAATCGTCCGATCCCGCCAACGGGTTGTGGACTACTACAAATACCAATCCCAATCCAAGCATGTCCCAGAGGATTTGCCTGACCTCGAATCCTATGTCCATGACAAGGAAGTGCGGAAGCAAGTCAATGAGGAACTCGGGATCAGCGCGAATTGGCGCAAGACGCGCCGAAAACTGGATTTCATCCTACCGGTGCTCTTTACGCTATCCTGGATCGTCTTATTGCTTTACGAAATATAATCGCTGAAATTTTCAGGATTAATTTACAATTTCAGGCATTGTAATTAAATGATAAGCCAGTGTCTCAAGGTCGCGGGCTTTCTTTGAGCTGCCCAATTGATTGATGATCTCCTGGAAATGGCTTCGGATAATCTCACTCTCACCGATATAGGAAAAAAGATCAACCTCACCGGAAAGGATGTCACTTAATCCCATCTTTTCGTATAGTTCACTCACCAGGCCGTAGCTCCACTGTTCGGAAATCTTGAGTTCATCGGCCAGATCACGCCGGCCCAGGCTGAAAATAAAGGCAAATCGGGCCACTTCGGCTTCGTGTTCGGTGAAACCGGGGAGGTGTTTACGTCCATCCAGAACGAGTTTATTATCGGGCAGGGGATAGTTCATATCAATCGCCAGGTCATAGGTTGAGGGGGTAAAGACCATCGAACCATCATAGGCAAAGGTGATAACCCAGCTCAGGGAGTAACCCACTTCATGTTTAAGGACATAACCGCAAACCCTGGGGTCATCAATCTGGCGGATGATCCTGCTTTCGGGCTGGATACCGGTGAGCAGCACTTTAGCATTGGATTTCGAGTGGTCCAGCGATTCACAAATTTCGCCTACGGTGAACGCTTCACCAAAGAGATCAACATCCACGATCAGCAAGTCAAAGGGCTGGTAGGATTTTTCAAGAAATTCGCATAGTTCGATACGGGTGGAAAATTCAGCAATCAAGCGCGTTCGCCAATCCCGAACCATTAATAAGGCCATCCAGTTGCGGGAAAAGACGTCATCTTCCAATATTGTGACAAGAATATCTTTATTCATAGGTCAAACCTGCTTTTCAAGCTTAGAGGTGCAATACGGGCAGCGGGTTGCATTGATGTCTATGGATTTCAGGCAGTATGGGCATTCCTTTTCGGTTGGCGCTGTGTCTTCCTCACCTTCGGGCTTGGCAACTTTTGTTTTCAGGGTTTGCAGACTTTTAACCATCAGGAAAATTATGAATGCCAGGATCAGGAAACTGATCACATCAGTCAGGAATTGCCCGTAGTTGAAGGTGACTGCCCCGGCTTCCTTTGCCATCTGCAGGGTTGCCTCAGCGGGGAGGGGGGATTGGCCCTGTTTGAGAATGATGAATAGATCCTGAAAATCAACATTACCAATCAGCAATCCCAATGGCGGCATCAGCAGGTTATTAACGATGGAATTGACAATGGAACTGAAGGCAGAACCGATGATGATACCAATAGCCAGGTCCATGACATCGCCACGGGCAATAAAATCACGAAAATCTGTTAATAATTTCTTCATTGTATTTAATGTCCTATTCGACCATAATATTGTTGGATGATTTTCTGATTATAATATGATTTAATCCAAAGATATTATCATCAATTTATCGGCTAAAAAAGAAATTGTGAGGCAAAAATGAAAAGAGTTGCTGTATTAACCAGTGGTGGCGATGCTCCAGGCATGAACGCTGCAATCCGTTCCGTGATCCGGTGTGGTGTGGCCAAAGGCTGGATGATGTATGGAGTCAAGAATGGCTATTCAGGCCTGATATCGGGCAATATCCGCGAAATGGGCACCCGTGATGTGGGAGGCATCCTCCAAAAAGGCGGGACTATCCTGGGTTCAGCCCGCTGTGAGGAATTCAAGACCGAGGAAGGTCGCCTCAAAGGGATCCGTGCCTTACGCCAACTGGGAATTGATGCTCTGGTCGTTATTGGCGGTAATGGTTCCCAAACCGGAAATTATCTTATTCATAAATTGGGTTTTCCAACGGTGGGGATTGCATCCACCATTGATAATGACCTTTACGGCACAGAAATCACGATTGGTGTGGATACAGCACTGAATATTGATCTCGAGGCGATTGACCGCCTGAAAACGACGGCGTCTTCCCACCAGCGGGCATTTCTGGTCGAAGTGATGGGCCGGGATTGCGGTTACCTTGCCCTGATGGCCGGCATTGCGGGTGGGGCAGAATATATCCTAATTCCTGAGGTCGAAACAGACCCCGAGGAGGTGGCTGAGACTCTGCGACTGGCCTATGAACACGGTAAGGAGCATGCGATCATTGTGGTGGCAGAAGGCGCGAAATATAATGCCTCAGCGTTGATTGATTATTTTGACCAGCACAAGGACCGTCTAGGCTTCAAAATTCGCGAAACCATTCTGGGGCATGTCCAGCGTGGTGGTGAGCCCAGTGCCTATGACCGGATTTTAGCGAGTAAATTTGGTGATGGGGCGATTGAAGCCATTGAGCGCGGTGAATTTGGCGTTCTGGTTGGCTTGAACCAGAGCCAGGTCACCACTGTGCCTCTTGAGGAAGTGGTGTCTCATAAAAAGGAAATCCCAATGGATTTGGTTCGGTTGGCGAGGATCCTGGATTAGATCTTAATCGGTTTTGCGGAGAAAAGCCTCGATAAAGGGGTCAAGCTCTCCATCCAAAACTGAGGAAGTATCTCCCATTTCAAAGTCTGTCCGATGGTCCTTGACCAGCTGATAGGGGTGAAGGACATAGGAGCGGATCTGGGAACCCCATTCGGCTTTGGTATATTCACCTCGCAGCTCGGAGAGTTTCTCTTCTTGAGCTTCCCGTTTCATCTCAAGCAAACGCGCTTTCAGAACACGAAGCGCGTTTTCCCTATTCTGTACCTGGGAGCGTTCGTTCTGGCATGTAACAACCAGGCCGGTTGGAATATGGGTCAGTCGTACCGCTGTGGCGTTCTTCTGCACGTTCTGCCCGCCAGCACCCGATGATTTATACACATCGATTTTGATGTCCTCGGCAGGTACGCTGATTTCATCGGTGTTATTCATTTCCGGTAACACCTCCACGAGGGCAAAGGAGGTATGCCGGCGATGGGCTGCATCAAAGGGGGAGAGTCTCACGAGGCGGTGGACGCCTTTCTCAGGACGGAGATAGCCGTAGGCCAGCGGACCTGTCACCGCAATGGTCACACTCTTGATGCCGGCCTCTTCGCCATCGGTCCGGTCGAGAATATCTGCCTTATACCCACGCCGTTCAGTCCAGCGGAGGTACATCCGTTCCAGCATGGCTGCCCAATCCTGTGAATCCGTACCGCCCGCACCGGCATGGATCGCCAGCAGGGCATTGCCGTGGTCATATTTACCGGAGAGCAGCGTATTCAGTTCGAGGTGGTCAATTTCAGCCTCGATCGTAGCGACTTCCTCGGCCAGTTCCTCCAGCATGGAATCCTCGGCTATTTCGAGCATTTCAAGCGTGTCTTCCGTTCTTTTTTTCAGCGCTTCGTAACTTGTGATTTCATTTCGCAGATCTGATTGACGGATCATGATTTGTTGAGCGTGGTCCCGGTTATCCCATAAATTGGGGTTTTGGGCTTCTTTCTCCAACCGGGTCAGTTCTTCTTTTTTATTCGCGAGGTCAAAGATGCTCCTGAAGGTTCAGTAGTTTCTGATAAGCCTCATTGAGATGGATATTCAATTCAGTTCCCATTTTGTCCTCCAAAAATTAATTTGCGATAATACCATTGACAAACGCTTCAGGTTCAAAGCATTCTAAATCATCAATTCCTTCACCCAATCCGGCATATAGGATCGGCAGGTTCAACTGGGCTTTGATAGCGAAGGCCATGCCGCCTTTGGCGGAAGAATCCAGTTTGGCCAGGATAACGCCGTCCAAAGGGACGGCTTCCTGGAAGGCTTTGGCTTGCTGCAAGGCGTTCTGACCCGTTGTGGCGTCCAAAACCAGCCATGTGGCAAGGGGTGCGCCCTGAAGGGCTTTCCCGCTCACCCGGTGGACCTTCTTGATCTCTTCCATCAGGTTGTACTTGGTGTGCAGGCGGCCAGCGGTATCTATGATGACCACATCCCGTTTGCGGGAAATGGCCGAGGCGATGCCGTCAAAAGCAGCCGCCCCAGGGTCACCACCGGGTTGCCCAGACACCATGGGGACATCCACCCGGTCAGCCCAAACTCTTAACTGATCGATAGCCGCGGCGCGGTAGGTATCTGCTGCTACCAAAAGGACTGATTTGCCTTCCTCCTGATAGAGGTGGGCCAGCTTTGCTGCAGAAGTCGTCTTTCCGGAACCATTTACGCCTAAAAGAATGATTACGGTGGGGTGGGTTGCGAAGTCGGGAAAGACTGGTTTCGCCAGCCGATTGAGCAATTCGGCTTTCAGGGCCTGCAGGACTTCCTCATTTTGGGTCAGTCCCTGGTCTTTGACAGCCAACTTGACCGCCTGAATGACCGAATCGGTTGTTTCAAAGCCCATGTCCGCCTGCAACAGAAGCGCTTCCAGTTCGTCCCAGGTATCATCGTTCAGCTCTGAGGTACCCAGGAAATTGGTTATCCGCCCAAAGGTAACTTTACGGGTCTTTTCGAGGCCCTTTTTCCATTTGTTGAAGATATTTTCTGTCATTTCGGCTCGATTATAACACGTTGAATCTCAGGTAATTGTTTCCTCATCCGAGGCCAGCTGCCCGCAGCCGGCAGAGATTTCGATCCCCCGCCGCATTCTGACCGTGACGGGGATGTGGTTCTTATCGAGGACCTGAGCAAATGCGCTGACCTGGTTTGACCGGGTGCCTTCCTTCTGGAAGCCTTTGGTCGGGTTCAGCGGGATCAGGTTGACATGGCAGTTCATGCCCCGGATAGCCTGAGCCAGCGCTTCTGCATCATTGACCGAATCGTTAACCCCATCAATCAGGGCGTATTCAAAGGTGATTCGCCGATTGGTTTGATGGACATAATAGCGGCAGGCTTCCAGGAGCTTGTTTACTGTATATTTCTTGCTGACCGGCATCATTGTCGCTCGCAAATCGTTATCCACGCTGTGCAAACTGATTGCGAGGTTATATTGGGTATTCATATCTGCAAACTGTATGATTTTAGGAATGAGGCCAACTGTACTGAGCGTGATTCGGCGAGCACCCAAACCGAAAGCTTCCGGGTCATTCAACCGGTTCAGGGCTATCATCACATTGTCAAAGTTATGGAAAGGTTCGCCCATGCCCATCATCACAATGTTGGTCACCTGGTCACCCGTTTGAGCCAGATGGCGAGCGTAATAGAGCACTTGAGCGACGATCTCGCCGCTGGTGAGGTTACGCCGAAAGCCCATCTGACCGGTCGCGCAGAAGGTACAGCCCATCCCACAGCCGGATTGTGAGCTGATGCAGAGCGTACGGCGCTCATCATAGTACATCAGGACAGCTTCAATGAATTCGCCATCCCATAGTTTGAATAGAGTTTTGACAGTCTGTCCATCAACGGACTTGATTGTTCGTACCGGATCAAGCGCAATGAACTCAAAGGCATTCGCCAGTTGTAACCTGAGATTCTTAGAAAGAGTTGTGATCTCATCTGGGTGGTTGATAAATTGTTGATAAATGGCTGACCAGATCTGTCTGGCACGATAAGCCGGCTGTTTTTGCTGGGCAAACCAGTCGGTTAATTCCTCAAGACTGAGGTCGTAGATCAGGGATTTCGTATCAGACATTAGAAGATCAACTCCGATAAACTCTTGGCGATGAGATCGGGGGGCGTGGTCATTTGATGGGCCTGTTCCAGAGTGGACGCACCGGTCAGGACGAAGGCTGAGTAAATGCCAGCGGCTTGCGCTCCTAAGATATCTGTCTCCAGCCGGTCACCAATGCCAATAGTCTCTTTCGGTTTCAGCCCTGACCTGCGCAGCGCCATTTGATAGAGCAGGGGTTCCGGTTTGCCAATGATCGTGGCTTTCTGACCGGAGGCAATTTCAATGGCACCAATAACCGTCCCAGCGCCCGGGATCAGTCCTTCAGGTGAGGGATAGGTCACATCAGGATTGGTCCCGATGAATTCACAACCGGATCGAACCAGAAGCTCCGCATCTTTTATCTTTTCATAGGTCAGGCCGGTATCCATAGCGGCGACAACCACCTGAACCTTTTCACTGCGGTCAGCGACAACAGTCAGGCCTGCGTCCTCCAGAATTTTTATCAGACTGGGCGTACCCACGGCATAAACGGTGCAGCCGTTCGGGTATTTCTCTGCCAGGAAGATTGCAGTGGCCTGGGCTGCAGAGATAACCTGCCAGTCCTCCAAGGTTACGCCAAAACGCCTGATCTTGGAGAAAAATTCATCCACGGTCTTGGTGCCGTTATTGGTCGCGAGGATAACCTTGAGACCCTGGTCCTGGATAGACTGGAATATCGCTGGTAAATCACCAATTGGTTCATTATCTCGCCACAGGACCCCATCCATATCCAGAATAAGCCCTCTTATATTGGGCAGGTGGTCAGAAATCATGCGTACTCCTTCAAAAAATGCCGGATGGCATGATTGGCAATCCGGCATCTGATCCAACAATAATTAGGTTTATTTGATTGGCGCTTCCAGCACCTTATCCACCAGGCCGTATTCAACTGCCTGTTCAGCGCTCATGTAGAAATCCCGCTCAGTATCGCGAATAATGGTCTCAATGTCCTGACCGGTCGCTGAGGCGAGGATCTCGTTGAGGCGTTCTTTGATCCGCAGGATCTCCTTGGCCTGGATTTCGATATCCGAAGCCTGGCCCTGTGCACCGCCCAGCGGCTGGTGCATATGGATGGTGGCATGGGGCAGAGCATAGCGCTGGCCCTTTTCACCCGCTGCTAGAAGAACTGTTCCAAAGCTGGCGGCAACGCCAACAGCAACCGTGCTGATCTTATTGGGGATCATCCGCATGGTGTCAAAAATCGCCATGCCGGCATAAACCTGACCGCCAGGGGAGTTGACGTACATCTGGATACCGCTTTCCGGGTCTTCCCGGCTCAGATACAGCAGCTGGGCGACGACCAGATTTGCGACCTGGTCATCAATCGGTGAACCTAAAAAGACGATCCGGTTCTTGAGCAGCAGGGAGTAAATATCGTAAGCACGTTCTCCCCGGCCTGAATTCTCAACCACCATTGGGACAACTGAGGATAAATTGTTGTTGAACATTTTCACCTTCCTTATTTTTCCTTTTATTTTGTCTTACCTTTATCAAAATAATATAAGATTCTTATCCTTCAGCTTCTTCAGATTCTGCCTCAGCAGCCTCTTCCTCTTCAAGGGTTTCCTCATCCAGATCGACTTCTTCAGCAACGGCAGGTGTACCTGCTTCTTCCGTTGCTGCTTCAGTATCAGCTTCTTCCGCTAATTCTTCTTCTTTGGCTGCTTCTTCAGCGTCTTCCACTGCTGGTTCAGCACCTTCTTCAGGAATGGGCTGACCAGTGGCAATCAACTTGAGACGGTTCTGCAATTGGGCATTGATGGTTCGCTGCACGCCTTCCATGCTGATGGTGCGGGAGAATTCTTCCTTACCCATCTGCTTTTGCATCTCCTCAGCGTTTCCGGAGTAGAAAACCTCTCCCATAACCAGATTGATCTGATCCTTGAGCATCTCCTCGTCAAGTTTCAGTTCTTCTGCGGAAATCAAGGCGTCCACCAGCAGGGAGCGTTCCAGACGTTCTTTCGCGGCAGGCAGGACCTCTTCTTCCATGAATTTGTCCTCATCCATCTCACGCAGCTTCAGATAGGTTTCAAAATCCAGGTTCTGTTTGGCTAAACGGGATTTAATATCCTCAAGGACATGTTCTTGTTCATGCTCCACCATCTGGGGTGGGTAGACCATCTTGGTTTTCTTGGCAATCTCATTCAGGAGGTCGTTAAAATATTCGTCATCGTATTTTTCCTGATGATCCTGGCGCATGCGTTCTTCAACTGAAACACGGAAAGCCTCCGGGCTGTCATAGTTTCCCATGGTCTGGACGAATTCTTCATCGAACTCGGGCAGTTCCACTTCTTTTACGGATTGAACATCAACGGTGAAAATGGCTTTCTTGCCGCGATAATCCTTATCATGGTAGTTCTTCGGGTAGGTCTTCTGGATGGTCTTGTTATCGTCGGCGCTGACACCATTCAACTTGGCCGCAAAACCGGGGAAGGGCCATTCAGTCTTGGATTTTTCACCTTTGACCGGGATAACCACCTGTTGGGGAGTCTTGTCTGTAATCGTGGCATCCTCATCTTCGGGCAGGTCCACAAAATGACCGCTCAGATTGAAATAGACCAGATTGCCTTCTTCGGCAGGATGTTCGGCGGGGATGATCGTGGCAGCATTGCGGCGGAGATTGGTGATGAAATCATCAACCTTGCTGAGGTCAAATTCTTCCGGTTCGTAGGGCTTCCGGACCTCACGATATTCACCAAGGTCAATTTCCGGCTCTAGGGGGACAGTGAAGATCATCTTGGGCGGGTCATAGCTTTCGATATTATCAAGGCTGCCTGCGGCCGAAGGTTCAATTTCAGCCTGTTCCAGGAATTTGCCATAATCGGCATCCAAAAGAATATCAATCGCTTCCTGGAGAATAGTTGCTTCGCCATAGCGGTTCAGAATCACTTCGTAGGGCGCTTTCCCGGGGCGAAAACCAGGGATCTTGGTATCCTTGGAGATTTTCCGAGCGGCACGGCGTTTAAATCCCTCAAATTCCTTGGCAGTGTATTCAACAGTCAGCTCGGCCTGACGATCATCTAGAATTTTCTTTTCGATTTTCAATGTAAAGTCCTTTTATGCTTAATTTGCTAATATCTCCTGAAGACAGGAGGGATGATAGCTTAACCTCATTATAACCTGCGGATTTTACCACAAAGACAGGAAATTTCACACACTAGCTCGAAATATAGAAATATCGCGTAAATTTAAAATTCGTTCAACAATATTAATTATATAATGGAATATACACTTTTTATTATCTTTTAATTTATCCACAATTTTTAAATCAGAAATTAGTTTTATTTTCAAAGAATGGGTCTATCTTTACGAAATAAGGAGCAGACGATGAAAACAGGAAGATATGTTGGGGTATTAACAGCCGGCGGGGACAGCCCAGGCTTGAATGCAGCGCTGCGCGGCATCGGGAAAGCGGGTTTGGGTCAGTACGATATGAATTTTGTGGGTTTTTTAGATGGGTTTCGGGGACTGATGCAGAACCGCACCATCCGCTTGGACGAAAAACGGCTCTCCGGCATTCTAACGCAGGGCGGCACTATTTTGGGGACCAGTCGGGATAAGCCGCACAAGATGCCTGTTGGTGGAGAATATCTGGATATGACCGACGCAATGCTTGACACCTATGAGCGCCACCATCTGGACGCTCTGGTTTGCCTGGGAGGCGGCGGGACGCAAAAAAGTGCCCTTCGGCTGAAAAATAAGGGGATGAACGTCGTCACGCTGCCAAAGACGATCGATAATGATGTAGCCATGACCGATGTGACCTTTGGCTTTGACACTGCCTTGGGAATCGCCACGGAAGCGATTGACCGACTCCACAGCACAGCGCACAGCCACCACAGGATCATTCTAGTCGAGATCATGGGGCATAACACCGGCTGGCTGGCATTGGGAGCCGGCGTGGCGGGTGGTGCCGATGTCATTCTGATCCCGGAAATTCCTTACGATGAGGGGAAGATCGCTGAAGCAATTCTTCAGCGCAGCAGGGGAGGCAAACGGTTCAGCATTGTTGCTGTGTCCGAAGGCGCGATGTCGGTTGAAATGGCCGACCGGTGGCAAAAGACTCAGGACAAACTTAGCAAGGCGGAAAATAAAAAGATTCGGGATGCTGTGAAGGAAAATATCAGCATACTTGAAGGGGAACGGTCTGAAAGTACGATAAAACTGACTCAACGGCTGGAAAAATTAACCGGACTGGAATCGAGGGTGACAATCCTGGGCTATCTGCAGCGGGGTGGAGCGCCATCTGCAGCCGATCGGCTGCTTGCCACAAGATTGGGGACCGCTTGTGCCCATTTGCTGAATGAAGAACATTACGGTGTCATGGTTGGGGCCCGAGGGGATGGCGTGGAACCAGTGCCGCTGGAAGAGGTCGCAGGTAAACGTAAGGTAATCCCCGCAGATCATCCCTGGGTGGACAGCGCCCGTGCTGTGGGGACCTGTCTGGGAGATTGAGCGCGTAATCTCTAACAGCCCGGAACTTCCAGTCGTATTTATAAAAAAGACCCGAAAATTTCTCGGGTCTTTGATGGATCGTCAGTTTTTTTATTGTTCTTCCGGAATGGAGATCATGGAGTCATGGATCCAATCAATAAAATCCTGATCCCAGTAGTAGATATACATTTCCTTACTTACCGTGGGAATATAGGTTCTCCCATATGTAAGGATTTCCTCGCCAGGATTAAAAAATTGAATCGATTCCGGTTCCACTTTGCCTAGCATACACAGACCGGTCTGGATCTGAGCAGGTGTGAGATCGGTAAGCACGGCAGAAGAGAAGGTCTCGATCACATCCGGGAAATTGGCAAACACCGTTGGGTCGGTCAGGCGTTCTAAAATCCCCTGGATGATCAGCGACTGATGATCAATCCGGACATTGTCGGATGAGTTTTTACGCGTTCGGGCCAGGATAAGCGCCTTTTCACCGGTGAGCCATTGGGTGCCGGCAGGAAAACTGGCCAGCGGCTCAGCATCCACTGCGGTGGGCAGGGTCACGGAGATTCCGCCGAGGCTGTCAATAAAATTCTCAAAAGTAGCAAAGTTGATTACGAAGTAATTATCCACACTGACATCGAAATTGGTCTGTAAAGCCTCAGCCAGTGAGCCCGCGCCATAGCCTGAGCCGGAAAAGTGGCCCATGCCCTGGGTCCCGAACAAGTAAGTCTGGTTGATCAACACGGGTGTTGCTACCTCAAGGTTTGGGCCGGGTTCTTCGATCAGGACAATACGAGGAATGGCGACGACATTGATCTGGGGGATGGTGAAATCGACATGAACGATCCGGATTACATCCGCCAAACCATAGAGATAATTGCTTCCCCTGAAATCTGTGCCCACGAGCAGAAGGGTCATTTCGTCAACATCACCACAGACGGGTGGGGGGCCTTCATCCACGGGTTCTTCAGTGCTTAGCACTGAACCGCCGGGATTGGCAGCAACCGTTGCAGTTGCGGGGAGATCAAGTGGATCGCCTAATGGCTGGTTGAACACAGTGGTGAGGAGGGATAAGAGGAGGATTCCCCCGCCGATGACTGCGACAGCAAGAATACCGATGGAGATCCCCAGCAAGACCTTGTTGAGTTTCCTCCCTGATGGCTTATTCTGGTTATCTGATTGGGTAGAATTTTCTGAGGTCATAATGGTCCTTTGTGAATCCTGAAGACTTTTTTTGATGAACTTGAAGTATTAATGACGGAAAATTCAGATAGTTCGTTCCAAAAATAAAGCCCACTATACTCTAAAAGTGTAAAAAAGGATATGACGGGTATATCTAAAATTACTGAGACTGTCGTGGTCGATGAGGCTGAATTAGAGCAGCCATTCGGGGTGGTCTTCACGGGCCTGGGCAATGATCGCATATCCCGCCATCTTCAACCAGGGGACCTTCTTACCAAATTGAGTATAGTATTCAAAGTATTGGTCAATATGTTTCTGAATATCAAGCTCCTGTCCCCCGGGTGGCAGCATCATCCAGGAATCACCCCAGCGTTGATTGTCATAGTCCAGTTGGGACATCATTTTTGGGATGAATTCGTTCTTGAAATAACGTAATAAGGAAGGTTCATCGGAATTATTTTGAACATGGGTCACACCATATCTGAATTGCTCAAGAAAGGCATCAAAGGGATATTCATCAGAGAGCAGCCGGGGATAGACCTGGCTTCTCTGTTCGTTGATATCCCGGAAGGTGAGGAAAGGTCCCTTTCCTTTGTCGGGATGGATGTCAATGAGGGTTGCAAGATAACCGGCTTCATCCTGCAGGGCATCCCCAGGTTTCATACCAATCAAGACCTGCCTGGCGCTTCCCACAGGTGCGCTCACCGGACAGTTCTTGGCAATGACATCAGCTAAGTTGCTCAATAAAGTTGCGTATTTAAGGGTACCCAAATGAGTCTGATTCAAGGTCCATTTCTTCCCATGAATGTCTCTGATCTCGATGATCGGCTGATTAATGGCAATAATATCTGCGATTTTGTGATTTAAATAAGTAAGTTTATGACCGACCTGGAAATATTTTGTTACATGATCTGCATCAATGGACATGATACCTCAAATCCGGATATAAAATTGTTATTATTAAATATAAATTTACCTAACACCAAGAAGAGATCCTGGTGCCAAACGCATGATCAATGTTTTCAATCACAGACCGGCTGACCGGTAGGTGAATGGATGTTTTGTTTCGGCTTTCCCCAATGGGTGGATGGAAGGCTGCAGTAGGGTTATCGCACTGATTTCTATTGCATTTAAATTTGTCAAAATTGAGTGGGGAAGGAGGGGGTCGAACCCTCACGCATTGCTGCACGTGATCCTAAGTCACGCCTGTCTGCCAATTCCAGCACTTCCCCTGATTTTCTTAGAAGCTGTCTAAATGCGTTTTAGACTTTATAAGGATATGTTGTTCAAAAAATCATATCGGTTATTTTATCATGGATACTGGGTCAAATATAATATGATTTCTAAAATTCTTCATCTGAAAAAATAGAATTTACTCAAGTCCTAATTAGGGTTTCTCCTTGGTAGAACCCCAGGTTCTGACCCTTCCATTTGGTCATCGAACCCTTAAATATTGCTGCAGGTGATCCTAAGTTGCACATGTCTGACAAAATCAACACTTTATGATATTATTGAAAAATGTGAATAACTCAGCAATTGAATTTTAGTTGGAGAACATTGTAAAAATGAAATCTCGATTAAACGCCATAATTGACGCCCTTTTACCTGTATTCGCCACTTTAGCTGCATTGCTTGTTGGGACGATCATGCTGATAGTCCTGGATGTCAATCCGTTTGTAGCCTATAAAGCGCTTTTGGATGGGGCTTTTGGAAGCACCAATGCCATTGCTGAAACACTTGTAAAAGCAACACCTTTATTGCTGGTAGGCTTGGGAATTTGTATTGCTTATCGCGGGAATGTCATCAATATTGGGGGAGAAGGACAGATGATTGTCGGCGCAATTGTGTCGACCTGGTTTGGTCTGCATTTCACAGGGCTACCTGGATGGCTAATGATCACAATTGCCATGCTAGTAGGTGCACTTTCGGGCGCCATTTGGGCGGGTATATCAGGTTATCTTAAGGCTTATTTCAATGTAAACGAAATTCTAAGTACAGTAATGTTGAATGCCATTGCCGTTCAACTGCTTAACTACGTACTAACAGGACCGATGATTGACCCTATTCAATCAGAGAATGCATCGCAGATTCCACAAACTGCACGCCTGGAGGAAGTTTATAGGTTGCCCAGGCTTGTGCCTACTCGGATGCATCTAGGCGCTCTTATTGCGGTCATCCTGGCCATATTGGTTTATTTTCTGTTATGGCGAACGACACTTGGTTATCGTATCCGCGCTGTAGGACAAAGTAAGTCCGCTTCGCGTTACGCAGGAATAAAAGTGAAACGATATATTGTTATAGCTCTCATGTTAAGTGGTGCTTTTGCTGGCTTAGCAGGGGTAATCCAGGTATATGGGGTCAATTATAGAATGATCACGGATGGTTCAACAACCGGTTTTACAGGCAGTGCTGGTTATAACGGCATTGTCGCTGCATTATTTGGTTCGCTGAATCCTATACTCACAATACCTGCATCTGTTTTATTTGGCGCACTCTTGGTTGGCGCAAATGCAATGCAGCGGGTGACCCAAATACCCTCCGCACTGATTACTGCCTTAAATGGGCTGGTCGTCGTATTTGTTGTGAGCAGTGATTATTGGCGCAGGAAAAGACAACAAAAAAGAATGATTATGCCTCAGGAAGAACAAATCAAGGCTGAAAAGGATCAAACAATTTCAGTGGAGAATACGACATGATATCTAAGCTGTTTAGCCTTACTGTTCTCTTAGGCATTATTTCCTCAGGTATACGCTTGGCAACACCTTATTTGTTTGCGTCTATTGGTGAGGCGTTCAGTCAAAGGAGCGGGATACTGAATTTAGGGGTTGAGGGGCAGATGATATTGGGTGCTTTTGCCGCATTCTATGTCGTCATGAAAACCGAAAGTCTATTACTTGGTGTACTTGCCAGTATTGGGGTTGGAGCATTAATGGGGCTGGCAATGGGATTCGTATCCATCACACTTCAGGCAAAACAAGGCATAAGTGGTATTGGGTTTTATCTTTTTGGTATGGGCATGAGTAATTTATTATTTCAGACCATGGTGGGAACAGTTGAAACTGTCCAGGGCTTTCCAGATGTCGCCATACCAGTTCTAAGTCGTATTCCCCTCATCGGCGACATTTTGTTTAATCAGAATATTCTGGTTTATCTTGCATTTCTATTAGTCCCGGTTGCTGCATTTGTAATGAACAAGACCACATTAGGATTGAAAATTAGGGCAGTTGGTGAAAATCCTGAAGCGGCTGACTCGTTGGGCGTTAGTGTGGCAGGGGTCAGATATTTTACAACAATATTGGGTGGAGCATTGTCTGGTTTGAGTGGTGCATCATTATCCATTGCCTTGTTAAATGTATTTCAATTAGGAATGACAGCTGGACAAGGTTTCATCGCGGTGGCCCTTGTTTATTTTGGTGCCTGGCGCCCTTGGGGAGTCCTTATGGGCGCTTTATTGTTCAGTCTGGTCAATGGTTTGCAGCTTTGGATACAGGTTCTGGGGATTAATATCCCATCTGAGTTTGCAGTGATGATGCCTTATGTTCTAACAATTTTAGTACTGACAGTATCAAGATCAAAACATACAACGCCTTCAGCACTTACACGGGTGTTTGAGCGGGAAGGTTAAAATAATAGAAGAGAATTTATTTCTCAATCACGGAGGTATTTATTAAATAAATCAGCCAAATAAATGTTTTTATAGGAGAAAATCAACCATTAACCAGAAGGAATGAAAAAAATGAAACCTATAGTTAAGATTTCTACAATTCTCTTGGTCTTCCTGTTTCTATTAACCGCATGCGTATCTGGAGAAGAGGCTGCTGTTGAGGAAACTGAGGCTGTAAATTTACGTATCGCAGTTGTCTCACCAAGTGCCATCAATGACTTTGCTTTCACCCAGAGTATTTATGAAGCAATCCTTGCCCTACAAGAAGAGTATGGTGAGGATGCAATTGAATTTGTATATTCTGAGAATATGTTTGTTGTTGATGACGCTGCTGCAGCAATCCGTGATTATGCCGCATCAGGCTATAATCTGGTGATTGCCCACGGCTCACAATATGGCTCATCACTTCAAGAAATAGCACCTGACTTTCCTGAAGTCAGCTTTGCATGGGGAACCACAGTAGACACATTTGACCTTGATAACATATTTGCCTATGAGGCAGCCTCACAAGAAGGTGGTTATGTGAATGGCGTCATGGCAGCTATGTTGACAGAAAGCAAGGTGATCGGCATTATTGGTCCCGTGGAAACTGGCGATGCGATGCTGTATGTAGAAGGTTTTAAGCTTGGTGTTGCATCAGTAGATCCTGAAATTGAAGTGCTTGTGACCTACATCAATAGTTTCTCAGATGTAGCACTCGCTTCGGAGACAGCTCAAACGCAAATTGCGGCTGGTGCTGATGTGTTGACGGGAACAGCCCAAATGGTTGTCGGCGCAATCGGTCAAATACAGGATGTCGGCGGTTATTGGTTTGGCACCCAAGCGGATCAAGCATCCTTTGCTTCGGACGCAGTTGTTGTGAGCCAGGAGTATCACTGGGAAGTCATTCTCAAAGAGATCATTGATCTACGGTCAGAAGGCATTCTTGGCGGCCAGTCCTTCACAGCAGATCTTGCAAATGGGGGAGAGGTGATGGTGTTCAACACTGACCTCGAAATTCCAGATGATGTCCTCACTGCTGGTGAAGCAACTATTCAAGGGATCATTGATGGTTCAATCACAATTGAACTGCCCTAGATAAAATTTTCAAACAGGGTATCGGAAGTTGGTGACGACTTCCGATACCCTTCCTCCTGTTAATATCTTAGACGTCAGGTTATTCAATGAATTCAACACTTGACCCTTCTTCTGCTCAAACTTGTTTCAAATCAGTAAGGATGCAAGGCATTACTAAAAGATTCCCTGGTGTTCTTGCCAATAATGATCTGGATTTTGATGTTAAGGCGTGTGAAGTACATGCTTTACTGGGTGAAAATGGCGCTGGGAAAAGCACCTTAATGAAAATCCTCTATGGTCTATATCATCAGGACAAAGGAAATATATTTATTAATGACGAGTTGGTAAAAATTAATTCCCCTACTGATGCAATAAACCATGGCATTGGTATGATCCACCAACATTTTATGCTTGTACCAACACTTACTGTAGCGGAAAATGTTGCTTTGGGTTTACCCTCATCATATGGACCGATAACAGATCTAGATCGTGTATCCAAACGGATACTAAAATTAGCGGATACCTTCGGATTGAAAATTGACCCCGAAGCGTATATCTGGCAATTGTCCGTAGGACAACAACAGCGTGTCGAAATAATAAAATCTTTATACCGTGGGGCTGATTTATTAATCCTTGATGAGCCAACCGCAGTACTCACGCCGCAGGAAGTGGATGAATTATTCAATATAATGCGGCAAATGATATCAAATGGCTATGCACTAATTTTTATTTCCCATAAACTAAACGAGGTCATAGAAATAAGTCATAGAGTCACTGTTTTGCGCAATGGGCAGAAAGTTGGCACACGGCCGACTTCGGAAGTAGACAAGAGTGAATTAGCAAATTGGATGGTCGGACATGCTATTGATTTTATTACAACAACGGAAAAAATAGAAAAAGGTGAAGCAAGATTACGATTAGATCATATTAATTGTGATAGCGATCGAGGGGCAAAGGGTTTGTTGGATGTTAACCTCAAAGTCTATTCTGGCGAGATTCTAGGATTAGCGGGTGTTTCTGGCAATGGACAGCGGGATCTAGCTGAAGTTATTGCTGGATTAAGAAAACCTAAATCAGGTGGAATTTATCTTGAGGGTGAAGATGTCACTGATTGTAATGTTCATGAGTTAACATCGAAAATGTTATCTTATATTCCCGAAGAACGTATGCGTGATGGAATGATTAAAGAATTCACAGTCGCAGAGAATATGATCTTACGAGAACATGACCAACCTAAATTCTCAAAAAAAGGATTTCTCAAGCTAAGAGAGATTGAAAACCACACGAAACAATTAATTGATCAGTTTAAGATTAAGACACCGTCCCATAAGACTTCCGTTAAAAGCCTTTCAGGGGGAAATATCCAAAAATTGGTTCTTGCACGGGAGTTGTCGAGGAAGCCGAGAACAGTAATAGCTGCTCAACCTACTCGTGGCCTTGATATTGGCGCTGCGGAATATGTTCGGGAACAACTTGTTATTCAACGAAATGAAGGTACGGCAGTGCTATTAATATCTGAAGATCTTGATGAAATTTTCGCCCTTTCTGATCGAATTGCGGTCATCTATGAGGGGAGAATTATGGATATTTTGTCAAGGGACGAGGCGACAAAAGAGAAAGTTGGTCTATTGATGGCGGGGGTTCTGCCAAGTGAAGACTAATCTACAGGCGATGAGGATATTAATGATGGTCTCATGCCAGGCGTGTTGATGATTGAAAAGCAATATTGAATTAGTTAATGAAAACGCCGCTCTTGACCCTTTCCAGACTGTTCAAGAGCGGTTCTCTATTGAAAACGGAGTGGGGAAGGAGGGGGTCGAACCCTCACGCATTGCTGCACGTGATCCTAAGTCACGCCTGTCTGCCAATTCCAGCACTTCCCCTGAAATTGCAATGCAATTATACGTGAGAGAGGTAGGAGCGTCAATGAAATTATTAGAATTTCGCTCATGAGGCGAGTATAATTATCCGCCTGAAAACCTTCGAAGCGCACTCAATAACAAGGAGCCCAAGTGTCCAGGATCATCAAAACCTCAACCCCAGGCAAGGAACGAAATCATCTCAGTAAAGCCATTGTGGTCACCATCCGGGAGTTCATGCGCCAATCCAAACCGGATAAAAGCACCAGGGATATGATCGCATTCATCATTCTCGCCCTGCGTGAAATCGCGAGCGGGATTGATAAGTCGGTTGCTGCCTGGGAAAAACGGGGTTATTGGGTGAAAGCGGATAAATACCGAATGGACTGGGCCTGGGTTGGGCCGGTTGAAGAAGAGTTGACCAGGGCTTTCAAGGATGAGGACTGGGGGAAAATAGCGGGTCTGCTGGTGACGTTGATGGGGCGTTTCAGTGCTATTAAGGTCTCCGATAAGCACCGGATGGGAAAACCGTGGGTTGGAGCCTATAAGGAATATCTCGGTCTGAGTTAAACGCATAATTTCTGGTAAAAAGCAGCTATAGATCACTTTTTACGTGTCATCTGGGGTAGGGGGACCAAATCCAAAGGGTGACAGTAAAAGATCCTTCCACATATTATAGGAAAAAAACTCCCACTCGGTTTACAGTTAATTTTCCATTGAAATAAATCTTGACAAGGAAGCGGGGGAGGAATTATAATTATTTTAGTGATTACGGTTTCGATAAGTATCATTATCATAACCAATAGCAAGGTGAGAACTGGGTTGTTTACAGCTAAAAAGGATAATACTTTGCCATAAGAATGTAATCAAAGTGGCTTAGAAACGCGTCAGTGGCTTCACTTCTCTGCAATTTATCCTGCAAATTGGATAATAGACCTTTTTGGTTCGAGTTATGGTCCTGAGGAGCGACGATCAGCCCATCTGAGTAGACTGAATGGCTCTAAACATAGAGAATAAACAGATTGTAAATTAGATCCGAACAATTTAGCGTGACATTATATATGTATAAATCCATCGGAGCTACCCACCATGCTTACGAAACAACTATCAGCGGCCTTCTAATCAATCCAAAAACAAGCGTTGCGATCACTCAGATGATATTTTTGAGCATTTGAACGTATAGTAAATATTAGTATTATAATGATATTCAATACAATTAATTGAGATTACACATGAATTGTTTTGTTGGAAAAATTATACTACACGAAAGTAGCTAAAATTATGTCTGATTCGACGATCTCGCAGGTCATTTCCATGTATCTGGACAGCGTTTACCTGGCTCGCAGTGAGGCCACCTATAGAACGTATAAAAATGCGATGCATAAATTCTCGGATGTGCTTTCGGCCAGCAAGCTTAATCCTGAGGAATCACCTATCAACGATCTGTCTGAAGATACGATCGCCTGGTTTGCGGCTGAACTGAAGTCCTACGCCCCTGCCACAGAGCGGTGCTATCTCACTGCAGCGACTGGCCTGTTTGAATACATCGCCGGTGAGGAGATCAGGGAGATCAATCTCCCCAGAGTGCGTCTGCTAATCAAACAACGTGCTCGCCGTCCGGGTATTCGCTTGCCGCAATTTCCTCGTAATCAGATTGAGGATGTGATTGATTTCGCACTAGCGCTGAACCAGCAGCCAGCAGAGGACGAGCGGCAGCGTTTGATAAATTACCGGGACCGGGCTTTCCTGGTCACGCTGGCCGACACCGGCTTGCGGGTTCATGAGGCCTGCGGCCTGCGCCGGGGAGACATTGATTGGAACGAAAGTCGGGCGATTGTGATTGGTAAAGGCAACCGGGAGGCCGTGGTGCGCTTTTCCAAACGGGCCTTGCGAGCTCTGAAGGATTATTTGGCCCTACGGGCCCAACAGGATGGTGCAACCAGAAAATCGCTGGGCGCGCTGCCCATCTTTGCCCGGCATGACAAGGCTGTCGGTGACGCCATCAAAGCGATTTCCACGACAACTGGAAGAAAAATAGTGACAGAACGGGTTCGGCAATCCTTGGGTGAAGAGGCTGTTGGCACCATCACCCCCCATTCCTTCCGTCATTATTTCGTGACAACCGTCCTGCAGGCCTCTGGCAACCTCAAATTAGCTCAGGAATTGGCCCGGCATAAGAACATTGCGGTGACCCAGCGTTACTCCCATCTCAGCGATGATGAATTGGATAAGGAATACCTCGATATTTTTGGCTAAAAGCCCTTTCCTGACGGCTTTATTTTGAAGAATAAAATCCTGTTTTAGTGGTACTATTGGGTGGGACTTCTCACCAAAATGCAGGTCCCAAAATAAATAATCCGTCGTGTTGGCAGATTTCGGAAAGCCTGACTCACCAAACTCAGCAAAGGAAATTTTCGCTCTTATGCCACTCAACCGTATAGATTCTCACCCGATCTTACCGATTCCAGAGAAAGAGACAATTGAATTTAGTTGGCAAGGCCAAAAACTCACCGCAAAACAAGATGAAACAATTGCAGCAGCATTAATTGCCAATGGCATTGATATTTTCGGACACCACCCCAAGGATGGATCTCCCCTGGGGCTTTTTTGCGCCAATGGTCAGTGTTCCCAGTGCCTTGTTTTGCTTGATGGACGCCCTGTCAAAGCCTGCATGAAAAAGGTCAGGGCCGGCGCTTCCATCCGCCCTGCAGATGGATTACCGGATATCGCTTCCCTTTCAAATGGACCCCTTCAGGCACCCCTTGACCCACCGCAAGAGATCCTGAACATCCCTGTCCTGATCCTTGGCGGGGGTCCTGCCGGCCTTTCCGCTGCTTTGGAATTGGGAGAGCTGGGCGTGAAAACCCTTCTCGTGGACGATAAATCCAGCCTGGGTGGCAAGCTCGTGCTGCAAACCCACCGATTCTTCGGCTCCACCTCAGCAGTTTATGCCGGCACCCGGGGCATTGATATCGCCCGGAAGCTTGCCGATCGGCTTGACGAACACCCATCCATAGAGACCTGGCTGGATACGACCGCAATCGCCCTCTACGAGGATCGGGTGGTCGGCTTGTGGAATACGCAGGAAAATAGGTATCTGACCGTCCGACCCCAGGTCCTCTTGGTAGCCACCGGCGCCCGAGAGCGCAGCCTGCCTTTCAAGGGTAATACCCTGCCAGGAATTTATGGCGCTGGGGCCTTTCAGACCCTGGTCAACCGGGACCTTGTCCGCCCTGCGCAGAACCTTTTCATCGTAGGCGGTGGTAATGTCGGGTTAATTGCCGGTTACCATGCCCTCCAGGCCGGGATCAATGTCGTTGGCCTGGTAGAGGCATTGCCCAACTGCGGCGGTTATAAGGTCCACGAGGACAAACTGGCAAGGTTCAATGTACCCATCATGACCTCTCATACCATTCTGGAGGCCAAAGGTCGCGATCATGTTGAGAGTGTGGTCATTGCTGAGGTTGATGCACAATTCAAGCCTGTTGAAGGCACCGAGCAGGAAGTTGCCTGTGATTGCGTTCTGATCGCCGTTGGGCTCAATCCGGTGGACGAATTCATTTTCAAAGCCCAGGAAGTCGGGCTGCCCGTTTTTGCTGCTGGTGATGCCGCTGAAATTGCTGAAGCATCGGCTGCCATCTTTTCCGGCAAGATTAAAGGGCGTGAAATTGCTCGTCACCTGGGATTGGATGTCCCTTATGTGCCGAAAGAATGGCTGGATTTTGAAGCTGTCCTGAAATCCAAACCCGGTGAAGTGCTAGGCTTGGAGGAGGAAATTCGGGAAGGTAAGGCTTTCCCCGTTATGCACTGCCGGCAGGAAATCCCCTGTGACCCCTGTTCATCGGTTTGTCCCAAGGGATTGATCCAAATCGACCCGAAGGATATCCGCCAACTTCCTGAATTCTGTGAATTGGATGATAAGAATTGCATTGCCTGTGAACGTTGTGTGGCGGTTTGTCCCGGATTGGCAATCACACTGGTGGATTTCCGCAGGGATCAGGACTTTCCGTTTGTTTCCATCCCTCTGGAGTTTTCTGAGGAGCTGGTCCATGTGGGCGATTTGGTACCTGTGACCGATGTGGATGGGCAAATTCTTGGCGAATTCCCTGTCGATCGGGTCAGAACACTGCGGGAATTTTCCAGTACATTGGTTGTCCGGGTGAAAGTTCCGGCTGAATTTGCGACCCATGCGGCCGGAATTCAGATCACTGCCGGCTGGGCTCAGCCAGAGGTTGAAACAGACTATTATATAGAAGAGACCCCGCAGGAGAATATCGTGTGCCGCTGTGAACATGTGACATCAGATGAAATTCGTGCGCTCATCCGCTCTGGAGTCCGCGATATCAATCAGATCAAGGCAGAGACCAGAGCTACCATGGGGTCATGCGGTGGAAAGACCTGTCTTTCCCTGATCAAGAAAATCTTCCGGGAAGAAGGAGTTTCTCTGGAAGACGTAACGGATCCTCCATTCCGCCCGGTTTTCGTTGAGACGCCTTTAGCCACACTGGCCGGTGAAGATCTGGAGGAAAACTGAACCATGACACCGAAGAATACATTTGATGTCATTATTATTGGTGCCGGTTCGGTTGGTGTTCCTACGGCTTATTTCCTGGCAGAAGCTGGCCTGAGTGTGCTGGTTATTGATCAGCTCCCCAGTGTGGGTCAGGCGTCGAATAAGCATGCGATTGGTGGGATCCGGGCCACCCATTCAGACCCGGCGAAGATCCATCTGGGTAGTCGCAGCCTTGATGTGTTTTCTTCCTGGCAGGATCAGCATGGCGACGATATTGAGTGGCGCCAGGGCGGCTATTCGTTTATTTCTTATACCGCTGAGCATGCTCGCTCACTACAGGAGCTTTGCGGCTGGCAGGTGAACCATGGCTTGAATATCTCCTGGCTGAAACGGGATGATCTGCTCTCCGTCCTCCCCCACTTGAACCCGGAAGGTCTCCTCGGCGGCACCTACTCACCTGAGGACGGTAGCGCCTCCCCACTGAAATCCGCCTTCGCGTTTCATAAAAGGGCTGTGGAAGCAGGTGCAGAATTCAATTTCAATGAGGCCGTAAACGGTTTCATCCACCAGGGTGACCGACTGATTGGCGTCAGGACTCATCAGGGTTCGTATTTTGGCAGTTGGATCATCAATGCGGGCGGCGGCTGGGCCAGAGATCTATCAAAACTGGCGGGTGTGAATATTCCGGTTGAACCGGATTCACATGAAGCCGCCATCACGGAACCTGTCCAGCGCCTGTTCTACCCAATGATTGTTGATATGCGCGCCCGGCCCGGTTCTGCTAATTTCTATTTCTATCAGCACCCCACCGGGAAAATCATCTTCTGCATGACGCCCGAACCTGCCATATTGGGATCACATACCCTTGCTTCGAGTGATTTTCTGCCTCGAGCGTCACGTCGGTTGTTAGAGTTGATGCCCGTGCTGCAGCATATCCGGGTCAGAAGGGTATGGCGGGGCACCTACCCCAATACCCCCGATGGGTCTCCCATACTTGGTGAAGTGCCCGGCCTGGAGGGCTATCTGCTTGCTGCTGGAATGTGCGGTCAGGGTTTTATGTTTGGCCCGGGTGTTGGACTGTTATTAAGGGACTTGATATTGAATCATCTAGACAATCAGGATAAAATCATTTTGGAAAAGCTTTCCTGTTCAAGGTCGTTTGATTCCGTAGAGGTCCTTAAATAATGATCAAAGCAGTAGTTCTGGATATCGGCGGCGTCCTGATGAGAACTGAAGATCAATCTGGACGCCGTTTGCTTGAAAAACGGTATAACCTGCCTGCCGACACTGTGGCTTGGCTGGTCTTTCATTCGGATGAGGCAGCTTCTGCAACCATCGGCCAGGTCAAAGGCAAAGTAGCCTGGAAGGCTGTTCAGAAAAAGCTGGTTTTATCGGATGAGGAATTGGAAGAATTTATTAATTTGTTCTGGTCAGGTGATGTTTTTGACCAGGCAGCCTTTGATTTTCTCAGTTCCCTCAGCCCGGATTACATCACCGGTATCCTCTCAAATGCCTGGGAAGGCGCTCGGGAAGACTTTGTCCAGCGATACGGTATGATAGAGGGTCAAACGGTGGATCATATCCTAACCTCAGCCGAAGAAGGTGTCCGTAAACCTGACCCTGAAATATACCGACGCTTAAAGGATACTCTGGGTGTTGAATATGATGAGATACTATTTGTGGACGATTTTATAGAAAACGTTAAGGGTGCTTCAGCATTAGGCATCCAAGCGATCCATTATCAGCCTGGAATGAACCTCATTAATCAGATAAAATCAAGGCTGGATAGTTAAAACATAATCCGCGATGAAAGAAGACACGCGATGCAGTTGGAACAACTTTTAGAGAAACTTCCTGAAAACTACTCCGCAATTGATATTGAGCAGATTGAAAACGCCTATCATTTTGCAGAAAAGGCTCATAAAGGGCAATCTTTAGCCTCCGGACTGCCTTATATCACCCACTGCGCTTCAGTAGCCGCAATATTAGCTGAATTAACCGTCCCACCTGAACTTGTGGTTGCCGGGTTAATGCATGATGTCGTTGAGGACACCCCCACGACGCTTGAGGACATCCGTAAGGAATTCAATCCTGAGATTGCCAACCTGGTGGATGGGGTCACTAAATTGACCAAGCTACCCAATTTGCTGCGGGGCGACCATCATTCTGAGGAAGAAACAGCACCATCTGGTGTTGTACCCCATAAGAAGAATCGGGACGATGATATAGCAGAAGTCCTGCGTAAGACATTCCTCGCGATGAGTGATGACATCCGTGTTGTTCTGATCAAGCTGGCGGACAGGCTCCATAACATGCGGACTCTCTCCTATTCCAGCGAGGAAAACCAAAAGCGAATTGCTCAGGAGACGCTGGATATTTTTGCGCCGCTTGCCAATCGCCTTGGGATCTGGCAGGTCAAATGGGAATTGGAGGACCTGGCATTCCGCTATGTCGCTCCCAACGAGTACAAGGAAATTGCGGAGAAGCTTGCCAATCGGCGGGCGGACCGTGAACACCAGATCCAGGAGATCATCAAACGCCTGCAGGAAGAGTTGGAAGCAGAGGGCATAACAGCCCGGATATCCGGCCGACCAAAGCATATCTATTCCATCTATAACAAAATGTCCCGGAAGGGAAAACCCTTCGAGATGTTGATGGATCTGCGCGGTGTCCGGTTGATCGTTGAGGATATTGCTACCTGCTACCGGGCTTTGGGTGTCGTCCATATGAAATGGCGGCCGATCCCCGGTGAATTTGATGACTACATTGCAGCTCGTAAAGATAATAACTACCAATCACTGCATACGGCTGTGATCTTTGATGACAATAAACCGCTCGAAGTTCAGATTCGAACGGAAGAAATGCATGATCGAGCGGAATACGGGATTGCTGCCCACTGGCGTTATAAAGAAGACCATGCCAACATCAATCAATCCTACGAACAAAAGATCAGTTGGCTGCGCAGCCTGCTCAATATCCAGCAGGAAGGCGAAGATGCTGATGATTTGGTTGAAGGCTGGAAATCCGATGTCTTCAAGGACAGGGTCTATGTGCTTACGCCTCAGGGTGACATCATTGACCTACCCGCCGGCTCTACACCGATTGACTTTGCTTACCACGTCCACACTGAAGTTGGCAACCGCTGTCGCGGCGCCAAGATAAATGGCAAGTTGGTCTCATTGAATTATATGCTGGAGACCGGCAACCAGGTGGAAGTACTAACAGCCAAACGCGGCGGTCCTTCGCGGGACTGGCTGAACCCCAACCTCGGTTTGGTTCGCACCAGCCGCGCACGCGCCAAGATCAAGCAGTGGTTCAAACGCCAGGATCGTGAATCCAACCTGACCCAGGGTAGAGTCGTCCTCGAAAAGGAATTCAAACGCTTGGGTTTAAAGAATATTGAATTAGCAGACTATCTGACAGACCTTAATGTCAAATCCATTGAGGATCTCTATGTCGCCATTGGCTGCGGTGACATCGGTGTGGGTCGGGTTGTCAATAAGATTGCCGAGTCGGAAGAGAAAGAGCTTGAGGAAGAATTCGAACTCGCCCTCATGGAAGCACCTGAAAAGATTCTGCCCTCTGACACAGTGGTCGTCATGGGTTTGAAGGGTATTGCAACCAACATGGCGAAATGCTGCAATCCAATGCCCGGTGATGAGATTATTGGTTACATCACTCGGGGCCGGGGTGCAACCATTCACCGGCAGGATTGCCCAAATATCCTGCGGGTGACCGAGAATGAACGTCTTGTCAAGGTTTCCTGGGGACAACCTGGTAAGACCTTCACCGTGCCGGTCCAGCTTAAAGCCTATGACCGCCAGGGCTTGATGTCAGATATTTCAAATGTACTCACTGAAGAGAATGTCAATGTGATTGACATGTCCATGAAGATGAACCAGCATCTGGCTGATATCAAGTTGGTCCTGGGTGTTAAAGGCATTTCTCAACTCAGCCGGATCCTCACCCGTCTGGAAAGCCTGCCAAATATATTCGAGGCCAAACGTCGGCGACCAGGGTAGTTTTTTTCTGATATAATCTGGCTGCATTTCACACCCATGCAGTCTTTACGAATCAAATTACTTAGTGTAAAATCGCACCGAAGAACTCGCCGTTTTTATTTCTAGGAGGAGAGAATGCCTCGAATTCATTGTCATTATCTGGATTGCCTGTTTCTTGATGGTAAATATTGCAGTGCAGCCGCGATTGAACTCGATCCGGATACTGGCTGCAAGACATATCAACCCAACGATGAGATCGACCTGGAAGATTGGGACGATCAGGAAGAGGTGGATGAATGGGAAGATATGGATGGAGAAGAAGAAGAGCTTTGGGTTGATGAAGAAGATGAAGATCTGCTTGGTCTGGAAATAGAAGAAGACGAAGACGATTTCTAAACAACTCGAAATTTAATTTATCAAATTATCTGAACTCACAACGAGCATAGTCAGAGGTAAGGAGTGGGTTCAAAAATGTGTAAATTGTAGAGGCTTAAAAGGAGCCTCTTTCTTTTTCCCTATCAATCCAGGGATTGAGTATAATCAAAACAAGAATAAACACTGCTAGAAAGATTCATAACACATCTGGAGGTTAACCATGGCTGATATTGAGACTCTTCCTTTCAAAGCCATTAACGTATACATCAACGACGATTATCTCGAAACGGTCTTGAAATCCGTACTGACGGGTTATAAAAAGTTGCCGAAACAGGTTCAGATTGAATTCACTGTATTTCTGAGAAAATATGTCACCGTCCTCGGATTCCGTGACCCTTCCCGGGCCCCCCTGTCTCTGCAAATCAATGCACTGGCAGAGGCTTTTGAAGGTAAGGACGAAGTTGTCCCCTATGTCTTGAGCATTTGGACGAAAGTCAACAAGAAATTTGCCGGCAAGGTGCAATCCTGGCTAAAAGATCAGGGGCTTAAGAACCTGGCAACTGAACGAGAATATTCTGAAGGTGCAGGTTTTACGCAAGACCTTCCCAAGAAATTCGCCTTTGATAAACTCGAGAAGACGTTTGCCAAAGCCGAACCGGATACAAAATTCGACCGCGACGACCTTATCCTGATGGTGTTGTGGATATCAGGTCGCTTACCCAAAGAATAAACTGATATATAATTGAGCAGTCTATTTCAAAAGATGCAGAATGCCCGGAGATTGAAATTATGGAACCTTTAGCGATGGAAAAGGAAATTGGGAAGACAACCATTTCGCCTGAAGTATTGCATAAGATAGCACGCCTGACCACGCTCAGCGTGCAGGGCGTCAGCCGGATGGCCTGTTATCGCGGCAGTATGGAGCAGCTTCTTGGAAAAGATGAATTTAAAGGCGTCAAGGTTCATATCAGGGATGACAAAGCCAATGTGGATATCTTTGTCGTTTTGATGAACAATTTCAATGTCAGAGATGTCAGTCGTGAAATCCAAGCCAGGGTTTCAAGAGCCATTACTGAAATGGTTGGTATGAAAGTAGGCGGCGTCACTGTCCATGTCATGGATATCGATTTTAATGCCTAATCCAATCAAATTACAGGTGAAACTTTAACAATGAAATCACGCACCAAAGCCCGCAGTATTGCGTTACAGGTACTTTTTGAAGTAGATCTTTGCGGGCACCAACCTGGATTGGTACTTGCAGAACACTTTAAGCGCCTGAAAATGGATGATTCCCTGAAAGTCTTTATCAGCCAGATTGTCTCAGGTGTTGTTGAATACCAGCAAACATTGGATGAATTTATAGCAGATTTTGCCCCTGATTGGCCACTGGACCAGGTGGCTGTCATTGACCGCAACCTGCTCCGGATAGCACTTTGGGAAATTGCCGTATATGAAAACACACCGGTCAAAGTAGCGATTAATGAGGCCGTGGAATTAGCTAAACTATACGGTTCAGATGGCACAGCCCGTTTTATCAATGGTGTTTTGGGTGGTTTTATTGACAATCTGGATGAAATAAAAGTCAGCCTGGATATCCTTCGTGATCAGGAAGAAGAGTAAAACCTTTCATACTCATCAAACGTATTTAGCAATCTTCTCAGGGATTGTGACCCTGATGATGATACTAAGCGGATGCGCTTTGAATCTGCCATCCACGTCTGATGTCAATCAAAACACTCTCAAAACAGAAGATCTTATTACCCCCACCGTCACCGTTCAATTTGACCTCACCATCCCAGCATCCCTCGCAGGGGGTGAAGGGATTGTATTAGAGATTCTCGATGAAGTGACCGGGCTGCCTTACAACATACAGCAATATTTGCTTTCTCCAGCGTCAGAATTGCGATACACAACCTCGCTGCCTTTTCCAACGGGCTCTGTTTTGAAATACCGTTATACGAAAATAGGCTCAGGTTCTCATCCCGAAGCCACGTTAGCTGGTGGTGAGGTGCGTTACCGAATGTTTCTGGTGGATGGTGAAACGACAGCGTCCGATCAAGTTCAATTCTGGCAGGATCCCTCCCTGCCTGGCGATATTGAGACGGGTCAGCTCTCAGGACAGATCATATCCGCTGAAAGCGGCTTACCCCTTTCAGATATTCTGGTGAGTGCAGCCGGTCTGCTGACTTTTACCGATGCGAACGGTCATTTCTCTTTGGAAGGGATTTCAACTGGCGTTCACAACATTGTATTTTATGCCATTGACGGCACTTTTGAAACTTTCCAGCAAGGTGCGGTTATCGCTGCAGATCAGATCACATCCATCAATATCGGTTTGAATCCCAGAAAAGCCGTTGAGGTCACCTTTTTTGTCACACCGCCTAATGACGCCCAGGGTGTTCCCCTCAATATGGCGGGTAATATTGTCCAGTTAGGTAACACTTTTACTGACCTGTCTGGGGGAATGAGTATTGACCCCAAGCGGCTCCCAATGCTGGCACAGCAGGACAATGGGACCTATGAGATTACCCTCTCGCTCTTTTCCGGGTTGGATTTACGGTATAAATTCACTCTGGGTGATGGCTATTGGAATGCAGAACGCTCTTCGACCTCTGGCAGCTGGCTTGTGCGTCAACTCATTGTCCCCGACCAGGATGTATCCATCAATTTGACCATTGATTCCTGGCACTCAACGAATTCGGAACCCATTACCTTTGAAATTTCCGTCCCAACCGAAACCAATCCTGGCGATGAGAAATTTATCCAGTTTAATAATGGTGGTTGGACCAGCCCACTTCCGCTCTGGCCATTGGGCAATGGAAATTATCTTTACATTTTATTTGCTCCGCTGGAGCAATCCGTACCGGTGGGATACCGCTTCTGCAGAAACGAGAATTGCAGCGAAGCCCTAAATGCAACAGCTGTGGAGATCGAATCGACCGTTTTACCAGACGAAACAGCACAGACTGTGCCGGTCAGAATCGATAGCTGGGCCAATTGGCAAACACTCACTGAACCAACTGAAATTATTGCCGCAAATATTCCGGCCAAGAGTGCATCCTATCTGACCCAGATCGAACTCTCTCCAGAAATGAACCCCACCTGGCACACCTATGCGCCCATCGGTCTGAGCACCCTGGCGGAGATCAACACTAATTCCGTTCAATTCACCCCCCAGTGGTTCCTGTCTGATGGCGACATCTCAATCAGACCTGAAATTGGGAACACACCATTCACCTATGAATTGACAAGTCTGATCCAATCCGCAAAATCATTTGGATTGTCAGTAAGTCTCTATCCCCAGATCGGACCCACTGAAGGGCTTGCCGATTATTGGGGCCTGCAGGAGCATAGCGCGGAATGGTGGCAGAACTGGTTTGTTGATTACCGCACATTTATGTTGCACTATGCCCGGATAGCAGTTGAGGAAAACGCAGACCAACTTGTTTTGGGTGGAAAAGCGTTGGTACCTGTGTTTAGTGGCGGCAAATTCCTGGACGGAACGCCATCAAATGTCCCCGTAACGATTAATGAAGATTGGGAATCTCTCATCAACGACATCAAGACCATTTATTCAGGCAGTTTGGTCTGGGCGACCAATGCTCAGGTATCGGCTGATCCCCTGCCCTCTTTCATCGGTCGGTTTGACTCAATCTATGTCTCTGTAGATGCGCCTTTATCCGATTATGGTCAAACAGACGCTGAGACCATCACAGACCATTTTTGGGATATCCTTGATGAACAGGTCTACCCGATTTACGACCAGACAGGCCTTCCGATCATCCTCGCGTTTGGCTACCCATCGAATGCAGATGCCTTAGCGGGGTGTCTGATGATTGATGAAACCTGTTTCATTGATGGCTTATTCCTGCCCTCTGAAGTTGAGCAATCCAACGTTGATCTTGACCTTCAGGTTCAGATTTATAACAGCATCTTCCCCATCGTGGCTGGCCTGGATTGGGTTTCCGGCGTGTCCATCAGGGGTTATAATCCAGTTGTTTCAGTGATGGATGGCTCCTCATCCATTGCGGGCAAACCTGCCAGAGATGTCATCTGGTATTGGTTTGCCGGTTTCCATCCAACCGAATAGTTATATCTATACGAAAATTTTGATAAACTCATTACAGCTCTCAGGAGGAATCTTTTCATGAATCAAGCACTCACCCATTGGCTTGATGCACACAATATTCACCCCAAAGAATCCATTTTTTACAACCTGGACCGGGAAGAACTGGTCAGGGAAGCGCTTCAAAACAAGGAAGGCGAGATCACGCCTGAAGGGGCTTTGAACGTCATTACAGCACCCTACACTGGGCGTTCGCCCAAGGATAAATACCTGCTCGATGATGGGCAGCGTGATGATATCTGGTGGGGATCGATCAATCAGCCGATCACACCCGAACAATTTTCAGAATTGAAAGATCTCATTACACATTACCTCTCCGAACGGAAAATCTATGTTGTGGATTGCCGGATCGGTGCGGATCCACAATTTCAGAAGAAAATCCGTCTGGTCACGGAATATGCCTGGCAGGCGCTTCTAGCTGAAAACCTCTTCATCCAGCCTGGCATCCCCCACCAGACGGCACCGGACATCACCATCCTGGCTGCGTCTGGTCTACAGTTGCCTACGGATTTTCAGGAATCCCATTCACCAGCTGCGGTGTATCTGGACCTGGGAGCGGAAACCATTTTTATCGCAGGGACAAAATATGGTGGTGAGATTAAGAAATCAGCTTTCACCGTTATGAACGGCCGCCTGCCTGATGCAGACGTCCTTCCCATGCACTGTTCCGCGAACATTGGCCCTGAGGGTGATGTCGCGCTTTATTTTGGCCTCTCCGGTACTGGCAAGACAACCCTCTCTGCCACGCCCGACCGCATGTTGATAGGCGATGATGAACATGGCTGGGGAGAGAATGGGATTTTCAATTTTGAGGGCGGCTGCTATGCCAAGACCATCCGGCTTGATTCAAACCTGGAACCGATGATTTGGAAGGCAACCAACAATCAGGCAACAGTTCTGGAGAATGTCGTTCTGGATCCCGATACACATGAGCCTGATTTTGATGATGGTTCGATCACCGAAAATACCCGCTCTGCTTATCCCCTCACCCGGATAGAGAACAGTCTCCTGAAGGGTATGGCGGGCCATCCCAATAACATTTTCTTCCTGACCGCCGATGCTTTTGGTGTGCTGCCGCCCATTGCTTTGTTGAACGAAGAGGAAATTGCCTATTATTTCCTTTCGGGGTACACCTCCAAGCTTGCTGGCACGGAGCGCGGCCTTGGGAAACAGCCCAAAGCAACCTTTTCCACCTGCTTTGCAGAGCCATTCCTGCCCTTGAAGCCCGGTCTTTATGCCCAAATGCTGCAGGAGAAGGTTCTCCAGCATGATTGTCGGGTTTGGCTGATCAATACCGGTTGGACGGGCGGCGATTATGACAGCGGTTACCGGATGCCCCTGCCCCACACCCGCAGGATGGTCTCATGGGCCCTGTCAGCGTCCCATTTGACCTTTCATAAGGACACGATCTTTGGCCTGTCTGTGCCGGATGGGATCCCGGGCGTGCCGAAGGAGCTACTCTACCCTGAGCGCACCTGGAAAGATAAAACTAAATTCAACGCGGTTGCCCGACAGCTAAAACTTAAATTTGAGGAGAATATCAAACGATTTAATGACGAGCCTATCGGATTGACAGCAAAGGGTGCAATTTGAAGCGCTGTTACTGCTGATATAATCGAGCGGGTGTGATACACTTCTTTTTGAAATTTATGCAAGCCGACTCGTTCCCAACAGCACGCTTCTAACCAAACCTTTGACTTGGAGTAGGTATGGAAAAATTTATCATTAATGGGGGGATCCCTCTCAGTGGAGAAGTCACGCCATCTGGTAATAAGAATGCGACCTTGCCTTTGATGGCCGCCTGTCTGCTTACCGATGAACCGGTTACTCTCCATAATGTTCCAGATATCATAGATGTCAGGGCGATGGTCAAGTTACTGGAAAGCCTTAACGTTAAGGTTGAATATCTGGACCAGACAACCCTCCGATTTGATGCCAGCAATATCAAACCCGCCAATCTCGACCCGATGATCTGCAGACGAATCAGAGCCTCCATTCTTTTGGCCGGTCCATTAGTCAGCCGGGTTGGCGAGTTTTTGCTCCCACCTCCGGGGGGCGATGTGATTGGGCGCCGGCGTGTTGATACGCACATCCTTGCTTTTGCCCGTTTGGGCGTTGAAACCCAGTACACCGACAACCATTTCCAATTCAAATGTAAGCAGTTGGTTGGCGCGGATATCCTGATGGACGAAGCATCGGTGACAGGCACGGAGAACGCCATTATGGCCTGTGTTCTGGCCAAGGGCGAAAGTGTGCTACGGAATGCGGCCAGCGAACCGCATGTCCAGGAACTCTGCCATTTCCTCAATGCCATGGGCGCGAAGATTGAAAATATTGGCTCGAACACGCTGCGCATCACTGGCGTGGATCGTCTGCACGGTGCTGAGTTCACTATTGGTCCTGATTATCTTGAAGTGGTGAGCTACATCGGCGCAGCAGTGGTGACGGGCGGCTCTATCAGGATTCATAAGGCAGGGGTTGAGCATCTGGATATGGTTCACCTGGTCATGAAACGTCTTGGGGTTACCTGGGATTATGCTGACGACGATATTATCGTTCCCTCGGATCAGGACCTGACAATAGAACCCGACCTTGGGAATGCCATCCCGGAGATTTCAGTGATGCCCTGGCCGGCTTTCCCCACCGACCTGATGAGCATCGCCATTGTGATCGCAACGCAATCCAAAGGAAGCATCCTGTTCCACGATTGGATGTATCCTTCCAGAATGTATTTCACTGATAAACTGGTCAGCATGGGCGCGCAAATTGTTCTCTGCGACCCACATCGATGTATTGTGCAGGGACCAACCACCCTAAAAGCTGAACAACTCGAAAGTCCGGATATCCGGGCGGGCATGGCACTTGTGCTGGCGGCATTGTCTGCACCGGGCAGGAGCGTTTTACGTAATATCAGTCAAATAGATCGCGGCTATCAGGAAGTTGACCTGAAACTGGCCAAACTTGGGGCTGATATTGTCCGGGAAGAAGAGTAAGACCAATAAGTATTAAATAAAAAAGCACTCTTTGCAGAGTGCTTTTTTTCTTTATTCAGTATCGCCTATTTTGCGCTCTGACTTTCACTAACCACATCCATGAATTGGTTAATGATCTCGCGGAGCATGGGTTCAGGCAGTGCGCCAACCTGGCGATTGACAATCTTGCCGTTGAAAACCAGTAACATTGTGGGAATGCCCTGGACGCCATACTTCATTGCCCATTCAGCATTCTCATCGGTATTGACTTTGGCAACAACCAGTTTGCCGGCATACTCGCTTGCGATCTTATCCAGGATGGGAGCAACCATCTTGCAGGGGCCGCACCATGGTGCCCAAAAATCAACAATAACAGGTAAAGATGATTCCAGCACGGTTTTTTCAAACGCGGCATCGGTTACATGAATTGGTTCGTTAATCATTCGCTATCTCCTTAGTCACTTAATGATTGCAGTATCACATAATTATTCCCGGCAATTATAAGAGTTTTATATATTTTTTAGACCGTATTTATTATATTTCCAGTGTCAAGTTTTTAAAATAAAGCCCAAAACACTCTTACCTTCTCGAAAAAAGCCGGCCCCATGACTAAAATGCCGATGATTGCGGCGCTGAGGGCGGCAATTAACACGCTGGCTGCGCCTACATCCTTCCCCACCTTTGCCAGCGGATGCAATTCGGGACTGGCAATATCCACGACCACCTCCAGCGCGGTATTCAGGAATTCTGCCGTCCAGACCATGGCAATAGCCAGAGCAAGCAAAGCCCAGTCACGGGTTGTCACTTTTAGCCAGATAGCGACTACGATCACCAATACGGTTGCCAGCGCGTGAATCCAGGCGTTCTGCTGTGTGCGGATAACATACCCCCAGCCAACCAACGCATGCTGGAGACTTTTTAACCGGGAACGAATGAGTTTTGGTTTCAAATGGTCACCCTCCATGAAAAAGAATGTGATTGATTATACCAACAAGCCCCTTACTTATTTCATATACAAGCATTTCTTATATCATGCATAATAAGGTATAATCGGTATTCGCTGTTGGGTTATAATTCAATGGAATCGAACTATTTTGAGGATGGTCTATGGCATTTATTGACATTGGGTTGAGTGATTCCTTTTGGCAAACATTGGAAATCAATCAACAAGATATTGAATATCTTTATAGCTATCTTCTTGAAAAAGAAACTCCTCTGCCCTCATCTGATTTGGCAGCAGCGCTGATTGCAGAACGCATCCGCATTGCAAAGAAACAGCTCAAGGAAAAGCAACAGAAAAGTGGGGATTTCTACCTGCCTGAAAAAACCTATGCTGCTGGCGATAAAATCCAATTTCCCGCGATGAATTGGGTCAGCGGTGAGGTGACTGTTGTCCGTGAAGGTAATAACCCTGAATTGGAGGGTCTGCAAGTCCTCACTGTTGCTCTGGAGAGCGGCGAGAGTAAACAATTTGCCGCAAATTTAGTCGAACACAAACTTAATCAGGTTTCCAGTGGAGACGAGGAATCCAGCGGCATAAATCCCGCATCGGTGATTGACACATTTGGTGACGAGATCACTGCAAAGCTGGAAGTCATGCTGAATGAGAACAAGGACCTGGTCAGGATTGGCGGTAACTGGTTCCCGAAATCCCTCTTGATAGAGTTCAATGTGGGGCATCTGAACCTGGCTGAAGCTGTTTTGGATATGTATAGCGGTGGCCCCCTCCCTGTGGAAGAACTGCTCGAGCAGATTGGAATTGAATCGGATGATCCGCCCGAGTTGGTCCAATTCTCCATGAATTATGCATTGCAGGAAGACCCAAGATTTGATGAGGTTGGCCCGCGTGGCATTGTGAAATGGTTCCTGAATCGACTTGAGCCGGATTATGTCCGCGAAAAACCCATCCAACTGGACTATACCACTGCTGATTATGACAGATCAGTTCTGACAGAAGATATGTTGGTCGCTGAACAGCAGCTGGATGATGAATTGACCATACCCAATCCTGAGTATTTGCGTCGAGGGAAAGGTAATGAGGTCACGGTAACTCTAAATTATCCCCATTGGCGGATGGGCACCCTACCGTTGACGGAACATACCCGGCCATTCTTCCCGACAGCCATTGAAACACCACGCGTAAAATCCACTTTGATTGATGAGGATGGCGAAGAGATCTCCGCCTGGGTGGTCCGCCCCAACAATTACATCTACGGTTTGAGGGAATGGTATGAAGCCAGGGAACTTATCCCTGGCAGTATTATCCACATCAAACCCGGCAAACAGCCTGGTGAGGTTCTGATAAAACCTGAGAAGAAACGCTCCAATCGTGAATGGATGCGCACGTTGTTGATCGGTACGGATGGCGGAATTGTTTTTGCCATGCTCAAGCAGACCATCACAGCCAATTTCAATGAACGCATGGCTATTGCAGTGCCATCCACTGATGTCCTGGATGAACTCTGGCAAAAGCGATCAACGAATCAGAAACCCATGAAAAAGGTCATGAAAGAAACCATGCAGGAATTGGCCAAGCTCAACCCGCAGGGCCAGGTCCATGCCATTGAATTGTATGCAGCCATGAATTGCATTTACCGATGTCCACCGGGGGCAGTATTCAGCCTTCTGGCATCGTCCTCTGAGTTTGCCCCTGTTGGTGACCTGTATTACCGGCTTAGTGAGAAATCGTAACGAAAGGAAAGTATGGGTTCAAACCGAAGCAGCCTCGTAAAACCAACGATAACCACACCGTTCAAGATCGACTTTGACTGGTGGAAGAAGCACGACCGCAATTGGCGCGTCTACCTGCGCAGCTTCCTTTGTGAAGAACACCAGAAGGTGTTTGAAAACCTGAACAATGACGAATTGATTGATTGGGTTGACCCTGACACAGCAGAAGTTACTCAGGTTGACGGTCTTCGGCATGTCCTAATCTCCCATTGCGCCAAACAAGAGGGCTTCCTAACCAAAAAAATGGCGCTGGTCGATTCTGTTTTTCGAGTATTTCTATCTAACGGCAATAAACCGCTGACTGTTGAGCAGCTGAGTGAGATTTTAGATCGCCCGCCTGAAACGATCCTGAGAACATTCTCAGGGATCCGGGTTTACAAAGGTATCCGCCCCGTCCTTCATTGAGACATGATGAGACATGATATAATTTCCTCGCAAATTTGCCCCTGTAGCTCAATTGGACAGAGCACTGGACTTCTAATCCAATGGTTGCAGGTTCGAGTCCTGTCAGGGGCGTTGAATTGCTATTAACCAGGCTGCCTAACACATGAAAGAATACATGTGTTAGGTTTTTTAATTTGATCCCAATAATTATTCAAATCAGTTTAAAGGGAGGGAAAATGATTATTCTGACATCAAATGGCTTATCCTCGGATGTTTTGATTAATGAGACGGGCAAATTCGTGTCTGAAAATGGAAAAGCTGTCATTATCACAACTGCTTCCCTGGGTTATAAGGACAAGGATTGGCATATTCCCCGTCTGACACAGGAATTGGAGAAGCTTGGTCAAAGCGTAGATTATTTTGATTTCGATTTTCAAGACGCCAAGCTTTTACTTTCCTATGACGTGGTGGAAATCCTGGGCGGAAACCCCTTTCATTTGTTGACCCATCTACAGCTGGAAGAGAACAACGCCGTAATCCGGAAAATTGTAGATGAAAAGGTCTTGATCGGGATCAGTGCCGGCACGCTTGTCCTACAGAAGAACATCAATCTGGTTGCGCAATTCAATCCGGAAATGAACGATGAAATTGGATTGACTGATCTGACTGGCCTGGCGCTGACCGACCTTGACATCCTCCCCCATTATCAACGCTTTCTATCCCGCTATGAGCAACTTGAGGAACGGGTTCGGCAATATGAGAAAGCGAATAATTGCACCGTCACCCGGTTGGATGATGGTGAAGGGATCTTCATTTATGACAATAGATTTTATCGGGTTTAACATCAATGGTTTGTAATACAATTTCGGTATAATTATAAAGAAGAAAACTATTGAGAAAGGAAAATATAATGAAACTTATTCTACGTTGGTTAATCACTGCAGTATCACTGTATGTCGCGGTGCTGGTTGTGCCGGGCATCTCTGTGGAAGGCAACGCCTGGGTGGCGTTCACGATCATGGCGCTTGTGCTGGGTCTGGTGAATGCCCTTATCCGACCGATCCTGAAAATGTTGTCCTGCGGTGTGATCATTCTCACCCTTGGCCTCTTCGTCTTTGTGATCAACGCCGGGACCTTTATGCTGGCTTCCTGGATCGCCCAGACCTGGCTCGATGTGGGCTTTTATGTCTCCGGTTTCCCAGCCGCACTTCTTGGCTCGATCATCGTCAGTATCGTTTCCGTCATCCTCTCTTCAATATTGATTGATGACAAGGAAAAATAACATCCCCAGAAGAAAAATATTGCTTGTCAAGGTCTGACCTTTCAGGTATACTTCTTTGCTGTGTTGTTCGAAAATGAGTGACACAGCAAAGAAGCCAATTTAATAAGGTTTCTTTCCACTGCCCAACCATCCACGATGGCCAAGGGCAGCAAACCCGAGGAAAGGAGATTCCAAATGCGACAGTATGAATTAATTTTCATCATCCAGCCCGATCTGGACGAAGAAACCACGCAGGGCGTTGTTGACCGCGTGAGTGCTCTCATTACAGACAATGACGGCAAGGTCCTCAAGACTGATCTTTGGGGCACCAAGTCCCTTGCTTATGAGATCCAGAACTTCCGGGATGGATACTATGTATACATGGAAGTTGAAATGGAACCGGATTACGGCTCACAACTTACCCAAACTCTGCGCTACATTGAACCGATCATCCGGCACATCATTGTCAAAAAGGACGAGTAATCTGTCCTGCGATAAGAAAGTGAGGACTTCATGGCCCGTTGTCTGAATAAGGTCATGATCATAGGTCATCTTGGGCGAGATCCCGAGATGCGGTTCACCCCCACCGGAAAGTCGGTATCCAGCTTCTCAGTTGCCTGCAACAGATCCTGGAAATCGAAAAATGGAGAACGGCATACTGAAACCGATTGGTTTAATGTCGTCGCCTGGGGAGACTTAGCTGAGATATCCAAACAATATCTATCCAAGGGCAGCATGGTTTATGTCGAAGGTCGATTACAGATCCGAGAATGGGTGGACAGCAATGGCAACCCACAAAAATCTGTCGAGATCGTTGCCCGGGATATCATGTTGATGGATAGCAAGAATAAGAATATTCAAAATGACACAGAAGAGTTTGAGGATTTTCCTTTCTAACCTTCTGGTGAAAACAGGAGTTCAAGATGAGTAATTATAGAGGCCGAGGAAATCGCTACTATTCGCGTACCAAGGTTTGCCAATTTTGCACCGATAAAGATCTGGTCATCAACTACAAGAACACAGACCTTTTACGTCGCTACATTGACGATACCGGCAAGATTCGCCCCCGTCGTCAGACCGGTGCCTGCGCCAAACATCAGCGCGCTGTTGCCAAGGCTATCAAGAACGCTCGACATATTGCCTTATTGCCTTTCTCAAGCAATTAAGACTGTTCAACAAGATGATAATTAGATAGGTCGACACCCATGGCAAATGAAAAACAGAGCACAAGAACAGTAACCAAGAAACACCTGGCGCGGAAACAACGTGAAGAACGACAGACCAAGACAATTCTCATTGTTACGATTGCCATCGCAGTGGTTGTGATTGGGTTGGTCGCATATGGCTTGATCGATAACTACCTTGTCCGGCCAAACCACCCTATTGCACAGGTTGGCGACCAGGTCATTAAAGCTGGTGAGTTTGAATCCCGTGTCAAATATACGCGTGTGCAAATGCTTGATCAGGCATACACTTACTATCAGTATTATTCAATCTACGGGGAATTCGGTTCCAGTTTCCTGACTTATGCTCAGGATCTTGCTTATCAAATGCAGGATAGTGAAACGGTTGGCAGTCAGGTTCTGGATGATATGATCTATGAGATCATCATCCGCGAGGAAGCAGCGGCCAGAGGGATCACTGTGAGCGATGATGAAGTTGATGAAGCTCTCAAAGCTGCATATGGCTTTTATCCAGATGGCACCCCGATTCCATCAGCGACAGCCACAATCGTGGCAACCCCCACTTACTCCAAGACGGAAATGGCTCTTGTCCCCCCAACCAGTACACCGACAGAAACGCCTGAGGTAACAGTTACACCTTCTGAGGAAGCTGTTGGGACTGAGGAAACAGAAGCGGCTGGTGATAGTGTCGAGGGCACCGAAGTGGTTGATGTCGAACCGACCATTACCTTAACCCCGTCAATCACTCCAACGCCAACAACATACACCACTGAGATCTATGGTCAAAACCTGGATGATTTCAACAGCATGTATAAGGACTACAATTTCTCCATTGATCAGTTGAGGTCAATGTATGAAGTTACTCTCCTGAGTGAAAAGCTGGAAGAAGAACTCACCAAAGATGTGGACCCAATTGAAGAACAGGTTTGGGCAAGGCATATTCTGGTTGAGACTGAGGAAGAAGCTCAGATCGTTCTGAATCTGCTCGCTGAAGGTGAGGATTGGAACACGTTGGCTGCTGAATATTCTACAGATGAATCCAATAAGGATAACGGTGGCGATTTGGGTTGGTTTAATAACTCAACAATGGTTGAAGCCTTCTCTGATGCTGCGTTTGCCATGAACGAACCTGGTCAGATCAGCGACCCAATTCAAACCGATTTTGGATGGCATATCATCCAATTCATTGGTAAACGTGAAGCCCAAATGTCAGCAACGGATTTCCAGAGTAAAAAGGATACCGTTTACAACGAATGGTTAACTGAAATTCGTAATGCCCGTGAGGATATTCAGATCTTTGATGACTGGGCAGATTATGTTCCCACCACACCGGAAATGCCTGCTTCCCTTTTGAGCGCTATTTTGCTGGGAAGTTAGAATAACTGAAAAAAAGAAGAATTAAAAAGAAGCGCTTTGAAGCGCTTCTTTTTTCTATTAAAGTTCAATTCTATTCTAAGAAGCTCTCATCAACCTCTTCCAGTTTGAGACTGATCATCTGGCTGGTTGATTCCCGGCCCATCGTGACACCGTAGATCACATCAGCCGCCTGAACCGTATTGCGGTTATGGGTGATGATCACAAATTGGGTTTTCTGGGATAGTTCACGAAGCAGATCTATAAACCGACCCACATTGGACTCATCCAGCATGGCGTCCACTTCGTCCAAAATACAAAACGGTGTCGGTGAGACCTTCAGCAGGGCGAAGATCAGTGCAACGGCAGCTAGACTACGCTCGCCACCTGAGAGGAGTGCCAAGACCTGCTGACGCCGTCCAGGAAGCCTGGCCTCGATATCCACACCGCCTTCAACAGGGTTCTCGTTATCAGAGAAGACCAGCTTCGCTTCACCGCCGTTGAATAGGCGGGTAAAATACTCCGCGAATTCTTGATTAACAGCCTTAAAAGTGCGAATAAAGTCCCGTTCCATCAAGGCATCCAACTCTTCAATGACCTGACGTAGGTTTTCACTAGCGGCTTCAAGGTCAGCAATTTGCTGGGTCATGAATTCATGACGCTCCTTGACCTCCAGATATTCCTGCTGAGCTTCCGGATTGATTGCGCCAATTCGACGAATCTGTGCTTTAAGCTGTTTGATATCACTTTCCAAATTTGGAGCGATTTCCTTGACCACCGGCAGACTTTCAATAGTACCGTCATCGAATGGCAAGGGATTTGGACCATCCATTCGCTTTTCATAGTCATACGAAACCAATCCGAAATCATCTTCAATCTTTTCCACCAGATTGTCCAGCTGGTCATTCCGGCGGTCCAATTCCAACTGTAACTGGGTATATTGCCGTTCAGCTATAATCACTTTTTTATGGGACTGATCTTCCTGGCGCTGTAAATCGAGGACCGACTTCTCAACCTTGTTCTGCGATTGAGTCAGGGGGTCAATCTGGGTCTTCTCGATCTCAGCAATATTATGTGATACCTGTGCGATCTCAGCTTTGAGAATAATTTCCTGTGCTTCTATTTCCATTAAACCGGCCTGGATCACGGAAATTCGTTGCTGATAGGTGGACATCCGATCTTTGGCATCATCCAGACGCCCCTGGTGATCATTTGCTCGCTGCCGGGCTGTTGCCAATGTATTTTTTGCAACAATTTGATGCGTCTGCCAATGGTTCAGTTCCTGCTGGACATCAAATACCGGAACAGCGTTGACCTTTTCCTGATAGATCTCTTCCGCATCCAGCAACTCAGCAGATTCCACCTCAAGCTGTTCACATTTTTGTTGATGTTGATCTATTTGAGCATGAATACCTAATGCACTGTTATCCAGCTCAGCCAGGCGCTCTGTGTGCCAGGTGATCTGCTCTTTAAATCGGGAAAATTCATCCAGGACCTTCTGCCGGGCTCGGTAGGATTCCTTTTGGTCAGCCTCGGCTTGTTGGACAGCCAGGATCGCTTTCTGATATTGTTGACGATTGGTCTCCAGATCGGAAGTTAACCCAGAAAGAACAGTCTCCTGACTGGTAATTTCAGTTTCAATGGATAGAATTTCCGCTTCAAGCTCACCCTTCTGGCGGGTTCGTCCAATTCGCCTTGCTGAAGCCCTCTGCCCCGAGGTGATGATCCCGTTCGTATGGAAGACCAAACCACTCAGGGTGACGGCTCTTTGACCGTTCTTGAGATCTGCCAGGAGGGCCTGGGCATGGGTTTGATCCTCGACGATCACAATTTGTGAGAGGATGGCTCTGGCTAATGACTGGAATTGGTCGTCCACTTTGATCAGGTCGCTGGCCAGACCAATGACACCTCTAGCTGAAAGAACAGCTTTTGCCACGGGGGCGTTATCCATCGCTGATTCTGCGACCAACGCGACCCGATCTTGCTCTTTTGATTCCAAATAAGCTATGACCATATCTCTGGCATTGGAGGGAACGATCAACAGATCAGCCAGTTCTCCCAGCGCGGCACTAAGGGCTTTTTCATACTTTGCTTCCACAACCAGGTGTTGTGACAGCGGCTCAATCCCTTTAGGCAGATGGCCCTTGCGTGAATCTTCCAGAACTGCTTTAGAACCCTCAGAGTAGCCGCTCAGCGCTGCTTCTGCCTGTTGGAGGACATCAAACTGAGCCTGCAGTTTGGCTTTCATCGCATTCAATGAGGCCAGTTTATCAATTTCTTCCTGCCGCTGGATTTCCATTTGGTCAATCAATGCACGCTTATCATACAGACTTGCATTCTGCTTATCGAGGTGCTTTTCCGCTTTCTCATAGGCTGTTACCGCGGCTTCTGCCTGCTGTTTCAGATTAATGCTCTCCTCTTTGAGAGCAGTCAGGGAGGTCTCAGCTTTGTTACGTTCGAGAGCCTGTGATTGAAGACGGTTATTCAATTCCTCCAGCCGGGCTTTCAATTGTAAATTCTCTGTTTCCAGCCGGATCCGCTTCTTGCGAGTCTCAGAAAGAAGGGCTTCTTCGTTTTCCTTCTGGCGTTTGATCTCTGCTAATTTCGTATCAACCGTATTCACTTCATCCAGGGCAGCATTATATTCAGCAGTTCGCTGTTCGATTTCTTCGGTAAAACCGATTTCCTGGGTTTCGAGTCCACTTAACGCTTCTTCAACATTAGCGAGGTCAATTTCCAGATCCTGCTGCTGCTGCTTATAGGAACGTTGCCGCTCTTCTAAGATCGCCAATTCTCTAGAAGATTTTTCAAAGTCGCGGTGCAATTCAGACAGCGTCTTATGCGCGAGTTCCAGGGCATGCCGTTTTTCCTGCAGCGTAGAGCGTGATTCCTCAACCCGCTGGCTGAGTTCCGCGTGCTGCCGGCGCATGGCGCTTAGCTGGTGTTCATGATTTTTATAAGCTGCCCGGGCATTCCGCAGGTCTTCCTGTTTCTGATGCCAGTGGAAACCATACCATTCCCGCAGGAGTACCTGCAGATCGGCTCGCAACCGCTGATATTCTGTAAACCGGGTGGCTTGCCGTTCAAGACTGCGCAACCTGGGTTTAATTTCAGTCATGATATCCAACACCCGGTCAAGGTTCTTGCGGGTGTTTTCAAGCCGTTTCAGTGATTCAGCTTTCCGGGATTGATAGAGTCCAATACCTGCTGCTTCTTCAAAGAGCTTTCGGCGTTCATCAGGTTTTAGCGCCAGGGCGACATCAACCAGGCCCTGACCGATGACCGTGTAGGACATCTCCGCCAACCCTGTCTGGGCCAGCAGCTCGCTGATATCCTTGAGCCGGACTTTTTGATTGTTCAGCAGATATTCATTCTGTCCATCACGATAGGCGCGTCGCGAAAGAGAGACTTCAGCGTAATCAATCGGCAGCCAACCATCCTCATTATTAAAATTGATTGTTATGGAAGCCATCCCTGCCCGGGGCCGGTGTTGAGACCCCGAAAAGATCATATCCTCGGTTTTCTTTGCCCTTAACAGGGAATAGGATTGTTCACCCAATACCCACCGGATTGAATCCGCGATATTGGATTTGCCGGACCCATTCGGCCCAACAATAGCCGTAATCTGCCCCGGGAATTCCAATCGGGAACTGGTTGCAAATGTTTTAAAGCCCTGTAATTCCAGGGAATTTAACCTTCTGATCATAAATTATCGTTGCTCCAAAATCCCCAACTTGATTAGAGCTTCTTTGGCAGCTGCTTTTTCTGCTGTTTGTTTGCTTGTTCCCGTTCCTCTGCCATAGGGCTTTTTTCCGATTCGGACTTCCATTTCAAACATCTTGGCATGGTCAGGTCCATTTTCATCAATCAGAACATAGCGCGGCGAGGAATGGCCATTGCCCTGCGCCCATTCCTGGAACCGGCTCTTGGTATCATCATCCATATGGTTCTGGAAGATCTCATCAACCACATCTTCAAGTAAGGGAACCATGAATTCATTCACTGTTTTAATGCCACCTTGTAAATATAAAGCACCAACCAGTGCTTCGAATGCATCGCAAAGTAATGTGTTTCTGTCGCGGCCGCCAGCCTGGATCTCACCATGTCCCAGCTTGAGAGCTTGCCCTAAATCAATTGTCTTGGCAAATTCCGCCAATTGATCAGTATGGACCAGCGCCGCGCGTAAGCGGGTCAGGTCACCCTCTGGTTTTTCAGGGTAATGGTTATAAAGCCAAACAGCGACAATGAAATCCAATACGGCATCGCCCAAGAACTCCAGTCGTTCATTATCCTCAATGGCATCCTTGTTTTCATTGAGATAAGAACGATGTGTGAGTGCTCTTGATAAGAGGAAATAATCTTTGAAAGGTAGTTTCAGGCGTTTCGCTAAATGTTCCGGCGCTTCAGATGTAAATACATCGGTCATAACTCTGGTATCCATATCCAGAACTACCGATGCGCCAGCCATCTCACGAAATGGCTTGCGCATCAACAGTTCGTACTGATGAACTTGTATTCTGATTAAGATTGTAACTTAAAACATTAAAATCGTAAATTCATTTTAATAAATTGATGAAGATTGCTTGCTCTCGGGTATAATTGCGTCCAGGTAAAAAATATGGCAGTTATCCATACCGCAGGGTCAGATTACGAAGTCCGCACAGAAGTTTATGAAGGTCCCCTGGACCTCCTTTTGGATTTAATTGTAAAGTCCGAGTTGGATATCACCCGGCTGGCCCTGGCTGCTGTCACCGATCAATACCTGGCCCACCTGGCTGACCTGCAGCAAAATTCCGCTGTCGAAGTCTCAGGATTCCTGGTCATTGCCGCCAAACTGGTACAGATCAAATCAGAGGCTCTCCTGCCCCGCCCACCGGAGCGCGAGGAAGGTGAAGAGGACCCCGCGGAAAGCCTTGCCAGGCAGCTCAAGATCTATCGTGCGGTCAAAACAACCTCAAAATGGCTGCACAACCGGGAATCGGAGGGTCTGCATGCCTATATTCGTCTTGCACCGCCGCCCATAATCGAAGAAGAACTGGACCTGACCGGTGTTACGATTGATAATCTGGTTGCCATGCTGCAATCACTTTACCGGTTCCAGGAAGAGGCATCTCCGATCACATCCGTGGTTACCATTCCAAAAGTGACCATCAAGAACAAGATTCAGGAACTCCTTTGGAAATTACAGCAACAGACCACGCTCTCCTACCGGGGATTGCTGCCAAAAAAATATGACCGAGTAGAGGCCATAGTCCTTTTCCTGGCCATCCTGGAGATGGTCAAACAGCGCTATGCCGTTGCTGAGCAAAACGGTCTTTTTGCGGATATTGATATCTCTCCCACTGATAAAACTTTCAATGAAGATGAGATTGTATTGGCATTAGAAGATTAAAGCCGTTATAATTAACATTTAATTGGAAAGAAAATTAAGAATCCTCCACAACATAACAACATAGACTGAGTAATTGAAAATTATGGAAGAAGAACTAAAAGCATTGCCGGAAAAAATTCAACCACTATCCGCTGAGAGTGCTGTTCCAACTGAAGAGACACCAGCTAGCAACACAAAATATATCATCATAAGCGTTGTCGTTGTCCTTGTTGTCTTGGCATTGATTGTTCTGGCAACCATTTATCTGGCCAATCCAGCCAACAGCCAGACAACTGAACAGATCAGAGACATTGTCATAATTTTCATGGCTCTGGTTGGCTTGGTGATCGGCGTTGCCCTGGTGATCCTGATCGTCCAATTGTCCACTTTGATCAACTTACTTCAAAACGAAATCCGCCCGATTATCGAATCAACCAGTGAGACAGTTAATACCCTCAAAGGGACCGCTCAATTCGTCTCTAGCAATCTCACCGAGCCGGTCATCAAGATGAACCAATTGATGGCAATGATCAAGCAATTATTCAGTTTACGGAAGCGTTAATGGAAATTAAATAACTTTAGAGCATAATCCTACTGAGATTGACAAGTTCATAAAGGAGCATAAAAATGTCAGAAAAAAATGATTTTGGTGCATTTTTTATCGGTTTTGTGGTGGGTGGTTTGACCGGCGCAGCAGTATCCCTTTTATTTGCCCCCCAATCCGGCGTAGAAACCCGTGCATTGATCAAAGATAAAGCTATCGAAATTCGCGATCAGGCATCCGAGACGGTGGAAGAAGCCCGTGTTCAGGCCGAAAAAGCCTGGGAAGAAGCCAAGAAAAAGACTGATGAATGGTCCCAACTTGCCAAGGAAAAGACTGAGGAATTAAAGACCAAAGGTGGTGAGGTCCTTGATGAAGGCCGGGCGAAAGTTGCTGATACCATCAAACCTAAAGAGGAAGCAGCTGGGTAAGGCTCCCTAATTCTACGAAAATCTAAAAAGGCTGGTCGATCAGACCGGCCTTTTTGTATCCCTGATAGCTGCAGGGAGAGCATCCAGAATATCCAACGCTGTCACGCTGGTTGGATCGCCATGGCTTTGATGCGCCTGAATGCCAGCCCTTCCATGCAACCAGACTCCTGCTATCGCTGAATCACGAGCATTCATACCCTGAGCCAGCAGACCGCCGATAACGCCGGTTAGGACGTCGCCTGACCCTGCAGTTCCTAAAGCTGAATCACTGATTGGGCTGATAACCATTTCCCCATTGGGCATGGCGATGACAGTCAGTGCACCTTTCAGAACGAGTGTCACGCCCCATTCGCGGGCGTATTTACTCGCAACTTCCCAGCGGTTAGCTTGAATTTCGTCTTTTGATAAGCCCGTCAGATGAGCCATTTCACCGGGATGAGGTGTGAGAACAGTCTGGTCCGGCACTTTTTGCCACCAATGATCTATTCCAGCCAGGAGTTTCAATCCATCCGCATCGATTATTGTGGGCATGTCATTAGGCATGATTGACATAAGCGAGATCATAAATTCCTGATTTACAGCCTGAAGTCCCCAACCAGGGCCGAGTACTAGAGAGTCCGTTTTCTCAATATACTGTTGAAGGATGTCTGCCCCCGACGGGTTGTATCCATGATCTTTTTCCGGCAAAATCGTCCAGACAGCCTCAATCAGCCTGCCAGAGAGGCTCTCCCGCACCTCTGGCACAGTCGCGACATTGACCAGACCGCACCCGGCTCGATAGGCGGCTTTACCGGCAAGAAAAGCTGCTCCAGTATAGTGCCGGGTTCCTGCGACCACCAAACAGGTGCCAAAGGTCCCCTTATGACCTGTCTCTGGTCTCCTCGGAAGGAGACTGGATGCCAGATCGTGGTCAATCAGGACCGGCAAAGGGTCAGAAATGTATTGCTCAATAGCGCCAATGCCAATATCCACCAGATGGATCTTACCAGCTAAGTTATTGGCTGGTTCGTGAAGCAAGCCTTGCTTGGCCGCTGCCATTGTGAGGGTATGGTGTGCTTTCAGGCACTGGGTTGCAGACTCGCCGCTGTCGCAATCCACACCTGAAGGGCAATCCACAGCAATAACCTGGATTTTGGGATGGTTTTGCACCGCTGACCGAATCTGCGTCATGAGGGCCATCAATGGACCTCTGAGTGGCAGATGAAAACCGGTCCCCAGCATGCCGTCCAGCAGAACCATGCCATGAGTCAGGGTAGCATTCAGGTAGGATAGATTATCCTGATCAGCCAGGTCAATCACCACCCCACCAGTGTTTTGATAGGCATCAATCAAAGGATCTTTATCTCGCGGTTTGACGGTGAAGGCCAGGGTTCGGAACCCCCTCTCACAGAGTCTGGTCAGCGCAATAAGGGTGTCGCCGCCGTTGTTACCAGAGCCCACCAAACCAACCACTCCCCTGGCGGTATCTAAATGTTTATATACCCATTCAGCAACCCCACTCCCCGCATTGATCATCATGGTCTCATAAGAGATACTTGCTTGATTGGCGGCTTGCTCAATCGCTTTCATCTGTGCCACTGAGACAATTTTCATCCTTATTTCCTTTTTCAAAATTGGCTGAGATTAAGTATACAAGAAAATGATTTTTTGCTTGACTTTTGTGATTCGATGTGATAATATAACTGTCGCTCGGGGGCGTGGTGTAGTGGTTTAACATGCGGCCCTGTCAAGGCCGAGATCGCGGGTTCAAATCCCGTCGCTCCCGCTAAAAAAGTGCGAGGTAACCCTTGCACTTTTTGCTTTAATTCGATCTTTTCTTTTTCCCCAGAATTTCTTATTCGGTCAATTTTTCCTGAGAAATCATTTCTGCCCTATCGGCCATCATATGCCGCAGTTTGGCTGAATCTTTGGGATAGGTCACGTAAAACAGGCTGAAGACGATCGCACAGATGATCCAAGGGAAAGGAACAGTCCAAATCATAGCTTCGGTCAGACCGATCTTATCCGCCAGTGATCCGGCAACAACCCCGACCAATGCAGCGAAACCGCTTTCGATGAAAGTTGTCATCGAAAAGGCGGTTGCCCGCAATTCCGGCGGTGTGACTCCCTGCATCATGGGTTCCTTAGCACCCTTTCCTGGCCAACTGATCATCAGGGCAGTGCAGAAACTAAGCGCAATGATTCCCCACAGCGGCCAGTCTGCAGTTTGTGTAAACAGGATATAGGTTAAAGGAATCCCCGAAATAATTGAAATCTGTCCAATAATAGTGCGCCCATATTTTGGGCTGCGGTGATCCGCCCAGTCACCCAAAAAGCCGCCGATAATATTGGAGAAAACCGTCCCGAAAACAATCCCAGCAAACACGAGAGTTGCCTGATCCTCGGGTATGTTCCGTTCATTGACCAGCCAGGTGATAAGGAATGAACTCATGACCACCCAGGGCATGGAACCAGCCAGGCCTTGCGCAATGGCGACCCAAATAGTGGGAATCTTCAACACTTTACCAAGATCCGAAAACTTGATGCCAAATTTCTTCGCATCTTTCTCTGTAATCTTGCCGGTGAGTTCCGGCTCTGCTTCACCGCGAATTGGTTCTTTGACAAAGAGCCAAACCAACACACCCGAGATGACACTGAAGCCACCCAGCAGGAAGTACCCCCAGCGCCAAAGCGTGGGTGTCGCCAGAAATCCCAGACCGACCGTTGCGATAATAATGCCAAAAATGCCTGTGGCTTCCAACAGGCCCAGTGCTTTTCCACGGTCTTTTGGTGGGAAAGTGTCGGACATGATGGAGAAAGTGGCTGGCATCAGACAGCCCAGGCCAATTCCTGAGATCGCCCGGATAGTCAGTAATTGGCCAAAGTTCTGCGTGAGACCCACAGCAGCTGTCCACATGCCCCAGATACCGGTCCCAAAGAGAATGACCTTCTTCCGGGATACCTTGTCTGAGAGGAACCCCCAAAAAGGCGCTGATAGAGATTGGAGCAGGTTCCTTACGGTACTGATCAGCCCCAGATTGCCGTAGGAGAGGCCCCAGAGCCTCTGTAAGGTCGGGAAAAGCACTGACATGGCCTGGCCCTCACCCTGATCGATAAAATAGCCAAAAGAGAGGGCTAAAAGCGTTCGCCTTCGTTCCTTCTTCTTTTCCGGGCTGATTGCATTCGGTTCTGCAGTAGAAGCCATGATCTCTCCTTGATCCGGACAGCGATTCAACATTCGAAAATTATAACCTGAAAGAAAAAGGATTTTACAAAATCTCAGCAGGTAAAACACATCTTTGATAAAATCAACCTGATAAGCATTCGCTTCACTTTTAGGGAGAAAAGACCAGACTATGCTCAACATCCTCAAACAAGATTTTCGCCCACAGGCTTCTGAAGACTCCATAGTCCAGTTCGGCCCTGCCCGTTTTACGGTCCTGACGCCCATGCTGATCCGGTTAGAGTTTGACCCTGAACAGAATTTTGAGGACCGCCCGACTCAGGTTTTTTGGTACCGGGACCTGCCTGCGCCAGAATTCTCAGTTCACGAAGAAGGCGGTCACCTTCGCATCGAGACGGATAAGCTCATGCTAGACTACCATGACGCTGAAATCGGATTCAATCCCTATAATCTCACCATCACGCTTAAAGAGACGGGTCTCACCTGGCATTTCGACATGGAGAACAAGAGCAATCTGAAAGGGACAGTTCGCACACTTGATGAAGTCAATGGTGCAACGGAATTGAAACCAGGCTTGATCTCCCGCAGTGGCTGGGCCGTTGTGGACGATAGCCATTCCCTGGTCTTCACGGATGAGGGTTGGCTGGAAGCCCGTGAGGCTCCGGCTGCTGCCCGTGACCTGTATTTTTTCGGGTATGGCCATCACTATACGGATTGTATTGTGGATTTCCAAAAGCTTTCAGGCAAGACTCCCATTATTCCCCGTTTTGCCCTGGGGAACTGGTGGAGCCGCTATTGGGCATACAGCCAAGATGAGTTGACTGATCTGATGCAGGATTTTCAGGCGCATGGTGTGCCGCTCTCTGTCTGTATTATTGACATGGACTGGCATATTGTGGATACCGGCAACGAGTCTTCCGGGTGGACAGGGTATACCTGGAACCCGGAACTTTTTCCCAATCCGCAAGGTTTTTTAGAAGGGCTTCATTCACTGGGTTTGAAAACAGCCCTGAATTTGCATCCTGCCGCCGGCGTCCACCCTCACGAGCAGCAATATCCTGAGATGGCGGAGCGCTTGGGAATCGACTCGGAATCGTCGCAACCTTTAGCCTTTGATATCGCAAACCAGGATTTTACCGCTGCCTATTTTGATGTCCTGCACCATCCCTTGGAAGAGATGGGCGTTGATTTCTGGTGGCTGGATTGGCAGCAGGGTACCAGTTCCTCTCTCTCGGGGCTGGACCCACTTTTTTGGCTCAATCACCTGCATTTCTATGACCGTAACCGGGGTGGCAACCAGCGGCCATTTATCTTCTCCCGTTGGGGCGGCCTGGGCGGCCAGCGCTACCCGATTGGTTTCTCTGGCGATACGATAGTCAGCTGGGAATCCCTGCAATTTCAGTCCTATTTTACGGCAACAGCAGCCAATGTGTCCTTTGGCTGGTGGTCCCATGACATTGGCGGGCACATGGGCGGTATTGAAGAGGCCGAACTATACCTTCGCTGGGTCCAATATGGGGTTTTTAGCCCCATTCTGCGCCTGCATTCCTCCAACAACCCCTATCATGAACGCCGGCCTTGGGGATTTGTTTTGGAAACAACCCGTCATGCCACCCGGGCGATGCAACTACGCCATGCATTAATCCCTTATCTCTATACTGCGGCCTGGCGGAATTATGCTCAGGGTATCCTGCCCATCCGTCCCATGTATCACCTTTATCCGGAAGTGAATGATGCCTATCTCTGCCCGAATGAATATACTTTTGGGACTGAGTTAATCGCTGCACCTTTCACCACGCCGCAGGACGAATTTACGAATTCCAGCCGGCAGGTCATCTGGCTGCCTGAAGGTGACTGGTTTGATTTCAACCATGGTGATTGCTATTCCGGCAATGGCTGGATCGCTTATTACGGAACGCTGGCTGATATACCGGTTTTTGCCAAAGCTGGTGCAATCGTTCCAATGGGTCCGCTTACCGGCTGGGATAACGTTGCTCCACCGAAGAACCTGACCCTCCATATCTTCCCCGGTTCTGATAACGTGTATGAGCTTTACGAAGACGATGGCGTCACAACAGCTTATCAGAAGGGCGATTTTGCGATTACCCGGATTGAGCAGAAATGGCAGGGTGACAGACTGGAACTGCTCATTGAGCCCTCAGAGAACCTTGCAGAATTCAGCCCCGAAGATCGGTCCTATCAGGTTGTTTTCCACGCCCTGCAAAAGCCTGACTCCATTGCTGTCTCCCTGGATGGGATCGAAACTGAAATCGACAATGTATTTGACCCTGAAGAGCATAAATTAGTCTTCACAGGGCTGAAGATCCCCATGGGCGCGAAATTATCCATTAAATGCTCTGCCTCAACTGATTTGATGGGCCGGTCGGATAGGCGAAAATCCAAACTGGAGGGCATGCTCCAGCGATTCAAACTCAATACCTACGCCAAAGAGCGGCTCTTTAAACAATTGGATGCCTTCCTGATGGACCCCACTCTGCTCCTTGCCTATTCCGACGCCATGACCCACCAACAGCTCCTCGTCTTTATCGAAACCTGGTTAGGTATGCAGTCCGAGGTCGTTTCGCAGGATCCGAAAGAGGCATTCAACAGGATTATTAATCAACTATATGGTCATTAATCAGGTATACCTACCCATGAAGATATAATAATTTACATACAATTAGGAATTATTATAAATATAATTATTATCAAAGGGCTGGAAGGATATGGGTAAATACCGATACGCCATCGTTTTCTATAATGAACATTCGGGTCAATGTAACAGCGTGCATCCGCGTCGGCAAATTGAACAATACTTAAAGGATCACCATCTGCAATATCAGCTTATCCTTGTCCTGCAATCCAAAGATAAATTACGCAAAGAAGTTGCTTCCCTCGTTCAACAAGGCGCTGACCTGGCCATCGTTGCCGGAGGTGATGGAACAGTATCGATTGCCTCTGATCTGTTGATGGGCCACAAACTCCCCCTCATTATCCTGCCGCTTGGCACGGGTAACCTTCTGGCGAAGGAATTACGCATCCCCCAAAGGCTGGAAGGTGCTCTGGACCTTATCTTCTCAGAAAACAATCGTTCCTTCATCTTGGACACATTTTCCTGCGACAGTCAATTCTATATCATGAACTTAAGTGTTGGGGTTTCTTCACAGATCATGGAGTTAACGCCCACAGAGGAAAAGAAGCGGTTTGGTTTTCTGGCCTATTTCAAGCACTTTCTCGAACAGCTGCTGGGCTTGGAACTAAAAAAGGTAACCATTCAACTCGATGGAACAAGAGAAACTTTTATGGCTTCAGAAGTGATGGTCACCAACAGCCGCCTGATTGCGATCAACCCACTGGAATGGGCGGAAGATGTGTTTCTTGACGATGGGATTCTGGATCTCTTCATTGTACGGGCAGCCAATATATCCGATATCGTTGGCTTTGTTCATTCTGTTTTTACAAAAAGAGTATGGCAAAATCCAATTGTCCATCATTATAAAATTCATCATAGCTGCAGGATAGAAACATCACATCCATCTCCAGTTCAGGCTGATGGCGACTTGGTCGGGAAAACACCAGTAGAGGTCGTTGTCCACCCCCAATCTTTGAAAGTCCTTGTCCCTTCTAACGAAGTCGGTAAAATTAGATAAATAAAGAAAATGAAAGGTGAAAGATGAAAAAATATAAATATTTAATTATCGGTGGAGGGATGACAGGCTCCTCTGCTGTGATGGGGATTCGGGAAATTGATCCCCAGGGTACAATTGCCATGTTCAGCAGAGACAAATTTGGTCCCTATAACCGACCTCCGCTGTCAAAGGGCCTTTGGACTAAGGGGAACGTGGACGATATCATGCGTCCTCTGGAGAAATACAATATTGATCTGTATCTACAAGATAAGATCACGGTTATCAACCGCTGTGAAAAATGGGTTGAAAGCCAAAATGGCGAGAAGTACAGCTATGAAAAGCTGCTTCTGGCTACAGGTGGTCACCCCAACCATCTCAGGGACATGCCTGAAGGCGTAATTTATTACAGGACCTTGTCAGATTTCAAGAAGCTACGCGAAATGGTTGATAATAAGCAGAATTTCTGCGTGATCGGTGCCGGGTTTATCGGTTCTGAGATCGCAGCGGCGATCAATCAACAGGGAAAATCCGTCACCTTGATCTTTCCCGAGATAGGCATTGCGGGCCGCATCTTCCCGGAAGATCTTACCAAATTCATGACCCAGTATTACAAGGAAAAGGGCGTTGAAGTCCTGGCTGGGAACCTTGTAAAAAGTGTTGAAAAGCAAGATGAAAAATTCACGGTGGTGTACACCAATACCGAAACCGGCGCTCAATCGGCTGCCGTCTTTGATGGTGTGGTCATCGGTGTGGGTATCACCCCCAATACCTATCTGGCAGAAGAAGCTGAACTTTCGGTTGATAACGGGATTATTGTCAATGAATTTCTCCAAACCAATGACCCGGATATTTATGCAGCCGGAGATGTCGCGAACTTTTATAATGTGGCGCTGGGTAAGCGGACACGCGTTGAACATGAGGATAGCGCCAACACCATGGGCATGCTGGCCGGAAAGAATATGGCGGGTGAGAAACTATCTTATGACCACTTCCCCTTCTTTTACTCCGACCTCTTTGAAATGGGATATGAAGCGCTTGGTGGTCTGAATAAAGACGCCCAGATCGTAGAGGACTGGATTGAACCCTATCAGAAAGGCGCAATTGTTTATCTTGACGAGCAGAAAGTGCGGGGAGCCATCTTCTGGAACCTCTGGGGCAAGGTTGACCAGGGTCGCGAAATCATTGCGGCAGGGAAAACCTACACACCCGACGCCATCAAGGGTGTGTTCACCCAGGGCTAATTAAACACAAAACTCACTTTAAACTGAAAAGCGGTCTGGTTTCTCCAGGCCGCTTATTTTTTTTCGTTATCTTCGTCTTTGGGACTTTCCTGTTCCCTGGATAAGGTTGGTGGGAGAATTGTTCCCACCCCTCTTTTGTTTATTCCTGATTGGTGAATTTGTTCATTGACTTCTCGGGTCGTCCGTTCAAGATCTTCAATCGTCCGCTGGACCTCAGCATCATCCATCAGCTTCCGGGGGATATCCTTGATATCCTTTGAAGTATTAACGATTTCCTTCCAGAAGGGTGATTTGACAAAATCCTTAACCCAGCGCCCCACCTCTCCTGCCAGCTCAACGGCCTTTTTTGGACCAAGGATTATGAATGCCAGCAGCAGGATGAATAGAAATTCAAGGATACCGACATTAAAGATTTCCATTCGTCAACACGACTTCCTAGTCGCTATTGTCCTGGGAAGAATCGGTATCACTTTCCTTTTTTTCCTGTTCTTCACCAGAAATTCCTTTCTTAAAGGCGCGAATCCCGCTGCCTAATTCACCGGCAACCTTACTGATCCGACCTACGCCGAAAACCAATATAATAATCACCAGGAACAGCAGTATTTCTGGCCATCTAATATTTCCAATCATGTGTTATCTCCTTGATCGTCTTTCTTTGCCAACAATGCTAATAGTATACTCAATGCGTATAAGAGTATCAATGGCACCATCAGCAGGATCATGTTAATCGGGTCGCCGGTTGGGGTGATGACAGCGGCTGCGATTGCAATTACGATCAAGGCAATCTGCCAGCCTTTAAGCAGTTGAGCCGCTGAGACAATGCCCAGCCGTGCCAAAACAAAAGCCACCAGTGGCATTTCAAAACTTATTCCCGACCAAAAGATCAGGCTGGTCACAAAATCAACATAGTCTTTCCATTTGGGTAAAACCTCTGGTCCAATAAAGTTGGTCAAGACCGGTATGGCGTTGGGAAGCATCACCAGGTAGGAAAAGACCGCGCCTATCAGGAACAGGATTACGGCCATAGGGACCGCTCGGAATACCCATCGTTTTTCGGTTGGTTTTAATGCAGGGGCGATGAAAAGGTAAATCTGCAGCAGCATGAACGGCAACGAGAGGATAAAACCACCCAAAAGGGTCACCCGCATAAAAACCCCGATGTTTTCGGTGACTTCAATGGATAAAAGGGAGTCAAATCCGCCGATGGGCTGTGCCAAAAGGTCGAGGATGCGGTCTGCAAAAATCGTCGTTATGACGATCCCAACCACGATTCCGATGACGGCATATAACAGCCGCTTCCGAAGGTCGGTTAAGTGCTGCCAAAAGGACATTTCCGGTTGGTCATTGGTCATTGTATCTAAAATCAGGTAAAAATTTATGTTTGGATGCTTCTATTATCAGTGAATGCAATATACCACTTTTACAGATTTCAATAAAGTAAACCCCATGGTCAATCTTGAAAACCCTCACCTTACGGGATGTTGGGTACTTTCTTCGGGCAATACAACAAGAAAATCAAAGGACTATACCATCCGTATCTCAGCCCCCAGAAGAATGGGAACCGAGTCGAAGCGCAGTGGGTAAAATTCATAGGTAAAGGACTTCCAAACTTATATCTATTGGGTAAACCGATCTTCGATTTTAATGCCCAGTTCTTCTCATAGCGTAATTAACTCATGTCAATCACCCTTCTGAACTGATGTGGGAGGCAACGCCATATATTTATATTGATGCTGATCAGACGGGGCTGGGGAGTAACGCCAGTGGGCCGGAGACATTGTGAAAATATCAGCTTAACCCTGACAAGATTTGTTATAGTTTTATAATTGAGAGTGAATAAAATTTGATGTATAATGGCTATACGAATTTTTCATGATAAAGAAACCTGATTTCACTTTTCGATTAAAAATCCTCCTTCTTTCTGTCTGTCTATCTTTTTTGTTTTGCGCTTGCAGGCCAATCCAACTCGCAGCCCCTGAAACGGAAACGCTTGCACCAATATCGCAGCCCTTTACCGCTACTTTGTCACCCACTCTGTCTCCTCCTGCACCAACGAGAACGACTGCTGTTTCAAGCACTGTATATCTTTCCACTGCGATACCTGAGCCATCCGGCTGCCTAGAGCCCTCCAGTGACTACACCATCATCGAAATCGACGGCCATAAACTCAACCAACGCACCTATGACATGCTACTCTACGCCCAATCGCTTTATAACGGGCAAATTGATATTATCAGTTCCATCACGCAGGGATCTTACACGGACGCTGTGGGGGCAAGTTTTGGCACCCATAAAGGCGGTGGCGCTGTAGACCTCTCGGTTATGGCGCCAGTTACATTTACCATCCTTTACGATGAAATCGAACCGCTTATCCACGCCCTCCGTTTGGCAGGTTTCGCTGCCTGGTTCCGCGATTTCGATGATCTCTATGATGGTTCACCTGTACATATCCATGCCATTGCGATTGGCGACAGCGAACTTTCTCTGCCCGCCCGTGAACAGTTGGCGGGGCCATTTGGCTATTTCTGGGGCTATGACGGCCTTCCCCGTGAGGATGACATACCTCAAAGGGACCCTCACGGTGGACCTGTCGTCTGCAAATGGATGATAGATCAGGGCTATCCAAACAAAACAGCCACGCCCAACCCATAAAACGACAAAGTCTGGTGGAGGCCCACCAGACTTTGTCACTACTATTTCTCTCTATCAACTTTTATGACATTAATATTAGCGGCGGCCACCCCAACCCCCCATACCTCCTGCGCCAATTTGTGACACCAAGTAGGAAAGAGTAAAGCTGCTGTATTCGGTTGCGCCGCTGACCGTGCTTGTTGATAATCCCAGCCCGTCAACAGCGCTGACTGTCCCACCAACGTATAAGGTATAAAACTCGCCGACAACCATATCCGGTGATGAAATAACAACACTTGAATACGCCTTATCGGGCACCACCGTCACAACACTTTAGCCGGACGCATTCACAAGACTGACGGGTGTTCCTGCGGATATTGTCGAGTCGAAGTAAACCAATAATACTGCTTGGGTTGAATTGCCATCTGGCGATTGGGCCATTCCTGAGCCTCCAGCAGCGATTAAAATCCCGCCGCTAATGCTGAATAAACCCATATAGTCGATTACCCCATTCCCATCGTTTGTGGGACCTTTGACGACAGCTGTTTCCCCTGTCATTGTGATTGAACCATTGGAATCCAGCCCATCACCGCCGGCATTCATATAAACTGTGCCGCCGCTAATGTAAAGATTGAAATCCCCAGTTTCAGCAAACATTTCCATCCCCGGGCCACCATTTCTGCCGCCTCCCCCTCCCATGCCAGCATTCATACCGGACCCATCCGCGCCGCCGGCCACATTGATCCCATCATCGCTGGATACAATAGAAATCTGGCCATTATTAATCGTAATCGTTGCGCTTTCCAGTCCCTCATAGGAAGTGGCTATATTAATTGTGCCATTCTCAATGATCAAATCGGTGTCCGCATAGATCCCATCATCACCGGAGGCAATCGTGAATTCGCCGCCATTGATCAGAATTGAATCATTGGAATGCAACCCATCATCAGTGGACTGAATATCGAAGGTGCCGCCATTGATGGTGATGGTGGCCCCGGCTTTTATCCCTTTCATGGAGATATCGCTGCTAAAATCAGCCCCCGTTGTGCCATCACCAGCCGCCAGCATAAGATTTCCGCTCTCAACCGTCACAGCGGTTTCAGCGTCAATGGCATCCATTCTTGCCCGAATATCCAGCGTCCCGGATTCGATGATGATCCAGCCTTTGGCAGTATCCTCGGTCGCATCGGATTTAATACCATCGCCATTCGCATCAATGGCAAATTCGCTGAACGGATCAGGACATAGTCCTTTCCCCTCAGACCGTCATCTGATGCCACGATGGTCAAATTTCCGGCGTTGATGATCAGCCCATCTTTACTGGCGATAGCATCATTGTAATTCCCGGTCACCATCAAGGCCCCCGCCCCATCAATCGTCAGATCAGATTTGCTGAAGAGAGTAGCATTGGGCTCGTTCGATTCAGAATCGGTCAGGATATAACTTGATCCATCGGAGAGGTAGTTTTCTGTGTTCGCAACCAGGTAGACAACGACTTTTTCAGCATTTTCAACATAAATAGCGGAATTGGTGTTATTGTGGATATCCACGCCATCCAGAATAAGCCGTACTACACCATCTTGTTCTGTACTGACAATAACCTGTCCGTTCGATAATGATCCGCTTATCCGGTAAGATCCCGGCGCTTCAATGGACACTGTGCTGCCGGAGACAGTGACATTATTGCTTTCCGAATTGATGGCATTATCCGCCAGAGTAATTAGGATCTCATCATCCGTATTCCAGTCATAAACCGATGGATCTTCATTCAGCTCCACTCCACTGGCCGTTGCCGCATCTGCAGAAGCGCTTGATGTGGACTGATCACAAAATACCAAATCTTCACTCGTTTCAACGCTGGTTGAGGTAATTTCGGAACCAGCTTCCTGGGTCAAATCTTGGGTTGAGTCTGCATTCGATAATGAACAAGCCGTCACCGATAGAAGGATACCCATCACAAGTAATATTCTCGTTATTTTCTTCATACTTAACTCCTAAGGTTATAGGTTTTGCTTGTCTCTCAATGTGCTTTCACTATTCTAGGTCGTTGAAATAAAGAACTGATAAAGAAAATTACGAAGTAAAACAATGGCATATTCAATTACATTGACCCATTTGATAACCGCCCCTCCGATTTCTGGTCATGAATAAATTTTGCTTGACAAACCTTACCTAATGTCTTACAATGCTTATCCTAATGCGGGGTAGAGCAGTGGTAGCTCGTCGGGCTCATAACCCGGAGGTCCTTGGTTCGAATCCAAGCCCCGCTACTAACAAAAAAACCACTCTTTTGAGTGGTTTTTTTATTCCAGGCAAGTAAACAGAGGCCAAGTCCGTCTGGCCCCAATAATTCAATCAAAAAGTTCTGTTATCACCTAATAATTCGGAAGATTAAAATTGGGCACCTCATCGAAATTAGTGAAAAGAACCTCAGTATGATGTTCGGGTTGAATTTCATATTGGGTTAATTGGTCGGGATCATCGCCCTGGTCGATCAGCGCCTGGTCATAGGCTTCCCACACCGATTTCATGAAATCACGGTTGTCGAGTTCCACTTTGGTGATAACCTCGTCAGCAATAGAAACATGGAGGATAAAGCGGACAGGTTGGACGTTTGGATACGCCTGTTCAGCATATTCTCTCACCATTTCCGCGCCATCTGGCTGGGCATAGAGCAAACCCAGGTCGGCAAAACTGATCGCACCTTGCAGGGTATACCACGCTGGATGGTCCAAGGTATACACAACCTCACCGTCAGCCTGCTCGGTAAAATGTGCCTCTGTACCGTATTGCAAAATGGCCTGATAGGCATCGCCAATGAGCCCATCCACCGACTGGCCCCCGGTTTCTTCAATTGTGGGGATGCCATCTTCAATAGATGTAACCATAAATACCGTATCATCCTGGTCAAACAGGTAATATTCTTCATCGATGAAATCAGAGTCGGGGCTGTAGCGAAACTGCGAATGAACATGTACCTTTGATTCGGGACTGCGCAAGTAGTCATACACGGTTTTGAACTCACCGTAAATCGTCCTGACCGTACCTTCAATAGTATTTGCCTGGTATGAGACGACTTCGTGAGCGCTCATCTGAAAGCTGGATGCCTCAACAAAATGATTGACAGCCTTTTCCAGCAATGCCCGTGGATCAAATGGCGTGGGTGTAATAGTTGGTGTCTGTGTTGGGGTGGCAAAATCCGCGACTGGGGCCGTGGAAGAAGTCGCTGGGCCATCGGTACAGCCGGCAACAAAAAGTAACATTGACACGGAAACCAGCAAGTCCGCAAAGAATTTATTCCGCATTGATCACCTCAATAAGCTGTGAATTGTTTGAAGAATATCCCATGTAGACATCGTTTATTTAGCCGAAAAATCGCTCTTCCATCAGTTCGCATAGGGCGTGATAGATCGGCAGATGCAATTCCTGAGCTTCAGGGGTCGTTTCTCTCGGCACTTTAATACTGACATCACAAAGTTGGCCCAGCTTTCCGCCATGTGAATTCGTCATGCAGATCGTGTGAATATCCATTGCAGCAGCCACTTTGACGGCATTAATGACGTTCTTTGAATTACCCGATGTACTGAGTGCAATCAGGGCATCCCCAGCTTGTCCATACCCAAAGACCTGTTGGGCATAAACCATGTCCGCCGCAACATCGTTGGCATAGGCAGATATTAAGGCACGTTGACTGACCAAAGAAATCGCCGGCAGAGCGCCCTGCAAATGCTCAGCTAAATAACCACCCTCTTCTGGGTACTTTTCGTTAAGCAGGTTTTCGAATGAGGCAGGAATCTGTCTTTTTAAAGAGAACGACTTCATCAATTCCCCCACAATATGCTCACTGTCAGAAGCGCTCCCGCCGTTACCACAAACTAGCACCTTTCTGTGATCCGAATAGGTTTTAGTCAATACTTCGGCTGCCTGAATAATCTCACCTTTTATGCGTTCCAGATCCGGATAGCGACTTATTAAGTTTGAAATTGGGTCCATTTTTGAAATATCCTTGGGATTTATCAGATTTTAGTTCAAAATACCGTCTGACACACACCTTTCCTCCGAAACGCGAACCTCTGACCAAAAAGACATTGACGTTAGAGGAAAAAATTATTAGGCAAAATCAGTATAACGAGTCGTGAAATTCCCGTCAACGTTGACAACAGCGCGGTCTAACAATCAATCCATCATTATGGAACCTATCATAAATGGTACAACGGTTTACCCTGACCAGCCCGTTTCTATCCATGGTTTAATTGCATAATTATTAAATTTAAATCCATTCCTAATTCATTGTAAATTCAGCCCCAATTTCAAGTAAATGGTCTTGACGTGGCCTTTGGTTTTATGTAATAATTTATGTAAATTAGCAATTCTATTTTCGTTTTTATTAATAGATCAAAGAAAGATGAAATGATTACAATTAAAGAGATAGCCAAAACTGCTGGGGTATCCCCCTCAACGGTTTCAAATGCACTTAATGGGAAGCCAAATGTTAGCGAAGAGGTACGTGAGAGAATATTTGCCTTATGCAAAGAGCTGAACTATCAGCCAAACCCTGCCAGTAAAGGGCTTAAATCAGGTAAAAGCAAGACCCTGCTGTTCGTTTTTAGTGATTTCGACCGGCAATTTTACCTACAGATTATTAAGGGTATCAACCAATACACCAATCTGCGAGGCTATGATCTCCTGGTTTGTTCCGCCAAATCCTGCGCAAAATTTATGCATCCCAGCATCACATGTGGGTCCATTATTCTGGACCGCCGTGTCCATGACCAGCTCATCCTTCAAAAAGCTTCGGTAGATTATCCCATCATCTCCTTGGACCGCCCTCTCAATCACGAAGGGGCAAAAAGTATCCTTTTAGATAATTATTCCATCATGAGTGAACTCATTGAAGGCCTTTATCAACGCGGCTACCGGAAATTTGCTTATCTTGCTGGCGTGGAGTCCACACTGGACAATCAGGAACGATATGCGGCCATGATAGATGTGCTTACGGCCCATGGTATCAAGATCCCACCAGAGTACCATCTCCATGGAGACTACACAGAACAAAGCGGATATCAAGCCGCCAAGATCCTCTTGTTATCCAAACGCCTGCCCGAAATTATCATTTCAGCAAACGACGATATGGCCTTTGGGATGATAAACGCCTTCCAGGAAAATGGCCTCCGTGTCCCTGAGGACATCGCAGTGACGGGATTTGATGATGAAAAGCCTGCGGAGGCTCTTGGCCTGACGACGATTTCGATCCCTAATTTTGAGCGGGGGTATCTTGCAACGCAACATCTCATCAACTGTATTGATGGCGAGGGAGATTTCACCCCGGTAACCATTAATGCTTCGGTAGCCTGGCGCAACGGGACCATCCTTGAGAAAATGATTAATTCTAATTAAGGTCATATCAAATACCTGCAGGGGATTATTAATTTGCATAGACTTCTCATAAAAGGAGTTGCTTCCTTTTAAGCAAATTGATATATTTTTTCTATTATCGCTAGAAAAGGGATAAATTTTTATACTAAATTCTCAGTTCATTAATATTACATGAAATCTTGAGCCACAAATAAAGAAAATAATGTATAATAGCTTTGGAATCTACGCTGGTTTATTTGTTTACTTTTTATATTGGAGGCTTTATTGACCCACAGAGAAGAAAAACATCATTTCCCTAAACGTCGGATATTAACTACCTTCCTCGTTCTTTTTCTTACTTTGCTCTCCGCTTTCATCCCAATTTCAAGTTCCACTATTTCAAAAGTAGATGCGGCTGACCTGGGTCTTCCTCCTGAGACTTATTACGCAGGGACAGACACGGGCCTCCGTGGCGACGACAATTACTCGTCTGCACTCAACATAGGATTCGGTTTCACCTATTTTGGTAATACTTATACGCAATTTCAGGCAACAACCAATGGCCTGATCTATTTTGGCGGAGGAGATTATTACCATTATTCAAACAGCGCAATTCCCAGCCCTGCCGAACCCAACAACGCCATTTATGCCTTCTGGGATGACCTATACTCCTACGACGACACCCAGTTGGTTCTCTACCGGACAATTGGCGATGTCGGCAGCCGTGAGTTAATTGTCCAATGGACAAATTATGGTTATTTCAACTCAGATCTCCCCATGGGCACCTTCCAGATCATTCTCTACGAAGGCTCGAACAATATCCGTTTTCAATATCGGCAATTACTAACAGCCTCCCGCTCTTATGGTCAATCTGCTACCATTGGTCTGGAAAATGCCGGCGGTACTGCTGCGGTGCAATATTCCTCCGAAACCGAAAGCCTGGATCCCGAGCAATCCATCCTGTGGACACCTAGTAGTTCCTCATACACGTATGACAGCGGCGCTGCTTATGAAGGCGTTTATCTCTATAACGACAATCCCCCACCAAACGTTCCAGAACTGGTTTCTCCCTCCAATGGCTCAGCTGGGGTTTCAGCCACACCCACATTCGACTGGAATGCGGCAATCGGTGCAGATATATATAACCTAGTTGTCTCAACCAACTCAAACCTTTCCTCCCCCATTATCAATCAGACAGGGCTGACTTCAACTTCATATTCAGGGGGCAGTTTATCGGTGGGCCCAACCTATTATTGGGGCGTTGAGGCCGAAAATTCTTATGGCAACACCTGGTCAAGCATTTGGAGCTTCACCACTGCCGCCGGAAACTCCGCTCCGAGCGATATTACCCTCAGCAATGATTCGATCAGTATGGGCTCACCTTCCGGGACAACAGTGGGCACTTTTACCACATCAGACCCGGACAGTGGTGATACCCACACTTACACTCTGGTCGATGGTGCCGGCAGCTCCGATAATAACAGCTTTACCATATCCGGCGACACACTTCTAAGCGCCGCAATCCTCTCTGCAGGTGACTACACCATTCGGGTCCGTTCGGCGGACAATGACGGACTATATCTTGATAAGATCTTCCTGATTCACGTCACCGAACCGAACGTTGCGCCTACGGATATCAGCCTGAGCCCTGATTCAGTTGACGAAAATTCGGGCGCAGGTTATACAATCGGCACTTTCTCAACCACAGATGCGAACAGCCATGACAGCTTCAGTTATACCTTTGTCCCTGGTACTGGTGATAATGATAACAGCGCCTTTAGTATTTCTGGTTCATCTCTGATAATTAATGGCAATCCAGATTACGAATCCAAAAGCAGTTACTCCATCAGAGTAAGATCAACAGACCAGGGCAGTCTTTACACCGAGAAGCAATTAACAATCCTTGTCAACGACTTAGATGACAGCCTAACAGTTACAATTGAACAAAACTCAGCTCAATTAGATCCCACAAGATTTTCTCCTATCGTATTCGATGTTAGCTTTAGTGAAGAAGTCGTTGAATTTACCCCCAGCGATGTCAGCTTAACAGGTAGTACAGTGCCCGGGACCCTTGTTGCAGCAATCGGAGGCACCGGACCCGATTATGAGGTTTTGGTAAGCGGCATGACCGGCAGTGGATTAGTCGTGATAACTATCCCAGCCAATAGCGTTGTGGACATTTACAATAATTACAATCTTGCCTCCACAAATACTGATAACACAGTCACCTATGATGTCACACCGCCTACTGTAACCATCAACCAGGGTGCTTCCCAGGCTGACCCGACAAATTCTGAACCAATCGTATTTGACGTTGTCTTTAGTGAAGATGTAATTGGCTTTACTAATGATGATGTCACTATTACTGGGATGACGGGTACGCCAAATGTAACTGTACTCGGAACTGGCTCTGATTATTCAGTTCAGGTCTCTGGTGCCGTACATGGAGAAACGATCGTGGCTGAAATATCAGCCAATAAAGCCGTTGACCTTGCTGGCAATAGCAACGACGCCTCAACAAGCACTGACAACAGCGTTTCAATCGATACTACTTCAATTCAAATCATGGAATCTGGCATAGTCGGTTACCCCGGTGGCGTGATCATAGAACATGATAAAAAATATACCAGCAAGTTTAATCGAATCGAAATCGAATTTGATTCTGATGCCTATAATCCCATAGGTAACACAGAAGAAGATGATGTCACAAACCCGGATAATTATTACCTGATCGATCCCGGAGAAAACGGCGAGTTTGAAATTACCTCATGCCCAGATGGCCAATCGATTGAGGCCTCCGTTTTGGATGATGTATTTATCCCCGTCGGTCCTGTATCCTACGATAACAACGGCGGCAACGGTCCATTCATTTCTACATTGACTGTAAATAATGGTGTAAATTTGCCATTAGGCACCTATCGTCTCCTGCTCTGCGGCTCAACCACAATCATGGATCTCGCAGAAAATCCGCTCAATGGCGGCGAAGATGTATCCATTGACTTCACAATTTATAAACTGCCTGAAGAATTACCTCTCACAGGGTTCAATCAGGGTCAGGTCACGGTACTGCCCAAACAAGAAAAGGCATCCTCCTACAGCAGTGCAGGCATGGTCCTCTCGCTGCCTAAACTGGGTGTGAGCGCTCAGATCGTTGGTGTCCAGTTGGAAAACGATGGCTGGAACACCACCTGGCTTGGAAATGATGCAGGCTATCTCGAAGGCAGCGCATTCCCGACCTGGGAAGGCAATACGGTTATCACCGGTCACATCTGGACATCAACCAATAAACCGGGTATTTTCCTTAACCTCAACACCCTTCAATACGGTGATGAGGTTAAGATCTATTCCTGGGGCCAGGTCTATACCTACCAGGTGAGGAGCAACTACCTGATCAGCAATACGAATGTCGCCTCAGTCATGCGGAGCATGACATCGGACTGGCTCACCCTGCTGACCTGTGATGGCTATGATCCCGAAACCGGCACATATTCCTATCGCAGAGTAGTCAGGGCTGTACTGATCAGTGTAGAATAGAACATAAAATTAAGAGCAAGTAATAAAAGGCTTGTCTCCCAACAGAGACAAGCCTTTATAATATCTGTGAGCATAATATCCCTCTCGCATGGAGTAAACCATCCAGTGATAAAAGCAATAGAGTTAGAAAAAATAGAGAAAGAACTTAGCAACCTGACCCACTCTCCTCTTTATGCCTATCGGGTTGAAAATGACTTCCACCCTGTCCCGGGTGAAGGCAACCCCGATGCGAAGATAATGTTTGTCGGTGAGGCTCCCGGAAAAAACGAAGCCCAATCCGGCAGGCCGTTTGTTGGCAGGGCCGGCAGAGATGTCGACTTGCTTCTTCAAAACAACGGGCTTGAACGAACGGAGGTCTTTATCACCAATATTGTGAAAGACCGTCCACCCGCCAATCGTGCGCCTTCCCGAGAAGAGATCAATCTCTATGCACCTTTCCTGATCCGTCAGATAGGGGTCATTCAACCCAAAATAATCGCAACCCTGGGAAGGTTCTCGATGGAATTTATCCTTACCCATTTCAACCTCCCCGAAAAAAGAGAGAAAATTGGAGCATTACATGGCACGCCCCTGATAGTCTCGACGTCCTTTGGCCAGGTGACCATCTTTCCCCTTTACCACCCCGCAGCAGTTTTTTATAACCGCAAGCTGGAACATGCATTAGCTGAAGATTTTAAAAAAATGGTCGCTATGATTTAAAATGCGCTCTTTTATAGATGAAAAATCCAGTCTATTACTGGTATTTTTAATATCATAATCTAATTTATTCCCCGTCTTGACCAAAAAGAAATAACTTGATACACTGAAAAAGAAAGAATTCCTACTTAGAAGGGAGTATTAAATGGCTTATTCATTCACGAACTCAAAAGGGAAGAAATATTTTCTGCACAAGAAAACAGTCACCTCGAAGTCTGGTAAAGACCGGGAGCTATATTTCTTCGCCGGTGATCTTCGCCCAGACTTTGCTGTCAATGAAGTTCCAGCTGGCAAGAAAGTTATCGAACTGGATTCGGGTTTGCCCGTATTGAAGAAGATCTAATTACTTCAACCCGATCACTTCATTATTGCAAAAAATATGTAATTAAAAACACTGCTCTTTTTCATTTGAGCAGTGTTTTTATTTTTTTGAGAGAATTGGTTTATTTCCTCTGTTTGCGGGTTGCAACGTCAAATACAACCGCAGCCACAAGCACAGCACCTCTAACCATATATTGCGTGGAGATATCAATACCCATCAGGTTCATCCCGTTGGTCAGTGACATCATTACGATAGCACCGATCAACGAACCGGTTACCTTCCCAACTCCACCTGCTGAAGAGACGCCACCTACGTATGCCGCTGCAATAGCGTCAAGCTCGAACAACGTGCCGGCAGTAGTAGTCGCCGATTGAAGACGAGAAGCAAATAACATCCCCGACAAAGCGGCAAGCATACCCATCGAGCCAAACACAACATAAGTGATCTTATTGACGCTGATACCGCTCAATTCCGCAGCTTCAGGATTACCGCCAACCGCATAAATATGCCGCCCGAGAAAAGTTTTTGTGGTAATGAATTGGTAGACGAGTGTAACTAACAGGACGATCACGGCAGTCCATGAGAGGCCGTTATAGCCCGCCAAGACATATGTGATTGCGTAAAGTAGAATAACAATAAAAATGAGCTTTACAATGAAGATATTTTTAGAAACTACTTCGAATTCGTATTCGATTTTCTTCTTTCGACTGTTAATCTCTGAAATAACCAATAAAATGGAGGCGATCAAGCCTAATAACAATGTGAGTTTATGTAATCCTGGCAGGAAATTCTCCATGGGGAAATCAGGGATATATCCGTTTCCAAGTGCGTTGAAGGCGTCATTTGGAATAATGATTGTCCCCGTTTTCAGAGTGGCCCTTAGTAGTGCACCTCGATAGATGAGCCAGCCAGCCAGTGTGGCAACAAAGGAAGGGATGCCTAGTTTGGCTATTGTTGTTGCTGTTACCATGCCAGCCAGGATACCAAACACCATCACCATTGGAATAACCAACCAGACAGGCAAACCCCAATTCGTTAGGGCAATAGCAGCGATGGCTCCCAGGAACCCTGCCAAAAACCCTACTGAAAGGTCGATATGGCGAATGACGATGACCAGCGTCATCCCAATTGCCAAAACGGCAATATATCCCATCTGGTTAAGGAGATTGCTGATGTTTCTGGAAGAGATAAAAATCCCATCAGTGGCAATCGTAAAGAAAGCCATGATGACAAACAACGCAATATACATCCCATAATCACGAATATTCTTTTTTAATAATTGAGTAAATTCTTTGAAAAATGTCATCTCGATACCTCAAAGTGTAGCCAGTCTCATGATTGATTCTTGATCCGCTTTGGATGTCTCAAGTTCACCCGTAACTCGACCTGAGGAAATCACGTAAATCCGATCCGTCATGCCAAGAATTTCTGACATCTCAGATGAGATCATGATAATACTCATTCCTTCAGATAAAAGCCGGTTCATTATCGTAAATATTTCATATTTCGCACCAACATCAATACCACGGGTCGGCTCATCCAATATCATTATATCGGGTTGAACATAAAGCCATTTTGCAAGAGAAACCTTTTGCTGGTTTCCACCACTCAGGTTGAGCACAGCTTGTTCAATACTGGGCGTTTTAATGTTCAGAGAGTCAGAATATTCCCGAGCATGTTTGATTTCTGCGTTCTCATTGATTATGCCATAGTTTAAAACTCGCTTTAAGTTTGCAATTGTTATATTTGATTTCACATCCTGAATCAGAATCAGGCCATTCCCTTTCCGGTCCTCAGTTACATACGCCAGTCCTGATTGGATGGCTTTACCTGGAGAATTCAATTTTACGGGGTCACCATCAATGAACATTTCACCATCTATATGATAATTTTCGGTGTTGCCAAACAGGCTCAAGGCGAGTTCCGTCCTGCCTGCGCCCATCAGACCCGTGATCCCAACAACCTCGCCCTTGTGAAGTTTAATATTCACATTTTCCAGGATCTTACGTCCACGCCTTGGATCATATGCGGACCAATCCCGCACCTCAAAGACAACCTCGCCATTCGACGATTTTTCTCTTTCGGGATAGATATTCTCAATTGAACGGCCAACCATATTCCGGATGAGAGAATCTTCCGTAACCTCACCTGCCTCGGGGTCCAGCGTCACCACACTTAAGCCATCCCTAAGGACAGTTACTTTATCAGCAATGGCGATGACTTCCTTCAGTTTATGGGTAATTAGAATGGATGTTACACCTTGCTTCTTTAAATCTTTTAATAGCCCTAATAAGTTCTCACTATCTGTTTCGTTCAATGCCGATGTCGGTTCATCTAATATTAGTAATTCTGCATCCCGGCTCAGCGCCTTGGCAATTTCCACCAACTGTTGTTTCCCGATACCAAGGTCTTTGACTTTTGTTGTTGGGTTAATTTTCAAACCAACCTTATCAAGAACCTGAATGGTCTGTTTGATCGTCTCATTTATATCAACGGTCACACCATTTCGTATTTCATGGCCGAGAAAAACGTTTTCATAAATTGACATTTCAGGAACCAAAGTCAATTCCTGATAAATGACAGCAATCCCTGCCTCTTCGCTGTCATGAGTATTCTTAAACCGTTGAAGCTCTCCATCCAGATAGATCTCACCCTCATAAGCTCCATTAGGATAGACCCCACTTAGAACTTTCATCAATGTTGATTTTCCAGCCCCGTTCTCTCCAACTAGACAATGGATCTTTTCCCGTTCCACTCTAAAACTAACATCATCTAAAGCTCTTACACCGGGAAATTCTTTGGTGATATGTTTCATCTCCAAAATTGGAAAGTTCATTTCTTCTCCAATGCGTACATTCATAGCGGATTGTTGGAATAGTGATGGCTAATAGCCATCACTATTCCAGTCATAATGCTTAATTATCTAATTGGACTACTCAAGCCCAGTGAATTGGCCAGCCTCATAGTATCCGGAGTCGATCAGTTCCAGAACAACATTGGCTTTATCAACTGTTATGACTTCAGACTGTTTGGCGGGTACGTCAACCACACCGTTATTGTAAGAACCTGTGGTCTCAACTTCAGCGCTTTGTAGAACTGAAATCGCCATTGTAATGGCATCATCCACCAGATTGCGAACGTCTTTCAGAACAGTCATAGACTGTTTGCCGTCAATGATGTATTGGACAGAAGCCACTTCAGCGTCCTGACCGGTGACAATATAGCTGCTCACATCCGTGTCAGCTGCGAAAGCATCAGCGATCGCTCGA